>Ga0209382_10000002_pt1 | contig 392732 bp, 394 predicted proteins | sample SoiMetdeltSBSDD5_FD_187599 | JGI IMG/M metagenome (GOLD analysis project Ga0209382, IMG submission 187599) | Bulk soil microbial communities from a Populus tree surrounding site in Tennessee, USA - Soil MetaG P. deltoides SBSDD5 (SPAdes) (version 2) | ecosystem: Environmental > Terrestrial >...
TGCCGAGCAATGGAAGCCCTCGACGGCGACGACGACGAGGCCATGAGTGGAGGACACATCATCGACGCGCCGATGGAACTCTTCGATCGATGCAGTCGGCAACAGGCCGGGATGTCACCGGTCCCTCCGGCGCGCGGTCATCAGGTCGACGGCAGCGACGCGGTGCGGGCTTGCCAGACGAGTCGCCGAGATGATCCTCGCTGCGGTAGCGGCCAGCCGCGTCCCGACGACGAGGACGACGATCTCCCCGCTGCCGCGGTTGCGGGCGCGCTCAGGACGTCCTCGAGAGCTGCCTCATCCAGACCGGCAAACGGCAGAGCCCGACTCAGCACCATGCTGTGACGCCAACCCCGGTCGATCATCGGCCGATATCAGGAGGTGCGGGGATGGTACGTCGTTCGCGCTGCCGGGGGTAACCACGGGCGCCGGGCTGCCCTTGTCCCGCCGGGGATCCGCCTCTAGAATCCGGGAGACCTGATGACTGGCAGGGCGATCAAACGCAGCCGGAGGCTCGCGCCGGCTCCGAGCCGGGCCACCGCCAACCGTGCGCGAGAGTGGCGCCTGCACGCGGTGACCGCCGAGCGCGCCGTGACGGCGATCCGGCCAGGCGACCGCGTGTTCGTGGGCAGCGCGTGCGCGACGCCCCGGACGCTACTCGGGGCGCTCGAGGCGATGGTCACGCCGCTGGCCGGCGTCCAGCTCGTTCACTTTCTGACCGATGGCGCCGGCACCGAACGGGATGGCCGTAGCCGCAGCGCCTTCCGGCATCGTGTCTTCTATGTCGGTCGCGACATGCGCAAGCTGGCCCCGTCAGGCGAGGTGGATTACGTTCCGCTGTCGCTCACCGAAGTGCCGCGCCTGCTGCAGACCAGAAGGCTCGCCTTCGACGTCGCGCTCGTCCAGGTCAGCCCCCCGAACCGCGAGGGCATGTGCAGTCTCGGAGTCTCGGTGGACGTCAGCCGCGCCGCCGTGCTCGCCGCGCGGACGGTGATTGCCGAGATCAATCCTCACATGCCGCGGACCGGCGCCCCCAGCGAGGTGCCGTTCGATCGCTTCGCGCACGTCGTCGGGGTGGATGAGCCGGTGATCGAATACCTCCACGACCCGCTCGGCCCCGCCGCCCAGCAGATCGCCCGGTACGTGGCGCGGATCATCCCCGACGGTGCCACGCTGCAGATCGGTCTGGGCCGCGTGCCGAACGAGATGCTGCGTTTTCTCGAAGACCGCCGCGATCTGGGGATTCACTCCGACGTCATCACGGAGCCTCTGGTCGACCTGGTGGAGCGTGGCGTCGTCACCGGCGCGCGCAAGAGCCTCCATCGTCACAGGGTCGTGGCCAGCATGGCCATGGGCACGCGACGCCTCTACGATCTCATCGATGACAATCCCACCTTCGCCCTGTTCCCGATCGAATACGTGAGCGATCCCGTGGTGGTCGCGCGAAACACTGCGATGGTCTCGGTGACCCAGGCCTTCGCCATCGATCTCACCGGCCAGGTGTGCGCCGACGCCAGCGGCGGTGTGCTGTACGGTGGTGTCGCGACGCAGCCGGACTTTCATCGGGGCGCGATTCGCGCTCCTCATGGCAAGGCGATCATCTGCCTGACCTCGACGACCGCTGACGGAGAGTCGGCCATCCGCCCCGCGCTCCTCGCCGCTGAGGCGGTGGCGATCCCGCGGGCCGATGTCCACTACGTCGTCACGGAGTACGGCACCGCCTATCTCTTCGGGCGCTCCCTCCGCGAGCGGGCGCTGGCGCTGATCGAGGTCGCTCACCCCGATCACCGGGAACGGCTGCTCGCGGCCGCCATCGACAGCGGACTGCTGTCGGCCGGGCGGCAGCTCCGGAGCCGGAGCGCCTACCCCATCGAGGAGGTCCGCGACAGCCGATTGAGGGACGGCCGGAGTGTCACCGTGCGCCCGGCGCGGGCGGGCGACGCACCGAGCATCCAGGATCTATTCTTTCGCTTGCCCGCCGAGGACGTGCGCACGCGATTCTTCCGATATCTCCGCTCGCTCACCGACGAAATGGCCCAGCATCTGTGCAACGTGAGCTATCGAGAGGAGATGGCGTTCGCGGCGGTTGTCGGCGACCCCGAGTCGGAACGCATCGTCGGCACCAGCTCCTACTTCCTCGATCTGCAGACCGGTCTCGCGGACGTCGCCTACATGGTGGATCCGGAGTGGCAAGGCGCCGGCCTCGGCGGAGTGCTGCAGGCGCGGACCATGGAGTATGCCCGCGCGAATGGCGTGCGAGGCTTCACGGCAGACGTCCTCGCCACGAATACCGCCATGCTCGCGGTGTTCAGGCGTGCCGGCTGCCACATGACGACCCGTCTCGTCGAGGGAACCTACGAGGTGCAGATGCTCTTCCCGCGCTGATGCCGCGTGATCCCGAACGCAGTGCTGAACCCGCTTGGCACGGAGGAACGTCCGATGGCGATCATCGATTCGCAGGTCCACGCCTACGAGGCGAACACACCGAAACGCCCCTGGCACAGTGTCCCGAACTGGCCCGATCACGTCACCGGTGACGAGATGGTGGCGGCGATGGACAGGGTCGGCGTCGACGGCGCGATCTTCATCTCCGCCTTCTCCATGTACCGCTACGACGCCAGCTATGCGGTGGACGTGCAACGAGCGCATCCCGGCCGGCTCGCCCTCGTCAAGCCGGTCGATCCCGATGATCCGGCGGTGGCCGATGTCATCGCCGACTGGAGGAAGACGCCGGGTGCCGTCGGCATCCGGATCATGATGACGAAGGAGGCGGGGCGCGCTCCGGACGACCCGGGCCTCGACCGGATCTCGCGCGCCGCGGTTCGGTACAACTTCCCCGTGAACATGCTCTGCTGGGGCAACGTGGACGCGGGCACGGCGCTCATCGACCGCCACCCCGACACGCGATTCATCATCGACCATCTGGCCATCATGCAGCCCCGCACGCCACCGGCCCCGCCGCAGCCGTGGGCCGATCTGCCGAAGGTGCTGGACCTCGCCAAGCGCCGGAACGCGGTGATCAAGGTCAGCGGGGCCTGCACGCTCTCCCGCGAACCCTATCCGTTCCCCGACATCTGGGAACCGCTCGCCCGCGTGTTCGACGCCTGGGGGATCGAACGCTGCCTCTGGGGCACCGACTGGACGCGCGCCTTCGCCGTCGTCAACTACGAACAGGCCGTCGAGCCCTTCCGCCGCACCGACCGGCTGAGCAACAGCGAGCGTGCCATGCTGATGGGCGGCGCGTGCGCCAGGGCCTATGGCTGGTCTCCAAAGAAAGGCTAGACAATGACCCGCGCGTACAACGTGGTCGACGCAGACGGGCACATCCTCGAGCCGCTCGACCTGTGGGACAGGTACATCGATCCCGAGTTCCGCGATCGTCGGCCCCGGTTCGTCATCGACGACAACGGCAAGGAGCGCCTGAGCGTCGAGGGCAAGCTGCTGGGCAATCCGCGGGGGATCGGCAGCCTGGGTTCGGTCGGCGCCCGGCAGGGCATCGTCAAGCCCGGCACCCTGACATATGCCGAGGGGCGCAAGGGCGGATTCGATCCGCACGCCCGCATCGTGGACATGGATGCGGACGGCATCGATGCCGCCTTTCTCTATCCCAGTCTCGGTCTGTTCGCGGGCGCCGTCGAGGATCCCGGCCTGGCCGCCGCGATGTGCCGCGCCTACAACCGCTGGCTCGCCGACTACTGCCGGCCGTATCCCGAGCGGCTGTTCGGGGTCGCGATGCTGCCCATGCAGTCGGTCGATCTGGCGATCGACGAGATGCGCTACGCCCGCCAGACGCTCGGGATGCGCGGCGGGTTCCTGCGGCCCAACCCGTATCACGGCAAGACGATGATCAGCGACCCGATGTACGAGCCGTTCTGGACGACGGCCGAGGCGCTCGACTTCTCCATCGGCTTTCACGAGGGCTCGACCAATGCGATGCCGACCGTCGGCGTCGACCGCTTCGAGGAGGACCGCGCGGCGCGCCACATGGTCTCGCACACGATGGAGATGATGCTGGTCGCGCTGAGCGTGATCTGGGGCGGTGTCGTCGACCGTCATCCGCGATTGCGCGTCGCGTTTCTCGAGTCGGGCGGCGGCTGGATCGCGCCGTGGCTCGACCGCATGGACCGGCACTTCGATGACCTGGGGTTCAACGAGACCGCGCCGACGACGCGGCCGAGCGAGCTGTTCCAGCGCAATTGCTGGATCTCGTTCGAGCCGGTCGAGAACAGCATCGCGGTGCTGGCCGAGTACATCGGGCCGCACAAGATCATGTGGGCCACCGACTATCCGCACCAGGACGGGTTCTTCCCGGGGGCGCCGCAGATGCTCAGCCAGCGGCTCGGACCACTGTCCGCCGAGGCGAAGCACCAGGTGCTGGCCGGGGGCGCCCTCGGCTTCTACGGCCTGAGCTGACCCCGGGGGATGAGCGGACCGTTTTCGTCTTGAGCAGCACGGCGCTGCTCTGCTTCATCAGCTTCTGCAGCTGCTTCTCGATGGGTGTCTTCAGCCCGCTGCTGCCCGAGATCGGCCGCGCCGGCGCGCTGGCCGACTGGCAGCTCGGCATCGTGGCCGGGGCTCTGGGCTTCGCCCGCATGGCCGCCGCGGTCCCCGCCGGCTGGCTGGCCGGCCGCTACCTTGGCACGACGCTCTGCGCGTCGCCCGCGCTCATGGTCGCCGGCACCGTGTTGCTGGCTGCCTCCTCGTCGTTCTCCGTCCTGGTGCTCGGGCGGCTGATCCTGGGCTTCGCGTACACGCTCGTCACCGTGAGTGGGCTCATCGCGCTCCTGCTCGACGACCGGGGGCCCGGGGCGTCCGTGCGCCTGAACATCTTCGAGTTCTCCGCGATGATCGGCGTCCTCGGCGGGCTCGGCCTCGTCGGGCTGCTCCCCGACCGCTGGGGCTGGAGCCTCTCGCTGCTGACCGCGTCGTCGCCCCTGCTCCTGATCCTCGCCGCGGTGCCGACCATCCGCCGGCGCTTCCCCGACGCCTCGCGGACGCCGGAGACACGCGCGTCGCGGGCATCGGACTCGGGCCGTGGGGATGGGATGTCGGTCACACTGTGGACGATGTTCGCGGTGGGCATCGTCCTCGCCCTGGCGTGGTCCGCGGTCAGCCAGTTCCTCCTGCCGCTGCGGGGGACGCGCGAGTTCGGCCTGGACCGGGGTGGGGTCTCGCACCTGCTCATGCTCGCGCAGCTCGTGGACATCGTCGCGCTGCTGCCCGTGGGTCGGCTCGCCGACGGCCTGGGGCGCACCCCCGTCCTCGGCTTCGTCATCGTGGTGCTGGGGCTGGGCACGGCCGCGGTTGGCCTGGGGTCGTTCCCGTGGTTCGTGGCGGGCTGCGCGTGCTTCGGGTTCGGCCTCGCGGGCTGGATGCTGCCGGTCGGGGTGATCCGCGAGCACACCCGTCCCGAGTACCTGGCGTGGCGGATGGGCCTGTACCGCGTGGGCGTCGACGCGGCGATGTTCCTCGGCCCGTTCGCGAGCGGCCTTCTCGGCGAGGAGCATGCGGGGATCTTCGTGACCGCGGTGGGCGGGCTGGCGCTCGTCGTCGGCGGGCGCGTGCTCTTCACCCCGAGCGGCCGCCGCGCCGCCGAGGTCTAGCCTCTAGACGCGCTCGCCTACCGCGGCGGGCAGCGTGGCGGCGCCGGCGGCCTTCGCCTCCGCTAACCCCTCGTTTCCCGGTAACTGCGGGGCCGGATGTGAACCTAGAGCTCTCGCACCTGCACCTTGCGGAACTTGATGATGCCGCCCGGATCGCCTTTCGGCGGCAGGGCGCCGTACTGGAGGGCGATCGGACCGCTCGGGGACTGGACGTTGTCGATCTCGGCGGTCTTGATGCCGTTGAGAACCACGGTCATCTTCGAACCCCTCGCGGTGATCTCGAAGGTGTTCCACTGGCCGCCGGCCTTGACCGGTTGCAGGACCTTGCCGTGGTGGACAATGCCGCCGGTGGCGAAAGTCTGGTCGGGCCGCTGGTCGAAGATGTTGGCCTCGTAGCAGGTCTTGTCGGTCAGGTTCTTCGGATCCGCGCAGCGCATGTAGATCCCGCTGTTCGCGTTGGGGGCCGCCCAGAATTCCACACGCAGCTCGAAGTCCTTGTACGCGGTCTTGCTCAACAGGAACCCGCCCTTGCCCTTGTCGGCGACGATCGCGCCGTCCTCGACACGCCAGTTCGCGTCGCCGACCATGGTGAAGTTGCCCATGCCCTTGTCGCCGTCGATCAGCGTCGTCCAGCCGCCGCCGGGCATCCAGGACGGCATGGAAGAGCACGCGGACAGCACGAATGCGGCACCGAGCATGAATGCACGCTTCATGGCGCTATCCCTCCTCCTTCTAGGTCGGGCCGCCAGGCCATGAGCGTGAGAAGAAACCCGGGCGGGGCGGCCCGCATTTCGGGCTATTTCGCCGCGGCGTGCACCGTCGGGGCGCCACGCTTCAACAGCGCCGCGGCTTCCTTGGCCACCGCCGTGCCCTCGAAGAAGCGCGGGTTCTGGGTGCCCCACAGCCGCACGGCGTTGCCAAAGACGAAGTCGTGGAAGTCGCTCTCGGTGATGAGCCCGTCCTCGACCAGCTCGAACGCCTCCGGCAGCGGGTCGCGCATGTCGACCACGTCGAAATGCCCGATGTCGGAGCTGTAGATCGCGTTGATCCGCGCGCCCAGCGGCATGGCCTTGCCGAAGGCCACCGCGTTCATCCGGTCGTCCGCCTCGCAGCCGAAGTAGTACGGCGTGGCGTAGAGGTCGAGCCAGTCCTGCTTCTGGGTGATGTTGCAGTGGATGTAGTCGTCGGGCGGCATCCCGCCGGTGAGGAAGTCCTCTTCGAGCGGCCAGCCGTCACGCTTGGCGAGCTCGGCGGCGATGTCGGCGTAGCCGTACTTGTTCACCAGCTCGCGCAGCAGCGGGCGATCGAGCTTGGTCGGGTCCATGTTCGCCATGCCCTTGGCGCCGCGCCGCTCCCAGTGCTCGATCAGGTCACAGAACAGCTGGCAGCCCCAGCCGACGCCGCCCTCGAGGAACGCGAAGCGCAGATCGGGGAAGCGCCGGGTCACGCCGCCGAGGAACAGCGCCTTGGCGACGTTGTGACCGGCCGCGGCGAAGTGGCCGATGTGGTTGAACGTGAAGTTGGTCGGGCTGTTGCGCTCGCCATAGGAACGCCCGCCGGTATGGAAGGTCGGCGCGATGCCGAGCTCGCGGCACTTCTGCCACAGCGGGTCGTAGTCGTGCTCGCTGTCGAGGCCGAGCTGATCGAAGCTCTGGGCGTAGCGGGCGAGGTCGGCGGGGGCGCCCTTGGCGTGGGGGAAGGGCCGGCGCACACCACTACCGAACATGCACACCTTGGCGCCCAGCTGCGTGGTGACGAAGGCCAATTCCTCGATCGCCTCGTCCGGCGTGTGCACCGGGATCACCGCGGCCGGGGTCAGCTTGTCCCCGAGGTCCTCGAAGTACTCGTGGGTGACGACGTTGAAGCCGCGGATCACCGCGCGCCGGGTCGCGTCGTCGGCGATGCGCGGGAGACCGAGCCCGGCGGTCGGGTAGACGATCCCGAAGTCGATCCCGAGCTCGTCCAGGCGGTCGTACAGCATCCTGGGCATCATGGCGGTCGCCCGGTCACGGGTGTTGGTCGATTGCCGGCCCCAGAATCCCTCCATCGCGACGCCGCGTTCGGCGCGCTGCCCCGGGGTCAGGCCGAGCGAATCCGGAATGCGCCGCTGCGACTGCAAGAAGCCATTGGCCCCGAGGTCGCCCGTGACCTTGCGGATCTGCTCGGCGAAGACCGGGGTGTACTCGACCCAGTGCCCGTCGCCGTCGATGACGGGGTGCGTGAGACCCTTGCGGATGTCCGCGGGCGTACGGTGCGAGCTCATCTGGGTCCTCCCCGAGACGTGAAGTGCGATTGCGCGAGAGGGTATGCTCCAGCACAGCCCGAGTCAAACGGCCTGACGCCGCCGCCGGGACGGCGGCCTGGGACGGGCCGCCTCGACGACGGAGGACAGGATCATGGCTCTCAAGGAGCAGGGCGCGATCACCGGCATCGGCGAGACAGGCTACAGTCGCAACTCCGGCAAGAGCGTGGTCGCGCTCCAGATGGAGGCCTCGCTGGCGGCGATCGCCGATGCCGGGCTGGCGCCGACGGAGATCGACGGCATCATCGCCTACGCCCCCAGCGGGGTGGTCGCGGAGGACTTCGTCACCAACTTCGGCATTCCCGATCTCCGGTTCTCGGCGACCACCCCCATGGGCGGCGCCAGCGCGGTCGCCGCCGTGCAATGCGCCCTCGCGGTGGTCGCGACCGGCGTCTGCCGTCACGTCCTGATCCCGCTCGGCCGCAACGGCGCCTCGGGCAGCCGGATCGGCGCTCGTGTGCGCGAGATGCCGCAGTTCCGCGTCGTCGGCGAGTTCGAGATGCCGGTGGGGGCGGTGGCGCCGGTGCAGCTCTACGCGCCCATGGCCCGTCGTCACATGGAGCTGCACGGGACCACGTCTCGCCAGTTCGGCGAGATCGCCGTGGCGACCCGCCGGCACGCGGCGCTCCACGGCAACGCCATCATGACCGCGCCCATCACGATCGAGGACCATCAGGCCTCGCGCATGATCGCCGACCCCCTCCGGCTGCTCGACTGCAGCCTGGAGAGCGACGGCGGCGCCGCCGTCGTCGTCAGCGCGGCGGAGCGCGCCCGGGATTTGAGGCAGCGGCCGGTCTACGTGATGGGCGCCGCCGAGGGTCATCCCGATTCGCCGAGCGTCATCTCGCAGCGTCCCGACCTCACGACCTTCGGCCTCGCCAAGGCGGCGCCGCGCGCGTTCGCGATGGCCGGGGTCGGGCCGGCCGACATCGACGTCGCCGAGATCTACGACTGCTTCACCTTCAACGTCCTGTGCCAGATCGAGGACCTCGGGTTCTGTCGGAAAGGCGAGGGCGGCCCCTTCGTCGAGGGTGGCGCGATCGCGCTGGGCGGACGCCTGCCGATCAACACGCACGGCGGGCTCCTGTCCCAGGCGCACATGGCGGGCCTGAACCACGTCGTCGAGCTCGTGCGGCAGCTGCGCGGCGAGGGCGGAGCGACGCAGGTCGCGGACGCCGAGATCGGCCTCGTCACCGGGTACGGCGACATGGGCGACGGATCCCTGGCCATCATGCGGCGAGGCTGACGCGATGGCGACCGAGGCGGCCGCGAAGCCCCTGCCCGAGCCGACGCGCGATTCGAAGCCGTACTGGGACGGCCTGAACGAGGGGCGCCTGCTGCTCCAGCAGTGCGCGGCCTGCATGAAGATCCGCCACTATCCGCGACCGGTATGTGACGGATGCTACTCGATGGAGGTGGCGTGGATCCAGGCCTCCGGACGGGGCCGCGTGCACAGCTGGACCGTGGCGCACCACCCGTTCCACCCCGGCTTCAAGGAGGAGCTGCCCTATATCGTCGCCATCGTCGATCTCGACGAGGGCGTCCGCATGAACGCGCAGATGCGCGGGGTGACGCCGGGCGAGATGTGCATCGGCTTGCCCGTCCGGGTCATTTTCGAACGGACGAAGGAAGGTGTGACCCTGCCGGCGTTTGTCCGGATCCCGTGATCACGCCGCCTCGGGGACCTGCTCTCTCAGCAGCGGAGACCGCGCGCGATGCACCTTGCCCGCGCGCAGCGCGAGCACGGGCCTGAGACGCTTGTCGGTCTTGATGCGCACGCCCAGGCTGTCCTGAAGCGTCCACTCGTCCTCGTCGATGGCGAGGACCGAGACGTCCGCCACACGCCCCGGTGCCAGCGAGCCCAGCTCGTCGGTCAGACCGAGCATGGTCGCCGCGTTGACCGTCACCATGCGGATGACGTCGGTGAGCCCGACACCCAGCGCGATGAGCTCGTTCATCACCTGGACGAGCGAGAAGGCCCCGGTGCCCCCGATGGTCGTCAGCTGACCCTGCTCGCCGCCGAACGCGCCCGGGCCCCAGACCGTGCTCTCGTCCCGGCGCCGGATCGTGTAGCCGTGGATGTCACCGCCGACGGTGAACGGCACGACGCCGGCGTCGAGGGCGATGCGCGCGGCGTCGAAGCTCATGTGGCCGCCGCGGCCGACATCGATGCGTACGCCACGCGCCATGGCCTCGAAGATCAGCGGATGCACCGTGCCCTCGCGCGACACGAACGCGCCGGGATGCTTCGTGAACGGATGCGCGAGGATGTCGCCGGGGTCGAGGAGCGGCAACGCCTCGTCGATGACGCGGTCGGGATCGATCGTCGTCCCGTTCTCCTCCGCCCAGAGGCGACCGAGGTGCACGTAGACCGGCACCTTGGTGGCGCGGGAGGCTTCCTTGGCCAGACGCAACGTCTCGATGCCCCAGCGCGAGTAGCCGCCGACCTCCGCGTGACACTTGATGCCCTTGACGATGTCGCGATTCTTCTCGATGGCGTTGATCGTTTCCCTGACGTTGATGCCGTGCGGTCCATAGAGGCCGACATGGCGATGTCCGAGGAGACCGCCCACGAGGTAGTTCGAGACGAAGGCATAGACGCGCGTGGCGGCCGGATCCCTGATGAATTTTCGGAAGCCCTGGATGGTGAGCGGGGCGGCGCCGCCCTGGTCGACGACGGCGGTCACGCCCGAGCGAACGCCCACCTCGTCCGGGTTCATCCCGAAGTCGCCGGTGACGTGCTGGTAGATGTGGCTGTGCGTGTCGATCATGCCGGGGACCACGAGCCGGCCTCGCGCGTCGACCGTGCGCGCGGCCGTGCCCGCGATCCGCGTCGCCACCTGCGCAATCGTTCCGTCCTTCACGGCGACGTCACGGACACCATCGATGCCCGAGGCGGGATCGATGACGCGACCGCCGCGGACGATCAGGTCGAGCTTCGCCATGGCGTCTCTCCGAGCGAGACCGGGGTCACGCGCCTGCGCGTCCCGTGAAGCGCGGCGGCCGCTTCTCGCGGAAGGCGGCCACGCCTTCGGCGCGGTCCGGCGTGCGGGCGGCGATCGCCTGGTTGCGCGCCTCCATGTTCAGCACGTCCTCGAGCGACATGCCGAGCCCCTGGTAGAGTCCCGTCTTGGCCAGCCCGTACGCCACGGTCGGCCCCTGGGCCAGCCGCTCGGCGAGCTTCCGCGTCTCCTGCTCGAGCTGCTCGGCGGGGACCACGCGGTTCACGAGGCCGATCCGCAGCGCCTCCTGCGCGTCGATGATGTCGGCGAGCAGGATCAGCTCCATGGCCTTGGCCGTGCCAACGAGGCGCGGCAGGAAGTACGTTCCCCCGCCGTCCGGGACGAGCCCCACGCGCGCGAAGACTTCGCCGAAGCGCGCCGCGTCGGACGCGATGCGGAGATCGGTGGCCAGCGCGATGTTCATGCCGGCGCCCGCCGCCACGCCGTTGATGCTGCCGATGATGGGCTTCGGCAGCCGCTGCATGCGAAGGATGCAGCGGTTCAGCCGCTCGATGAGCGCGCCGCCGGGATCGCCGGCGAAGAACGACGGCGGGACCACGTCGCCGCCGCGCTTCTGATCGCCGCCCGACGAGAACGCCCGGCCGGCGCCGGTGAGGATCACCACTCGCGCCGTGGTGTCGGCCTCGAGCTCGATGAGGATGCGCTCGATCTCGCCCATCATCGCCTCGTTCATGGCGTTGAGGGTGTCGGGCCGGTTGAGCGTGAGCGTCACGATGCCCTCGTGTCGCTGGTACAGAACGGATTCGTTCGCCATTCGCGAGCTCCTTGCCGTCAGTTCGGGTCCACGACGTCGCCGACGCGTCAGCGGTGGCCGGCGCGCCAGCGGGTGATAGTAGACGAAGCGCTCCCGGGTCGCATCCTCCATGGTGCGGACCATACGGCAGGCCGGCGTCCAGTGCCAGGGATCGTCCGACACGTGGTAGGTTGTCGCCGAGGAGATCCCATGTCCGCCAACGTCTGCGACTTCACCTTCCTGAAGGGCGTGAAAGTCCTCGATTTCACCCAGTTCGAGGCCGGCCCGTCCTGCACCGAGGCGCTCGGCTGGCTGGGCGCCGACGTCGTGAAGATCGAGAACCCGAGGATGGGCGACCCGGGCCGTCGTCTTCGACCTGGCCAGCCCGACAACGACCCGTACTATTTTCACGCCTTCAACGCCAACAAGAAGTCGATCACGATCAATCTCAAGTCCCCGGCGGGGCTCGCGCTCGTGAAGGACATGATTCGCAAGGCGGACGTGATGATCGAGAACTTCGCCCCCGGCGCCATCGAGCGGCTGGGCCTGTCGTATGACGTCGTGAAGACGATCAACCCGAGCATCATCTATGCGCAGGTCAAGGGCTTCGGCGAAGGCAGCCCGTTCGAGCACAATCTTGCCTTCGACATGATTGCCCAGGCGTGCGGCGGCACCTTCAGCGTCACCGGCGACCCGGACGGCCCGCCGACCCGGCCCGGCATCTCGATCGGCGACACCGGCACCGGCATGCTGATGGCGATCACCATCCTGAGCGCGCTCTACAAGCGCCGCGAGACGGGCGAGGGCCACCGCCTGCAGGTCGCCATGCAGGACGCGATGCTGCACTACATGCGCATCAACTTTGCGACGCAGGGCCTGACCGGCAAGGCGGCCCAGCGCGGCGGCAGCAAGGTGCCCGGCGTGAGCAACGCGCCGATGGGGCTCTATCCGTGTGCGCCGGGCGGGCCGAACGACTACGTCTACATCATGACCAGCCGGGCGAACCCGGAGCACTGGGACCGCCTGCTGACGTTGATCGATCGTCAGGACCTGATCGGCGACACGCGCTACCGGACCCCGGCCGACCGCGTCGAGCGGGAAGCCGAGGTGGACGAGGTCATCGCCGCGTGGACCCGCAAGCACACCAAGCTCGAGGCGATGAAGCTGGTGGGCGACGCCGGCATTCCGGCCGGAGCGGTGCTGGACACGGACGAGCTGAACAAGGACGTCACGTTCGAGCAGCGCGGCGTCATGCAGACCATGAGCCATCCCGTGCACCGACCGTTCAAGATGCCGGGCTGGCCGGTCCGCGTCGATGGGAAGGCCACGCGCATCACGTCGTCTCCCGTGCTCGGCGAGCACACGGAGCAGGTGCTGGGCGAGTGGCTGGGTCTGACGACCCGGGCGGTGGCCGAGATGAAGCGCGACGGCGCGATCTGACCGCTTCAGGCTGCCCCGAGCGCCTTGTCGACCTTCGGCTTGACCTCGCCGATCATCAGCTCCATCGAGCGCATCGCCGCCTTGTGCGGCGTGTTGCCGACCTTGAACGAGAAGCACACGTGCACGGGCCTGGTCGCGTGGACTTCGGCGACGAGCTTCTCGGCGACCGCGTCGACATCACCGATCAGCAGATTGTCGTAGATGGTCTCGAGCGGCGGCTCGTCGGGGAATGGGACATCGACCAGCACGGTCCCTTGCATGACCTCCTGCCGGCGCCTGAGACTGGACGCGAGCCGCGTCTGGTAGCGCGCATTCTCGGCGAAGCGCATCCCCTCCTCGCGACTGTCGGTGATGTGCGCGAACCGGTTGATCGTGATGTGCGCGCTCGACACGGGCGCGTTCTCGGCGGCGAACGCGGCGACGATGTCGGCATACTGCTCGGCCAGCAACGCGGCGCCGCCCACCCGGCCCGACGAGAGCACCCGATAGCCGTGCCGGGCGGCGGTCCGGAACATCGCCTGGGTGTGGCCGGCGACGTAGATTGGCAGCGGGTTCTGCACCGGGCGGGCGGGGATATGGGTGTCCGGGATCCGGTAGTGCTTGCCCTGGTAGCTGAAGAAATCCCGGCTGAAGGCCAGGTCGAGGATGTCGCAGAACTCCTCGGTCATCTCGAGATTCTGCGCGATGTCGACGCCGAACCGCTCGAACTCGTAGGGTTGGTAGCCGGCTCCGATGCCCAGCATCAGCCGGCCATTCGCCAATGCATCGGCCGTGGCGATCTCGGCGGCGAGCCGCGCCGGGTTGTACAGGGGCAACACCACCACCGCGGTACCCAGCCGGATCCGCCGGGTGATCGAGGCGCAGTGCGCCACCATCATCAATGGCGACGCACACAAGCAGTAGTTCGAGAAGTGGTGCTCGGCGAACCAGGCGATCGCGTAGCCGAGCTCGTCGGCCAGCCTCGTCTGCTCGGCGACTTCGCCAAACACCTGCGCGGTCGGCTTGTCCTCGCGCGCCCCCATCAGATTGAAGATCCCGAACTCCATCGCCTCATCCTCCAGTCGAGCCCGGGAACTCGCTGAGCCGCGCCATCACCCGAGCGCCCGTATCCCCCGGCACCGGAGATGGTACTCCACGCCCCGACGCGGCGACCGGCTACCGCACTGCCTGCACCGGCGAACGTCGTCGCCCGTCCGATGGCGGTTCGCGCACGTTCCGCCGACGGCGTTGCGCTCGATGACCCCGACGCTCATTCCGGCGCCCGCGAGACGCGAGGTCACGGAGGGACCGGCGTGGCCGGTGCCGATGACGATCGCGTCGTAGGCCGTCACGACGGCAGCTCGGTGCCCGCCTGCTCCGCGACCATGTACGCGGCGTACCACTCCGGCCAGTTCGCATCCCTCTGGCCGAGCCGGGCCTCGTACTTGCCGTGGGCGGCCTCGGCACGCCGAAACGCGGCCGCCAGGTCGTTCGCGGACGCGAAGCTCGTCACCCCGGAGTCGATGCGCCCGGCCAGCCGCGTCGTGACCTCCTGGAACAGCCATCCGTTGCCGTCGGGATCACGGAACGAGGCGAACGAGCGGTAGCTGCCACGCCCGGGATCCGGACCACTGGTCCGACGCCGCCCAAAGAGATAGGGGTCGTGGGTGCCAGCATAGACGCCGTCGCTGTGGAACACCTCGCTCACATCGACACCGCGACCGCGGAGCTCGTCGCGGGCGGCCACGACGTCGGAGACGATCAGGTACAGGCCCTGAGCGGAGCCAGGCGCCGCCGCCGTGACGTTCTTGCCGAAGATGATCGAGCACCCGGAGCCGGGCGGCGTGAACTGGATCACGCGGAAGTCGTCACCGCTCGCGAACTCGGCGTCGAGCCTCCACCCGAGCCTCCCGTAGAATTCCTTCGCGCGGTCGACATCCGAGACGGGGATGACGACGATCTCGAACTTCATGTCGTTGCTGCGGACCTTCGTCGTGCTCATGGCGGCCTCCTGAGTTGTGTCAGCCCGTGTGCATGCGATCACGTATCCCCCGGCCGCTCCACTCCTTCAGCCGAGCGTGCGGAGGCGCTCGATCAGGAGGCGCACGAAGGCGGCCGTGTCGACGTCGACGGCGACACGGGCATTGGGCACGCGGCCACTGTGGCCGCGCCGGTCGACGACCGTGCGCCCGCGCGAAAGCTCCGACGAGCAGTCCACCTCGACGTTCAGGTATTCCGTGGTCAGGAGCCCAGGGCGCACGAGCTCGGCCACCGCGACCGCGTCGTGCACCGGGTACCCCTCCGGATACCACGAGTAGCGGCGGTAGGGCGGAAACGCGTCGAGGATCGCGGCGACGACGCCGCCGGCGCGGCCGAGGCCACGCAGCTCCTCCAGCTCGGCAGGGCTGACGATCGCCCGGTACGTCACGTCGAGGCCGACCATGGTGAGGTCGATCCCGCTCGAGAAGACGCGCTGCGCGGACTCGGGATCGACGTAGATGTTGAACTCGGCGGCGGCGGTGACGTTGCCCTCGCCGATCGCGCCGCCCATCAGGACCATGCGTCCGATGCGCTCGGCGGCCTCGGGATGCCGCGCCAGGAGTAGCGCCACGTTCGTGAGCGGCCCGAGCGGGACGACCGTCACCGGCTCGTCCGCGGCGAGCAAGACCCGCGCGAGGAGGTCGACCGCGTGCTCGTCCACGGCTCGACCCGTCGCAGGCGGCAGCCCAGGGATGTCGCGCCGCACGTCGGCGCTGTCCGTGCTCGGCGTCCGCCGGAAGGGGAACTCCCGCACGAGCGGCCGGTTGGCGCCGGCAGCGACGGGAATCTTGCGGGCCAGGAACTCCACGACCCGCAGCGCGTTCTCCGTCGTCTCGGCCACAGGCTGGTTCCCCTCGACGGTCGTGATCCCGAGCACCTCCACCTCGGAGCTCGCCAGCGCGAGCATGATCGCGATCACGTCGTCGTAGCCGGGGTCGCAGTCGATCAGAACCGGGATCGGCATGAGCCGGCCATTATCCCGCGGGCCCGCCAGCACGTCGAGGTCGAAGGCTACGGCGACGGCGATAGCGCGGAAGACGGGCGGCCAAGTCCCTGAAGAAGTGGTGGGCAGGGACGGGATTGAACCGCCGACACCAGGATTTTCAGTCCTGTGCTCTACCAACTGAGCTACCTGCCCAGACCGGGAAGGCCGGAGCGTGAGGATATCAGAGTGGGCGGGGGGCGTCTACTCGACGGGCCCGGGTCAGCGCTTCCGGCGCCGGTTGCGGCGGGGCGCGCGCCGCGCCCGAGCGGGCTCCGCCGGGAGCGTCGTCATGTGGCCCGAGCGGCTCTGCTCCAGCTCCTGGAAGAACCGCAGGCCGTACGTCCGGGGGAGCAGCGCCAGATCGCGGAGCCCCTGGCCGTAGGCGTCGAGGGCTGAGCGGACGCCGCCCTCCAGCGTGTCGTCGCCCCGGAGGACCTTGGCCAGTGTCTGGGCCATCGCCCCGGTGCTGGCGCTCGTCACCGCGAGCCACTCGCCGGCGAAGGCGGCGCCGGTGACGAGCGTGGCGACCGCGGCGTCGGTCAGCGTCGCGGACTCGAAACGGGGTGACGGCCCGGGCTCGGGGGCCCGCCGGGGACGGGTCGCGCGCTTGGCCATGGTGGCGCCTCCGCCGTCACGGTAGCACACCGGCCAGGTGCCGCGCCGACCGCGGCGAGGGCCCCCGACCGCGAATGCCCCTGCCCCGGGAGTGTGCTAGCGTTGCCCCGCCCAGGGCGCGTACGCGTCGTCGTGAAGGAGGCGGACGGTGAGCGCAGTGCGGGTGGCCGTGATCGGCGCGGGCATGGCGGGGCTGACGGCCGCCTTCCGGCTCGCCGAGCGCGGCTATGAGGTCACGGTGTACGAGGAGAAGTCGTACCTGGGCGGGCAGTTCGGCGCGCACAACCACAGGCGGCGCGCCTCCTACCTGAGCGGGGAGCCGCGGCCGTCGATCCGGCACGAGCACTGCTACCACATGTTCCTGAACTGGTATCACAACTTCTGGCGGCTGGCCGCCGACATCGGCCTGCACCGTGACGTCGACTTCGAGCCTCGCGACGCGATCAAGCACCTGCATCGAGGCGAGTTCCCGCGGCTGCGCACGTTCAGCAACCCAGGCACTCCGGCCTCCGTGCTGAAGAACCTGTTCTCGGGCGTGGAGCCGGCGCCCGACGTGTTCCTGCACGGCTACTCGCTGATCGACCTGCTCGCCCAGCGCTTCCACCCGGACCGCCTGCTCGATCGCTACACCGTCGCCGGCTTCATGAGCTCGCGTCCCTACGCCTCCGAGCGCAGCACCGCGCTGCACGAGCAGACGCTGGCCAAGGCCTTCGCCAACCCCAGCTACCTCACCTCGGCCTCGAGCTACCAGAGCTTCATCAAGTACGGCCTCCGCGACCCGGTGCCGCTGCTGTGGGTGCTGAAGGGCGACAGCGACACCCGCTTCCACGAGCGGCTGCGCCAGTGGCTGGAGCGCCTCGGGGTCACGCTCGAGCTGCGCCAGCGGGTGAGCCGGCTGCTCTACACGCGGGGCGCGGGGACGTTCCGTGTGGAAAGCCTGCCGAGCAACCAGGACCTGCCCCACGAGGCGAGCCTCGCCCACACGATCCGGCGTCACGTCCCGGCGGCGGGTCGCCGGGCTGCGCCGCGGGCGCGGGTCCGCACGCGGGGGCCGTTCGACTACCTCATCTTGGCCGTGGCCCCGCTGGCGCTCCCGGCGCTGGTGGGCTCGGAGCTCGCTCCGGTCCGGAAGTTCGAGACCAATCCGATGGCCTCGGTCGATCTCTACCTCAAGAAGAAGATCCCGGAGATCCCCCGGGAGCACGTGGTGCTGCACGGCTCGCAGTACGGCCTGACGTTCATCGACAACTCCCAGCTGTGGCCCGGCCTGCGCAACACGAGCCTGAACGTGGTCGCGACCGACTTCGAGGCGCTCGCCGACCTGCCCGAGGACGCCGCGATCCGGCGGATCATGCACGAGCTGGCCCGCTACGTTCCCCCGCCCTACCTGCGCTACCAGGACATCGACTACTGGCACATCCAGTCGAACCTCCGCGACGAGCTGTTCCTGAACCAGGTCGGCAGCGAGCAGTGGCGGCCGCAGGCGCGGACCGAGATCCCCTCGCTGTTCCTGGCCGGGGACTACTGCCAGACCTTCGTGGACGTCGTGACGGTGGAGGGGGCTGTGGTCAGCGGCCTGGAGGCGGCGCGCGCGCTGCAGGAGCAGGCGCGCGCGGATTCCGCCCGCCGGCCCCGCGGCGACGAGGCGCACTGGCGCCCCATCGAGATCGTCCGCCCCGCCGCGTACCCGCAGGCGGCGCTCGCTGCGCTGAAGCTGGCGCTGGCCCCGCTGACCCCGTGGGCGAAGGCCTGGTCGTGGCTCGAGGAGCGCCGGTCGGGCGCGCCGGCCGCGTCCGGCGACATCGCGGGGAGCCTGACGCGCGCGGCCGAGTGGATCGCGGCCGCGCCCTATACCTACGCGACGGACGTGTGGAACCTCGGCGTCGCGTTCTGGGAGGGAATGCTCGGTCCACAGGACACGCGGGCCGGCCGGGACGGCCGGCGCCGGACCTCGACGTCGCGCTGAGGGGGGCCAGGGTTGGCGAAGAGACGACGCGCCGAGACGACGCGCAGGAGCCGGTCGCGGCGACGGTCCGGCGACCGCGAGGAGGACGTCAAGACATACCTCGTCCACCACGACGAGAACGTCGAAACGGGCAAGCCCGGGCCCGACGACTCCGGCGCGGGCCGGCCCCTCGAGCCGCCGCCGGTGCCCGCGCTATCGCGGGCAGCCGGCGAGGTGCTGGCCCAGGCGCTGCTCCTGTTCTCGGCGAGCAGCCTCCGTCAGTACGCCGGGCTCGTCGAGACGGTCGGACGCCGCGTGCCGGACCTCGCCCGGGCGCTGCAAGGCGAGACCAGCGAGTCCGAGGGGGCCGAGCAGCTGCGGGGGTGCTTGCGGGAGATCGTCGAGGCCTCGATCGAAGAAGCGCGTCGCCTGCGCGACCAGATCGACCGGCTCGATCGCCGCGCCGCGCCGCCGGCGGCCGAGGGCGAGCACTGGCGACGCTGGAAGATGAAGTCGTGAGGCCAGGCGTCGCCACCGCCGCCGGCGGGACGGCGTACCTGGGATTCGACCGGGAGATCGAGCGCGTGCGGGCCGCCGTGGGGGCGTGGCTGCAGGACGCCGACGTGGAGGTGCGGGAGGCGCTGCGGTGGCAGTTCGCCGGCGGCTCGAAGTACTTCCGGCCCCTCACGATCTTCACCTGCTACACCGGCCTCTACGAGGGCGCCGTCCCGCCGGAGGTGGTCCGCGCGGCGGTGGTCATCGAGCTCGTCCACAACGTCTCGCTCGTCGTCGACGACATCCTCGACCGGTCCGAGCAGCGCCGCGGACGCGACACCTTGCACCGCCGGTTCGGCGAGCTGCCGGCGCTCATGGTGTCCGGCTACATCGTGGCCCAGGCCTATCGCGAGCTGAGCGACGACCCCTTCGGCGTGCGCATGGTCTCCGAGCTGATGTCCCGGCTCGGCATCGCGGAGTGCATGCAGTGGCGCCTGCGCCGGCAGCCGCTCGGCGTCGAGGACTGGCGACGGATCGCCTCCGAGGACACCGGCTCGATGTTCGAGGTGTGCGCCTGCCTCGGCACCCGGACCGAGGAGCTACGCCGGTTCGGCCACCTGCTCGGCGTCCTCTACCACGGGTGCGACGACGTGGGCGACGTGCGGGGCGGGGCCGCGCTCGGCGGCGGGGGGGCCGAGGACCTCCGCGACGGCATCCTGACCCTGCCGGCCGCGCTCGCGATCCAGGAGCCGCGGATCGCGTCGATCTTCGTCGATCCGGAGCCGGGCGAGGCCGGCCTGCGCGCCCTGGCCGAGGCCTTCCTGGCGCGCCTGCCCGAGGCCGAGCGCTATCTGGACTCGATCGCCGACGAGGCGCGCGCGGAGGCCCGGAGCGCCGCCGCGAACGTCGAGCCCCTCATCGCGCTCGTCGATCAGACGCGACGGCTGTCGAGCCGGTAGGCGGCGCGGCTAGGGCGTGAGCGCGTCGAGGAGCGCGCGCGCCTCGGCGAGGTCGGCGGTGTCCAGCCCCTCGGTGAACTGCCCGTAGACGTTCGCGAGGAGCTCGCGGGCGGCGTCACCCCTGGCCTGCTCGCGCCACAGACGGGCCAGGCTCGTGGCCGCGCGCAGCTCCCAGTACCGGGCTCGCTGCCGCCGCGCCACGTCGAGCGCGGCCAGGAAGCACGTCTCCGCGACCTCCACCGCGGCCGGCTCGCCCTCGAGCAGCGTCAGCTCGCCGCGGAGCCGGTGGATCTCGGCGTCGTGATAACGCTCGTCGGTGGCGGCCGCCAGCGCGGTCGCCTCGTCCAGGATCGACAGCCCGGGGCCGGGCTCCTCCGCCCTCCGGTACATCTCGGCCAGCATCGTGTAGTAGCGCGTCAATCCCAGGACGGACCCGGTGGCGCGATAGCTGTCCACGCTCCGCCGGATCTGCGCGATGCCGGCGTGCCATCCGGTGTCCTGGGCAAGGGCCCAGTTCCGGGCGATGCCGCCGAAGGCGACCCAGTAGGGGAATCCCCGCTCGGTGGCGTACGCGATCGTCTGCGCGGCGTATTCGAGCGTCTCGCGCCGGTCACCCCGCACCAGGTGGATGCTGGTGAGCAGGCCCAGCGCCTGCGCGACGCTCAGCGCGGCGGACTGCTCGTGCGCCCGGGCGAGGGCGAGAGCGTCGTGGCACCGGCGGAGCGCGGAGTCCGGCGAGCCCAGGAAGCACTCGGCCCAGGCCAGGTAGGCCAGGCTCGAGACGCCGAGGTGCGTTCCGTACAGCAGCCAGCGCTGCCCGGCCGGCTCGTAGATCGTCAGCGCCTCTTCCAGATGGCCCTGGGCCTCGGTGAACTCGCCGAGGTAGATCGCCGTCATGCCGAGCGCCACGTGCGCCTCGAGCAGGAACTCCTCGTGTCCGTCCGCGCGCGCCAGGGTCAGCAGACGGGCGGCGATCTCGCCGGTGATCCGGTAGTCGGCGCGCAGCAGGTGGTAGACCCACTGTCCCGTCAGGACCGAGGCGAGCTGCCGCGTGTCGCCCACCCGCTGGCACAGTGCCAGCGCCTGCGCGTAGGCGCGCTCGACCTCGGGCGCTCCGTAGCCCTTCGTCGCGAGCAGGTTCTGGCCCATGGCCGTGTGCAGCGCCAGCTCCTGGCGGTCCCGGGCGAGCCCCTCCGGCAGCCTCCGCAGCAGCGCGAGCGCCTGGTTCAGGTGGCTCAGCTCGGCCCCCGACGCCGAGCGGGCCCGGGCCTTCTGGGCCGCCTGGAACAGGTAGAGCACCGCCCGGTCGGCCGCGTCGGCGGCGATCGCGTGGTGGGCGAGCGCCTCGACGTGCTCGCTCGAGGTGTCGCGGAACGTCTGCTCGATGCTGTCCAGGGCCCGCAGGTGCAGGGTGCGGCGCTCGTCGGCCCGGAGCCGCGCGTAGGCGACCTCGTGGACGAGCGCGTGACGGAAGATGCACCAGGGCTCGACGCTGCGTCGCAGCACCCGGTGCACGAGATCGGCGTCCTCCAGCTCCTCGAGGGCCTCCTCGACCGTGGTCGGCGAGAACTGGCCGACGGCGCACAGCAGGTGCAGCGGCACGTCACGCCCCAGCACCGCGGCCGGCCCGAGGATCTGCCGGGCCCGCGGCCGGAGCCGGCCGATCCGGAGCGCGATCGCCTCCTGGATGGTGGCCGGGACGTGGCTCAGGGGGCGCCCGTCCGTCTTGTCGAGGGTGGCGCGACTCAGCTCCTCCAGGAAGAACGGGTTGCCGTCGCCCCGCGCGAGGATCTGCTCGACGACGTCGTCGGAAACCGTCCCGGGTGGAACGAACCCCAGCACGACGTCGCGGCTCTCCTCGGCCGACAGCGGCGGGAGGGTGAGCTGGGTGAGATTCGAGCGCTGCGTCCAGGGCGGCCGGTAGCCGGGGCGGTACGTGGTGAGGAGCAAGACGGGCTCGGCGGCGAGCGTCTCGACCAGGGACGCCAGACACTCCTCCGTCGTCGAGTCCATCCAGTGCAGGTCCTCGATGGCCACCAGCAGCGGGCGGGCGGTCAGGCTCTTGGCGACGAGCAGCTGGCGGATCACCTCGACGAATCGCCGCTTGGCATGGCCCGGATCCGCGGGCTGGGCCGTCGGCTCGCTGGTCAGGAGCCGCCCGAGGATGGAGGCGGCCTCGGGATCCCCCACCCCGATCTCCCGGCAGGTGGCGGCCACTCGCTGCCGGAGCGTGTCGGGACGGTCGCTGTCGGCGATGCCGCACATCTCCCGGACGACCGCCAGCAATGGATAGAGCGGAGTGCTCTCGGTCGCCGAGGAGCATCGTCCTTCCAGGTAGGTCAGCTCTGGCCCGGAGTGGCGCGCGACCAGCTCCTGGAGCAAGCGGGACTTGCCGATGCCGGCCTCGCCGATCAGGTCGATGACCTGGCCGGCGCCCCTCGCGGCCAGCGCCAGCCGGCCCTGGAGCAGCGCGAGCTCCTCGTCCCGGCCGACCAGGCGGCTCGTCTCCCGCTCCGCGCTCGGGCGCGCGTGCCAGGGCCCGTCCAGGCGATAGCCGCGCCCGGCAGGCGTCAGCGGCGTCAGCGCGAACCGGCGCCGGAGTAGCGCGCCGGCCGCCTCGGTGGCGACGATCGTGTCCACGTCGACCGTCTCCAGCAGGCTGTCGAGAAGATTCCACGTCCGCCTGGTCTCGTCGGCATCCAGCATGACCACACCGCCCGACGCATCGACCAGGAGCTCGCTCGCGTGCACGCCGATCCCGATGCTCACCGGCGCCGCCGCCCAGGAGTCGTCGCGGCGGGCGGCGTTCAGCAGGACCATCGCCGTGTGGGCGGCCAGCACGGCCGGCTCCTGCGCGCGCTCTCCGCGGAAGACGACCGTGAGCGCCACGGGGCTGCGGCCCGCCATCGTGCCGCCGAACGTCTCGACCCGATCGGCCATGCTGTCCAGCAGCGGCTGCAGCAGGAGATCGCTGCCGTTGGGCACCCGCAGGCGGACGAGCAGGTAGGACACGCGATCGGGCTGCCAGTGCAGCGGCGCTCCCGTCGTGCGCTCCGGCGCAACCGTCTCGACCGGAGCCGGAAGCGGCGGCCGGCGCACGCTGCGGTCGACACTCGGAGCGGAGGCCGGGTGCAGGGCGTAGCGCCGGATTCTCGCGTGGACCGTGTTGCGCGCGATCGCCAGGCGCGCCGCCGTCTGCGAGATGTTCCAGCCGGTGTCGGTGAGGGCCTGCAGCAGGTGCTCGCGGTCGGCGTCGCGCGCCGACTTGACCGTCTCCGGTCGCGGGGCGCTCACCCTGGCAGCCGCCCGGGATCGATCGTGCGGCGGCAGGGCCAGGTGGGCCGCCGTCAGCGCCGGCGCGTCGGTGAGCAGGGCGGCCCGCTCGATCACGTTGCTGAGCTGGCGGATGTTTCCCGGCCAGGGGTGGGCCCGGACCGCCTCCAGCGCGTCCTCCGTCAGCGTCTTGGGGGGCAGACCGTAGTCGGCGCAGGCGCGGACCAGGAAGTGGTGGGCGAGGAACGCGGCGTCGTCGTCCCGCTCGCGCAGCGGCGGCATCGTGAGCGTGAGGACGGCCAGCCGATGATAGAGGTCTTCCCGGAAGCTGCCGGCCGCGGTCGCCTCGCTCAGGTTCTCGTTCGTCGCCGCGATGACCCACACGTCGACAGACTCGGGCTTGGTCGCTCCCAGCCGGCGCACGCTCCGGCTTTCCAGCGCCGAGAGCAGCTTGCCCTGCAGCGCGAGCGGCAGCAGGCCGATCTCGTCGAGAAACAGCGTGCCGCGATGGGCGACCTGGAAGAGGCCGGGCTTGCTCTGACGGGCGTCGGTGAAGGCGCCGCGCTCGAAGCCGAACAGCTCGGCCTCGAGCAGGGTGTCGGGCACGCTGACGCAGTTGAAGTCGACGAACGGGCCGTCGGCACGCGGGCTGGCGCCGTGCAGGGCCCGGGCCACCAGCCCCTTGCCGGTGCCGGTCTCCCCCTGGATGAGGACGGGGGGCGCCCGTCGGGCGGACGACCACGAGCGCACGAGCTGCCGTACGTGCTCGCGGACGGCCGCGATCTTCGGGCTCTCGCCCAGCAAGTCGTCGAGAAGACCCATCACCACACCCTGCAGATCGGCGTCATGAGCCCGGGCCACCAGGCCCGGGAACGTGCAGGATCGGGTGATCCACCCCGTGAAGTCAAGCACGGGCCCATGCACCGCGGCCGGTATGATAGCGTCTGCCGATCGCGAAGCCACGGGAGGAGCCGCCCATGTCCTCGACAGGCAATCTCGCTGACGGCGTGACGCGATTCGGCCTGGCCTGCTTGGCCTCGGCCGTCGAGCTCTGGACCCGGGGGTGGGAGGTCAACGCCCAGCATGCGCGGCAGGTCCTCGGCGGGGCGGCCGAAGCCGACAGCCGTCCGGCGAGCGACGGGGACCTGCCGAGCGCGCTCCGGCGCTATGCGCTGGACCTGGCGGCGGTGCCGGGACAGGCGCTCGAGCGCCTCGTCGAGTGTCTCGACCCGCTGCCACCCGCGCCCCCCGAGCCGGCGCGCCGCGTGGGCGGTCACATCGTGCCGATCCCCGCCCACGTCCACGACGCCAGCCAGGGGCTGGCGATCTACGCGGTGGCGCGCGACGTGGCGCGGCAGATGCTCGCGGCGCAGCGGGCGCCCTTCGTGCCGGTGGACCTGGGTCGGGGCCGAACGGGGCTCGCCATCACCGGTGTCCGCTATCGGGCCAGCGACCTCGGCGTGTACGACGAGGTCGGCGTGGGCTTCGTGGTCGCGCCCGCGAGCGATCCGTACGCCGTCGGCCTCTACTTCTTCGCGCTGCCCGTGAACGGGCGGCTGTCCCGGCTGGCCGGCGCCGGAATCTGGGGCTACGCCAAGACGGAAGAGACGATCGACGTCGCGCTCTCCGATACGCGCGCCTCGTGGACGCTGCGGCGGCGCCGCGGCCGGCGGCGCCTCCTGACGATCTCGTTTCCGCGCGGAGGCCACGGCGACACGACCGGGGTCACCCTGTCGACCTACACGATGCGCGGAGGTCGGCCGATGCGAGCGCAGTTCGTGCGCAGCGGGCGCGGCGAGCGCACGGTGGCCGGCGGCGGCGCCGTGACGCTCGGCCTGGCCGCCCCGGGCGGGCGCGATCCCCTGACGGCGGCGCTCCACCGGCTCGGACTGCCGTCGGCGCCGGTCATCCTGCACAGCTGGACCGAGCGCATGTCGGGCGAGCTGGGCCCGCCGCAGCCCGTCGATCCGCGCGCGCCGGCCCGGACTGCCCGGGGAGGCCTCAGCGAATCGCGGCCGCGCAGACCTCGCCGATCATGACGCACGGGGCGTTGGTGTTGCCGCTCGTGATCCTGGGCATGATCGACGCGTCGGCCACGCGGAGGCCTTCGATCCCGCGCACGCGCAGCCGGGCATCGACGACCGCCAGGTCGTCGCGACCCATCTTGCAGGTACCGACCGGATGCCACACCGTCACCGCGTTCGCGCGAATGAAGGCGTCGCGCTGTGACTTCGACGGCAGCGGCAAGCGCTCGGCCGAATTCAGGGGGTCGGGAACCGCGAACGGCGCCGACGTGGTGTCGGTCATCTCGCCGAGGGCGCCGCTTCGCGCGAGGTCCTCCATCAGCTCGAGCCCGTGCCGCAGCACCTTGACGTCGTGCGGATCGTCGAGGAAGTTGGGATCGATCAGCGGCGCCGACCCGGAATCGGCGCCGGCCAGGCGGACCGAGCCTCGACTGCGCGGCTGGCAGAGCACCGGACACATGAGGAAGTTGGGCCGTTCCTTCGGGTCCTCGGCGAGGCCGATCATCCCGGCCAGCACGTGGTACTGGAGGTCCGGCGTCTCGGCCGCGCTCGACGTCTTCACGAACAGGCCTGCCTCGGCCGTGAAGTCCGAGACACCGGTGGCCCGTCGGGCCATGTGGTAGACGAGGATCTGCAGGTGGTCGTGGAGGTTCTGACCCACGCCCGGGAGATTCACCACGGGCGCGATGCCGTGCTCGCTCAGGTGCTCGGCCGGGCCGATGCCCGACAGCATCAGCAGCTTCGGTGACTCGAAGGCGCCGCACGAGACGATCACCTCGTGCTCGGCGCGAAAGATCCGGGTCGATCCCTCCTCGAGACACTCCACTCCGATCGCCCGGGTTCCGCTCAGATGGAGGCGGGTGACACAGGCCTTCCGGTAGACCAGGGCGCCCTTTCGCCGCAGGCCGTCGAGAAAGGCCACCGCCGCGCTCGCCCGCCGGCCGCTGGCCGTCACGTTGTACTGGTAGAGGCCGGCGGCGCCCTCCTGGCGGGCGCCGTTGAAGTCCCACGTGGGACTGCTCCCCTTGAAGCCCATCTCGGCCGCGGCGTCGATGAACGCCAGGGCGGCCGGCGACGGCGTCGGCTGGTACCGCACGTCGAGCGGGCCCTCCACCCCGTGGTAGGCCGAGGCGCCGTTCGCAAACTTCTCCGACTTGCGGAAGTAGGGAAGCACGTCCTTGTAGCTCCAGCCCTCGTTGCCGACCTTGTACCAGTGGTCGTAGTCACCGGCGTTGCCGCGCACGTAAACCATGCCGTGGACGGAGCTACAACCGCCGGCGACCACACCGCGGTGCACCATCATGGGACGAGAGCCCAGCCCGGGCTGGGACGTCGTCAAGTACCGCCGGCTGATCGACTCGCTCCAGATGGCCGACAGCACGTTCCTGGGCTCGGCGATCGTCTCCACGATTTCGCGGTCGGTGTCCGATCGGCCCATCTCCAGGAGCAGGACGGAGGCGCCCCGCTCGCTGAGGCGCGCGGCGACGACGCAGCCGGCCGTGCCCGCTCCGACGACGATGTAGTCGAACGTCTCAGCCACGGTGGCCTCCCCCTGCCGCGATCCGGCGGATGGCAAATGACGGCGCGACGTTGCACGATGCAAGCTTCACGCCCGGGCTGTCTCGTCCCGTCGACGCGCCGTGACGCGCACTTGACGCGAGAGTCCACCCACGCCGGTGTTCAGATGACTGTTCAGTTTCATCGCAACCTGAACACCCTGCCCGGGCGTCACGGCAGTACGCCCGAACAGTTCCGGCGCGTTACCCACGGAACGGATGTTGCTTCCGCCACCACCACCGATCCCAGGAGGCGAGCATGCCACGCACGTGCGCGACGATGGCGCTGCACCACGCCCTGGCCCGCGCGAGCGAGACGTACCAGACGAACCGGCGACAGATCGAGGCATTCACGACGGCGCTGCGGCGAGCCGGTGCCGGGCACCGGGCTCAGGTCGCGCGCATCCCTGTCGTGGTCCACGTCCTCCATCACGCTCCCGCCGAGAACATCGCGGACGCGCAGGTCCGGAGCCAGATCGACGGGCTCAACCACGACTACCGGCGGCTCAACACGGATCTCGCGAAGGTGCCGCCGCCGCTCGGGCCCCTGGCCGCCGACGCGCTGATCGAGTTCGGGCTCGCGGCGAAGGACCCGCGGGGCCACGCGACCAGCGGGATCACGAGGACCCGCACGCCGCTGCCCGTCTTCCAGCCCGACGGCGACGTGGATCTCGAGGGGCAGATCCTCGCGCTGGACGCCAGGATCAAGACCGTGGCCGGCGGGGGAGCGGCGGCCTGGCCGCGCGATCGCTATCTGAACATCTGGGTGTGCAACATGGGCTGCAGCCCGCTCGGTTACGCGCAGTTCCCGGGCGGGCCTAGCGAGACCGACGGCGTCGTCGTCGACGTCACTTGCTTCGGCACCGGCGGCGCGGCCGGGCGGCCGTTCGACATGGGACGAACGGCGACGCACGAGATCGGCCACTGGCTGAACCTCCTGCACGCCCGGGGCGACGACGACCCTGGGGGCTCCGGCGTCGACAGCGTCGGAGACGGAAATTTCATGGACCTCGCCGAGGACGCCGCGATGCAGATGTTCACCGTCGGCCAGGTCGAGCGCATGAACGCCGCGCTCTACGGACCGCGCGCCTCAGTCGTCGCCTCCGACGCGCTCACACCGTCGCACCGGATCCCGCAGGTCCACCTGCCCGAGCTCACCGCGTTCCTGGCCGGCGCGCCCGCGCCCGCCCGCGAAGACGAGCCGGTCCAGCCTGTGTTCGACGGCGTGCGCTGGATCTGACGAGCGCGGCCGACGCGGCGCGAACCTCACTCGACGCGCGTGACGACGCCGATGCCGCCCGACTTCTCGAACACGAGGGTCAGGATGAATGTCTCGCCCGGCGTCAACGGACGCTGCAGGTCGGTCAGGACGGCGTGGGGGCCGTCGGCGGTGAACTTCACGACCGTGGTCCCCGGAACCTCCAGGCGCGCGAGCGGGCTGCCGGCCGCGTCGACGAGCTGGGCCTGGCGGGCGATCGGCGTGCTGAGGGCGGTGATCACGTCGCCGTACTTCCCGGTGCTGATCACCTCGAACGAGACCAGGGTGCGGCCGTCCTGGCGCACGGCGCGCCCGTTGGCCGTCCGGAGGTTCGGGCCGCCCACGTCGACGACGGTCGGGTAGTGCACGCAGCCGGCCAGCAGCAGGGCCACCGCCGGGACGACCGCGCGCCGCCGGCTCACAGGCCCTTGAAGGCTCCCTCGGCGGCCATGGCCTGGAACGCGCGCTCGTATCCCTGCACGGTGCGCTCGACGTCGGCCTCGGTGTGCATGGCCGAGATCCAGCCGTGGAAGGCCGAGCAATCGACCCCGTTGTTGAGCAGGGCGCAGCGCAGCGTCTGGTAGAGCGCGCCCTTGCGCGGCCGGTCGAAGCCGGCCAGGCCCGGCTTGCCCTCGAACGAGACGTGGAAGATCGACGCCTCGCCGAAGCAGGTGCCCGGCACTCCCACCTTCTTCATGACGTCGCCCAGGGCCCGGCGCAGCTCGTCGCCGGTCTTGTTGGCGCGGGCCTGCAGCGAGGCGTCCGCGCAGAGCTCCAGCGTGGCGATGCCCGCGGCCGCCGACAGCGGATTGGCGTTGAAGGTGCCGGCGTGGGCGACGCGCTGGCTGCGGTCCCAGTCCGGGTCGCCGCGGAAGGCGATCATCGACATGATGTCGCGCCGGCCGGTCAGGGCACCACCCGGCAAGCCGCCGGCGACGATCTTGGCCAGCGTGGTCAGGTCGGGGGTGACGTTGTAGTACTGCTGGGCGCCGCCCGGTGAGTAACGGAATCCGGTGATGACCTCGTCGAAGATCAGCACGGCCTCGTGTCGGGTGGCGAGCGAGCGCAGCTCGGCCAGGTACCCGGGAATGGTCGGGGTGGTCCCGGAGTTGCCGCCGGCCGGCTCCAGGATGATGCCGGCGATGTCGCCGCGCTCGAGCGCCACCTCGATCGCCTTGCTGTCGTTCGGCGGACAGATGACGACCTGGTCCATGGTGGCGTGCGGCACGCCGGCCGACCACGGCACGTCGTAGGGGGGGCTCACCGCGACCACCGCGCCGTCATGCCAGCCGTGGAAGTGGCCCGCGAGCTTCAGGATCTTCGGGCGTCCCGTGTAGGCGCGCGCCACCCGCATCGCCAGGTGCGTCGCCTCGGTGCCCGACATCGTGAAGCGCGTCAGCTCGCCGCAGGGGATCAGCTGGTTGACCAGCTCCGCCCAGCGCACCTCGAGCGCGTGGCAGGCGCCCAGGTGGGTGCCGCGGGCCATCTGCTCCTGCACCGCCCGGACGGCGGCGGGGTGGCAGTGGCCGAGGAAGAGCGAGCCGTGGCCCATCCAGTAGTCGACGTACTCGTGCCCGTCGACGTCCCACTTGCGGCTGCCGGCGGCGCGGTCGACGTAGACCGGGTGCGGCAGCAGATGACGGATGTCGTGGGTGATCCCGCCCGGAATCGCCTTACGCGCCTGCTCGGCCAGGGCGGTCGACTTCGGGTGCTTCGCGCGGTACTCGTCGACGACGCTCATGCTCGCTCTCCTCGTGGCGACACGTCGCCCCATGATAACCCGAGCAGCGCGACCACCGCCGCGTGGGTGTCGGCGTCGAGCGCGTCCACGGTGGGCTCGCGCCGGCGCGTCAGACCGTCGGCGGCGCCGGCGCCGACGCAGGCGTCGATCAGCTTCCGTTCCTCGGCCGGCGTGTGCAGCAGGGCCCGCCCGGTGAGCCGCGCGAGCTGGGTCACGATGCCGTAGGCGCCCCAGTTGGACACGCCCGCCACGACCAGGTGGTCCACGGACACGACCGACGCGATGCGCGCCATGAGCGGCCCCTCGCGGACCAGGCGGCTCCGCACGCGCCCCATCCCGATCTCGTTGCCGCCGTCGCCGACGCCGATCGTGACGGGACGGCGCGCGCGCCGCGCGCGCACGAACATCTCGTCCAGCGGGCGGTTCCAGGCGGCGACCGACGCGCCGCGCGCGTTCAGGTAGTCGCCGCCGTGGCCGCGGCCGGGGCGCTCGATGGCGACGAGGTGGGTCGGCTGCTCTCGGGCCAGGACGTCGCGCGCGGCGTCGCCGTGCTCCGGATACGCGAAGATCTCGACCGGCTCGCCCAGGGCGCGCAACGACGCTTCGAGGGGAGGCAGCGCGAGGGCGTCGCTGGTGTACCGGACCCCGGCGCCGAGCCGCCGGAGCGCCCGTCCCAGCACCGCCGCGCCTGGGGGGCCGTCGGTCTCCGGCATGCCTTCGGCGACCAGGAACCCCGTGACGATGAGCACGCGCTCCGCGCCCACCAGCGCCCGCGCCGCCCCCAGCGCCCCGCCCGCGACGAAGAACCCGGCGATCCCCCGTCCTCCGGGATCGAGAGCCAGCAGGTGATCGATCGGGTCGGCGTGTCGCGGGCCAGCGGGCACGGCAAACGCTACCATCGCGGAACGAGCGTCCGCAACGCCGTCGCGCGCGCCGGCCGTGCCGGCGCCAGCCGACCCGTCAGGGCTGCCGCGCCGCCGGAAGGGAGGTGAAGCTCTCCCCCGAGCCTGCGGAGCCACTCTCCGAGCTGAACTCGTAGAGGATCGCCTGGTACGGCAGCAGCGGCCGCCCGGTCCCGGTCCCGGCGAAGCGCTTGTCCTCGCTGTCGATGAGCACGCGCCAGTCGGCCGAGTGCGGGGCGAACGGCACGGGCGCTGCCGTCAGGTTGGCGACCAGGCATACGCCGGGCGAGCCGGGGGCCAGGCGCCTCAGCGTCAGCACGCTGTTGTCGGGATCGACGTCGCAGCGCGTGCGCTGCTTGCCGTGCGCCCCGAGCGCCGGATGGCTCCGCCGCAGGCTCAGCCATTGCCGATAGTAGTCGCGCAGCTCTCGATGCCGGGGCGCCCCGGCCAGGGGGTGGCTCAGTCGCGAGCGCAGGAACGTCGCCGGCTCGGCGGGATCGGGGATCTTGCCCTCCCAGCCGAAGCGGGCGAACTCGGCGGCGCGTCCCCGCCGGACCGCCTCGACCAGCGCGGGGTCCAGGAACGACGTGAAGAACTGGAAGGGTGAGGTCTCGCCGTACTCCTCGCCCATGAACAGCAGCGGCAGCGCCGGCGTCGCGAACAGCAGGGCGGCAGCCATCTTGGCGGCTGCCAGCGGCACGATGGTCGACAGGCGATCGCCCTGCGCGCGGTTGCCGATCTGATCATGGTTCTGCAGGCAGACGACGAACCGCTCACCGCCGAGGTCGGTGCTGGGGGTGCCGCGCGGCCGGGCGAAGTACTCGGACGGCTCGCCCTGGAACGCAAACCCCTCGGTCATGGCGCGGGCCAGGCCGCGGCCGTCGGGGAAGTCGCAGTAATACCCACCCCGCTCGCCGGTGAGCCGGCAGTGCACGGCGTGATGGAAGTCGTCGGCCCAGACGGCGTCCAGACCGAGGCCTCCCTCCGACGCCGGCAGCACGATGCGTCGGTCGTTGTCGTGCGATTCCGCCACGATGTGCACGGGCCGCTCGAGCAGCCGCGCCTCTTCCCGCGCCGCCGCGGCTAGCTCGGTGAGGATGTGCAGGGGGCCGGCGTCGAAGATCGCGTGGATGGCATCCAGGCGCAGCCCGTCGACGTGGAACTCGCGCACCCAGTAGCGGGCGTTGTCGACGAAGTGTCGCCGGACCCCCTGGCGGTCGGGTCCGTCGAAGTTGACGGCGTCCCCCCACGGCGTCTTGTAACGATCCGTGTAGTACGGGCCGTACTCGCCGAGATAGTTGCCCTCGGGGCCGAGGTGGTTGTACACGACGTCGAGGATCACGCTGAGCCCGTTCGCGTGAGCGGCATCCACCAGCCGGCGGAGACCGCGCGGGCCGCCGTAGGTGGACTGCGGCGCGTACAGGTGGACGCCGTCGTAGCCCCAGTTGCGCGAGCCCGGGAACTCGGCCACCGGCATCAGCTCCAGGGCCGTGACGCCGAGGTCGACGAGCTGCGCGAGGTGGGGGATCACCGCCTCGAAGGAGCCGGCCGCCGTGAACGTCCCGACGTGCAGCTCGTAGAAGACGAGGTCGGACAGGGCGTGCCCGCGGAATCCTCGATCGGTCCACGGGAAGCGGCCGGCGTCCACCACGGCCGAGGGCCCGTGGACGCCCTCCGGCTGGTGGCGCGAGACGGGATCCGGGCGATACCGCTCACCGTCGAGCCGGTACTGGTAGCGCGCGCCCGGCGCGATGCCCGGAACCGCCAGCTCGAACAGGCCCTCGTCGCGCGCGCTCAGCGCCATCGGGCGCCGGCCTTCGATCACCACGTCCATCGATCTGCACCGCGGAGCCCAGACCCGGAACGTCGTTCCGGCGTCCTCGACCGTCGCGCCGAGATGAAGGCTTGCGCCCAGCGACTTCATACGGTCCAATGATCTGCGGACACACCTGCGGCGACGCCGGGCGTCGGGTGAAAGGTGCCTGCAGATGAGCTACCCGTTCTCACTGGTCCTCCATACCCATCTTCCGATGGTGGTCAATCACGGCCGGTGGCCTCACGGCTCCGACTGGTTGAACGAGGCTACGTTCGAATGCTACCTGCCCTTGCTCGACGTCGCCCATCGCCTGGTCGCCGAGGGCCTGTCGCCCAAGTGGACGATCAACATCTCCCCGGTGCTGGCCGAGCAGCTCGCCTCGCCGGAGTTCCAGAACGAGCTCTCCTTCTACTACGAAAACGTCCGCCGCGCCTGCCTGGACAGTCGCGAGCACTTCAAGAAGGAAGGCCAGGACCAGATCGTCGCGCTCACCTACTTCTGGGAGGAGTTCTACGAGGGCATGTGGGAGCTGCACCGCCGCATCGGCGGTGACATCCCCGGCACCTTCGCCGAGCTGCAGCGCGGCGGCCATCTGGAGATCATCACCTGCGCGGCCACGCACGGCTATCTGCCGCTGCTCTCCCGGGACGAGTCGATCCACCTGCAGCTGCGGACCGCCGTCGAGACTCACACGCGCCACTTCGGTCAGGCTCCCCGCGGTATCTGGCTGCCCGAGTGCGCGTACCGGCCTCGCTACGAGTGGACGGCCCCGACCGGACCGGATCGCGGGCGGGACCGTCGCATGCGTCCGGGCCTGGAGGAGCTGCTGGCCGCCCACGGGCTGGAGTACTTCGTGGCCGACGCGCATCTGGTGGCGGCCGGCGATCCGGTCTTCCTCTACAAGGACTTCGTGCCCCTGCGCGGCGAGCTGGGAGGCGGCGGCTCCGCGATGCCGGTCGGCGACCGGCGCTCCCCGTACGCGCCGTACCGGGTCGCCTCCCGCGGAGGCACCGGCGACGCCATCGCCTTCATCCGCGATCCCCGGACCACGCTGCAGGTGTGGAGCCGCGCGCACGGGTACCCGGGCGAGTTCAACTTCCTGGAGTTCCACAAGAAGCACTTCCCGGGGGGCCTGCGGTTCTGGCGGATCACCGATGCCTCGGGCGACCTCGGCACCAAGCAGGTCTACGAGCCGAAGATCGCCGCCGAGAAGGTGGGCCTGCAGGCCACCCACTTCGTCGGCCTCCTGCTCGAGACGATCGAGCAGGCCCGCGACGGCCGCGCGGCGCTCGTGTGCTCGCCCTACGACGCCGAGCTGTTCGGCCACTGGTGGTTCGAAGGACCGCAGTGGCTGGAGCGCGTGGTGCGCGAGATGTCCCGCAACGGGGTCCGGCCCATGACCCTGGGCGAGGCGCTGCGCGTGGTACCTCCGCAGGGGCCCCTGCAGCTGCCCGAGGGCTCGTGGGGCGAGGGCGGGGACCACCGCGTGTGGCTCAACCGCGACACCGAGTGGACGTGGGACCGCGTGTACAGCGCCGAGCGCGAGTGGGTCGAGCACTTGCAGAAGGGGGACGAGGGCCACCCCGAGCTCCGGCGCGTGCTCAGCCAGGTCTCGCGGGAGCTGCTGCTCCTGCAGTCCTCGGACTGGCAGTTCCTCATCACCACCGGCTCCGCCCGCGACTACGCGGAGCGCCGGGTGGCCGAGCACTACGCGGAGTTCAAGCGCCTGAGCGAGATGGCCCACACGCTGCGCCAGGGGCAGCCCCTATCCATCGAGGCCGCCGACACTCTTCGCCGGCTGGAGCGCGAGGACTTCGTGTTCCCCGAGCTCGACCCCTCGTGGGCCCAGCCTCCGGTGCGCTCGTGAACGCGCGAACCAGGGCCCGACTCGCTCGAGCCCCCCATCCCCCAGAGGGGGTTGGGCCGGCGGCCTGGCGAGGCGAGGGCGGCTCGCTCGTCGAGCCCTGCGCTCGAACGGCGACGACGGCTCACCATGAAGCGCGCCCGCGGGATACGAGGTGCCGACCTGCCCCCAGCGTCGTCGCGAGCCGCGACAATGGTCGTCGCGAGGGTGGCCGATAGATGCGGCGGCGGACGCGGGTGCTGGGGATGATCATGGCGGGCGGCAAGGGGGAGCGGCTGAATCCGCTCACGCGTGACCGCTCCAAGCCGGCCGTGCCCTTCGCGGGGCGCTACCGGATCGTCGACTTCGTGCTCTCCAACTTCGTGAATTCGGAGATGGCGGCCCTGTACGTGCTCGTGCAGTACAAGTCGCAGTCGCTCATCGAGCACCTGCGCCAGGGGTGGCGGACCTCCGGAATCCTGCCGGACTACTTCATCACCGTGGTGCCGCCCCAGATGCGGTTCGGTCCCGCGTGGTACCGCGGCACCGCCGACGCCGTCCTGCAGAACCTCAACGTGGTCGACGACTTCAACCCCGACGTCGTGGCCATCTTCGGCGCCGACCACGTCTACCGGATGGACATCAACCAGATGCTCGCCTACCACGAGGAGTCGGGCGCCGACGTCACGGTGGCGGCGCGGCCGGTGCCGCGCGCGGACGCAACCCAGTTCGGCGTGCTGGGCATCGACCGCAGCGGGCGCGTGGTGACGTTCGACGAGAAGCCTCCCTCGCCCAAGGGCATGCCCGGCGACCCCGAGCGGGCCCTGGTGTCGATGGGCAATTACCTGTTCTCGCGGCAGGCGCTGGTGGACGCCCTGCTGGCCGATGCCCGTCGCAGCACCGACCACGACTTCGGCCGCTCGATCATCCCGGAGCTGGTGCCGACGGGCCGGGTGTACGCCTACGACTTCCAGACCAACGAGGTTGCGGGCGTGAAGCCGTACGAGGAGCACGGCTACTGGCGCGACGTCGGCACCGTGCAGGCCTACTGGGACGCCCACATGGACCTGCTCGGCGAGTCGCCGCGCTTCGACCTCGACAATCGCTGGTGGCCGATCCGCACGGGGGGGCATCCGGGCCCGCCGGCCCGGCTCATCGGCGGCGACGTCGACAACGCCCACATCGGCGAGTCGTCGCTGATCAAGCGCGCCACCATCCGCAACTCGATCCTCGGCCGCTCGGTGTGGGTCAACGAGGGGGCGGTGATCGAGGACTCGATCGTCATGGACCACACCACGGTCGGCAAGGGCGCGCGCCTCAAGCGGGCCATCGTCGACCGCTTCAACATCATCCCGGCCGACAGCGAGATCGGGGTCGACCCGACCATGGACCGGCGACGGCACCACGTCGATCCGTCGGGTATCGTCGTGGTCCCGCGGGGCGGGCGCCGAGAGTTTCTGCTGGGGCTGGAGGAGTTCTAGGACGCCTCCCGCCGTGCCCGTCTCCCGCGCGATCGTCATTCACGGCCACTTCTACCAGCCGCCCCGCGAGAACCCCTGGCTCGAGGCCGTGGAGGTGCAGGACTCGGCTGCTCCCTATCACGACTGGAACGAGCGCGTCACCGCCGAGTGCTACGCGCCCAATACGGCCGCCCGCCGGGTGGACGAGGCCAACCGCATCCTGGACATCGTCGACAACTTCGAGGGCATCTCGTTCAACGTCGGCCCCACGCTGTTCGCCTGGCTCGAGCGCGAGGCGCCGGCCGTCGCGCGCGCCATCGTGAGTGCCGACCGCGCCAGCGTGGCGGCCCGCGAGGGACACGGCAACGCGCTGGCCCAGGTCTACAACCACCAGATCATGCCGCTCGCCTCGCGCGCCGACAAGGTCACCCAGGTGCGGTGGGGTCTGCACGACTTTCGCGCCCGCTTCGGCCGGGACGCCGAGGGGATGTGGCTGCCGGAGACCGCTGTCGACGACGAGACGCTGGAGGTCCTGGCCGAGGCCGGCGTGAAGTTCACCATCCTGGCGCCGGGCCAGGCCCATCGCGTGCGCCCGATCGGCAGCGAGACCTGGGAGGACGTCGGCCCCGCGGTGGACCCGAGCCGGGCTTACCTGTGGCGGGGGCCGCGCGGCCTGTCGGTGGCGCTCTTCTTCTACGACGGACCGATCTCGCGCGCGATCGCCTTCGAGCAGCTCCTCGAGCGGGGCGAGACGATGGTGGCCCGGCTGCGGGCGGCCTTCTCGGACGCACGCGAGTGGCCCCAGCTGGTGCACTGCGCGACCGACGGCGAGTCCTATGGCCATCACAGCCGCTTCGGCGAGATGGCGCTGGCCGCGGCCCTGGAGCTCCTCGGCCGGGACGAGAGCCTCGAGCTGACCAACTACGGCGCCTTCCTGGCCGCGCACCCGCCCACCCACGAGACAGAGATCCAGCAGGCCACGTCGTGGTCCTGCGCCCACGGCGTCGAGCGCTGGCGAGCCGACTGCGGGTGCCGGGTCCGCGGGGACTGGCACCAGCGGTGGCGCGCCCCCCTCCGGGAGGCGCTCGACTGGCTGCGCGACCTCGTGGACACGTTCTACGCCGCGCGCGCGGCGATCCACCTGCGCGACCCGTGGGCGGCGCGCGACGACTACGTGCGCGTCGTCCTGGACCGCACGCCCGGTCAGCGCGAGGCCTTCCTGACCGCTCACGGGCGGCGGCCGCTCGACGAGGCCGCGCGCGTGGAGGTCTGGAAGCTGCTCGAGCTGCAGCGGAACCGGATGCTCATGTACACCTCGTGCGGGTGGTTCTTCGACGAGATCTCGGGACTGGAGCCCGTCCAGATCCTGCGCTACGCGGCGATGACCCTGCAGTACCTCCGGGACCTGGGCGCCGGCCACCACGAGCCGGAGTTCGAGAAGCGGCTGGCGGCGGCCCCGAGCAACGTCGCCGAGTACGGCGACGGCGCCGAGGTCTACCGGCGGCTGGTCGGCCCGGCCGTCGTCGACCTCCGCCGCGTGGTCGCCCACTACGCCATCACGAGCCTGTTCAGCGACCACCCCGACGACACCTCCGTCTACGCCTACCGGGTGGACCGACTGGACGAGGCGCGGGAGGCCTCCGGCGGCACCGCGCTGCGCATCGCCCACGTCCGCGCCCGCTCGGACGTCACCGGCGACGCGTGGGAGGGCATGTACGCGCTCGTGCACTTCGGCGGCCACGACGTGACCTGCGCGCTGCGGGCCTGGGACGGCCGTCTCATCTACGACCGCGTGAAGCAGGACCTGCTCACCCGCTTCGGCCGCTACTCGCTCGCCGACATGGTGCGCGGACTCGACGAGCACTTCCCGGGCGAGCCGTTCTCCCTGCCCCAGCTCTTCCTCGACGAGCGTCGCCGGGTCCTCACCCGCGTCCTCGCCGCGGTGCTGGAGAAGCACGAGGAGACATACCGGCACATCTGGGAGGAGAACAGCAAGCTCGTCCACTACCTGCGGCACGCCGACGCGCCGATTCCCGAGGCGCTGGCGCTCGTGGCCCGTCACGTGCTCGAGCAGCAGGCGCTGGCCGCCCTGGCCCGGCTGGACGACGCCGGGCCGCTGCCGTCGGCCGTGACGGAGCCCGTGTACGAGGCGCGCGCGCTCGGGCTGACGCTGAACCTGACGGCGGCCAAGCCGGCGCTGCAGCGCGTGGTGATGCGCGGGCTCAGCTCGGTCGCCGGCGGGCCCACCCCGGAGCGCGTCGCCGCCGTGCAGCGGCTGATCGAGGACGCGACGGCGCTGGAGCTGCGGTTCGGTCTGTGGCAGGCCCAGAACCGCTTCCTGCAGGTCTGGCGGTCTCTGCCCGACGCGCGCCCGACCCTCGCCCCGCTCGGCGCCCGGCTCGGCTTCAACCTGCGCGCGGAGGGGGCGTGATGCGGGTGCCGCTGGCCACGTACCGGTTGCAGCTGGGGCCGCGCCTCACCTTCGACGACGCCGCCGCGTTGCTGCCGTACCTCGAGCAGCTCGGGGTGAGCGACTGCTACACCTCGCCCTTCTTCGAGACGGCCTCGGCGGCCAGCCACGGCTACGACGTGAGCGACCACAACCGGCTCCGCGACGAGCTGGGTGGCGAGCCCGGGCTCCAGCGCTTCGCGGCCGCGCTGCGCGCGCGCGGCATGGGCCTGCTCATCGATCTCGTGCCCAATCACATGGGCATCGCCCACAACGACAACCCCCGCTGGCGGCAGATGCTCGAGCAGGGGCCGGCAGCGCCGTCGGCCGCGTACTTCGACGTGGACTGGGCGCCCGTGAAGGCCGAGCTGGCCGGCAAGGTCCTGCTCCCGATCCTGGGGGACCAGTACGGCGCAGTGCTCGACTCCGGCCAGCTCGTCCTCGCCTTGGAGGACGGCCGCTTCACCGTGCGGTACTACGAGTGGGTGATGCCCCTGGCCGCGCGCTCGTGGGGCCGCATCCTCGGCCACGGCCTCGACGAGCTGAGCGAGCGGCTCGGCGCCGACCATCCCGACCTGGTCGAGCTCGCGTCGCTGATCGCCTGGTTCTCCACCATGCCACGGCGCACCGAGACGGAGCCGTGGAGGCTCACGGCCGGGGCCGGCGAGGAAGAGACCGGACGCAAGCGGCTGGCCGCGCTCCTGGCCGCCTCGCCCGCCCTGCGGGCGCACGTCGAGGACAGCGTGCGGCGCTTCAACGGCACCCCCGGCGAGCCGAACAGCTTCGACCTGCTCGACGCACTGCTGGACGACCAGGCCTACCGGCTGGCGTACTGGCGGGTGGCCGGCGAGGAGATCAACTACCGCCGGTTCTTCGACATCAACGAGCTGGCGGCGATCCGCATGGAGTTGCCCGAGGTCTTCGCCGACACCCACCGCCTGGTCTTTCGCCTGGTGCGGGAGGGCGCGGTGACGGGGCTGCGCGTCGATCACCCCGACGGGCTGTACGCGCCGGCCGAGTACTTCCGCCGGCTGCAGGAGGGCTGCGCGCGGGCCCTGGGCAGGCCGGGCGGGGACTTCTACGTCGTGGCCGAGAAGATCCTGGCCCCGGGCGAGCACCTGCCGGAGGGCTGGGCGAGCGCGGGCACGACCGGGTACGAGTTCCTGAACCTCGTCAACGGGATCTTCGTCGATCGCGCCCAGGGCCGCGCCATCGAGCAGACCTACGCGCGCACGATCCGGGTGCGGCCGCCCTTCGCCGAGGTCGTTCACACGTGCAAGCGGCTGATCATGGAGAACTCGATGGCGTCCGAGATCAACATGCTCGGCCACCGTCTCAACCGGATCTCCGAGAAGCACCGCTCGTCGCGCGACTTCACGCTGGGCAGCCTGACCACGGCCCTGCGGGAGATCATCGCGGCGTTCCCGGTCTATCGCACCTACGTCGGCGACAGCGCCGAGGACGCCGCCGACGCCACGACCGCCATCACCGACCGGGACCGGGAGTACATCGGCCGCGCCGTCGCCCAGGCCAAGCGACGGACGCCGGCGATGGCCGAGTCGGTCTACGACTGGATCCAGGACGTGCTCACGCTGCGCTTCCCCGCCTGGGCCACCGAGGCCGATCGCCGGGAGCGGCTCGACTTCGTGCGCCGCTTCCAGCAGATCACCGGACCGGTGACGGCGAAGGGGTACGAGGACACCGCGCTCTACCGCTTCAACCGGCTGGTCTCCCTGAACGAGGTCGGCGGCGATCCCAGCCGGTTCGGGACCTCGCTGGCCGAGTTCCACGCCGCCAACGTCGAGCGCCAGTTCCGCTCTCCCCAGGCGCTGTCGGCCACGGCGACCCACGACACCAAGCGGGGCGAGGACGTCCGCGCGCGCATCAACGTGCTGTCGGAGATGCCGGCGGAATGGCGCGCCCGCCTGGCCACCTGGCAGGGGCTGAATCGCAAGCACCACACGGTCGTCGACGGCGCGCCCGTCCCGGGCGCCAACACCGCCTACTTCGTCTACCAGACGCTGGTCGGCGCCTGGCCGATCGACGGGCAACGGCTGCGGGAGTACCTGCTCAAGGCGGTCCGCGAGGCCAAGGTGCACACCTCGTGGACGAATCCCAACACCCGCTACGAGGACGCGCTCGTGAAGTTCCTGGAGGTCATCCTCGATCCGGATCGGTCGGCGGCCTTCCTGGAAGACTTCGTGCTGTTCCAGGCCCGGGTCGCCCGCTTCGGTGTCCTGAACTCGATCGGACAGACGCTGGTCAAGCTCACGGCGCCCGGCGTGCCGGATTTCTACCAGGGCACCGAGCTGTGGGACCTCAACCTGGTCGACCCCGACAACCGCCGGCCGGTGGACTGGCCGGAGCGTCGCCGGCTGCTCGACGAGCTGCTCGTGGCGGTGGCGTCCGCGCCGGGCCGCGCGGCCCTGGCCCACGAGCTGGCCACGAACCCGGCCGACGGGCGCGTCAAGCTCTTCGTGATCCTCCAGGGGCTCGCGGTGCGCCGCGCGCGCCGCGCGCTCTTCGAGACCGGCACTTACCGGCCGCTGGACGCGCGAGGCGTCTGGGCCGAGCACGTCTGCGCGTTCGCGCGGGTCGGGGGCGACGGGGCGGCGATCACGGTCATCCCGCGCTTGCTGGTCCGTCGGGGTAGCGACGCGCTGCCCCTGGGGCCCGAGTACTGGGCCGACACGTGGCTGCCGCTGCCGCGGGAGCTGGCCGGCGCATTCACCGATGCGTTCACCGGAGCGCGGGTGGAGACGGCCCCGGCCGGTGACGGCGTCGCCCTGCGGCTGGGCGACCTCCTCGCCGCCTTCCCGGCCGCGCTGCTCGTGCGGGGGGCCGCCTGACGTGTCGACCACCGCGCCGTTCCAGTTCATCGGCTGCGTGGAGGTGCGGCAAGCCCTCGACCACCGCGCGCGCGACGAGCGGGAGCTGCTCGACCGCCTCGAGGACGTCCCGGCCGGCTCGGTGTTCTACCATACGCACGGCTACTTTCTTCGCCATCGCCCGGTCACCACCGCGTACGGCAACGACTTCGCGGCGTGGGTCGCCGGGCACGTGCGGGACCAGGTGCTGGCCGAGCGGCTGGCCGTGATCAACCCGTTCGAGGCCGCCAGCCTCGAGGACCTGCGCGAGGAGCTGATGTCGACGATCCACGATCACCTGCTGCGGCTGTCGGCGGTGCCGCGGGTGGAGTTCGGCGACGTGTTCCACTTCCAGCAGTCCCACATCGTGGAGGTGCCGCTGGGCGCCCCCGTCACCACGCTGGCCGACTTCCGGGCCGGGCTCTCCGAGGTCGACGCCAGCGCGATCTACTTCCACATGGTGGAAGCGCGATCGCGGCTGGGCCGGCGCTCGGGCGACTTCGCCGAGTGGATCCGCGACGCGCTGGCGATGCCGGACCTGGCCGACCGCATCGAGCGGATCGACGCCTACATGACGAACCTGGAGCGCGTGCGGGCGCGAGTGCTGGCCCTGCTCGACAACGCCCTGGAGGAAGCCGCGTGATCGCCATCGACGACTACCGGCGAGTGGCGCCGCCCGGCGCCGTCGACATGCTGCTGCGCCTGGCCGAGCGGGTGCGCGGCCGGCGGCTCCTGCACCTGAGCGGCGGCCGCTTCGGCGGTGGCTCGGCCGAGATGTTGCACACGCTGGTGCCCATGATGTCCGACCTCGGCCTGGAGGCGACCTGGGAGATCACCGGGGGGGATCCCGGCTACTACGCGACGGCGTCCGCGCTGCGGACCGCCCTGGAGGGCGCCGAGCGCGTCCTCACCGACGAGGCCCTCGACCACTACGTCGAGATGAACCGGCTCAACGCCAAGAAGCTCGCGCTGGACGCCGACGTCGTGCTGGCCCACGACGTCCCGCCGACCACGCTCATCGAGCAGCGCGGGGGCCAGGGCCGCTGGGTCTGGGTCTGCCACTTCGACGCCTCACGGGCCCAGCGCCGGGCCTGGATGTTCCTGCGGCCCTCGATCAACCAGTTCGACGCCGCCGTCTTCTCGCTCCCGAAGTTCGGTCGCCGGCTGGGCATCCCCCGGTACGTCATCGTGCCGTCCATCGACCCGCTGTCCGAGAAGAACCGTGACCTGAGCTCGCGGGAGGTGGCGTCGGTCATGCGCTCGATCGGTGTGGCCCAGGACCGGCCCATCCTCCTGCAGGTGGCGCCGTTCACGCCGGCCGAGGATCCGCTGGGCGTCGTCAACGCCTACCGGCTGGTGCGCAAGCACTACCACGTGCACCTGGTGCTGGCCGGGACCAGCGATCCCGACGGCGAGGGCCGCGAGACGCTGGCCCAGCTCCGCGAGGCGGCCAGCCAGGACGACGGGATCACCGTCCTGGAGCTGCCGCCGGATGCCCACCTGCAGATCAACGCCCTGCAGCGCGCGGCGACGATCGTGCTCCAGAAGTCGGTCCACGAGGGGTTCGGCCTGGGCGCCGCCGAGGCGATGTGGAAGGGCAAGCCGGTCGTGGGCGGCTTCGCCGGCGGCCTGACCCAGCAGATCGTCTACGACGTCACCGGCTACACCGTGCACTCGGTGGAGGGCGCCGCCTTCCGGCTGCGTCACCTGCTCAACAACCCGGAGCTGATCGCGCGAATGGGCGCCGCCGGGCGCGAGCACGTGCGCCGCTCGTTCCTCGTCACCCGGCACCTGACCGATTACATGGCGCTGCTGATCCACCTCACACGCTGACGACATGGCCCGCCGAGAGCTCTCGGAGGCGGCGCTGGCACCGGCCGACCGGCTGGCCCCGGTCGACCTCGCCGTGGGCCTGCTCACCTACAACAACGCCGAGACGATCGACGGCGTCCTGCAGGCGGTGGCGGACGGCGCGGCCCGGCTGGCCGACACGCGCGTCGCGCTGATCGTCGCCGATGCAGGCTCCTCCGACAGCACCCGCGAGCGGGTCACGACCAGCTCGCTGCCGGCCGTCGTCGTCGAGCACGAGGCGCCCGCCAGCGATCGGATCAACGTGCCCTTCCACGGCGTGCCCGGTCGCGGCGCCGCGCTGCGGGCGGCCTTCACCGTCGCCCACCGACTGCGGGCGCGGGCGCTGGTCCTGCTGGAGGCCGACGCCGTGTCGATCACCCCGGAGTGGATCGACCGGCTGGCCGGCCCGCTGCTGCAGGACAAGGCCGATTTCGCGCTGGCCGCCTACACCCGCCACCGCTACGAGGGCACGATCTCCCGCCTGGTGCTCGGCCCGCTGGTGCGCGCGCTGTACGGCCGGCGCCTCCACTACCCCTTCGGCGGCCAGCAGGCGCTGTCGGCCAGGCTGGTGGAGCACCTGCTGAACCACCCGAAGTGGGCGTGGCGTGGCGCGGACGTGAGCGACCTGTGGATCACCGGCACCGCCATCGCCGACAGCTTCGGCCTGGTCGAGGCCTGGCTCGGTCCGCACGAGATCCGCTCGGGGACGCGCGCGGTGGATCTGCCGTCGATGATCGCCCAGACCGTCGGCGCCGCCTTCACGGTCATGGAGCGTCACGGCGATCTCTGGCTGGAGGTCCGTGGCAGCGAGCCGATCGTGACCGTCGGCGAGCCCAGCCCGCCGGGCGTGACGCCGATGGCCGTGGAGGTCGAGCGCATGATGGAGGCCTTCCGCCAGGGCGCGCGCGACCTCACGTCCATCTGGGAGCTGGTGCTGGCCCCCGACACGCTGGCCGAGGTCCTGGCGGCCGAGGACGGGGAACGCCTGCGGTTCTCCGACGACCTGTGGGCGCGCGTCATCTACGACTTCGCCCTGGGCCACCACTACTCGGTCGTGCACCGCGACCATCTCCTGCGCTCGCTGACGCCGCTCTACCTCGGGCGCACGGCCGCGTTCGTGCTCTCCACCCGCGCCGTCGACGCGGCGGCGACCCAGACACAGCTGGAGGCGGCGGCCGTGGCATTCGAGCGACAGAAGACCTACCTCGTGGAACACTGGCGGTAGGATCTCGCGGAGAGCCATGCTGGACGCCAAGGACGTGCGCCGCACCGTCGTGATCGAGGCCGTCGCCCCCACCGTGGAGGCCGGCCGCTACCCCGTCAAGCGCGAGGCCGGCGATCGGGTCGAGGTGACCGCCGACGTGTTCAAGGAAGGGCACGACGTCCTCGCCGTGTTCCTCAAGTACCGGCGGGCCGACGAGACGGCGTGGCGCGAGACGCCGATGCGCTTCGTGGACAACGACCGCTGGGCCGGCGCCTTCACCGTCGAGGGCGTCGGCCGCCATGTCTACACGATCGAGGCGCTGCCCGATCCCTTCCGGTCGTGGCTGGCCGACCTCGGCAAGCGGGTGGCGGCCGGCCAGGACGTGCGCAGCGAGCTGCTGGAGGGCGCCGCGCTCGTGCAGGCCGCCGCCGACAGCGCCACCGGCGCCGACGGCGACGCTCTCCGCGCCTGGGTGGGGCGGCTGCGGCAGGCGCCGCCGGCCGAGGCGGCGACTGCCGCCGGCGACGGGTCGCTGGCCGCCCTCATGGACCGGCACCTCGACCGCAGCGACGCCACCCGGGCCGAGCACGAGTACGAGGTCGTCGCCGATCGCGAGCGCGCCCGCTTCGCCAGCTGGTACGAGTTCTTCCCGCGCTCCGGCGTGGCCGGACGCCACGGCACCTTGCGCGACGCCGAGGCGCAGCTGGAGCGGGCGGCCGCGATGGGCTTCGACGTCGTCTACCTGCCCCCCGTCCATCCGATCGGGCGCAGCCACCGCAAGGGACGCAACAACGCGCTGACCGCCGAGCCCGGCGACCACGGCAGCCCCTGGGCGATCGGCGGAGTCGAGGGCGGTCACGACGCGGTGCATCCCGACCTGGGCACGCTGGCCGACTTCGACCGGTTCGTGGCCCGCGCCCGCGCGCTCGGGCTCGAGGTTGCGCTCGACTTCGCCATCCAGTGCTCGCCCGATCATCCGTGGGTGCGGGAGCACCCGGAGTGGTTCTTCCACCGGCCCGACGGCAGCATCAAGTACGCGGAGAACCCGCCCAAGAAGTACCAGGACGTCTACCCCGTGAACTTCTACGGCGACGATCCGCGTCCGCTCTGGCAGGAGATGAAGCGCATCGTCGAGTTCTGGATCGGCCACGGCGTGCTCACCTTCCGCGTCGACAACCCGCACACCAAGCCGGTGAAGTTCTGGGAGTGGCTGATCCGCGAGGTGCAGGCCGCCCATCCCGAGGTCGTCTTCCTGGCCGAGGCGTTCACCCGGCCCAAGATGATGAAGGTCCTGGCCAAGGCGGGCTTCACCCAGTCGTACACGTACTTCACGTGGCGCAACGAGAGGCAGGAGCTGCAGGAGTACCTGACCGAGATCACCACGCCGCCGGTGGCCGAGTACTTCCGCGGGCACCTGTGGCCGAACACGCCCGACATCCTGCACGCGACGCTGCAGCAGGGCGGGCCGCCGGCCTTCAAGCTGCGGCTGGTGCTGGCGGCCACCCTGTCCTCGCTGTACGGCATCTACAGCGGCTACGAGCTCTGCGAGAACGAGCCGTTCGCCCCCGGCTCCGAGGAGTACCTCTACTCCGAGAAGTACGAGCCCAAGACGCGCGACTGGAACGCGCCCGGCAACATCACCGGCCTCATCACCGCGGTCAACCGCGCCCGGCGCCAGCACCGCGCGCTGCAGCTCTACCGCAACCTGGCCTTCCACGGCGCCGACGATCCGCAGATCCTCTGGTACAGCAAGCGGACGCCGACGGCGGACGACGTCGTGTTCGTGGCGGCCAGCCTGGACACCGCCGCCGTCCGCGGCGGTCTGGTCGACGTGCCCATCCACGAGCTGGGGATCGCGCCCGACCAGCCCTACGGCATGCACGAGGTCCTCAGCGGCACGACCTACGAGTGGCGAGGGCCCCGCGGGTACGTGCGCCTGGATCCCGCCCGCGACCCGGCCCAGATCTTCGTGCTCCAGCGATGACCGCGGCCCGGGGAGCTCGTGGCGGCCCGCACCCGTGCGTGGGCGCGACGCCGTGAAGGACTGGTACAAGGACGCGGTCTTCTACGAGGTGCACGTCAAGGCGTTCTTCGACGCCGACGGCAACGGCGCCGGAGACTTCGCCGGACTGACGAGCAAGCTCGACTACCTGCGGGAGCTGGGCGTCAACTGCCTGTGGATCCTGCCGATGTATCCCTCGCCGCTCCGGGACGACGGGTACGACATCGCCGACTTCTACGGGATCCACCCCTCCTACGGCACGGTGGAGGACTTCCAGAAGTTCCTCGACGCGGCCCACGACCGGGGCCTGCGCGTCATCGCCGACCTCGTGATGAACCACACCTCCGACCAGCACCCGTGGTTCCAGGCCGCCCGGGCCGACCGGCAGTCGCCCTCCCGCGACTACTACGTGTGGAACGACACCGACCAGCGCTACCGCGACGCGCGCATCATCTTCACCGACACCGAGAAGTCGAACTGGACGTGGGACCCGGTGGCCAAGCAGTACTACTGGCACCGGTTCTTCGGCCACCAGCCCGACCTCAACTACGACAACCCCGCCGTGAAGCGCGCGATGCTCGACGTGATGCGCTTCTGGCTCGACCGGGGGCTCGACGGCTTTCGCTGCGACGCCGTGCCCTACCTGGTCGAGCGGGAGGGGACCAACGGCGAGAACCTCCCCGAGACGCACGCGATCCTGCGCGAGTTCCGGACCGTCATCGATCGAGAGTACGGTGGCGATCGGGTCCTGCTGGCCGAGGCCAACCAGTGGCCCGAGGATGTGCGGCCCTACTTCGGCGACGGCGACGAGTTCCACATGGCGTTCCACTTCCCGCTCATGCCGCGGCTGTACATGGGGATCCGGCGCGAGGACCGCCTGCCGATCACCGACATCTTCACCCACACGCCGCCGATCCCGCCCCCCTGCCAGTGGTGCCTGTTCCTGCGCAACCACGACGAGCTGACGCTCGAGATGGTGACGAACGAGGAGCGGGACTACATGTACTACGCCTACGCGTCCGACCCGCAGTCCAAGCTCAACCTCGGCATCCGCCGGCGCCTGGCGCCGCTGATGGACAACGACCGGCACCGGATCGAGCTGCTCAACTGCCTGCTCCTGACGCTGCCGGGCAGCCCGATCGTGTACTACGGCGACGAGATCGGCATGGGCGACAACGTGCACCTCGGCGACCGCAACGGCGTGCGGACGCCGATGCAGTGGTCGGCCGACCGCAACGCCGGGTTCTCCACGGCCGACCCGTCCCGGCTCTATCTGCCCGTGATCACCGATCCCGTGTACCACTACCAGGCGGTCAACGTGGCCGCCCAGGAGAAGCTGGCCACGTCGCCGCTGAACACCCTGCGACGGCTCATCGCCACGCGCCGCCGCTCGCCGGCGTTCGGGCGCGGCACGATCGACTTCCTGAAGCCGCGCAACCAGTCCGTGCTGGCCTACGTCCGTCGCTGGCAGGACGACACGGTGCTCGTCGTGGCCAACCTCTCGGGGCGCGCGCAGCCGGTCGAGCTGAACCTGGCCGCGCTGGAGGGCCTGGTGCCGGTCGAGATGATCGGCGACACGCGCTTTCCGCCGATCCGGCGGGAGCCGTACTTCCTGTCGCTGGGGCCGCACGGGTTCTACTGGCTCCGGCTGGAGGGCCGCCAGCGCCGTCCCGTGCGCTACGGCATCGAGGAGTCGGTGATCTGAGCGCCCGCCTGGCCGAGTGGATCGCCGGCCAGCGCTGGTTCGCGGCCAAGAGCCGGCGGATCGTGGCGACCTCCGTCGAGGAGCGCATCCCCGTCGGGGAGGCGACGATCCACCTCGTGCGGGTCGGGCTCGACGACGGTGCGGTCCACACCTACGTGGTGCCCTTGCGGGAGGGGCCGGAGCCGGCCGATGCCTTCGACGACCCCGCCTTCTGCCGCGCGCTGCTCGATCTCATCGCCACCGGCGGCCACGCCGGTGGCGAGCGGACCGCGCTCCTCGGCCGTCCCTCGGTCGGGTTTCCGCCGGGGCTGGCCCCCGACGCCCCGGTGCGGCGGCTCACCGGCGAGCAGAGCAACACCTCGGTGACGTTCGGCGACGCGCTCATCGTCAAGCACTTCCGGCGGCTCGTCGCCGGCGTCAACCCCGAGCTGGAGACCTCTCGCTACCTGACCGAGCGGGCCGCGTTTCCGCACACGCCTCGCCTGGCGGGCGCCCTCGAGTACCTGGCCCCCGACGGCACGCTGGCCGCGTTCGCAGTGGCGCACCAGCTGGTGGCCGGCTCACGCGACGGCTGGCGCTGGCTGCTGGACCGGCTGCAGCGGGGCGACGGCGCCGTGCCCTCGCTGCGGAGGCTCGGGGAGCGGACGGCCGCGCTGCACGTGGCGCTGAGCCGCGAGACGGCCGATCCCGCCTTCAGCGTCGAGCCCGTCACGACGGCCGACGTGGAGGCCTGGACCCAGGCCGTCCAGCGTCAGCTCGACGAGGCCCGCCGCGCCCTCGGCGGGTCGTTGCCGGACGGCGTTCCCCCCCGCGTGGAGACGGCCGGGCTGGAGGGTCTGACGGGCATGGTCAAGCAGCGCCACCACGGCGACTACCACCTGGGCCAGACGCTGGCGGTCGGGGATGGCGAGGACTTCTTCATCATCGACTTCGAAGGCGAGCCGCTCCGGCCGCTCGACGAGCGCCGCCGCAAGCACACGCCGCTGCGCGACGTGGCGGGGATGCTGCGCTCGCTCGGGTACGCCGCGGCCAGCGCGCCGGCACCGCAGGGCTGGGAGGCCCGCGCGCGAGCCGCCTTCTTGGAAGGCTATCGCACCGCGGCCGCCGGGGCGCCCTTCCTGCCCGCGGACGATCGGACCTTCACGCGCGCGCTGGCGGTCCTGGAAGTCGAGAAGGCGGCCTACGAGGTGGTGTACGAGGCGAACAACCGGCCCGACTGGGTGCCGATCCCCGTGCGGGGGCTCGTCAGCGCGAGCGCGGCTCTTCGGTCGGATCGCGCGGCTGGGGCAGCGTGAACACCATCAGCTTGGCGTTCCAGCCGCTCTCGTCGAAGTAGACCAGCAGGCCGTCCCGGTAGATGAAGATGTCCCGGTCGTTCTCGCGGCCCATCCGGTCGGGAAACCCCCAGCCGTTGGAGATGACGCCGCGGTTGAAGGTGCCGGGCTTCGGCTCGAGCCTGAACGCGCGGACGACGTCGGGGTGGTAGGTGCCCTGCTGGAGGATCCCGAACTCGACGGTGAGCCGGTCCACCCCCGTCGGCGCCCGCTCGGCCTCGTAGACCCAGTTCTCGGTGTCGTAGGTCTCGACCTTCTGCCGGTCCACGCGGCTCGGCGGGCCGTAGCGGGCGCGGACGGCGTCCTTGGTGCTCACGCCCGGGCGGATCAGTCCCCACTCGGCGGCCCCGGCGGGGGCGGCGGCCAGCAGCGCGAGGACGACGAGGGGGACGACGCCGACGCGCATCAGTATCCAAGCGCGACGCCGTCGCCGCGGGGATCGGCGCCGCCGCTCAGCACGCCGTCGCGCACCCCGATCGCGTGCGCGTGGCCCACCCGGTAGAACAGCTCCGGCGCGGGCCGCATCGGGTGCCCGCGGCGGCGCAGGGCGGCGAACACCCGGGCCGGCACGCGGTTCTCGAGGTGGACCGCGTCGGCCGGGTCGTCGGGCAGAAAGGCGCCGACGAGGAAGCGCGGGCGCTCGATGGCCTCCTGCACGTCGAGCCCGTAGTCGAGCACGTTGGTCAGCACCTGGACGTGGAACATCGCCTGGCCGTTGCCGCCCATGGTGGCGAAGCCCAGGATCGGCCGCTCGTCACGGGTGGCGATCGACGCCATCAGCGTGTGGAACGGCCGCTTGCGCGGCGCCAGCCCGCTCGGATGCTCCGGGTCCATCGTGAAGTGGCGCCCGCGGTTCTGCAGGCAGAAGCCGGTGCCAGGTGGCACGACGCCGGAGCCGAAGGCGTTGAAGAGGCTCTGGATCACGCTCACCAGGTTGCCGTGGGCATCGGCGACGACGAAGCCCGTGGTGTCGCCCTCCGGCTGGCCCGGCACGTAGGCCTGTGCCTTGCGGGCATCGAAGTGCCGTCCGCGCTCGGCCGCGTACCGCTTGTCGAGCATCCCGCTCAGCGGCACGCGGGCCAGCGCCGGGTCGCCGATCCAGCGGTCGCGGTCCGCGTAGGCAAGCTTGACGATCTCCAGCAGCAGGTGCAGGTGCTCGACGGAGTGCAGGGGGCGCCGGGAGAGGGGAAAGCCCTCCAGCATGTTGAGCGCCAGCAGCGCCGTCACGCCCTGGGTCGGCGGCGGCGTCTCGTAGACGGTGACGCCGCGGTAGGTGGTCGAGATCGGTTCCCCCCACTCGCCGGTGTGCGCGGCGAGGTCGTCAGCGGTGAGGAAGCCGTCGTCCTCCAGGCGAGCCGTGACCGCGCGGGCGACGCGGCCGCGGTAGAACAGGTCGGGGCCCTCGTCGGCGAGGTCGCGCAGCGTGCGCGCGAGGTCGGGCTGCACGAACATCTCACCCGCAACGGGCGGCCGATCGCCCGGCAGGAACACGCGGTGCCACTCCGGATCCGGGTTGCCCGGCGCGAACTCGCCGATGGCCTGGCTGAGGATCGAGGTGATGGGAAACCCGCGCTCCGCGTAGTGGATGGCCGGCTGCAGCAGACTGTCCAGCGGGCGCGCGCCGAAGCGGTCCAGCAGCATCGCCCACGCCCGGACCACGCCGGGAACGCTCACCGTCGCCGGCCCGATCACGGGCAGCCGGGACATTCCCCGGCGCCCGAGCTCCTCGAGCGTGGCCCGGGAACCGGAGCGGCCGGCGCCGTTGAGGAAGTGGACGCGACGCGTCGCGGCCTCGTAGTAGAGGCAGAAGAGGTCGCCTCCCAGCCCGCAGTTGTTCGACTGGGTCACGGCCAGCACGGCGTTGGTGGCCACGGCCGCGTCGGCGGCGGTGCCGCCGGCCTTGAGCGTCTCCACGCCGGCCAGCGTGGCGAGCGGATGGCACGAGGCGACGAGGCCGTCGCGCCCCAGCGCCAGCGAGCGCCGCGAGTATCCGAGCTGGGGGCTCATGGGCGGCGCGGGTCCTCCTCGAAGATCCTGGCGATCTCGTCGCGCGCGAAGGTGGGCAGCGGCCACTGGCGGGCGCCGTCCGTCAGCGTGACACCCTGTTCCGGCGGCACGACCTGGCCGATGAAGTGCGAGTCGATGCCCTCGCGAGCGAGCGCGTGAATGACGATGCCGGCCTCGGCGGGCGCCAGCGTCATCAGCAGCGCCCCAGACGCGATGGTGCCCAGCGGGTCCAGGCCGAACGCGTCGCACAGCGCGCGGCCCTCGGGCAGGAGCGTGATCCGGTCGCGATCGACCCGCAGTCCCACCCCGGCCGCCGCCGCCAGCTCGTGCAGCGCCGTGGCCACGCCGCCCTCGGTGGGGTCGTGCATCGCGTGCACGGCGGCCAGCTCGCAGGCGATCTCGGCCTCGGGGCGTACGCTGATGCCCGGCACGCGCAGGAAGTTGCGCGCGCGACGGATGACCGCGGGCGGCACGCCCCGGGCGCGGAGCTCGGCCTCTCGCTCGCGGGCAATGATGGCGGCGCCCTCCAGCGGCACGCCCTTCGTCAGCACGATCGCGTCGCCGATCCGGGCGCCGGCAGTGGTGACGAGGCGGTCGCGGGCCACGTCGCCGAGCATGGTGCCGGCCACGATCGGCCGATCGATCCCGTGCGTCACCTCCGTGTGGCCGCCGACCAGCGTGACCTCGAGGTCCGCGCAGGCCTCGGCGAGCTGCCCGAACAGCGCGCGGACGTTCTCCTCGTCGGTCCGCCCCTCGGGAAGCAGCAGCGTGGCCAGGAACCAGCGCGGCGTGGCCCCGCGCACGACGATGTCGTTGGCGTTGACGTGCAGGGCGTACCAGCCGAGGTCGTCGGTGGCGAACGTGATGGGGTCGGCGGTCGCGACGAGGTAGCGGTCGCCGAGGTCGATCACGGCGGCGTCCTCGCCGACCCGCGGCCCCACGATCACTCGCGGATCGTGACTGACCTGCTTGTCGAGGACGGCTTGCAGCAGATCGCCGGGGAGCTTGCCGATTGGCAGGAGCGGCATCGCGACCCGTAGTATACCGCCGTGATCACGGCGCCGATCGTGGGGTGCGTGCCGAACGTGAGCGAGGGACGTGACGGCGCGAGGCTGGCGCGCTTCGCCGCCGCGGTCACCGCCACGCCCCGGGTCACCCTCGCCGATGTCCACGCCGATCCCGATCACCACCGTTCGGTCTTCACGTTCCTGGGGTCGCCCTCCGCCGTGGCCAGGGCGGCGATGGCGCTTGCCGATGCCGTGCTGGCCGAGGTCGACATGCGCGAGCACCACGGCATCCATCCCCGGATCGGCGCCCTCGACGTCCTGCCGTTCGTCCCCCTGGCCGCCACGACGATGGCCGAGACGGTCGCGCTGGCTCGGTCGACCGGCCGCGCGCTGGCCGCCCGCCACGCCCTGCCCGTCTATTACTACGCCGCCGCTGCGCGGCGGCCAGACCGCCGAACGCTCCGTGAGCTGCGTCACGGCGAGTACGAGAGGCTCCCCGCCCGCCTGGCCGAGCCCGACGGGGCGCCGGACGACGGTCCGGCGCGCTTCGACGCGCGCGCCGGCGCCGTGCTCGTTGGCGCGCGGGTCGTGCTCATCGCCTACAACGTCTGGCTCGTCGGCGACGACCTGGCGGCGGCCCGGACGGTGGCGCGCGCGGTCCGGGCCAGCGGCGGCGGGTTGCCCGCCCTGCAAGCGCTCGGGCTGCCGCTGGCGAGCCGTGGCCGGGTCCAGGTCTCGATGAACCTGCTCGATTATCGCCTCACGCCGCTGCCCGTCGTCTTCGACCGGGTCGCTCAGGAATGCGCGCGGATCGGAGCCGCGATCGATCGCGCCGAGCTCGTCGGCCTGGCGCCCCGGGCGGCGTTCGCGGGCCGGGCGCCCGCGTCCGTCGGCCTCGCCCGATTCACGGCTGCCCAGGACCTCGACGCCCACGTCGCCCGCGCGGTGGCCGACGCGGAGCGGACGTGATCGGAGACCGTCCGATCGAGGACGATCTCAGCCGAGCAGCTTGAGCAGATCGGCGGTCAGGTCGTAGAGCTGAGCGCAGCCGGCCGGCCCCCCGAGCGAGGCCTGGAGGCGCTTGCGCAGCTGGCCGTCCACGCGCGCGCCGACCAGCGAGGCGAAGCGGCGCTGCGGCTCCGAGCACACGCCCGTGTAGGGCAGCCGCGGCGTCACGTGCTCGGCGTGGACGATGGTCCCGGTGGCCAGGTCGATCTCGCAGGTGAGCTCGAAGCCGTGGACGTTGTCGTGCATCGAGTGGAATGCCCGCAGCCGGCCCGCGGCGCGCTCGAGCCGAGCGACCTTGCGCCGCTCGAACACCCGCGCCTGGCCGGGCCGCGGGCTGTAGAGGTCGGGGACCATCGACGTGGCGACGGTGCGCGACTCGAACAGGGCGCGGCCAGCGTCGCTGTAGGTGAAGCACGAGTCCGGGAGATCGATCCAGCCCGTGGTGTCGAGCGCCCAGCACGCCCGCGGGTCGGCGGCGGCGCGCTCGGCGGCCGCCCGGGGCAGCTTGCCGACTTGCCGCGCCAGGCGGGCGACTTCGATCGTCGCGTCCACCGCCAGCGCGGCGCCCTCGTCCTGGCCGAGCACCTCGGCGACCCGTCGGGTCAGCCCGCCGACCATCTGGCTGCCGGCCAGGCTCGCGTAGGCCGCGGGAAGCGAGGAGCCGATGCGACCGGCCAGCGGCGTCAGCCGCGCCTGGCGGATGGCGTAGGTCGGCGACGGCAGCGCCACGACGGCCACCTCCAGCGACCGGTCCTCGTCGGTGAGGCGCACGGTGTGCGTGAAGGCGTCGTCGTCGGTGTTGTCGCTCCGGCCGTCCATGACGCGCTGGTAGCGCGGGCGATCGCCGAGCAGGGCCGGGGCGAGCATCAGCGACTCATCGGGCTCGCGCCTCCCGCCAGGTACTTGTCGGGCTCGCGGTCGAACTGCTGCTTGCAGCCCACGGCGCAGAAGTAATACGTCTCGCCCTTGTACCTGGACTGCGCCGCCGCCTTGGCGGGCTCCACGGTCATCTTGCACACGGGATCAACGGCCATGTGAACGTTCCTCCCGGCCCTGCGCGACCGCGTCGAGACGCTCCGACGACGGCGAGCGGGGCCGCCAGCGCTTCAGTCGCAGACTGTTGACGACCACCGAGACCGACGAGAACGCCATGGCGGCGCCGGCCAGCATGGGAGACAGCAGCACCCCCCCGAGCGGGTAGAGCGCGCCGGCGGCCACGGGAATGAGCACGACGTTGTAGCCGAAGGCCCAGGCCAGGTTCTCTTTCACAATGCGGATCGTCCGCCGCGACAGATCCAGCGCGGTCACCACGCCGCCGAGATCGCCGCGCATCAGGGTCACGTCGGCGGCCTCGATGGCGACGTCGGTGCCCGAGCCCATGGCGACACCGACGTCGGCCTGGGCCAGCGCCGGCGCGTCGTTGATCCCGTCGCCGACCATCGCCACCGCGCACCCACCGGCCTGCAGCGTTGCGACCTCGCGAGCCTTCGCCTCCGGCTGCACCTCGGCCAGCACACGCTCGATCCCGGCCTGCCGCGCGATGGCCACCGCCGTCACCCGGTGATCGCCCGTGAGCATCGCGACATCCAGGCCGCGACGGCGGAGCGCGGCGACCGTGCGGGCGGCCTCGGGCTTCAGGGAATCGGCCACCGCCACCAGGCCGAAGGCCCGGCCGGCCACGGCGAGGTAGACGACGGTCTTGCCCTCGGCAGCGAGCGCGGCGGCACGCGGTGCCAGCGCGTCGACCTCCACGCCCCGGGCCTCCATCAGCGCGCGGTTCCCCAGGAGCACGCGGCCGTCGGGTCCGAGCGCGTCGACGCCCTGCCCGGGCACCGTCGTGAACTCGGCCACGGGCGGCAGCGCCAGACCCTGCTCCTTGGCGCGGCCGACGAGGGCCTCGCCGATCGGGTGCTCCGACCCCTGCTCCGCGGCGGCGGCCAGCGCCAGCACGTCGGCCTCGGTCGCCGCCCGCGCGGCGACGACGTCCGTGACCGTGGGCCGTCCCACGGTCAGCGTGCCGGTCTTGTCGAACACGATCGTGTCCACGCCTTGCAGGCGCTCCAGGGCCGCCGCGCTCCGGATCAGCACGCCGTGCTCGGCGCCGCGCCCGGTCGCCACCATGATCGCCGTCGGCGTGGCCAGGCCCATGGCGCAGGGGCACGCGATCACGAGCACGGCGACGGCGTTGGTGAGGGCGTGCAGGATCGCCGGCTCGGGCCCCAGCCACCACCAGGCCCCGAACGTCACCGCGGCGATCGCGAGGACGATGGGCACGAACACGGCCGCCACGCGATCAGCCAGGCGCTGGATCGGCGCCCGGGAACCCTGCGCCTCTTCCACGAGGGCCACGATGCGGGCCAGCGTCGTCTCGCGGCCGACGCGGGCCGCCCGGAACACGAAGCTGCCGGTACGGTTGACCGTGCCTGCCGAGACGCTCGCCTCCGGCGCCTTGTCGACGGGCAGGCTCTCGCCCGTGAGCATCGATTCGTCGACCGTGGACGCCCCTTCGACGACGACGCCGTCCACGGGCAGGCGCTCGCCGGGGCGGATGCGGATCAGGTCTCCGACCGCGACCGCGCCCGTCGGCACGTCGACCTCCGTCCCATCCCGGAGCACGCGCGCCGTCCGGGGCGCCAGGCTCACGAGCCGGCGGATGGCTTCCGAGGTCCGGCCTCGCGCCCGCGCCTCCAGCCATCGGCCCAGCACGACCAGCGTGATCACCACCGCCGCGGTCTCGAAGTAGGTCATCGCGCCCGTGGCGTGCAGGACGTGCGGCCACAGGGTGACCGCCACGCTGAACAGGTAGGCCGCGTTCGTGCCGAGCGACACCAGGGTCGACATGCTGGCGGTGCGGGAACGGAGATCGCGGAGGAAGCCCTTGTGGAAGCCGGCGCCTACCCAGAACTGCACGGGGGTGGCCAGCGCGAACTGCAGCCAGGGATCGCGGAGCCACACCGGCGCCCACGTGAAGATTTCCGGCATCCCGCCGATCAGCAACGGGGCCGACAGCAAGCCCCCGACGAGGGCGCGGCGCCGCAGCCCTCGCTGGTCGCGCTCGCGCTCGGCCTGCTCGCGATCGATCGACTCGGCATCCCTGACCGTCGGGACCGCCGCCAGCTCGTAGCCGACCGACGCCACCGCGTCCTGCAGCGCGTCGACCGTGACCCTCGCGGGATCGAACGTGACGGTGGCCTGCTCGGTCGCCAGGTTGACGGCCGCCGTGTCGACCCCCGGCACCGCGGCCAGGGCGCCTTCCACCTTGGCCACGCAGGCGGCGCAGTGCATGCCGCGAACGGGCAGGGTCAGCCGTTCGGACATCAGCGCGCTCCGAAGCGGGCGAACACCTCGAGCAGCTCGTCGACCTTCTGCTGACGCTCCGACCGGGAGCCGGACCGGAGCGCGTCGGCCACGCATGACTCGATGTGGCGCCCCAGCAACAGCTTCTGGACCTGCTCGAGCGCGCCCTGGACCGCCGAGATCTGCAGCAGGACGTCCACGCAGTAGGCGTCGTGGTCGATCATCCGCTGCAGGCCCTGGACCTGACCTTCGATGCGGCGCAGCCTGCCGCGGGCCTTGGTCTTCGTCTCCTCGTTGAGCACCGTATACCCCCTGGGGGTAATATGCCCCCCGGGGCCCGCGCTGTCAACCGGGAAGCCGGCTCAGTCGAACAGGGACGGCTGGGCCGGCGCGGACGGCCGACGGCGCGCGGCTCCCGCCTGGCGCGCCGCGCGCAGAGGTCGATCGACCGCGGGCGCCGGCCGCGGCCGCTTCCAGCCCTTCTGGTGGGCGATGCGATCGCCCTGCTTGATCACGAGCAGGTCGACGAGCCGCGCGAGGGGATTGCGGAGCAAGCCGAGGTAGCGCTCCCAGTAGCGCGGCGAGTGGGCGAGCGTGCGCATCTGGTCGACGGCGAGCGACAGCGCGGTGCGGTCGCCCTTGCGGGCCGCCTGGCGCAGGTCGAGGAGGATCCGACGGACGTTGATGCGGGAGGGCGGCGTGCGGGCCACGGCCGCCATCATCGCACGCGCAGGTCGTAGTCCTCTCGCTGGCTCTGCGCCGGGGCCGCCTGGACCGTGATCTTCACCTCGAGCGCGGCCTCGAGGCGCTGCAGGTCGGGTCGGCCCTCGCCCTCCAGGTAGGAGGCCAGGTCGGGGTGCACCCGGGTGACGATCTCTCGGCCCTCGCCCGGTGGCGCCTCGGCGGCCGCCTTGGCCTGGACCGCCCGGTAGATCTCGGTGGCCAGGGTCTCGTTCGACTTCACGACGCCGGTGCCGCGACACGTCGGGCAGGACTGGCTCAGCAGGGCCCGCAGGTCCTGGCGCACACGCTTGCGCGTCATCTCGACCAGACCCAGCTCGGAGATCTCCAGGACGTTGGTCCGGGCCTTGTCCTCGGCCAGGGCGCGCTTGACCGCCTTGTACACCTGCTCCCGGTGCTCGGCCACCTCCATGTCGATGAAGTCGATGATGATGATGCCCCCGAGATCCCGCAGGCGGATCTGGCGGACGACCTCGCTGACGGCTTCCAGGTTGATCTTGAGCACGGTCTGCTCGAAATCGCGCTTGCCGACGTACTTGCCGGTGTTGACGTCAATCGACACCAGCGCCTCGGTGTGGTCGATGACGATGTAGCCCCCGGACTTCAGCCACACGCGGCGGCGCAGGGCCTTCTCGATGTCCTTCTCGATGCCGAACGCGTCGAACACCGGCTTGCGGTCGCCGTAGAGGCGCACCCGTTCGGCCAGCGCCGGCACCAGGGTTTGCACGTAGCCCAGCACCTTGTCGTGGGCGGTGCGGTCGTCCACCACGAACTCGTCGACCTCGGGCGAGAACAGATCGCGCACGACCCGGAAGGTGAGATCGCCCTCCTCGTGCAGGGCGGCCGGGGTCGCCGCGCTCTCGAAGCGGGCCTGGATCTGCGCCCACAGCCGACCGAGGAACTCGACGTCGTGGGCGAACTCCGACTCGCCCTTGCCCTCGGCGTTCGTGCGCAGGATGAACCCACCCGGCGGCAGGGTCAGCGCGCGCAGGGCGGCCCGCAGGCGATCGCGCTCGCGCTCGTCGCGGATCCGCCGGGAGACGCCGACGTGCCGGGCCTGCGGCATATACACGACGTAGCGACCGGGCAGCGAGATGAACGAGGTGATGCGCGCCCCCTTGGTGCCGAGCGACTCCTTGGAGACCTGGACCAGCACGGTCTGGCCCCGGGTGAGCATCTCCTCGATGGGCCCGGCCGCCTGGCGCCGGGGCTCCTCGTCCTCGCCGTCGAGCTCCACGTCGGGATCGTCCTCGTCGGCGGCGACCAGCATCGTCCGGTTCACGTCGGACAGGTTGGTGGTGTAGTCGCCGGCGTAGAGGAACGCGTCCTTGGAGAGGCCGATGTCGACGAAGGCGGCCTGCATGCCCGGCAGGACGTTCGTCACGGTGCCCTTGCAGACGCTGCCGACGATCGACCGATGGCGGTGACGCTCGAGATAGAGCTCGGTGAGGAGGTTACCTTCCTGGACGGCGACCCGGGTTTCGAGCAGACCGACGTTGACGACGATGCGCTTGCTCACGGCAGTATCCCTCCGACACCCGCCACGACCGAGCGTGCACCAGGCGTCTCATTGGAACTGCCGCATCCGGACCGAGAGGAGGAGTCCGAGGGCCATCATGGAGACGACCATCGAGGAGCCGCCGTAGCTCATGAACGGCAGCGGGATGCCGACCACCGGGACGAGCCCGGTCACCATCCCCACGTTCACGAGCACCTGGGTCGCCACCAGGGCGGTGACGCCCAGCGCGACCAACCGGCCCACCGGCTCGCGCGTCGACGCCGCGATGTCGAATCCGCGGAGCAGCAGCAGCGCATAGCAGATGAGCAGCACGAGGCAGCCGACGAATCCCCACGTCTCGGCGAATACGGCGAAGATGAAATCCGTGTGACGCTCCGGGAGAAAGGCCAGCCGGCTCTGCGTCGCGCCGGCCACGCCCTTGCCGAGGAGCTGTCCCGAACCGATCGCGATCTTGGCCTGGATGACGTTGTACGCGCTCCCGAGAGGGTCGCGGAACGGGTCCAGGAACACGAGAATCCGTTCGCGTTGATATTCCTTCAGGACCAGCCAGGCCACGGGAGCCGCGGCGACGCCGGCGAGGACGAGTCCTCCCAGGAGTCGCATCGGCATCCCGGCGGCGACCAGCAGGACGATCAACACGGGAAAGAGCAAGAGTGCGGTGCCGAGGTCGGGTTGCTTGAGGATGAGCACGGCCGGGATCGCGGCCAGCGGCGCCGACATCAGCAGCACGGCCTTGCCGACCGGCTGCGCCCAGCGCGAGGTCAGGAACCACACGGCCATCAGCACGAAGCAGAGCTTGAACAGCTCCGAGGGCTGCACCGACAACGGGCCCACCATGAGCCAGCGCCGCGCGCCGGAGACGGTGCGCCCGATCAGGAACACGGCCACCAGCCCGGCGAGGCCCAGCCCGTAGAGCAGCGGCGCGACCCGGACCAGCCGCCGATAATCGAGACTGGCTACCGTGACGAGCGCGAGCACGCCGACGCCGAACCAGGCGAGCTGCCGCAGCGCGACGCCGCCCCCCGCCCGACCCACCTGCAGGGAGGCCAGCGTGGAGGCGCTCAGGATGACCAGGCCGACGGTGGCCCCGAGCAGCGGCCAGTCGACGTTCTGCAGCAGGCGGCGATCGATGCCGACCATGGAGCGTTATCCGTCGAGCTCGATGCTGGCGACCTTTTCGAAGAAGATGGCGTTGAAGATCTGCCGGGCAATCGGCGCCGCCACTTCGCCGCCGTGACCGCCGCGCTCGACGATGACCACGACGACCACCTCGGGGTCCTTCACGGGGCCGAAGGCGGCGAACCACGCGTGGTCCTGGCCCTTGGACGACTTGGAGTTGGCGACGGTCTGGGCCGTGCCGGTCTTGCCGGCGATGTCCAGGCCGGGGATCCGCGCGGCGCCGCCGGTGCCCCCGTCGTTGACGACCGCCCACAGCGATTGCCGCAGGAACGCCCACACCATCGGGGACAGCTCGACGTGGCCGTTCACGCTGCCGCTGTCGGCCCACACCAGGCCCTTGTCGGGTCGCTCGATGCGCTGCACCAGCCGTGGCTTCCAGAGCACCCCGCCGTTGGCGATGGCGGACATGAACCTCGCCACCTGCATGGGCGTCACCAGCACGGCGCCCTGACCGATCGAGATGTTCACCGTCTCGCCGGCGTGCCACACCGTCGCGGCGCCCTTCCTGGACCCGCGGGGGTGTGGAATGAGGCCGAACTTCTCCGCACCGAGGTCGATGCCGGTGGCCGAGCCGAAGCCGAAGGCGTTCGCGTACTTGACGATCGCGGGCGCGCCGATCTTGAGGCCCGCGGTGTAGAAGAACACGTCGCAGGAGTCGCGGATGCCGCGCATGAGGTCGACGCTGCCGTGGCCTTCCTTCTTCCAGTCCTTGAAGGTCCAGTTGCCGAGATGGAACTCACCGGCGCACTGCACCCGGTCGCCCGGGACCAGCGTGCCTTCCTGGAGGCCGGCCGCCGCCACGACGAGCTTGAAAACCGATCCCGGGGGGTATTGCGACTGGATCGTCCGGTTCAGCAGCGGGTGGTCGGGGTCCTGGATGACGCGCAGCCAGGCGCCGCGATCGATGGACCCGGTGAACCGGTCGATCTCGAAGGCGGGCGTGGAGACCATGGCCAGCACGTCGCCGTTGCGCGGATCCATCACGACGACGGAGCCGGCCTTGCCCTCCATCGCGCGCTCGGCCACTTCCTGGATCCGCCGGTCCACCGTCGTCACGACCTGGGCGCCCGGATGGGGCTCCGTGGACTGGATCATCCGGACCTGGCGGCCCATCGCGTCCACCTCGATGCGCTCGCCACCGTCCTTGCCGCGCAGGAACTCGTCGAGAAGACGCTCCAGCCCGGTCTGCCCGACCATGTCGCCGCGGCGATAGCGACCCTGCCTGAGCTGCTCGTCGCTGGCCTCGCGAACATAGCCGAGGAGGTGCGCGGCGAACCGGCTGTTCGGATAGGCGCGCTGCGGCTCGACCTCGACGATGACGCCGGGGAGCTCGAGCTTCCATTCCTCGACCCGGGCGACGTCGTCCATGGTGAGACCGCGCCGGACGCGCACGGGGAGGATCGAATCCGGCGACACCCGTGACACGGCGTCTTGCAGGTCCGCGTACGGGATCCGGAGCAGGGCGGCCAGGCGGCCGAGCGTGGCGTCGCGCCTGGTCTGATCGCGCTCGAGCTCGCGCGGGATCAGCGACAGGGTGAACGCGGGACGGTTGTCGACGAGCGGCAATCCCTTGCGATCGAACAGGATGCCACGCGGCGCGGCGATCGGACGGATGCGAATACGGTTCTTGTCGGAGGCTTCCTGGAAGCGACCGCCCTCGAGCACCTGCAGGTACCAGAGCTGGCACACGATGACCACCAGCGCGGCCATGGCGATGCCCGACATCGCGACGATCCGGCGGCGGCCCGGATCGGGGCGTCTGGGCATCTGACCGCCGAGGTAGCCGAGCCGTCCCATCACGAGACGCGTTCCCGGTGAGACTCGGCCCAGGCCAGCGCGAACACCAGGGCCGCGCCGAGGAAACCGTTGTAGAGAGCCTGGGGGAGGACGACGTAGGTCATCAGCTCGCCGAAGGGCGCCGGAAACCGGAACAGCTTGAGAAGCGTGAACCGGGCCAAGCCCTCGACGATGCTGAGGAGTACCAGGCCCGGCACCTGGACCAGCGGCTGGCTGACCCGCAGGCGGCCGCCGATGGCGCCGATGACGAAGCCGATGATGGCCTTGGTGAGGGCCTGCACACCCAGCAGCCCGCCGGACGCAGCGTCCTGGAGGAGACCGGCCAGGAACCCGGCGCCACAACCGAACTCGGGCCCGCGCCGGAGGGCGAGGAGCACGACCACGATCAGTGGGATGTCGGGGGCGACGTCGGCGATTCGAAGCGCCGGGCCGAGGGTCGCGTGGGCGACCCCACCTCCGAAGACGGCGAGTACGACAAAAGTGCGCATCAGTTGGCCGGCACCGGGAACAGGGCCGCCACATCGTGGGCCCCGTCCCCCACGATCAACAATACCTCGTCGATCCGGGCGAAGTCGACGGCCGGCGTGAGGTGGGCGTAGCTGAAGAGCGCCGAGCCACGATCGTCGATCGCCCGGACCCGGCCCACGGGGATCCCGCGCGGGAAGAGACCGCCGGCGCCCGAGGTGACGACGAGATCGCCCACCTGGATGCCACCGCCGTCCCGCGCCATGAACTTGAGGCGCAGCGTCCCTCGGGGCTCACCCTCGACGATGCCCTGCGTGCGCGTGCGGACGACCAGGGCCCCAACCGTGGAGGCGGGGTCCGTGAGGACCTGAACGATCGAGGCCCCCGGACGAACGTCGACCACGCGGCCGATGAGCCCGTCGGGCGCAATGACGGCGCTCAGGCGCGTGACGTGGTCGGCGCGGCCACGATTGACCGTGAGCGAGCGAACCCACCCGCCCCACTCCCGGGCGATGACCTCGCCCGACAGCGTCGTCAAGGGCAAGGCCGCCTTGAGGGCGAGCAGCCGGCGCAGACGCTGGTTTTCCTCGACCATCTCCGAGACGCGCAGGGCTTCGACGCGCAGGCGCTGAGCTTCCTCGCGGAGACGGCGGTTCTCGGCGCGGACGTTCTTCCACTCGCGGTAGGTGGACCACACCCCGACGGTCGTCCGGTTGAGACGGGCCAGGGCGCTCTGCACGGGCGTGGTCACGACGGCCAGGAGGTCCGAAGCTCCGGCGGCCTTGCCCCGCATCTGCAGTGTCAGCAGCACCAGGCACACCGCCGCGACGGCGCCGAGCAGCACGATCGCGCGAAGCTTCACCTTCGGCCCCCGGACTTCGGGTCAGGCCGGAATGGCCACCTTCTTGAGGAGGTCGAGCTCGTCAAGCACCTTGCCGGTCCCGAGCGCGACGCAAGACAGCGGGTCCTCGCCCTGCGTCACCGGCAAGTTCGTCTCCTGGCGCAGCAGATGATCGAGGCCGCGCAGCAGGGCGCCCCCGCCCGTCAGCACGATACCCTTGTCCACGATGTCCGCGGCCAGCTCCGGCGGCGTCCGTTCCAGGCAGGTGCGCACGGTCTCGACGATCGTCATGACCGGCTCGCGCAGTGCCTCCCGGATCTCCTCGTCGGTGATCACGATGGTCTTGGGGATCCCGTCGATGAGGTCCCGACCCTTGACCTCCATCGTCCGGCGGTCGCCACCCATCGGATAGGCCGAGCCCAGCGCCATCTTGATCTCCTCGGCGCGTCGCTCGCCCACCAGCAGGTTGTAGTGCTTCTTGATGTACTGCACGATCGCCTCGTCCATCTCGTCGCCGGCGATGCGCACCGACTTGGAATACACGATGCCGGAAAGCGAGATCACCGCGACCTCGGTGGTGCCTCCGCCGATGTCCACGATCATGTTACCGCCGGGCTCCGTGATCGGCAGGCCGGCTCCGATCGCCGCCGCCATCGGCTCCTCGATCAGGTACACCTCCCGGGCGCCCGCCTGCATGGCCGAGTCCCTGACCGCGCGCTTCTCGACCTGCGTGATTCCCGACGGCACCCCGACGACGATGCGCGGGCGCACGAGGGTGCGACGCCGATGCACCTTGGAGATGAAGTAGTGGAGCATCTTCTCGGTGACGTCGAAGTCGGCGATGACGCCGTCCTTCAGCGGTCGGATCGCGACGATGTTGCCCGGCGTGCGCCCGAGCATCGCCTTGGCCTCGTGCCCGACGGCCAGGACCGAGTGATCGGCCTGGTGGATCGCGACGATCGAGGGTTCGTTGAGCACGATGCCCTCCCCCCGCACGTAGACCAGCGTGTTCGCGGTACCGAGGTCCACGGCGAGGTCGTTCGAGAACATTCCGGCCAGCAGGTTGTAGAACATCGGCGCACCATCCGTCGGCGATCGAGATTTGGACTCCCTTGCTGGGTGTCCTTACAGTAGCACAGTCCGTGCCACACGCCAACGAAAGCGTAGATTTTCCAGGGCTTTAGCGTGCTGATCGACGCATCACGCGCCGAGCCGATTTGAAAAGGAAAAGTTTTTCAGCGGCTTGGGATGACGGGTCGACGAGGGGGCCAGCGGGCCGATGGGACGGTCCCCGAACCTTCCGGGGGCCCCCCCGCGGACGAAGCCTCGAGCGCACGGAAGGTCTTGCCGCCCGGTCGTCCAGCTTGGCACCTCAGGTGACGTCACGTGTCAGGGTGTGGTCCGGCCTCGTTCCGACGGCCCTCGTCGCCGTGTCGGCACGCAGCCTCTCGCCGCCGCGGACGGCGGCCCGGTGATGCCTGTAGGATCGGCCATGGCCATGGACGATTTCGAATCATGGTTCCAGCGTGGAGTGACCGACGGGCTGCCGGTGGTGCCGCCAACGCGCGAGCGAGTCGACCTCATGCTCCACGGCACGCGTCGTGACCGGACGGAGCCGGTGGGCGAGATGCCGCCGAATTACGGAAGGCTGAGTGTCGAGAAGGTCGCCGTCAACGCCGTGATGGCGGGGTGCCGCCCGGAGTACCTTCCCGTCGTGCTCGCCGCCGCGGAGGCGGCGTGTGATCCTGTCTTCAACCTGCACGGGGTCGCCACGTCGACGCACTTCTCTGCTCCGCTGATCGTCGTGAACGGGCCCGTCCGCACGCGGATCGGGCTCAACGGGTCGTTCGGCGTCTTCGGGCCTGGCTTCCGCGCCAACGCCACAATCGGCCGGGCCTTGCGCTTGCTGATGATCAACGTCGGGGGTGTCCGTCCGGGAGAGCTGTCCATGTCGACGTTCGGGCACCCGGGGCGCTACACGTATTGCATCGCGGAGCACGAGGAAGCGAGCCCCTGGCCGGCCTACCACGTCTCACGCGGGCTCGGACCGGCCACGAGCGCGGTCACCCTGTTTGCCGGCGACGCTCCGCACGGCATCTCCGATCATGCCAGCCGCACGGCCGTCAGCCTGGCCGGGTCGCTCGGATGGTCCATGGCCGGACTGTGGAACAGCAAGCATTTTCCGCTCTACTCCCAGACCATGCTGGTCGTGGGGCCGGAGCACGCGCAGACCTTCGCCGGCGACGGGTGGTCCCGGGAGGACCTGGCGCGCTACCTCCACGAGAAGGTTCGGGTTCCTTACCGGACTCTCCTGCCCGACGTCGACCACGGGGAAGGGACCAACCTGCGCTTCTCAAAGGTATCGCCGGATGACGACGACATGATTCCCAAGTTCGCGTCGCCTGAGGACATTCACGTGATCGTGGCCGGCGGTACCGCTGGCCGCTTCTCCGTCGCGATCCCCGGGTGGCTAGGAACCCGCAACGGCTCCAGACCGGTGACCCGTGCCATAGAAATGGATTGACTTTCCCACCTCGGTGTGTAATTCTTTCCTCTGGTTTCTGGTCACCACGGAGTTGGAACGAGTGAAGAGATCGAGACACACGCCGCGCGGACAGAGTCCCGCGGCGTTTTTTTGTGCGTAGTTCCGGTTTGCCTGCCAATTCAGGCAGGTAACCCCGCCATGACGGCGGGAGCACACTGGGGCTGAAGACCCCCGAAGAGAGGTCGCAGGATGGCACAGGGACAGGTGAAGTGGTTCAACGATGCGAAGGGTTACGGTTTCATCACGCAGGAGGGCGGCGAGGACGTATTCGTCCACTACAGCGCCATCCAGGCTCAGGGCTTCAAGTCGCTGGCAGAAGGTGACAAGGTCGAGTTCGAGGTGACCCGCGGCCCCAAGGGTCTTCAGGCAGCGAACGTCAGGAAGATCAGCTAGTCACTCCCGTCGCTCCCGCCCGGGCTCGCTTCTCGGGCCCGGGCCCTTTCGCAAGCGCCCAGGTCGCGCTCGCCCTTGGTGCCAAAAAAATAGCCCCGACGATGGCTGCGGCGCGTGATGCCTTCACTCGCGTCGCGCCGCCCCGCTGGTGAGGCGGGATCGTCGGGGCCGGTGGTGCCTGGACTCCCAGGCGGCCACCCAGAGCTAGCGTGGACCCTGCCTAGGAGGCAACCACCTCACAGAACACCGTAGGGCTACACATCGGCTGGATCACCTCCTATCTCGGCAAGGGCGCCACGCGGGCCCAGTTTCCGCTGACCCAGAACCAGATGCCGACTCCCGGCCCTGGGCTCGGCCACGTCGGCCCTTCGGCGGGATTGCCAAGGGGGACGCGATGGAACGCTGTTGTCGTTCCGGCCGACTTTGGGTCATCGTACTATCAGGTTCGAAGCGCGGCAAAGAAAAAGTGCCGCGCAGCGTCACTTCACGACGATGCGCTCCCGGTTCTTTTCCCACAGGCCTTCCGCCACACCCTCGACCTTGCGCAGATCGCCGGCCTTCTTGAACGGGCCGTGAGCGTCGCGGTACTGGACGATCTTCTCCGCCAGGCTGCGGCCGACGCCCTGGAGCTTCATGAGCTCCTTCACGTCGGCGGTATTGATGTTGACCTTCGGGTCGACCGCGGCTGCCACGCTCGTCAACTCCGTCGGCACCGCGGCCGATGACGGTGACGCGGTCGGCGCGACGAGCGAGAGCAGGACGGCGAGGATCAGGACGTGCGACATGGACGGCCTCCGTTCGTGGACGGTGCACGGCACGCTCGAATCGAGCGAGGCCATTCAACGAACCGATGCCCGATGCGTCAACGTCCAATGTTTGAGACAGAGCGCGGGGGACAGGAGCGCTGACATCCGATCGGCCCGCCGCGCCGTCGACGCGGACATGAGGACCTTCGACGAGTGGGCCGAGGATCGCTGGGACGTCATCGCGGTGGCGGCGGTCTTCGTCCTGGCGCTCGGCATCGCGTTCAACGTGCTGGCGACGCGACCGGAGCCACCGAGCCGGCCGGCCGGCGTCGAGATCGGCGGCGTCGTCACTGCCGGACCCGCGCCCGTGGGAGCCGGCCGCGCCGCCGTCCTAGCGCTCGTCGTCGCGAGAGGCGAGCACGTCGAGGTATTCCTGCCACTCGAGCGGAAGCATCGCGCGCTTGCGCGTATTGCAGTCCTTGCAGGCCGGCACCACGTTGCCGCGGATGGACGTGCCGCCCCGCCCCAGCGGCACGATGTGGTCCATCGTCAGCGCAGCATGACCGACCTGGCGTCGGCAGTAGTAACAGATCCCCGTCGAGATGCGACGCTTCCACCACTGGCTGTCTCGCAGGGCCCGGGATTTGACGCGCTCGCGCTTGAGGACCTCAGGATCGACGGGGGCGTAGAACTCACTCATGGGCGGACAGCGCAGTCGAGAGATCCTCCCACTCGCGCAGCAGCCCGGCCATCTCCGCTTCGACCACCTTTCGCTCGCTCGACACGGCCCGTACGCGATCGCCGTCGAGGTAGAGGCGTGGGTCGCTCAGGGCGGCCCCGATCTCCGCCATCCGTCGCTCCAGTCCGTGGATCTTGCGCTCGACTTGCTCCACTCGTCGCCTCAGCTCCCTGACCTCGGTCGTCGGCTTCTTCTTCACGAGGCGCGCTCCCGGCCGTGGCGGGTCCGGCGTCGACCGTGATACGCCGAGTGCGGGCGGCGCGCCCGCGCTGTGTGGGCGGGCGTCGGTCGCTGGTGCCGGAGCCGGACGCCGCGCAGATGGTGTCGCCACCGGGCGATCCTCCCGGGCCGGCGGCGGCCCGGCGACGTGGTCCGTCCCCGGCGGGGCCACGGCGAGCACGCCGCGCGCCTTGGCGTCGAGATAGTCGTCGTACGATCCGGGGTACCGCGTGAGCGTGCCGTGGGCGACCTCGATCACGGCCGTGGCGATGCGGTTGATGAAGTACCGGTCGTGCGAGATGAAGACGATGGTGCCGGGAAACTCGGCCAGCGCCGATTCCAGCACCTCGCGCGACGCGAGGTCCAGATGGTTGGTCGGCTCGTCCAGGCAGAGGAGCGCGGCGGGGCGGACGAGCATGCGCGCCAGCGCGAGCCTGGCCTTCTCACCCCCCGAGAGCACCGCGACTCGCTTGTCCACGCTGTCGCCGGAGAACAGGAACGCGCCCAGAATGGTACGCAGGCGTGTGTGCGTCGCCTCCGGCGCGACCGCCTCCAGCGCTTCCAGGACGGTGTGGGCCAGATCGAGGGCGTCGAGCTGATGTTGCGCGTAGTAGTGCACCGCGACGTGCGCGCCGAGCGTCCGCTCGCCCCGCTCGAACGGCAGCACGCCGGCCAGGACCTTGAGCAGCGTCGACTTGCCTGCGCCGTTGTCGCCCACGAGCGCGAGCCGCTCGCCCCGCTCGACGGCGGCGTGAACGCCAGCGTACACGACGTTGTCCCCGTACGCCTTGTGGATGCCGGTCAGCGTGGCGACACGTCGGCCCGTGCGCGGAGGCTGGGGGAACGCGAAGTGGACCTGGCGGCGAGCGCCGGGCACCTCGATCCGCTCGACCCGGTCCAGCATCTTGATGCGGCTCTGCACCTGGCGCGCCTTCGTGGCCTTGTACCGGAAGCGCTCGATGAAACGCTCGACCTCGGCGATCCGCTTGGCCTGGTTCCGAGCGCGGGCCTCCAGCAACTCGCGACGGGCCTCGCGCTCGACCAAGAAGTCGTCGTAGTCACCGGGATAGACGACGAGCCCCTCGGGGGTGAGATCGGCGATCGAGGTGACCATCCGGTTGAGGAAATAGCGGTCGTGGGAGACGACCACGACGGTTCCGTCGTAGCCGATCAGGAAATCCTCCAGCCACGCCAGCGAAGCCAGGTCGAGATGATTGGTGGGCTCGTCGAGCAAGAGCAGCGACGGCGCCAGCAGCAGCAGCCGTGCCAGCGCGGCCCGCATCCGCCAGCCCCCCGAGAACTCGGCCAGCGGCCGGACCAGATCGTCTGATCGAAAGCCGAGGCCGCTCAGGATCGCGCGCGCCTGCGTCTCCAGCCGGTAGCCGCCGAGGGCCTCGAAGCGGTGCTGAAGCTCGCCGTACCGCTCGGTGAGCGCCTCGCTCGGCGCGCCTTCCAGCGCGCGGGCGACGTTCTCCATCTCCCGTTCGAGCGCCCACACCGCGTCGAAGCCGCCGAGCGCCTCGGCCAGGACCGAGCCGTTGACCGAGCCGGCCACGTCCTGGGGCAGATAGCCGACCGTGGCGCCCCGCGGTCGGCTCACCCGACCGCTGTCGGGCTCCTCCAAGCCGGCCAGGATTCGGCAGAGCGTGGTCTTGCCGGCGCCGTTGGGGCCGACCAGACCGATGCGCTCGCGCTCGGCGATACGCCAGGTGACCTCGCGAAAGAGCGCCTGGCCGCCGAAGCCTTTCGAGATGTCGTCGATCTGGATCACCGGCCTCGCATCACCCGATGCTCTGGATCTTCTCGGGTGTCACCTTGACCGTCACCCGCACCTCGCCCGGCCGTCGGTGGGGATAGCGGTCCTGCCCGAGGTACTTCTTGGCAAGGGCGTCGATGTGCGCGTCGGCGCCCTGCTCGGTCACCTCGCTCACCCGTCCCTGCACCTGCACGTAGCGGTACGGATTGTCGGGATCCTGCACTGACAGCGCGATGCGCGGATTGCGCTCGAGATTGCGCGTCTTCACGCGTCCACGCGCGGTGTTGAACCGGATGTGGGTGCCGTCGAAGTCGATCCACACCGGGGTCACCTGCGGAGCGCCGTCGGCCCCGATGGTGGCGACGTGGGCGAACGCCTTCTTGTCGAAGAGATCTCGATATGCCTGGGGTACCGCCGTCATGACAGGGCTCCTCTCTAGAGTTTCGGACGCGGGCGCCGCGATCAGGACGCCGATACCAGCTCGGCCCCCCGGGCCTCGGCCATCGCGCGCAGGGCGAAGAGCAGCCGCACGACACACTGCTGCACCAGCAGCGCATCCTGCGTGAAGGGATCGGCAAGCCACTCGCGCGCCCCCTCGCGGTTGCCGACCGCGAATCCGAGGGTGGGGGACAGCTTCTGCAGGCGCAGCAACAGGTCGTCGGGCGGAAGCCCGCTGGCCCGGAGCCGGGCCACGACCACGGCCCTCACGGCGGCATTCCAGATCCCGGTCAGCCCTTCGATCAGCGCCGTGTAGCAGGTGGCATCGGGCTTCTGCTGCATGTGCTGGAGCACGGCCGGCACCAGCGGATTCACGACGGCGTTCCCCTCGTCGTCGGTGCCGAACAGCGGCCCGATGACCGGGTCGGCGCCGGGCTCGTTCATCGCGTCGACGAGCCCGATCGCGTCGCCGACGGGGACGGCCGGGAGCTGCGCGAGCCGCTCGAGAAAGGGAATGTCACCGGCCATGGCTTCTATCCTCCCACCCGCGTGGGCTCCCCACGCACCTCGGCCCTGACGAGGTCGCGAGCTCGTCCGGCCGGTACCAGGCTCGTCGAGAGCATGGCGGCCAGGCAGACCAGCAAGCCGGTGACGAACACGCCGTGCAGCGCCTCGGCAGGGCCGAGTCCGAGGCTCAGACGCCAGGCCATCACGGTGCCCATCAGGGACAATCCGATGGCGCCCCCGAGGGTCCGGAAGAACTGGATCATGGAGGTGGCCGTCCCCAGGTCCGTGCGGGCGACGGCGCTCTGCACCGCGATGAGCATCGGCACCATCGTCAGGCCCATGCCGATGCCGCCCAGCAGCGTATCGCGCATGGCGACGGCCAGCGTGAGGGACTGCGACCACCGGGCCAACAGGAGGAACGCGAGCGTCAGGCACAGCATGCCGGTCGCTACCACGATCCGGTAGCCGATGCGGAGGACCAGCCGCGCGCTGGTGATCGACATGGCGACCCAGCCGAGGACGAACGGGATCAACACGACGCCTGCCGCCGTGGCCGTCATGCCGCCGACGGATTGCAGGAACAGGGGAACGAACGAGATCGCGCCGAACATGGCCATGCCGGCCAGAAACCCGGTGACGGCCGCGGCCAGCACCATGCGCACCCTGAACAGCCGCAGGGGAACGATCGGCTCGGGCGCCCTTCGCTCGACGACCACGAAGGCCACGATCGCCGCGGTCGCCAGCCCCAGCGGAGCCAGGACGTCGGCGCCGCTCCAGCTCGCCACCCTGCCCGCTTCCAGAACGCCGATCAGCAGCGCCGACACGCCCGTGGTGAAGAGCGCCAGTCCCGCATAGTCCATCGCGGGCGGGCGCCCGTCGCGCGGCTGATCGCGCAGACCGGCCGCGATCAGCGTCATCGCCACCGCGCCGAACGGCAGGTTGATGTAGAACACCCATCGCCACGACGCGTGATCGGTCAGCAGGCCGCCGATGAGCGGGCCGCACAGCGACGCCACGCCCCACACGCCCGAGATGTAGCCCTGCATCTTGGCCCGCCGCTCGAGCCGGAACAGCGCTCCGATGACGGTCATGCCGATGGTCATCAGAGACCCGGCGCCGAGCCCCTGCAGCAGTCGAAAGCCGATCAGCTGGACCATGTCCTGAGCCAGGCCGGACAGCGAGGACCCGGCGAGGAAGATGCCGAGGCCGACCAGGAAGACCCGGCGGGGACCGAACATGTCCGACAACCGACCCCAGACCGGCATCGTCACCGTCGATGTCAGCAGGAAGCCCGAGAACACCCAGGAATAGACCTCGAGTCCACCCAGGCTGGCCACGACCCGGGGCATGGCGGTGGCGACGACCGTCGATTCCATGGCGGCCAGGAAGATCGACAGCATGACGCCGAGGACGACCAGCCGCCGGCGGCGATCGTTCATCAGTGGGCGCCGGTGCAGCCCGCGCAACGACAGCCCGCCCGCAGATCTCCGTAGGGCACCGTGCTCTCGTGGCCGTCGGCCCAGATGATGCAGAGCGCGGCATCGAGCTTCTTGATCTCGCGTGGTTGCATCCCCGCCGACGTCACGCCTTCGCCGCAGGCGCCGCACGGGCAGGCGGCGCGCAGGTGCTCGAACGGATAGATGGAGCCGTGACCGTCGCTCCAGTCGATCCCGAGCGCGTATCGCCCGACGAGGTGGATGTCCCTGGGGCGGTTCGGGTCTCCCTGCCCCAGAATCGGAATCGATAGCTTGCGGTTCACGAGCCCCCGCCCGCCCGACGCCCGGCGAGCCGCATTCCCGCCAGCAGGTAGTGCACCGCCAGGTTCTGGTAGGGCCCCCAGCGTCTCGCACGGCGCCGGATGGCGTCCTCGCTCAGCGAGCGGCCACGACCATAGTAGTGCTCGAACGCCTTGTGTACGGCCAGGTCACCGGCCGGACAAACGTCCCCACGGCCGCAGCACCGCGCCAGGAACCAGTCGGCGGTCCAGCGACCGAGCCCGCGGAGCGCCGTGAGGCCCGTGATGACGTCCGCGTTGGGCGAGCCCTCCAGGGCGTCGAGGTCGAGCCGGCCGGCGAGGACGGCGCGGGCGAGGTCCCGAATGTACTCGGCCTTGCGCGTCGAGTACTTCAGCGCGCGCAGGTCGCGCACGCGGGCGGACGCCAGCGCGGCCGCCTCGGGGAACGCCCACACCTCGGCTCGGCCGGTCCCGACCGGCGTACCGTACCGACGCACCAGACGGGCGCGACAGGCGAAGGCGAACGACAGGTTCACCTGCTGGGCCGTGATGGAGCCGACCAGCATCTCCAGCGGCGACGGCGCCAGCGTGGGGCGCAGACCGTACAGCGGCCCCACCAGGTCGGCCAGGGCCGGGTCGGCCTTGGCCATGCGGTAGAAGCCCGGCAGGTCGAAGTCGAGGCCGAAGAGCCGGCGAACCTCGGCGACCGCAGCGACGGCCGTCGTCGAGTGGCGGCCGGGCAGCTGGATCGTGAGTCGCACGTCGTCGACGGGCCCGCTCCAGCGCACCTCGTAGACGATCAGCGAGGCCCCGGCGCGCAGTACTCGGCGGAACACGTCGCCATCGACGCGGCTGGCGGGGTCCTCGCCCCAGAGCGTGTAGCGCGCGAGCGTGGCGGTCACGTCGAGAGGGCCATCGGCCGTGAGTACGACGTTCATCGGGGGGTCACGCGGCGGTCAAGTGTACCAGAGCAACCGCTCAGCGCCGGAGGTGGTGGGGCACGTCCGTGACCACGACGTTCTTGCGGAACAGCATCTGGCCCTTGATGAGCAGGGCCGTCTGGTTGTGGAGGATCTGCTGCCACCAGCGCGCGGGAATGAACTCCGGGAGTACGATCGTGACGACGTGGTTGTCACCCCCCTGCCGCTGGAGCTGCTCGATGTAATCGTTCAGCGGACCGAGGATCGACCGGTACGGCGAGTTCAGGACGATGAGGGGCGCCCCCAGGCCCCACTTGCCCCAGCGGTCTTCCAGCCGCCGGGTCCGTTCGGGATCCGTCTCGACGTACACGCCCTTGGCGCTGGGCGAGAGGGTCTGCGCGTACTGCACCGCCCGGACGATGCCCTTGTGCAGGTCGCCCACGAGGACCAGCACGGTGTTCGTCATCGGCGGCGGCGGGGCGAAGTCCTCGAGTGAGAGCTGGGCGGCGACGTCGTTGTAGTGGCGATGGATCGCCAGGAACAGCGCCACCAGGGTCGGGATCAGCAGCAGCACGATCCAGGCGCCGTGAGCGAACTTGGTGACCGCGATCGTGAGCATGACGAGACCGGTGACGGCGGCGCCGACGCCGTTCAGGGTGGCCCGCCACCACCAGCCCTCGTCGCGCAATCGATACCAGCGGCGCACCATGCTCGACTGCGACAGCGTGAAGGAGATGAAGACGCCGACGGCGTAGAGCGGGATCAGCGCGTGGGTGTCGCCGCTGAAGATGACGAGCAGCAGTGCGGCCAGCCCGCCCAGGATGACGATGCCGTTGGAGAACACCAGGCGGTCGCCCTGGGTCCCGAACTGCCGCGGGATGTAGCGGTCCCGGGCCAGGAAGAATGCCAGCCGGGGAAAGTCGGCGAATGAGGTGTTGGCGGCCAGCAGCAGGATCAGCATGGTGACGAGCTGGATCTCGTAATACGCGAGCCCGGTGCCGAAGACGTGCCGGGCCAGCTGGGAGGCCACCGTCTCGTCCTGGCGGGGCCGGATGCCGAAGTCGTTGCTCAGGAACGTGATGCCGAGGAAGAGCGTGATCAGGATGATGCCGAGCCCGCTGAGCACGATACGCGCGTTGCGGGCCTCGGGCGGCCGGAAGGCGGGGACGCCGTCGGAGACCGCCTCCACCCCAGTCAGCGCCGCGCAGCCGGCGGCGAAGGCCCGCAGGATGAGGAACAGGCCGACGCCCTCCAGCCCCGGCGGGTGGCGCGGGTACGGCGCCTCCCCGATGAAGTTGAAGATTGCCCCCAGGCTGCCGTAGACGACGAGGCCGAACAAACTGGCGACGAACAGGTAGGTGGGCGCCGCGAAGATCTTCCCCGACTCCCGAATGCCACGCAGGTTGGCGATGGCGATGGCGGCCACACCGAGGACACAGAGCCAGACGCGGTAACGGAACAGCGCCGGGACGGCCGAGGTGACCGCCGCGATACCGGCGGCGACGCTGACCGCCACCGTGAGGACGTAGTCGATCATGAGCGCGGCGGCCGCGACGAGCCCCGGCAGCGTGCCGAGGTTGTCCTTGCTCACGATGTAGGCGCCGCCTCCCTGGGGATAGGCCAGAATGGTCTGCCGGTACGAGCTGACCACGATCGCGATGAGCACGGCGATGGCGAACCCTATCGGCAGCGAGTAGCTCAGCGCCGCGGTCCCGGCCATGATCAGCACGAGCAGGATCTCCTCCGTCGCGTAGGCGACGGAGGACAGCGCGTCGGAGGCGAAGACGGCGAGCGCGGTGGCCTTGCCGAGGCGCTCGTGACGGGCCTGCGCCGTCGGCAGCGGCATGCCGACCAGGAGCCGCTTCAGGCGATTCACGAGCACCCGGCAATCATAACGCCCCCCGGCCGGGTGGAGGTCAGTCTCTCGGGGAACGGGTCGGGGCTGCGTCCCCCGCGGTCAGAACGGCTCGTATTGCCGGTCGCCGGCGGCCAGGTTTTCGAAGCGGGCGTACTGGGACAGGAAGGCGACCTCGAGCTTGCCGGTCGGACCGTTGCGCTGCTTGCCGATGTGGACCTCGGCCGTCTTGCGCGCTTCCTCTTCCATGGGATCCTTGCTGTAGAACGACGGGCGGTGCAGGAACATGATGACGTCGGCGTCCTGCTCGAGGGCCCCCGATTCGCGCAGGTCGCTGAGCCGGGGCGTGTTGTCGCCCCTGGTCTCGATCGCGCGCGAGAGCTGGGAGAGGGCGACGACGGGGACGTTCAGCTCCTTGGCCAGCGCCTTGAGCGAGCGCGAGATCTCCGAAATTTCCTGCTGGCGGTTGTCCAGGTTCGCGCGGCCTCGCATCAGCTGCAGGTAGTCGATGACGATGAGATCGAGGCCGTGCTCGGATTTCATCCGGCGGGCCTTGGCCCGCACCTCCAGCACGGTGAGGCCGGGGCTGTCGTCGATGAAGATCGGCGCTTCGCTGAGGCGCCCCGCCGCCGAGGTGAGGCGATGCCAGTCCTGGGCCTGGAGGCGGCCGGTCCGGACGGACAGCGAATCGACCCGGCCCTCGGAGGAGAGCATCCGCTGCACGAGCTGCTGCGAGGACATCTCCAGGCTGAGCACCAGGATCCTCATGTGCAGCTTGATCCCGACGTGCTGGGCGATGGAGAGGGCGAACGCCGTCTTGCCCATGCTCGGGCGCCCGGCGATCAGGATCAGGTCGGAGGGCTGCAGGCCGGCGGTCAGCTCGTCGAGCCTGGTGAGCCCGGTGGGCACCCCGGTGACGTGCTCCTGGCGCTCGTAGAGGCGCTCGATGTACTTGAACGTGTCGTTGAGGATGTTCTTGACGGGGACAGCGCTCCCCTCGAGTCGCCGCTCGGCGAGACTGAAGATACGTCGCTCGGCGTCGTCGACGAGGGCCTGGACGTCCTCCTTGGCGTCGAAGGCCTGGCCGATGATGTGCGTGGACGTCTGGATCAGCTCGCGCAGCACCGCCATGTCCCGGACGATCGCGGTGTAGGAGCCGAGGTACGCCGCCACCGAGCCCTGCTCGACCAGCAGGGCCAGCGCGGCGGGGCCCCCCACGAGCGAGAGCTGATCGGTGCGTCGCAGCTCCTCCTGCAGGGTCAGCAGGTCGACCGGCTCGCCGCGGTCGAACAGGCCGAGCATCGCGTGGTACATCGAGCGGTGGGCCTCGGTGTAGAAATCGGACGGCCGGAGCACCTCGGCCACACGCGGCAGCGCCTCGCGGCCCTCGAGGAGGATGGCCCCGAGAACCGCGCGCTCGGCGTCGAGATTGTGAGGAGGAATGCGAGCGGGCAACTCGACGGCGCTCATGGACGACGCCCGTGATCGCGGGGCCACATGCGAGGTGATCGTTTCGCGAGGTGCCGCGTCCCGTCAAGAAAAAACCGCGCGTCCAGCGACGAATTCGTGGATAACACCGTGGACAACGTGGGGATGTCGGTGGATAGGCGGTGAACAGCGCGGCGGCGACCTCGAAAGCCGACCTCGGGGTCGAAGGACGGACGCGAGCCTACTCGCGAACGACGCTGACGCGAAGCTGAGCGATGACGTCGGCGTGCAGCCGGATGGGCACCGTCGTCTCGCCGAGCGCCTTGATCGGCTCGTCGAGGTGAATCCGTCGCCGCTCGATCTTGACGTTGTGCCTGGCCAGAAACTCCACGATGTCCTGGGAGGTGACCGAGCCGAACAGCTTGCCTTCCTCGGATGCCTGACGCCGCTCCTCGTAGGTCAGCGCCTCGATCTGCTGCTGCAGGCCGCGCGCGTCGCCCTTGATGCGCTCGGCCTTGGCGTCCTGCTGCGTCTTGATGTGCTTGAGGTTCTTGAGATTGCCCGCGCTGGCGCTCAGCGCCAGCTTCTTGGGGATGAGGAAATTCCGGGCGTAGCCGTCCGAGACCTCGCGGACATCGCCGCGACGCCCGACCGCGGCCACGTCGTCCAGCAGGATGACCTTCATGGGCGGCGTCCTAGTCCGTCGCCACGTACGGCAGCAGGGCCACCGTGCGCGCACGCTTGATGGCGTGGGTCAGCTGCCGTTGATGACGCGCACAGCTCCCCGAGATGCGGCGCGGGATGATCTTGCCGCGCTCGGTGACGAGACTACGCAGCCGGCGCACGTCCTTGTAGTCGACGAGGTCGACCTTGTCCGCGCAGAACTTGCAAACCTTCCGCCGCCCGAACCGCCGCCGCTTCACGGGCTTTTGAACCGTCGGAATCGCTCAGCCCTCCCCTGTCACCCGAGACTGTCCCAGGCAGCCGTCGAATCAGAACGGAACGTCGTCGTCGCTGCCGTGCTCGTCGGTCGCGAATGCGGGCGAGGCCGAGACGGCGGCCGGCGCGCCGGCCGGCGCCCCCTTGGTGCGGCTCATGAACTGGACGCGCTCGGCGACGACCTCGGTCGACGTGCGCTTCTGGCCGTCCTTGCCTTCCCAGTCCCGCGTTTGCAGCCGGCCCTCGACGAAGATCTGGCTGCCCTTGTCGAGATACTCGCCGCACGACTCCGCCTGCTTGCCCCACACGACCACGGTGAGAAAGCAGGTCTCCTCGCGCTTGTCCCCGCTCTGAGTGTTGTAGTAGCGGTTGACCGCCATGCGCAGATCGGCCACCGCGGTGCCGCTCGGCGTGTACCGCAACTCGGGGGGACGCGTGAGATTGCCGATCAGCAGCACCTTGTTCAGGCTCGTCATGGACCGACCTCCTCAAGGACCTCTTGAGTTTTCGCCGGCCGAGCCTTCTTGCGAACGGGGACCGTGGTCGAGAGGAAGCGCAGCACGTTCTCGTTCAGACGCAGCTGACGCTCGAGCTCCTTGACCATGGCCGGCTCGGCTGAAACTTCGAAGACCGCGTACGTGCCCTCCCGCTGCTTGCGGATGTCGTACGCGAGCCGGCGCTTCCCCCAGTTCTCCATCTTCACGACGTCTCCGCCCAGGGACTTGATCTGCTCGCCGAGCTGCGTCAACAGCGCGGCGACTTCCTCGTCGGCGGGACGGGGATCGACGATGACCAGAACTTCATAAGGTCGCAGTGCTCTCACCTCCCGGAACCGCACGATCGACGGGTCATCCCGTTCTCGAAGCGCCTAACGGTATCAAACATCCCCGACGGCCGCAACGTCAATGCCCGAAAATAGATACGGCCCGGGCCGGATTCCCGACCCGGGCCGCGCCCCCGCATCGCGGAGGCCTCAACCGCGCGACCTCCCCTCCCCGAGCGCCGGTCGAGCCGGCGCACGCGAGTCGGGGCCTGGTGTTCTAGTACATGTCGCCGTGCGGCATGGCCGGCGCCGCCGCCGGCTTGTCCTCCGGGATGTCCGTGATCAGCGCCTCCGTCGTCAGCAACAGCGAGGCGATGGACGCCGCGTTCTGCAGCGCCACCCGCTCGACCTTGGCCGGGTCGATGATGCCCGCCTGCAGCATATCGACGTAGTCCATGCTCTCGGCGTCGTAGCCACGGGTCGCCACCGTCTCGGCCTTCACCTTCTCGACGATCACGCTGCCCTCGAGGCCGGCGTTCTCGACGATCTGGCGGATCGGCTCCTCGAGCGCCCGCTTCACGATCATGGCCCCGACCCTCTCATCGCCCTCGAGCTTCTTCATGCTGTCGATGGCCTTGGAGGCACGCAGCAGCGCCACGCCGCCACCCGGCACGATGCCTTCCTCCACGGCCGCCCGGGTCGCGTTGAGCGCGTCCTCGACGCGGGCCTTCTTCTCCTTCATGGCCGTCTCGGTGGCCGCTCCGACCTTGATCACGGCCACGCCGCCGGCCAGCTTGGCCAGCCGCTCCTGCAGCTTCTCGCGGTCGTAGTCGCTGGTCGTCTCGTCGATCTGGGCCCGGATCTGCTTGATGCGGCCCTCGATCGCCGACGCCTTGCCGGCCCCCTCCACGATCGTGGTGTTGTCCTTGTCCACGACCACCTTCTTGGCCTTGCCGAGATCCTCGAGCTTGATGTTCTCGAGCTTGATGCCGAGATCCTCGGTGATGGCCTTGCCGCCGGTCAGGGTCGCGATGTCCTCCAGCATGGCCTTGCGGCGGTCACCGAAGCCGGGCGCCTTCACCGCGCTGGTGTGCAGCGTGCCGCGTAGCTTGTTGACGACCAGGGTGGCCAGCGCCTCGCCCTCGACGTCCTCGGCGATGATCAGGAACGGCTTGCCCGACCGCGCCACCTGCTCGAGCAGCGGCAGCATGTCCTTCATCACGCTGATCTTCTTCTCGTGGATCAGGACCAGCGCGTCCTCCAGGACCACTTCCATACGCTCGGCATCGGTGACGAAGTACGGGGAGAGATAGCCGCGGTCGAACTGCATGCCCTCGACGACGTCCAGCACGGTGTCGGCCGACTTCGACTCCTCGACCGTGATGACGCCGTCCTTGCCGACCTTCTCCATCGCCTCGGCGATCAGGTTGCCGATTGTCTTGTCGTTGTTCGACGCGATGGTGGCGACCTGGGCGATCTCCTTCTTGTCTTTGGTCGACTTCGACAGCTTCTTGAGGTCCTCGGTCACCGCCTCCACCGCCGCCTCCATGCCCCGCTTGAGGCCCATGGGGTTGGCGCCAGCCGTCACGTTGCGCAGGCCCTCACGGAAGATCGCCTGGGCCAGTACCGTGGCCGTGGTGGTCCCGTCACCCGCGATGTCGGAGGTCTTGGAGGCGACCTCCTTCAGCATCTGGGCGCCCATGTCCTCGTATGGATCCTTGAGCTCGATCTCCTTGGCGACGGTGACGCCGTCCTTAGTGATCGTGGGGCTGCCGAACTTCTTGTCGATGACCACGTTGCGGCCCTTGGGTCCGAGCGTGGCCGCCACGGCCGCGGCCATGACGTTGATACCCTTGAGGAGGCTCGCACGAGCCTCTTCGTCGAACTTCAGCTGCTTCGGCATGGATCAATCCCTCCTTCGGGATCCGGTGAATTCGTTACTCGAGAATGGCGAGGACGTCTTCCTCGCGCAGGATCAGGTAGTCCTCGCCGTCGATCTTCACTTCGTTGCCGGAATACTTGCCGAACAGGATGCGATCACCGGACTTCACGTCGAGCGGAATGCGCTTGCCGGCCTCGTCCATCTTGCCGGCGCCCACGGCCACGACCTTGGCGCGCTGGGGCTTCTCCTTCGCGGTGTCGGGGATGATGATCCCGCCGATCTTCTCCTCGCCCTCCTCCTCGCGCTTGACGAGGATTCGGTCGTGCAGTGGACGGATCTTCTTCATAGCTACGCCATGCCTCCTTGAGTTGTTGTGGAACGCGTGTCGCCCGGTCGCCCCTATGCCCGGCTGCTCTCGCCGGAACTCGATGATGCCCTGTTAGCACTCCTCAAAAGCGAGTGCTAGTATAGCCACCCGCCGCGATTGATCAAGTCCAAAGTGAAGGGGGCTCGGAATGGCCAAAGAGATATTTATTTCCAATGTGTTACCGGTGCAAGCTCGGGATGGGATACCCCGGGAATTCGCGGTCGAGTACAACGACTCCGAGGAGCCTCTGCCCAAGTCCGAGCTGATCCGGCGGCTCCAGGGCAAGCAGGGCCTGATCTGCCACATCATCTCCACGGTCGACGACGAGGTGCTCGGAGCGTGTGCCGGTCTGAAGGTGGTCGCGAACGTCGCCGTCGGGTTCAACAACATCGACGTGGCGGCGGCCAGGCGCCGCGGGGTCGTGGTCACGAACACGCCCGACGTGCTGACCGAGACGACGGCCGACTTCGCCTGGACGCTGCTGATGGCATCGGCGCGCCGGGTCGTCGAGGCGGATCGCTACGCACGCTCCGGACAGTGGAAGTCCTGGAAGTGGGAGCTGCTGTGGGGGGCCGACGTGCACGGCAAGACGCTCGGCGTGGTCGGCTTCGGGCGGATCGGCCGTGCCGTGGCCCGGCGTGCCCTCGGCTTCGGCATGCGGGTCCTGTACCACGACACGGTGCGAGTGAGCGAGGGCGTCGAGCGCGAGCTGAACGCGACCGCCGTGGATCTGGAGACTCTCCTGCGCGAGTCCGACTTCGTCTCGCTGCACACCGTCCTGAGCTCCGAGACGCGGCACCTCGTGAACGAGCGGACGCTCCGGCTGATGAAGAAGACCGCCATCCTGGTCAATGCCTCGCGAGGTCCGGTGGTCGACGAAGCCGCCCTCGTGCGGGCGCTGACCGAGGGATGGGTTCGAGGAGCCGGACTCGACGTCTTCGAGGAGGAGCCGACCATCCATTCCGGGCTCCTGACATTGCCGAACGTGACGCTGGCCCCTCACATCGCCAGCGCCTCTCACGACACCCGGATCGCCATGGCCAGTCTCGCGGTCCGCAACTGCCTGGCCGTGCTCGACGGCAATCCTCCGCTGACACCGGTGCCGTAGAGGGCGCGCTCGCTGCCGAGGGCCACGGTCCGGACTCCGATTCGCGACGAGTGCAGCTCCGGGGCCCGTCCCGAGCGCGATGCGTCGCGCCGGGTCAGGGTGCGGCGAGAAGGCCGTGGCGCTCCAGGCGACGATTGATGCGCTCGAGACGGTAGGCGAACGCCTCGAGCACGCGCGTCGCGGCACCGGCCGCACGGGCCAGGCCCAGGGCGTCCTGCACGATGGCGCGAGCGGCACCCAGGTCGCGCGCCCGGTGCTCGTGGTACTTCGCGAGCTCCTCCCAGGGGCGCGGATCGAACACCTGATGGCCCCGCGCGGCTTCCCAGAGGCTGCGGGCGGCGTCCCACCGGGCCGCCCGCTTCTCCCACCAGGCCAACCGCAGCCGCGTCCAGCGGGCCACCGGCTCGGGGACGCCGGCGACGAGGGCCGCGCGATAGCAGGCGAGCCCGCGCTCGAGGTCGACTGGCTCCCAGAGGCGACCGAGACCGGCGAGCTCCTCCGGGCGGACCGCCGCGCCCCCCTCAAGGGCACGGCCAAACCAGGCGGCGAGCGCCACCAGAGACAGGACGTCGGCGCGGTTGTGCTCGAAGATGCGTCGCAGCGGCGTCGCTCGTCGCGAGCGGAGATAGTCGAAGTACAGGAGCGGGATGATGCCACCGGGGACGTCGTCCTCGCGCACGAGCCCCAGGACCGTGCTCTCCAGGGTCGCGAGCCGACAGTCGGCCAGGTAGCCGGTCCACACGCGGCGGGCGGGTCGCAGCAAGTCCAGGTGAGGTAGGCACGCGGGCCACGGGCGCCGGCCCAGAACGAAGCGTGTCTCGAGCAGCGGCAGATCGAAGCCCCCGCCGTTGAAGGTGACGACCGCGCTGGCGGTGGCGAGCAGGGGCGCCAGCGACGCGAGCAGCGCCGGCTCGTCGTCGAAATCGCGCATGAAGTACTGGCTCACCACGAGCCGCGCTCCCTCGATCCGGGCGACGCCGACCAGGAAGGCATAGGTGCCCGTCCCCCCCGCCAGTCCGGTCGTCTCGGTGTCGAGGAACAGCAGGCCCTCCACGGCGTCGAGCTCGCCCTCGACCCGCGCCGCCTGGGCCAGCACCGGCAATGGAACGTCCAGCACGTCGCTGAGCGGCGCCTGCCCGTGTCGATGCGCCAAGGGGTATTCACGACGCACCAGGACGACGCGTCCGTGGTCCGTGTCCACCAGCTCGCCCTCGACGACGCGCTCCACGGGCGAGGCGGCCGGACGGGGCGGCCGCGCGGACTCGATGCGGCGGATGACCTGGCGGAGCTCGTCGAGACCGGGCATCGGGCTCAGGCGGTGAGGGCGGTCAGCAGGCGGGCGGCGGTCGCCTTCGCCCGGCGGCCGACCTCGTTCACCGGGCCCACGCAGGACGGGCACCCGAACGCGCACGGGCACGCCCCCAGCACCTCCAGACCCCGCCGCAGGAGGTCGGCGACGACGTCGAACACGCGCTCGGCCAGGCCGATACCGCCGGCGTGGGCGTCGTAGAGATAGATGGTCGGGTTGAATCGCTCGGCCTGCATCAGCCGCTGCTTGGCCGACTCGCGCGTGGCCACGGCGCCGGCGTCGGCGGGGGTGGTGTCGCCCAGCCAGGAGCCGAGATCGCGAACGTCGCACAGCAGGAAGATGGGCGCCAGATGGTGCAGCAGGTAGGTCACCGCGCGCAGACCATCGATCAGCTCCTCGCGGGAGCGGCTCACCCGGTCCAGCGTCGCGCCCCCCACCGTGATCCAGGCGCTGGTGGTCTGCTTTTCCTGCTGGGGCAGCTCGACCTCGCCGGACCCCACGTTCTCCATCGTGCCGAGCTTGATCTTCTTGAAGCCGACGACCTTCTCGGCCACGAGCACCTCGCCCTGCTCGGCCAGATAGCCGGGGTGCTCCCGCCCTTCGAGGCGGCGCAGGATCCAGACCCCCTTGGCGCTGACGGCGTCGGTGAAGTAATCCACGTCGACGCGCTTGACGTAGGCGACCTTCTCCTCGTCCTCGCGGAAGCGCAGCTCCTGGACCTCGTAGGGCACGCTTTCGATCAGGTAGATCGCCTTCGGATAGATGGTCGCGAACGCGCTGCCCCAGTCGACCTCGGCCACGATCTGCCGCTTCTTCGCCTGGGTGCTGTCGCGGAAGGTCGTGTCGATGACCAGGAAGTTGTCGGTGGTCACCGTGCGCAGGGAAACGTGGTCGGCCGGATAGGTCTCGGACGCCCAGTGATAGCGTCGGCCCGCGCGATGCAGCAGGCCCGCGTCCTCCAGGGCAGCCAGCTCGCGCCGCACGTCCCGGTCGCCGAATCGCTCGTCCTCGACGATCGGCAGCTCGAACGCCGCGCACTTCAGGTGGTTCACGAGAATGAACGGGTTGTCGGGATTGATCCGCGCGTGCTCGGGGGGCGTGCCGAAGAGATAGTCCGGGTGCGTCACCATGAACTGATCGAGCGGCGCGCTGGTGGCGACCAGGATCGCCGCGGACGACCCCGCCCGGCGCCCGGCCCGGCCCGCCTGCTGCCAGAGCGAGGCGATGGTGCCGGGGTATCCGGCCAGCACGGCCGCGTCGAGATGGCCGATGTCCACGCCGAGCTCGAGGGCGTTGGTCGACACCACCCCCAGGGCCTCGCCGGTCCGCAGCTCGCGCTCGACCGCGCGTCGACGATTGGGCAGGTAGCCGCCGCGGTAGCCGCGGACGATGCTGGCATCTCCGGTCGCTCGATCGGCGACGCCCTGCCTGATCGAGGTCAGCAGCACTTCCGTGGACAGCCGGCTCTGCGCGAACACGATCGTCGGGACCTCGTCACGCAGCAGCCGGATGGCGAGCTTGGCGGCCTCTCCGAGATACGGGGCCCGGATACCCAGCTCGGGGTTCACCACGGGAGGGTTGTAGCAGACGAACGTCTTCTCACCCGCCGGGGCGCCGCTCTCGGTCACCTCCTCGACCGGCTCGCCGGTGAGGCGGCTGGCCAGCTCTCCGGGATTCGCGATCGTCGCCGACGCCATGATGAACTGGGGCGTCGACCCGTAGTGCGCGCAGATCCGCTTGAGCCGACGCAGCACGTTGGCCAGATGCGAGCCGAACACCCCGCGGTAGGCGTGCAGCTCGTCGATGACGACGTAGCGGAGATTCTGGAAGAGTGTCGCCCACTTCGTGTGGTGCGGCAGGATCCCGGAGTGCAGCATGTCGGGGTTGGTGAGCACGAGGTTCGCGCGGGCCCGCACGGCCCGCCGCGCGTCCTGGGGCGTGTCTCCGTCGTAGGTGAACATGCGCATCTCGGGCAGCGCCTTCGCGACCGCTTCCAGCTCGGCCAGCTGATCCTGCGCGAGCGCCTTGGTGGGAAACAGGTAGAGCACCCGGGCCTCCGGGCTCTCGACGAGGGACTGCAGCACAGGCAGGTTGTAGCAGAGCGTCTTGCCCGACGCCGTCGGCGTGACGACGACGACGTGTCGGCCCGACTCCACGATGTCCCAGGCCCGCACCTGGTGGCTGAAGAGCTGCTCGATGCCGCGGGCCCGCAGAGCTTCGGCGATCCGCGAGTCCAGGGCGGCCGGAACGGGCGCCGTGACGGCGGGCCGCGCCGGAAAATGCCGGGTGGCCGTGATGCATCGGCCGGTCGAGGCGGAGATCAGCAAATCGTCGAGGATCTCGCCGAGCATCGCGCCGACTGTATCATGAAAGGGTGAAACGACTCGTCATCTGGCTACCCCCTATCTTGTGGATGGGGGCTGTCCTCGCCATGTCGTCGCCCGCGATGAGCTCGGAGCACACCGGCGGCATTCTCAGGCCCGTACTGGCCTGGCTGCTGCCCTGCCTTCGTCCCGTTCACGCCGACCTCATTCACTACCTGGTGCGAAAGAGCGGTCACGTGGTGGAGTACGGCGTCCTCGCGCTCCTGTGGCGCCGGGTTTTCCTGCGCGAGGGCGGCCTGGGCCTCGCCGCGGGCGGGTGGGCCGCGCTTGTCGTGTGTCTGGTCGTCGCCACCGTGGACGAGCGGCATCAGGCGTTCATTCCGAGCCGGACCGGCACCGCCGCGGACATCGTGCTCGACACGGTCTCGGCGGCCGCCGCGATCGTGCTCGCGCGGCTCGGGTGGCGGCGGGTCGTGGAGGCGGCGACCGGAGGCTTGCTGTGGGCAGGGGCTCTCGGTGGCCTGGCTGCCCTCGTGCTCGATCTCGTCGCCGGGATCGGCGGTGGCGTCCTGTGGTTATCGGTGCCTGCCGCCGGCCTGCTGCTGCTCTATCGCAGCCGGAGGAGCGCCTCGCGAACCTGAGGGCGAAGGCCGTGGACCGCGTGGGCGTCGTTCATCGCCTCCCCCGAGAACCATGCCAGCCGTTCGCGAAGCGAGACGACGTCGCCGACCACGATCACCACCGGCGGGGCGAGCCCGACCGCGTCCGCGATCTCCCCGATCCGGTCGAGACGGCCGACGAGCGTGGCCTGGGCATCGGTCGCACCCCACCGGATGACCGCGACCGGCGTGTCTCCACCCCGACCGCCATCCAGAAGCGCGGACGCGATCCGCGACAGGCTGCGCGCGCCCATGAGGATCACCAGCGTGTCGACGGCCGTGGCAAGCCTCGACCAGTCGACGGCCGACTCGGCCTTGCCGTCTTCCTCGTGGCCCGTCACCACGGCGAACGACGACGCGATCCCACGATGGGTGACGGGAATCCCGGCGTAGGCCGGCACCGCGAGCGCGGCGCTCACCCCCGGCACCACGTCGAACGGCACGTCAGCCGCCGCCAGCGCCTCGGCTTCCTCGCCGCCGCGGCCGAACACGAACGGATCGCCACCTTTGAGGCGCACCACCCGGCGCCCGGCGCGGGCGTGGGTGATGAGGATCCCGTTGATGCGCGCCTGGGACAGCACGTGGGTGCCGCTCGCCTTGCCGACGAAGATCCGGCGCGCATCGGTCGGCGCCTCGTCGAGGAGCCGCGGATCGACGAGGCGATCGTAGACGACGACGTCAGCGCGACGCAGCAGGGCCAGGCCGCGGACGGTGAGGAGGCCGGGATCCCCGGGCCCGGCGCCGACGAGCGCGACGCCCCCCCTCACGCCGGCAGCTCCAGCCGCGCGCGAAGCCGGCGACGCGCCTCGTCGACACGGCCCTCGGAGAGGAGGGCTCGGACGTCGGAGCCCAGGGCTCGTCGCCACGCCTCGGCGTGTACCGAGCGACCGGCTGCGTGGAGCTCGCGGCGCGCGGTCGCCGCCAGCTCGCCGAGCGCCGCCCACTCCCGGCCCAGCGTGCCGTCGAGATGCTCTCGCATGGCCCGCGTGAGAGCCGGGCTCGTCCCCCCCGAGCCGACGGCCACGGTCAGCACGCCGCGGTGCACGATGCCGGGGAGGTAGAAACTGCAGTGCCCCGGGTCGTCGGCCGCGTTCAGCCACAGCCCTCGGTCCCGGGCTTCCCGTGCGACGGCCGGGGTCACGCCCTCGTCGTCCGCGGAGGTGAACACGAGCACGGCTTCCGCGAGGTCGCCGGGCTGGTACGGTCGTGCGACGTGACGGATCCGCCGGGCCGTGGCGAGGTCGCCCAGCGCGGCCGTGAGTCCCGGGCTGACGACAGTCACCCTGGCACCGGCCTCCAGGAGGGACAGGATCCGGCGCTCGGCCACCACACCGCCGCCCACGACCACGCACTGCCGCCCGTCGAGGTCCAGGAACACCGGATAGAGGGCCATCAGCCGTCGACACCGGCGGGGGGACGTCCGGACGGCACGTCGCGCTCCACGACGCCGACGAGCCCGCCTGCGAGGAACGCTCGGAGCTCCTCGTCGGTGTGCCGCGCCGCGAACTCGCGGAAGCTCTCGCCCGCCCGACGGTCCTCCAGGTACTGGCGCAGCAGCCGCTCGATCGCCGGCGCGACATCTCCTGCAGCCACGCGATAGCCGATGGGCCGCGCCACCGCCTGATGCCGCCCGACGGCACCACCGATACAGAAGTAGTAGGCGTCGACCAGGGCGGCGTCGATCTTCAGCTTCTTGCCCTCGATCCCGATGTCGGCGATCCAGTGCTGCCCGCAGGAGTTCGGGCACCCGGTGACGTGCAAGCGCAGGTGGCGATCGAATCCGGGCAGCCGCGCCTCCAGCTCCTCCACCAGCGCGCGGGCGAAGCCCTTCGTCTCGGTCAGGGCGAGCTTGCAGAACTCGCTCCCGGTGCAGGCGACGGTCCCCCGCCGGAACGACGACGCGTCGAGGCCGAGCCCGAGCGTTTCCGCTTCGTGGACGAGGGCGCCGAGGGACTGGCGGGGGACGTCGAGGACCAGGAGATTCTGCATCGTGGTCGTGCGCACCTCACCGGAGCCGAAGCGCTCGGCGAGATCGGCGACTCCCTGCAGCTGAGCCGCTGTGACGCGGCCGCGCACGATCGGAAGTCCGACGTACGACAGGCCCGCCTGGCGCTGTCGATGCACGCCGACGTGATCCCGGTACGCGTCGTCGGGCGGGTCGTCGGGCACACCGGGCAGGAGGCGGACGCCGAGGCGCCGCTCGACCTCGGTGAGAAAGGTCGTGTCCGTCCACCCGCCGGTGAGGAACAGGAATTTCAGGCGAGCCTTCTCCCGGTTCTGGCGAAGCACGTCGCTGTCACGGAAGATCTCGGCGACTGCGCGCACTACGGGCACGGCCTCGCGCTGGCGGACGAACGCATCGAGCCGCAGGCCGAGATGCGGATCCGTCGAGAGCCCGCCGCCGACTCGCGCGACGAAGCCGATCTCGCCGCTCTCGGGGTGGCGGACCGCCGTCAGCCCCACGTCGTTGATCTCCGGATAGACGCACCAGCTCCGACAGCCGGTGATCGTGACCTTGAACTTGCGCGGGAGGTTGTAGAAGTCCGGGTTGCCGTTGAGCATGCGCGTGGCCTCGCGCACGAACGGAGAGGCGTCGATCAGCTCGTTGGCATCGACGCCGGCCACCGGGCACCCCGTGACGTTGCGGGTGACGTCGCCGCAAGCGCCCAGCGAGGTCAGGCCGCTGCGCTGCAGCGTCTCGAGGACGGTCGGCAAGTCCTCGATCGTCACCCAGTGCAGCTGGACATTCTGGCGCACGGTGAGGTCCGCGAGGCCGCGCCCGTGCCGCTCGGCCAGGTGCGCGATCGTCCGTAGCTGGTGCGCGGCCAGCATGCCGTTGGGAATGCGAATGCGAACCATGAAGTAGGGGACCGCCCGCCCTTCGCCCCCTCGGCCGCCGACGGCGCCCAGCCCGTCCCCCTGGCTGTAGACGCCCCACCAACGGAAGTACGTGGACCACTCCGGTGGGATCGACTGATGGCCCTCGCGCGCGAAACGCTGGATCTCGGCATACGCGTCCCAGGGGTTCAGCGATCGCTTGAGGCGCTCGTTCCGCTGCGCTTTCGTTTCCTTGACCGCGTCCGGCATCTTCCACTCCCGCGTGAAGAAAGCCTGCTGACACCGATCACCAGCCGCCCTCGGCAGAGGCGACCACCACCACATCCCTCAGTGGTGGCTGCATAAACAGTGGTGGCTGCACAAAATACCTATTGTCGATCGGTTTTGTCAAGATGGGACCGGCAAGGAGAATTGGGATCAAAGAGCCAGGAAGCGTCAGACCTTCAGGCGGGGATCGAGGGTGTCCCGGAGTCCATCGCCGAACAGATTGATTCCCAGTACCGTGAGCAGGATCGCCAGCCCGGGAAAGGTGGCGAGCCACCACGCGGTGGAGACGTACACGCGCCCGTCGGCGAGCATGCCGCCCCAGGTCGGCGTCGGCGGCTGGACGCCGAGGCCGAGGAACGAGAGCGCCGACTCGATGACGATCACGCGCGCCATGTCCAGTGTGGCCACGACCATCCAGGGGGTCAGCGCGTTCGGCAGGATGTGGCGGACGACGACGCGGGCATCGCTGACGCCGAGCGCGCGCGCGGCCTGCACGAACTCGCGCTCGCGCAGCGTCAGGACGGCGCTCCGCACGATGCGGGCGTAGACCACCCAGGACGACACGCCGATCACGACGATGATCGTCGCCAGGCTCGGTCCCAGCACCCCGATGACGGCGATGGCCAGGAGGATGAACGGGAACGCCAGCTGGATGTCGGCCAGGCGCATCAGGAGATCGTCCAGTCGCCCACCGAAGTACCCCGCGACCAGCCCGGCGGCCATGCCGAGCAATCCCGAGATCGCCACCGCCGCGAAGCCGACCATGAGCGCGGGCCGGGCGCCGTAGATCACCCGCGCCAGCAGGTCCCGGCCCAGGTGGTCGGTCCCGAGCACGTGCACGCGCCCGGCGGCGTCGCGGAACCCCGGTGCCTTGAGGCGAAGGTCGCCCAGGTCGTGCTCGATGGGGCCGAAGGGCGAGATCAGCGGGGCCGCCAGCGCCGTCACCGCGACGACCAGCACGACCACGAGCCCGAAGAGAGCCGTCCGCCGCGCCGTCAGCCGGCGCAGGAACAGCAGCCACTCCCGTGGCTCCGGCCGGGGGTCCTCGGACATGGCGACGACCGCCATCAGTGCAGGCGAATCCGGGGATCGAGGTACGTGTAGACGACGTCGACGGCGAGGTTGACGATCACGAACGTGCTGGCGAGCAGGAAGACCGCCGCCTGCACCACCGGGTAATCCCGGTTGGCGATGGCCTGCACGCTCAGTCGTCCCACGCCCGGCCACGCGAAGATCGTCTCGGTGATGACCGAGCCACCGAGCAGCGTGCCGAGCTCGATGCCGACGATCGTGACGATCGGGATCGCGGCGTTCTTGAGCGCGTGCTTCCACACCACCGGCGGATCGCCGACGCCCTTGGCGCGGGCGGTCCGGATGTAGTCCTGGTCGAGGACCTCGAGCATGCCCGAGCGCGTGAGGCGGGTGATGCGCGCGGTGGTGAACAGCCCGAGCGTGAGCGCCGGCAAGATCAGGTGCTCGAGCGTTCCGCGACCGGACGAGGGCAGCAGCTGCAGCTGCACCGAGAAGAGCAGGATGAGCATGATGCCCAGCCAGAAGGTCGGCAGCGACTGACCGAACAGGGCCACGACGGTGGCGACGTAATCCACCACCGAGTTGCGCCGCATCGCGGAGACGATGCCCGCCGGGATGGCCAGACACAGGGCCAGCAGCAGGGCGGCGCCGGCCAGCTCGAACGTCGCCGGCAGCCGCTCGACGACGAGGCCGAAGGCGGACTCCCCGTGCCGGATCGACTGACCGAAGTCGCCCCGCAGCGCGCCTCCCAGGAAGCGGCCGTACTGCACCAGGAACGGGTCGTTGAATCCCATCGCCTCCCGGAAACGCAGCACGTCCTCGGCCGAGGCGTCCGGCGGCAGCAGGACGAGAGCGGGGTCTCCGGTGAGGTGGAGGATGGCGAACACGACGAACGACACGCCGAACAGCACGACCAGCGACTGCAGCAGTCGCCGGACGAAGAACGTCTTCATGCCCTCGACAGGCGGGCCACGGCCTCGATGTGGGGAGTGTGCGGGAACATGTCGACCGGCTGCACCCATTCCACGCGATAGTCCTGCCGCGCGAGATCGCCGACGTCGCGGGCCAGCGTGGCCGGGTTGCACGACACGTAGACGATGCGCTCCGGCCGCAGCGCCGCCAGGGCGGCGAGGGCCCTGGGGTGGAACCCGGCTCGGGGCGGATCGGCCACGACGACCTCGGCGCGGACACCGTCGCGCATGAGCGCGGGCAGCACGTGACGCACCTCGCCGGGGAGAAAGGTGCAGTTGTCGATGCCGTTGGCGCGCGCGTTCCGTCCGGCGTCGGCCACGGCGGCCGCCGACAGCTCGACTCCGTAGACGCGTGTCGCCCGCCGGGCGAGGAGGAGGCTGATCGCGCCCGTGCCGGCGTACAGGTCCAGGACGGTTTCATGTCCCGCCAGCGCGCACGCCTCGGTCACGATCGCGAACAGTCGCTCGGCCTGCGCCGTGTTCGTCTGGAAGAAGGAGTTGGCCGAGATCTGGAACGTCAGGCCCTCCAGGGACTCCGTGATCTGGTCACGGCCCAGCAGCAGGTGCTCCTCGCTGCCGACGGCGACGCTGGCCTTCTTGTCGTTGACGTTGAGCAGGATGCTGGCCGTGGCGGGCACCCGCGCCTTCAGCGCCTCGGCGACCGGCATCACCGCCTGCACGTCGGGGGCGGCCGCCACGACGTTGACCATGGCCTGGCCCGTCCGCCGGCCCTCCCGCACGGTGACGAACCGCAGCAGACCCCGCTCCGACTGGGGGTCCCACACCGACAGGTCACGTTCCCGAACCTGACGGCGGAACTCGTCGAGCAGCGCGTTCATCGTCTCGGACTGCAGGAGGCACCGCTCGATGTCGAGGACGACATCGTAGCGCTCGGCGACGTGCAACCCGATCGTCGGCCCGGGGCCGGCGATGGTGAACTCCATCTTGTTGCGATACCCGAAGGTCTCGGGAGCCGGCAGGATGGGACGCAGCTCGAACGGCGGTAGGCCGCCCAGCCGTGTCAGACAGTCCCGGACCTGCTTCTCCTTGAAGGCCAGCTGGGCGGGATAGGCCAGGTGCTGCAGCCGGCAGCCGCCGCATCGGCCGAAGTACGGGCACGGCGCCTCGACCCGATCGGGGGACGGGGTGAGGACGTCCTCGATGACCCCCCGGCCGTACCGTGCCCGCGCCTCAATGACCGTCACGCGCAGGCGGTCCCCGGGCAACCCGCCACGCACGAACATGACGTACCCCTCGACCCGACCGACCCCCTCGCCGCCGAAGGCGAGGTCGTCGACGACGAGCTCCAAAGTGTCGCCGCGTCGCGGTTTCGCCATTGTGTCAGGCCACTATAAACGATAAATCCGGGAGCGCGAGGCTGGCCACCCGCCGGGGCGGGGGAGTATCATAGCGTGTCATGAAGGGCGGGGCTCCGCGCCGCGTCGGAGAACTGCTGGTGAGCGCGGTGCCCCAGTTGGAGGACCGGCTGCTCGTCCAGCGTCTGCGGGCTGCCTGGCCGGCCCTCGTCGGCGCCGATGTCGCGCGCCGCTCCCAGCCCCTGTCTCTGGTGAACGGATGCCTGCAGGTAGTGGTCGACAACTCCCCCTGGCTGCACGAGATGACGCTGCGGGCGTCCGACCTCGTCGCGCGCGTGAGTGTGGCGTTCCCGGCCGTCCGCTCGATACGCCCGTGTCTGGGGGGCCCGCCCGTCGAGGAACCCTCGCCGGCGGCCCGTCCGGCCAGCCGCCCGGCCATCCTGAGCGACGATGATCGACGCACCATCGACGCGGCCGCCGGTGCGATCTCCGATCGAGAACTGTCCGCCACCGCGCGCCGCCTCCTGACGCGCGCCTGGTCGCTCCCGGCACGAGGTGATGAACAATGATGGTCCGCTCCGCCCTCGGTCTCTTCCTGCTCCTGACCGGTGGCCTCGCCGGCTGCGCCGTCGCGCCGGCATCGAACGCGGTGCGCGCCGAGACCCCGCGGCGAATCTTCGCGTCGCGCGAGCGTGACGCGACGGCCGACGCCTACTACCACTACGCGGTCGCCCAGATGCTGGTGCAGAACGGCCGCTTCAAGGACGCCATCCCCCCGATGGAGGAGGCGCTCCGCCAGGATCCGAACTCGGCCTTCCTGTGGGCCACGCTGGCCCAGTGGCTAGTGCGCGCAGAGCAGCCGACCGAGGCCCTGGCGGCCGCCCGCCGCGCGGTGCAGCTGGCGCCGGACGACGTCCAGCCGCACCTGACCCTGGCCGAGCTGCTGCGCGGTCAGAAGAAGTACGCGGAGGCCGAGGCCGAGCTCGAGCGGGTCGTGGCGCTGAACCCCGGTTCCGAGGAGGCCTATCTCACCCTGGCCCGCTACCAGGTCGAGCAGAAGGCGTTCGACCGCGCGCGGGCGGTCCTCCTGCGACTGGCCGAGCGGCAGCCTCGCAACGCGCAGGCCCAGTTTCTCCTGGGAAGGCTTGCCATCGAGGGCGAAGCCTGGGACGAGGCCGTCACCCGCCTGACCCGGGCGGTCGAGCTCGATCCCGACCACGACGGCGCCTGGACGGCGCTCGGGTACGTGTACGAGTCGCAGCGACGCACCGACGAGGCCGTCGAGGTCTATCGCCGCGCCGTCAAGTCGAACCCGGACAACCCCGCGTTCGTGGAGCGGCTCGGTGACCTCCTCATCCGGCTGGGCCGGTTCAAGGAGGCCCAGGAGGAGGTCGAGGCCCTGGCCGAGCTGCAGCCGCGGGACCCTCGCGTGTGGATGAAGCTCGGCGCGGTGTTCTACGAGCAGAAGCAGTGGGACAAGGCCAGCGACGCCTTCCGGCGCGTCGTGCTGCTCGAACCCTCCAACCTGCGCGCGCGCTACTACCTGGCCACCACCTACATGGACGCCGGCAACGACGCCGAGGCCCGGGCCGAGCTGGAGAAGATCCTGCGCGCCGATCCACGCTCGATCGATGCCCGGGTGCAGCTCGGCTTCCTGTCGGGCAAGGCCAAGCGCTACGACGAGGCGATCGCCGTGCTGCGCGAGGCCGTCAACATCGACCCCAAGCGCCCGGACCTGTTCCTTTACCTCGGCACCGCGTACTTTCGCGCCAAGGATTACGATCGCGCGAGCGAGACGCTGCAGGAAGGCCTGTCGCTCGACGACAAGCAGAAGGACCTGCACTTCCAGCTCGGCGTCGTCCTGGAGAAGCAACAGAAGTTCGACGAGGCGATCCGGCAGTTCCGCCGGGTCATCACCCTCGATCCCAAGCACGCCGAGGCCTACAACTACGTCGGGTACATGTACGCCGAGCGCGGCCAGAACCTCGAGGAGGCGGTCACGCTGATCAGCAAGGCGCTGGCCCTGGAGCCCGAGAACGGGTACTTCATCGACAGCCTCGGCTGGGCGTACTATCAGCAGGGCCGCTACGCGGAGGCCGTGCGAGAGCTCAAGCGGGCCGTCAATCATGCCAAGGAAGATCCGGTGATCTTCGAGCATCTCGGCGACGCGCTCCTCAAGAGCGGGTCCGACGAGGACGCCGTCGCCGCGTTCGAGAAGGCTCTGCAGCTGGACCCCGCCGCCGACGGTATCAAGAAAAAGCTCGAGGACGTCCGGGCGAGGCTGCGGCGGGCCCAGAGTGAGCGGTCCAAGGCTTCGCAGTAGCCTCGTCCTGCTGCTCGCGCTCGGGCTGGCGACCGGTTGCAGCATCGCGTTGCCGCCACCCCGCCAGGCGATTCCCGACGATGCCCGGCGCGCGATCGATCTGCTCCTGACGCGCTGGCGCGACGTCACCGACCTGCGCGCCCTGGTCGACGTCGACGTCGACCGCAACGGGCGCCGGCAGCGGCTGACCGGGGTCCTGCTGGCCAAGGCGCCAGGCAGCGTGCGCTTCGAGGCGCTCTCCCCCTTCGGCCAGCCGTTCCTGATCGCCGTCGTGCACGAGGGACATCTCACCGCCTTCAGCGCGCTGACCAACGAGGCCGTGACCGGCGACGCCACCGCCGAGACCACGGCGAGGCTCCTGGGACTTCCCGTCGAGCCCCAGGATCTCGTCGCGATGGTCGCGGGGTACGCGGTGCCGCCGGCCGACCCCCGCCAGGCCCAGCTTCTGCCGCCCGATACGCTGGGCCCGTCGCTGTCCGTGGTCGGCGGGGTGAGCGAGCAGCGCATCTGGATGGATCTCGACACCGGTCTCGTCCGGCAGCTGCAGATCATCGGCGGCCGCGCGGCCGCCACCGTCACCTACCGCCGCGAAGACGACGGCCGTCTCGCCGGCCTGGACGTCAGCGCGGCCGAGCGCTACATCACCGGGACCCTTCGGTATCGCAGCCTCGCGACCGGGATCGGGCTGGAGCCGGAGCGCTTCGCTCTCACGCTGCCGAAAGACGCGAAAACACAACCGATCCGTTGACGCGGCAGGGTCTGCGTGATAGCCTGCGATGCCTTGTCCAAGGGGTCGGGGAAACGCCGTCGGCTCGAGCTCAGCGCGGCAGCCAAGGTCAACCTCGCCCTGGAGGTCCTGACGCGGCGGCCTGACGGCTACCACGAGATCGCGACGGTCATACATGCCGTGGACCTGTCCGACCGCCTGGTGTTCGAAGACGGCGACGAGATCGAGATCCGTACGACGGCTCCGGGCGTCCCCACCGACGATCGCAACCTGGCCCATCGCGCGGCCGTCGCCCTTCGAGACGCGGCCGGCCTGCCGCGCGGCGCGCGGATCACGCTCGACAAGCGAATCCCGGTGGCCGCCGGACTGGGTGGCGGGTCCACGGACGCGGCGGCCACCCTGATCGGCCTGAATCGGCTATGGCGACTGCGCTGGCCGCTGGCGGATCTGGAGAAGCTCGCAGTGGGCCTCGGGATGGACGTGCCCTTCTTCCTGCGGGGCGGGGCGGCCCTGGCCACCGGGCGCGGCGAGAAGCTGACGCCGCTGGGCGGCGCCGCCCTGGGGCTGGTGCTCGTCAACCCGCGCTTCGCGGTCAGCACGGCGGAGATGTACGGCCGGGTGACGCCCGCGATGTACTCGGACGGGGCGCGCGTGCGGAGCGCGGCGGCGGCCCTGCGGACCCGGCGGGCCGGACGCGTCGCCGCCAGTCTCTACAATGGCTTCGAGGTGGCCGCCGTCCCGGCGTATCCGCAGATCGGCCAGATGCGGGCCGCGCTGCTGGCTGCCGGCGCGCTGGGGGCGGCGATGTCGGGCAGCGGGCCCACCGTGTTCGGTGTCGCTCGCTCGTGGGAGCAGGCCCGACAGATCCGCGCGCGCGTGGTGCGCGGGTCCTGGGAATGCTGGGCGGTGCGAACCCTGCGGGGGCCGGCCGTTCGGATCCGCGACAGCGGGGCGCGATAATAACCAGGGGGCTGACTGCGGTGGGGCGTGGCCAAGCGGCAAGGCGCGGGACTTTGGATCCCGTATTCGGAGGTTCGAATCCTCCCGCCCCAACCAGCCCGTGAGCGAGGCGCCGATGACTTACGAGCTGAAACTCTTCACCGGCAACGCCAACAGGGCCTTGGCCGACGAGATCGCGCAGCACCTCCACGTCCCCGTCGGGGACGCCGAGGTCTCCCGCTTCTCCGACGGCGAGGTGTTCGTTCAGATCAACGAGAACGTCCGGGGCACGGACGTCTTCATCATCCAGCCCACGTGTCCCCCGGTGAACGACACGCTGATGGAGCTGCTCATCATGATCGACGCGTTCAAGCGCGCGTCGGCCCATCGCATCACCGCGGTCCTGCCGTATTACGGCTACGCGCGCCAGGACCGCAAGGTCCAGGGACGGATGCCCATCTCGGCCAAGCTCGTGGCCGACCTGCTGGAGGCCGCCGGCGTCGATCGTGTCCTGGCGCTGGACCTGCACGCCGGGCAGATCCAGGGCTTCTTCAACGTCCCCGTCGACCACCTGTTCGCGAACCCCGTGATGATCGACTACCTGGGCAAGAAGGACCTTCAGGACACGGTCGTGGTGGCGCCCGACGCCGGCGGCGTCGAGCGCGCCCGGGCGATCGCCAAGCGCCTCAACGCGGGCCTGGCCATCATCGACAAGCGGCGCGAGGGCCCCAACTCGGCCGTGGCCATGCACCTCATCGGCGACGTGAAGGACCGCGACGCCGTGGTGATCGACGACATGATCGACACGGCCGGCACGCTCGTGCAGGCGGTGGGCGCGATCCAGCGCGAGGGGGCCCGGCGCATCCTGGCCTGCGGTGTCCACCCCGTGCTGTCGGGTCCGGCCATCGATCGCATCAAGGCCTCGCCCATCGAGGAGGTCATCGTGACCAACTCGATCCGCCTGACCCCGGACAAGCGCGTGGCCGCCCGGATCTCGGTGCTCACGGTGGCCCCGTTACTCGGCGAAGCGATCCGTCGCATCCACGACGAGGAATCCGTCTCGACCCTGTTCGTCTAGAAAGAGGACTTCGACATGCAGAGGCAAGAGCTGACCATCCAGCGCCGCGAGGGCACCGGCAAGCAGGCCGCCAAGCGGCTGCGGCGCCAGGGCGTCGTTCCGGGCATCCTCTACGGCGGCGCCACCACCGAGCCCGTGAGCGTCGACCCCAAGGCCGTGCTCAAGATGCTCGCGGGCCACGCCGGCACCACCCAGCTGCTGAGCCTGAAGACGGAAGGCGACGGCAGCAGCCGGCTCGCCATCATCCGGGCGATGCAGTTCGATCCGGTCAGCGAGCGACTGTTGCACGTGGACCTGCAGGAGGTCTCCGCGGACAAGCCCATCACCGTCCGGGTGGCGGTGCACCCCGTCGGCGAGGCGGTTGGAGTCCGCGACACCAAGGGGATCCTGAACCTGGTCCTCCACGAGGTCGGCGTCTCCTGCCTGCCCACCGCGATCCCCGAGCGGATCGATGCCAACGTATCGGCGCTGGCGATCGGCGACGTGCTCACGATCGGCGACCTGACGGCGCCGGCCGGGGTGCGCATCCTGAACGATCCGGGCCAGGCCGTGGCGACTGTGTCGCCGCCGATGGCCGAGGAGGTGGCCGCGCCGGCGGTAGCGGCGGCCGTCACGGCGGAGCCCGAGGTCCTCACCGAGCGGAAGCCGAAGGAGGGCGAGGAGGCGGCGCCGGCGGACGACAAGAGGCCCAAGCGCCCGGAGAGGGCCGAGAAGGAGAAGTAACGCCGTCCGCGCCACATGGCCCACGTGGTGGTGGGGCTGGGCAACCCCGGCCCGGAATACCGCGGGACCCGCCACAACGTGGGTCAGCGCGTGCTGGATCACCTCGCCCGCGAGACCTTCCGGGACGCTGCCTGGGAGCGCCATCGTGGCTGGGCGCTCTGCACGGGACGCTGGCGTGGTGGAACCGTGCGTCTCGTCAAGCCCCACGCGTTCATGAACGAGTCCGGGCCCGTCGTGGCCCGGGCGCTGCGGGCGCAGGGCGCCGACCACCACGACCTCGTCCTGGTCTACGACGACATCGACCTGCCGCTCGGCGTCGTCCGCACCCGCATGAAGGGCAGCGCGGGCGGCCACAACGGCGTCCGGTCCGTGATCGCCGCCCTCGGCACGCAGGAGATCCGGCGCGTCAAGCTCGGCATCGGCCGCCCCGAGCACAAGGCCGCGGTGCCCGACCACGTCCTCACGGGGTTCGAGGCCGACGAGATGCCGGTCGTGGACGCCGCCGTCGCCGAGGCGGCGCAGCGCGTGCTGTCGCTCCTGGGCTAGCGGTGGTCAGCGCAATTGCTGGGGGGTGACCCCCATGGTATATAGTTTACGTTTACCCACCGATCCGGTCGGTAGCTGGAGGGGGAGTCGCTTGACCAAGGTCGTCGTCGAACCCGACGAATCCTTCGAGAGCGCGCTGAAGCGCTTCAAGAAGCAGTGCGAGAAGGCCGGACTCCTGTCGGAGGTCAAGAAGCGACAGCACTACGAGAAGCCGAGCGCACGCCGCAAGCGCAAGGTCTTGGCCGCCCGCAAGAAGGCCAAGCGCCGGGAGCGGACGTCCGATTAATCCCGGCAACACTCCTGACTCCGGCACGCCCGTTCCTCCGGAGCGGGAGCCAATGAGGCCACCCGTGGGGGCAGGCCGCATCTGGGACCGGGGCACAGAATGGGAATCCGTTCGCTCCCTGCTCGCCGCCGACACCCGTACCGCCATGGGTCGCGAGCACGCGCTGCAGGCCGTGCCGCTCACCGACCCGGCGGCGGTCCGGTCGGCCGTCGCGCTCACCGCCGACGCGCGCCTGGCTCTCGGCGCCGCGGGCGCCCCGCCGCTGGACGGGATTCCCGACGTTCGACCGGTGCTCGCCCGCGCGGCCGCCGACGGCAGCGCGCTGGAGGGGGCCGAGCTGGCGCTGCTGATCCCCGCGCTCGACGCGGGCCCCCGACTGAAGGGGTGGGGCCGCGGGACTCACCCCGTCGCGGCCTCGGTGAGCGGCCTCACCGAGGCCCTTCCCCATCTGCCCGAGCTTCGCGATACCCTCCGCCAGGCGCTCGAGGACGACGGCGCCCTCACCGATCGCGCCAGCCCGCGGCTCCGCCACCTCCGCCAGCAGCTGCGCGAGCGCCGCCGCCGGATCGTCGCGGAGCTCGAGCGGATGCTGCACGCCGAGGGCGACCGGGTGTTCGCCGACCGGTTCGTCACCGTGCGCCACGGCCGCTACGTGTTGCCGGTGCGGGCCGAGGCGCGCGGGCGCGTGCGCGGCATCGTGCACGACCGCTCGCAGAGCGGACAGACGATCTTCGTGGAGCCGGAGGCCGTCGTCGAGCCCAACAACGATCTCGTCCAGACGCTGCGCGAGGAAGAGCAGGAGGCGCTCCGGATCCTCGCCGAGCTGACGGGGGCCGTCCGCGCCCGCATCGACGAGCTCGAGCGTCTCGTCGACGGGATCGGGAGACTCGACTGGCTCTTCGCGCGGGCCCACGCCGCCAATCGCATGGACGCCAGCGCGCCGGTCATCGACCCCGGTCGCGTGTCGCTGCGCGCCGCCCGTCATCCGCTGCTCCAGGCTCAGGCCTGGCGTGATCCGAGCCGCCCGGTGGTGCCGGTCGACGTCGAGCTGTCGCCCGACCGGCCTCTCCTGCTCATCACTGGCCCGAACGCCGGCGGCAAGACGATCGCGCTGAAGACGCTGGCGCTCTGCGCGCTCATGGCCCAGGTCGGCTGTCACGTGCCGGCGGCCGAGGGTTCGCGGCTGCCGGTCTTCGACCGGCTGTACGCGATCGTGGGCGACGAGCAGTCGGTGGCCGAGAACCTGTCGACGTTCTCGGCGTTCGTGAAGCAGATCCGCGAGGTGCTCGCCGAGGCCGACGACCGCTCGCTCGTGCTGGTCGACGAGCTGGGAGCGGGCACGGATCCCGACGAGGGGGCCGCGCTCGCCCGGGCCATCCTGGAGACGCTGGCCGATCGCGGCACCCTGGTGGTGGCCACCACCCATCTGGAGCCCCTGCGCGCCTTCGCCTCCGAGGAGCCGCGCGCCCGCAACGCCTCGGTGGAGTTCGACGCGCGCACGCTGGCGCCGACGTTCCGGCTGCGCTACGACGTGCCGGGGCAGAGCTACGCGCTGGCGATCGCCGGTCGGCTGGGCCTGTCGCCGGAGCTGATCGACCGCGCGCAACGCCACCGCTCCACCGACGCCGCCAGGATGAGCCAGCTGCTGGCCCAGCTCGACGAGGCGACGCGCTGCGAGGCCGAGCGAACGATCGCCATGGAGCGTCGCGAGAGTGAGACCGCGGCGCGACTGGCCGCCGCCCGCGAGGCCGAGGCCGGCGCCCTGACGCGGGCTCGCGAGATCGTCGAGAAGGCGAAGGCCGAGGCGGCTGCCCTCCTAGCCGAGGTGCGCCGGGCCGTGAGCGCGGAGTGGGACCGTCTCAAGCGCGCTGATCGCTCGCGGCCCTCGCTCGACGACAGCCGCCGGAGGCTGCGCGAGATGGGAGCCCGCGTCGCCCCGGCGCCGGCCGTCCAGTCCGCCCTCGAGGGCCCGCTGACGCCCGGCATGGGGGTGACGGCAGAACACCTCGGGCTGCGCGGGCAGCTCGTCGAGGTCAACGGCGACACGGCCACCGTTCGCGCCGGCTCCGTCACGGTCCGCGTGCCGGCCGTCGCCCTGCGCCCCACCGCGTTACCCGTCGCCGACAGCCGGCCGGGACCGACGCGGGGGCGGGGCCCGAGTCATGGCGGGTCGTCCTCCCCGGCGACGGGACATGCCGCCGACCTCGACGTCCGGCCGATCGCGGCCGAGCTGATGCTCATCGGGCGCACGACGGACGAGGCCCGCGACCTCGTCGAGAAGTATCTCGACGACGCCTTCATGGCCGGCATGGCGCGCGTGCGCCTGGTGCACGGCAAGGGCACCGGCGCCCTGCGCAAGGCCGTTCGCGGAGTGCTCTCCGAGCATCCGCTGGTCGACTCCTACCGCGACGGCGAGCCGGCCGAGGGCGGCAACGGCGCCACCGTCGCCGCGCTGAAGGTTTCCTGATGGCCTCCTACCCGCCCGCGCTGCTGGACGAGATCCGGGCGGGCGTGGACGTGGTGGAGCTCATCGGGCGCTTCGTCAATCTCCGCAAGGCGGGGCAGAACTACAAGGGGCTCTGCCCGTTCCACGGCGAGAAGACCCCGTCGTTCATGGTCAACCCGCGCAAGGGCATCTTTCACTGCTTCGGCTGCGGCGTCGGTGGCGATGCCTTCGGCTTCCTCATGCGCCAGGACCGGCTGTCGTTTCCCGAGGCCGTCCGCGCCCTGGCCCGTCAGGCCGGCGTGGCGCTGCCGGAGGACCGGGGGCCCCGGCCGGGCGAATCCGGGCGCGAGGAGCTGTACCGGGTGATGGAGCTGGCGGCCGCGTTCTACAGCGAGCGGCTGTGGAGTGCCGGCGGCGAGCGAGCCCGCGCCTACCTGGACGAGCGGGGCATCGCCCCCGAGACCGCCCGGCGCTTCGGTCTCGGCTGGGCTCCCGAGGGCTGGGAGACGCTGCCGGACGCGCTGCGGTCCTCGGGTGTCGGCGACGACACCATGCTGGCGGCAGGGCTCCGGATCGCGCGCGACAACCGGCCCGGCGCCTACGATCGCTTCCGGGGGCGGCTGCTGTTCCCCATCCGCGACCTGCAGGGTCGCGTCGTCGCGCTCGGAGGCCGCGCCTTCGGCGACGAGCAGCCCAAGTACCTGAACTCCCCGGAGACGCCGCTGTACACCAAGGGCCATCTGCTCTACGCGGCCGACCTCGCGCGCGAGACGATCCGCGAGCGTCATCGCGCGCTCATCGTCGAGGGGTACGTCGACTGCCTCATGGCCCATCAGCACGGGTTCACCGAGACGGTGGCCGCCCTGGGCACCGCGTTCACGGCCGCCCAGCTCGGCGTCCTGCGGCGATACTGCGACGAGGTGGTCACGTTCTTCGATGCGGACGCGGCCGGACAGAAGGCCGCCGAGCGCGCCGAGGAGCTCCTGGAGCCCAGCGCCGGCGGCCTGGCCTGGGGCGTGAACCGTGCCGGCGCCTTCGAGGCCTCCGGAGCGCTGCGCGTGAAGGTCGCGCTGCTGCCGGTCGGCCACGATCCCGACACGTTCCTGCGCGCCGAGGGCGCGGCGGCGTTCACCGAGCGCATCGCCAGCGCCCGCAGCCTGCTCGCCTACGCGCTCGACCGCGCCGTGACCGAGGGCAGCGGCGGCGGAGCTCGCGGCCGGATCAACGCGTTCGCGCGGGTCGCGCTGATGCTGGCCAAGGTCGGCGACGCCGAGGAGGCCACCGCGCTGGCGCGCGAGGCCGCCCTCAAGCTGGGGGCGGATCCCACCCAGCTGTGGATCGAGGCGCAACGGCTGCAAGCGGCCCTGCGCCGCCCGACGACCGTGGCCGGCACTGCCACCAGCACGCCAGCCCCCTCGGTGGTCGAGCGCGATCTCGTGGGGCTGCTGCTCGCCTCGCGGGAGGCGCGCCGCACGCTGGTGCCGCTGCTCGATCCCGGGGACGTCACCCACGCCGGGCTGCGGGACATCGTCGAGACGCTCGTCCGCTTCCCCGAGCTGGGCGCCGAGCAGCTCATGAGCGAGCTGGCGTCGGACCACGCCCGACACACGCTGGCGGCGCTGCTCGTCGACGAGCGCCCCCTCGCGGACGAGCCGGTCGTGGTCGAGCAGTTCAGGCGGCGACTGGAGCGCGCGCGCACCGTGGGGCGCCTGCGCAGCGTCAGCCAGGCCGTGGCCGAGGGACAGCAGCGGGCGTCGAGCGCGACGCCCATGGACGCGACCCTCGGAGCGGAGCTCCAGCGCCAGGGTGCGGTACTGCACGAGCTGGTCGGTGGGGTCGTCCCATCGCTGAAGGTGGTCGAGGCGAGGCCAGACCCGTCCGGGTCCTAAGGAGTCCATACGCATGAGTGACGAACCGAAGCTGGAAGAGCTCGACCGACTGATCTCGATGGGCAAGCAGAAGGGCTACCTCACCTACGACGAGGTGAACGACGCCCTCCCGTCGGACATCGTGTCGCTCGACCAACTCGACGACATCATGATGATGTTCGGGGCGATGGACATCGAGGTCGTGGACTCGGCCAAGGCCGGTCGCCTGCCGTCCGAGGTGCGGGCGGCCACCCCGGCGCCCGAGGAGGACGACGGCGACGGTCCCGAGCCCATCGACCTCACCCCCGGCCCGGTCGGTCGCACCGAGGACCCGGTACGCCTCTACCTGCGCGAGATGGGACGCGTCGCCCTGCTCACGCGCGAGGGCGAGATCGCCCTGGCCAAGCGGATCGAGGAAGGCAAGAACCAGGTCACCAACGCCATCCTCTCCACGAACCTGGCCCTGGAGCGCTTCCGGGAGCTGCGGGAGTCGCTCCGCCAGGGTCACACCTCGGTGAAGGACGTGGTCGACGTCAACGAGGAGGAGTTCACCGAGGACAAGGAGATCGCGCTCACGCGACACGTCGTCAACGCCTTCGGCGGCGTCGAGCGGCTGCTGCGGGAGCGCGACCAGCTCCTCGAGCGCGTCCGCAAGCTGCGCGCCAAGGCGGCCGGCAAGAGCCGCCGGCGGGGTCGCGGCAAGGCGAAGGAGCCGGTGTGGAAGCGGCTGGAGTCGCAGGCGCACCAGCGCCAGCAGAAGGTCCTCGAGCGGCTCCGCGCGCTGAACATCGGCAACCAGATCATCGACCGCGAGGACAGCGACCCGACGCGGCGGGGCCTGGTGCAGCGGCTGCGCGACCTGCTCGATGACATCGAGCGGGCCGAGCGGGTCATCCAGCTGTGGAACAACGGTCGGCGGCCGTCGGCCGAGGAGGTCCAGAACCTCATCTACGTGTCCTTCCGCGATCCGGCCTCCGCCCAGGGCAGCAACGGCGCCGGCGACCTGCACCTCAAGGCGGCCAAGAAATTCGCCAGCCCCAAGCAGCAGCAGACGTGGGTGGCCCAGCAGGAGATCAAGGCCGCCGAGTCGCGGGCCAACGCCCGCGCCGACGAGATCAAGCGGGTCATGACCATCATCAAGGAGGGCCAGCGGAAGGCCGCCATCGCCAAGAAGGAGATGGTCGAGGCGAACCTGCGGCTGGTCATCTCGATCGCGAAGAAGTACACGAACCGGGGCCTGCAGTTCCTGGACCTGATCCAGGAAGGCAACATCGGGCTCATGAAGGCCGTCGACAAGTTCGAGTACCGGCGGGGTTACAAGTTCTCGACGTACGCCACCTGGTGGATCCGCCAGGCGATCACCAGGGCGATCGCCGACCAGGCCCGCACGATCCGCATCCCGGTGCACATGATCGAGACCATCAACAAGCTCATCCGCACCTCCCGCCAGCTCGTCCAGGAGCTGGGACGCGAGCCGACCCCGGAGGAGATCGCGACCAAGATGGAGGTCCCGGTCGACAAGGTGCGCAAGGTCCTGAAGATCGCCCAGGAGCCGATCTCGCTGGAGACGCCCATCGGCGAGGAGGAGGACAGCCACCTGGGCGACTTCATCGAGGACAAGCAGGTGGTGTCGCCGGTGGAGTCGATCATCGGCCTGTCCCTGCGCGAGCAGACCAATCGCGTCCTCAACTCCTTGACGCCGCGCGAGGAGAAGGTGCTGCGGCTGCGCTTCGGCCTCTCCGACGGCTGCGAGCACACGCTGGAGGAGGTCGGCCAGGACTTCGCCGTGACCCGCGAGCGCATCCGGCAGATCGAGGCCAAGGCGCTCCGCAAGCTGCGTCACCCGTCACGCTCCAAGAAGCTGCGCAGCTTCCTCGAATCCTGAACGACGATGATGGTGATCGGGGCCCATAGCTCAATGGCAGAGCAGCCGGCTCATAACCGGTCAGGTCTTGGTTCGAGTCCAGGTGGGCCCACCACAGCGAACGACACAATGGAGACCCCGTGGATCCCCAACTGCAGACACTGATCGAGCTCCAGGGGTACGACGCGCGCATCGCGGCGCTGGAGGCGGAGGCCGCGCGCCTGCCCAAGCAGATCGAGGCCCTCCAGGCCTCGCTGGCCGAGGCCCAGAAGCAGGCCGAGACGCTCAAGGCCCGGGTCGACGCCACCCGCAAGGACGTGCGCGCCAAGGAGAAGGATCTCGAGGTCATCAGCGGCAAGCGCGCCAAGCTGGAGGGCCGCCTGTACGAGGTGAAGACGAACAAGGAGTACTCGGCGGCGCTCCTCGAGATCGAGGAGTCCAAGCAGGAGAAGGCCAAGACCGAGGAGGAGATCCTCGCGCTCATGGAGCTACAGGAGCGCCTCAACGCCGAGATCCGCGAGGCCGAGGTGCGCCTCAAGACGCGTCAGGAGCAAGCCACCCAGGACGAGGGCATCGTGCGCCGCAAGCTCGCGTCGGTCGAGCAGGAGCTGGGCGGTGTGCGCGGCGAGCGCGACGGGCGGGCCCGGGCCATTCCCCCCGCCCTGCTGTCCGACTACGACCGGCTGCTCCGGGCCCGCAACGGCGTGGCGGTCGCGGCCGTGACCGGGAGCGCGTTCTGCGGCGGCTGTCGCGTGTCGATCCGGCCCCAGGCCATCCAGGAGCTCCGCTCGGCCACGACCGCGATGATGCGCTGCGAGAGCTGCGGGCGTTACCTCTACTGGCCGGAGTGAGCGGCGAGGTCACCGTCTACAGCGACGGAGCCTGCAGCGGTAACCCCGGCCCCGGCGGCTGGGCGGCGATCATCGTGGACGACGGCGCCGAGCGCGTGGTGGCGGGCGCCGAGCTCCGCACCACCAACCAGCGGATGGAGCTGAGGGCCGCCGTCGAGGGCCTGGCCGCCATTCCGGGCCGCCGCCGCGTCGATCTCTACACGGACAGCGCCTACGTCATGAACTGCTTCCGCGACCGCTGGTACGAGAAGTGGGAGAAGAACGGCTGGCTCGGCGCCGGCAAGAAGCCGGTGACCAACCGCGACCTGTGGGAGCGTCTCATCGCCCAGACCCGCCGCCACGACGTCGCCTGGCACAAGGTGCGCGGCCACAGCGGTGACGTCATGAACGACCGCGTCGACGCGCTCGCCCGCGGCGCCATCGCCACCCTCCCCGCGCGCGACTGAGCCCGCGATGCTGCACGTCCTCAACGGCGACGCGGCCGCCGCCGCGCTGGACCGCACCGACATCCCCGGCGAGCGTCTCGTGTGGCGCGACATCACGGTCGAGGGCCCGGCGACGCCGGTTTGCCTTCCCGTACCGGCCGAGCGAGCAGCCTGGCTCACCGCCACCTTCGGGCTCGACCCCGACGCGTACGTCGCCGCCGTCGAGGCCCAGACGAGGAGACTGGCCGGCGCCCGCGCGCACGACGAGGTCGTGCTGTGGTTCGAGCAGGACCTCTTCTGCGCGGTCACGCTGTGGGCCCTGCTCGACTGGCTCGCTCGGGCGCGACCCTCGGCCGTCGTGTCGCTCGTCTATCCCGCCCTCGACGACGAGATGCGAGGCCTCGGCGCCCTGACGGGCGACCGCCTCGGTGCGCTCTTCGCCGAGCGGCGCCCGCTGGGCGAAGACGCAGTCGCGCTCGGCGCCCGGGCCTGGGCCGCTTACGCCAGCCCCGACCCCTTCGCCAGCGCGCCGTTGCTCCGCGAGGAGTCCGACGCGCTGCCGTTCGTGGGCAACGCCTTCCGGTGTCACCTCGGCCGCTTTCCTTCGCTGTTCAACGGCTTGAACGAGGTCGAGCGCGCGATCCTGGCGGCGCTGCGTGACGGTGCGCTACCCTTCCGCGCGCTGTTCCGGGCGGTCACCCGGCAGCCCGCTCTGCGCCGGCACGGCATGGGTGACCGGCAACTCGCCGGCCATCTGCGCCGCCTGGAGCCCCTCGTCACGATCACGGGAGCCACCGTCATGACCGCCGAGCTCGATCTCACGCCCCAGGCCCTGGGCGTCGCGGCCGGCACCCTGGACTGGCTCGGGCTGCACGCGATCGACACCTGGCTCGGAGGCGTCCATCTGGTGGCCGGCGCCCCGGTGTGGCGCTTCGACGACGAGCACAACCGCCTGTTGCCCGCCGGCAGCGAAGGACCGGGGGATACGCCCCGGGCGTATAATTCGTGAGCGCGCCGGAGAAGGCCGGGCGATCGCCGGTCACGGCAACGTGGCAGGAGGAAAGTCCGGGCTCCACAGGGCAGGGTGCTGGGTAACTCCCAGGGGGGGCAACCCCACGGAAAGTGCCACAGAGAAGAGACCGCCGCTCGCGAGAGCGGCAAGGGTGAAACGGTGAGGTAAGAGCTCACCAGCGACGCGGGTGACCGCGCCGGCTCGGCAAACCCCACCCGGAGCAAGGCCGAATAGGAGAGCGATCGGGTCGCCCGCCCGCGGCTCTCGGGTCAGGCCGCTGGAGACGCCGGGCAACCGGCGTCCTAGAGAAATGATCGTCGCCCGGGCGCGAGTCCGGGACACAGAACCCGGCTTACAGGCCTTCTCCGGCGCGTTTCTTTACGTGTCCACCGCATCCACGACGCTTGTTGGCGTTTTCACGCGGGGGAGACAGAAGGACTTCTTATGTCCCCCGGCGCGTCGAGCAGCTGCACGACCCGCCGCCGGCGCGCGGCGCTGACGTGCGTGTAGATCTCCGTGGTCGCGACCGACTCGTGACCCAGCAGATCGCGAATGTCCCGGATGTCGGCGACGCGCCCGAGGAGCTCGGCCTCGCAGTGGTCTGCCGCCCGGATACACAGAACTGTGCGAAAGCACCGCCTCGTTCAGGCGACCTCACGTTGGACCGGCAGCGGCCGAATTGACCGGCCGGCCGATCTGGCTATATTCTGGCCAGAATGCGGTTCGAGGTTGTCCTGGCGCCGGAGGCGGTTTCACCGAGCACGGCTTCAGGGCCTCGCCGTAAAGCGCCGCCTGCCGGCCATGTACGGCGCGAGAGAATACGCCGAGGCCGGGGGTCTCATGAGCTACGGGGTTGACGTTCGAGACAACTTCCGTCGCTCGGCGGCCTACGTCGACAAGATTCTGAAAGGCGCGAGACCTGCCGACCTGCCCGTTGAGCAGCCGACCAAGTTCGAGCTGATCATCAATCAGGGGGCTGCGTTGGCGCTCGGCCTGAAGATCCCGCACTCCATGCTGCTCCGTGCTGATGAGGTCATTCAATGAGTGGCGGCTGCTTGTCGCGCTGGGCGTTCGGCGCTCCGGCGGCGATATGCACTGCGACGACCTGCCTGCTGCTGATGCTCCTGATTCAGGCGGCTTCCGCGCCCGGCCAGACAGCGCCGCGTCGCACATGTCTTCCCATCAGTGAACGAGCCGGGCGAGATGTCGGGTGCTGGCTCATCGTCGCCGAGCCACTCGGACAGCTGCCTCGATCCGAAGTGTTCTGGCATCTGGACACGTTCCCGACCCGTGCTGCGGCGGTGGCCGCGAAGGGAGCGCGCGGAACGGTCGTTGAAGCGCTTGGCCGAGTCTGGTTGTTCACGATCGGGGAGGCGGGATGGCGCGCATCCGGTGGTGTCCGCGTGGCGGAGATCGGTCCGATCTTCGTGAGGGCTGGCGAGCAATACACGGCTCAGTACGCGGAAGGCATTTCCAGTCCTGGCGATGTGACGCCCAAACATCGCCATCCGGGACCGGAGGCCTGGTATACGACGGCCGGCGGATTCTGCGCGGAAAGCGCCGACGGCAAGACCTATGCTACAACCGCAGGCGGAGGCGTCGTCATACAGGCCGACCACACCGGCTGGTCGATGATGACGCTCGTTGCCACCGGCACTGAGGTTCGCCGCTCCATCTTTCTCGTCCTTCATCAGACGGCTCACGGCTGGACTGCCCCAGCGCGCGAGTGGACGCCGAAGGGGCTGTGCAAGGGCTAGCCGTCAGGAGTGGACAATTGAGTGGCGGATTCGACGAAGAGCGCGCGATGGCTGAGCGGGGCCTCGAAGATCTGCGCCTGCAGAGCGAGTCGACGACTGACGAAGACGTGTTTCCGCCGACCGCCGAGCGATTCCGGAAGGCTCGCGCCCGTCTCGGTCTTTCGGACGCCGAGGTCGCCGCTCGCTGGGGGGTCCGGCCGTCGGAGTACTGGGACCTGGAGCGGTACAACAGTGAAGTGTTCACGTGCGTCGGTGTCGAGGAGCTCACGCGCCTCGCGCGCATCCTCGGAACACCTCTGATGGAGTTGCTTTTCGGCGCCCGGCCTCCCACGGCTACGCCGCCCGTGTCCTATCGCGAGCTGGCTCGGCGAATGGAAGATCGCGCCACCGGGGGCGAGACGACGCTCCCGCAGCTCAGCGAGGAGGTCGGCTGGGACCTGGGGCCAATCGTTCATGACCCCGACGCGCTCGGCGCCTACACCCTCTCTGGTCTCTACGACATCTGCAAATCAGTTGACGCGGACTGGGTCGCGGTGTTGATGTTCGCGGACGCAAGGGCCGTCGAGCATCGAGGTGCAGCCGACGAGCGCCGAGACGCTCGCAGCTGATCTGCGACCTTCGGCTTCTCGGGAGGAAGAGTCCGTGTGGCGCCCGAGCGCGCTAGTCTCCAGGGTCGCCTCAACGGCGCGGACGTTAGGCTTCGAGCCAAGCATCCTCGTCGAAGCAGGCGGACAGACATTCCTCTTCGACGCCGGCCGGCGTGCCATGCAAGCGTCTCGCTCAGTCTGAAGGTTCGCTGGCAGGACGTCGACGGCCTGTTCCTGACACACCTTGACGATCGCGGCGTTCGAGGTGGATCACACGCCAGTCAGGCCTGCCTTCGGCTTTCGCGTGGACTACCGCGGTCGCTCCCTTGTCCTCTCCGCCGACACTCGCGTCTCCGAGAATCTCATCCGGCATGCTCAGGGCGCCGATCTCCTCATCCACGAGGTCGTCTCGCCCGAATCATTTCAACGGGCGGAAATCCGACCCGAGCGAGCCACGTCCGTGATCGCGCACCACGTGACGCCGGAACAAGCCGGAGACGTCTTCGCCAGGACCAAGCCAAGACTCGCGGTGTATTCACACATCGTCCAGCCTGACGCGTCGGAACAGGATCTGATCTCCCCGACCCGCCGCACGTACGCCGGAGCCGTGGAGGTTGGCGAGGATCTCATGGTGATCCTCGTGGGAGAGAAATCGAGGTTCGCCGGCCGGCTGGCTGAACGCCCGACTCGGGGGCATCAGGTCAGCGGTCGCCGAGAGGCGGAGAGACGTCATGAATGGCGTCGGTGAGGGTCTCGATGTCAACCGGCTTGACGAGGTGCAGGTCGAACCCCGCCTCGCGTGAGAGCTGCTGATCCTCCACTTGCCCGTAACCGGAGATCGCGACCAGGATCATCCGGCGTCCCGCTTCGGTGGCGCGCAGTTGACGCGCCAGCTCCCAGCCATCGAGGCCCGGCAGGCCGATGTCGATGACGGCGACGTCCGGCCGGAGGCCGAGGGCCTGCGCGAGCCCGGCGATACCGTCTTCCGTTTCATGCACCTCGTGGCCGTCGAGCTCGAGCCCGAGGCGGAGCATCCGCCGCACATCAACGCTGTCCTCGACGAGCAGGACGCGACGCGCACCTCTGACGGTGGCTCGGGTCGGCCCCGCCGCGAGGGCAAGCACGGGAACGGCCAGTCGCGGTAACCGGACGGTGAAGGTACTGCCTCGACCCGGGCCCTCGCTGCAGGCGCCGACAGATCCGCCGTGCATCTCCACCAGCCGCTTCACCAGCGTCAGGCCGATCCCCAGCCCCCCTTTGGCCCGGTCCCGCGTGGGCTCCCCCTGGACGAACAGGTCGAAGATCCGAGGCAGGAGCGCCGAGCTGATGCCGATTCCGGTGTCCACGACCCGGATCAGCGCATCGTTGCCCTCGGACCGGACGGTCATCGTGACGCTGCCACCGGCCGGCGTGTACTTCACTCCGTTGGTCAGGAGGTTGTCGATGACCTGGGCGATCCGGGTCTCGTCGGCGCTCACCCACACGGGCTCGGTGTCGAGCCTGGCTCGGTGCTGCGCGAACGTCCCGGTCGACTCGAGCACCGCCCAGCCCCGGCGAGCGAGATCGCTCAGATCGAGTGCCTTGGGCGACAGGAGGATCTTGCCCGTCGTCACCCGGCCGACATCGAGGAGGTCGTCCATGAGCTCGCGCAGGTGCGCGACTTGCCGCGTGATGACCGCGCGGGCGTGCACCGAACGTTCGTCCGTCGCATCGAGTCGGTTCAGGACCGCGATGGCCGAGCCGATGGCGGCCAGCGGGTTCCGCAATTCATGGCCGAGCATCGCCAGGAATTCATCCTTGGTCCGGCTGCTCGCCTCCGCCTCCTGGCGCGCCGTCCGTTCTTGCTGAAAGCGCTGGGCGTTCCGGATCCCGACGGCGGCGTGGTTGGCCAGGGCCTGGAGGAGGGCGCGCTCGGTTTCCACGAAGGCCCGCGTCTTCGTCTCGTTCAGCGCGAGTGTCCCGATGACGACCCCGTCGACGATGAGGGGGGCGGCGACGACGAGGCGGTGACCGAGTCGCTGGTGCTGGTCCCTGACCGGAGACGGCAATTCGATGCGCGGATCCGTCAGGACCGAGTCGGTCATGACCAGGCTCCGCTGCGTCACGGCCTGCCCCACGACGCCGGATCCCGCCGGCATCCGATGGCCGGGGGTCACCACGGGGTTGTCGCCGGCGATCGCGACGGCCACCATGGCGCCGTCGGGTTCGAGTAGGCGAACGACGACGCTACTGGGATCGAAGAGCCGCTTGACGGCGTCGGCCACTCGCTGGGCAGCCGCCGTCGGACTTGCGGTGTGCGTCAGCGCTCGCGACAGACGCCGTAGCTCGTCGGCTTCCCGGCTGTGTCGCTCGGCTTCGGTTCGGGCGAGCTCCTCGCGCTTCCGCTCACGCTCGAGCTCGCGCAGGGTCTGGCCGAGCCGCGGCGTGGCGTGGGACACGAAGACCGCCAGGCCCGCGAACAGGATCAGGCCGACCGCATCCGCGACGTCGACCTGCCGAAGGGGGGAGGCGACCAACGCATAGGCGTGAAAGATGATGCTGATGGCCGTCGCGAGCAGGGCCGGAAGGCGCCCGCAGTACCAGGCCACGGCAAGGACGGACGCCAGCAGGGGGGCGCTCGGCAACCGGTCGACGAACATGCCGGCGCTCTGGAGCACCAGGATCACGGTGGCCGGGACGATCACCGCGAGCGCATAGGACCAGGGAGGCTGCCGAAGAACGTCGTGCGTCAACCGCGGGATCATAGTGCTGCCCCGCACCTGCTCACATCTACACCGTCCCGGGGGTCCCGTGAAAGGACAAATTCCAGCCCCCCGCGAGGACCGCTCCCCGCTCCCCAGCTCGACAGCCTCGTCTCGTCGTCGTCGACAGGCTATAGTCTCGCCGGTCCAATGGGTGAGTCGGTGAAGTGCGGGCGGCCCCCGACATGACGCCTCGGCGGGCCGGGAACACTCCGGGGCCCGGAGTGCGGGAGGTGTCCATGAAGACCCTGACGGTCGCCGTGCGGAGCGCTCCATTCACTGCCGTGGCCCTCGTCCCGCTCGCCCTGGCACTCCTGGTCACGGCATCCACGCCGGCACGGAGTCAGGCGCCGGCGGATTCGGCCCGAGGCTTCACGTTCGCGCTCATCGGCGACCTCGGCTACTTTCCGCACGAGGAACCGTGGGTCGACAACGTGCTCGCCGACCTGAACCGCGACGCGTCGCTGGCATTCGTCGCTCACGTCGGCGATCTCTCATCGCCGCGATACAGCTGCACGAACGAGATGCTGGCCCGGCGCCTGGCGCAGCTTCGCGCATCGGTCCATCCCCTCGTGTACACACCCGGCGACAACGATTGGACCGACTGTCACGAGCCCGCCGTCATGGGGGGCGATCCGTTGGAGCGGCTCGCCAACTTGAGGGTCGTGTTCTTCGACGGTGACCGCACGCTCGGCCGGCGCACGTTCGCCCTGGCCCGACAGAGTGAGGATGCGACATTCCTCAGGTACCGCGAGAACGTTCGCTGGGACCTTGGCGGCGTGACGTTCCTCACGGTGCATGTCACGGGCAGCAACAACGGGCGCGGACGCACCCCCGAGGGCGATGTGGAATACGCCGAGCGGACCCAGGCGAACCTCGTCTGGCTGCAGCGCGGATTCGTTCACGCCAGGGCTCGAGACGGCCGGGCGATCATGGTCCTTCAGCACGCGAACCTCTTTCCGGAGTTCCCACCCTTTCCGGGCACGCCGCAAGACCCGAGCGGTTATACCGATCTCCGGGCGCAGATCGAGAAGGAGGCCGCCGCCTTTGGCAAGCCCGTCGTGCTGGTCCACGGCGACAGCCATTTCTTCCGGATCGATAAGCCTCTGAGCCCGAGGCGGGTGCGCGGCAGCGCGGTCGCCCCTATCCTCGAAAACTTCACGCGGGTCGAGACGTTCGGCTCCCCCTACCACCACTGGGTCCACGTCACGGTCGACGCGAGCGATCCCAACGTGTTCACGTTCCGACCGCGCCTCGTTGCGGCGAACATCCACCGACCGCCGTGACCGCCGCGCGCGAGCGAACGCGGCCGTTCCGCGTCGACCGCGCGCTGGCTCCTCCTACCGGGCCTGAGGCGCCTCGTATCTCGACGGCCGCGTTTCATGGTCGACCGGCGGCTGGGACTTCACCCAGCGAAAGATCGCGCGTCCGACCCGGACCTCGGGGATGTAGCCGATCAGCCGCGTCATCGTCTCCATCGTCCTCGACCGCTGACCGCGCGCGCCGGACGCCTGGCTGCCGCTGACCACGGGGTCGAGAAACGCCGTGGCGGGGGGTGAAGGCGGCGAGTCGGCCGCGACGTCCCTCGGCACGTCGGCCGCCAGCGTCGCTGGCATCGCCGATGTGACCGCGTTCGTGGAGGCCACCGCACCAGTCTCGGCGTGGTCGATCGGGTCGCGCCGAGCACTCCCGGGATCGAGCGGAGCGGGGATCGGACGCGAACGATCGGCGATCGTGACGCTGTCCGGAGTGTCGAGCGCCGGCGTTCCAGGCATTGCCGGTGTGATCGTGGTCCGGGACGTCGACGCCGGGCTGGACGCGACGGCGCCCGTCGCGGCCGCTCGTGGGGTTGCCGGCTCGGCGGGAGCGGTCAGAGGAGGTCGCGCTCCGACCTCTGCGGCTTGAGCGAGGTCGGCGACCAGCTCCCTCGCAGGCCGGGTCCGCCTCTCCATGCGCATCCCGCGGCGGTGGCCCACGGCCGTGGGCCTATCGTCAGAGGCGGCTGCCGCGGGGGGCGCCTCCGTGCTCCGCGACCGCGCAGCGGGCTCCGGCCCTGTTTCAGCGGGTACCAGTTCTCTCGCTCCGACACCCGGTCGAGTCCTTTCGACCGGGGGCTGGAATCGGCGGGGCGTGTGCTCGAGGTCATCGGCCGACGTCTGGGTCGGAGCGGAGACCAGCCGCGCTGGTCCGTCCAGCACCGTCCGCACCACCATCATGATGAGCAGGGCGGTGAGGGCGCCGGCCGTGGCGCCGATGCAGAAGAACAGGACACGGCGACCCGATGCCGGTCGACGTCGGCTCGAGGCCTGTCGCCACCGGAGAAATTCTTGCAATCGCTCTTGCTCCACCGCGTCCGAGGGCTGGCCGTCCTTCATCACACACCTCCCGTCGTTCGACGCGCGAGCCACGCGGCGTCTTCAATCCACACGCGAATGTCAAAGGCACAACGGAACCGCCGCCCGGGCACCCGGCCCTTGACGCCATATCCAACATGATGGACAGTATGTCCATCATGGGAGAGGTCGCCACCCAGGTGAATCAGCGGATCGCCGAGCGCGTGCGCGAGCTCCGGGCCGGCCGCGGTTTCTCGCTCGACGCGCTGGCCAGCAAGAGCGGCGTGAGCCGCTCGATGATCTCCGTCGTCGAGCGGGGCGAGAGCAGTCCCACCGCGGTGGTCCTGGAGAAGCTCGCGGCCGGCCTGGGCGTGATGCTGGCGACCCTGTTCGATGCGCCGGCGGCCGGGGCGTCGAGCGGCCCGGTGGCTCGCCGCGGTGACCAGCCGCAGTGGCGCGACCCGGCCTCGGGCTACCTGCGACGCAACGTCTCCCCGCCGGGCGTCCCCCAGCCCATGCAGATCGTCGAGGTGCATTTCCCGGCAGGTCAGCGGGTCGCGTTCGAGACCAGCGGCCGCGATGGGCGCATGTACCAGCAGGTCTGGGTGCTCGCCGGGGTGATCGAGATCACGCTGGGCGCGGAGCGCCACCGGCTGCGCGAGGGGGATTGCCTGGCCATGCAGCTCGACCGTCCCACGATGTTCCACAACCCAACACGAAGGCCCGCGCGCTACGCCGTGGTGATCGCGTCGGAAATCCCGTCGAGGCGATGATGACATCCACCTGGACTCCGCGACGCGTGCACGCCCTGGATGACGCGCAGGTCGACGAGCTCGCCGAGGTCTTGATCGACTGCGTCGACGGGGGCGCCTCGGTGAGCTTCATGCACCCGCTGCCACGCGACCGCGCGGTGGCGTTCTGGCGCCGCGTGGCGGACGACGTGGCGGCCGGCCAGTGCGCGCTCCTGGTGGCCGACGATGCGGGCGGCCTGTGCGGGACCGTGCAGCTCATCCTCGACCAGCCCGAGAACCAGCCGCATCGCGCCGAGCTGGTGAAGATGCTGGTCCATCGCCGGGCGCGGCGGCAAGGCCTGGGGGCGGCGCTGATGCGCGCCGCCGAGGCGACGGCGCGTGAGTGCGGCAAGAGCCTGCTGGTGCTCGATACCGCCAGCGACGACGCCGAGCGCCTGTACCAGCGCATGGGCTGGGTCCGGGTCGGTGTCATCCCCGACTATGCCTTGCTGCCGCGCGGAGGGCTGTGCGGCACGACGGTGTACTACCGCAACCTCGCCGTGTAGCCGCACCTCACCGCCGGGCGCCCAGGGACTGGCGGAGACCCCGGACAGGCTGATGTGGGCCGCGCGTGATCCCGTCGCTGGTATGCTGGGGCGCGGTCGGTCGATCGGCCGCGGACGGGAGACCCGGCATGGCGACTCACTCCAAGACGCATCACGCGGTGCAACGGCTCCGACGTCTCGCCCGGCGGCGGCGTGAGGCCGACCTCCGGAAGGCGCGTCTGGCGGCCGGCAAGCCGCCGGCGAAATGACCCGAGCTCAGGCGGCGTCGCTGCGGTCGTGCGCCGCCTTGCGGTGCCGGCCCAGGTGCATGGGCAGCGCGAAGACGCGCTGGCAGTCGGGGCACGAGAGGCTGCGGGATCGGGGCTCGCTGGACCGGGCGGATCGGCCCGCCTGACCGACGGCGACGTCGAGCACGCCCAGCATGCGGCGGATCGCGTCGGCGCGATCGCTCGGGACTCGTCGGCGAGCGACCCGGGCGCGCCGGGCCTCCTCGCTTTCCTGTCGGGCGAATTTCGCGGACAGCTTCATGAGGAGCGTTCGCCCAGAGCCTACCACGTCCCCGGCGCCGTGGGCATCCGGCCGTCCAGTCGCGGCGTCACGACACGTACGGTGACGCTCGCCGTGCCGGTGTCAGCCGGCCAGTGACTCGATCACGCGCACTTCCTCGTCGGAGAGGGTGAGGCCGCCGCTGGCCAGATCCTGTTGCATGTGCACGGCGCTGGTCGTTCCCGTCAGCGGCAGCATGCCCACGGCCCGTGCGAAGCGAAAGACGACCTGGGCCGGCGTGGCGCGCTCGCGGCCGGCCAGGCGCGTGACGAACGGGTGGCCGAGCACCTCGGGATTGGCGGTGAGCAGCGAGAATCCCTGGTAGACGATGCCGCGCGCCGCGCAGAAGGTCCGGACGTCACGGTCCCAGCCGAGCCGCGCAAAGCAACGGTTCTGCACGAACGTCGGAGGCGCGGCGGTCGCCAGCATCTGGGTCAGGTGTCGGAGCGAGACGTTGCTGACACCGAGCCGCCGCGTCCGGCCGGCGTCGCACTCCCTGACCATCGCGTTCCACACCTCGGCATCGGCCTCGCTCCACCCCCGTCCGGAGGCGGGACCGTGCAACACGTAGCTGTCGACGTGGTCGGTGCCCAGGTGCTCGAGGGAGCTGGCCAGTGACTGGGCCACCTGGGCGGCGAGGTCGGCCGCCGGATCGTACGGCAGCCGGTGATCCTGTCCGGCCTGGTAGGTGAACTTGGTCTGCAGGAACAGGTCGGCCCGGACGACCACTCCCGCCCGGTAGGCCGCGGCGAGCGCCTGGCCGACACCGGCCTCGAAGTAGTGACGGCGCTGGTTGGCGGTATCGATCCCGCGGAAGCCGGTCCGGAGGGCGAGCTCGGTCAGCGCCGCCGTGCGCTCCTCCTTCCAGGCCGTCCCGTAGAGCATGCCGGGGACCGGGAGAGGCTGGCGCGCGCTCATGGCGGCCATTCTGCCACACGCGCCGCGGCGCGCGTCCTACACGGTCACCACAAGGCCGTCGTGCGCGCACTCCTCGGGAACGTCGTCCGCGTGGGCCAGCATCTCCCTGCTCATGTGCGTCAGGATCAGTCGCCGGGCGCCGACCTCGGCGCGATGCGCGATCACGTCCGGGTAGTTCAGGTGCCACTTGACCGGCTTGTCGTAGAAGTAGCACTCGGCGATGAACAGGTCGGCGCCACGTGCGGCCGTGGCGACGTCCGCGGTCCACTCGGTGTCGCCGGTGTACGCGATGACCTTGCCGTCGATCTCCAGGCGCACGGCCGTGGGGTTCGTCTCCCGCGTGTGCCGCGCCGGATAGCTGGTGACGACGAGATCGAGGATCGGCCGCGGCTGCCCCGGTGCGAGCTCGATCCAGGACAGCGGGAACTTCGGCGTCATCACGTGCGAGCCCGGGAACAGCGCCTCCCGGATCTCGGCGAGCCGACGCTCGACGTCCCGGGGACCGGCGATGGTCAGGGGTCCGGTCCGCCGGGCGGACAGCATCGCGTCGAGCAGGAGGAACGGCACGCCGCCGCAGTGATCTCCGTGCAGGTGGGTGAGCAGGATCACGTCGACCGTGTTGTGCTCGATGCCCTGCTGGGCCAGCGCGATCAGCGACGAGGCGCCGAAGTCGATCGCGACCCGCGAGCGTGAGCCCTCGACGAGGATGCAGGTCTGGAAGCGGCCGCCGCTGCCGAACGAGTCGCCGGAGCCGACGAATCGCACGCTGACGCTCATGCCGCCGCCCTCCCGTGCGGCTCGATCATACCGCCGTGGCACTGGGCATCCGCACAACATGGCCTGGGGCGACGACGACGGACGCGCCCAATACCTCACGGCCCGGACGAGACTCTATCGGGTTCGATTGCCGGTGGGAGGCGCGAGCCCCCGCGACTGACGTGTCGTCCCGGCCGACGCCGTCGTCGCGGGCGCCGGCCGGGACATCGAAACGCTAGCGGCCGTGGCCCCGCCCACGGGAACGGCCACCGTGGTCGCCGTCGTGCCGGCCGTGCTCCCAGCGTTCCTCCCGTTCCCGCCACTTCTGCTCGTGAGCGGCCTCGCGCCAGTCGCGGCCCCAGTGCGCATCCCAGCGGGGCGGCGATCCGTGCTGCCAGCCGCGCCAGTGCGCGGGCGGCACGTGATAGTACCGGACGGGAACACGGAGGATCGGCGTCGGGACGTAGAAGGGCTCGACCACGACCCAGGGGCCGTTCCAGGTGGGGCCGACGTACCAGCCATTGCCGTGAAACGCCCAGTACTGGTCGCCGTAGAAGAACACGTTGGCCGGAGCATGCGGCGCGTAGTACACGGGGATGCCGGGAACGATCGCGAATGCCGGCGGGCCGGGAAGGCGGATCCCGATGTCGACGCGTACCTCTGCGACGGCCGACGTCGCCGCGGCCAGCACGACCAGAACCGCCAGCATCAGTGAACGACGCATGACCACCTCCATCGAGCGTGTGTTCGCACGGTAATCTTCATCATAGTGGCGCCGACGCCGCCGTCCCTAGCGCGATCCGCCGGTCCCGGTCGGCGCGACGGATCGCCTCGTCGTCGTCGCCACCAGGCCGTAGCACGGGCTCGGCTCCGACTAGCTCGCCGGCACCGGAATCCAGGCGTCCGGGCAGGACGTCACGTACGGGTAGTACGTCCGGGCGCTCGGGCAGTAATACCAGTAGCCGGACGGCGGCGGCGCGACGTACACCGGCGGAGGATAGACGTAGCTCGGGCCCCACCAGAACGGCGCCACCCCGATGAACGAGTGACGATGGAATCCGGGATGCCCGTGGAACCCATGACCGCCGTGAAACGCGCCTCGACCGCCGCGGAAGCCCTGTCCGCCGCCGTGGCGGTCGTGGACGCCACCACCGCCGCCGTGGACTCCAGCCCCGGGATGGCCGCCCCGGCGCTCGGCCGCCTGGCTCACGCCCGCCCATCCGACGAGCACGATCATGGCGCCCGCGAGGGCTGCTCGGTATGGCCTCATGTCTGTCCGACGTTCGTGCCGGAGACGTATTCACGCGGCAGGCCATCGGGATCGCAGGCCCGCCGGGATCGCGTGTAACATCGGCGTGAACTTCCGCGACCTGACGTCGCGGCGCCCGGGTGCAGCTAGAATACGCGGCGATGGATGCGCGCGCGTGAGCGAGGGGGCGCCGCGGCAGCCGGTCACCGACGCCGAGCGGTACCGTACGCTGCTCGAGATCACCAACGCCCTGGTGGCCAACGTGACGCGCGAGTCGCTGTTCGCGGCCATCGCGAGCGCGCTCCGCCGGGTCGTGTCGTTCGAACGGGCCGCGACCTTCCTGCACGACCCGCAGCGGAACGTCCTGCGCCTGCTCGTGCTCGAATCCTCCCTGCCGACCTCGTACTTCGTCGTGGGCCTGGAGATCCCGTCGACCGAGAGCCACGTCGGTCTCGTGTTCCAGGAGCGGCGGCCCTTCGTGCGTCGTGACCTGGCCCGGGAGGCGCAGTACCCGGCCGAGGTGCAGGCCCTCGCCGACGGCGTGCGCTCGTTCGCGATCGTGCCGCTGGTGGCGCGGGCGCGCTGCATCGGCACTCTCGCGGTGGCGAGCACGCGGGTCGACGCCTACTCGGACGCCGACGTCGCGTTCCTGCAGGAGGCGGCCGGCCAGGTCGCCGTCGCCATCGAGAACATGACGGCCTACGAGGAGATCGCGGGGCTCAAGGCGCGGCTCGAGCGAGAGAACGCCTACCTCCAGGAGGAGATCCACCACGAGCACGATTTTGCCCAGATGGTGGGCACCAGCGAGGCGCTGCTGGCCGTGGTGCGCCGGGTCGAGAAGGTGGCGGCGACCGACTCCACCGTCCTCATCACGGGCGAGACGGGCACCGGCAAGGAGCTGATCGCGCGCGCCATCCACCATGCCAGCGGGCGGCGTATGCGACCGCTCGTGAAGGTCAACTGCAGCGCCATCTCGGCCGGGCTGGTGGAGAGCGAGTTCTTCGGCCACGTCAAGGGCGCCTTCACCGGCGCCCTGGAGCGGCGCATCGGCCGCTTCCAGCTCGCCGACGGCGGCACCATCTTCCTGGACGAGGTCGGCGAGCTTCCCCTGGAGACCCAGGTGAAGCTGCTCCGGGTGCTGCAGGAGCAGGAGTTCGAGCCGGTCGGAAGCAGCCAGACGATGTCGGTCGACGTGCGCGTCATCGCCGCGACCAACCGCGACCTCCAGGCGGCCGTCGACGCCGGCCGCTTCCGCGCCGACCTGTTCTATCGCCTGAACGTCTTCCCGCTCGCGGCCCCCCCGCTCCGCGAGCGCCGCGGCGACCTGCCCCAGCTCGCCATGTTCTTCCTGGCCCAGTACAGCAAGCGATTCGGCAAGCGCGTCGCGACCATCTCGCCGGAGACCATGGCCCGGCTCGCCGCCTACGATTGGCCCGGAAACATCCGGGAGCTGCAGAACGTGATCGAGCGCGCGGTGGTCCTGGCGCCCGGATCGGTGCTCGAGGTCGACGACGACGTCCTGCGCCCGGTCTCACGCGGCACGGAACGCACGGCGTCCGCCACGTCCCCGGCCGGCGCGCGGCCGGACGCCGGACTGGCCGAGACCCTGGAGGAGCTCGAGCGGACGCAGATCGTGGCCGCCCTGCAGCGGAGCGGCGGCGTCATCGAGGGAGCCCGCGGGGCGGCCGAGCTGCTCAAGATGCATCCCAACACGCTGAGGAGCCGGATGGAGAAGCTCGGCATCCGGCGGCCGGGCCGCGGAAGCTCGTAGCCGCCCCCGGATCTCGTGGCCGGCCCCACGAACCCGCGGGGGAGTGAACCCGTGGCGACGTGCCGGGCGTCGGCCAAGTGCTCGTCCTTCCGGAACAACCGGGTCGCCGGGAGCACGGTCCAAGGGCTTGCACGATCCTTGCGGAGGGAGGCGGCATGCTGAGGATCGTCACGATCGAGCCAGCGGCCGGGCGGGCCGTGCTCCAGCTCGAGGGGCAGATCATCGGCCCCTGGATCGACGAGCTGGAGCGGACGTGCGGCGCGCTCTCCGGGCGTGCGCTCTCGCTGGACCTGGCCTCGGTGTCGTTCGTCGAGCGGCGTGGGATCCACCTGCTCCGCTCGCTCGATGCGCGAGGAGTGCCCCTGCTGCATTGCTCTCCGTTCGTCGCTGAACAGCTCAGGGGACAGGCATGACCCCACCCGAGGCCGGGGACGTGGACCTGTTCGGGCGGCTGCGCGCCGGCGACGCGGCGGCGCTGGAGCCGCTGATGAATCGCTTCGCCTCCCGCGTGTACCGCGTCGCGAGCGGGATCTGCGGCTCCTCTTCCGACGCCGAGGAGGTCGTGCAGGACGTCTTCCTGACGGTGTTCCGCAAGGCCGGCAGCTTCGAGGGCCGCGCCGCGCTCGGCACCTGGCTGTACCGGATCGCGGTCAACATGTCGCTCAACAAGCGGCGCGGCAAGCGGGCGGAGGTCGAGGAGTCGCTCGAGGACCTGCTGCCCGCCTACCTCGAGGACGGCCACCGCCAGGGCGATCGCTCCTTCCTGCTGGCCGACTGGTCGTCGATGCCGGACGAGACGCTGCTCTCCAAGGAGGGCCGGGAGGTGATCCAGGCCGCGGTGGCGCGGCTGCCCGAGCACTACCGGGCTGTCCTGCTCCTGCGAGACGTCGAGGAGCTGTCCAGCGAAGAGGTGGGGGAGGTCCTGGGCGAGTCGGTGGCATCGGTGAAGTCGCGCCTGCACCGCGCGCGCATGGCGCTCCGCGAGCAGCTCACCCGCTCCTACGCCTCCGGCAGCGCCCCGGCCCGCACCGCCACGAACGCGCATGCCGCGCTCACGACTGCCAGCCCGAGCGCCAGGCCCGCGATCTCCGCGACCGCGCCGATGAGTGGAGGCCCCGTCAAGAACCCCAGGTAGCCCGTCGTCGCCACCGCGGCGAGCCCGCGGCCCGGCGGCAGACCCGGCACGCGCGCCGCCGCGGTGAAGAGCACGGGAATCACGTTCGCGATACCCAGCCCGACCAGCGCGCAGCCGGCGACACCTGTCGCCGGGTGTCCCACGAGGAGCGCGCCCGCCAGGCCGGCGGCGGCCAGGCCGGCCGACAGGCGCACCACCCGCCGCGGCCCGAGCCTGCCGACCAGCGCGTCGCCCGCGAAGCGCCCCGCCGCCATCGCCAGCGAGAACGCGGCGAAGCCGGTGGCCGCGACGGCGGGCGTAGCGCCGAGTGTGTCGTGCAGGTAGACCGCGCTCCAGTCCGCCATCGCGCCCTCGGCCAGCAGCCCGAGCAGGGCCAGCAGGCCGAGCGCGAGCAACGCGCGCGACGGCGCCGCCAGCGCCGGAGCGGCGCCCGGAGCGGACTCGACCGGCACCAGCCCCGGCAGCGCCACGGCGACCGCAACGAGCGCCGCGACCGCCGCGGCGCCGACGTGGGCCAGGTCGCCGAGACCGAGCCACATGGACCAGCCGGCCAGCAGGGCACCGGCTACGCCCCCCAGGCTGAACAAGGCGTGAAAGGAGGACATGATCGGTCGACCGCCGCGCGCCTCCACCGCGGCGGCCTGCGCGTTCATCGAGACGTCGAGCAGGCCGTTGCACGCCCCGAGCACCGCCAGCGCCACCACGAGAGCGGGCACGCTCGGGCTGAGCACCGGCAGCGGCATCGACGCGCAGAGCGCGAGGGCGGCGGCCGAGCTCAAGGCCCGGCTGCCGAACCGACCGATCAGCCATCCGGCGGCGGGCAGGGCCACCACGGCGCCGCCGGCCATCGCCAGCAGGATGAGGCCGAGCTCGCCGTCGCCGGACGTCAGGCGCGCCTTCAGGGCGGGGATGTGCGGCAGCCAGCTCGCCAGGACGGCGCCGTTGACGAAGAACAGGATGGAGACGGCCAGTCGCGCGTGGCCCATGAACATCATGAGACGCGCGCGGCCGGCCGAACGGTTCGTGGCGGCGGCGGCGCACCGCCGGCCGCCGATCGCGTGTCCCTGGGGCATGGACACAACCGGCCGCTCCGCCACGAGAGACCGGCTCACCGCCGAGGAACGGCGACTCGAGGACACGCGCGCGCGCACGACCCACTGGCGACGCTGGGGCCCCTACCTGGCCGAGCGGCAGTGGGGCACGGTACGCGAGGACTACAGCCCGCACGGCACCGCCTGGGACTCCTTCCCCCACGACCACGCCCGCTCGCGGGCCTACCGGTGGGGCGAGGACGGCCTCGCGGGGATCTCCGACAACCACGGACGGCTGTGCTTCGCGGTCGCGCTCTGGAACGGCCGCGATCCCATCCTGAAGGAGCGCCTGTTCGGCCTCACCGGCAGCGAGGGCAACCACGGCGAGGACGTGAAGGAGTACTACTTCTACCTCGACTCCACGCCGACCCACTCCTACATGCGCGCGCTCTACAAGTATCCGCAGGCGCGGTTCCCCTACGCCGCCCTCGTGGAGGAGAACCGGCGCCGCGATCGCCACGCGCCCGAGTTCGAGCTGCTGGACACCGGCGTGTTCGCCGAGGACCGATACTTCGACGTGGTCGTGGAGTACGCCAAGGCGACCGCCGAGGACATCCTGGTCCGCCTGACCATCACCAACCGGGGGCCGGAGCCGGCCGAGCTGCACCTGCTGCCCACGCTGTGGTTCCGCAACACCTGGTCGTGGGACCGGGGGGCCACGCGGCCCCGGCTGCGCGCGGTCCCCGGGGACGCGACGATCGAGGCGACGCATCCCGAGCTCGGGCGTCGCTGGCTACGCTGCGAGGGCGACCCCGAGCTGCTGTTCACCGAGAACGACACGAACGCGACCCGGCTGTGGGGTGTGGCCAGCGCCGGCCCGTTCGTCAAGGACGGCATCAACGACTACGTCGTGGACGGCCGCAAGGACGCGATCAACGCCGACGCCGTGGGGACCAAGGCGGCGGCACGGTACCGACTGACCGTGCCCGCCGGCGGCAGCATCGGCGTGCGGCTGCGCCTGAGCGACACCGGCCCTGCCGGTCCCGCCTTCGGCCGGGAGTTCGACGCGGTCGTCGCGCGCCGCCGGCGCGAGGCCGACGAGTTCTACGCCACGGTGACCCCGACGCGGCTGTCGGAGGACGCCCGTCTGGTCATGCGGCAGGCCTTCGCCGGCCTGCTGTGGAGCAAGCAGTTCTTCCACTACGACGTGCGCCGCTGGCTCGAGGGCGATCCCGCCGGCCCGCCGCCGCCGGACCGTCGTCGGGCCGGACGCAATCGCGAGTGGGAGCACCTCTACAACGACGACGTCATCTCCATGCCCGACAAGTGGGAGTACCCGTGGTACGCGGCCTGGGACCTGGCGTTCCACATGATTCCCCTCGCGCTGATCGACCCGGACTTCGCCAAGAGCCAGCTCGTGCTCTTCCTGCGCGAGTGGTACATGCATCCCAACGGGCAGATCCCCGCCTACGAGTGGGCCTTCGGCGACGTCAATCCGCCGGTCCACGCGTGGGCGGCCCTGCGCGTGTACCGCATCGAGCGGCGCCGGCGCGGGACCGGCGACCGGGACTTCCTGCAGCGCGTCTTCCACAAGCTGCTGCTGAACTTCACCTGGTGGGTCAATCGCAAGGACGCCGAGGGCAAGAATGTCTTCCAGGGCGGCTTTCTCGGCCTCGACAACATCGGCGTCTTCGACCGCTCGGCCCCGCTGCCGACCGGCGGCCACATCGAGCAGTCCGACGGCACCGCGTGGATGGGCATGTACTGCCTGAACATGCTGGCGATCGCCCTGGAGCTGGCCCGCGAGGACCCCTCGTACGAGGACGTCGCCTCCAAGTTCTTCGAGCACTTCGTCTACATCGCCCACGCGATGGACGACATGGGCCACGACGGCCTGAGCCTGTGGGACGATGCGGACGGCTTCTACTACGACGTCCTGCACGCCGACGGTCATCGCCGGCCGCTGAAGGTGCGCTCGCTCGTCGGCCTGGTGCCGCTCTTCGCGGTGGAGACGCTGGAGCCGGCGGTGCTCGACGCCCTGCCCGGGTTCAAGCGTCGGCTGCAGTGGTTCGTCGACAACCGGCCGCAGCTCCGCGACCACGTGCAGCTGGTGGCCGGCGCCGACGGCGGCAGCCGGCGGCTGCTGTCGATCGTGTCACGGGCACAGCTCCCCCGCGTGCTGCGCTTCATGCTGGACGAGGGCGAGTTCCTCTCCCCGCACGGCGTCCGCGCGGTGTCGCAATACCACGCCGAGCATCCGTTCGTCTTCCAGCTCGGGGAGGCCGAGCATCGCGTGAGCTACGAGCCGGCCGAGTCCTCCAGCGGGCTGTTCGGCGGCAACTCCAACTGGCGCGGCCCGATCTGGTTCCCGATGAACTACCTGCTCATCGAGTCCCTGCAGAAGTTCCATCACTTCTACGGCGACGCGCTCACGGTGCCCTTTCCGACCGGCGCCGAGCGCCGGCTGAATCTCTGGGACGTGGCCGCCGAGCTCTCGCGCCGCCTCACGCGCATCTTCCTGCGGGACGTCGACGGGCGCCGGTCGGTCTACGGCGGGGCCGAGAAATTCCAGACGGACCCGCACTGGCGCGACCTGCTGCTGTTCTACGAGTACTTCCACGGCGACAACGGGGCCGGCATCGGCGCCAGCCACCAGACCGGCTGGACGGCGCTCGTCGCCAAGCTCCTGCAGCAGAGCGGCGAGTGAGAGGACCATCCCCGATCTCGATCCCCGTCCGCGCGTCCAAGGTCCGGCACCCCGAGCTGGCCTGAAGTCACCCTCTCTCCGCCGACGCGTCGCCCAGCTCGTCCAGCCGGCTGACCACCAGGTCGGCCCGGAGCCCCAGCTCTTCCTCGGGCGCCCGCCCGCGGTTGCACCAGACCACGCGGTAGCCGAAGGCCTTGGCGCCGGCCACGTCCCAGGCGTTCGACGAGACGAACAGCAGGTCAGCCGCCGGGAGCCCGAGCGCGCGCGGGCCGAGGGCGTACACGGCCGGCGCCGGCTTGTACGTCCTGACGGCGTCCACGGAGAGGAGGTGGTCGAGATATGGCTCGAGCCCGCTCGACCTCACGGCGGCCTGCAGCATCCGCGGCGAGCCATTGGACAGGATGGCCCGCGGCCGCGGCGCCAGCTTCGCCAGCGCGGTCGGCACCTCGGGGAAGCAGGCCAGCGACAGGTAGGCCTCCATGAGCCGGCGGATCTGAGCCTCGCTCGCCGGCAGCGCCAGCCGGCGCAGCGCGTAGCGGAGGGCGGCCTCGGTGACCGCCCAGAAGTCCTCGTACCGGCCCATCAGCGCCCGCAGCCAGGTGTACTCCAGCTGCTTCTGCCGCCACGCGGCCGACAGCGCCATCGGATCGGCCGTCACCTCGCGGCCGACCTCGACCACGGCGTGCACGTCGAAGAGCGTACCGTAGGCGTCGAAGACGTACCCCCCGATCGGTGGGCCCGTCACGGGCGCCTCACGTGAGGCTCCGGAGGAACTCGACGGTCCGGGCCGGCTCGGGCCGGCGCGTGTAGTCGGGATCCGCCTCGGCCATGCGAACGATGCCGCCCGCGTCGATCACGAACCGGGCCGGCATCGGCAGCGTCCAGTCGCCGGCCCCGTTGATCACCGGCAGGTCGAGCCCGAACCCGCGGTAGACCTCCTGCAGATCGGGCGGCAGCGCGTGGACGATCCCGTACCGGCGCGCGGTGACATTTCCTTCGTCGCGCAGCACCTCGAAGGTCACCGGCGGCTCGTTGCCGGTCTCGCGCGCGCTGCGCTGCACCTGCGGGGAGATGACGACGAGACCGGCGCCCGCCGCGTGAATCTCGGGAAGCGCCGCCTGCAGAGCTGCCAGCTCCGCATTGCAGTACGGTCACCACCGCCCGCGGAAGAAGCTGAGCACCATCGGGCCCCGCGCCAGCAGCGTGGCCAGGCCGATCGGCTTGCCGCCGGTGTTCGGCAAAGTGAAGTCGGGCGCGGGCTGTCCGACCTTGACGATCCGGTCGAGGATACCCGACGCGCGCACGTCTCGGCCGGCGCGCGCCATGATCTCCCGCGTCCCGGGCGGTATGCGGTCGTGGGCGGCGGCCCTGATGGCCGCGAGCCGGTCCTCGAGGCTCATGTCGACCTCCCGGGATCCGGCTGCTCGCGCACCGTCAGCGTGCGATCCCCGGCGCGGAGCGTGGCCTCCCACGTGATCCGGATGGCGTCCTTGACGCTCTGGTGCGCCGGGCAGCCCTGGACGTGAACGGCCAGCGCGCGCTCCGAGGCCTCGGCGGCGTCGGCGGGAACGGCGATGTCGTAGTGGACGTGGATCGACGCGATCCGGATGGTCTGCCCGATCCCGGTGATGCGGCCGTCCACGCGGGCGGCGAACGTCTCGCGGTCGAAGGCGATCTTGCGCCCTGCCAGGGCGCCACGCAGCGTGCCGTACATTCAGCCGGCGACGGCCGCCACGATGTGGTCGAGCGTGGACGCGACCGGCGGCCCTTCCTTGGCGCCGTAGTACTCGCGCAGCTTGCCCTGCACGCCGTACACGACCGGCTCGGGCACCTCGCCCAGGAAGGCGCGCCGGTACCCGTCGCGGTACTCCAGGCGCGCGTGCGACACGTATTCGAAGTCCTCGGCCATGCTGATCTCCCCGGCCGGCTCGGCGGCCGGCCTGCTCATCGCCCCTCAGCGGCTTCGTGTCCGTTCACGTCGCGGACCGGGCGGCATCACGGGTCGCCCGGTCAAGGCTGCACGACCTGCAGCGCGTGCCCGGCGGGGTCGCGCATCAGGAGGCCGCGGGCGAAGCCCAGGGCCCGCTCGGCCGGCGCCACCACGTCTGGCGACAGCGTGCCACACGCGCCGCCACGCGTCGCCCGGAGCGCCGCGCGGGCGTCGTCCACGACGAGCCCGGTCCGCCAGTGGACCACGTCGTTGGGACGCGTGTCGGCCGGGGCGGGGCGCCCGTCCCGCGGTGCGAGGTACTCCAGGAACTCCACGCCGGGGCCCGTCGCCGCGCGCAGCGTGGTGATGCGCAGGCGCGCGCCGAACACGTTGTTCAGACGCTCTTGCTCGGGGCCGTTCTCGCTCTCGCCGGCCACGCGAAGGCCGAGCGCGTCGCGGTAGCAGCGCAGGCTCCGCTCGGTGTCGGCGACGACGATCGCCGTGTGGTCGATGCCCAGGAACAGCCGGTCGCCGGGACGGTGCCAGCGCGCCTCGCCCTTGCGCGCCGGAAACCAGAGGATCTCCAGCGGGTGCCCGTCCGGATCCCTGAAGTAGAACGCGCGGATGCCGCCGGCGTTCGGGTTCCAGTCCGGCAGGCGCTGGCGCCGGCGAGGCGTGCTCCACCCGCTGGGCGCGCAGCCGGGCGTATGCGCGGTCCATGTCGCTCACGACGATGGCCACGTGCTGGAACCATCGGTCGTGGCTCCGCGAGTCGGCGGGCACCGGTCGCCCGCGCGGCGTGAGGTACTCGGTGAGCTCGAGCACCTCGTCGCCGAGCCGCATGCGCACCACGCGCATGCGGAGCCCGACGATGCCCTGCAGGCGCTCCCAGTCGGGACCCCAGACCTCGACGTCGACACCTTCTCGAAGTCGAGCACGCGCGAGTAGAAGGCGATCGAGCGCTCCATGTCCCCCACCGTCATGCCGATGGGGCCGACGGCCCGGACGAGCCCCTGGGCCTCCGCCCCCGCCACGAGGGCGAGGACGCCGGCCAGGACGAGGACGAGCCGGCGGCTCATGCGCCGAGCCGTCCGCGCAGGTGGTCGGCGATGCGCAGGGCGTTGGCCATGATCGTCAGCGCCGGGTTCACGGCCGCGCTCGAGGGGAAGAAGCTGCCGTCGACGACGTAGAGGTTGTCGACCTCGTGGGCGCGGCAGTGGACGTCCAGGGCCGAGGTCTGCGGGTCGTGGCCGAAGCGCACGGTGCCGTTCTGGTGCGCGACGCCGGCCAGCGGGATGCGCTGGCCCAGGTACAGGCTGCGGGCGAACAGGCCCTCGTGGCACTCGTGGCCGTGCACGCCACACCTGGTCTGCTGCTTCATCAGTTGCTGCAGCCGGGCGACGAGCCGGCGGTGCGGCTCCTCGTTGTTCGGCGTGTAGGACAGCACGATGGTGCCGTCGCGATCGAGCGTCACCCGGTTGTCCGGGTCCGGCAGGTCCTCCGAGGTCAGCCAGAAGTCCAGCGAGTGGCGGGCCATGAGCTCGAGCGTCCAGCCCGGCGCGATGGCCGGGGCCCCCGCCCTGAGCGTGTAGGCGTCCAGCTTGCCGACGAACGAGATGTGCCCCATCGGGTAGGGCCACTCCGGCGAGCCGAAGTAGAAGTCGTTCACGCCGAGCGTCTTCTGAAAGACGGTCGGGTTGGGGCACTTCGACAGCGCCATCATCACCGAGTTGACGTGCCCCATGTAGTGCCGGCCCACCACACCGGAGCCGTTGGCCAGGCCGTCGGGATGCCGCGCGCTGGCCGAGCGCAGCAGCAGCGCCGCCGAGTTGATGGCGCCGGCCGCGACGACGACGACGTCCGCCGAGTAGACCTCGGCCTGCCCGTCTCGCTCGACGACGACCCGGGTCACCTCGCGGCCGGACGCGCTGGTCTCCAGGCGCGTCACGTGGGCGCCGGTGAGCAGCGTGGCGTTGGGGTGGGTCAGCGCGGGATCGACGCACACGACCTGGGCGTCGGCCTTGGCGGAGACGAGGCAGGGGTGGCCGTCGCACGTGTCGCAGCGGATGCAGCGGCTGGCATGCCGGTCCTTCTCGTCCAGCATCACGCCGAGCGGGACGTGGAAGGGACGCAGCCCCAGGCGGGCGAAGTCGTCGCTGAGCTGCTGGATCCGCGGCTCGTGCGTCACCGGCCCGTGCAGGTACGGGGCGCTGGCCGGCGGGTCGGTCGGATCGACGCCGCGCTCGCCGTGGACCTGGTAGAGGCGCTCCGCCCGCGTGTAGTAGGGCTCCAGCTCCTCGTAGGTGATCGGCCAGGCCGGCGACACCCCGCCCCAGTGCTTGATCTCGCCGAAGTCCTCGCGACGCAGCCGGAACAGCGCGGCGCCGTAGAACTTTGTGTTGCCACCGACGAAGTAGTTCGTGTGCGGATGCAGGGGGCGCCCCTGGCCGTCGCGCCACGTCTCGCGGGTGTTGTACTTGCCCTCGAGGTTCACCGCCCTGGTGCTCCAGTTGTCCTTCTCGCGCGGCACGTACTGGCCGCGCTCGAGCAGGAGAATGCGCTTGCCGGTGGGAGCCAGGGCGTGGAACAGGGTGCCACCGCCCGCGCCCGAGCCGATGATGATCACGTCGAAGTGCCTGGTCATGGTCTGGCTCCTGTGGCCGTCGCCAGCGCGGCGTACCGGCAGCGGAAGATGCAGCGGTGCGAGGTGTCGTGGTGCAGCTTGGCGCAGGCCACCGCGGCGAGGCCGCATCGGCGCACGAACAGCTCGGCCGCCAGCAGCATGCCGAGCGGCGGGGCGGCGAAATAGATCCAGAGCGTGCGCCAGGCGACGGCCGGCAGCGCCGAGGCCAGGCTGCGGGCGGGGTTCATGCTCATCCCCGACAGCGGCGCCTCGACCGTGATGTAGGCGGCGACCAGCACCCCTGCGCAGAGTCCAGTCAGCCGGGCCAGCCGGGCGTCGTTGGAAACGTGCAGCACCACGCTCATCAGCACGAACGTGATGGCGACCTCGGCGCCGAACGCGCCGACCGGGCCCACCGGGCCGGGCAGCGTGGCCACGTAGTTGACGTCGGGGACGGCCAGCGACGCGCCGAGGAGCGCCGCGGCCAGCACGACGCCCGCGATGCCCCCGATCGCCTGCGCGGCGCCGTAGAGCAGCGCGTCGGCCGGCGCCACCGTGCCGAGCCGCCAGAAGGTCAGGGTCGTGGCCGGGTTGAAATGGGCGCCGGACCGTCGACCCCACGGCGAGTAGATGAGCGCGATCGCCGTGAGCCCCATGGCCACGCCCATCAGCGCCCGGCGCGCCAGCGGTCCCGGCACCGCGTGGACGAGTGGCGAGGCCGGGTGACCGAGCAGCGTGCCGAAGACGCAAGCCGCGAGCATGAAGACCCCGAGGCCGGCCGCCTCGATGAGGTACTCCGGCCCGTGGGCGACGAGCGCGCGCCGCATTCTCAGCCGCCGCGCGCGAACTCGGGGTAGAGCGTCATGCCGCCGTCCACGAAGAGCGTCTGACCGTGGACGTAGTCGGCCGCGTCGGAGGCGAGCCAGGCCACGGCGTTGCCGATGTCGGCGGCCTGGCCGATGCGGCCGTACGGGATCAGGGTCAGCAGCGACGCCAGCGCCTGGGGCGTCTCCCAGGCCGGGCGGTTGATCGGCGTCTGGATCGCCCCCGGCGCGACGGAGTTCACGCGGATCCGGTGCGGGGCCAGCTCCTGCGCCAGCGATTGCATGAACAGCTTCACGCCGCCCTTGGAGGCGGCGTAGTTGACGTGCCCCGCCCACGGGATGACCTCGTGGACGGACGAGACGCAGATGATCTTGCCGGCGGCGCGCGAGACCCCGGGGCGGATGCCCCGGCGGATCATCGTCCTCGCCGCCTCGCGGGCGCACAGGAAGGTCCCGGTCAGGTTGACCCCCAGCACGGCGTTCCACTGGGCCAGGGTCATCTCGGTGACCCCGGCATCCTTCTGGATCCCGGCGTTGCTGACGAGGATATCGAGGCTGTCCCAGGCATCCAGGGCGGTCCGGAACATCGCCTGCACCTCGTCCTCGCGCGAGACGTCGGCCCGGACGGCCATCGCGGTCCCGCCGCCGTCGCGGATCTCCCCCACGACCGCCTCGGCCTGCTCGGCCCCGGCCACGTAGTTCACGACCACCGCGGCGCCGGCCGCGGCCAGCGCGAGGGCCACCCCGGCGCCGATACCGGAGGCCGCGCCGGTCACCAGGGCCATCTGGCCGGCCAGAGGCGTGTGCGCCCCGGTCGACGTCTCGTCTCGCTGCAAGGTCCCGCTCGTCATCGCGTCTCTCCTCCTCGCTGGCCGGTTGGACACGGCCCCCTCGACGGCCGATCCGCGCACCGGTGAGCGGCCTCGCGGTGTCACACTGCGAGTCATGCCCGACACGCTGACGTGGGGGCGGTCGATGTGCGGCGAGCTCGGCCAGGCCGAGCGGCGGGAGTGGCTGTGCGCCAACGGCATCGGCGGCTTCGCCTCCGGCACGGTGGCGGGGACGCCGACCCGCCGGTACCACGGCCTGCTGGTGGCGGCCCTCCAGCCGCCTCTGGGGCGGACGGTGCTCGTCGCCCAGGTGCACGAGACAGTGGTCCACGACGGCCAGGCGTACGACCTGGCCACGTGCCGATGGCCGGGGGGCGTCGTGCATCCGGTCGGGCACCGGCACATCGAGACGTTCCGGCTCGAGGGCACCTCGCCCGAGTGGACCTACGCCTGCGCCGACGCCCTCGTGGACAAGCGCATCTGGATGGAGCCGGGGGCCAACACGACCTACGTCCGCTACCGCGTGCGCCGAGCGTGCGGCCCCGTCGGTCTCGTCCTGAAAGTCCTGGTGAACCACCGGGACTATCACGCCACCACGCGCGCCGGCGACTGGCGCATGGACGTGACGCCGGCGCCGGCAGGCGTGCGGGTGACGCCGTTCGCGGGGGCGCCGACGATCACCGTGCTGGCCGGCGACGCCACCGCGCAGCCGGCTCACGACTGGTATCGCGACTTCGACCTGGTGCGCGAGACGGAGCGGGGCCTCGATCACCTGGACGACGCGCTGCACGCCGTCACCTTCGAGGCGACGCTGGCGCCGGGCGCCGATCTCACGCTCGTCGTCTCGGCGGAGGCGGCGCCCTCGCTCGACGGCACGGCGGCGTGGCGACGGCGTGAGGCTCACGAGGCGGCCGTCCTGCGCCGCTGGCAGGACGCCCAGCCGAGCCTCGAGGCTCCGCCGTGGATCTGCCGGCTGGTGCTGGCCGCCGACCAGTTCGTCGCGCGGCGGCCCACGCGCGAGGATCCCGACGGCCGCACGGTGCTGGCCGGCTACCACTGGTTCGGCGACTGGGGACGCGACACGATGATCGCCCTGCCCGGGCTCACGCTGACCACGGGAAGCCCCGACGCCGCGCGCACGATCCTGACCACGTTCGCACGGTTCGTCGATCGCGGCATGCTGCCCAATCGCTTCCCCGACGCCGGCGAGGCGCCGGAGTACAACACCGTGGACGCCACGCTCTGGTACTTCGAGGCGATCCGCGCCTACCACGCGGCGACCGGCGACGACGGCCTGGTCAAGGAGCTCTTCCCGGTTCTCGAGAGCATCGTCGCGTGGCACCGCGAGGGCACCCGCTACGGCATCCGCATGGACGGCGACGGCCTCCTCACCGCCGGCGAGCCCGGCGTGCAGCTCACGTGGATGGACGCCAGGATCGGCGACTGGGTCGTGACCCCGCGGATGGGCAAGGCGGTCGAGGTCAACGCCCTCTGGTACAACGCCCTGCGCGCGATGGCCGCGCTCGCCGCGCGGCTGGGCCGGCCGTCGGGCGCCTACGCCGTGCTGGCCGACCGGGTCGCGGACGGGTTCGAGCGCTTCTGGTTCGCGCCCGGCGGCTATTGCTACGACGTCATCGACACGCCGGACGGCGACGACCCGACGCTGCGGCCCAACCAGATCCTGGCCGTCTCCCTGCCGGAGAGCCCGCTCGCCCCCGAGCGCCGCCGCGCCGTGGTCGACGCGTGCGCGGCGCGGTTGCTGACGTCGGTCGGCCTGCGAAGCCTGTCACCCGATCACCCGCAGTACCAGGGCCGCTACGGCGGCGATCAGCGGGCCCGCGACGGCGCCTACCACCAGGGCACGGTCTGGGCGTGGCTCCTCGGACCGTTCGCGCTGGCCCACTTCCGCGTCTACCAGGACGCCGCCACCGCCCGCTCGTTCCTGCTGCCGATGGCCGACCACGTCGCCGACCACGGCCTGGGCTCGATCGCGGAGATCTTCGACGGCGACCCGCCGTTCCGGCCTGACGGCTGCATCGCCCAGGCCTGGAGCGTGGCCGAGACCCTCCGCGCCTGGCACGAGCTCGCGCCCGCTCGCTGACACGCTCCGGCTCGGCCGGCGCGCGCGGCTCCCGGTTGCCTGCCTGCTTCCGCGGGATTAGAGTGCAGCCACCCTGCTCCCGGGAGGTTCAGCTCATGTGCGTCGACAATGACTCTCGTCCTCCGATCACCCCGATTGCCGGCGGCTCGGCCGGCGGCCACGACCTGAAGCTGACGTCCGCCGACGGCACCCGGTTCATGGCGTACGCGGCCCGCGCCGCTCGCCCCAGCGGCGCCGGCATGGTCGTCATCCCCGACGTCCGCGGCCTGCACCAGTACTACAAGGACCTCGCCGATCGCTTCGCCGAGGTGGGCGTGGACTCCGTGGCCATCGACTTCTTCGCACGGACGGCGAGCACCGAGGACCGCAGCGACAAGTTCGACTTCATGGCCCAGGTGCCCCAGACGAAACCGGACCAGCTCCAGGCCGACATCGCGGCCGCGGTCGCGCACCTGCGCGGCGCCGAGGGAGGCCAGGTACGGTCGGTCTTCTCGGTCGGCTTCTGCTTCGGCGGCGCGCTGTCGTACCTGCAAGCGGCCAGCGGCCTCGGCTACGCCGGGGTCATCGGCTTCTACGGCTGGCCCCTCGGTCTCAAGCGCTGGCCGGACCGGCCCAAGCCCATCGACGCCGCCCCGCGCTACAAGAGCCCGGTGCTCTCGATCTTCGGCGGCGCCGACGAGGGCATCCCGCAGGCCGACGTCGACGCCTTCGACGCGGCGCTCCGCAAGGCGAACGTCAAGCACGACTCGACCGTGTACCCGGGCGCGCCCCACAGCTTCTTCGACCGGAAGTTCACGGAGTTCGCCGACGCCTCCGCCGACGCCTGGAAGCGCGTGCAGGCCTTCGTGAGCCAGAACACCAAGCACTGAGTCGCGGCGCGTCCGGACGCGCCGGAGCGCTGCACGCCGGGTCGCGGCCCCGGCTCGCTCGGCGGGCCCGGGGCCGCGATCACAGGTACCGGCGCTCCGCCCCGCGGATCGCCCGGTAGCGGGCGAAGGCGCGCCGCTCGTCCTCACGACCGAGCAGCGCCTTCCAGACGCTGCCGCCGCGGAACGTGTGGGCGAGCATCGGCCGCCAGTTGGCCAGCACGAATCGCGGGCTCATGCGGAAGACCGCGCCGATGTGCCGGACCTTCATCCAGCGCTCGGCCCGCCAGCGGAGGAACTCGATCTCCTCGGGATCGAGGTGCTCGCTTCGCACGACCGCCGTGGTGCCGTCGTAGGTCGTGACGTCGTCGTTCGCGATCAGCCGGCGCGCCCGCAGCTCCTCGTTCATCGGGGTGCGCGGGTACGGGGTGGGGTGCTGGATGTACGGGTAATCGACCCATCGCCGGGCGAAGGCGAGGTTGGCCTCGATCGACTCCCGGGTGTCCTCCGGATTCCCGACGATCAGCCCTCCCACCACGTACAGGCCGTGTCGGTGCAGGTACGCGATCGCCGTCGTGGTCGCGTTGCCGGAGGCCCCGGGCTCGCCGCGCAGCACGTTCTTGGCTCGCGCCCGCAGGAAGCGCAGGCCGTCGTCCAGGATGTTCTCGATGCCCAGGAAGACATAGCGGAACCCGGCCCGCCGCATCAGCGGGGCCAGCGTGGCGCCGTGGCGCGCGATCGCCGAGGTCATGGCCTGCACGATGTACAGCAGGTCGTCGAGGCCGGCCTCGACGATGGCGCGGCAGAGCGCCTCGAAGCGGGCGACGTCGAGGGTGACGTTGTCGTCGACCAGGAAGATCGCCCGGGCGCCGTGGGCCCGGGCGTCGCGGATATCGGCGAGCACGCGGTCGAACGCGAAGCGATGGAAGTTGCGGCCGCGCATCTCGACGATCGAGCAGAAGCTGCAGTCGAACGTGCAGCCGCGCGAGGTCTCCACCACGTCGACCTGGCGGCCGAGGAAGGTGTAGCCGGCCAGCGCGCGCGCGCCGCGGTCGGGCAGGCGGATCTCGCCGTCGGCCAGGCCCTGGACGGGCCGCTCGGCGTTGTGGTGCCACGTGTCCCCGTCCCGGTACGAGAGCCCGGGGATGGCCGCGAAGCCTCCGCCTCCCTCCACGGCCCGCACGAGCGCGCGGAAGGTCAGCTCGCCCTCGCCGCGGACGACGAAGCGCACGCCCGAGCCGTGATGCGTGTACGCGTCCAGCGCCAGGCTGGGGTCGTAGCCGCCGACCACGACCGGCACGTCCGGCCGGAGCGAGCGCACGAGCTCCACGATGCGCAGCGCCGTGCGACGCTGGAACGTCATGATCGACAGGCCGACGAGCTGCGGCCGCGTCTCGCGCACCAGGCGCTCGACCGTCGGCCGGACGGCCCGCTGGACGAGGATGAGATCGGCCACGACGACGCGGTGGTGCGGGTCCACGTTGCCGGCCAGCGACGTCAACGCGCCGTTCGGCATCCGGATGCCGACGGTCGGCATGTGCTCGAACGAGTCGGGCATGGAGAGCAGCAGGATGTTCACGCGGTTGCACCCTCGACGCGGCTACCGTAGCATCCGAAGTGCGGATCGTGAAGGAGGAGACGGATGCCCCCCAGCAAGCTCGCGCACGTCGTCTATCAGACCAACCGGCTGGCCGAGATGCGCGACTGGTACGCGACGGTGCTCGGCGGCCACGTCGTCTGGGAGAACCCGCATCTCTGCTTCGTGACCTACGACGACGAGCATCACCGCGTGGCGTTCGTGGACTTCGGCGCGCTGACGCCGCGCCATCCCGACGCGGGTGGTGAGCTCGGTCCCAAGCCCGTCGAGCAGCCCGGCCTGCACCACGTCTCGTTCACCTTCGGCTCGATGGGCGAGTTCCTCGACAACTACGTCCGCCTCCGGGACCGCGGGATCCGGCCGTTCTTCTGCGTCAACCACGGCCCGACCACGTCGATGTACTACCGCGATCCCGACGGCAACCGCGTCGAGCTCCAGATCGACAACTTCCCCACTGCCGAGGAGGGCCTCGCCTGGATGCGCTCCCCGGCCTTCGATCGCAATCCCATCGGCGTCGAGTACCATCCCGACGACCTGGTGAAGAAGTTCCGGTCGGGAGTCCCGGTCGCGGAGCTCATCGCGCGCGACTGACGACCTCGCACGGCGTCACCGCCATCCGGGGCATCGACCGACATGAGCAAAGCTCGCGTGTTCTATCCGGCTGTCACACCGCGGGGCTCGGGAGTAGAATCGGCGACACGTTCAGGGTTCGGTCCTGTCCCGGAAAGGAGAGGGTCATGACCAGTCCCGCCCGTGTCTCGATCCCGGTCGACGCGCAACCCCCTGCCTCGCTCCAGACCACCCAGCTCTACCAGGAAGGGATGATCGCCGGCGCGCTCGGCGCGATCACGATCGCGGTCTGGTTCCTGCTCGTGGACTCGCTCGCGGGCCGGCCGCTGTGGACGCCCACCGTCCTCGGCACCGCGATCTTCCGGGGCGGCTCCGGGCTCGGCACGCCCGAGACGCTGACGGTGTCGCTCGAGATGGTCCTCATGTTCACCTGGGTCCACATCCTCGTCTTCGTCGGGCTCGGCGGGATCGCGGCGCGACTGCTGGGCTACGCCGAGCGCCATCCCAGCGCGGGGTTCGGCGTGCTGCTGCTCTTCGTCGTGTTCCAGTTCGGGTTCATCGTCGCCGCGACCATCCTGGTGCCGTCGGTGCTGCGCGTGCTGTCGTCGTGGTCGGTGCTGGTCGCCAACCTGCTGGCCGCGGCAGCCATGACGGCCTATTTCAGGTGGCGCCATCCCGGCCTGCACGTGAGCCCCTGAGGGAGCCGACCGCTCGGCCGGGTCAGCTCCCGTCGGGGGCCCGGCGGAGGCGCTCGGCCAGGAAGCTGGCCAGATGTCGGCGCATCTCGGCCGGCATCTCGTCGCGTCCGGCGGGGCCCACGACGCCGATCGTGCGCCGGTAGGTCGCCAGGTACGCCCGGCAGGGCTCGCAGCCCTCCAGGTGAGCCTCGAGCTGCCGCACGATGTCGTCGTCGAGCGTCGCCTCGAGGTACTCCAGCAGCAGGCCGATCACGTCCTGACAGGTCATGCGGGCGGTCATCGGCTCACGCACGCCTCGAGGCGATGAGCTGCTCGACGAACCCCTTGAGCGGCGGGAGGCTCGCGAACATCGCCTGGAAGGCCTCGCGGTCCACGGCCAGCACGTTGGTGGCCGAGACCGCCCGCACGGTGGCCGAGCGCGCCGCGTCGCTGACCAGGGCGATCTCGCCGAAGCACTCCCCGGCTCCGAGGCGCCGGACCGGCTGCTCGCCGAGCCCGGCCACGGACCTCAGCACCTCGACCTCGCCCTCGGTGACGACGTAGAGCCAGTCGCCGCGGTCGCCCTCGCGAAAGATGATCTGGCCGGGCTCGAAGTACTCGCGCCGCACGCCGAGCGCGCGGTCGGTCTTGAGCTGCACGATGTCGGGCGGCAGGACCAGGTCGAGCGTCCAGTCCGTGGCCACGCGGATCTTCCGGTCGAGGCCGGGCAGCTTCATCAGGTAGATCGTCCGCCACAGCCACCAGGCCAGGAAGCCCGAGAGCTTGATCCCGAAGATCTCCGCCACCGCCGAGCGGCGCCCGAGCGAGCCCATCTTGCCGAGCGCGGTGAACATGAACGTCCTCGGCGACCCGCCCTTCACGGCGGCCGCGATGTTGTGCGCGACGCAGGCGGCCTGGCGGGTGGCGTGCTGGGCGGTCGGCGGGCAGAACTCGCCGGTCTTGCCGTCGCGGATCGCCGCGCAGTCACCGACGGACCACAGCCCGGGGTAGTCCGGGACCTCGAGGTGGGCGTCGACCACGATCCGTCCGCGCTCCTTCTTCACCGGGAGCGCCGCCACCAGCGGATTCGCCGCCGAGGGGACGGTACTGACCAGCGTGCGGGTCTCGATGCGGCCGCCGCCCTCGAGCAGCGCGGTGTCGGCGGTGGCGCCGGCCAGCCGCGTGTTCAGGCGGATCTCGACGCCGCGCTTCATCAGCAGGGCCTGGGCGAACTCCGCCAGCGACTTCGGCAGCTCGGGCAGGATCAGGCCGCCGGCGTGCAGGAGGACGACCCGGATCTCCTCGGGTCGGACGCGTCGAAAGCTGCGGGCGGCGGCCCGCACGAAGTCGTTCAGCTCGGCCACGGCCTCCACGCCCGAGAACCCCCCGCCTGCCACCACGAACGTCAGCAGCGCGCGGCGCAGCGCCGGGTCCTGCTCGATGTCCGCCTCCTCCAGCGTGTGGATGAGCCGGTTGCGCACGGTGAGCACGTCGCCCAGGTACTTGAACGGCAGCGCGTACTCGGCCAGACCCGGCTGGCCGGCGAACGACGTCACGTTGCCGAGGGCCACCACTAGATGGTCGAAGTGCAGGTGGTGCTGCCGGCTGCCGAACCCGGCCGTCGACTGCACGCTGCGGTGCTGGAGGTCGATCGACTCGACGGTGCGCGTGTAGAGGTTCGTGCTCGGGCACAGGCGGCGGATCGGGGTGATGACGTCGAGCACCCCGATGCTGCCGGAGATGACCTCGGGCAGCATGGGCTGGAAGACGATGTAGTTCTCGCGGCTGACGAGCCCCAGCTCGACCGCGCCCCGGCGGATCTCGGCCGCCAGCAGCTTCTCGAGCGTCAGGGCCGTGTAGACCCCGCCGAAGCCGCCGCCGAGGATCAGGACGCGCGTGGGCCGGCTCATCGTGGTGTCGGGTTGGACACGGCGGGAGCGCTGCCCGGTGCGGCGGCAGCCTCACGGAGCTGGTCCAGGATCATCTGGTCCATCGCGTCGACCGAGGTCAGGTGGATCCGCGTGAGCCGCGTCTCGCCCCGAGCGACGACGCCGGTGACCTTGCCGTAGACGTCGCCCGACTCGCGGGCCGGGTCGGGATAGCTGAGGCGGAGACGGACATTGGTCAGGGCGGCCAGCTCGGCGTCCACCGAGGCCTCGATCGACCTCCGGCCGAGCCGGTGCACGACGCCCCGGAAGGCGTCGGCGTGGATACGCTTGTCCTCGATGACGGCGCCGAGCAGTGGCAGCGCGACCTCGACCGGGGCGTCGCCGTCGTCCTCCGCGAGGCGCTGGGCGAAGCGGCCGCGCAGCCCGCGCAGCTCGTAGAGCGCGACGGGAGCGGCCAGGCCCTTCAGCTCCACCGAGACCGGCGGCGTCGCCTCGGCGAGGTCGGCCAGGCGCTCGAAGGTGGCTGACGTCATGAGGATCTGGCCACCGACCGTGCAGCCCTCGACCCGGGCGGCCAGGTTGACGGCGGCGCCGACGACCGCGTATTTCGTCCGCTGCTCCGAGCCGATGTTCCCCACGACCGCCTCCCCGGTGTGCAGGCCGATCCCCATCTCGAAGATGGGCCGGCCTCGCCCGGCATTGGCGCGGTTCAGCTCGGTGTTGGCCCGCTGCATGGCCAGCGCCGTCGCGGCCGCCCGCTCGGCGTGGTCCGGGTGCTCCACCGGCGCGCCGAACACCGCGAAGATGGCGTCGCCGATGAACTCGTTGATGGTGCCGCCGTGGGCGATGACGATCTCGGCCATGTGCCCGAGGTAGTCGTTGAGCACCTCCATGACGCCGGCCGGGTCGCCGTGCTCGGCGAAGCGCGTGTACCCGCGCAGGTCCGACATCAGCACCGTGATCTCGCGCTTGTGTCCGCCCAGGCGGAGCCCGTCGGGGGACTCCAGCACGGTCCTGGCCACCTCGGGCGAGACGTAGCGGCCAAAGGCGTTGCGGATGAAGTCGCGCTGCCGCAAGCCTTCGACCATCTCGTTGAACGCGCCGGTGAGCACGCCCACCTCGTCGCGCGAGCGCACCGGCAGCGACTGCGACAGGTCGCCACCGGCGACCCGGGCCACGGCGCCGGTGAGAGCGCTGATCGGGCGGGTGAGCCGGCGGGCAAACAGCAGGCCCAGCAGCAGCGCGCAGGCAGCGCCGGCCGCCGAGCCTTGCAGGACCGTCGTGTCCAGCTCGCGGAGCCGATCCAGGAACACGTCGACCTGGTAATCCACGCTCAGCAAGGCCACCGCCCTGCCCCGGCTGTCGACGATCGGGGCGACCGCGCTGATCCAGGTCCCTCCGGCGTTCCGGTAGGCGCCGGTGTAACGCGCGACACCGTCCTCCAGGCTCCACGAGATCGGATCGATCAGCTCGGGGGCGAGGTCGTACCAGCCGCCCGGCGGCTCGGCCTCGGTGCTGGTCACGACCACCCGGGCCCGGCGATGGCTCGGATCGAAATCGACGAGCGTGCGAATCGGCGTGGTCAGCAGGACCTCGCGCTGGACGGCGGCGAGCGAGGCGCGCAGGCGGCGATAGGCCGGGGTGGCGGTGGCGCGCGAGCGCTCCAGCTCGGCGTGCTGCGCGGGATCGACGAGCAGGACCGCGACCCGCGCGATGTTCAGCAGCTGGGTGCCGACGGCGTCCTCCAGCTCGCGCTTCTGGCGCTGGCGGACGAGCACGCCGACGATCACCACGCTCAGAAACGTGAGCACGGCAAAGGCCAGCGCCAGCCGCACGGCCAGGCGCCGCCACGCTGGCAGCGCCGGCCGCGACGACGCCGGGGTCATGGCGTCACTGACTGGTCGGATCCGCCGGCTCCAGGCCGATCGCGCGGTCCGCCGACCATGGCCCGGCGCCTCGCGTCAGCAGGAAGATCAGGATCGACCCCCACGTCAGATGCTCGGCGTAGGCACCGGGATAGACGAACGTCTGGATCACCGCGATCATGCCGAGCAGGGGCAGGGTGGCCAGGCGCGTGGCCAGGCCGAGCACCAGCAGGATCGAGCAGCCGATCTCGAAGCTGGCGGCCATCGTGGCGGCCAGGTCCGCCGACAGGACCGGCACCTTGTACTCGTCGGCGAACAGCTGCACCGTCACCTCCCAGCTCGCGATCTTCGTCAGGCCCGCCTTGAGGAACACGCAGGCGATGGCGAGCCGGAACATGACCTGGATGAGCGGCAGCGGAAAGCGGGCCAGCGTGGTCAAAGCCTGCGCCAGTCGTCCGCGCGCCCCGGGCATCGGCATCGTCGTCGTCGTCATGCTCTGCATCGTCAGTCTCCTGGTGGTTTGGCCGGGCGGGTGGCGACCACGGTCGGCGCCGGCCCGCCCGTTGCCAGGGGGTCAGGCCTTCTTCGGGTCCTTGCTACCGCCGACGAGCTTCTCGCACGAGCCGGCCGGCATGTAGAGCCACGCGTCTCCCTGGTTGTCGCGCTTGGAGGTCCCGGCGCAGGACGAGTTCGCGGTCTGGCAGTCGTTCTTGCCCGCCTTGGCGACGCCGTAGCACTTCTCGGACTCGAACTTGGGCTTCGGGGCCGGCCCGGCCTGCGAGGCGATCGGCATCGCGAGCGCGGCCGCCACGGCGGAAGCGACGAGGATCTGAGACGTCTTCACGTGAATCTCCTTTTCTTACGGGCCCGATGAACCCGGCCGCCCCGCGACGGAGCCCGTCCTCGCCGCCGGCTGGCACACCTGGGCCTGAGACACGGCCGCCTTGACGTGCGGTTCGCCGAACCGTCCCGGGTTGCGGGCGTGTCTCATCCCCGGATGGACGTCCGGACAGCGCCACGGGGGGCCCGTGGGGGTGGAATCGGCCTCCGGTCTCCGCACGTCGCCCAGGTTCGCGCCGAGCGCCCGGCCCTCGGCTGGCTCGAGGTCCACGCCGAGAACTACATGGGCGGGGGACCCGCCCTGCGGGCCCTGCTGGACCTCCGGCGCGATTATCCGATCTCGGTCCACGGCGTGGGCCTGTCGCTGGGCAGCGCCGATGGGCTCGACCCCACGCACCTGGAGCGCCTGGTCAGCCTGGTGGAGCGCGTGGAGCCCGCCCTGGTGTCCGAGCACCTGTCGTGGAGTGTCAGCGGTGGAACTTATCTGAACCACCTGCTCCCGCTGCCCTGCACCGAGGAGACGCTCACCCTGGTCGGCGACAACGTTTGCCGGGCCCAGGACCGGCTGGGCCGGCGCCTGCTGGTCGAGAACCCGTCCGGCTATCTGCGCTTCCGGAACTCGCCGATCCCCGAGGTCGAGTTCCTCAACCTGCTCGCGAGCCGGACCGGCTGCGGCCTGCTGTGCGACGTCAACAACGTCTACGTGACCTGCCGGAACCTGGGGGGAGATCCCCTCGCCTATCTCGCCGCCGTCGATCCGCGCGCCGTCGGCGAGATTCATCTGGCCGGCCACGCGGTGAACGATGCCGACGGCCACGAGATCCTGATCGACGACCACGGCTCGCGGGTCGCCCCGGCGGTGTGGGAGCTCTACGGGCACGCGTTGAGGCGCCTCGGTCGCGTCCCGACCCTGGTCGAGTGGGACACGGAGCTGCCGGCCCTCGACGTGCTGATCGGGGAGGCCGCCACCGCCTCGGCGATGCTCGAGGGCGGCGCGCCTGGTGAGGCCGATGCCGACGCTGCGTGAGCTGCAGGGCCAGCTGCGCGCCGCGCTCATCGACGGCGACGAGCGCGGCGCGGTCGCAGCCGTCCACGGCGACGGGCTCGGCCCCTCCGCGCGGCTGGCCGTCTACCGGCATCACATCTCGACCAGCCTGACGTCGGCCCTGGAATCGATCTACCCGGTCGTGGCGCGCCTCGTCGATCCCCGGTTCTTCCGCTACGCGGCGACCCGGTATATCCGCGAGCGCCCCCCGACGAGCCCGTGCCTGTTCGAGTACGGCGGGACGTTCCCCGAGTTCCTGGCCGGGTTCGAGCCGACCCGACACCTGGCGTACCTGCCGGACGTGGCTCGCCTGGAATGGGCCATGACGGCCGCACTGCACGCTCCGGACACCGTACCGATCGATCCCGGCGCCCTGAACTCGGCGTCCCGGGTCGGCCTCCATCCCTCGCTCACGCTCGTGTCGTCGCCGTGGCCGATCGACACGATCTGGCAGGCCAACCAGCCGGAGGCCGCGGATCAGGCCGTGGATCTCGAGGCGGGCGGCGTTCGGCTGCAAGTGTGGCGGGCCGGAGACGAGGTGCTCTTCCGCAGGCTCGCCGCCGAGGCGTTCGCGTTTCGTGACCGCCTGGCCGGCGCGGGCAGCCTCGAGGAGGCGGTCGAGGCCGCGCTCGCCGCCGACCCCGATGCCGACCTGCCCGGGCTCATCCGCGGGCTGCTGGACGAGGAGCTTCTGATCGCGCTCGGCTCAGGATAGAGGCGCCGATGTACACTGCCGGCCATGGAACAGCTGCTCCCTCTGGCGGTGGCGCTCGGCGGCGAGCTCAAAGCGCGCAGGGAAACCGTCGCCGTGGCCGAGTCCTCGGCCGGCGGCCTGATCTCGGCGGCGCTGCTCGCGGTGCCCGGCGCCTCGGCCTACTTCCTCGGCGGCGTGGTCGTCTATACCCAGGCCGCCCGGCGCGCGCTGCTGCGCGTCCCGGACGAGTCGCTCGCCGGCGTGCGGTCGAGCACGGAAGCCTATGCCGCCATCAAGGCGCGCGCCGTGCGCGAGCTGCTCGGCACCACGTGGGGGCTGGCCGAGACCGGCGCGACGGGGCCGACCGGCAACCGGTACGGTGACGCGGCCGGCCACGCCTGCATCGCCGTTGCCGGGCCGGTCGATCGCGTCGTGACGATCGAGACGCGCGTGTCCGATCGCGCGGCGAACATGCGGGCGTTTGCGAGAGCGGCCCTGGAGCTCTTGCAGAGCTCGTTCCGTCCCGTCTAGCCGGCGCGCAGATTCCGCCGACACGCCGCTGGCGGTCTGTGGCAGCATGAGGCCTCGATGACCCCCCCGCCGGCCGCCGGCACCGTTCCGCCCTCCCGGGATCCCGTTCGCGTCGTCCTCGTCGTTCCCCGCAAGGAGACGCAGCTGCACGACTACTTGCGGCGGTCGCTGGGCGCGCTGAAGAACGTCGAGGTCGTGCTCGACCGGCGCGCGGTCGCCATCACGCATCCCCACGAGCGCCGACGGCAGACCTCCACGAGCTCCGAGAGCAGGATCCTCATGTGCTCCCTGGTGCGCTGTCCCTCCCAGGAGGCCGCGTCGGGGACGATGCCCCTTCCTGCGGAGGGCCCCGCGCACTGGCCAACCCTGCGACTCGAGAACCTGTAGCCTCCCGCGCGAGCTGGACCGATCGGGTGTGCAGATCACCCGAACCGGTCAAAATCGGATGGTCATTAGGTGCTGGGCCTGCCGCGCTTTTTGATATTTCAACAATTTGCAACTGGTATTCATCTTGCGTACGACGCGCGGCGAGGCCAGCGATCAAATGGCGAACGCCCGGGTGCTCGTGATCGATGACGAGTTCGTGCTGCGCGCGGTGCTGCGAGACATGCTGTCGTCCTGCGGGTATCAGGCCGACGTGGCCGAGGATGGACCGACCGCCATCGCCCACTTCCAGCAGCGGCGCTACGACGCGGTGATCACCGATCTCACCATGCCGGGAATGGACGGGTTCGAGGTGGTCTCCGTGTTGAGGACGATCGACCCGGCCGTCAAGGTCATCATGCTCACCGGCTCGGCGCCGGAGCAGACGGCCGGGCGCGCCCGCGAGACGGGCCTGACCCTGCTGCACAAGCCGGTCGGCCTCGGCGACCTGAAGGCCGCGGTCGACGCGGCATGCGAGGCGTGACCGTCTCCGCCGTGTCGACCGGGCCTGGCGTCGCTCGCCCCCGACGCTAGGCGGCCTCCGAGGCTCGAGGCCGGAAGGCGGCGAACCGCTCCTCCATCTGCTCGCCCAGCGATTCGAGCTCGTCCTTGCCGAGCTTCTGCGCCAGCTTGAACATCTCCTTCTCTTCCTCATCGGCGTGGTGCTCGACGAGCTCGGACAGCACCGTCATCTTGGCCTCGAAGCGCTCGTCCTCGGGATTGACCCGCGGAAGCTCGGCGAGGACGAGCTTCACGACGTGGTGCTCCTCGAAGGCTTCCAGCACCATCTCCTCCGCCTTCCGGGTCTCCAGCCCCCGCACGGCCGGGTAGAAGATCTCCTCCTCGATGACCGTGTGCCCTTCCAGGCTCTTCGCGATCTCGTCGAGCATCCGCCGGCGCTGACGCGCGTCCTCGGTTTTCTCGATCTTCTTGAACAGCGCCTTGACGCTCTTGTGCTGCCTCTTGAGCAGATCGGTGGCCTTCATGTGTTCCAACCCTCCACCGGTCCAGCGGAGCAAGATCGCTGCCTCCGTCTCGGGCTCGGTGGCCCGGCCGGCCTCGCGGCTACCGACCCCGGAAGACCGGCTCCCGCTTCTCGATGAAGGCCTTGGCGGCCTCGCGGTGGTCCTCGGTGAAGCCCGTCCTGGTGTGGTGCCAGGCCTCCAGGTCCAGGCAGTCCTTGAGCGATCCCGTCTCGGCCGCGTTCATGTTGCGCTTCATGTAACGCAGCGCGATTCGGGGCCCGTGCGCCAGGCGCGCCGCCAGCGCCTGCGTCTCCTCCTCGAGCCGGCCGTCCGGCACGACCCTGTTCACCAGCCCCAGCGCGAGAGCCTGCGAGGCGTCCACGATCTCGGCCGTGTAGTACAGCTCGCGGGCTTTGGCCGTCCCGACCAGCTGGGTAAGGAACCAGCTGCCGCCGAAGTCGCCCGAGTAGCCGACCCGCGCGAACGCCGTGGCGAACCTGGCCGAGTCGGCGACGACGCGCAGGTCGCAGGCCAGCGCCAGCGACAGGCCGGCGCCGGCGGCCGGTCCCCGGACCATGGCGATGGTGGGCTTCGGCATCTCGTGCAGCCAGCGGGAGACTTCCATCCGGGAGCGCAGGGCCTGGGCCTTCTCTTCGAGCGTGGTTCCCCCGAATTCACGGCCTTCGGCCATCGCCTTGACGTCGCCACCGGCGCAGAAGCCACGGCCACTGCCGGTCAGGACGACGGCGCCGACCTCACCATCCTCGGCGAGCCGAGACAGCGCGTCCAGGAGGGCGTCCAGCATCGGCCCCGACAGCGCGTTGAGGCGGTCGGGGCGGTTGAGCGTGAGCGTGGCGACGCCGTCCTTGGTCGACTCGAGCAGTTCCTGGGTCATGGATCTCCCCCGCGCGTCTGCGAAGTGGCCGCCTATGATACTCCTGGAGTCATGCCGGCCCGGGGCCTCGGAGCATGAGCTTCAACGACGAGCTGTGGACCGCGATGGCGCCGGTCTACGACACGATCCTGCGGCACCCGTTCCTGGTGGGCCTCACCGACGGCACCCTGCCCCGGGAGCGCTTCCGGTTCTACGTCGTGCAGGACGCGCTCTACCTGCGCGAGTTCGCGCGGGCGCTGTCGCTGGCCGGCGCCCGGGCGCCCGAGGACGACTGGATCATCATGTTCAACGAGCACGCGGCAGGCGCGCTCCGCGTCGAGCGCGCCCTGCACGAGGGCTTCTTCAAGGAATTCGGCCTGACGCCGGGAGAGGTCTCGGCGACGCCCCTGGCCCCCACGAACCTGGCGTACACGAGCTACCTGCTGGCGGTCGCCCACGGCGCGCCGTACCACGAGGCCCTGGCCGCGCTGCTGCCGTGCTACTGGATCTACTGGGAGGTCGGCAAGTCGCTCGAGCGCAGCGGCTCCCCCGATCCGCTGTACGCGCGCTGGATCGCCACCTACGCCTCCGGGGAATTCGGCGACGTCGTCCGGGCAGTCCTGGCCGTGACCGAGACCGTCGCCGGCGGCCTCCGCCCGGCCGAGCGGGAGTCCATGCGTCGTCACCTCCTGGTCACGGCCCGCTACGAGTGGATGTTCTGGGACATGGGCTGGCGCCTGGAGGCGTGGCCGGTCTGAGGGGCCGGGCCCCGGGGGCGTGGAACTGGCAAGGGATCGGCGACCTGACACGCAAGGCTGACACCGACCGGAAATCCTGACCCCTCCCGACCGCGCCAACGCCCACAAGCCCTTGATTTGGCTCGGGGCTCCGGCGGCTGGCGCGTGGCACTTCGCTTGCCTTTTCCTGGGCCGCACACTCGAGCCCGGGAGGTTCGCATGCGTTACGCACTCAGCCAGTCGGGACTGCGCCCCCATCAGTGGTTGATCCTGTTCGGTGCACTGCTCTACGCCGCCATCTACCTGGGGGTCGTGGAGCCGAGGGGCATCGCCATCTGGTTCGCCGACCAGCCGGAGGTCTCCCGGGCGTTCAGCGACCCGAACTTCGGCCGCGCCGACGCGCTGATCCTGCTCTTCTCGACGCTCTTCCTGGGGCCGCTCGCCGCGCTGCTCGGGCTGCTGGTGCTGGTGTTCGTGCTCGCCGTCTTCGGGGGCTTCATGCTGCCGATCGTGCGGTGGTTCCGCCTTCCCGACTGGGTCGCGACGGCATCCGTCCTGGGCGGCGTCGTGACGGCCGCGTGGATCCAGACGGAGCTCTGGCTGCCTCGATCCCTGTGGTTCCTGGGCCTGCTGGCGCGGGCCTGCCGGATCGTCGTCAGCGCCTGAGCCGCGATCGCTCCCGCTCGAAGCCGGGCAGGATCGCCCGGAAGAAGGCGTTGCGCACGAGCCCGATCAGGGCCTCCCACGTGCTGGCCTTCGGATTGTCCAGGGGGCCGTCGATCGGCGTCACGGTCGCCACCTCGTCGCGCGGCCGGTTCTTCAGCACCTTGCCCACGACGTCGGCGACCTTCTCCTTCAGCTTCTGACCGACCGACTTCTCCTCGTCCTGCGACGGCTCGTAGACCTGCAGATCGCGGAAGAGGGGCTTGACATACCCGGTGACGCGCCGGCTCTTGACGTGAAGCTCCGCGAACACCGAGAACACTCCGGACACGACGTCGACCTTCGCGTGCGCCCTGAGCAGATCGTTCAACGTGGTCAGGTCGGTGTTCTCGACGCGACCCTGGACGTCGAAGTCCGGGCCGTCGCGCTCCGGGCGGAACGTGGCGCTCAGGGTGGTGGGGCCGGTGCCCATGAAGCGGCCGGTGAGCCGGGCCGTGGCCGTCCCCTCGGTGCGCTGGTTGGTGAAGTTCTCGACGACCAGGTCGGTGTCGGCCAGGAACACGCGGTAGTGCGGGGTCGTCTGCTCGTTGACGAAGCCCACGGTCGCCCCGTGGACGCCGATCCTCCGGGCCTTGAGCAGCACGCCGGGCTTGTTCGAGACCTCCTGGGCCGTCTCGGCCGTGACCCGGGCGGCCTCCTTCACCGGAGCGGCCGTCCGCCTCCGGTACGCGTAGTCGCCGCGCAGCCCATCGACACGGACCTCTTCCAGGTCGAGGATCTTGGTCTCGGGCGCGTATTCGACGTTGCCGCGGCCCCCGAACGTCCCGGCCGTCACCGTGAACCCGTACCGCGCCGCGATCGGCCGGAAGTCGTTCAGGCCGATCCGCTCGAGGGTGATGGCTCCCTTCACGCCCACGTGCGGCACCCGCAGGAAATCCGCCCGCCCCTCGATCTCGAGCCGTCCCTGCTCGAACACCTGGGCCTGCACGCGAATCGGCGAGGGATAGACGTCGGGCGCCGAGCGCACGTTGCGCACGTCGTTCACGGTCGCCTCGATGTGCGACACCGACAGCGGCCGAGCCTGGCCCGCGTCGACGTAGGTCAGGGAGCCGTTGCGGATCCTGAACTCGTTGATCTTGAGCGGGTAGATGGCCTGCAGTGCCTCCTGCCAGCCGCGCTCCTTCACGGGCGTGGGATCCTCCAGCTCCCGGACCAGATGGGTGCGGTCCACGTGCATCTCGATACCGTCGAACAGGAAGTTGGCCACCACCCGGCCGTGAATGATCGCGCTCCACTGCACGCTGGCCGACAGACGCGGCACGTACAGGACCGGCGGGTCCGGGTGGGCATTCTGCACGAGGACCAGGTCGCGCAGGTCGATCGAGAAGCCGACGGGATGGAAGTTGAGGTGGCCGATCCGCGCGGTGTACCCCTGCATGCGCGCGTTCATCTGGCCCTCGATGGTCCGCCGGAGCGGCTCGTCCACGAGCATGGAGACAGCGAAGGCGAGTGCGAGCACCGCCACGAGAGCGCCGATGAGCCACGTCCAGCGCCTCCGCACATCAATCTCCGAGACCTGGAGGCAGCAAGGCGAGTGCCACTCACGCCGCCGCCGGCGGCCATCATCGGCCGCGTGCCGAAGCCGACGAGCGCGAGCCCGAGCGAGAAGACGAGCAGGACGCCGCCGAGGACCAGCGGCCTGCCGCGACGGTCGGCGAGAGCGCCCGGTGGCAACCGCGACGTCGTCGATCTAGGTGAGCGCGGGGAACCCGTCGATCGAGACCGTCGTCGTGGGCTCGTCAGACAGCGCAGCGCGATCAGGCGTGCTGGCATGCGCCTTGTAATGTTCGTGCGGGATCATGCAGCAAGGAGAAGCCCATGCCACCGAGAGGCGTGAAGAGTCGCAAGCGGTCGCGTCAGTACAAGAAGGTGTTGAAGTCCATCAAGCGCGAGGGACGCTACCGGGGGCGCCAGAAGGAAGTCGCGGCGCGGATCGTCAACAAGACGCGTCGCCGCAAAGGTGAAACGCGCGGCCGACGCCGCCGCCGCAGCGGAGGCCAGCGCAAGGCCGCCTGAGCGGCGCGCTCAGACGCCGGCCGTCGCGCGCGCCCGCGCGTAGGGGGGCTGCTCGCCGCGTATCGAGTCGGGGTTGGCTCCGGCCTTCACGGCCAGGTGGTAGGTGAGCAGCTGCAGCGGGACGATCGCCACGATCGGGGAGATCAGCTCCGCCACCGGCGGCAGCGCGATCGTCTCGGCCGCCAGGGCCGCGATCTCGCGTTCGTCCTCGGCGACGAGGGCCACCAGGGCGGCGCCGACGTCGGCCGCCACGCGTGCCACGTCGGCGCAGCGGGCGTGCGACGGCCCCGGCGGCGCGACGAGCACGACGACGTCCTCGGGCTCCACCGCCGCCCACGGGCCGTGGAGGAACTGCTCGCAGCCCAGGCCGATGGCGGGGGTCCACGCGGCCTCGTTCAGCTTGAGGGCCGCCTCGTACGCCGTCGCCGCATTGGGACCTCCGCCCACGATCCAGTAGCGCCGGCGACCCCCGAAGCGGGCGGCCAGCTCCTCCCACGCTTCCTGTCCCAGCAGCGTGGCCAGCAGATCGGGGATCGCGTCGAGCTGGTGCGCGGTCGTGTCGTCGTGCCCCACGGCCGCCGCCAGCGCCGCGGCCATCGCCAGCGCGCTCGTGTAGCTCACGGTGTGGCAGGAGGACGCTTCCTGCTCGACCGTGCGCAGCACGTGATCGGCGCCGGCCGGCGCCTCGGGACCCCTGCCGATGATCGCGACCGTGCCGCCACCGCCGCCCCGCCCCTGGGCGAGAGCGCCCCGCGCGTACCGAGTGGCGCCGCGGTGCGTGATGGCCACGACCGCCGCGCCGCCGGCGTCGGGGCCGTACTCGACGAGGTCGAACGCGTGAATCGCGCGGACGCGTCGGCCGAGGCCGCCCACCCGGGCGAGGAGCAGCTCTCCCACGAGCGCCGCGTGCCAGGACGAGCCGACGCCGGTCACCCACACGTGCTCGGCGTCAGCGAGCGATCCGGCGGCCGCGGCCAAGGTCCCCGCCTGTCCGCGGGTGAGCAGGCGCAGCGCGCCGGGCTGCGCGTAGATCGCATCGTGCATGTGATACGGATGACCGGCGCGCGGCGACGGTGAGGACATCGGGCGCTCTCCTCGCGTTCGTTTCCCTCGACCATAACACCGGTCGGTGGACGGGCGCGCCGGCGAGCGCCCGGAGGGATGGATCAGGCGGTCTTCTTGAGCCCGGTCCCCAGGCCGAGCTGACGCTGGTAGTGCTGCCCGCGCTCCCATCCGTGGCGGAAGGCCGGAGCGTCGAGATCGGCGCCATGCCGTGCGCGCAGAGCCCCCACGGCCTCCGCCCAGGTGCGGCCGCGCGCGTCGGGCGCCAGGGCCGCCTCGAACCCGCGGCGGAAGAGGGCCTCGTCCCGCTCGAAGGCGGTCGCGCCGTCCCCGTAGCGCTCGCTCTCGGCGGAGCGCAGCCCCAGCCACCACCGATCGCGGGCGGCGTCGACGGTCTCCGCGCCCACCGCGGCCAGGATCCGTCGGGCGTGGTCCGCGCGCTCGTCGTCCTCCACGAGGGCGACGACCACCGAGTGCCCGCGTCGGAGCGCGTCCTCGTACACGAACAGCTCGTCACGCGGCAGACCCGTGATGAGCGACTCCTCGAGCGTCGCGCCGACCGCCGCGCCGCTGGCGCCGAGCAGCACCGCGCCGATGAGCCCCGAGGCGATGACCGGTCCGACGCCCGGGACGAGCAGGGTCACCGCGGCCCCCAGCGGGAATCCCACCGCCGCGCCCGTCGCGCTGCCGACCACGGCCCCGAGGGCGGCGCCCATCCCGGGTCGCTCACCCTCGTCGGTCGGCACCGGGCGGGTGTCGCCGCCGGGCGCGACGAGGGTGATGCGCTCGCGAGGGATCCCGATCGATTCCAGCCCGGCCGCCGCCCGCTCAGCGTCGGTATGCCGCGCGAACACTCCAGCCACGGTTTGCATACGCAGACTCCTCTGGGGAGATGAACGAGCAAGGGAGGTGCCAGGCACACCCGCGCAGCCTGCACTTGCACGGTGCGGGACGGCATGCCACCATCGCGCACCACCTCAGGAGGGTCACTGGATGAGTCTCAGTCGGCGCCGCTTGCTCACCGGAACCGCCGCCGTTGCCGCCGCGACCGTTGCCGCGCCCTACGTGCACGCGCAGAAGCGCGGCGGCACGCTGCGGTTCGTGCCCCACGCGGATCTCAAGATCCTCGACCCGATCTGGACGACGGCGTACATCACCCGCAACCACGGTTACATGATCTTCGACACGCTGTTCGCCCTGGACGGCAACCTCAAGCTGCAGCCCCAGATGGTGGAGCGGTTCACCGTCAGCAAGGACGCCATGAAGTACTCCTTCACGCTCCGGGACGGCCTGAAGTTCCACGACGGTGCGGCCGTCACCGCCGAGGACTGCGTGGCCTCCATCAAGCGCTGGGGAGCCAGGGACGCCGTCGGCCGGCTGATGATGGCGTCGCTGTCGAAGATGGCCCCGACCGACGCGAAGACCTTCGTCGTCGAGCTCGAGACGCCGTTCGGGCTCGTCCTCGACGCGCTCGGCAAGCCCTCGGCCAGCCCGTCGTTCATCATGCCGGCCCGGATCGCCGCCACCGACCCCAACGAGCAGGTCAAGGAGGTCATCGGCTCCGGCCCGTTCAAGTTCTCCAAGGACGAGTGGCAGCCCGGAAACCGCGTGGTCTACGTCCGCAATCCCGACTACGTGCCGCGCAAGGAGAATCCCAGCGGAGCGGCTGGCGCCAAGCGCGCGCTGGTCGACCGGGTGGAGTGGCGCTACATCCCCGATGCGGCGACGGCGGCGGCCGCGCTCGAGGCCGGCGAGGTCGACTACTGGGAGAACATCCCGCTGGACTTCGCGCCCCGCCTCGAGAAGAACGCCAGCCTCAGCGTGTTCGTCACCGACCCCAAGGGCAGCCAGGGCATCCTGCGCCCGAACCACCTGCACCCGCCCTTCAACAACAAGAAGGCGCGGCAGGCGCTGCTGCTGGCGGTCGACCAGAAGACCTACCTACAGGCCGTCATCGGTCACGAGAAGTACTACAAGACGTGTCCGTCGGTGTTCATGTGCGGCGGCCTGCCGTACGAGTCGGCCGCCGGCGCGCCGAAGCACGACCTGGAACGCGCCCGCCAGCTCTTCAAGGAAAGTGGCTACGACGGCCGGCCGGTCGTGGTGCTCGACCCCACCGACTCGCCGTACGCCCACGCGCCGGCCCTGGTCACGGTCGAGGTGCTCAAGTCGATCGGGGCCAACGCCGACCTGCAGGCGATGGACTGGTCGACCATGGTCGCGCGCCGCGCGAAGAAGGAGCCGCCGGCGCAGGGCGGCTGGAACATCTTCCACACCTGGTCGACGTCCTTCGACACCATGACGCCGGCGGTGTCGTCGGTGCTCGGCGGCGGAGGCGACAAGGCCTGGTTCGGGTGGCCCACGAGCGAGGCGATGGAGAAGCTGCGCACCGACTTCGCTCGCGAGCCCGGCGAGGCCAAGCGCAAGGCGATCGCCGAGAAAGTCCAGCTCCTCGCCTTCGACGAGGTGCCCTACGTGCCCTGGGGGCAGTTCGTGGTGCCGGGCGCGTTCCGGAAGAACGTGCAGGGCGTGCTGCAGTTCGGCGCGACGCTGCTCTGGAACATCGCCGTCTGAGACCGGCGGTGCGCGAGCAGGGCTCCTCCGCCGGAGCACCCGGGGGCGCCCGGGCGCCCCGCCGGGCTCACGACCAGAGGCGCCGGCTGGCCAGGTCGGCGCCCTCCCGCAGGGCGCGGAGCTTCGCCCACACCACGCTCGGCGCCACCATCTCGGAGCCGGCGAAGGTGCCGAAGCCGCAGTCGGTCGAGGCGACGACGCGCTCGCGGTCGCCCACCGCCTCGACCACCTGCACGATGCGGTCGGCCACGACCTCCGGGTGCTCGACGTAGTTGGTCGTCGTGTCGATCACGCCCGGCAGGATGAGCATCGAGTCGGGCGGGCGGATCCGCGCCAGGGTTCGCACCTCGTGCTGGTGGCGGGGGTTGGCCAGCGGCAGCGACAGCGCGCCGACCCGCGCCCGGTAGAGCAACGGCAGCACCGGCTCCAGCGGGACGTCGTGCGTGTGGGGACCGTCGTAGTTGCCCCAGCAGAAGTGCAGCCGCACCCGGTCGGGAGGGATGGCCGCGATGGCCCGGTTGATCGCGTCGACATGCAGCTCGACCATGGCCAGGAACCGGTCGAGCGGAGCGTCCTGGAAGAAGCGGGCGCGCTCCATCGCCAGGTCGGGGCAGTCGAGCTGGAGCACGAAGCCGCGCGCGTGGATCAGCTCGTACTCCTTCTTCAGCTCGCGGGCCAGGGCGGCGATGTAGCGCTCGTGCGAGTGGTAGTGGGCGTCGAGCAGGATGGTGGCGGCCGTCCCCGGCGAGACGGCGGTCATGAACGGCTCCAGGAACCGCGTGGGCAGGCCGGCCGCGCACCGCTCGTACAGCTCGCACTCCCGCACCGCCTCACCCAGGTCGGCATACTCGATGTCGGCGATCGCCTGGGGCGCATTGGCGATCCGCGCGGCGGCCCGGCGCCGGAAGGCGAGCATCTCGGCGTAGTCGGGATGCTCGATCAGGTCGCGGGCCAGCGGCCGCCGGCTCTCACCGCCGAAGCCGCGCATCCGCCGGGCGACATAGGTGGAGAACCCGGCCCGCGGCTGCTCGCCGTCGTTGCCGATGTCGATGCCGGCGGCGAGCTGGCGCTGGATCACGTCGCGCACGGCGGCCTCGGCCTGGCGGGCCAGCTCGACGGGGTCGATCGCCTCACCGGCGTCCTGCCGCACGAGCAGGTCGCGCAGGGCCGGGTTGCGAGGGATGCTGCCGACGTGCGTGGTCAGGATGCGGTCGTCGCTGTGTCGCATGTCAGCGCACCATCCCCGCCCGGCGCGGGAGGAACAGGGTGACCTCCGGCGCCAGGATCAAGATCAGCAGTCCCGCGAACAGCGCGACCAGGTATGGCCAGTAGGCCCGCAGGTGCTGGCCCACGCCGATCTCGGCGAAGCGCAGGGCCATGAGCAGGCCCACGCCGATCGGCGGCAGGAACAGGCCGATGCCCACCGCGGCCGTCAGCACGATGTTGAAGTGGATGGGGTGGATCCCGATCTGCTTGGCGATCGGGAACACGACCGGGATGAGCACCACCGCGGCCGGCAGCCCCTCCAGCACCATGCCGAAGGCGATCACGATGCAGGACACCGCCAGCAGGAACAGCCACGGCGTGGCCTGCAGCGGCCGCAGCAGCTCGCCCAGCAGCGCGGGCACGCCGAGCATGCCCATCAGGAACTGATAGACGCTGGCCACGGCGAGCAGGAAGACCACCGCCGCGGTGAGCAGGGCGCTCTCGTGGACCAGCGCCAGCATCTCGCGGCCGCTCACGTTGCGGTAGTAGAGCGCGGCCGCGGCCACCGCGTAGGCCGCCACCAGGGCGCCGGCCTCGGTGGCCGTGAAGGCTCCGAAGAAGAAGCCGGCCACGATGAGCGCGGGTACGCCCATCGGCACCAGCGACTGCCGCACGGCCAGGCCGAACTCGGCGGCCGTGGGCCGCTCGTCCTTGGGCCAGCCGAGCCGGTGCGCCTGCACGAAGATGACCACCATGAGGCAGGCGGCGGTGACCGCGGCCGGCAGGAAGCCGGCCAGGAAGATGGCCACCACCGAGGTGTCGGTCACCTGTCCGAGCACGATCATGAAGATCGCGGGGGGCACCAGGATGCCCATCGCGGTCGCCGAGGCGACCAGCGAGGCCGCCTGCTCCCGCTTGTAGCCGGCCCGCAGCATCGGCGGAGTCAGCATGGCCCCGATGGCCGACACGTCGGCGATCGTCGAGCCCGAGATGCCCGAGAAGAAGTACTCCGCCAGCACCACCGACAGCCCGAGCCCGCCCCGCACCCAGCCGATCAGCGCGCGGGCCAGGTGGACGAGCGCGTAGGACATCCCGCAGCGCTCCATGAGGTTGCCCGCGAACACGAAGGTCGGGATCGCCAGCAGCACCCAGCTCTGCGAGCCGGTCACCAGGCTCGAGGGCAGCTTCTGCAGCGAGAAGTTGCCCGCGACGAGCCCCGCGAAGCCGGCCAGGCCCAGCGCGAACACGATGGGCAGCGACAGCGCGGTGAGCACGAGGAACGTCACGACGACGATGGCGACCAGCACCCCTCAGCGCCCTTCGGCCCGGCTGCCGGGCGGTCGGCGCCAGACGTCACCGAGCGTCGCCAGGCTATAGGCCACGATGAGGACCCCGCCCACGACCGACGAGAGATAGAGCCAGCGCAGGTTCAGGTCCAGCGCCGGCGAGTACGACTGGCTGTTGAGCTCGCTGACCTGCCAGCCGAACACCGCGACGAGCGCGCCGAAGCCGGCGAGCACCACGTAGTGGCCGGCGAACACCGCGCGCCGCAGGGCCGGGGGGAACCGGTCGACCACGATGTGCACGGCAAAGTGGGTCCCGCGCCGGATGCCGATGGCGGCGCCGATGAAGGTGAGCCAGGCCAGCGCGTACTCGCCGATCTCCTCCACCCAGAAGAAGCGGACCGACGGCAGGTCGAGGCGTGCGGAGACCCACGTCACGACGTAGCGGAGGAAGACGCCGGTCAGCATGTCGAGCATGGCGACGAGCATCAGCGCGGTGACGACGACGTCGGGCGCCCGCATCACCGCACGGCCGAGGGCTCTCACGCGCGCGGATCGTAGACCGGCCCGCCGCGCCTTGTCAAACGACGACGTCGCCGTCGCGCGCGCCGGCGACGCGGAGCGGCTTGACAACCGGGCGCCGTTGGCGCGGTACTGGGGGCCGCCGTCAACGCCGTGCTCGGAGGAAGCCTCGATGAGGACGCCGACCCGTCACCTCGCTGCCGCGCTGGTGCTGCTCACCCTGCTCCTGGCCGGGCCCGTCGGCCCCGGCCGACCCCACGCCCAGACCGCGGCCCGCAAGCTGGACCTCGCCCACATCATCGCGCCGCCCGAGTCGGGCGCGATCGGGTTCAAGTACCTGGCCGAGGAGGTGACCAAGCGCTCCAACGGCACCCTGAACGTGGTCTTCCACGGCGGCACGCTCCTGGGCAAGGAGCTGGAGATCATGGACGCCGTGAAGTCGGGCAACGTCGCGATCGGCACCCCGGTCGGCGCCGCCTGCACGGTGTTCCCCGAGATGTGCGTGTTCCTGACGCCCTACCTGGTGCGCGACTACAACCACGCCTACGCGATGTTCAACGGCGAGATCGGCCGCCAGCTCGACGAGACGTTCCAGAAGAAGTACAAGGTCAAGATCCTCTTCTTCTACGACTACGGGTTCCGCCACTTCTGGAACAACCGCAAGCCGATCGCCACGCCGGCCGACCTCAAGGGGCTGAAGCTCCGCGTGCAGCAGGGCCGCGTCTTCGCCGACACCGTCAACGGACTGGGAGCCAGCGCGGTGCCGATGGCGTGGGGCGAGGTCATCCCGGCCGCCCAGCAGGGCGTCATCGACGGCGCCGACCTGCCGATCTACAACATCAACGCGCTGAAGGTCTACGAGGTCTCGAAGTACGTCTCGATGACCTTCCACAACTACGGGCCCACCCTGCTGGTGATGAACCTCGACGTGTGGAAGAGCCTGACCCCCGAGCAGCAGAAGCTCTTCATGGACGTCGGCCGCGAGGCGCAGAAGAAGATCCGCGAGCTGACCGAGAGTGTGGACAACCTGGCCAAGGCCAAGGAGATCCTGGAGGCCAGGGGCATGAAGGTCAACGCCGCCGACGTCGCCTCGTTCCGCAAGGTCGCCGAGGAGAAGATCTGGCCGGCCTACAAGCAGCAGTACGCCGAATGGTGGGACCGGGTCGCGAACGCCAAGTAGGCGGCTGAATCCCCCGACGTGGCGCGCCCGTCCCAACGAGGGGAGGTGCACGATGACGACCGGGGCGGCGACGATCGAGCTGACCGAGGCCGGATTCGACGAGGCGCTGGTGGCCCACCCGCGCCTCGTGGTCGACTTCTGGGCCAGCTGGTGCGGTCCGTGCCGGGCCATCGCGCCCGCGCTGGAGGCCGTCGCCCACGAGCAGGCCGGGAGCGTGGTCGTCGGCAAGGTGAACGTGGACGAGCAACCGGCGCTGGCCGCGCGGTTCTCGGTCCGGTCGATCCCGACGCTCCTGTTCTTCAAGCACGGCGTACCGGTGGACACGGTGATCGGCGCGGTGCCGCGGGCCGAGATCGACAAGCGGGTGGCCGCCCTCCAGGACTGACGGCGGTCCTGCCCGGACCGTCCTCAGCCGCGGACGTCGAGCAGGTCGCGGAGGCCGTCGCCGACCAGGTTGATGGCGAGCACGGTCAGGGCCAGGAACAGGCCCGGGAACAGGATGATCCAGAAGGCCAGCTGCACGTAGGTCTTGCCCTCGGCCATCATGTTGCCCCACGACGGGATGTGGGGCGGCGTGCCGGCGCCGAGGAACGAGAGGTAGGCCTCGAACAGGATGGCCGAGGCGCAGATGTAGGTGGCCTGCACGACCAGCGGCGCCACCAGGGCCGGCAGGATGTAACGCAGCAAGATCCGCGGCGTGCCGACGCCCAGCGCGCGGGCCGCCTCCACCATGGTGTGCTCGCGGAGCGAGAGCACCGAGGCGCGCACCAGCCGGATCACCCGCGGGATCTCCGGGATCACCAGCGCCACCACCACGTTGCGGACGCTGCCGCGCATCATGGCCATCAGCGCGAGCGCCAGCAGGATCGCCGGGATCGCCATGAGGCCGTCCATCACGCGCATCATGATGGTGTCCAGGCGCCGGTAGAAGCCGATCACCAGCCCGAGCGCCGTGCCGAGGGCCAGGCTGACCACGGCGACGGCCGCGCCGACCGTGAGCGAGATGCGGGCTCCGTAGAGCGTGCGCGAGTACACGTCCCGGCCGAAGTGATCGGAGCCGAACCACCGCACCGCCGACGGCGGCTGCAGCCGCTGGGCCGGCTTCATCTGCAGGGGGTCCCCCGTCCACCACGCCGGGGCCAGCACGCCGCTGGCCACGACGAGCGCTAGCGCCAGCAGGCCGGCCACGAAGGTCGGCTGGCGCGCCGTCACGCGCCGGACGAGCCACGCCCCGCCCCGCGCCGCCGCCGCGTCGCGCCCCAGCGTCCCCACCTCGGTGACGCGCACGGCCATCGTCAGTACCGGATGCGCGGGTCGAGCACGACGTAGAGAACGTCCACGACGAGGTTGATCAGCACGTAGACGCCGGAGACGACCAGCAGCACGCCCTGGATGACCGGGTAGTCCCGTCGCACGATGGCGTCGACGGTGAGGCGGCCCAGGCCGGGCAGCGCGAACACGCTCTCCGTGACCACGGCGCCGCCGATGAGCAGCGCGAAGCCGATGCCGATGATCGTGACCACCGGCAGCGAGGCGTTCTTGAGCGCGTGACGCACCAGGACCCGGCGCGGCGCCAGCCCCTTGGCGAACGCCGTGCGGATGTAGTCCTCGTCGAGCACCCCCAGCATGCTGGCCCGGGTCATCCGGGCGATGAGGGCCATGTAGACGACCGACAGCGTGACCGCCGGCAGGATCAGGTGGCGCAGGAAGGGCCACAGCCCGGCGGCCAGCGGCTGGTAGCCTTGCACGGGCAGCCAGCCGGCGGTGACGGCGAAGACGTAGACCAGGATGAAGCCGAGCCAGAAGGTCGGCATGGAGAAGCCGGAGACGGCGAACATCATCACGCCGCGATCGAGCCACGACCCCTTGCGCCAGGCCGCCAGCACCCCGATCGGTACGCCGACGCCCACGCTGATCAGCATGGCGAAGAGCGTCAGCCAGGCCGTGGTCGCCGCCCGCTGGCCGATGAGCGTGGACACCGGCAGTCCCGAGAAGATCGAGGTGCCGAGGTCCCCGCGCACGATGCGGCCGAGCCAGATCGCGACCTGCGCGTGGAACGGCTGGTCGAGCCCCAGCCGGGTGCGGATGCGCGCGATGTCGTCGGTCGTCGCGTAGTCGCCGGCGATGATGACGGCCGGGTCACCGGGCGTGACGTGCAGCAGGGCGAAGACCGCGATGGCGACCACCCCCATGACCGGGATGGTCGCCCCCAGGCGCCGCAGGACCTCGGCGAGCACTCGGGTGGCCCCGGGTCAGGCGATCGACACGTTCCAGAAGAGCGGGGCGATGAACTTGAGGATGCCGCCGACGCTCCTGCGGAACGCCGTCGGCAGGACGTACTCGCCCCACGGCACATAGGCGACCTCGTCGAGCGCGATCTTCTGGACCTCGTCGGCGATCTGCTTGCGCCGGGCCTGGTCACTCGCCCGGACCCAGTCGGTGATCAGCTTCTCCAGCTGCGGGATCTCCGGCCACCCGAACCACGCGCCCGGCCCCGCGCCCGACACGCCGAAGTGCACGGCGGGGTGCATCACGTCGGCCGCCATCCACCAGGTGTGCACGATGTTCCAGCCGCCCTTGTCGGGCGGGTCCTTCTTGGCGCGGACCGCGAGGTTCGTCGACCAGTCCATCGCCTTGAGGTCGACGTTGAAGCCGATCGAGCCGAGCAGCTCGCGCGTGACCAGCGCGGCGCCGTTGAGCAGCGCGATGTCCGTCACGTGCACCACCGTCACCGGGCGCCCGTCGTAGCCCGACTCCTTCACGAGCTGCCGGGCTCGCTCCAGGTTTTGCCGGGCCAGGCCCTCGGCGCCGGCCGTGCTGCGATACGGTCCCTGGCAGGCGAAGACCGAGTGGCAGGGCCGGTAGTACTTGGCCACCCCGATCGCGGCCTGCAGGTACGTCTCCTGGTTCATCATGTGGACGAGCGCCTGGCGGGCCTTTTTGTTGTTGAACGGCGGGTGCAGGTGATTGGGCCGCAGCCAGCCCTGGGTGCCGAGCGGATCGGGCAGGAACGTGGCCAGCGTGGAATCCTGCTCGATCTTCGGGATGAAGTCCAGGGGCGGGATCTCCCACCAGTCCACCTCGCCGGCGGCCAGGGCGGCCGCCGCCGTGGCGTGGTCGGGCATGTAGCGCCAGATCACCTTGTCCAGGAACACCTTCTTGCCGCCGGCCGAGCCGCTGGCCGCCTCGTTGCGCGGCACGTAGTCGGGATTGCGCACGTAGACGACCTGGTTGCCCGGCTGCCACTCGTCCTTGGAGAACCGGAACGGCCCGGAGCCGACGATCTCCTTGACCTGCTCGTCCGCCGACGTCGCCGCCAGCCGGGCCGGCATCATGAACGGCACGTTGCTCGACGGCTTGCCGAGCGCCTCCAGCACCGGGCCGAAGCGCTCGCCCAGCTCCAGCGTGAACGTTCTACGATCGGCCGGCGCGATCTTCGCGGTGTGCGCGGCCAGCAGCCGGCCGAACCGGTCCTTCTTCATCCAGCGCTTGAGCGACTCGACGCAGTCCTCGGCGACCACCGGCTGGCCGTCGTGCCATTTCAGGCCGTTGCGCAGGGTGAACGTGTACTTCATGCCGTCCTTCGACACGCTGTGCTTGTCGACCATCTGCGGCCGCACCTGGAGCTTGTCGTCGGTGCCGAACAGCGTGTCGTAGATGAGGTAGGCATGGTTGCGCGTGATGTAGGCGGTCGTCCACACCGGATCGAGGATCTTGAGATCGGCCTGGGCGACGAACCGCAGCGTGCCCCCCGACTTCTGCGCGTGGGCGCGCGGCGCGGCGAGGGCGGCCGCGGCCGTGGCGGTGGCGCCTGCGAGGAACCGGCGACGGTCGAGCTGGGTCATGGGAACTCCTCCTGCGGCTGCGAGGTCCTCCGCGGCGAGGCCGAAGCGGATAGTAGCACGCCGGTCGGGACGCTCCCGGTGGCGGGGGCTTGGGGGCGGGGGTACACTTCTGCCGTCTGGGTCGAGGGGCCCATCGGGGCCTTATCAGCTATCAGACCGCGTCGCCGGTGGGTCTTCCGCGTGCTGGGACGTTGCTTGGGGATGCGGAAGGTCTGCTGCAAGGAGACGTGTTCATGGCTCAGAAACTCTTCGTTGGTGGTCTTCCCTTCGCGACCTCGAACGACCAGCTGCGCGGCCTCTTCACGGAGTACGGCGAGGTGGTGTCGGCGACCGTCGTGACCGATCGCGACACCGGCCGCTCGCGCGGCTTCGGTTTCGTCGAGATGGCGACTCCCGAGGCGGCCGAGGACGCGATCAGCCGTCTGAACGGCCGTGACTACGAGGGACGTCGTCTGCAGGTCGAGAAGGCCAAGTCCCCGTCGGCCGGCCCCAGCCGACCTGCTCGCACCGCCGGCGGCCGCGGCGGTCGCTGGTAAGCGCCGAGGTCCCGTACCCGACCGCTTGAGGGGCGTCCCCGGGGATTCGACGAACAGGCCCGGTCCTGGCGGATCGGGCCTGCACCCGGGGACGTCCCGGACGTGTCCGCGGCGTCGGGCCGGCCGCGGTTACTTCTTCTCCTGGGCCACGGCCGCCTCGGCGGCCTGGAAACCGATCTTGCTGTGTGTCCCGTCACAGAACGGCTTGGTCACCGATCCGCCACACCGGCAGAGCGCGATCCGCGGCCGCCCGGTGGTGTCGACCTTGGTGCCGTTCACGTCCTCCACTTCGACGTCTCCCTCGACCAGATACGGGCCGTTGGGCCGGATCGTGATCTTGACGGCCATCCACGTGCCTCCTCAGCAGGGATTGAAACCCGCCACACCATAACACGGCGGTACACTGAGGCTCCGATGCTCGAGCCGGGCCGCATTCTCCTCATGGCGTGTTACGAGCTCGGGCACCAGCCGCTGGCGGTGGCCTGGCCGGCGGCGTTCCTCGAGCGCGCCGGGTACGCGCCGGCGGTGCTCGATCTCTCGGTCGAGCCGCTCGACGGCGAGAAGATCGCGCGCGCCCGCGTGGTCGCGATCTCAGTGCCCATGCACACCGCGCTGCGCCTGGGCGTCATCGCGGCCCGTCGGGTCCGCGCCGTCAACCCGACCGCGCACATCTGCTTCTACGGCCATTACGCCGTTCTCAACCGGCACGAGCTCCTCTCGGATGCCGGCGTCGACTCCGTGCTGGCCGGGGAGATGGAAGAGGAGCTGGTCGAGCTCGTGCGTCGACTGGAGGCGCCGGAGGCCGCGGCCCCCGCCGGCCTCGTGGCGCGGCCCGTGCTCGCCAAGCTGGACTTCCCCGTGCCAGCCCGGTCCGCGCTGCCGTCCCTGAAGAAGTACGCGCACGTCGAGCGCGACGGCCGCCGCGAGCTGGCCGCCTACGTCGAGGCCAGCCGCGGCTGCAAGCACCGGTGCCGGCACTGCCCGATTCCGCCCGTGTACGACGGGCGATTCTTCGTCGTCCCCGTCGAGACCGTGCTGGCGGACGTCCGGCAGCAGGTCGCCGCCGGCGCCACCCACGTGACGTTCGGCGACCCCGACTTCCTGAACGGACCCCGGCACGCCCTGGCCGTCGCCCGGGCGGTTCACGCCGAGTTCCCCCGCCTGACGTTCGACTTCACCGCGAAGGTCGAGCACCTGCTGGCCCGGCGCGAGCAGCTCTTCGAGCTGGCCGGGCTCGGGTGCGTGTTCGTGGTCACCGCCGCGGAGTCGCTGGACGACCGCGTCCTCGGGTACCTGGCCAAGGGGCACACGGGCGCCGACGTCGTCGCGGCGCTGGCCGCGCTGCGAGCCGCCGGCATCGCGCCACGGCCGACCTGGGTGGCCTTCACGCCGTGGACCACGCTCGCGAGCTACCGGGCGTGGCTCGACTTCCTGGCCGCCGAGCGGCTCGTGGACTGCGTCGATCCGGTCCAGTACGGGATCCGGCTGCTGGTGCCGCCGGGCTCGCTGCTGCTCGACGTGCCCGAGCTGCGAGAGCACCTGAACGAGCTCGTTCCGGGTGGATTCCACTACCGCTGGACGCACCCCGATCCGCGCGTGGACAGGCTGGCCGACGAGGTCGGCGCCGCCGTCGCCGCGGCCGCCGAGCGCGACGAGGATGCCGCTTCGACCTTCGACCGGGTGCGCACCCTCGCCGCCGTGGCGGCCGGGGCGCCGGCGCCCCCGTCCGTGGCGCTTCCCCGGGACCGCGCCCGCCCGCCGCGCCTCACCGAGCCGTGGTTCTGCTGAGCGGAGCCCACCCAGGGCCAGGTGGCCCTGTCCTTGGCCGGCGATGATTCTGTGAGTACACTACCGGTCTGAGGGGTGATGCCATGAGCGAGGATCTCAGGACCCGGGTGCAGGACCTGATCGACACGATGATCAACCCGGCGGTGGCGGGGCACGGCGGCTTCGTCGAGCTCGTCGACGTCCAGGACAACCGTGTCTACCTGCAGATGGGCGGTGGCTGTCAGGGGTGCGGCGCCGCCGACGTCACGCTGAAATCCGGGATCGAGCGCCTGATCAAGGAAGAGATCCCGGAGGTGGCCGAGGTCCTTGACACCACGGACCACGCGTCCGGCACCAACCCGTACTACACCGCCGGCAAGGCGTAACGACCCGCCGTCGTCGGCAGGGTCGGGCGATGGACCGGCTCCTCCTGCTCCTGCCGACGACGACCTACCGCACCCAGGCCTTTCTCGACGCCGCCTGCACGCTCGGCGTCGACGTCGTGTGCGCCTCCGAGAAGCCGAGCACGCTCGAGGCCCAGGCGCCGGATCACCTCCTGACGCTCGACTTCACCGACCCCGATGCCTCCGCCGCCCGCGTGGCGGCCTTCGCCGGACGCCGGCCGCTCAGCGCCGTGGTCGGCGTCGACGATCTGACGACCGTGGCCGCCGCCGCCATCGCCGAGCGGCTCGGCCTGCGCTCGAGCGCGACGGCGGCGGTGGTGGCGGCGCACGACAAGTACCGGATGCGGCAGTGCCTGGCGGCCACCGGCGTCCCGATCCCGCGCTTTCGCCGCATCGCGCTCAAGGACGACCCGTTCCTGGCCGCCCGGGGGGTGGCGTTTCCGTGCGTGCTGAAACCGCTGGCGCTGTCGGCCAGCCGCGGGGTGATCCGGGCCAACACGGTGGACCAGTTCGTCGCGGCCTTCCGCCGCATCGCCACCCTGCTCCGGCGCGACGACGTCGAGATCAGCGGCGACGCTGCGCAGTTCCTGCTGGCCGAGGAATATCTCCCGGGCCTCGAGGTCGCCCTCGAGGGCCTGCTCGTCGGCGGCATGCTGCACACGCTGGCACTGTTCGACAAGCCCGACCCGCTCGAGGGGCCGTTCTTCGAGGAGACGATCTACGTCACGCCCTCGCGCCTGCCGGCCGGGGTGCAGGAGTCGATCTCCCGGGTGGCCGCGGCGGGCTGCGCGGCGCTCGGGCTGGCCGAGGGGCCCGTCCACGCCGAGCTGCGCGTGAACGACGGTGGTCCGTGGGTGCTGGAGATCGCCGCCCGCTCGATCGGGGGCCTGTGCTCGCGAACGCTCCGCTTCGGCACCGGCATGTCGCTCGAGGAGATCATCCTACGACATGCGCTCGGCTGGCCGATCGCCTCGCTCGCGCGCGAGCGAAGGCCGGCGGGCGTGATGATGCTGCCGATCCCCCGCGCCGGTCGATTGAGGAGCGTGCGCGGCACCGAGGCGGCCGGCGCCGTGCCCGGTGTCGAGGAGGTCGCGATCACCGCCCACCCGGGGCAAGAGCTGGTGCCGTTGCCGGAGGGCTGGCAGTACCTCGGCTTCATCTTCGCGCGGGCCGACACGCCCGACGCCGTGGAGGCCGCGCTCCGCGACGCGCACGCCCGTCTCGTCTTCGAGCTGGACTGACTCGCATCCGATCGACGCACGCCCGCGATTCCGAGGGCCCGGATATTGCTCTGTTGACGGTCGACCTCAGGAAACAAGCCTGACGGTAAGTCAGGCAACGAGCCTGACGGTAAGTCCGACAACGGAGGAAAGACAATGCAGAAGCTTGTGCTGATGCTCCTGGTCGCTCTCGTCGCGCTGGCTCCGGCGCTCGCGGCCGCCCAGACGGGTTCGGGTGCGGGTACGGGTACGGGCGGTTCCGGATCGAGCGCTCCCTCGGGCACGACCGGCGGCTCCGGCTCGGGGACGACCGGCGGCTCGACCACGGGTTCCACACCGGGCAGCGGTCCGACGTCGGGCAGCGGCTCGACCTCGTCGCCGGGCACCACGAGCGGCACGCCCTCGTCGCCGTCAGCCAGCCCGTCGGGCGGCATGTCCGGTGATTTCGGCAAGTACACGAACCAGGCGGACTGCGAGAAGGCGGGCGGGATGTGGCAGTCCTCCACCAGCATGTGCGGGGCGAAGTAGGCTGCGATACGTCTCGACGGCGGCGGGGTGCACCCGCCGCCGTCGTCAGGCGGACGGGCGTGGCCGCAGCGGACAGCCCGGCGGCGAGGCGGCCAGCTTGCGGTCGATGATGCCGGCGGCGTACCGCTCGAGGTAGTGCGTGATGGTCTCCACCCGGATCTTCACCGAGCCGGCCGGCTTGGTCGAGTCCAGGTCCTGGAACGAGAAGAACAGCGTGCCGGAGCGCTCGACGATCTGCTGCACCGGCGAGTACGTCGGCTGGTCCATGCCGCACTCGTAGGACGACATCCGCAGGACGCAGGCGATCCAGGGGATCCGCGCGGCGACCTTGGCGCCCCACAGGATCTCGTTGGTGTTCGACGAGTACGAGGACTGCCACACGTCGCCGATGTCGAACGGGCTCTTGATGTGCCCGGCCCGGATGTCGTCGCCGAACGCCCACGCCATCAGGTCGGCATCGATCGGGAAGTACTGCATCCAGAGGATCGGGTAGCCGTAGGCCTGCAAATCGACCTCGATCTCGTGGCCGATGCCGGGGTCCATGTGGTAGGGCCGGGCCACGACCAGCAGGCACGGCCGGTGCTCGCGCGCGCACCACTCCAGCACCTCGCGCGACCTCCCGCGCAGCCGGTCGTTGAACGCCTGCAGGGCCTGGTAGCCGGCCTCCGCCGCCCGCGCCGTCTCCTCGCGCGTGAGGTCGGGCAGGGCGTCCCTCAGCCCCTCGAACAGCTGCTTGGGCACGATGCGCGGCTCGTCCAGCGAGACGAACGGGCTCACGTACCGGATGCCGTTCTCGGCGAACACGTCGCCTTCCTTGAGGAAGCCGGCCTTGATGTTCTCGGGAGCGGCCATCACCCGGGGGCACGTCAGCGTCTTGGCGACGTGGCCGCTGAGGAACGAGGGCAGGGTGTAGATCATGGGCGAGAGCAGGATGTCCAGCTTCTGCCTCTGGCCGAAGACCAGCTCGCCGTAGTGGCCGGACATGCACTTGACCGGGTAACAGCAGTCCACCGTGCCGCGGCCCTTGCCGAACTGGCGGCCCTGCTCCTCGGAGGTATCGGACGAGAACACGACGTTGCGGGGGTCGAGGCCGAGCGCGCCCAGGAACCCCACCCAGAACTGGTGGGTGTTCCACAGGTTGAGGACGCGCGGGATGCCGACCCGGAGCTTACTGCGCGACGGCGGCGGCGCCGACCCGGCGGAACGCGTCCTTGCGAACCATCTCGGCAACGTTAGGGTACTCACGCTTGACCTCCTCGAGCTTCGCCTTCACGACGCGCATCTCGTTGACGTCCTCGACGAGGCCCTTCGGACACGAGTTGCCGCTGATCACGCGCTCCCAGCCCGCGGCCAGCGGCACCTTGCTCCAGGGCCGCCCGGTGGCGCCGGGCAGCTGCACGTCGATGAACGTCCGCGTGCAGTTGATCGGGCACCATTTGCAGACCGTCTCGGCGGCGGTCGTGCTCTGGTAGGTCAGGGCCCCGATCGTCGCGAAGCCGCGGAAGCGCGAGACGCCCCCGTTCCTCCGCCAGTCGGCCGCGCACAGCGCCGCCCCGATGGCCCCGGCCTCGCCCGAGTACGGGTGCAGCACGACCTCGGCGTCCGGTACCTTGGTGCGGATGAAGTCGACCTGGGCCTTGACGACCGCCATGTTGCGGTGGGTGCCGCCCTGCAGCACGAACTTGCGGCCGGCCGCGCGCAGGTTCTGGAGCTGGCCGGCGTAGATCCACACGTTCACCGGCAGGACCGCCGCCAGCGCCGCCATGATCTCCTCGGCCGACCAGCCCTTGCGCTGCTGGTTGACGATGTCGGACTGCAGGAAGACACCGCACCCCATGGTGAGGCTCGGCATCGCCTTGGCCTCGAAGGCGCGGTCGGCGTAGCGCTCGAGCGGGATGCCGTAGCGCTCGGCCACGCCCTGCAGGAAGGCGCCGTTCCCCGACGAGCACTGGCTGTTGAGCCGGAAGTCGGCCACCGTGCCCTGGCGCAGGATCATGATCTTGACGTCGGTGCCGCCCACGTCGCAGATCACGTCGGCGTCGGGATAGAAGTGCAGGGCCGCCGTGGCGTGCGCCACCGTCTCGACGACGCCGACGTCGGCGCCGAGCACGTCCTTGAGCAGGTCCTTGCCGTAGCCGGTGAGCGCCAGTCCGCCGACATCGATGAAGCCGGCCTCGTGCACCTGCCGGAACAGCGACTGGGCGTCCTCGATCGGGTTGCCCTTGGACAGGGCGTAGCAGGAGAACAGCAGCTCGCGCTCCTCGGAGAGCACCACCGCCTTGGCCGTGGTGCTGCCGAAGTCGCAGCCGATCAGCACCGAGCCGACGTGCGTCTGACGCGGCTCGGCGCACGACGGGGCTGGCCGCACGTACTCGCTCACGAACGCGGCGAGATCGCCCTGGCCGGAGACCAGGCCGCGCGCTCCCTCCCTGGCCTTCTGCTCGTGCTGGCCTTCCTTGACCCACCACTCGAGCCTGTCGCGGCCGAGGTAGACGCCCACCTCGGGCTTCTCGCCCTTGCCGATCTCCACGCAGCCCAGGCAGGCGTAGTAGAGCGCCTCCGCGGGCACGACGATCAGGTCGGCGGGGCCGCGCCCGTCGGGCAGCTCGGTCTTGCGCTGGGTCCACAGCTTGGCCAGGTGATGTCGCCACGCCTCCTGCAGGCCCTTGAAGAACAGGTTGGGCCCGCCCAGTAGCAGCACCTCGGGCAGCGGCGTGTTGCCCTTGGTCAGCGTGGCCAGGTTCTGGTAGACCACCGCCTCGAACAGGCTGGCGATGATCTCCTCGACCGGCACGCCGGTCTTCACGAGCGTGTTGGCGTCGGTCTCGGCGAAGATCCCGCACTTGCTCGAGACCTTGTGCAGGCTCATCCCGGCGTACGGCATCTCGGCCAGCCGATCGGACGCCACCTGCAGCTTGCGCGCGGTCTTCTCGATGAACGTGCCGGTGCCGCCGCTGCAGGCCGACTGCATGTAGACCTGCTTGGACTTGCCGGTGCCCGTGGCGGTGAAGAAGATCGTCTTCATGTCCTCGCCGCCGATCTCGGAGACGAACCGGACCTCGGGGTGGAGCCGCTCGACGCAGGCGGCGACCGCCACGACTTCCTGGATGAGCTTGGCGCCGACCAGCGGGGCCAGGAAGCCGGCGCCCGAGCCGGTGAAGAACACGCGGTCGCGGCCGGGGGTGACGCCCGCCTCGGCCTCCATCCGCGCCAGGAACTCGACGACCTTCTCGGCCTGGCGCGTGTTGTGCCGCTGGTAGTCCTGCCAGGTGACCGTGCCGTCCTCGACGACGACGGCCTTCACCGTCGTCGAGCCGACGTCGACGCCGACTAGCATGCCCGGAGGGGGGCTGCGCCCCCCTTCCGGCGGTCGTCGCACGCCGGGCGGCGTGCTCCTCCCTGCCTCCCCCCGAGACCGAGAACAGGATTGCGCGGGCGGAGCCCGCGCTCGGAGCGCCCGATCGAATGCGCCAGCTGGAAGCTCATCTCAGCGTGACCCATCACTTCCGGCCCATCTTCTTCGCCACGTGGAGGACCAGCTTGGCGGCGGTGCCGGCGGCGGTGCCGTCGTGGGGAATCTTGTAGGTCGCCTTCCTCATCTGGGGGTGGGCGTGAAGGTAGGCGCGGACCTCTTCGAGGGTGAGGCGGGTGCGGGCGAGCGTCTCGTCGAGCTCGCGCTGGGCGCGCTTCTTGGCCTCGGTCAGGATCATCTGGCAGCGGGAGAGCGCGTGGACCTCGGCGTCGCCCTTGATCTCCAGCGGCGCGTAGAGGATCTCGGGGTACTTGCCGAGGACGCCGGCCATGGCCCCGATCGACATCGTGTTCGGCATGCAGGAGTACGGCGACAGCTCGCAGATCATGTGGGCCTTCTTGTGGTGATGGGCCCACAGCGACTTGCCGACCAGCATGTCGCCCTCGCCGCCGTCCAGGTTCCGGTGGAAGTACGGCGCGGCCAGGCGGCGCAGCTCGAACTGGCTCGGTATCTCGTGGGGCAGGTTCCCCATCGCCCGCCGCAGCCGGTTGACGTTCAGGCGGTAGAGGCCCTGGGCGAGACGACCGAGACCCAGCTTGAGGCGCGCGCCTTTCTCCACGCCACTGTAATCTTCGAACCGCTGCAGGCCCAGGCGCAGCAGGTAATCCATCCAGATGGTGATCGCGGCCGGGTAGACCTCGGCGCCCTCGGCCTCCAGCCAGCGATGGATGTTGTAATTCGGCTCGCCCTCGACGGTCTGTAAATAGAACTCGCCGGTGATCTTCACCTTCGGCTTCACGCGCAGACGGTCGACCTCGATCTCCGAGAACCGGCGATGCACCTCGCGCAGGGCGCGCGCGAAGTACGGCGTGGTCAGGTGCCACAGCAGCGATGTCTTGGGCGTCAGCGCGGGCCGGTGGCGGAAGACCTCGTAGAGGTGCTCGACGCTCTCCTTGACTACCGTGTCGGTCTGGCCCGGCCGCACCTCGTAGGGACGGGTCTGGTATTCCAGGTCCTGCACGAGGTCCGTGCAGAAGATGCCCCAGAGGCAGCCGAGCGTCATCGGCAGGTTCAGGTCGAGGCCGTCCCCCATGTTCTGGTCCAGGTTGTCCTGGGCCATCAGGAACATCCGGAACGCCTCGAGCCCGCTGTTGCGCAGGGCCAGCTCGTAGCTCTGGTGGTACTGCCCGAACCGGCAGGCGCCGCAGGAGCCGGCGGTGAGGTAGACGAATTTCTTGCTGACCTCCTCGACGCTGCTCTGCCGGGCTTCCTTCTTCAGGAAGTTGACGAGATTCCCGGTCGTGAAGCTCGTCGGGCAGCACTGCCCGATGTCGGCCACTTCCCGGCCGGTGAGCAGGTCGTCCTTGGTGGCCACCGGGAGGATCCGCGCCTTGTAGCCGCTGCCCTCCAGCACCGCCTGGATGACGCGTTCGATGCGCCAGTGCATGCCCCCGAAGAGGATCGTGGTGGAGTCCCGCTCGTCGCGCGCGAAGGGACGAGGCCTGTACGCGCGATAGTGCTCAGCTGAAAGCGTCGCCATTGCGTCCTCCTCCGTTCAGCCTGCCGGCGGGCCACACGTGCCGATCCACCCACGCCTCGAGGAGTTGCGCTCGTTCGAACCCCGGCAGCCTCTGGATGGTTTCGTCGACCTTGCGGATCGCCGCGCGGCCCTCGTCGCCGGTAAAGAGGTAGCGGGCCATGAACTCGAGCTCGGCCGGCGCTCCGACGCCGCTGCCGACCGGCGCCCAGAAGCGATCGATCAGGGCCCGGGCGATCCACGCCGCGCCGGGACGACGGAGCCGGACCTCGGCCTGCCGATAGTAGAAGAAGAAGTGACGCGACTCGTCGAGCGCGATGCGCTCCATCAGCTCGCCGAGCACAGGGTGCCCGTCCATGGCCTTGAGCCGCCGATATCCGGTCAGGGCGGTCAGCTCGTTGATCGCGCCCCACGTCATGTGCACGGCGCAGAAGTCGGGCCAGGTCTTCGACACGACCGCCGTGGCCCAGGCCTCCAGACGATTGGTCAGCGGCTCCTGCCCGCGTGGCGTCGCCCTGGCCGGCAGGGGGTGACCGGCGGCGTCCAGGAAGCGCGCGATCGCAAGCCCGTGGAAGGTTTCCTCGTGGACCCAGCAGGCGAGGAACGTCGCGACCTCGGGATCGTCGACCACCCGCGTGGCCAGCAGGGCCCGCAGGTAGATGATCGTGTGGAACTCGATGTCCTGCATATAGGTGAGCGCGCGCACGGTGTGCGGAGAGACCGGGTGCTTCTTCACGTCGGCCCATGCGAAGGCGTCCAGATCGAGGGCGCCAGACCGTCCGACCCAGGCGTCGAGGTCAAACGCGGGCATGGCAGTTGAGAAAAGGTACTATTCCGGGCGCTCCCACTCCAGAGTAAATCGTGGTCGTCGTCGGGCCCATCGACCGTTGCTACGGCGGACCGTGGCCGACGGATGGGTCCGGATTCAGCTCGCCCGCGGGCGTTCGGGGAGGGGCGGTCGGGCCGGCTCAGCGGGGAGCGCGGCGCTCGGGGTCTCCGTAGGTCCCGCCGCCACGCGCGCGTCGTCGCCGGCTCGCGCCGGGAATCACGACACCGGCCACGACGACCAGGGCGATCAGGAGCCCGGCGATCAGCAGGACCGCGGTGACGGGGAGCCCCAGGACGCGTCGCCCCGGCTTCGTCACCAGATCCCCGGTCGCGGCCGAGGGCGCGTCGCCCTCGCGGCTGCCGGGACGCACCTCGCTGGCGTTGGGCTGGGCCCCGTGCTGGACGGCCTCGCGGTCGCTCTTCGCCGATGGCGGCGCGACTTGTGCGACGGCCGGTGTCGCCAGCAGGATCGTCAGGATCGCCACCGCCAGCATCTTCACAGCCCGATGAGACCAGCAAGCGCGGTGCCAGGCAGAGCACTCGTCACCTCCCGCGCGGCTTCAGCTCGATGACGTGGCCGTCGGGATCACGGATGTACAGGGACGGGCCAGTCCCGTAGGCGCCGCGACGCTCCGCCACGTCGCCCTGCACGCTGACGCCGCGCGCCTGGAGGGCGGCGGCCAGCGAGGCGAGATCGTCGCAGCGAATGGACAGGCAGACGTGATCGACGCCGCCGGGGACGGCGGCGGGCGCCTCCGCGGTGGCGGGGAGCAGATCGATGTAGTGCTCGCCGAACCGCAGGTGCACGAGCGAGATGCGCTCGTTGACGTGATCGACCGTGCAGCCGAGCACGTCGACGTAGAACTTCTGCGAGACGGCCTGGTCCTGGACGCGGAACACGACGTGGTCGAGACCGAGCGGCGTGAACATGCGCTCTCCTCCTGACCCGGCCCTACCCCGGCCCGCTATTCGCGGCGGAGGACCGGCAGCGGTTTCTGGCCCAGCAGTCGAAAGGTCGTCAAGAAGCCCACGGCGAGCGCCAGGGCGACGGTCGCGGCGAATCCCAGCGCCAGCGGCGCCGGATCGAGCGTCCAGGGCGTGTCCAGGACCCAGCGCACGACGGCCCACGCGAGCACGACGGCGAGGGCGCCACCGCCGATGCCGGCCGTCGCGCCGAGCAGGCCGTACTCCACCGCGAAGCCGCTCGCGACGACCCCCCGCGTGGCGCCGAGCGTGCGGAGCACGACCGACTCGTACAGCCGCTGCGAGCGGGTAGCCGCCAGCGCGCCGGCCATCACCACCAGGCCGGCGCCGAGCGTGAACGCCGCCACCAGGCGCACGGCCACGCCGATCTGGCCCAGCACCGTCGCCACGCGCTCCAGCACGTCGCGCAGCGGGATCACCGTGACGTTGGGAAACGCCGCGGTCACCGCGTTCTGCAGAGGGGGCTCGTCCGCGGCCGCCACCCGCGCGGTCGCCACCCAGGTCGCGGGGGCGCTGTCGAGCGCGCCCGGCGAGAGCACCACGAAGAAGTTCGTGGTGAGACTCTGCCAGTCCACCCGTCGGATGCTCATGACCTCGGCCTCGACCGCTACGCCCTGCACGTCGAAGGTCACGCGGGAGCCGACGCCCACGTGGAGATGGCGGGCGGCCGTCTCCTCGATGGAGGCGCGGACGCCGCCGGCGGCTTCGCGCTCCGTCCACCAGCGGCCGCGCGTGAGCACGTTGCCGGCGGGCGGCTCGGCCGCCCACGTCAGGACGTACTCGCGGGTGAAGTACCAGGCCCCTTCCTCGCCGCGCGCCCGGCGTCCGTCGACGGCCTGGCGGGTGAGCCGCTCGCCGTCGATGGCGGCCAGACGGCCCCGCACGACGGGGGTGAGCGCCGGCGCGGCGCCGCTCTCGCGCTCGACGAGCCGGCGGAACGCCTCGCGCTGGTCGGGTTGCACGTCGAGGAAGAAGAACGACGGTGCCTGCCGACGCTGCTCGTGGTCGATCTGCCGGCTGAGCACGCTCTCCAGCAGGGCCACCGCGACCAGCAGCATGACCGCCGTGCCGAGCGCCACCACGACCCGCGGCGCGTGGCCGCCCGGCCGCTGCAGCGCCGCCAGGCCGTGGCGCCAGGCCAGCCCCCGCCCGCGCGGAAGGCGGCGCGCCACGGCGACGAGGCCGCGGGCGAGCGCCAGCAGCGCCAGGATCGCGGCCAGCGAGGCGCCGACGAAGATGCCACCCGTCCGGAGCGAGCCGGCCTGCCAGAGCGCGAGCGCGCCGAGGCCCAGCCCGACCGGCGCCAGCATCATCCAGTCGCGGCCCCGACGCGGCGCCGGCTCGACGTCCCTTCGGAGGATGAGCCACGGCGGCACCCGGCGCACCGCCGCGAGCGGGGCCCACGTGCAGAGCAGCGTCATCACCGCCCCCATCGAGACGGCGCGCGCCACCGTCCCGACGCGCGGCTCGACCTCAAGCGCGAACGGCACGAGACCGGCCAGCGTGGCCGCGAGCAGCGGCTGGATCGCCACGCCCAGTGCGGCGCCGACGAGGCCGGCCAGCAGGGCGACCGCCTGCGTCTGGACGACGTACGCCGCCACCAGCACCCGTGTCTCGGCGCCGAGGGCCTTGAGCGCGGCCAGGGCCGGCGTCTGCCGGGCGACGAACGCCGACACCGACGCGGCGACGCCGATACCTCCGACCAGCAGGCTCGCCAGCCCCACGAGACCGAGATAGCTCGTGAGCTGCGAGAAGAAACGCCGCAGGCCCGGCTGCGCCTCGTCGTAGGCCGCGACCCGCACGCCCGGATCGACGACGATGCGGGCCAGCGCCGCCCGCGTCTCGCCGGCGGCGACCCCGGCCGGCAGACCGAGCAGGACGCGATGGCGCACCCGGCTGCCGAGGCCGATCAGGCCGGTCCGGTCCAGCGAGGCCGGCGAGAGCATCACGCGCGGCCCCAGCCGCACCAGGCTGGCGGAGCGGTCGGGCTCGGCATCGATCACCCCCCGGATCCTCAGCGTGGCGCGGCCCACGTCGAGACGGTCGCCGACGGCGAGGCCCAGCCGGTCCAGCAGCTCGCGCTGGACCACGGCGCCGTCCCCGTCGAGCAGCGCCGCCAGTGGGACGTCCGGTGTCGTCACGAGCCGGCCGTAGAGGGGATAGCCGGGCGCCGGCGCCTTCAGCTCGACGAGCAGGCTGTTGCCGCGCGCGGGGTCGCGGGCCATGCCCACCAGCTCGCGGATCGCCACCGAGCGGGCGCCGGTGATCGTGAGCTTCTCGACGGCATCCGTCGCCTCGGCGGGCAGCGACCGAGCCGCGCGGAGCTCGATGTCGCCGCCGAGGAGCGCCTTGGCCTCCCGCGCCAGTGCGGCCTCCAGGCCGGCCGCCAGCGACCCGACGGCGACCAGCGCGCCGACCCCGAGCGCCACGCACGCGAAGACCGCCGCGAGGTGCCGCACGCCGCCGCGGGCCTGACGCCACGCCAGCCGCAGCACGCCGCCGGCCGTCACGGGTGGTGGCCGTTGACGACCCGGCCGTCGCGCAGCGCGATGGCCCGGGCCGCCCGGGCAGCGAGGGCGGCGTCGTGGGTGACGAGCAGCAGGGTCGAGCCGCGATCACGATTGAGCGCCAGGAGCAGGTCGATGATCTGGCCCCCGGTCGCCGAGTCGAGGTTGCCGGTCGGCTCGTCGGCGAGCAGCAGCGGCGGCGACAGCGCCAGTGCCCGCGCCAGGGCCACGCGCTGCTGCTCGCCTCCGGAGAGCTGCTGAGGATAGTGCCCGGCCCGCTCGGCCAGGTCCACCTCGGCCAGCCGATCGCGAGCCGCCAGCAGCGGCCGCGCCATGCCCGCCAGCTCGAGCGGCACGGCCACGTTCTCGACGGCGGTGAGCGTCGGGATCAGGTGATACGACTGGAAGACGAAGCCGACGGTCCGGCGGCGAAAGCGCGTCAGCTCGGTCTCGCCGAGCCCGGTGACCTCCACGCCGTCCACCATGATCGAGCCCGAGGTCGGCGTGTCCAGGCCGGCGATGAGACCGAGCAAGGTCGACTTGCCGCTGCCCGAGGGCCCCGTCACCGCGACGACCTCGCCGGCGGCCACGTCCAGGCTCACGCCGGCGAGGATCGTCACCGGCCGCCCGCCGCTGGAGAGCCGCATCACGAGGTCGCGCACGCGAATCATCCCGACGGCCATACTACACTTCGCTCGTGAGGCTTCTCCGGATCGCCCCGCCGGCGCTCCTCTCCCTCGTCCTCGTGCTGGCCGCCGCGCCGGCCCTCGCCGTCCCGCGCGTCATCGTCGCGCTGGGCGACAGTCTCACCGCCGGGCTCGGCGTCGCGCCCGACGAGGCCTATCCCGCCTTGCTCGAGGCGCGCGCCCGCGCAGCCGGCTTCGACTATCGCGTCGTCAACGCCGGCGTCAGCGGCGACACGAGCGCCGGCGGCCTGCGGCGCGTCGACTGGGTGCTGCGCGCGCATCCCGAAATCGCGATCGTGGCCCTGGGCGCCAACGACGGGCTGCGCGGGCTGCCGATCCCGGCGCTGCGCGAGAACCTGACCTCGATCGTGAGCCGGCTGCGCGACGCCGGCGCCCGCGTGCTCCTGGTTGGCATGCGCCTGCCGCCGAACTACGGCGACGCCTACGCCGGCGCCTTCGCCGAGGTCTTCCGTCTCGTCGCCCGGCGCACGGCCGTCGCGTTCGTGCCGTTCCTGCTCGAGGGTGTGGCGGCGGACCCGGGCCTGAACCAGACCGACGGCATCCATCCCAACGCCGCCGGCCACCGCGCGATCGCCGCGCACCTGTGGACCTCGCTCCAGCCGCTGCTGCGTCGCTGACCGGCGCGTCGCGGCAGCGTGCCCTGCCCGCTGGGCAGCCGGCGGGGCCGCCGTCGCGGAACTCCGCGCCACGACGCACCCCGGCGGCGGCACTCGCCCTGCAGCCGCGGTCCACCGATGCCCCAGCCGACGCGTCTGGACGAGGCCGGGATCGCGCTTCCGATCGCCCTCGTGGCGCTGGCGCTGCTGGCCGCGCTGATGCTGGCGCTCGCCGCGATCTCCCAGACCGAGCCCGTCATCGCCGCCAACCACCTGCGGGGTAGCCAGGCCCGCGCGCTGGCCGACAGCGGCCTCGAGTACGCGCTGTGGGCCCTCGCCAATCGCCTGGCCTCTCCACTCCCCGCCGCCACCGCGGAGGCGCCGCTCGACGGCAGCACGCTGATCAGCCTGGGCGCCGGTGGCTTCACGGTCCGCGTGGCCGGCCACGCGGACGGCGATCCGGACCGCCGCACGATCACCTCGGTCGGCTGGGTGCCGACGGACAGCGCGGCCGACGCCCGGCCCAGGGCCCGCCGGCAGGTCACCGCCGACGCAGCGGCCGTGCGGCGGCTCGGGCCGCGAGCGCCGTGCGCGCTCTGCGTGCGCGGCGCCCTCGACCTCGCCGGCGCCGTGTCGATCGCCGCGCGCAACGACAATCCCGCCTGCGGCGCCGACACGAAGTGGGGCACGTTCACGCGGGACGCGACCACGCTGACCGGCCCGGTGACCCTGAGCGGCGGTGCCGGCGCCAGCGCCCAGAACCAGCCGGACGCCGAGTTCGAGGCGCTGACGCTCTCGCCGGCTGCCCTCGACGCGTTGCGGACGGTCGCCTGGCGGAACGGGACGTACTACGGCCCCGGACTGCCACGCGGAGGCACGGTTCCCGACGGCAGCGCCACGTGGACCGCCCGCGCGGTCTTCGACGCCTCCCAGCCGCTGCGCGACGGCGTCGTGTTCGTGGACACGACGGACGGCCGCAACGTCGAGGGTGACGCCTCCGCCGCCACGACCTTCGCCGCCGCGCGCGTGGACGCCGGGGCCGTGGTGGCTGTCGACGGGGTGTTCCGCGGCTGGATCGTCGTCAACGGATCGCTGGAGGTCACGGCCGGGTTGCAGGTCCGGGGCCTGATCTATGCGGTCGACACGCTCACGCTTCGCGCCGCCGAGGCGGGCCGGCTCGAGGGCCTGGCCGTGTCGCTGAACGCCACCGGCCGGTCACCAGCCCGGCTGGAGACGTCCGGATCCGGCGCCATCGCCATCGTCTTCGACTGCGCGCACGCCGACGGCCTCGGTCTCGTCCCCCGCGGCTTCGTCCTGATCCCCGGCACGTACCGCGAGGAGTGATCGTCGGGGCCCCGGGCCCGCGGCGCGCGCTGACGCGCGCCACCGGCGGCCACGCCGGCGGGTCAGCGCGTCTGGCGGGCGTCGTCGGTGTCCATCGCCGGTCTCGGGTCGCCGACGCTGGCGCTCTCGGGGGCGCCGTAGAGACGCCGGTACTCCTCCCAGGAAAACATGACGCGCTTGACGTACTGCCGGGTCTCGTCGAACGGGATCTGCTCCACCCAGGCCTCGAGGTCGCTCGTGCGGCGCGACTGCCACCACTGGCGGGCCCGGGCCGGTCCGGCGTTGTAGGCCGCCAGGGCCAGCCGCGGATCCTTGAACTCGCGCAGCAGTCCGGCCAGGAAGGCGGTGCCGATGTCGAGGTTCGCGCCGGGGTCGTCGAGCAGGTCTCCGCCCGCGAAGGGCAGGCCCCGGTGCTCGGCCATGGGTCGCGCGGTGGCGGGCATCAGCTGCATGAGACCGCGAGCCCCGGCGCGGGACAGCGCGCGCGGATAGTACGAGGACTCCTCGCGGACGAGCGCGGCGACCAGGAACGGGTCGAGGCCGTAGCGCTGGGCGGCGGCGGTCACGTCATTACGCCAGCCGAACGGGTACAGCATCTCCCAGAAGGCGCGCGGCAGGGCGGGATCGCCGGTGGTGGCCAGCGCGCTGAAGTGGCGGCGAACGATGCGCAGCGCCATGTGATACCGCTCGTCGCGCACGTACGCGCTGGAGAAGCCGTACAGCCGCACGGGATCGCCGGTGGACCGCTGGACGACGTCCTCGAGCTCCTCCAGCGCGCTCTCCACCAGCCCCAGCCGGCGCAGGAAGTCGACGCGCGCGAAGCCCGGATCGTTGGCGATGGCCTCGGCCGGATCGGCCGGCAGCGCCAGACGCGCGGACCCGGTGACCGCGGGCGCCCGGCCGGTCCGGGCCAGCGCCAGCTGCCCGTAGTAGCTGCGGGGCGCCTCGTCGAGCACCCGTGCGTACAGCGTCGGCGCCGGTTTCCGGTTCGGCGATTCGTCGATCGCGCGGGCCTGCCAGTAGAGGGCGGCCAGGCGGTACGAGCGGTTGCCGCTCTCGACCAGGCGGCCCCACTGCTGGGCCGCCGCGCGGGGCTCGCCCTTGAGGAACGCCGTCCACCCGAGGCGCCAGAGCGCGGCGCCGGCGATCTCTCGCTTGGGGAAGCGGGTCGCCAGCGTTCGATAGACCGCGGCGGCATCGGCCGGGCGCTGCGCGTCCTCGAGCGCCTGCGCCCGCACCCACAGCGCCTCGGCGACCTCGCCCTCGGTACCGGTGGCCACGACCCGATCGAGGGCCGCGAACGCGCGCTCCCGCTGTCCGGCGCGCAGCAGCAGCCGCGCCTCCTCGAGCCGCAACGCCGGCTGCCGCTCGCCCGGCACCCGGGGAATGGCCAGCGCCAGCATCCGCGCCGCTGCCTCGTGACGGCCGATCCGCTGCGCGGCGTCGGCGACCACGCGCAGCGCACGCACGAGGATCGACGAATCGCGCGCGTCTCCGGCGATCCGCTCCGCCTCGTCGGCGGCCGTCTTCGGCACGCCGCCGCGGAGCAGGCGCTCGGCGCGGTCCACGCGCTGGTCGAGCGTGAGCGGCGGGATGGCGATGCCGGCGGCGGCCAGCGCGTCGATCCGGTCGGCCGCTCCGTCTGCCCAGCCGGTGGTCGGGGCCAGCACCAGCAGCTCGCGGTAGGTGTGCATGGCGTGGTCGCCGCGGCCGAGCGCCTCGGCCGACTGTCCGAGCAGGTAGAGCGCCTCCGGGACCTCGCGCGAGTCCGGATAGGCGTCGAGCAGCCGCAGCAGCGCGGTCTGGGCGCCGGCCTCGTCGTCGGCGGCCGAGGCCAGCGTGGAGGCCTGCAGCAGCGCGCGCGGCGCCAGCCGGCTGTCGGCGTGGTGATCGGCGAGCGCGACGAGCACGGAGCGGGCGCCCGCGAGATCGCCCCGGCGCGTCAGCGCGTCGGCCAGGATCAGCCGCAGGTGGTCGCCGACGGGACTGCGCACGGCCCCGTCGTCGAGCTCGGCGACGACCGGCTCGGCATCGCCCTGCTGCAAGGCGGCGATCGCCCGGGCCCACGCCGCCTCGGTCTCGGCTCCCGGCAACCCCGTCCGCCGGGCCGTCTCGTCGGCCGCCGCCGCCGCCGGCAGCAGCACCGCCGCCAGCAGCAGCGTCCGCAGCACGCCGGAGGCGATCATCCGCCGCGTGAACACGATGCGCTGCAGCGCGGTGAGGTTGGACAGCACCGCCAGGACCCACAGCGCCGGCTCCAGGAGGCCCAGCAGGGCGCCGGCGATCAGACAGATCATCCGCTCGGGCCGCTCCATGAACCCCACGTTGCACTCCACGCCGATGGACTCCGCGCGCGCCTTCGTGTAGCTCACCATCACCGAGCCGACCAGCCCCGCCATCGCCACCAGGGCGCCCCGCGCGTGCGGCGTGCGGGCGAAGAGGACGACGATGCCGAGCAGCACGATCAGGTCCGAGTAGCGGTCGATCACGGAGTCCAGGAAGGCGCCGAACGCCGTGACCTGGCCCGACACGCGGGCCAGCGCCCCGTCCAGCAGGTCGCACAGCCCGGCCAGCAGCAGCAGGCCGCCGGCCCCGCGCACGTGGCCGGCGATGAAGCCGGCGGCGGCGAAGAAGCTCACCACCAGCCCGATCACGGTCAGGTGGTTGGGGCGCAGCCGCAGGCGGAACAGCGCGCGGCCCACCGGATCGCTCCACAGCCGCACGGTCTCGCGGTGGCGGCCCAGCATCAGGGACGCTGCGTCAGCGCCGTCTCGAGCGCTTCGCGGAGCCGGTCGGTGCCGCGAGGCTCGTCGAGCTTGCGGCCCTCGCGGTCGTGCACGTAGAACGTGTCGAACGCCTGGTCGATCTCGGTGGCGATGCGGGCGCTCGCGATGTCGAGCCCCTGGGCGGAGAGCGTCCGGGTGATGCGATAGAGCAGGCCGAGCCGGTCGGGACACTTGATCTCGACGACCGTGTCGGTGTCCGACAGCCGGTTGTCCACGGCGATCTTGGGACGGCCGAAGGTCTCGGCGCCGGCCCGGGCGGCGCGCTGGCGGCGCTCGAGCAACGCCTCCACGGTCTGCTCGCGCACGAGCACGGCGCGGAGGGCGTCCAGCAGGCGGTTCCACTGCGTGGCCGACGTGACGGCCTCGCCCACCGGGTCGTTGACCTGGAAGGTGTCGATGGCGACCCCGTCGGCGCGCGTGGAGATCTGGGCCGAGATGATGTTGACCCCGTGGGCGGCCAGCGTGCCGGCGATGAGCGCGAAGAGCCCGGGCACGTCGCGCGTCACCACGACCAGGTCCGAGGAGCCGAGGTCGGGGTGGTGGAACAGCTCGGTGGCGATGGGGGCGACGTCGAGCTGCGCGATGAGCCGCAGGTGGGCCGCCATGCGCTGCGCCCCGGTGTTGGTGAGGTAGCGGTCGCCCACCATGGCCACGTGCGCCTTCACGGCCTGCAGGCCGATCTCGTCGCGCACGAGTTCGCGCAGCCGCTCGACGAGCTGCGTGCGGTTGGGCTTCTCCTCGCGCCCGCCGGTGAGGCGGGCCAGGGTGCGCCGGTAGAGCTCGTGCAGGATGGCCGCCTGCCATCCGGTGAGCACGCCGGGCCCGACGGCGCGCATGTCGGCGAACGTGAGCAGGTAGAGCATGCGCAGGCGCTGGGGCTCGCTCACGGTGGCCGCGAAGTCGGCGATCGTCCGGGGATCGTCAATGTCGCGCCGCTGGGCGATGTGCGACATCGTGAGGTGGTGGGCCACCAGGAACTCCACGATCCCCGCGTCCTCGGGCGGCAGGGCCATCCGCCGGGTCAGCGCCTGGATGAGCGGGATGCCCTTGGCCACGTGACCGTGGCCCTTGGCCTTGCCGATGTCGTGCAGCAGCATGCCGAGCATCAGCAGCTCGGGCTTGTCGACCTCGGTGAACACCTGGGCGGCGCCCTCGGACTCCGCCGACTGGCCCGGCGCCAGCGCCTCCAGGTGCTCGACGGCGAGCAGCGAGTGCTGATCGGCCGAGAACTTGTGGTAGACGTCGTACTGCACCAGGCACGTCAGCGCGCCGAACTCCGGCAGGTAGCGCCCGAGCAGCCCCAGCTCGTGCATCTCGGACAGCGTGAGCGCGACCCGCCCCCAGGACCGGCAGATGTCGAGGAGGATGTCGCGCGCGGCCGGCGACGTCCGGAACGCCTCGTCGACGCCGTCGAGGGCGTCCTCGATGGCGCGCTCCAGGTCGGGCGACAGCGCGCAGCCCAGCCGGTGCAGGTGCCAGAACACCTTCATGACGCGGACAGGGTCGTCGCGCAGCCCCTCGGGGTTGCGGTCGGCCAGGTGCAGGCGGCCGTCGAAGAACACCAGCCCGTCGGCGAGCGCTTGCTGCCGCTGTCGCCGCTCGGCCGAGCCCCGGCGCGAGAGCGTCTCCTGGCAGCGGGCGATGAGCCGGCGGCTCATCCGGTGGATCCGCCGCGCGTGCTGGTAGTAGTCGTGCATGAAGCGCTCGACGCCGAGCGTGTCGCCGTCGTTGTCGTAGCCGAGGTTCTTGGCGATGCGCGGCTGCAGGGCGCGCGTGAGCACGTCGTTCTTGTGGCCGGAGAAGAAGTGCAGCTCGTTGCGCACGCGCCACAGGAAGGTCAGCGCGGCGTCGGCGCCCGCCTGCTCCCGGGGGGTGATGAGCCCCTTGTCGGCCAGCTCGCGCAGGGTGCGGGCGCCGAACTTGGCCGCCCCCAGCCACATCGCCGTGTGCATGTCCCGCAGCCCGCCGGCCGACTCCTTGACGTTCGGCTCGCCGATGTAGGGCGAGGCGCCGAACTTGCGGTAGCGCTGCTCGCGCTCGGACAGCGTCAGCGCGAGGAACGCGCCGAAGTCCTGCCGGTAGACGTTGTCGCGGAGCACGCGGCCGAAGCGCGCGAACAGCCGCCGGTCGCCCTCGATCAGCCGCGCCTCCTGCATCGACGTCCGGCTGGGGAAGTCCGTGCGGGCCATGGCCACGCAGTCCTCCAGCGAGCGCAGGCTGTGGCCGACTTGCAGGCCGAGGTCCCAGAGCGTGTAGAGCAGCTCCTGCATCACCCGCTGCACGAACGGCGACAGCGCACCGTCGTAGACGACCATCAGGTCGATGTCCGACGAGGGATGCAGCTCACCCCGGCCGTAGCCGCCCAGGGCGACGACGACCAGCGGCGTCGGCGCCGGCCCGGCGGCGCGGACGTCGGCCACGATGAGCCGGGTCAGCGACTGCACCACGGCGTCGATCAGCCGGGCGTGCGCGCGGACGGATTCCTCGCCCGAGGCACCCTCGACGTGCATGGCCTTGAGGGATTCCAGGCCCTCGGCGAGAGTGGCACGGAAGAATTCGAGCCGAAGGCGCCGCCGGTCCTCGGCACGTTCGGCTCCCGCCTCGGCGCGCCGGGCGCGGCGATACAGCTCGGGCGACATGGCGCCGTCGAGCGTAACAGTCGGGAATCTTTAGTGTCAAATGGGGGCGCGGGCGGCTTGATCCCGCCGGACCCCCGGCATAGAGTCAGGGCTCGTCCCGGCGGACGCGAACCCGCCGGAGAGGGAGACACGCGTCTGCGACAGCTGTGGCGCTCCGTCCTGGACGGTCTCACGCCCTACGACGCCGGCAAGCCGCTGGAGGCGCTCATGAGCGAGCTGGGCCTCGCCGAGCTGATCCGGTTGTCGGCGAACGAGAGCCCGCTCGGCCCGTCGCCCCGCGTCGTCGAGGCCATCCGGGGCGAGGCCGGCCGGGTGCACCTCTACCCCGACGGCGGCAGTCTCGCGCTGCGCGAGGCGCTGGCCGCCCGGCTGAGCGTCGAGCCCGCGCAGATCGTGGTCGGTAACGGCGCCGACGAGCTGATCGCCCTCGTGGCCCTCGCCGCCTTCGACCGGGGGGACGAGGTCGTCGTGCCGGCCCCGTCGTTCGAGCCTTACGCCACCTCGGTCAGGCTGGCCGGCGCTCAGCTCCGCGGGAGCCCGCTGGCCGGCTACGAGACCGACCTGGACGACGTGCGCGCCCGCGTCACCCCCCGCACCAAGGCCATCATCCTGTGCTCGCCGCACAACCCCGCCACGACGATCATCCGCCGCGGGCCGCTGGTCCGCCTGCTGGAGGCGCTCGGCGACGACCCGCCGCTCGTCGTGCTGGACGAGGCGTATCGCGACTTCTGCGACGACCCCGAGTACCCGGACGGCGTGCGGCTCCTGGAGCGCTTCCCGCGGCTGATCCTCTTACGGACCTTCTCGAAGATCGCCGCGCTGGCCGGCCTTCGGGTCGGCTACGCCGTGGCCAGCGCCGAGGCCATCGACCGGTTCAACCGGGTGCGGGCCCCCTACAACGTCAACCGGCTCGGCCAGGCCGCGGCGCTGGCGGCGCTGGAGGATCCCGAGCACTGGGAGCGGACGCGACGCCTGGTGCTCCACGAGCGCGAGTTCCTGTCGGCCGAGCTGCAGCGCCGCGGGCTCACGTTCCCGCCCTCGCAGGCCAACTTCTTCCTGGTCAAGGTGCCGGGGGCCACCGCCGTCGGCGCGCGGCTGCTGCGCCGGGGGCTGCTCGTCCGCGACGGGGCGGGCATCGGCTTCCCCGATCACCTGCGCATCTCCATCGGGACCCGCGACACCAACGCGCGCCTGCTGCGCGGGCTGGACGGGGCCTGACGTGGGCAAGGAGGTCACGCCCGTCCACCATCCCGACCGCCGCACCGACGTGGTGATGCCCTACGCGCCGGGGCTGCTCGTCCGCCGCGGCCGCCTCGTGTTCCTCTCGGGTGTCACCGCCGCCGCCGTCTATCACAGCCACCCGCATCGCGAGGAGGAGTTCGAGCTGCCGGCCACCATGCGCGAGCAGGCGGTGCTCACGATGGAGAACCTCAAGAAGACGCTGGCGGCGGCCGGCTGCACGCTGGCCGACCTGGTATCGGCCACGCGCTTCCTCACCGACGTGCGGGAGCAGGACGATCTCAACCGGGTCTGGGCCGAGTACCTCGGCGGCCACCTGCCCACGACCACCACGGTGGAGGTGTCGCGGCTGGCCACGCACCCGCGCTGCAAGATCGAGATCAGCGCCATCGCGGTGGCGGACGAGTAAGGTGCCGGTCCGGCCCCGCGGCGCCGCGGCCGCCCGTCCGCGATGAGCCGCCTGGCGTTCGTCGGCCTCGGAGCGATGGGCAGCCGGCTGGCCCGTCGCCTGCTTGCCGCCGGCCACTCGGTGACCGGCTGGAACCGCACCGCCGACAAGGCCCGCGACCTCGTGGGCGCCGGCCTGACCCCGGCCGGGTCGCCGCGGGCGGCCGCCGAGGGCGCCGAGGGCGTGTTCGTCATGGTGACCGACGACGTCGCGCTCCGTGCGGTGGCCCTGGGACCCGACGGCGTCGTCGCCGGGCTCGGCGCCGGCGCCACGATGATCGAGATGAGCACCGTGAGCCCGGCCGTCGTCCGCGAGCTCGCGCCTGCGGTGCAGGCGCGCGGCGCCGCGCTGCTCGACGTTCCGGTCTCCGGCAGCACCATCACGGTCGAGCAGGGCCAGGCGTCGTTCATCGTCGGCGGCGACGCCGCGGCGCTCGAGCGGGCGCAGCCGTGGCTCCTGGCCATGGGTACGGCCGTCACGCACGTCGGCGGGCTGGGGCAGGCCAAGACGATGAAGGTCGCCACCAACCTCGGCCTGGCCGTGCAGATGCTGGCCTTCGGCGAGGCCGTGCTCCTGGCCGAGAAGGCCGGCATCACGCGCGAGCGCGCGGTCGAGGCGCTGCTCCAGTCGGTGATCGCCTCGCCGATGGTGAAGTACCGCGGGCCGTTCGTCCTCGGCCGGATGCCACCCGAGGCCTGGTTCAAGGTCGCGATGATCCAGAAAGACCTGCAGCTCGCCCTCGACCAGGGCCGCGCCGCCGGGGTGCCGCTGCCGCTGACCTCGGTGGCCCAGGAGTGGATGACGGCGGCGCGAGGGCTCGGCCTCGGCGACTACGACTTCGCGATCGTGTTCGACGTCCTGGCGCGCCTGAGCGGCGCGCCGCCCAGCGTCAAGCCGGGGCCAGCCTGACCGGGAGGCCGGGCCCGTCTCAGCGGCGCGGGGTCCGCGCCGCCCCCAGCTGGCGCTCGAGCTCCTCCAGCCGCTGCGCCAGCGCGTCGCGCTCGGCGCTGATGGCGGTGAGCTGCTGCTCGCGGATCGTGTGGCGCTGCTCGTCCTGGGCGACCTTCGTCTGCAGCTCGGCCTCCCGCGCGTACAGCTCGCGCAGCTCGCGCTCGAGGCTCGCCGCGCGGCGCTTGGCGGGGACGTAACCCCCGAACAGCGTGTAGAGCAGCAGCGCCAGCAGCAGCGCGCCGCCCGCCACGATGGTCCACGGCAACCGGGTGCGCGAGGCGTCGGTCATAATCGAATTCTACGGGCGCGGCCGGCGGCGGGGCAACTGGCCGCGCCCAGGATTTGCTATCATCCGCGCGTGGAGCTCCGGCGGTTCTTCGATCGCGCGGTGCAGGCGAGCTTCCACGACCTGGCGCTCGGCGACGCGCCGGTGGCCGGCTACCTGGCCGATCTGCTCACGCGCTTCGCGCGCACCGAGCAGCTCTTTCCCGTCGGCGTCACGATCCCGCGGCTCGAGACCGTGGTGGACCTGCTGCTCGAGGCGCAGGCGACGTGGGACGATCGCGCATCGCCCTTCGAGCCGGAACGCGAGGTGTCCGTGCGGCGCCACATCGGCGACTACACGCTGTTCATGATCGGCCTCTTCCGCGAGCGCGTGGAGCGCGTGTCCTCGACCGGCTACTACGTCAGCCAGGGCCGCCGCGCCTATCGCTTGGTGTCCGAGCACGGCCGGGCCACCAGCCGGCGACCGGCCCGCGAGGCGGCCTCGATCTACGCCCGGCTGGCCGAGCGCTTCGAGCACTATGCGTGGGCGCTGGACTACGCGCGGCGCGTGCACTTCCACGACGCGCCGGCCCACCCATTCTTCCGTCTCGGCTGGCGGTAGGCGGGAGGACCCGTGGACATCGACGTCGCCGCCGTCCGTCGCGCCCTCGACGCCGCCCTGGCCGATCCCTCGCGCCTCGACGCCGCGCCGCTGGCCGCGCTGGCGGCGGCGGACCCGGCGGCCGCCGACGACGTCCTGCGCGCGTTCGCCGACGCGCACGACGCCGCCGCCCTGCCGGTGCTGGAGGCCCTGGCCGCGGACCACGCCCTGCGCCGCGCGGCGCGCCGGGCCCTGTACCGGCTCGCCCAGCGAGGCGTGCAGCCGCCGGCGCGACCGGCGCCGCGCCCGGTCGTGGAGCGCCGGCCCGAGCGGGCCGTGCGTGCCTGGCTGAGCGGGGTCGACGGCAGCGGCTCGCGCGCGGTGTGGCTGCTCTTCGAGGGCGCGTGGGGTGGCCATGCGCTGTGCTCGCTCATCGTGAACGACGAGGCCGGCGTGATGGACGCCGCCGGCGGCGAGATCACCAAGAAGCGCCTGGAGCGGGAGCTGGCCGCGCTGCGCGCCTCCCAGAAGCTGCCGTGGGTGGAAGTCGAGCCACCGCGCGCGCTGGCGGCCGTCGGCGAGGCGCTGGCCGTGCACCGGGCGCGCGGCACGGCTCCGCCCGCGGCGTTCGCGCGGTGGGAACGGCTGTTCACGGCGGCCGCGGCGGCGCCGTCGGCCGCTCCCGCCGCCGACCCCGACTCCGAGCTCGTCGAGCGCGCGCGCTCCCTGCTGGAGCTTCCGGAGCTGGCCGGCTGGTTCCTGGATCCCGAGGCCGTCCAGACCGACGCGCTCGACCTGCTGCAGACGCGCGAGAGCAAGCTGATCGTCAGCGACCAGGTCAAGACCGAGCGCGAGGAGGCGGTCGTCACCCGGGTGATCGATCGCGAGCTCGGCCCCGACGCTCGACGGCGATGGGCGCGCCGGCTCGTCGACATGGCGTTCATCTTCCGCGCGACGGACCGCCCGGAGCCGGCCGCGGTGGCCGAGGCTGCCGCCGCCGCCCTCGCCGACGACGGCCGCGAGGCGCGTCACCAGCCGTTCGCGCGCGCGCTGGCGCAGCGAGGCCTCGACGTGGCGGCCGAGGTCGCGCTGGGCCGGGTCTCGGCGGCCGAGGTGAGCCGCAAGCCGGCAGGCCCGGGTGCCTAGCGCGAGGGCCCGCCCGTGCGGGCGCGGCCGCGCGCCTCGGCCCCGGCCGTCGTCGCGATGATCACCGACGTTCCGGGCGTCCGCGTGGGCCACGCCACCGATCCCGTCGCCCTGACGGGTGTGAGCGTGGTGCTCTGCGACACGCCCGCCGTCGCCGGCGTCGAGATGCGAGGCTGGGCCAACGACGTGATCGGCCTGGACTATCTCGATCCTCGTCACCTCGTCGGCGTCGTCGACGGTGTCGTCCTGGGCGGTGGCAGCCGCTTCGGCGGCGAGGCCATCTGGGGCGTGCTGCGCTGGCTCGAGCAGCAGGGACGCGGCTATGCCGCAGGGTCCGCGCGGGTACCCCACGTCCCCGGCGCCTTCCTGTTCGACCTCAACGTGGGCGACGGGCGCGTGCGTCCGACCCGCGAGATGGGCTTCGAGGCCGCGCGCGGCGCCGCCGACGGCCCGGTGGCCGAGGGCAACGTGGGCGCCGGCGCCGGCGCCAGCGTCGGCAAGATCCACGGCCGCCCGCGCGCGATGCGTGGCGGCATCGGGTCGGCCAGCGTGACGGCCGACGGCATGATCGTGGGCGCCCTGGTGGCGGTCAACGCGCTCGGCGACGTGCGCGACCCCGACACCGGAGCGCTCGTCGCCGGCGCCCGCGACGCGCCCGACGGCCGGCGCCTGGTGGACAGCGCCCGCGCGCTGCGCTCGACCGGCGCGCCCGAGCGATTCGCCGCGCCCGCCCACACCACCATCGGGGTGGTGGCGACCAACGCGCGGCTCGGCAAGGCCGAGGCCGCCAAGGTCGCCTCGCTCGGGATGCTGGGCTTCGCGGCCGCGCTGTCGCCGCCGCACACCGCCTTCGACGGCGACACCCTGTTCGCGCTGTCGCTCGGGCAGGTCGCGGCCGACGTCACGCGGCTGGGTCTGCTGGCCGCCGAGGCCGTGGCCCAGGCCATCGTGCGCGGGGTGCGCGCCGCCACCTCGCTCCCCGACCTGCCGGCCGCCCGCGACCTGTTCCCCCGAGCCTGATCGAGCCAGGCGAAGCGCCCGTCGGTCGCGGCGGTCAACACGCACAGGGTGCGGCCCGGCCGCCCGGGCCGGTCGGCCCTCCGGGCGGTACCCCGGAACAAGTTGCCGGCCGAGATCGAGGCTCCGAGAGGTAATCGCGCGATTTGGCGTGGGGCGCCGACTGGTACAGGCCTTGCGCAGCACCGGTCCCGATGAGCCTGCGTCTCCCGGCCCCAGCCCCGCCGGCGCTGGCCGAAGGCAACTTCCGCGCCCTGGTCGAGCAGATCCCGGCCATCGTCTGGGTCGCCGACCTCGAGGGCCGTACGACGTACGTCAGCCCCCAGGTCGAGCAGATCCTCGGGACTCCCGTGCAGACGTGGATCGACGATCCCAGGGCGTGGGAGCGGCAGATCCACCCCGACGACCGCGAGCGCGTCCTGGCCACCATGGCCGCGGATCCTGGTCGTCGACGACGAGACCGAGATCGGCAACGTGGCGTCCGAGATGCTGCGGCGCGACGGCGACCGGGTCGACACCGCCACCGACGGCGTCGACGCGCTGGCGCGGCTCCGCGCGCACGCGTACGACACCGTGATCAGCGACGTGAAGATGCCGGGTCTGGATGGCATCGAGCTGTGGAACACCGTGAAGCGGGACGATCCCGCGCTGGTGGAAGCCGTTCACGTCGGGCGACATCCGTCTCGCTCTGGCTCGCGTCCACGACGGCGCGCCAGCGCGCCGAGGTTGCCCCCCAGGCCTGACGCGCCACTCCGGGAGCGCGCCACGCGCGAACGGGGTATCATTCGCTCGTATGGAGCGCCGTCCCGGCCGGGTCATCCCCTTTCCTCGACGCCTCGCCGAGCCGCCGGCGGAGGCGACCGAGCGTCGGCTCGTCGAGGTTCGACGCTGTGACCAGGCCGAAGCGGTGGTGGTGAAGAGCCTGCTCGAGAGCGCCGACATCCCCGCCTTCCTACGCTCGAGCCTGGCGCACTCGGTCCACCCGTTCACGGTCGGTGCCCAGGGCGAGGTCGTCGTGCTCGTCCCGCCGGCCGACGTCGAGCCCGCTCGCCGCCTGCTGGCACCGGTGGACACGGCCGGCCCCGCGCGCTCGTCCCCGTCAGGCGAGCAGGGCTAGCCCAGCTCCTCGGCGATCGCCCGCAGGCTGTCCGCGACCCGCGCGAGCGCGATTGCGTCGAGCGTGGCCCCGGTGTCGCGAGACGTGTGGTAGGTGTCGAAGGGCGGCGGACGGCGGACGACCCCGCGGAGCGTCGCGCGCACGGGGTGGAACACGAACTGGCGCAGGGCCTCGGCGTGCGCGGCGGGCACGCTGGTGAGACCGTGGGCCGGCACGCCGGCGGCGGCGTAGGCCCGGTGATCGCTTCCGAAGACCGGGATGCGGCCGACCACGTGGTACGACTCGTCGGCACGAAGCCCCGTCCCCTCGAGCGCCCGTCGAACGGCCGCCAGGAACGGCGTCTCGCGCTCCGCGTCCCACACCGCGACGCTGTCGCCGACCCCTGGCATCTCCAGACTCAGCACGCCCACGACGCCGGCGACGCCGTGCGCGCGCACCCAGGCCCGGCTGCCGAGATACCCCAGCTCCTCGCAGGCGGTAAAGAGGAGGCGCACGCGGGTCGGCGGCTCCCGCGCCGCCCAGCGGTCCAGCAGCGCCAGCAGGATGGCGACGGAGGCCGCGTTGTCGTTGGCGCCGGGGCTGCCGGGCACGGCGTCGTGGTGGGCGATGAGGACCAGCGCGCGGTCGCCCCGGCCGACGTCCACGCAGAAGTTCTCGCCCCGCCCCTCGAAGGTGGCGAAGGGCTGGCGCGTGAACGGCACGCCGCGCGCCTGCAGCCAGCGGGCCACCGCCGTCTCGCGCTCGGGATTGCCGCGGCCCTCGAGGAGGCGGGCGAGGGCCAGCGGCGTGCGGGCGCCGCCCAGGACCTCGTCGAGCGGCGCCACCGGCACGGGGGGCGCCGCGCCGCGGTTGATCCAGCGGGCCACGGCGCGGCTCAGCCGGGCGCGCGCGTAGAACCCGAGATCGCGCCAGGCCAACGTCAGTCCACGCCGAACAGCCGCCGCGCCGTGGCGCTCATCTGCGGGCCGAGGCGGTCGAGCGGCTCGCCACGCAGCTCGGCGACCCGCGCCGCCGTGAGGGCCAGGTAGGCGGGCTCGTTGCGGCGGCCGCGATGTCCCTGGGGCGGCAGGAAGGGACAGTCGGTCTCGACGACGAGGCGATCGCCGGGGACGAAGCGGGCGACGTCGGGCAGCGCGCGCGCGTTGGGGTACGTGACCGGGCCGGCCAGCGACACGAGAAGGCCCAGGTCCAGGCAGCGCCGGGCGACGGCGACGTCCCCGGAGAAGCAGTGCATGATCCCGCCGCACTCGCCGACCAGGGCGTCCTCCAGGATCGCGAGCGTCTCGGCGTGGGCCTCGCGACAGTGCACGAGCACGGGCTTGCCGACCCGGCGGGCCAGCTCGAGCAGACGGCGGAACGTCCGCTCCTGGACCTCGCGGGGCGAGAGGTTGCGGTAGAAGTCGAGCCCGATCTCGCCGACGGCCACCACGCGGGAATCGCCCGCGAGGCGCTCGATCTCGGCGAACGCGGTCTCGTCGGCCGCGGCCGCGTCGTGGGGATGGATACCGGCCGCGGCCCACACGCCGGGCTCGCGGGCGGCGAGCGCGAGGGCGGCGGCCGACGTCGCGGCGTCGGTGCCGATCGTCACCAGGCGCCGCACGCCGGCCGCCCGCGCGCGCTCGAGCACGGCGGGGAGGTCCTGGTCGAAGTCCGGGAAGTGCAGGTGCGCGTGGGTGTCGAAGAGCTCGGGCACGCTCACGGGACCACCCGGAAGCGCAGCCGGCCGACCAGCTGGCCGGAGCCGGTCATCACGTCCACCGACCAGCGTCCGACGGGGTTCGGCGGGAACGTCGTCTTGCGGGAGAAGGTGCGGAAGCCCTCGCGCCGCCCGCCCTCCACCGTCGTGAGGCGCATCACGTCCACGCGGCGACGATTGCGTCGCCACACGTGCTCGACCGGCTGGCGCAGGCCGGCCGGCGCGTAGATCGCCGTGCGGACGACGAGCCCCCGCTCCTGCAGCTCGGCGACGTGGATCGCGCCGGGATCGGGCTCCGGCGAGTCCGCCGGGCTCACCGTCCATCCCAGCTCGGCGCGAGCCAGGAACATGGGCGCCGGCGGGATGACGACGCACCACCAGCCGGCGGCCGCCGCGGCGGTGGCGCCGACGACCGCGGTGACCGCCAGGGCCGTCGGCCAGCGCCAGCCGCGGGCGCGGCGTACCGCCGGCGTCAGGGCGACCACGGCCGCGCACGCCGCGATCATCAGCGCCGCGAACGGCGGGACGCCGATCAGGGGCAGGGCGAGGTTGAGCGCCGCGAACACCGAGACGAGGAAGAAGACGTGACCGAGCCACGGCCGCGGGTGCACGACGGCGCGATACCAGGGGTCGAACGTCGCGACGACCACCAGCAGAACCAGCGCCGCCAGCAGGACGACGTTCGGGGAGACGAGCGTGGTCGCCGCCCAGTAAGGCGGCAGCAGGAAGAGGAGGACGCCGTGGTAGAGCGACTGGATCGTGTACTCGGTGGCCGTCAGCACCAGGCGGTGGCCGCGGCGGTCGGACGCCTCCAGCGCGTCGCGCACCTGGACCAGCACGGCCACCAGCAGCCACAGCAGCAGCACGTACCCCACGAGCACGGACACCGCGGGAACGCCCCGGCGGAACACGAACAGGGTGAGCAGCCCGCCGGCGAGCGACGCGAACGAGATCCCCCAGCGCCGGAGCCAGGCGGTGAGCGACCTCACCCCGGGGGGCCGAGCCGCTCGGCGATGCGGCGGGCCACCGCGTCCTCGCGGAGCGCCTGCACGCAGGCGAGCACGTCGGCGGCCGCGGCGTGGGTGCCGAGGTGGGCGCCCACCAGCTCCAGGGCCCCGGCCCGGACGGCGGCGTCGAGCGCGCAGATCTCGCGCAGGACCCGGGCGATCGAGGCGTCGCGCTCGGCGACCTGGATCATCGCCTCGACGTCCGCCTCGCCGATCACCGCACCTTCGCCCCCGGGGGGAGATCGCGATCGAGCGTGACGACGGCCAGGGCGCCGTCGCCGTCGGTGGAGCCGGCCAGCACCATGCCCTGCGAGGGCACGCCCATCAGCGTGGCCGGCGCCAGGTTGGCCACCACCACGACCTTCTTGCCGACGAGGTCGGCCGGCGCGTAGTGCTGGGCGATGCCGGCCACGATCGTGCGCTGCTCGACGCCCAGCGACACGGTGAGCTTGAGCAGCTTCTTGGACTTCGGCACCGCCTCGGCCGCCACCACCTGGGCCACGCGCAGCTCGACCTTGCCGAAGTCCGCGATGCCGATCGTCTCGGTCGCGGCGGCCCGCGGCTGGGCCGCGGTCGGCGCCGGCTTCCTGTCGTCGACCCGCGGGAAGAGCCCGGAAAGCTTCTGCACCGCGGTGCCGGGCGCCAGCCCGCCCCAGACGGCCGCCGTCGCGCTGGCGGCGCCGGAGTGTCCCAGGGCCTGCCGGATCTTGCCCGCCGCCGTGGGCAGGAACGGATCGAGCACGTGGCCGAGCGCCCACAGCGCCTGCCCGAGCTCGTACAGCACCGTCGCCAGCTGAGCGGCGCTCGCCGGGCTCTTCGCCAGCGCCCACGGCTGGGTCGTGTCGACGTACCGGTTCACCGCGCCGACGAAGTCCCAGATGGCGGCCAGCGCCCGGTGGAAGGCGAACTGCTCCATCGCCTCCGCCACCTGCGCCCGGGCGGTGTCGAAGCGCGGGCGCAGGTCGCCGGCCGGCGCGTCCGGCCGGGGCACGGCGCCGCCGCCCAGGTTCACGATGAGCGTGGTGGCGCGGGCGACCAGGTTGCCGAGGTCGTTGGCCAGGTCGGCGTTGAGGCGGCCCACGAGCGCGGCCTCGGAGAAGTCGGCGTCGAGGCCGAACACCATCTCGCGCAGCACGAAGTAGCGATAGGCGTCGGCGCCGTACTTCTCGGCCGGCGCCACCGCGGGGAACACGTTGCCCAGCGACTTGGACATCTTCTGCCCCTCGATCGTCCAGTAGCCGTGGACGTTGAGGTGCTGGTAGAGATAGGCCTCGCGGGGCCGGCCGTCGGCCGCCGCCATCGCGGCCAGCATGCACGGCCAGTAGATCGCGTGCGGCTTGAGGATGTCCTTGGCGATCATGTGCTGGCAGGCCGGCCAGAACGTCTCGAACCGGGGATCGCCCGGTCCGCCCAGGGCCGACACGTAGTTCAGCAGGGCGTCGAACCACACGTAGGTCACGAACCGGTCGTCGAACGGCAGCGGAATGCCCCACTCCAGGCGCGTCCGGGGCCGGCTGATCGACAAGTCCAGTAGGGGATCGCGCAGGAAGCCGAGCACCTCGTTACGATACCGCTCGGGGCGCACGAGGTCCGGACGCGCCTGCAGCGTGTGGATCAGCCACTCCTGGTAGGTGGACATCCGGAAGAAGTAGTTCTCCTCCTCGATCCAGGTCAGCGCCGTGAGGTGGTCGGGGCACTTGCCGTCGACGATCTCCTTCTCGGTGTAGAACCGCTCGCAGCCGAAGCAGTAGTGGCCTCCGTACTTGCCCAGGTAGATCTCGCCCGCGTCCCACAGCTTCTGGAGGACTTCCTGCACGACGCGCTCGTGGCGCGGCTCGGTGGTCCGGATGTAGTCGCTGTAGCGCAGGCCGAGCGCGTCCCAGGCGCGCCGGAACTCGGCCGAATTCCGGTCGGCCAGCGACTGCGGGCTGACGCCGGCCCGGGCCGCCGACTGCGCGACCTTGTCGCCGTGCTCGTCGGTGCCGGTCAGCAAGAACGTCTCGTCGCCGAGCAGCCGGTGATACCGCGTCATCGTGTCGGCGAGGATCGTGGTGTACGCGTGGCCCAGGTGCGGCGCGTCGTTGACATAGTAGATCGGCGTGGTGAGATAGAAGGCGCGACTCACGGCCTCACTCTAGCATGGGGCCGTCGGGAGCCGGAGGCGCGGACCATGGAGCCAAAGGCCGCGTTCGAGGAGCACGCCACCCACGTGCGATGCGTCTTCGGCGGCCCCTTCGAGTTCCACGCGCTGCTCGAGCTGACCGGCGACATCCGCGCCGACTGCGTGGCCCACGGCCAGGGTCGCGTGCTGGTGGACCTCACGGAGAGCCGCGGCTCGCTGGGCCCGATCCAGCGCTGCGAGCACGCGGTGCTGATCGACCAGCCCTGAGAGCGGCGGAGCCGGCGGCAGTGACCGGCCGCCCGCGGGGCGGTCGAGCCGCGCGCTCAGCAGGCCCGGCAGGGCGGGAAGTCGCGCGCGTAGACCGGCTGGCGCAGGAACTCCTCGGCAGGGTACTTCCAGAACTGTGACACGGCCGGGATGGTGGCGATCACGGTGTTCTGCAGCTCCCCGTCGCGGTTGCGCTCGACCTTGCGGATGTAGACGTTCTGGATCGGGTTGCCGCTGGCGTCGAGCTTGACCGGCCCCCGCGGGGTGTCCGGCAGCTCGACCCGGCGCAGCGCGGCCAGCAGCTTCTCGCGGTCCTCGACCTGGCCATTCAGCGCCTTCACCGCCTCGTGGATCCAGCGCCCGCTCGTGTAGTTCGTCTCCGCGAAGTAGGACGGCACCTTGCCGAAGCGCTTGCGGTACTCGGCCACGAAGCGACGGTTGGCCGGCGTGTCGAGCGCGGCGCTGTAGATCAGCGGGCTGACGACGCCCACCACCTCGTCGCCCATCGAGGGCAGGAACGCCTCGTCCACGGCGGGGCCGCCGGCGATCACCGGGATCCGGCCCTTGAGCCCGGCCTCGGCGTACTGCTTGAAGAACTGCAGCGTGGAGGCCCCCGCCACCATCGTCAGCACGGCGTCGGCGTCGCGCCGGAGCTGGGCGACGTAGGGCGCCAGGTCCATGGCGCCGAGCGGCGCCCATAGCTTCTGGACGATCTGCCCGCCCGCCTCCTCGAAGGTCTTCTGGAAGCCGCCGACGACCTCCCACGCGAACGCGTAGTCCGAGCCGATCACCGCCACCTTGCGATAGCCGAGCGTCTTGGCCGCGTACTCTCCGAACGGGTGCGAGGGCTGGCTCGACGCCCAGCCGGTGCGGATCACCCAGCGGTACTTCAGACGCTGGGTCAGGTCATCGGCGGCGGTGACGGTGAACAGGGCGGGGATCCGGTACTCCTCCACCTTGGGCGCCAGCGCGTAGCCGAGGTGGCCGAAGAGCACGCCCGCCACGAGGTGCACCCGGTCGTGCTCCACCAGCTTGCGCAGCTTGGTCAGCGCCGCGTCCGGCCGCGACTGGCTGTCCTCGACGATCAGCTCGATCTTGCGACCGGCCATCTGGTGGCCGATCTCGTCCAGATAGAGCGTCAGGCCGTTGACCATGTCCTTGGCGGCCTGGGCCGCGGTGCCGGTGAGGTCGGTGGTGAAGCCGATCTTGATCGGCGGTTGCTGCGCCTGGGGGCCGGAGGCCGCCAGGGTCAGCGAGAGCACGAGCGCGGCGGCGCCCAGGAGACGGAACGGCGTCGGTGTCATGCCTGGCTCTTCGGCGGACGGCGTGCGATCAGGGCTTCAGCTGACCCTGGACGTGCGCCCGCCCCTCCCACGTCACCTGGTCCAGCGGCACCTCGGCTTCGGTGCCGTCGGGGAAGCCGACGACCACGGACTGGGCCAGCACGCGGATCGACTTGACCTTGCCGGTCATGCAGCCGCCGCCTCCGCACGACGCCTGACAGGGCGTGTTGACCCGGGGCAGGCGGCTGCGCAGCTCCTGGTAGGTCGAGAACTCGTAGAGCAGACAGCACTTGAGCCGGCCGCAGTTGCCGAGCAGGCGGCTGTCGGTCAGCGGCATGTCCTGGGTCTTGGCCATCTTCACGGAGATCGGCTCGAACTTCCTGAGGTGCGAGGCGCAGCAGAGCTGGCGGCCGCAGGGACCGATCCCGTCCATCACCCGGGTGGTGTCGCGGGCGCCCACCTGACGCATCTCGATGCGCGCGCGGAACTCGTGGGCGAGGTCCCGCACGAGCTCGCGGAAGTCGACCCGGTCCTCGGCGTTGAAGTAGACGCTTACCCGACGCTCCGTCCCGTGCATCTCGACGTCGACCACCTTCAGCGCCATCCCGCGCCCGTGGGCCAGGCGCTGGGCGGACACGATCGCGCGCTCCTCCCGCCGGCGGCGCTCCCGGTACTCCCGCGCCTCGGCGTCGCTGGCGGCGCGCACGACGCGACGGTACAGGCGGTCGCGCCTGAACTCCGGCAGCGGGCGCCGGGGCCGGCGCACCTCGCCCAGCGTGGTCCCGGTGGCGGTCTCGACCATCACGATGTCACCGACGGACGGCGCCTCGTCGACGACCAGCTTGTAGTCGTCGGCCTGGGCCGTGTCGCGCAGCCGGATCCCGATCAGCCACTCCTCGCGGGTGTCGTCCATCGTGTCCTCAGGCGGCTCGGGCCAGCAGGCGGCCGACCACGGCCTCCACCGCCAGCCGCGGGGTGACGTTGTTGACGAGCGTCTCGCGCGCGTGCCGACACGCCCGGATGACGGCCAGCAGCCCTGCGTCGGTCCAGCGCGCGGCCTCGGCCGCGAGCGCCGGCGCCCGGCCGGCCTGGCTCAGCAGCGCGGGCGGCGCCCCCGCGCGAGTCAGCAGGAGATCGCGGCAGAGCAGCCAGCAACCGTCCACCAGCAGCTCGGCACGGTCGCGGTCGATCCGGTCGGTCCGGCGGAACAGGCCGGGGAAGCCCTCGGCCCTCGCCGCCGCCAGCAGGGTCAGCGCCTCGCCGACCGCCGTCTCGGCGCGGCCCCCGTCCCGCAGCCGAAAGCGCACGATCTGGCACCGCGAGACGACGGTGGCCGGCACCGAGCGGACGCCGGGCAGGACCAGGATCACGACCGTCCCCCGCGGCGGCTCTTCCAGGAACTTCAGGAACGCCTCGGGCGCCTCGCCGGTCATCCGCTCGGCCTCGTCCACGATCAGGACGCGCCGCCCCCCCAGCGCCGGGCGCAGCGAGGCCTGCCGCTCGACCTCGCGCACGGCGCCGATGCGGATCGTCCGCGGTCCCCGGGGGTTGCTCTCGGGCGGCGTCGGCGCGATCACGTGCAGGTCGGGATGGTGCGCGATCGACCCGCCCAGCAGCTCCTCGGTGAAGGCCCGAGCGGTCGTCATGCGGCCCGATCCGGGCGGTCCCACGAACGCGTAGGCGTGCGCCACCCGGCCGCCCGCCAGGGCCCGGCGCAGGAGCTCCACCACCCGGGGCTGCTCGCGGATCGTCTCAAGCCCCACGCAGGAACTCCCCCACGATCGCCTGCACGTCGGTCCCGACGACGTCCGGGAGACGGGCGGCGTCGATCAGGCGGACACGCTTGGGCTCGGCGCGCTGGATGTCGAGGTACCCGCGTCGCACCCGGCGGTGGAAGGCCAGCGCCTGGCGCTCGAAGTGATCGCGGCGGCGACGGCCGATGCGACGGAAGCCGACCGCCGGGTCGAGGTCGAAGAGGAGGGTGAGATCCGGCAGCAGGCCGCCGGTGACGCGGACGTTCAGGTCGCGGATCATCTCGGGATCGAGGCCACGCCCGTAGCCCTGGTAGGCCACCGACGCGTCGGCGTACCGATCGCACAGCACGACCCGTCCCCGGCGGAGCCAGGGGCCGATGTGCTCGGCCACGTGCTGGTGCCGCGCGGCGAGGAACAGAAGCAGCTCGCTCAGCGGCTGTGGGCCATGCTCGAAGAGCCGACGCACCGCCCGTCCGAGCACGGTGCCGTCGGGCTCGCTCGTGCATTCGACCCGATGGCCGCGCCGCTTCAGCCAAAGGGCCAGGCCCAGCATCTGGGTCGTCTTGCCCGAGCCCTCGACGCCCTCGAAGGTGATGAGCACTCCCCGCACGCGCCTGACCTCCCGCAGCGGTGTCACTCTAGCACGACGGCCACCGGCGACCCGCGATCCAAGGCCCGGAATCGCTGGCTTTCAGGTCGGTGGTCGGCTCTAATAGCTCATGGCTCGAGCGACATCCGTCCTGACGTCCGCGCTGCTGACCGCCCTGCTCGTCCTGGCGCCCGCCGGCTGGACGGGCCTGCGCGCGGAGGAGTCGATCACCCGCGAGCAGGCCGACACGCTGATCAAGGAGCTCCGCGAGCTGCGCCGCGTGATCGAGAGCCTGCGGGCGCCTCGACAGGCCGAGCGGCCGCCCGACGTGAAGGTGCGGGTGGAGGTCGGCGACATGCCGATGCTCGGCCGCCCGGACGCGCCCCTCACCATGGTCGAGTTCACGGACCTCGAGTGCCCCTACTGCCGGGCGTTCCACGTGGGCACCTTCGAGCAGATCAAGCGCGAGTACATCGACACCGGCAAGCTCCGCTTCGTGAGCCGCGACTTCCCCCTCGACTTCCATCCCAACGCGCGGCCGGCGGCCCTGGCCGTGCGCTGCGCCGCCGAGCAGGGCAAGTTCTGGGAGATGCGTCACGGCGTCACCCTCAAGGCCGCCGCGCTGAGCCGGGAGGTCTACGACCGGCTGGCCGGCGAGCTCGGTCTCGACAGCGAGCGGTTCGCCGCGTGCATCGCCGCCGACCGGTACCGCGCCGCCATCGACCGCGACGTGGCCGACGCCCAGGCCGTCGGTGTCAACGGCACCCCGACCTTCGTGCTCGGCCCCACGACCCCGGGAACGTCGGTCGAGGGCCAGCGCATCGTGGGCGCGCTCCCCTTCCCGATGTTCGAGACGCAGATCAAGGCCCTCCTCGGCGGACGCTGACCGCGGCCCCCCCCTCCCTCAGAGCCGGTGCAGCGGGAAGATCGTCCGCTGCACGGCGTCGACCTGGCGGGCGGCGTACTCGGTGACCGCGCCGCGGATCTCCTCGGGCAGCGGGCGCGGCTCGTCCCAGAGCCCCAGCGAGCCGAAGTCGTAGCGCTGCACGTCCTCGGCGAAGGCCTCCGGCAGCGCCGCCGGCAGCTCCACGTGATTCAGCACCGCCCACGCCACGGTCCACGCCCGGGCCACGTTGCGCACGTCGTAGCCGCCCCCGCCGAGCGCGACGAGGCGCGGGGCCATCGGCACGACCCGGGCGAGCGCGCGTGCGAAGCCCTGCACGTCGAGGGCCAGGTGGGTGAGCGGATCGGTCCGGTGGGAGTCGATGCCGAGCTGAGCCACGATCACGTCGGGCTTGAAGCGCTCGAGCAGCGGCGGGACCACCGCCTCGAAGGCCGGCATGTACGTCTCGGTGTCGGTATAGGCCTCCAGCGGCAGGTTGACCGAGAAGCCGGCCGCGTCGCCCCGTCCCAGCTCGTGCACGAACCCGGTGCCCGGGAACAGGCGCTCGCCGCGCTCGTGGACGGAGATCGTCAGCACGCTGGGATCGTCGTAGAACGCGTACTGGACCCCGTCGCCGTGGTGGGCGTCGATGTCCACGTAGGCCACCCGCAGCCCCCGCTCGCGCAGCCGCAAGATGGCCAGCACGGCGTCGTTGACGTAGCAGAAGCCGGACGCGCGGTCGGGCAGCGCGTGGTGCAGGCCTCCCGCGAAGTGAAAGGCCCGGTCCACTTCGCCGCGGCCGACCATGTCGGCGGCCAGCAGCGAGCCCGCGGCGACGAGCTGGGCGGCCTCCCACACGCCGCGAAACACCGGGTTGTCGCCGGGGCCCAGGCCGAAGCGATCGCCCTGCGGAGGCTGCACCCCCGCGTTGGCCGCCTTGAGCACGCTCAGGTACTCGGGGGCGTGGAACACGGCGATGTCGTCCTCGGCGGCCGGGGTGGGCGCGCGCACGACGACACCGGCGCGCTCGGTGAGACCGTAGGCCTGCATCAGGCGCCAGGTGAGTCCCAGGCGCTCCATCCGGAGGGGATGGTGCGGCCCGTAGTCGAACCGGGCCCAGTCCTGCGAGTGCACGAGCGCGGTCTTCACGGGCGGCGCCGCCACGCGCCCGACTTGCCGCCGGACTTCTCCAGCAGCCGCAGCCGGGTGATCGTCACCCCCTTCTCCAGCGCCTTCACCATGTCGTAGATCGTCAGCGCGGCCACGCCGGCCGCGGTGAGCGCCTCCATCTCGACGCCGGTCTTGTCGACGGTGGACACGCGAGCCTCGATGGCCAGCTCGCCTCGACGGGGCCGCGCGTGGAACGAGACGTCCACCCGGGTCAGACGCAGCGGATGGCAGAGGGGAATCAGCTCGGGCGTGCGCTTGGCGGCCAGGATCCCGGCCGTGCGGGCGACCCCCAGCACGTCGCCCTTGGGCGCGTCGCCGCGCTGCACGGCGCGAAGCGTCGCCGGACGCATCCGCACGATCGCGTGGGCAACGGCCTCGCGGGCGGTTTCCGGCTTGGAGGACACGTCGACCATGCGGGCCTCACCCTGGCGCGTGAGATGGGTCAGGCCGTCGTACCCGTCGGTGACGCCGGTCCGCCCTCGCCGCCGCCGCGCGGTGCGACGGCGACGGACGCGACCGGTCGAGCTCAGGCGGTAACGCCGGAGCGGGTGCTCCGGATGATGGCCTCCATGCGGTCCTTGGCCATCAACTTCAGCTTCTTCAGCTCGCTCACCCGCCAGTGCTGGTCCGCCGAGAGCGAGCCGGCGCCCTTCAGCGACTCGAGCTCGTGCTCGTAGCCCTGATGCTCGGAGCGAAGGCGCCGGAATTCCTCGTTCTCGGCCATGAGTCGTTCGATGAGGGTCTCCTGGGTCATACGTTGACCTCCCTGGCACGCGACGGGGCCGGCCGTAAAACAAACAAAGCCAGCGTCGTCGTGAGCGCTGGCTTGCGGACGTTTGACTCTATACCAACCCCCGTCCCCTGCCACTGGTTGCGGGTGCTTCTCTTATATCGCCGAAGCTCGGGAGGTGTCAAGGGACGCGGCGCCGTCGATGACGTGCAGCGCGCTCGCCTTGAACACTGCCGTGACGGCGTGGCCGCAGCCCAGGCCGAGCTCGTCGAGCGAGCGCGGCGTCACCGCGGCGACCAGCAGGAAGCCGCAGTCGATCAGCACGTGAAGGCCCGTGTCGGTCCGGGTGATGCGCGCGATCGTGCCCTCGAGGACGTTGCGCGCGCTCGAGGCCAGCACGCGCTCGCGAGGCCGCGCGAGCACGACGTCCTCCGGTCGGAGGGCCAGGCGGACCCGGGCGCCGACCTCCGCGGGCGCCGCGGCCTGCAGCAGGCGGCCGGCGACGTCCACGCGGGTGACGCCGTCCTCCCGCCCCAGGACGCGCCCCGTGACGATCGTCTCCACCCCGACGAAGCGGGCCACGTCCTCGGAGGCCGGCGCGTGGAACACGCGCGCGGTCTCGTCGATCTGGCACAGTCGACCGCCGATCAGTACCGCCACCCGATCGGCCAGCGCCTGGGCCTCACCCCGATGGTGGGTGACGATCACCGTCGTGATCCGGTCCTGGCGCAGGATCGCGCCGAGGTCCTTGATGAGCGCCGTCCGCGAGGGCTGGTCGAGGGCGGCGAAGGGCTCGTCGAGCAGCAGGACGTCGGGCTCCAGCACCAGCGCCCGGGCCAGGGCGACCCGCTGCGCCTCGCCGCCCGAGAGCGTGCGAGCGCGCCGCCCGGCCAGGCCCGCGACGCCGAGACGCTCGAGCCACCGGGCCACGCGCCCGGCGACCGCGGCGGCCGGCACGCCACGAAAGCGCAGACCGAGCCCCACGTTGGCGGCGACGGTGGTGTCGGCCAGCAGCGGCTCCTGGAACACCGCCGCCATGCGCCGCCGCTCGGCCAGCGCGGCGCGCGGATCGACCGGCCGCCCGCCGACGAGGATCTGGCCCGCGTCGGGGCGCTCGAGCAGGCCGAGCAACCGCAGCAGGGTGGACTTGCCGCTGCCGTTGGGGCCGATCACGCCGAGCACCTCGCCGGACCGCACCTCCAGCGCGCCCACCTCGAGCGTGAAGTCGCCCGCCCGCCGACGGACGTCGCGCAGCCCGAGCACGACGCTCACGCCGGCAGCACGTGGATCGAGCCCCGATGGATCGAGAACTCCCAGTGGCGGTCGCGCTCGATCTCGAGGATCTCGTACACCAGGTGCGGGACCTCGACCTCGATGTCCCAGTCGCCCTGGGCCGGCGGTCCGGGGTCGTCGAGCCGGATGCGCAGGGTGTACGTCGTGCCGAAGTCCTCGTCGGCCACGACCTGGCCGCGCATGAGGTTCATGTGGTGCTGGACGTCGGCCACGACGCGGTCCTTGCGGATGAGCCGCACGTACTCGGGCCGGATGAAGAACGCGATCGGCGCCTCCGGCGGCGGCAGGTAGGAGCGGCTCGGCGAGTTCACGGCTTCCAGGACCTGGCCGCGCCAGCGGAGCTGGATGCGGTCCGGCGTCGCCTTGACGACCGTGCCGCGCAGCACGTTGGGAATGCCCATGATCCGCGCGACCGACTCCGAGGCCGGCTGCCACAGCAGCTCCGCCCGCGGCGCCGCCTGCACCACCCGCCCGGCGTCGTACACGACGATGCGGTCGGCGAGGCGGTACGCCTCGGTGAAGTCGTGGGTGACGACGACGGCGGCGGTGCCGACCTCGCTCAGCAGCGCGCGCAGCTCGTCGCGCAGGGCGCGCCGCAGCGGCGCGTCCAGCGCCGACAGCGGCTCGTCGAGGAGGAGCAGCGCCGGCTCGATGGCCAGCGCGCGGCCGAGCGCGACCCGCTGGCGCTGGCCGCCGGAGAGATCTCTCGGGTAGCGGCGTCCCAGGTCGCCCAGCCCCAGCTTGTCGAGGGTGGCGGCGACCCGCCGCGCCCGCTCGGCGCGCGGCCTGCCCCGCAGACCGAAGCCGACGTTGTCGGCGACCGTGAGGTGGGGGAAGAGCGCGTAGCCCTGGAAGACGTAGCCGATCCGCCGCGCCTGGGCGGCGACGTTCACGCCGGTCTGGCTGTCGAAGAAGACGCGGCCGTCCACCACGATGCGGCCCGCGCGCGGCCGGACGAGCCCGGCCAGGCACTGCAGCGTCAGCGTCTTGCCCGCCCCGGACGGACCGAAGAGGACCGCGACGCCCCCGCCGGCCGACCAGGCGACGTCGAGCTCGAAGCCGGGGACCTGGACGGCGAGGGCGACCTCGAGCCGGCCGGTCACGTGGCCCTCGCCCCGAGCCGGTTGGCCGTCACGATCACGACGCACGACAGCGCCGTGAGGAGGCCGACGAGCATCAGCGCCCTGGCGTCCTCGCCGGTCTGCACCGCGGTGTAGATGGCCAGCGGCACGGTGGCCGTCTTGCCGGGGATGTTGCCGGCCAGCATGAGCGTCGCGCCGAACTCGCCGAGCGCCCGCGCGAAGGCGAGCACGAGCCCGGCCAGGATGCCGTTGCGGGCCAGGGGCAGCGTGACCTCCACGGCCGTGCGCAGCTCGGAGCGGCCGAGCGTGTAGGCGGCGCGCTCGAGGTCGCGGTCGACCGATTCGAAGGCGGCCTTGGCCGTGCGCACGAGCAGCGGCAGCGCCATGATGGTCGCCGCCACCACCGCCGCGTACCAGGTGAACGCCACGCTCCAGCCCGTCACCTGGTAGATCGGCGCGCCGAGCCAGCCGCGGCGGCCGAGGAGCACGATGAGGTAGTACCCCGTCACCGTGGGCGGCAGCACCAGCGGCAGCGTGGTGAGCAGGTCCACCAGGCTGCGGCCCCGGAATCGCCGGCGGGCCAGGACGTAGGCCAGCGGCACGCCGACGATCGCGTTCAGCAGCGTGGCGAGGACGGCCACCTGCATCGACAGCACCAGCGCGCTCGTCGTCTCGGAGCTCACGCCCGAGATCTTACTGCACGGGCCCGACCCCCGTTCGAGAGCGCCCCGTCGCCGGGCGACGGCCCAGCCCTCGACTCACCGCCCGCCCGAGGCAGGCGGCAGGAAGCCGAGCCGGCCCAGCACGGTCTGACCGTCGCGGCTCGTCAGCAGGTCGGCGAAGGCCCGGGCGAGCGCCGCCTGCCGGGCGCCCGTCACGACCGCCACGGGGTAGAGCACGGGCCGGTACGTGTCCTCCGCGGGCCGGAAGGCCTCCGTGACCTGCCGGCGGCGGGTGGCGGCGTCGGTCGTGTAGACGAACCCGGCGTCGACCTCGCCCCGAGCGACGTAGTCGAGCGCCTGCCTGACGTTCTCCGCGTAGACGAGCTTGGGCTGGAGTCTCTCCCAGAGGCCGAGCGTCCTCAGGCTCTCCTCGGCGTACTGTCCGACGGGCACCGTCCTGGGACTGCCGATGACGATCTTCGTGACCCGGGCGTCGAGGAGGCCGGCCGGCGTGGCGATGTCGGTCTTCGAGTCGATCGGCTTGACGACGGTGAGGACGTTGCGCGCGAAGACCCGGCGAGTCGACGGCACGATGAGCCCCTTCTTCTCCAGCTCGTCCATCTGGCGCTGGGCCGCCGACACGAACAGGTCGATCGGGGCGCCGGCCTCGATCTGCTTCTGCAGCTCCCCGGAGGAGCCGAAGTTGTACCGGAGCACGACGCCGGGCCGGGACGCCACGAAGACCCGCCCGAGCTCCTCCACGGCGTCCTTCATGCTGATGGCGACCGACAGCGTCGCCTCCTGGGCCGAGGCCGCAGCGGCCGGGGCCAGCCCGAGCAGCGCGAGGAGCACGGCGGCTCCGACGACGGACATGGATGACCTCCCGGACGTCATGATCGCTCCACGGCCGTCAGGATGCGCGCCGCTGCTGCAGCGTCGTCAGCGCCCAGTTCACGGCGAAGACGAGGACCAGGAGCAGGATCGACAGCGCGATGGCCACGTCGAAGTTGCCCTTGCCGGTCTCCAGCACCATCGCCGTCGTGAGCGTGCGCGTGTGGCCCTTGATGTTGCCGCCGACCATCATCGAGGCGCCGATCTCGGAGATGACGCCGCCGAAGCCGGCCATCACCGCCGCCAGCATGGGCAGCCGCGCCTCGCGCAGCACCACCCACACCATCTGCGCCCGCGAGGCGCCCAGCGCCAGGAGCTGGAGCCGGAAGGGAGCCGGGACGTTCTGCACGGCGGCCAGCGTGATGCCGGTGACGATCGGCGCGGCGATCACCGCCTGGGCCAGCACGATCGCCGCCGGCGTGTACAGCATCTCCCAGTCGCCGAGCGGGCCGCTGCGCCACAGCAGGATCGTCACGAACAGGCCCACGACGACCGGCGGCAGGCCCATCCCGGTGTTCACCGCGCTGACCACCAGCGTGCGCCCGGGAAAGCGCGTGAGCGCGAGTGCGGCGCCGGCGGGGATGCCGAGGAGCAGCGCGATGAGCGTGGCCGTGCCCGAGACCTGCAAGGACAGCCAGAGGACCGCGACGATCTCGCGATCGGCCCCCAGCAGGAGCGCGGCTGCCTGGCGTGCGCCCGCGACGAGGACGTCCACGGACTAGAAGTCCTCGTCCGTCCTTCCGGCGATCGGCACGAACAGCGCCTGCCCGTACTTGTCCACCCCGAACGTCCGGATCACCGCCTGCGTGTCCGGAGCGAGCATGAACGCGGCGAAGGCCTTGCCGCCGGCCGCGTTCACCCGCGGGCCGTTGGCGGGATTGACCTCCAGGACCGAGTAGACGTTCAGCAGGAGCCGGTCGCGCTCGACCATCGGCTCGAGGCCGACGCGCTTGCGGAAGGCCAGCAGCGTGGCCCGGTCGGTCAGGGTGTACGCGTGGCGATCGTCGGCGATGCCGAGCGTGGCGCCCATGCCCTGCCCCGACTCGATGTACCAGGGGGCGGCGGGCGTCAGCCCGGCCTCCGTCCACAGGCGCTGCTCCAGGACGTGCGTGCCCGACTTGTCGCCGCGCGAGACGAACCGCGCGCCGGCGGCGGCGATCTTCCTGAGGGCGTCGACGACCCGCGGGTCGCCCTTGATCTTCGCCGGATCCGCCTCCGGACCCACCACCAGGAAGTCGTTGTACATGACCAGGCGGCGATCGTGCAGCTTGCCCTCGGCGACGTACTTCTTCTCGAGAGCGGGCGCGTGGCAGAGGGTCACGTCGGCCTCGCCGCGCGCGGCCAGGGCCAGGGCCTGGCCGGTCCCGACCGAGATCGTCTTCACGGTGTAGCCGGTGCTCTTCTCGAAGAGCGGGACCAGCGCGTCGAGGAGCCCGGAGTCCTGGGTGCTCGTGGTCGTCGAGAGGATCACCGTCCGGGAGGCCGGGGTCTGGGCCAGGGCCGTCGTGGCCAGCGCCAGGATCAGGGCGACGAGCAGCGCGGTCGGCCGTCGCATGCGATCTCGCTTTCCGCGGGTCGCACCGGACCCGCCCAATGATGCTCGCGGCGACATAGTTTTATATGCTCCACGGAGCATATGCAAGCTCCCGGTGGCGGCCGGACGCCCGGAGTAGAATGCGCGAGTGGCCGAGCCGCGGATCCTGATCGTCGACGACGAGCCGGACATGGTCGACAACTGTGCGCGGATCCTCCGCCGCGCCGGCTACCGCTGCCTGACCGCCGTCGATCCCCAGCGGGCCGCGACCCTGCTGGAGTCCGAGCGACCCGACCTGCTGCTCACGGATCTGAAGATGCCGGGGCTCGACGGCCTGGCCCTCCTGCGCCGGGCCAGGGAGCTGGACGCGGCGCTGCCCGTGGTCGTGATCACCGCCTTCGCGACGATCGAGTCGGCGGTGGCCGCCATCAAGGACGGCGCGTTCGACTATCTGCCCAAGACCTTCTCCGTCGATCAGCTCACGCTGGTGGTCGAGCGGGCGCTGCGCCAGCGGCGGCTCGCGCTCGAGAACGTCCACCTTCGCGAGCAGCTGAAGACCGCCTTCGCGCTGGACAACATCATCGGGCGCAGCGCCGCCATGGCCCAGGTCTTCGAGCTGGTCAAGAAGGCGGCGCGCTCGGAGGCCAACATCCTGGTGCTGGGCGAGTCGGGCACCGGCAAGGAGCTGATCGCGCGCGCGATCCACGCCAACAGCCCTCGGGCCGCCCACGGCTTCGTGCCGATCGACTGCGCCTCGCTGCCCGAGAACCTCCTGGAGTCCGAGCTGTTCGGTCACGAGAAGGGTGCCTTCACCGGCGCCATCCGGGCCAAGCCGGGTCTCATGGAAGTCGCCACCGGCGGCACGCTCTTCCTCGACGAGATCGGCGACCTGCCGGTCAGCCTGCAGGTCAAGCTGCTGCGCGCGCTCCAGGAGCGCCAGATCCGCCGGGTCGGCGGCACGAGCCTCATCGACGTGGACCTGCGGGTGGTGTCCGCCACCAACCGCGACCTCCGCGACGCCGCGGTCCGGGGCCAGTTCCGCGAGGAGCTCTACTACCGGGTGAACGTCATCGAGATCCGGCTGCCGCCGCTACGCGAGCGCGCCGGCGACGTGCGCCTGCTCGCCCACGCGTTCCTCAAGCGCTACGGGCAGGAACGCATGGTGTCCTACGACGAGGCGGCGATGCTCGCGCTGGAGTCCTACCCGTGGCCCGGCAACGTGCGGGAGCTGCAAAACGTGGTCGAGCGGGCGTGCGCCCTGTCCGAGGGCGACGCGGTGACCGTCGGCGACCTGCCCGACCACGTGAGGGCCGGCGCCCGGGCCGGTTCGACGCCCGGCGTCGGTCAGCTTCCCGCGGAGGTGCACATGGCCGGCGCCGCCGACCTCGGACTGAAGGAAGCCAAGGAGCGCTGGATGGCGGTGCTCGAGGCCTCGTACCTGCGCGAGCTGCTCGATCGCCACCACGGGAACATCTCCGCGGCTGCCAAGACCGCCGGCATCGACCGCAAGACCTTCCACCGCCTGATCAACAAGCACCAGATCCGCAGCTGATCGCCGCCGTGGCGCCGCGCCGGCGGCGGGCGGCCCGGGGGACACGACTCGTCACCGCTGCGGCGATACCGCCTCGCCGAGGACGCCGCGCTCTTCATGCGGCCCGGTCCATGAACAGCGTGGCGAGCCGGCGCCGCGCGTCCTCCCGGGCATCCTCGCGAGACTCGAAGCCGGCCCAGTACGTGGACCAGCTGCTCTCGATGACTCGACCGGTGCCCGGGTCGACGATGGTCCAGCACCAGAGGCTTGGATCCGACATGAGGTGGATGCTGACGCGCGCGGGCCCGTCCGTGATCATCTCCGTCTCCCCTTCTCACGCGAGAGCTCCCTCGCGAGCGAGTGCGTTTCACACGGCCGCCCCCGAAATTGTGGGGCCCGATGTCGTGCAACGGCGCTGCCAGACCGATGCCCCGGGTTTTCGCCGACTTTCGCCGCGGGTGCCCGCGCTGCGCGCCTCGCGGGTGGGGCGACGCTGCCGCAAACGTGGCGCCGTCGCCCCGGCGGGCGTCCGCCGCACCCCCCCGAAATGCGCCAGGGTGCGACGCGAGCGATCTGGCGGATGGCTTGCAGGTCGCCTCCTGGCCAGAGCGGCGGCCACTGCAGCGTGGGTGAGCCCCCGAGGAGAGAGTCATGATTGCCCGCGACCTGATGACAGCGAATCCCGCGACGGTGACCCCACGGACCACGATCGCCGAGGCCTGGGACCTGATGCGCGAGCTCGACGTCCGGCATCTGCCGGTCGTCGACGGAGACGCCCTCGTCGGCATGCTCAGCGATCGCGATCTCGGCAGCCTGGATCTGGCCCGTCTCCTGAACGAGGACGGCGCGGATGCGCTCCGGAGGCGACTGGCACTGCCGGTCATCCAGATCATGAGCGCCGACGTGATCGCCGTCGAGCCCGACACCGAGATGAGCGAGATCATCACGATGCTGCTCGAGCACCGGGTCGGAGCGCTGCCGGTGGTCCTGACCGGCACGCGCCAGGTGGTCGGTATCGTCAGCTACGTCGACGTGCTGCGGGCCGTCGAGAACGCGATCGAGGTCGAGTGACGGCGCGCGAGCCTCCCGGCCGCGTCGGCCTCCGCGGGGCCGGGCTCACGCCTCCGCGGGAGGGCTCTGCAAGCCTCGCGGCGGCCGGTACAGCAGGACGCCGATCCGGGCCCGCCTGAGCGTCGCCTCGGCGACGCTTCCCAGAAGCGCCCGCTTCATCGAGCTCCGGGTGCCCGTGGTGACGACGATCGTGTCGGCGCCGAAGGCCTCGGCCTCGGCGAGGATCTCGGCGACGGGATCGCCGAAGCGCACCACGTGGTCCACTGCGCCCGGGATGCGCGCGGCCGTCGATTCGAGCGCGTCGGACCACAGAGCCTGGACGCGGGCCATCTCCTGGTCGACGTAGGCGACGGTGCGGCCCTCCGCCGTCTCCACGAGGTCCGGCACCGGGGCTACGTGCGTGAGCCGGACGCTGGCACCAGCCGCGGCCAGCATCGTCAGGATCGGGAGAACGTCCTCGGTCGCATCGGTCGTGTCGAGCGGAACGAGCACTCGCTTGCTCATTGGAGGACCTCCTCCGCCGAGCTCCTCGTCCTCGGCGGGTCGGACATCTCTCGTCGCATCCCGCGAGCCATGGCCACGACGACGTATGCATCGGCACGGCCACGCCCGATGTCGTGGCGAATGGCGCACTTGCCCGGCGCCCGGCGACGTCGGAGCGAGCCACGGATGCCTCACCCGGAGGCACCGTCGCCACGCCCGGCATCCGCGCCGGGTCGCGGGCGGGCGGGGCGTCGGTACCACAGGCACCGGCCCGGGCCCGGGGCAACCCCGTGTTTTCGCGCGGGTCATTACTGGCACTGCCGTTGCCGCAGCTGTTGCCTCGGGGAAGACGTCGGATGAACGGCCGCGATCGGATCGGGACTGCGCCGTGACCTGGGCCGTGTGGATCACGGGCCTGCCGGGCAGCGGAAAGTCCGTGGTCGCCCGGGCGGTGGCGGACAAGCTGCGCGCCGGGGGAGAGCCCGTGACCGTCCTCGAGCTCGACGCCATCCGGAGATCGCTCACGCCGGCGCCGACCTACAGTGATGCCGAGCGGGAGGCCGTGTACCGCGCCCTCGTCTACATCGGCGTCTGCGTCGTGGAGCAGGGTCGGCCGGTGATCTTCGACGCCACCGCCCACCGGCGAGCGTGGCGCGACCTGGCCCGGGCGATGATCGCGCGCTTCGCCGAGATCCAGCTGGTCTGCCCCCTCGCGGTGTGCCGGCAGCGCGAAGCGAGGCGTCGGCGCAGCCATGCGCCGACCGGGATCTACGCGCGCGGCACCGGGGCGGGCGCCCGTGTCCCCGGGGTCAACGTCGAGTACGAGCCGGCTCGCGCTCCCGAGCTCACCATCGATACGATCGCCTGGAGCGTGGACGTCGCGGCCGCCGCCATCGCACATCTGATCCATCGCCGACTGCTGTCGGACCGATCAGGCGGAAGAGGACATCCCGGTCGTGACGCGGCCGGTCGCACCGAGCGGCTCCTGCTCCGCGGCGGATCCGACGAGCAGCGGGCGATCAGCGACCGCGCGCGCGCCTGGGTCGCCCGCCACCGGATGGTCGAGGAGCAGATCGCGGCGCGAGGCGTCACCGACCCGGCCGTCCTGCAGGCCATGCGCACGGTGCCGCGTGATCGCTTCGTCGACGAGCTCCAGGCCCGGTTCGCCTACGAGGACCAGCCTCTGCCGATCGGTGACGGCCAGACGATCTCCCAGCCCTACATCGTCGCCGTGGTCACCGACGCGCTGCGGCTGCGTCCCGGCGACCGGGTGCTCGAGATCGGCACCGGCAGCGGATATGCCGCGGCCGTCCTCTCCGTCCTGGCCGCCGACGTCTACACGGTCGAGCGAGTCGAGCGCCTGGCGCGATCGGCCACACTGCGACTGCGCGATCTCGGCTACATCAACGTCCACGTCCGGCACGGCGACGGCTCGCTGGGATGGCCGGAGCACGCCCCCTTCGACGCGATCGTGGTCGCAGCCGGCGGACCCGACGTCCCGCGCACGCTCCTGCGCCAGCTGGCGATCGGCGGCCGGCTGGTCATGCCGGTGGGAGCGGCGCCGCGCTGGCAGACCCTCGTCCGGATCACGCGGACGGGCGCGGACACGTACGACCGCGACACGCTCGAGGAGGTTGCCTTCGTGCGCTTGCTCGGCGCCGAGGGTTGGCCGACCTCCGTGAAGGACGGAGCTCAGACCTCGTCGAGCTGATCCCTCGGTCGCGTCGCTGGCGTGCACCAGGCCTCCGCACCGGCAGCGCGCGGGACGGCGCTCCGAACACTCCGGACACTGCATGTCGCCCTGATGATGGTTGACCACGTCGCCGACCGTGAACAGCGTCATGGCCGGCGGGCCCGGACGTGCGGCGAGCCCGCCCCAGGCTGGGGCGACGTCGCCGCGGGCGCCGCCCCCCCTACGCCGGAAGGCCCCGAGTTTCAACGCGTCCGGTGTGGCCGTCGGCTTGCACCCTCCAAGCGCCGTCGAAAAGCGCGGTTCGTGACGACCGGAAAGGAGGAGAGAGTCATGCGCGCGTTGACACCGTGGACAGGAGCGGGGCTCAGGCGTGAGATGGACCGCCTCTTCGAGCGCTTCTTCGAGCCGCCGTGGCCCGAGCTGCCGTTGCCGGGCGACTGGACACCGGCCCTCGACGTGGCCGAGGGCAAGGAGACGATCACCGTCAGGGCCGAGCTACCCGGTGTGGAGCCGACGGAGATCGCCGTGACCCTGGAAGGAGAGATGCTGACGATCAAGGGGGAGAAGGAGCACACGAAGGAAGAGAAGGACGAGCGCCTCCACCGGGTGGAGCGCGGCTGGGGGGCGTTCATGCGGACCGTCCGCTTGCCGGCCGCCGTGGATGCCGGCAAGGTGGCGGCGACGTTCAAGAACGGCGTGGTGACGGTCACGCTGCCCAAGACGCCCGGCGCCAAGGGCACGATGATCCCGCTCAAGACGGAGTAGCGGTCGTCAGCCTCCGGCGCCGCTCGCCCCGGCGGAGCGGCGCCCGGAGTCTGCGATCCGTGGGGGGCGCCGACCATGCGGGTCCGTGAGGCGATGACGGCGAACCCGGTGACGATCGATCCGGAGGCGCCGCTGGAGACGGCCGCGGTGACGATGCGCGAGCGCGGCCTGCGCCATCTGCCCGTCGTGGACGACGTCGGCCGGCTGGTCGGCATCGTCACCGATCGCGATCTACGCAGCGCCGCGCTCGCCCCGCCGGGCGTCGATCACCTGCCGACCGGGCTGCGACGCCGTCTCGGTGAGGTGACGGACAGGCTCAACGACGTGCGGGTGCGTCACGCGATGACCTGGAATGCGCTGACGACGGGCCCGGACGTTCCGGTCGAGCAGGCGGCCGCGGTGATGGCGGACGCGCGCATCGGCAGCCTGCCCGTCGTCGAGCGCGAGCAGCTGATCGGGATCCTCACCGAGCACGACCTGCTCAGGGTCCTGGCCGCGAGCCTCCCCTCTCTGCGGGGTGATCCCGACGATTATTTCTGGTGACGGGGTCGATCGACCGCTCACCCGGGAGGGCACCATGTACTCGATGACGACGCTGGAAGGCGCGTTGCTGGGCGGCGTGATCCTCATCGCCACGCCGCTGCTGGTCCTCGGTGCGCTCGCGCTGTTCCCGCGCGCCTCGCGCACCGTCCCCGCCTCCGTGTCCTGCCCTCTGCTCGGCCGACAGGTCCAGGCCGAGCTGGTGCGCGACGAGTGGACCCTCCGGTTCACGGACGTCGCGCGGTGCTCGGTCCTCGGCAAGCACGGCGCGGTGCGGTGCCACAAGCGCTGCCTGCCCGGGGCGTGCCAGGCCACGAGGCTGTGCGCCTAGCGCCGTCCCCCTCGCGGCGGACGGCGACCTAGAGCGCGCCAGCGGCGTGGCTCGATCGGGCGTCGGCTACGGCTGCCTGGTGAGGAAATGGGCGCGGCGGTTCTGGGCCCAGCACGTCTCGGTGTGCTCGATGCACCCGGGGCGCTCCTCGCCGTAGCTGATGACCGTGATCCGCGTGGCCGCCACCCCGCGCTTGACGAGATAGTCCTGGGCGGCGCGGGCTCGGCGCTCGCCCAGCGCGAGGTTGTAGGCGTTGGTGCCGCGCTCGTCGCAGTGGCCCTCGATGAGAACCAGCGCGGAGGGGTTCGCGGTGAGCCACTGGACACTGCCGTCGAGGGTCTTCACCGCGTCCGGGCGGAGCGCGTACCGATCGAAATCGAAGAAGACGTCGCGTAGCTCCGGGACGACCCTGAACTCGGCGGTGGCGGGCCGCGCGGGTGGCGCGGGTGCGGGGGCCGCGACGGGCGGTGGCGCGGCCGGCGGAGCAGCGGCGGGCGGGGCCACCGGCGCCGGAGCCGGAGCCGGGACCGCCGGCGCGGGAGTGGCCGGCGGGGTCGTCTCGGCAGTGCCGGTGGGCGGCGGAGCCGCCGCCTGGGTCAGCGCGGGGCGCTTGGCGCAGCCCGGCGCGAGCATCGCGAGCACGGCGACGAAGGCGCACAGGGTGCGCAGGGCCATCTGATCTCTCCTTTGCGCTCGGTCGGCGCAATACGGGTGAAGACGGGATCCGCAGTCCACGACTCTCGCTCGGTGTGATCTTCCGGGCTGCACGCATTCTCGACCGCGGCGGGCTTCTTGGCAACGTCCCACCGCGGTCCCGGCGGGGCGCCCTCGCCCCAGCCCTCCTCGCGTCCTGACGTCACAAGCGAGCGTTTTCGTTCGATTTCAACCATGGCACGGCCCTTGCCGCCGTCGATGCCCAGGCGCCGGCAGAGCCGGCGCGAAGTCAGCGCTTGCAGAGGAGAACATCCGATGAAGATCAGCACGATCCTGGTTCCGCTCGACGGCTCGGCTCTCGCCGAGGCCGCCTTGCGCCCCGCCGTGGACCTGGCCCGCGACTATCAGGCCAAGCTGGTGCTCGTCCGGGCCGCCGAAGCGCATGCGTTCCCGATCGTGGATCCCACCGAGGCGCAGGTGGATGCCGTGCGGGCCGCCGAGGAGTACCTGGCGGGCGCGCGCGAGCGGGTCACCGCGGCCGGCCTGGCCGACGTCGAGACCGCGGTGTGGTACGGCCCGCCCGCCGAGGCGATCGGCGAGGCCGCTCGCTACCGCGCAGCCGACCTGATCGTGATGTCGAGCCACGGGCGCAGCGGTCTGGGTCGACTCGTCCTCGGCAGCGTCACCGAGACCGTGCTGCGCACCACCTACACGCCGATCTTCCTGGTCCGTCCGGGCGAAGGGCTCGGCGACGCGGCGTTCCTTCCCGCGAAGGCGGAGCTGGCCAATGTATAGTCATCGCCGGGTTCTGGTTGCCCTCGACGGGTCACCGACGGCCGAGGCCGTCCTGCGTTTTCTGCTGGAGATCGCCGGGCCCCTGGACATGACCGTGGTGCTGATCCGGGTGCTCGAGCCGATTCCGCCGATGGTCATCGAGGGCGTGCGTCACCTGGTGCTCGAGGACGTGGGAAGCCGGCGGCGGGACGCCGAGGAGTACCTGGCGCCCATCGCCGCCGCGCTCCGCGCGCAGGGGGTCGACGTGTCCTGGCAGGTCCGGCGTGGACGGGCCGCCGAGGAGATCCTGGCGGCCGCGGCGGAGAGTAACGTGGACCTCATCGCCATGGCCACGCACGGGCGCACGGGCCTGGGCCGCCTGTTGTTCGGCTCGGTGGCCGAGGCCGTGCTCCGGCAGGCCCCGGTGCCGGTGTTCATGATTCGCCAGCCCGACGGCATCGCCGAGGCGATCTCGGGCATGAAGGAGGTTCAGGCCCGATGAGTCGTCGGGTTCTGCATCCCACGGATTTCTCGAAGGCCTCGAGCGCCGCATTCACACGGGCCCTGGCCGACGCGCGCGCGGGCCGTAGCGAGCTCGTGCTCGCGCACGTGCTGGCGCCGGTCATCCCGGTGGCCGGCGAGGGATATGTGTCGCCGTCGGTCTACGAGCAGATGACGGAGTCGGCACGGATGTGGGCGCAGAAGCAGATGGACCGTCTGCTCGCGAAGGCCCGGGCGGCCCGGGTGCGCGCCCGCGGTCTGATCCTGGAGGGCGTCGCGCACGAGCAGATCGTGCGCGCGGCCAAGCAGCAGCGGGCCGGCGTCATCATCATGGGAACGCACGGCCGCACCGGCGTGGCCCGGTTCTTTCTCGGCAGCGTCGCGGCCCGGGTCGCCGCCACCGCTCCCTGCCCGGTGCTCACGGTGCGAGGACGCTAGCCAAGCCGGCCGGCCCGAACGGGGTGGGCGATGAGCGTTGATCGCGCGCAGGCTCCGGAGATGCCCCGGCTCGGGCCCTACTTGGCCGGGGTCCTCGGCGACACCACCGAGGTGGTGGCGGTTCGCCCGCTCGGCGGTCCAGCGGCGGACGACCCCAAGGGCTTCGGCTACGGGCTACCGCTCGAGGTGGAGTGCCGGACGCGCGGCCGCAGCTGCGCGTTCGTCGTGAGCCGCACCCGTCCGGCCCAGGGCTTCGGCCACGACTATCCGGCGGATCGCGCCTGGCAGGCGATCTACGGCCACAGCGCCTACAACGACTTCCCCCGCCACGTCCGGAGCGCCGACGTCGGCTTCATCCGGTCCTCGGGCGAGATGGTGTCGGCGGCCGACGCGCTCGACTTCTTCCAGCTCGTCGAGAAGGCCGAGGGCCGCCTGTACTGGCTCGATCTCGATCGCCTCCTCGTCGAGACCGCGACGCCGCTCGACGCCGAGCGCGTGCGGGCCCTGGCCAGGTTCCTGACCGTCGTCCACACCCTGAAGCGCGTCGAGCCGACGCTCTATCACCGGCGCATCCGTGAGATGGTCGGGCACGGCGAGTGTGCGATGGGCATCATCGACAGCTACCCGCATCCGTGGCCCCCACTGCCGCCGGAGGCGTGCGAGGCGCTCGAGCACGCGCTGGTCCACTGGCGCTGGCGGCTGCGCGGACGCACGCACCGCCTGTCGCGTACCCACGGCGACTTCCACCCCTGGAACATCCTGTTCCGCACGGGCACCGACTTCAGCGTGCTGGACCGCAGCCGCGGCGAATGGGGCGAGCCGGCCGACGACGTGGCCGCGCTGGGCATCAACTACCTGTTCTTCGGCATGCGCCGCGCGGCCGCGCAGGGGGCCCGCGGCGTGGCCGAGCCGTTCCTCGGGCTGTTCCGCGACTTCCTCACGACGTACGTCCAGGCCAGCTCCGATCACGAAGTGCTGGAGACGCTGCCGCCGTTCCTGGCGTTTCGCGCCCTGGTGCTCGCGCATCCGCGGTGGTATCCGGATCTGACCGAGGGCCTGCGCGTCGATCTCGCGCACCTGGCAACGTCGCTGACCGCCACCGCCCGCTTCGATCTCGCCGACGTGCCGTGGCTGTGCGGGGCCGCCGCATGAGCTGGGCCCTGTGGCTGACGGGACGGCCGGACGGGGCGGTCTCCACGCTGGCCCGGGCCGCCGCCATGCGACTGGCCGCGCACGGAGACCCCGTCACGGTGCTCGAGCTGGACCGCATTCGCCGGGTCCTTGCGCCGCTGCCCGTCGAGTCCGAGCGCGACACCATCGATCGGGCCCTCGTGTTCATGGCGGTCGCGCTGACCGAGGCCGGCGTCCCGGTGCTCGTCGACGCGACGGGACATCGCCGCGCGTGGCGGGACCTGGCCCGCGCGTCGATCACGCGCTTCGCGGAGGTCCGGATCACGACGCTGGACGCTCCCGCGACCGATGCGGCACGGATCGCAGCCCGCGAGGGGCCGGACGATTCGCCGGAGCTGACGGTGGACACCCGGGAGCCGCTCGAAAGGGCGGCCGACCGGATCGCCCGGCTGCGCCGGCTGTGGCCCGACTCGGCCCGGCGTCACGACAGCGGCACGGTGATCTGGATCACCGGCCCGCCGGGCAGCGGGAAGACCACGCAGGCATCGCGTCTGGCCGAGGCGCTGAGGGTCGAGGGCGTCGAGCTCACCGTCCTCGAGTGGAGCGCCCTGCGCGCGGCGGTGCTCGGCGGGATGGCCGGAACCGGGGCGGACGGCGAGATCGCGCACCGCGCGCTCGCCTACACCGCCAAGCTGCTGGCCGACGCCGGCCTCACGGTCATCGTCGACGCCACCGCGCCGCGGCGGGCCTGGCGCGCGCTCGCTCGTGACCTCGCCGGCAGCTTCGCGGAGGTGCAGCTGGTGTGCCCCCCGGAGATCTGTCTGACGCGCGAGCGAGCCGCGCGCTGGGGCCCGCACCCGTACCCGCGCCGCGGGAACACCGCGCCCGACATCGTGCTCGACTACGAGTATTCGCTCAGGCCCGATCTGGTGCTGGACACTGGCACCCGTAGCGAGTGGTCGGCGGCCGCCGAGCTGCTGCAGCTCGCCCGCCGGCTGCGGCGCCGCGCCCGCGCGAGCTAGGAGGCTCCCATGATCGTCCGCGACGTCATGACCTCGAAGCCCATCACCATCGATCCGACGACGCCCATCCTGGACGCGCGGCAGCAGATGACCGACCGCCGCATCCGGCACCTCATCGTGACCGAGAGCTCGCGGGTGATCGGCATCATCACCGACCGGGACATTCGGCTGAACCTGCCGTCGCCGGCGACCAGCCTGTCCGTCTGGGAGATCAACTACCTGCTGGCCCGGCTCACCGTCGGCGAGGTGATGACCCGCTCGGTCATCGTGATCGACTCCGATCGCCCGGTCGCGGAGGCGGCCCGGATCATGGTGGAGCACAAGATCGGCGCCCTGCCGGTCGTGGACGGCGGGCTCCTGGTGGGGATCGTGACCGAGTCCGATTTCGTGCGCGCGGCGGCGGGAATGCGCAGCACGCCGTGAGCGGCACCATCCTGATCGTCGACGACGAGGCGGACCTCGCGGATTCGTGCGCGCGGCTGCTGCGTCGCCGTGGCTGGCAGGTGGAGACGGTCACGACCCGCGACGCCGCGCTGTCGGCCGTGGAGGGCCACCGGCCCGCCCTGGCCATCGTCGACCGGCAGCTTCCCGACGGGGACGGTCTCGACGTCATCCGGGCGGCGCAGGGGGCCGGGACTCCGGTCATCGTCGTCACGGGGTTCACCTCCGCCGGCGTCCGACAGCGCGCGCTCGAGGAGGGCGCGGCCGGCTTCCTCGGCAAGCCGTTCTCGACGAGGGCGCTGCTCGACCTGGTGGCCTCCATCGTCGGCGAGCCCGGCGGCGGGCCTCGCTGAGGCCGGCCCGGGGCCAGGGAAGGAGCGGTGATGCGCCCCTACGCCATGGTCTTCCTCAGCGTCCTGCTGGCCGAGACGGGCGACAAGACCCAGCTCGTCACCCTCCTGTTCGCCACCGACAGCGCGCTGAGCCGCGGCGGTGTGCTGGTGGCGGCCGCCGCCGCGCTGGTGACCTCCACCCTCGTCGCCGTCGTGGCCGGCTCGCTGCTCGGCGCCTGGCTGAGGCCGCGGGTCATCACTACCCTGGCCGGGCTGGGCTTCGTCGCGATCGGCGCGTGGATCCTGGTGCGCGGGTGAACGTCCTGGCCCTCAACTGCGGCTCCTCGTCGGTGAAGTTCCGCCTGCTCGCGGTGGAGGCCGGCGCCGACGTCGCGGGGGCCCGCGCCCTCGCCGGGGGCCTCGTCGACCGGCTGGGCCCGGCCGCCCAGCTGCGCTTCGAGGCCGGCGGCCGCAGCGAGCGCGACGAGGCACCGGTCGCCGCTCACGCGGACGCCGTCGGGCGCCTGCTGGGCTGGCTGGCCGCCGGCCCGGACCCGATCGACGCCGTCGGTCATCGGGTCGTGCACGGCGGGGCGCGCTTCGCGAGCCCCACGCCGATCGACGACCCGGTCATCCGGCGGATCGAGGAGCTGGAGTCGCTCGCTCCGCTGCACAACCGGCCGAGCCTGGCCGGTGTGCGCGCCTGCCGCGACCGGCTGCCCGCGGTGCCGATGGTCGCGGTGTTCGACACCGCGTTCCACGCCGGCCTGCCCGACCGGGCCTCCCGCTACGCGATCCCCGAGGACCTCGCGCGTCGTCACGGCATCCGGCGGTTCGGGTTCCACGGCATCTCGTACGCGTGGGCGACCGCGCGCGCGGCGGCGCTTCTCGGGCCCCTGCCGGCACCGCCGCGGCTGGTCGTGCTGCACCTCGGCAGCGGCTGCTCGGCGGCGGCCATCCGGGGTGGCGTCTCGGTGGACACGTCGATGGGCTTCACTCCGCTGGAGGGGCTCGTGATGGGCACCCGCAGCGGTGATCTCGATCCGGCGTTGGTCGGCTTCCTGGCGCGCGCCGAGGGCGTGGACGTGGCCGAGGTCGAGACGTGGCTGAACCAGCGCTCGGGCCTGCTGGGGCTGGCAGGCGGCAGCGGCGACGTGCGCGACCTGCTGGCGCGCGAGGGTGACGACGGCCGCGCCCGCTTGGCTCTCGACGTCTTCTGCCACCGCGCCCGCAAGTACCTCGGCGCCTACCTGGCCGCCCTCGAGGGCGCCGACGCGGTCGTCTTCACCGGCGCGATGGGCGCGCGGTCGCCGGACATCCGGGCCCGGATCGTCCGGGGATTCGAGTGGTGCGGGCTCGTCCTCGACGACGCCCGCAACCGTCTCGCCCGCGAGGGCGAGGCGGTGGTCAGCGCCCCGGCGTCGCAGATCCGCGTGCTGGTGATCCCGGCCGACGAGGAGCGGGTCATCGCCCGCGAGACCGCCGCATGTCTGGCCGCCGTCGCGGCGAACCCTGCCGGCCCGCCCGGGGCGAGAGGCCGGGCCGGCCACCACAAGGAGCCGTCATGAAAGCGCTCGTCATCGGCACCCTGCTGCTGACCGTCGCCGTCATCGCCCGGGCGCAGTCGCAGGAGGCGGTCGCCGTGCGCGGCGACGCGGCCTTCAAGAGCAACGGCTGCTACGGGTGTCACACGATCGGCAAGCTCGGCACCCCGATCGGCCCGGATCTGTCCCACATCGGCCGCACGCGCGACGCCGATTCCCTGGCGCGCTGGCTTCGCAACCCGGCGCTCCAGCGGCCCACCGCGCACATGCCGGTCCTGGAGCTCAGCGACGACGACGTGAGCGCGCTGGCCGTCTACCTCAGCACCCAGCGCTGAGCGCGCGGCGCGAACCGGCGCTGCCTTGACACGACCGGGCCGGTTGGCCAGGATGACGCGACATGGCCGACGGCGATCCGACGCGGGAGCAGCTCGCGGCCGAGCTGGCCACGCTGCGTCGCCGCGTGGGTGAGCTGGAAGCGGCCGCGGCCGATCACCGGCGTACCGAGCGGCGGCTGGCCGGCGACGCCGAGCTCTCGCTGGCGGCGCTGCGCCGCAGCGAGGCGACGGCCCAGGCCATCCTGGAGTCGGCGTCCGAGGGCATCATCCTCATCGACGGCGGCGGCCGCATCACGCTGGCCAACGCGGCCGCGCTACGGATGTTCGGCTACGAGCACGCGGATCTGATCGGGCAGCCCCTGGAGATCCTCATCCCGGAGCGGGCCCGGAGCGCCCACGTCGGCCACCGCACGGAGTACTTCGCCGAGCCGCGGGTCCGTCCCATGGGGATCGGCCTCGACCTCGCGGGCCGGCGCCGGGACGGGGCCGAGTTTCCGGTGGAGATCAGCCTCACCTACGTGAAGACGGCCGACGGGGTCGTCGCCATGGCGTTCATCACCGACATCACCGAGCGCAAGCGCGCCGAGGCCGAGCTGCAGCGGCAGCGCGAGGTGCTGTACCAGAACGAGAAGCTGGCTGCGCTGGGCACCTTGTCGGCGGGCATCGCCCACGAGATGAACAACCCGCTCGGCATCATGACCACGCGCATCGAGGTCATGCTGCTCGAGGCCGAGGAGCAGCATCTGCCGGCCCAGATCGTCGAGGACCTCCAGGTGCTCCACCGCGCGGGACAGCGAGTGGCCCGCATTGCGGCCAGCCTGCGCTCCTTCGCGCGCCAGTCGGCCGGGGAGCGTCAGCCGGTCGAGCTCGCCACGATCGTGGACGAGGCGCTGCTGCTGATGACGAAGCCCCTGGCGGCCGATGGCATCCACGTGCGGACCAGCCTGGACCGCACCCTGCCGCCGATCGTCGCGGACGTCACGGCGATGCACCAGGTGCTCATGAACCTGCTCACGAACGCCCGCGAGGCCATGCCCCGGGGAGGGACGGTCGAGATCGAGATCTCCCCGGCCGAGCGCCCCGGGTGGGTGCGCCTGCGCGTGGCCGACACCGGAACCGGCATCGATCCGGCAGAGATCTCGAAGATCTTCGACCCGTTCTACACCACCAAGCGGACGGGCACCGGCCTGGGACTTTCCGTCACCTATGGGTTGATCCAGGAGCACGGAGGAACCATCGACGTGCGCTCGGAGGCCGACCGCGGTACGGCCTTCACGCTGGAGTTCCCGGCCGCCCCGTCGTCGAGCGGCACGGCCGGGAGTGCCTGACACGCCCGGAGACAGTTCCCTGCTCGCCTGGCCGGTTTGTCCCAGTCTCCGGGCGGCTCCACCCCTCAACCTCGCGAAGTTCCGTCGATCCCGCCATGGCACTCCGCTTGCCGTGGATCCGGGACATGGCCAAGCGGATTCTCGTTCCGATCTCGCCCCGGATGCCCTCCGACCCCTTCATGACCGTGCTGGGCGATCTCGCCCGCGGAGCCGGCGCCACCGTGCGGCTGCTGCACGTGGCGGCCTCCCCCACGAACGTCGTGGACGAGGACGGGCGCATCGTCGCCTATGCCGACCAGGAGCGCTTCCGCCTGCAGGCCGAGGGTCACGATCTCCTGCAGGTCGTCAATCTCACCCTGGGCGGTGAGTCGGTCGACGTGGGCGTGCGGTTCGGCGACCCGGTGACGGAGATCCTGGCCGAGGCCGCGGACTTCGGCGCCGACCTGATCGTGCTGGGCACCGGCGACCGCCGGCGGTTCCCCTTCAGGGGCGGCGTCGCCTGGGAGGTCCTGCGCCGGACGGAGGTCCCGATAGCGCTGCTCCGCAGCAGCCGCCGCGACGGCGCCGCCTGACCCTGACAAGCGCTTCGGGGCGATCATGTCGCGCTCCGACGCAGACCTCGCCCGCTAAGTCATCGAAGTTGTGTATTTCGATCTCTGGCCGTGCGCTTGCTCCATCGTGAGGCCCTTCATTGGCGGAGCTGAGCGCATGAACGACCCTCGCGCACCGCGCCAGAGCACCCACCGCTACCTCTGCGCGTTCGCGCCGGCCTGGGTCTGCCGCATCGCGATCCCGGCCGGAAAGCGCAGGCGTGGCCGTGGCGATCGGCACCAGCCCGCTGATCGCGTCGAGGTCGCCCGACGCCCCGGGATATCGCGTATGGTAAGGCTGGCGCCGGCCGGAGCGGCGCGGATCCCCCGCCACCCCGGGAACCCTCCCGGCGCGGGCGGCGAGCGTGGAGGTGAGCGGTGAAGCGCATCCTGTGCCCGACGGACTTCTCGGAGACCGCGGCGGCCGCCGAGCGCCACGCGGTCGCGCTGGCCAGGGCTCTCGGCGCCGAGCTGGTGCTGCTGCACGTGGCCAGCGAGGCGCTGTGGCGCGAGACGCTCGGCACGCGGGAGGTACGCCGGGTCTTCGAGTCACAGCGCGCGTGGGTGACCGAGACCCTGGCCGCAAGGGTCAGGGAGCTGACCACCGGCGGCGTGAGCGCGCGCAGTGTCGTGAAGACCGGCGTACCCTGGCGCGAGGTCGTCGGCGCCGTCGAGGAGGAGCACGCCGACATGATCGTGATGGGAACCCAGGGCCGCACGGGCCTCGACCGCCTGCTCATCGGCAGCGTGGCCGAGCGCGTCGTCCGTCACGCGCCGTGCCCGGTGCTGACGGTGCGACCCGACAACCGCAGCATCGGAGGCGTCTCGTGACCGGCATCGGCGTCGACGTCGCGGTGTTCCTGCCATGACCCCCCGGGTGGAGGTCATCGGGCTCCCCCAGGCGGCCGCCACGCGCCAGCGCGCCGCCGCGCGACTCACCCGGGCGCTCTCGGCCCACTCCGTCCGCGCCTCCAGCGCGCGCCTGACGTTCACCGATCAGAACGGTCCCAAGGGCGGCGCCGCCGTCCGCTGCGGCGTCACGGTGAGCCTGCCCGGCTGGGGCCGCCTGCACGTCGAGGACGAGGCCACCACGCCGGGCCTGGCGCTGACCGGAGCCCTCGGCAAGCTCGAGCGCCGCCTGCTGCGGCGCCAGACGACCGTCCGCGACAGTCGCCGGCGTCCCAAGAAGTACTTCGCGGCCACTCGCGCGCTGCAAGAGCCCGGAAAGGCCTGACGATGCGGGTTCTCCTGGCGACCGACGGCTCCGACGACGCCCGCGCCGCCACGGCATGGCTCCGCGCCTTCCCCCTGCCCGCCGACGCCGTGCTGCGCGTGGTGAGCGCGGTGGACGTGCCTCCCGCGGCGGTGGACCTGCCGACGGTGCGCGAGTTCCAGCACTCGCTGCGCGAGGAGGCGACCCGCCTGGGCGAGGCGGCCCGGGCGGCGCTCGCCGCACGGTTCACGGCGGCCGACGTGCGCGTCGTCGACGGCGACGCGCGCCAGGTGATCCTGCGCGCCGCCGAGGAGTGGCCGGCCGACCTCGTCGTGCTCGGCGCCCGCGGGCTCGGCGCCGTCTCCGGCTTCCTGCTCGGCAGCGTCTCGCTCGGAGTCGCCCGCCACGCCCGCTGCTCGGTGCTGGTCGTGAAGGGCCCGGCCGTCGCGCGTCCGACCGGCGCGCTGGTCGCCATCGACGCCTCGGCCAGCGCGGCGTCCGCCGCGGCGTTCCTGGCCCGGCTGCCGCTCGACCCGACCTTCGCGGTGCGCCTGCTCGGCGTCGTCGAGCCACCCCGCTATCCCGTCACCACCCCGTCGTTCGCGGCCGGCATGGTGCGCAAGGCCATCGAGCAGATGGTGGAGGAGCGCCGGACGACGCTCGCGGCGGCGCTGGAGAACGCGGCCCGCGCGTTCGCCGGCGTGGCCAAGAAGGTCGAGCGGGACGTGGTCGTCGGACATCCGGTCGACGAGATCGTGGCCGCCGCGACCCGCGCGAACGTCGGCCTCGTGGTCGTCGGCGCCCGCGGGCTCGGCGTGCTGCAGCGGCTGTGGCTGGGCAGCGTCTCCGAGGGCGTGCTGCGTCACGCCGACCGGCCGGTCCTCGTCGTCAAGGCCCGGGGGGAGTGAGGGCGTGGTGAGCCGGGCGTGAGTCCGGGTCCGGGCCGGGCGCTGGTCGCCCTCGTCGTGGCCGTCGGCGTCGCGCTCGGCATCGGCGCGTACACGTTCGTGTACGCCCGCGGCGGCTCGTACTTGACCAACGACCCCGCCGCGTGCGTGAACTGTCACGTCATGCGCGAGCAGTTCGACGGCTGGGTGGCCGGCAGCCACCGCGCGGTGGCCACCTGCAACGACTGTCACACCCCGCCCGGGCCGATCGGCAAGTACGCGACGAAGGCCCTCAACGGGTTCTGGCACTCGTTCGCGTTCACGACGGGACGCTTCCACGAGCCGATCCGGCTCACCCCGCGCAATCACGGCGTGACGGAGTCCGCCTGCCGGCACTGTCACGTCGCCATCGTGCAGGCGATCGACGCCGGCCGTCACCGGGCGGGCGACCTGGCCTGCACCGGCTGCCACGCCTCGGTCGGACACCTTCAATGAGGAGGCTGCGGTGAGACGCTCACTCGTCATCGGGCTGATCGGGGTGGTGGCCGTGGTGGCCGGAGCCGTCGGCGTGGCCTTGCTGGTCAACATCTTCGAACGGAAATCGGAGGCGCGGCACCCCTTCTATCGGGTGGTGGAGCTGAGCGACTCGGTCAGCGACCCGGCGGCCTGGGGCAAGAACTTTCCGCTCCAGTACGACGGCTATCGCCGCACCGTGGACCAGGTGCGCACGCGCTACGGCGGCAGTGAGGCCGTGCCGCGGACGCCGTCCCAGGCCGACCCGCGCTCGATCGTCGCCCAGTCCAAGGTCGAGGAGGATCCGCGCCTGAAGACCATGTGGGCCGGCTACGCCTTCGCCAAGGACTTCCGGGAGGAGCGCGGCCACGCCTACATGCTGGAGGACCAGACCTACACCGAGCGCCAGAGCGTCGCGAAGCAGCCGGGCACCTGTCTGAACTGCCACGCCTCGACCTACGCGGCCATGAAGCAGCTCGGCGCCGGCGACCTCACCCGGGGCTTCGAGGCCATGAACCAGCTACCGTACTTCGAGGCCCGCAAGCTGGTGACGCACCCGGTGGCCTGCATCGACTGCCACGCGCCCGACACCATGCAGCTGCGGGTGACGCGCCCCGCCTTCACGGAGGGCATCCGCGCGCTCAGGGCCGCCGAGGGCGTCAAGGACTACGACGTCAACACCATGGCCACGCGCCAGGAGATGCGCGCGTTCGTGTGCGGCCAGTGCCACGTCGAGTATTACTTCAAGGGCCCCGAGAAGCGCCTGGTCTACCCGTGGTCGAAGGGCCTCAAGGTCGACCAGATCCTGGCCTACTACGACCAGGAGAAGTTCAAGGACTGGACCCACAAGGAATCCGGCGCGCCGGTGCTCAAGGCGCAGCATCCCGAGTTCGAGATGTGGAACCAGGGAATCCACGCCCGCTCGGGCGTGGCCTGCGCCGACTGCCACATGCCGTACGCGCGGGTCGGAGCCCTCAAGATCAGCGACCATCACGTGCGCAGCCCGCTGCTCAACGTGAACCGCGCCTGCCAGACCTGCCACCGCTGGTCGGAGGACGAGCTGAAGGCGCGCGTGCTCACCATCCAGCAGCGGACCTACGAGCTGCGCAACCGGGCGATGGACGCGCTGGTGGCGCTCATCGCCGATCTGCGCAAGGCCACCGAGGCGGGGCGGCCGGACAGCGAGCTGGCGGCCGCCCGCGACTTCCAGCGCCGGGCCCAGTTCTACCTCGACTTCGTCGAGGCCGAGAACTCCACGGGCTTTCACGCGCCGCAGGAGGCCGCCCGCATCCTCGGCGAGTCGATCGACTTCACCCGCCAGGGTCAGCTGGCGCTCCGGGACGCCCGGCGCTGATGTCGGGAACCCCGGCGGCCGCCGCGCCGCAGGGGACGCTGCGCCGCACGCTGGGGCTCTGGCAGGTCACGGTGTCCGGCGTCGGGGTCATTCTCGGCGCCGGCGTGTACGCGCTGGTCGGTCCCGCCTCGGCCCGGGCCGGCGGAGCCCTCTGGCTCTCCTTCCTGATCGCCGCGCTGACGGCCGGCCTCACCGCCTACTCCTATGCCCGTCTCGCTCGGCGCCGACCGAAGGACTCTCCCGAGTTCCAGTACACCGCGCTGGCCTTCGGGCCGCGGGTCGGCTTCGTGGCCGGATGGCTGATGCTCGCGGCCGACCTGCTTGCCGCCGGCGCGGTGGCCCTCGGGTTCGGCGGCTATCTCGCGTACCTGACCGGCACGCCGGTCGCCGCGAACGCGCTGCTCCTGGTGGCGGTCGTGGCGCTGATCCTGCGCGTCGGCATCTCTCAGACGGTGGGGCTGGCGACGGCGCTGACGGTGGTCGAGGCGGCCGGGCTGCTGCTGGTGATCGCGCTCGGCGTGCCGTACTGGGGCGCCGGAGGGTTCCTGGAAGCGCCGGAAGGCGCCCCCGGCGTCTGGGCGGCGGCGGCGCTCATCTTCTTCGCCTACTTGGGATTCGACGAGCTGGGAAACTTCGCCGAGGAGATGCGCGCGCCGGAGCGCGACCTGCCCCGCGCGCTGCTGCTGTCGCTGACCGTCACGACGCTCGTGTACGTCCTGGTCGCGCTGTCGGCGGTGGCGGTGGTGGGCTGGCGAGAGCTGAGCGCCTCGAGCGCGCCGCTGGCCCTCGTGGCTCGTCGCGCCCTCGGCGCGCGCGCGGACACGATGCTGGCGGTGATGGCCCTGGCCGCCACCGCCAACACCGTGCTGCTGCTCGTGCTCTCGGCCTCGCGCTCGATCTACGGGATGGCCGCAGCGGGCCACCTCCCTCGCCCGCTGGCCCGCATCGACCACCGCGCGATCCCCGGCACGGCGACGTGGGCCGCGCTGGCCGCCACCGCGCTCGTCACCGTCGCCGGCGACCTGGTCCAGGCCGCCGCCATGACCGACGCCGCGGTGCTGGGCAGCTTCGGCCTGGTCAACGCGAGCCTGCTGTGGCTCGCCCGCGAGCCGGGGTCGTCGGGGCGCCGGGCGTGGGCCGACGTCCTGATCCCGGTCGCGGCCCTGCTGATGTCCGGGGCCCTGCTGCTGCACGTCGGCTGGCTCGGCGCCGCCGGCGCGCTCGCGCTGGTCGGGATCGGGCTGGCGGTCGGTCGCGGCGGGCCGTCGGCCGCGTGACCCTCACCGGGGCGGCCGCAGAGGCGGACGCCCGAACCGCGCCCGGAAGCGGTTGAGCGCGGACAGCACGCCGCGGCGGCGCACCAGCACCCGCTCCAGCCGCTGGCGCTGGGGAAAGTCGACGAGAAAGACGCCGGCCAGGACGGTGAGCAGCCCCTGTCCCGGTACGCCGGGGATCGAGAGCACGGCGCCCACCAGCACGAGCGCCAGGCCGGCCAGGTTGCGGCCGACCCGGGCGAGCGTCCACCGCGTGCGGCCCGGCGCATCTTGCTGGAAGTAGTCCTCGGGCAGCGCCAGGGCGATGCGCAGCACGAGCGCGAGCGAGCCGACGTTCAGCAACACCCACAGGCCGGCCGCCAGGAGAACGTGCTCCAGTCCGATCGCGTCGAGCACTGGGGTCCCGGTCAGCGCATCTCGAGCCGGTCGAACCCGTCGCCGGCCAACGCCCTCGACCGGGGCCATGCGGCCGGGCTCAACGGTCGTCCCAGTCGGCCACGAAGACGTCGAGGTCCCGCGGGGCCGCGCCGCGGCTGCTGCAGAACACGATCCGCTTGCCATCGCGCGTGAACATCGGGAAGGACGCGAAGCTCTCGGCGAAGGTCACGCGCTCGAGGCCGGAGCCGTCCACGTTTACGAGGTACAGGGCGAAGCTGCGGCCGGCGGGATCGTGCACGTTCGAGGCGAAGACGATCTGGCGAGCGTTCGGGTGCAGGAAGGGCGCGAAGTTGGCGCCGGCCAGGCGCGTCACGCGCGTCAGGCCGCTGCCGTCGGCGTTCATCAGGTAGATGTCGAGCCGGCGCGGCCGCACCAGGCCCTGCGCCAGCAGCGTCCGGTACTCGTCCAGCTCCTCGCGGCTCTCCGGCCGCGACGCGCGAAACACGATGCGGCGGCCGTCCCACGAGAAGAACGCGCCGCCGTCGTAGCCGGGCGCGTCGGTGAGCCGGCGAACGTTGGCGCCGTCGGCATCCATCAGGTACAGGTCGAGGTCGCCGTCGCGCAGGGAGGTGAAGACGATCCGGCGGCCGTCCGGCGAGACCGCGCACTCCGCGTCGTACACGTCGTTGTCGGTGAGGCGGGTGAGACCGCCGCCGCCGGCGTCGGCCGCATAGATGTCCCAGCCCCGGTAGAGCGGCCACACGTAGCCCTGGCGGCGGTCGGGCGAGGCCGGGCAGGCCGGCCCGGCCGCGTGCGTCGAGGCGTAGATGATCCGGCGGCCGTCGGGAAAGAAGAAGGCGCAGGTCGTGCGTCCCTGCCCGGTCGAGACCAGACGCGGATCCGTCCCGTCGGCGTTCATCGTGAAGATCTGATCGCAGCCGTGGGGCGGCCGCGTCGACTGGAAGACGAGCCGGGTGCCGGTCGCATCCCAGTAGGCCTCGGCGTTCTGGCCGCCCGCGGTGAGCCGGCGCAAGCCGGCGAGACGTCGCTCGCGCGGATCGAGCGCCGCCGGCTCGGCCCGGGCCCGCCCCCCGGCCAGCGCGGCGGCCGCCACCACGCCCAGCCTCAGCACGCCGCGGCGTCCGAGGGGGGTGTTCACCGGCGCTCCTCGAGCACGGCCTCGAGCCGCCGCTCGGCGCCCTCGCGGAGCACCGTGACCGCCACGCGGTCGCCCGGCCGCCGGCCTCGCAGCGCGAACGTGAAGTCCTCCAGCGTGCGCACGGTGAGCCCGCCGAAGGCCACGATGACGTCGCCCTGTCGCACCCCGGCCCGGTCGGCGGGGCTGCCGGCGCGCACACCGCCGACGCGGACGCCGGGACGCTCGCCCTCGCCGAACTCGGGGACGACGCCGAAGAACGGGCCGTAGCCACTTGCCCGGCCCGAGGACGCGGCCGGCGCGGCCACGCGAGCATAGGCGGGCGGCGTCCCGGCGCTGGCCACCGCCTCGACGACGCGCGCCGCGAACGCGGTGACCTCGGCCAGAGCGCCGCCGTCGATCCGGTCCCAGGTGTCGGTGGGCCGGTGGTAGTCGGCGTGGGCGCCGGTGAACAGGAAGAGGACCGGTCGACCGGCCGCGTAGAACGAGGAGTGATCCGACGGCCCGTAAGGGTCGCCTCGCATCCTGAGCGTCAGGCCTCCGGCCTGCGACTGGACGAGCGCCCGCAGGCCGGTGCCGCTGTCGACACCGCTCACGTAGAGCGTGCGCTCCCGCCATCGCCCCACCATGTCGAGGTTGAGCATGAGCACGGTCCGCTCGAGCGGATGGGCCGGACGCCGGACGTAGTGGGCGGAGCCGAGCAGGCCCATCTCCTCGCCGGCGAACGCGACGAACACGAGGGTGCGGGACGCGCCGCCCGCCTGGGAGAAGGCGCGAGCCAGACCCAGCATGGCGGCCACGCCGGAGGCGTTGTCGTCGGCGCCGGGATGCACGCGGCCGGTGGCCTCGGGCGCCAGCGACCCCTGCCCACCTCGACCCAGGTGATCGTAGTGGGCGCCGACCACCACGGCTTCCTCACCCAGCCGGGCGTCCCGACCCGGCAGGATGCCGACGACGTTGCCCGCGCGGGCCCGCTCTCGCACCAGGCTCACCTCCAGCGCGATCCGGGAGCCGGGGACGGCGAACGAGCGCGGCGCGCGCGCGGTGTCGATGGCGCGCGTCGCGGCGCCCAGCCCGACGCCGGCCGGAGCCAGCAGGACATCGGCGACCGCGGGCGTGACGGCGGCGACCAGCAGGCCCTGGGACTGCGCGTGCCCTGCCAGGGACGGCAGCGCCGACCCCGACACGACGAGGAGCACGGCGAGCGCGCCGTGCTCGCGCGCGTTGATGATCTTGTGGCTGCGCTCCGTGTAGTGGTACGCGTCCGGCTGCCGGAACGGGCCCGCCGGATCCGCTCGGCGCGGCTCGTGCTCGAGGAGCATCACGATGCGTCCGCGCGCGTCCAGGCCCGCGTAGTCGTCCCAGCCGAGGTCGGGCGCGGTGATGCCATACCCGGCGAACACCAGCTCGGCCTCTTGCCGGCCCTCGGCCGAGACGGTGAGCGGCTCGAAGTCGCGCCCGAGCGCCAGCGCGCGCGGCCCGGGCGCGATCACGCCGAGGCTGTTGGCGTCGCCGAGCCGGGTACCGGTGGGTACCGTGAAGGCCTGCTGCCAGTCACCGCCATCGCCGCCCGGGCGGAGTCCCAGGCGCTGCATCTCGCGGGCCACGTAGCGGGCCGCGCGCTCGCCGCCGGCGGTGCCCGAGGCGCGCCCCTCCATCTCCGGCGCCGCCAGCGTCCTGACGCGCTCGAGCAGCCACGCAGCCTCGGGCGTCACCGGCCCCGCCCCGACGAACGCCGCCAGGAGCGAGACAAGGCCCAGCGCGCGTACCAGCGTCACGCCGCGCATTCTACCGGACGCCCCATCACGCCGACGCCCGCGCGCCCGAGCCCACCGTGGCCATCCGGCGGGCACGCGAGCCGGCCGGCCGGCCCCGGGCACCGCATCGCCTCTCGCGCCCGCGCTTCATGGCGAGCCGTCGTCGCCGCGCTCGTTCGGCGTTGGGCGAGCGAGCCCCGGCGATTCGACAGCCCTCGCGCAACCCCCCGGAGGGGGATGGGGGGTCGCAGCGAGCCCAACACCGAACGAGCAGCGGCGACAGGCGAGCCATGCGCGCGGGCGCGAGAGGCGATGCGGCGCCCGGGGCCGGCCGGCTCGCGTGCCCGCCGGATGGCCACGGTGGGTTCAGGCGCGCGGCAGGCGGATCGTGAAGCGGGAGCCGCCGGGCTCGGTGCGCTCGACGGCGAGGACGCCGCGGTGGGCGACCACGATCGAGCGCGCGATGGCCAGGCCGAGGCCGCTGCCACCGCTCTCGCGGTCGCGGGCCGTGTCCAGACGCACGAACGGCTCGAAGATCCGCTCGGCGTCGCGCGGATCGATGCCGGGCCCGGTGTCCTCGACGGCGATCACCGCGTGGCCACCGACGTCGGCCACTCCGATCTCCACGCGCCCGCCGGCCGGTGTGTACTTGACGCCGTTCTCCACGAGGTTGAGCAGCGCCCGGCGCAGTGCCCCTGCGTCACCCAGCACGGCCAGCGGGGCCACCGTGCCGACGCGGACGCTGACGCCGCGGTCCTTGGCCAGCCGGGCGCCGACGTCGGCCACGTCGAGCACGAGGCCCTCCAGCTCGACGCGCGCGCGGGGAGACTCGGGACCGGCGCTCGCGCGGGACAGGAGGAGGAGATCCTCGGCCAGCCGCACGAGGCGCTCGACCTCCTCGAGCGCCGAGGCGAGCGCCGCGCGGTACTCGGTCCCGGAGCGCTCGGCCCGCAGCGCGACCTCCAGCGTACCCTTCAGCGCGGTCAGCGGCGTGCGCAGCTCGTGGGCGGCGTCGGCGGAGAACCGGCGCATGTGACCGAAGGTGTTCTCCAGCCGGGCCAGCATCCCGTTGAGCGTCTCGGCGAGGCGATCGAGCTCGTCACCGGTGCCGCGCACCGTGATCCGCCGCGCCAGGGCCTCCGCGTCGATGCGCCGCGCCGCCCGCGCCATCTCGTCCACGGGTCGCAGCGCCGCCCGCGCCATGACGCGGCCGCCGCCCGCGGCCAGCCCCACCCCGAGCGGGATCAGCACGAGCAGCCCCTCGATCCAGCGCTGCAGCGTGTGCTCGGTGGGCGCCAGCGGCACCCCGACCTGGACCACCTCGGCCAGGCGCCCGTTCCGCCGCACCGGCAGGGCGACCGTGCGCACGCGGTGGCCGTGCAGCGTGACGGTCTCGAACGCCGGCTGCCCCTCGGCGACCCGGCGGCGCCCCTCGGCGGACAGGGGCAGGACGTCGTCGCGCAGCCGCCAGGAGCGCATGCGCAGGTGCCCGTCGGGACCGACCAGCTGGAAGAGCTGATGCTCGGGATCCAGCAGGTCGCGCAGCCACCATTCGGCCTCGTCGAAGGCGTCGCCGCGCGGCGCGTCGCGGACGATGCCGGCCAGGGTGAGCAGCGAGCGGTCGACGTCCTGGGCCAGGCTCCAGGCCAGGAGCGAATAGGACAGCGCGCTGATGACGACGAGGATGGTCAGCAGGGCGCCGGCGTACCAGAGCGTGAGGCGCGTGTGGACGGACAGCGGCCTCACTCGCCCTCGCTCCGCAGCGCGTACCCGGCGCCACGCACCGTGTGCAGCAGGCGCGGCTCGCCCGGCCCGTCGATCTTGCGTCGGAGGTAGCCGACGTACACGTCGATGATGTTGGTCTCGGGATCGAAGTCGAGCCCCCAGACGTGCTCGGCCAGCATGGGACGGGTGAGCACGCGCCCGGCGTTGCGCAGGAAGTACTCGAGCAGCGCGTGCTCGCGCGCGGTCAGCGCGATGCGCCGGGCGCCGCGCCGGACCTCGCGCGTGGCCGGGTCGAGGGACAGATCGGCCACGCGCAGGACGGGGGCTCCGCTCAGGGCCCCGCGGCGCAGCAGGGCGCGCACGCGCGCCAGGAACTCCTCGAAGGCGAAGGGCTTGGTGAGGTAGTCGTCGGCGCCGAGGTCGAGCCCGCGGACCTTGTCGGCGACGTTCTCGCGGGCGGTGAGGACGAGGACCGGCGTCGTGATCCGGCGCGCCCGGGCGGACTTGAGGATCGCGAAGCCGTCCAGCCCCGGCAGCATCAGATCCAGCACGATCACGTCGTACGGCAGACCGTCGACGATGAGGTCGAGCGCGGTGGCGCCGTCACTCGCCACCTCCACGGTGTGCCCCTCCTCCGTCAGTCCCTGCCGGATGAAGCTGGCGACCTTCCGCTCGTCCTCGACGACCAGGATGCGCAGGAGACTCCCCCAAAGGTGCTCGATGCCTAGGCTTCCATTTTCGCCCTCCCCAGCCCCGCCGTCCACGTGAGCCGAGGCAGCGGCGCGCGGCCGGATGCGCGCCGCGGAGCCGACACCCGGTACGGGATGAAGAAGAGCGAGCGCGCCCACAGCTGGGTTCGCTGGGCCGGCGGACGGTCGAGCGCGTGCGCCAGGTCGTCGCGGACGACGTCGACCCAGCGGCGCCAGACGGCGGCGTCGGGGCCGGCGACGAGCCGGCGCAGCACCCGGGCCAGCGAGCCGTCCGGACCGAGCTCGGCCGCGGCCCGGTCCGGGCCGGCGGCGGGATCGGCCAGCGCGAGATCGGCGAGCCAGACGTGCGTCTGGAGGACGAGGCGACGGCGTCGTGCGGGCTGGATGGCGAGCCAGCACGGCGCCATCGCCGCGTACCAGGCCTTGAGGGCATCCAGCCCGGCCTGGTCGAGCGCGGCCCCGATGGCAGGGCTCGGTCGGGCCCCGGGCGCCGCGGCCCCGGGCTCGATCGGGGTCGGCGCCGTCACGGCAGTCTCGCGCGACTGGCGAGCCCGCGCGGCCACGAAGCGCTCGTCGCTCAGGCGGCGCTCGACGACCCCGAGCAGCTGCGAGCGGCGCGCCGGATCACCGTCCCAGCGACGGACCCAGCGGCCCACGATGCGGGCCACGTCGTGGATCGGCAGCCACTGCAGCACGACGGCGCCGCCGGTGAAACCGGCGGCCCGGAGGTCCGCGATCAGGTGGCGCGACACCCCGCGCGTCTCCACCAGCCACTCCACGCGCTCGGCGTCGAGCGGCACCAGGGTCTGGCGCAGCAGCAGGCCGAGCCGGCCGCGGCCGGATTCGTACACGGCGACGAGATCGTGGTGCTCCCGGCAGACCTCCGCGAAGCGGTCCTCCCACATGATCGCGATCAGGCCGCGACCGTGAGGTAGAGCGCCTGCCCTTCCCGGTGCACGAGCATCAGCAGGGGCTTGCCGGCCGGGTGCTTCTCGAGCGCGGCCCGCAGCGCGGCGACGCTGCCGACCGGATGCTGGTCCACCTCGACGATGACGTCGCCGGCGGCCAGCCCCGCGCTCTCCGCCCGGCTGCCATCCTGGACTCGCTCGACCAGCACGCCCCGGCCCTCGGGCAGGTCGAGCGACCGCGCGAGGTCGGGCGTCAGCGAGCGGGCGGCGATGCCCAGGTCCGTGGCGGCCGGCCCGCCACCGGCCGCGGCCTGGCGGTCCGGCTCGTCGAGCCGGGCGACCTTGACCGTCAGCGCCACGCGCTTGCCGTCCCGCCAGACCTCGATCGGCACCTCACGCCCGACGGCCGTCTCGGCCACCGCCCGGGGCAGGTCGCTCCAGCGCTCGACCGCGCGACCGTCGTAGCGCGTGACGATGTCGCCGCGCCGCAGGCCCACCCGGGCCGCCGGGGAGCCGTCGGCGACCCCGCTCACCAGCGCGCCGTGGGTGTCGGCGGCCCCGAAGGTCGTCGCCAGCTCGGGCGTCAGCTGCTGGATCGTCACGCCCAGCCAGCCGCGTACCACGTGGCCGCTCTCGGCGAGCTGCGTGACGACGGGCTTGACCAGGTTGGTCGGGATCGCGAAGCCGATGCCGACCGAGCCGCCGGTGCCGCTGGCGATCGCGGTGTTGACTCCGACGACCTCGCCGCGGGCGTTGACGAGCGGGCCGCCGCTGTTGCCGGGATTGATCGACGCGTCGGTCTGGATGAAGTCGTCGTAGGGCCCGGCCCCGATCGCGCGGCCGGTGGCGCTCACGATACCCGTGGTCACCGTCTGCTCGAGCCCGAACGGGTTGCCCACGGCCATGACCGGCTCGCCGACCTCGAGCCGGGCCGAGTCGCCGAGCGGGATCACCGGCAGGCCCGTCGCGTCCACCTTGAGCAGCGCCAGGTCGGTCTTCTCGTCTCGCCCGACGACCTTGCCGGACACCTGGCGGCCGTCGGCGAACTTCACGTGGATCTCGGTGGCGCCGTCGACGACGTGGTTGTTGGTGACGATGTAGCCGTCGGCGTTGATGACGAAGCCCGAGCCCAGCCCGCGCACGCTGCGCGGCGTCGGACGGGAGCGCGGCCCTCCGAAGAACTCGCGGAGCTGGTCCTCGGCCGAGCTGTTCTCGCGGACGGCGCGGGTGCTGACGTTCACGACCGCGGGCTTCACCGCGCGGGCGATGTCCACCCACGCCGGCGCCGGCGCCGTGGCCAGCACGGCCGATCCGGGCCCGCGCTCGGCCCATAGGATTCCGTTCCGCCCGAAGCCCGCGTGCGGGGACGCCACGACCACCGCGACCAGGGCGACCAGCGCCACCGCCGGCCACACCATGCGACTCCACCTCGATCCGCCGCTCATGCCAGATCCTCCCCGGGCCGGTGCATCCCGAAGCGGCCCGGAGATGACCATATCGGTGATCGATGAGACAGCGATGAAAGGCGAATGAGAACTTTCTCATCCGGAGATGGGCGGCCGGCGCCGACCGCCGCCGCGTCTACTGCCTGATCCGGTCGGGACTCCAGGGCGGCTCGAAGGTGAGCGTGACGTCGACGCTCTCGACGCCGGGAACACGGAGCACCGCGGCCTGTACCCAGCCGGGCATGACGTCGTGGATCGGACACCCGGGGGCGGTGAGCGTCATCGTGATGGCGACGGCGCCGGCCTGCAGGCGCAGGTCGTACACGAGGCCGAGATCGACGATCGACATGCCCAGCTCGGGATCGAGCACGGTGCCGAGCGCGGCCAGCACCGCCGCCGCGCTCACGGCCTCGCCGCCGTCGGAGCCCACGGTGACGGGGGCGGTCTTGAAGGCCTCGGTCCGCCGCGCGCCACCCGGGGCGCTCACGCCCGCTCCGCCGTCGACGCCATCACGACGCCGGCACGGCCGGCGCCCGGCAGCAGGTGATGGAGCACGCGCAGCAGCGCGGCCACGAAGGCCAGCGCTCCGGTGACGACGACGAGACCGGCGGCGCGGATCCAGACGGGCTCGCCGAGCCAGAGCGCGCCCGCGAGCAGGCCGAATCCCAGGCTCAGCCCGCCCCACGCCACGGCCTCGCCGAGCGGCCAGGCGAGGTCCGGAAGTGTCGGGACCGGCTCGCGGCCGGCCCGCGGGGCGTAGGCGCGGTACCACACGAGGAAGGGAACGATCTTCAGCAGCATCCCGATGATGGTGAGCGACGCCCACCCACCCAGTACCACCGTCGCGTAGGCGAGAGCGATCCGCGGGCCGGCGAGCACGTCGAACGCCAGGCCCAGGCCGAGGACCGTCGCCGGTACCAGGGCCAGCGCGCCGGTGAGCGCGAAGCGCAGCCCCCAGTCGAGCGAGGGCCGGCGCCGCCCGCGCAGCATCTGGACGATCCAGGCGAGGTGCGCGGCTACTGCCGCGACCACGGCCACCGCGCCGACCGCCAGGAGAGCGCGCTCCGCCGCGATGCCGACCACGGTGGCCGGCATGCCGAGGCCCAGCCCCCAGAGCTGGACGCGGCCCGGCCAGCCGGCTGGCTCGCGCGCGAGCAGGAACATCGGGTACACCCGGGCGGCCACCCCGATCACCATCGGCAGCACCCAGCCGAGCAGCGCCAGGTGCACGTGAGCGTGCAGGTTGGCGAACAGATCGCCGGGCAGGACCGGCGCCAGCTTGTTGACGGCGAGGAGCGCCCCGACCACGGTCGTCAACCCGAGCCCGACGTGTCCGAGCGCGACGAGCCGGGCCGTGAACGTCCAGCGGTGCAGCCCGCGCACGGTGAGCGCTGTGTTCACCAGGTGCGCGGCGACGCCGAGCGCCACGAGGCCGGCGGCCCAGACGAGCCCCGGCCACGACCCGATGAAGAAGTGACCCACCAGGCCGGTCACGCCGACGGCCGTGGCGGCGAGCTGCCAGCGCGCCAGGCGCTCGCTCCAGACCGGGCGCCCGAGCACGATCGGCACGATCTGATAAGACGCGCCCATGATCGTCAGCGTGATCCAGCCGAGCGTCACCGCGTGGGTGAGCGCCAGCACGCGCGGCTGGTAATAGTGACCGGCCAGCTCGGGTGCCAGCCAGGGCACGGCCGCCGTCGCCATCACGAACGCCAGCGCGGCCGTGACCAGGTAGGCCAGCGGCAGCAGCGGCGAGGGGCCGCGGGTGCGGCCCGCCGCCATCACGCCGGGCCCCGCCGGATCACGATGCGCACCACGCCCGGCTCCGGCTCGTCGGTCTCGTGCCGGAAACCCCGCGCATCGAGCTGCGGATAGAGGAACGTGGGGCGGCGCTCGTGCAGGACGGTCAGCGTGCTGCCCGGCCCGAGCGACTCCAGCCGCTCGAGCACCTGGACCATGGGCAGCGGCGGCTCGAGGCCGCGAACGTCCAGGGTGGCGCCACCGGCGGCCGGCACGGGCGCGGCGGCCGCGTCGGGCGCGCGCTCGAGCCAGAACCAGACTCGCCAGTCGTCGGCCGCCAGGCGCTCGGTCCAGTGAGCGAAGCCGCGCCGGCCCAGCACCGCGTAGAGCGGAGCCGGCTCGAACGGAGCGCGGACCACCAGGACCTCGGCGGCCCCCAGCGCCCTGGCCGCGGCCACGATGCGCGGCAACGGCTCGCCGCCCGCGCGGATGTCGTCCCGGACGTCGATCTCGACGGCGCGGCGAGCCTCGACGGCGTCCGGTCGGAGCGCCGGCTCCTTCATGGCGCGCGCCTGCCGCCCACCTCCTCGAGGGCGCGCAGCAGACCGGAGAGCTCGACGCCGGCGGCCGCCGCCCCCTCCCGCAGGGACAGATGCGCGCCGCAGCAGTGGTTCACGCCGAACCGCTCCAGCACCGCGAGCGCGGCCGGCTCGCGCGCCACGTCACCGATCCGCTCGTCGCCCGCGTAACGGCCCAGCCGCGCCGCCACCGCCGCCGCCTCGTCCCCGTGCCCGCCTCCGCACCGACATGCCACGGTCATCGTTCGATCCTCCCTCTCGCGAGACTATGCGCAGGGCGGCGGCGCCGATATGACCGCGGTCATAGGCTCAGCGGCCGGCCGCCGCCGGCATCCGCACGCGCCGCCACATGTTCACGACGAACAGCAGCGCGCCGGCCAGCTGCCCGAGTCCGCCGAGCGCGATCACCGGGCGCAGGAAGGGCGCGCCGGACCAGGGGGCCAGGAGCTCGGCGGCGGCGCGGGCCACGGTGGCGATCGTCATGATCCAGTAGACGCTCTCGGCCAGCCCGGGACGATACCGAGAGTCGTCGCGGGACGCGCGCGGGAACATCCAGGTCGCCACGCCCATGACGACCATGAGCACGAAGCCGACCAGCAGCAGGTGCGCGTGGGCCGTGACGTACAGCCGCGGGGGGTAGGCGCCGAGCACGAACTCCCGCACGCTGATCCAGCCGCCGAGGAGCAGGCCCAGGACGAGGAACACGAAGCTCGTCTTGACGTAGCGGCGCACGAGCGGCGGCACGCGTTATCTCCGTCCGGCGAGCCGTGAGGCCGCGAGCGGCGGCGTCATCAGAGCTGCCCCTCGGCGAGGGCGCGCAGGGCGTCCAGATCGCGCAGCACGAGCCGCCCCGACTCCTCCGCGACCGTGCGGTCCTTCAGCCACCGGCTCACGATCCGGATGGTGGTCTCCACCGTGGTGCCGGTCATGTCGGCCAGGACCTGGCGGGTGAGCGGGAACGGCAACTCGACACCGTCGGCGCGACGCGCGCCCTCCCGCTTGGCCAGGCGAACGAGCGCCGCCGCCAGACGCGCCTCCACCGGGTCGAGCGCCAGCGACGTCACCGAGTCGTGGGCGCCCCGGAGGCGGCGACCGATCATGAGCGCGATCTCGCGAATGAGCTCGGGCTGCCGGGCGGCCAGGTCCACCACGGCCTCCTGCGGGATCTTGACGACGACGCTCGGTTCCGTCGCCTGCGCCGAGGCGGGGTACGGTCGCCGCTCGAGCACGGCGACGCCGCCGAACATCTCGCCGGCCCCGAGCAGCTCCAGCACGACGTCGCGGCCCGCCCGCGAGTGACGCACGATCCGGACGTGGCCGGTCTTCACCAGGCAGAACCAGTGGGCGGCGTCGCCTTCCATGAAGACGTACTCGCGGGCCCGCACGCGCTCCTCGCGCGCCACCGCCGCGATGGTCTGCACCTCGCGCGCAGGTAATCCGGCGAAGACCGGCGCGCGGGCGAGGAATTCGGCGAGCGCCGGCCCCGGCATCAGGGCCGATCATAGCACCCGGTCGAGCGGGCGCCCGCGCCCCGCGCGGGGAGAGTCCGTCCCACCCCGGTCCGGACCACCGCGCGCGAAACCCTCGAATTCGCGAGGCGGTCGCTTTCCATGGTCATCTGTGCCCCGGCCAGGTGCTCGGCGCGGGCATGACGGTGGCGGCCTGCCGCACGCTCGGCTTCGATCACCCGCAGCAGGCCGGCAAGCGGCTGGTCGTGCTGGTGGAGATCGATCGCTGCCTGACCGACGCGATCCAGGCTCTCACCGGCGTCAGCCTCGGCAAGCGCACGCTCAAGCACGTGGACCACGGCAAGGCGGCCGCGACCTTCGTGGACACCGTCACCGGCGCCGCCGTGCGGGTGGCAGTGCGCGAGGAGTCGCGCGAGCTGGCGCGATTCCTGGCGCCGACCGAGCCGGATCCCCGGCGCGCCCAGACCGCCGCCTACGCCCGGCTGGCCGAGGCCAAGCTGCTGAAGCTGGAGCGGGTGGCGGTGGACCCCTCCTGGTTCGCCCGCCGGCGGCCTCCGGGTGCGGTGCGAGGCCTGCGGCGAGGGCGTCGATTACGAGCGCGAGGTCCGCGCGGACGGCCGCACGCTCTGTCGCGGATGCGCCGGCGACCGGTACTACACGGTGCTGGACAGCGAGGACGCCACCACGCTGACGCCCGTCGGGCCGCTCGCCACCGGGGTCGCTCGCGATGGCTCCATCGCCAACGGGTGCGCGCGATGAGGAGGCCGGCACGGACCGACGGCCGTTCCGGCAGCTCGCGGCGGCGGCACCCGTGAGTCAGCGAGGCGTCAGGACGCGGCCGGGACGGGCGGCGCCCATGCGGCCACCGTCCACCACGACCGCGCCGTTCACCACCACGTAGGGGACGCCGGTCGGGTACCGGTGCGGCTCCGGGTAGGTCGACTCGTCCTTCACCGTGGCCGGGTCGATGACCGTCAGGTCGGCGAAGTATCCGGGCTGCACGAGGCCGCGGTCGCGCAAGCCGATGCGCGCGGCCGCCATCCCCGTCATCTTGTGCACGGCGGTCTCGAGCGAGAACAGCTTGCGCTCCCGCGCGTACTCGCCCAGCACGCGCGGGAAGGTGCCATAGGTCCGCGGGTGCGGCTTGCCCGGTCGGTCGCCCTCGCCCTCGTAGAGCGGGATCGAGTCGGACCCGATCATCAGGGCCGGGTGCGCCAGCACCTTGGCGACGTTGTCGATCGACTGCGAGAAGCTGACCATGCCGACGGTGCACTTCTCCTCCAGCAGCAGGTTCATCAGGACCTCGGCGGGCGGCTGGCCGGCCTGGCGCGCGATCTGCGCGAGGTTGAGGCCCTCCAGCTCGCGGCGGCGGCACGTCGCGATGAAGACCTGGTCGAAGCCGATGCCGCCCTGCGACACGGTGCCCCACCGCTCACCGTCGATGAGGCACTCCTCGACGATGCGACGGCGCGTGGCCCGGTCGGCCAGTCGCTCGAGCAGCCGGCCGATGCCGCCCTCGTGCGCCCAGGCCGGCATCATGTTGTCGAGCTTGGTGCTGCCGGCGTTGTACGGATAGACGTCGCCGGCCACGTCGACGCCGCGCGCCCGGGCCGTCTCGAACAGGCGGAGGGCGGCGTCGATCTTCGGCCAGTTCTCGCGGCCCGAGGCCTTGACGTGGGAGACCTGCACGCCGACGCCGGCCTCCTCGCCGATGCGGATCGCCTCGTTGATGGAGTCGAGCAGCATCGAGGACTCCCCCCGGATGTGCGAGAAGTAGTACCCGCCGCGGGAGGCCATCGACCGGGCCAGCGCGATCAGCTCCTCGGTGTTCGAGTAGGCGCTGGGCGCGTATACCAGCCCCGTCGAGAAGCCGAAGGCGCCGGCGTCCATGGCCTCGCCCAGCAACCCCTCCATGCCCCTGAGGTCGTCGGGCCCGGCCGGGCGGGCCTCGAAGCCCATGGCGGCGATGCGGAGGGCGCCGTGCCCGACGAAGTGGGCGACGTTCACCGACGGACGGATCGCGCGCAGGGCGTCCAGGTACTGGGCGAAGGTCTCCCAGCGGAGATCGAGGCTGGCGCCGATGCCGCCGGCCCACCCCCGGACGATGTCGCGCTGGTCCGGCCGCAGCGGGGCCTGCGAGAACGAGCACATGCCGACGACCTCGGTCGTCACGCCCTGCCGGATCTTGGACTCCGCCGAGGGGCAGGCGAAGTAGAACAGGTCCGAGTGCGAGTGCATGTCGACGAAGCCGGGCGTCACGGCGCGGCCGGTGGCGTCGATCACGCGCGTCGCGGAGCCGTCCAGGCCGGGCGCCACCGCGGCGATCCGCTCGCCTTCGACCGCCACGTCGGCCGCGCGGGCGGGCGCCCCGCTGCCGTCGACGACGGTGCCGCCGCGGATCAGCAGCGACCAGGCCACCTCAGGCTTCCTCGATGGCCACCGACGTCATCCGGTCGCCCTGCTTGATGCGGTCGACGTGCTCCATGCCCTCCACGACCTTGCCGAACACCGTGTAGTTGCTGTCCAGGTGCGGCGTGGCCCCGTAGGTGATGTAGAACTGGCTGCCGGCCGAGTCGGGGTGCTGGCTGCGGGCCATCGCGACCGTGCCGCGCAGGTGCTTCTGCTTGTTGAACTCGGCCTTGATCTGGTAGCCGGGTCCGCCGGTGCCGTCGCCCTTGGGGCAGCCGCCCTGCACCACGAAGTCGGGGACGACCCGGTGGAAGGACAGGCCGTCGTAGAACCCCTTCTTGGCCAGCGTCACGAAGTTCTCGACCGTCTTGGGCGCGTCGTCCGGGAAGAACTCGATGCGGACCTGCTTGCCGTTGTCGAGCGTGATGACCGCGGTCTGCTTCACGGGTGCTGTCTCCTCTGCCGGCGGCGCCGGGGCGCCGCCCTCATCGACCCTGTCGAGGGCGTGCCGGCGCCCGACGGTCGGACGCCCGGGGCGGGAATGTGGACGACGCTCACGGGTTGACGACCTTGATCGACGTGATGCGGTCGCCGACCCTGATCTGGTCGACCACGCCCATGCCGGTCACGACCTTGCCGAAGGCCGTGTACTTGCCGTTCAGGGCCGGCGCGGGGCCCAGCATGATGTAGACCTGGCTGCCGGCCGAGTCGGGGTCGTCGGCGCGGGCCATGCCGAGCACGCCGCGCTCGAAGGGCCGCTTGTTGAACTCGGCCTTGATCGTGTAGCCGGGGCCGCCGGTGCCCATCTTGGGATCGTTCATCGGCAGCGTCTTGGACTGGGGATCGCCGAACTGGACGACGAAGTTCGGCTCGACGCGGTGGACGCGCTGGCCGTCGTAGAACTTCTGGCCGGCCAGCTTGACGAAGTTCGCCACGTGCCCGGGCGCGTCTTGCGGCCACAGCTCCAGCACGATCTCGCCGCCCTTCTCCAGGGTGATGAGCGCGGTCGGAGTCCTGGCGCCCGGCTTGGCGGCCGGCGGCTTGTCCTGGGCCGGGGCGGAGCCGGCGACGAGCACGATCGTGCCGAGGAGCGCGACGACGAAGCGGATCATGCGGGCGACCTCCGAGGGGATCGAGAGTGACGACATTCGAGAGTGACGACATTATAGATAGCCGGCGCGACATCTGTCGCCTACTTGCTGGCGGGCCGGACGATTGCCGCGTAGACCATGTCCTTGAGCAACCCGCGATACGGCACGCGGTGCTTGGGCGACTGCATCATGAACACCACGAACAGGTCCTCGCGGGGATCCACCCAGAAATACGTGCCGCCGGCGCCGCCCCAGTTGTACTCGCCCACCGTGCCGGCAAACGGCGACACCCCGGCGGCCGTGCGCACCGCGAAGCCGAGACCGAAGCCGAAACCCGGTCCGGGAAGATAGAGCGGCGTGGTCGCGATCACCGTTCCCAGGTGATCGGACGTCATGTAGGCGACGGTCTTGGGGGCGAGCACGCGCTTGCCGTCCAGCGTGCCGCCGTTGAGGAGCATCTGCAGGAAGCGCGCATAGTCGGTGGCGGTGCTCACCATGCCGCCGCCCCCCGATTCCCACTTCTGGGCCACGCGCGGGTCGTTGAAGGTGGCGTCGATCCCGAAGGCTCGATCGTTCGGGAACGGCTCGACGATCCGGTCGTGCTTGGCCGCATCGGTCACGTAGAAGCTCGTGTCCTTCATGCCGAGGGGGTCGAGCAGCCGCTCCTTCTCGAACTGGTAGAGCGAGACGCCCGAGACCACCTCGACCAGTCGACCGAGCACGTCGGTCGAGTGGCTGTAGTCCCAGGTGGTGCCGGGCTGGTAGGCGAGCGGGATCCTCGCCAGCCGGTCGACCAGCTCGGCGTTGGAGGGGTAGTCGTTCCAGACCTTGCCGTCGACGTACGCCTTCTTCACCGACCCGGTGCCGAAGAAGCCATAGGTCAACCCCGAAGTGTGGCGCAGCAGATCCTGGATCGTCATGTCCCGCCGGGCCGGCTGCAGCTCGAGCGTCGGCGGCCCGCCGCTCGGATCCGGCTTCTCCACGCCCACCGTGAGGCCGCCGAGCTGCGGGAGGTACTTCGAGACTGGCTGGTCCAGCGTGATCTTCCCGTCCTCGAAGAGGATCATCGCGGCGACCGAGGTGATCGGCTTGCTCATCGAATAGATCCGGAAGATCGCGTCCCTGGTCATGGGCGCCGTCCGCTCCGGATCGCGGGCGCCGATGCTCTCGAACAGCGCCACCTTGCCATGCCGGGCCACCAGGAGCACGACGCCGGGGATGACGCCGGCGTCGACGTCGGACTTGAGCCGGGCCGTGATGCGGGCCAGCCGCTCGGGGGCGAGGCCGACCTGCTCCGGTTTTGCGCTCGGCAACGACTGGGCGTGGACGACGGTGAGGCCGACCAGGTGGAGCAGGATGGTCAGGACGGCGGCTCTCGATCGCATCGGACCCTCCTCGCGGGCAAGCCGGCGCGCGCCAGCATGGTACGATGGAGCGATGCACCAGCGCGAGAACATCCGTAACATCGCGATCATCGCGCACGTCGACCACGGCAAGACCACCCTCGTCGACGCCATGCTCTGGCAGTCGGGCCTCTTCCGCGCCAACGAGTCGGTCCCCGAGCGGATCATGGATTCGATCGACCTCGAGCGCGAGAAGGGCATCACGATCATGGCCAAGAACACGGCCATCAACTACAAGGGCGTGCACATCAACATCGTCGACACGCCCGGCCACGCCGACTTCGGCTCCGAGGTCGAGCGCACGCTGACGCTCGTCGACGGCGTCCTCCTGCTCGTCGACGCCGCCGAGGGGCCGCTGCCGCAGACGCGCTTCGTGCTGAAGAAGGCGCTGGAGGCGGGGTTGCCGCCGATCGTGGTCATCAACAAGATCGACCGCGGGGATGCCCGGCCGGTCGAGGTGCTCGACGAGGTGTACGACCTGTTCATCGACCTCGAGGCCGCCGAGGACCAGCTCGAGTTCCCGGTCCTCTACACCAACGCCCGCGCCGGCACCGCCACGCCGGACCTGAAGGTCGAGGGCCAGACGCTGGAGCCGCTGTTCGAGTCGATCCTGACGACGGTGCCGGCGCCGCAGTTCGACCCGGCCGCGAAGCTGCAGTTCCGGGTGACGATGCTCGACTGGGACGACTACGTCGGCCGCCTCGTGATCGGCCGCGTCGTCAACGGGCGGGTGCGCCAGGCCGACCGGGTGGCGGTGATCCATCGCGACGGCAGTGTCGAGTCGGCCAAGGTCACGGTGCTGTACGGCTACGAGGGCCTCAAGCGCGTCGAGATCGCCGAGGCGAACGCCGGCGAGCTCGTCGCCATCGCCGGCATCGAGAAGATCGACATCGGCGAGACGGTGGGCGACCTCGAGACGCCGGTGGCGCTGCCCCTGATCCGCATCGACGAGCCGACGGTGTCGATGCTCTTCTCGGCCAACGTCGCCCCGTTCGCCGGCAAGGACGGCCGCTACGTCACCTCCCCCCAGCTGCGCGAGCGCCTGATGAAGGAGCGCAAGCTCAACCCCGGCATCCGGGTGGAGGAGACCGACTCGCCCGACACCTTCCGGGTGTCCGGGCGCGGCGAGCTGCAGCTGGCCATCCTCATCGAGATGATGCGGCGCGAGGGCTACGAGGTCGAGGTCGGCAAGCCGGAGATCATCACGCGAGGCGACGCCGACGGACGCACGCTGGAGCCGATGGAGCACCTGGTGATCGACATCCCCGAGGACTTCATCGGCGCCGTCACCCAGAAGATCGGTCCTCGGAAAGGCGCCATGACGAAGATGGTCAACCACGGCACCGGCCGGGTGCGCCTGGAGTACCGGATCCCGTCGCGCGGGCTGATCGGCTACCGGACGGAGTTTCTGACCGACACGCGCGGCACCGGCCTGCTGAACCACCTCTTCGACGGCTGGGACGTCTGGCAGGGCGATATCGCGCACCGCCAGAACGGCGCGCTGGTGGCGGACCGCACCGGCCGGACGACCGGTTATGCCATCGACAACCTCCAGGCGCGCGGCACGATGTTCGTGGGCCCGGGCGAGCCGGTCTACGAGGGCCAGATCGTCGGCGAGAACTCGCGCGACAACGACCTCGACGTGAACATCACCAAGGAAAAGAAGCTCACCAACATGCGCGCCTCGACGGCCGACGAGTCCATCAAGCTCACGCCGCCGCGGATCATGAACCTCGAGCAGTGCCTGGAGTGGATCCGCGAGGACGAGCTGCTGGAGGTCACTCCCAAGTCGCTGCGCCTGCGCAAGCGCGCGCTGGGCGGTCGCCGCCGGTTCTAGCGGCACGGCGGCGGCCTCCGGCGCCCCGTCACCCCCGGGGGCGGTGCTCGGCACCGGCGAGCGCCAGGGCGCCCAGCACCCCCGCCCGATCGCCGAGCACCGGCGGCACCAGGTAGCGCTCGACGTCCTCGCCGAGGGCCGGCGTGCGCAGATAGCCGCCGATCAGGCTCGCCAGCTCGCGACGGACGGCCGGGAACAATCGGGCCCGCGCCATGACGCCGCCGCCCAGGACGATGCGCTCGGGCGAGAGCACGAGCACCACGTTCGCGAGCCCCACCGCCAGGTAGTGGGCCTCGAGCTCCCAGGCAGGATGGTCGTCGGCAAGCGCCTCCGGCCGTCGACCCCAGCGGGCCGCCAGCGCGGGCCCCGACGCGAGGCCCTCCCAGCAGTCGCCGTGATGCGGACACACCCCGTCGAACGGATCGCGCGCGCGGTCGTGGGGCACGCGCACGTGCCCCATCTCGGGATGCACGAGCCCATGCACCGGGCGGCCATCCACCAGCGCACCACCGCCGATGCCGGTGCCGACGGTGACGTAGACCAGCGTGCCGACCCCGCGCCCGCTCCCCCAGCGGTGCTCCGCGAGCGCGGCGCCGTTCACGTCGGTGTCGATGACGACCGGGATGCCCAGCGCCCGGCGCAACGGGGTCAGCAGATCGACGCGCTGCCACCCCGGCTTCGGTGTCGTCGTGATGAAGCCGAACGTCGCCGAGCGCGGGTCGAGGTCGAGCGGGCCGAAGCTGGCGACGCCGAGCGCTGCCAGCGGCGCCTTCGCGGCCTGCCCGGCGAAGAACTCGATCGCCTCGGCGATCGTCCGCTCGGGCGTGGTCGTGGCCAGCCGTGCCTCGGCCCGCAGGTCGTCGGGCGCGGTGCCCACCGCGCAGACGAACTTGGTCCCCCCGGCCTCGAGCCCTCCCAGCAGCGGCGGCATGCCGTATGGTAGTGCGAGGCGAGCCGCCCCCCACCGCGTGAGATACACTGCCCGGCGGAGGAATCCGCCATGAGCGAGCCGATCACGTCGCCGCCGATCGCGCGGAGCGGACACGCGCCGATGGAGGCGGTCCACGCCGACGACCGGCCGTGGGAGACCCTCCGCTGGAGCGGCCAGTGGAGCAAGATGCTGTTCCACCCGCGCCCGGAGCGGCCCACCGAGCCCAACGCCGGGCTCGTCCGCTACGAGCCGGGCGCCCACCACCCGCTGCACCGGCACGACTTCGCCCAGGTCTGGTACATCCTCGAGGGCGAGTTCCGGATCGGCGCCAGCATCTACGGGCCGGGCACGATGCTGTTCTATCCCGACCCGCATGTCGAGGAGCCGCTGCTGACGGAGTCCGGGGGTCTCATGCTGTTCGTGCAGTACCCGGGTCCGACCACCGGCGGTCGCCCGATCTACGACGGACGCTTCAACGTGAAGGAGCGACGGCCGGGCGAAGAGCGGGTCGACGTCTGAGCGACGGGCCCCCTCGCCGATGCTGCTGACCAACGGCCGCATCTACACCCTGGACCCGCGCGGCACCGTCGTCGACACGCTGGTCGTGCGCGAGGGCCGCATCGCGTTCGCCGGCCGCCGCGCCGACGTCAATCCGGCGGCGGGCGAGGAGTCGCTCGACCTCGGCGGTCGCTGCGTGCTGCCCGGCCTCGTCGATGCCCACGGGCACCTCATGCACCTGGCCCGGGCGCGGCTGAGCCTGGACGCCCGCGGGCTCGCCTCGGAGGACGAGGTCGCCCGCCGCGTCGGCGAGCGGGCGGCGGCCCGGCCCCGCGGCGAATGGATCAGCGGGCGCCACTGGGACCAGAACCTGTGGCCCGGTCGTCGCTTTCCCGGCAAGGCCTCGCTCGACCGCGCCGCGCCGGAGCATCCGGTCGCGCTCGTGCGCATCGACGGCCACGCGACGTGGGCGAACTCCGCCGCGCTGGCGGCGGCCGGCATCGACCGCGCGACGCCCGATCCGCCGGGCGGCATCGTGGCGCGCGACGCCCTCGGCGAGCCGACCGGGCTGCTCGTCGACACCGCCCAGCGACTGCTCCAGCGCGTGGAGCCGCGTCCGTCGGACGCCCAGTTCGACCGCGCCGTGCGGGAGTGCATCGACCACTGCCTGGCGATGGGACTGACCGGCATCCACGAGATGGGGGCCGAGCTGTACGCGCTGGCGGCCTACCGCCGGTTGCTGGAGCGAGGCCACTTCCCGTTCCGCAACTACGTCGCGGTGGCGGCGCGCTCGGCCTCGACCTGGGAGCACTACCGCCGGCGCGGTCCCGAGACGCTCGGCGACGGCCGCGTCGTGGTCGGCGCGGTCAAGCTGCTGGCCGACGGCGCGCTCGGCTCGCGCGGAGCCGCCCTGCACGACGCCTACTGCGACGATCCCGGCAACACCGGGCTGGTGCTGGTGCCGGGCGAGGAGGTGGAGCGTGTCACGCTCGAGGCCGGCCGTCTCGGCTTCCAGGTCTGCGTGCACGCCATCGGGGACCGCGCCAACACGCTGGTGCTCGACGCCTTCGAGCGCGCGCTGGCACGGGCGCCCCGCCCCGACCACCGTCTGCGCGTCGAGCACGCCCAGGTGCTCGCCGAGCGCGACGTGCCTCGGTTCGCCCGCCTGGGCGTGCTGCCCAGCATGCAGGCCACGCACTGCACCTCGGACATGCCGTGGGCGGCCGAGCGCCTGGGCCCGGATCGGCTCCGCGGCGCCTACGCGTGGCGCTCGCTGCTGGCCACCGGCGTGCGCATCGCCGGCGGCTCCGACTTTCCCGTCGAGAGCCCGAACCCGTTTCACGGGATCCACGCTGCCGTCACACGGCGGCCCCGGGCGGCGGCGGGCCATCCGGGGTCCGGCGACCGGGCGGGCGCCTCCGACGACCCGCGCTGGCAGCCCGAGCAGCGCATGACCCGCGAGGAGGCCGTCCGCTCCTTCACCGACTGGAACGCCTACGCCTCGCGCCAGGAGACGCGGCTCGGCTCGCTGGAGCCCGGCAAGCACGCGGATCTCGTCGTGCTCTCCGACGACGTGTTCGCGTGCCCCGAGGACCGGATCCCCGAGATCCGGCCCACGCTGACGCTCGTGGCCGGGGAGGTCGCGTTCCGCGGGTAGCGACGCCGTCGCCGTGCCCACGCGCGCGATCGTGTCCGCTCTCGTGGCGGCCGCGCTGTTCGGCCTGAGCGCCCCGGCCGCCAAGGTCCTGCTGGCGGTGACGGATCCCTTCCTGCTCGCCGGCATTCTCTATCTCGGCTCGGGGTTCGGCCTGGGCCTCGGACGAGCCGCGACCATGGCCGCCGGCGGCGGGCTGCGCGAGGCGCCGCTGCGCCGGGCCGACGTCCCGTGGCTGCTCGGCGCGACCCTCACCGGCGGCGCGCTGGGCCCGATCCTGCTGCTGACCGGGCTCGTCGCCACGCCGGCATCCCAGGCGGCGCTCCTGCTCAACCTCGAGGGCGTGCTGACGATGACGCTGGCCTGGCTCGTCTTCGGCGAGCACATCGGCCCCCGGGTTCTGGTGGGGATGGTCGCCATCGCCGCCGGCGCCGTGGTGCTGAGCTGGCAGACCGGAGCCGCGGACGCGCTCGGCCGTGGCCCGCTCCTCGTCGCCGGCGCGTGCCTGGCGTGGGCCATCGACAACAACCTGACGCGCCAGATCTCGGGAGGCGATCCCGTGCTCATCGCCGCGCTCAAGGGCGGCGTGGCCGGCGGCGCCAACCTGCTCATCGCGCTCGCGGCCGGCGTGCCCGGGCCGGGCCCGGCGGCCGCGCTGGCGGGCGCCGGCGTGGGACTGCTGGGCTACGGCGTGAGCCTCGTGCTGTTCGTCCGGGCGCTGCGCGAGCTGGGAGCGGCCCGCACGAGCGCCTACTTCTCGACGGCGCCCTTCGTCGGCGCGCTCGCCTCGGTGGTCGCGCTCGGCGAGCCGCTGCAGGCCCGGCTCGCCGCCGGGGGGAGCCTCATGGCGCTCGGCGTCTGGCTCCACGTCACCGAGCGCCACGACCACGAACACGCTCACGAGCCGATCGAGCACGACCACCTGCACGAGCACGACGCTCACCACCAGCACGACCATCCCGGGGCGACGCCGGCGGCCACGCCCCACTCACACCGGCACGCGCACGCCCCTGAGCGGCACGCGCATCCCCACTACCCCGACCTGCACCACCGGCACCTCCACTGATCTGGTGCGCGCGCGGCGAGCCGCGCTGGCCGGCCGCCCGCGGAAAGGCCGTGACCGTCCTCGGCAGCTCCTCGTCAGGCGTGCAGCACGACGATGCCGGCCACGGCCACCAGGGCGCCGACCACCGTCCACGCCGACACGCGTTCGCCCAGGAAGATCACCCCGAGCGGCATCGCGAACAGCGGGGCGGTGGAGGACAGCACCGAGCCCACGGCCACCCCGGCGTACTTCAGACTCGCGACGAACAGGACGGAGCTGGCCGCGGTGACCACGCTCAGCACGGCCATGCGCAGCAGCGGGCCGCGGCCGGCCGTCCGCAGCGCCGAACCCGTTCCCCGCGCCCACGGCGTGAGAAACAGCAGGGCCGAGGCCAGCGGCAGGCGGATGGCCTGCGCCGTCAGCGGCTCGATCTCCTGCAACGGGGTCTTCATCATCACCGTCGACACCGCCCACGCCAAGGAGGCCACCACCGCGGTGCCGACCCCGAACCACAGGCGCTCGGGCCGCGCCTCGGTCCGGGCGCCGACGATCAGCGCCACGCCGCCCAGCGTCAGCAGCGTGCCGGTCGCCACCGGCGCGGTGATGCGCTCGCCGTACAGCGCCGCGGCCATGACGGCGGCGCCGATCGGATAGGTCGTGGCGATCGTCATCGCCCGTCCCAGCCCGATGGCCCGGGTGCTCTCGAAGAAGACCGTGTCGCCGACGCCGATCGCCGCCACGATCGAGACGACCAGCACGACGAACGTGGCGCCCGACATCGTCACCAGGGCGGCCGGCCCGTTCACGACCACGACACAGGCCAGCAGCAGCGTCCCCGCCACGCCCGAGCGGATCGCGTTGATGGCCACCGAGCCGTGGTGGGGCATCAGCGTGCGCGCCAGCAGGCTCGTGATCGACCAGGCAAGGGCGGCGCCCAGGGCGCACAGGGCCCCGAGGGCGGGATGCGGGGGCACCGGAGTGTTCTACCATACGGCTCACGGTGGCCCGGCTCGTGCTCGAGCGGGCCGCGGACTCCGCGTGAGGCGCATCGCGCTGTTCTGACGGCACGGTCCTGGCACGGATCGAGCACGAGGAGGTCGTCATGGCGAAGCCGAAGAAGAGCAGCCGGTGCCGCAAGCCCACGGCGGCAAGGGTCTCGCGCTCGATGACCGGCGTGCGGCCACTGGGCGGCAAGCCGGGCATCGCCCGGCGCTACGAGGCCGGCTATCGTCCCCCGCCCCGCGATCGAGACCCCTGGCTTGACGAGGGCGAGCCGGAGGTCAACGGCTGAGCGATCCGCGGACCGTGGACGGGCGGCCGGCCGGATCCGCCCCCGCCCGTGACGCCGTGCGGCGACGCGCCGCGCTGCTGGCGCTCCTGCTGGTCGTCGCCGGCTGCGCGGAGTTGCGGGCCCGCTATCCCGGTCCCGACGTGGTGTTCATCGCCACCCCCGAAGCCGTCGGCGGCGAGATGCTGAAGCTCGCCTCGGTGTCGGCGCGCGACGTGGTGTACGACCTGGGCAGCGGCGACGGACGCGTGGTGATCGCCGCCGCCCGCGACTTCGGCGCGCGCGGCGTGGGCGTGGAGATCGACCCCCAGCTCGTGCAGGCCAGCCGCGACCGCGCCCAGGGGGCGGGCGTCGCCGAGCGGGCGACCTTCCTCTGGCAGGACCTCTTCGTCACCGAGCTGGCCGGCGCCACCGTCGTCACCGTCTACCTGCGCGACGACGTGAACCTCCGGCTGCGGCCGAAGCTGCTGCGCGAGCTGGCGCCCGGCAGCCGGGTGGTCTCGCACGACTTCGACATGGGCGACTGGCGGCCCGACCGGGTCCAGCGTGTCCGCGGACCGCACCGAGACCACACGCTCTACCTGTGGCTGGTCCCGGCCGACGTCGCCGGCGTGTGGCGCACGCGGGTCGGCCCGCGCGAGGGCGTGCTCAACCTGAGCCAGCGTTACCAGACGCTGGGCGGCTCGTTCTCGCTCGACGGGCGCGAGCTGGCCCTCACCGAGGCGACGCTCCGCGGCGACCGCATCACGCTCACCGCCGCCGGCGGGCTCGTGCTCAGCGGGCGGGTCAGCGCCGACGCGATGGAGGGCGAGGCCGGCGAGCGCGGCGCCACCCCGCAGGCCTGGTCGTCCCAGCGGCTGCGCTGATCGCCCGGTTCAGCGCGGACTCTCTCGCGCGCGGCGCGCGTTCTCGAGGGCGAGCTTTCGAGTAGGATGGGGGGCCGGAGGCTCCACGATGGACTACAGCGAGTACCAGCACCTCGCCTTCGAGCGCAGGCCGCACGGGGTGGTGCTCGTCACGATCAACCGGCCCGACGTCCTCAACGCGACGAACGATCGTCTGCACTGGGAGCTGACCCAGGTGTGGCTGACGCTCGACGCCGACGAGCGCGCGCGGGTGGCGGTGGTCACCGGCGCCGGCCGCGCGTTCTCGGCGGGCGGCGACCTGGAGATGGTCGAGGCCAACGCGCGCGATCCCCGCCGTCTGGCCCGCACGGTGCGCGAGGCCTCCGACATCGTCTACAACATGATGAACCTCGACAAGCCGATCGTGTCGGCGATCAACGGCGTCGCGGTGGGCGCCGGCCTGGTCGTGGCGCTGATGGCGGACGTCAGCGTCATGTCGGAGAGCGCGCGCTTCACCGACGGCCACACCAAGCTCGGCGTCGTCGCCGGCGACCACGCGGCCATCCTGTGGCCCCTGCTGTGCGGCATGGCCAAGGCCAAGTACTACCTGCTGACCTCCGACTTCATCGACGGCAAGGAGGCCGAGCGGATCGGCCTGGTGAGCCTGTGCGTGCCGGCCGAGCTGCTGCTGCCGAAGGCCTTCGAGGTCGCCGACAAGCTGGCCCTCGGCAGCCAGCAGGCCATCCGGTGGACGAAGCGCAGCCTCAACAACTGGCTGCGGATGGCGGGTCCGATCTTCGATCAGTCGATCGCGCTCGAGATGCTGACCTTCATGGGCGAGGACGTGCGCGAGGGGCTGCAGGCCATCCGCGAGAAGCGCGCGCCGCGATTTCCGTCCGCCTTGCCGTAGCGGCTCCCTCGGCGCACCACCCCGGGCGCGCGACGTTGCCGCGGCGGCAGGCCCGCCGGGCTCAGCGCGCGGCCGGCTCGGCGGTCTGCGGCCGTGCGCGCCGCCAGAGACGAACGGCGACGTACACCAGCACGCCGACGACGCCCAGCGCCAGGGTTCCCCAGCGGACCTCGGCCGACGCCTCGGACCAGTGGGCGCCCAGGAGCCACCCCAGCCCCGCCCACTTCGTGGTCCAGGCCAGGGCGGCGAGCACGTCGAGCGCCAGGAACGTGGGGTAGGTGACGCCGTGCTCGCGGGCCAGCGGCCAGGCGACCACGCGCACGATGGCGACCCAGCGGCCGGCCACGATCGTCAGCGCGCCGAACCGCTCGAACCATCCGGTGGTGCGTTGCACGCAGTCCGGTGCGCTGAGCGTCAGACGACAGTAGAGCCGCACGAGGCGGTCGCTGCGCAGCGGGCGCACGAAGTACCAGACGTGGTCGACGATGACCAGCCCCAGCGTGCCGAGCGCGATGACCGTGAGCACGCTGGCATCCCCGGTCGCGGCCACCGCGCCGGCCGCCGCGATCACGAAACGTCCGGGAAACGGGATCGCCGTCGCGTCGATGAGCGCCGCGAGGAATACCACCGAGTACGTGTGCTGGGTCAGCCATCCGGTGAGGTGCTCGGTGATCGCGCTCACGGAGTCCGAGGTGTGCAACCGCGATACCAGGGCGATCGCGGGGAGCCTCAGGGGCCGAGCGCCTTGCGCCGCCACAGCTGCCACGGCCGCGGCACTGTCCCCCCCACGGAGGCCTCCGCCAGGCGAGCCTCCTCGTCGTCCAGGTACGTGACCGGCCCGCCCAGGGCCATGGCCTGGGCCTGCAGCCGCGCGTTCATCTCGGTGTAAACGCTGCGGAAGACCACCAGCGGAAGCGAGGCGCCGACGACCACCGCGCCGTGACCGCGCATCAGGACCACCGGACGGCTGCCGAGCGTCCGGGCCAGGGCCTGGCCCAGGGCCGCGGTCCGCACGAGCATGTCGGTCGCCTGGCCGCCGGCCGCCTTGATGTCGAACACGGGGACGCCGCCACCCAGGAAGGCGCTCATGTGATAGAGCGGTCGCAGCGGCACCGTGCTGACCCCGAAGGGGATCACCGAGGGTGAGTGATCGTGCACGACCGCCTTCACGTCGGGTCGGCCGCGATAGATCGCGCCGTGGATGAACCGCTCCAGGTAGCTGGCGCGCCCCTGCGCGTCGACCGGGTTGGAATCGAGGTCGTACTCCATGACGTCGGCCGCCGTCACCAGCTCGGGCGCGATCGAGCGCGACATGAGATAGCGCTGCGGATCGGCGGGGTGGCGAACGCTCACGTGGCCGTACCCGTCGAGCACGCCCTGGTCGGCCAGGATCCGGTTGGCCGCGACCAGGTCGTCGACGATCGCCGGGTCGGGCGGACCGGCCGATCCGACGGTCAGAGCGGCGGCGCGGCGGGCGAGCAGCGCCGAGGCGAGGCCGAGCCCCGCGGCGCCCACGACCTGTCGACGGCTGCATGGTGTCATGAGGGTGTCCTCTCGGTGCCGGTCATCGTCCCGCGCGGGCTCCGCGTCCGCAGGGACCGACGCAGCGCTTCCAGCCCCGCCACGAACGCGTCGAGGGCCGGCGTGCGCGGCTTGTCGCGACGGCGCACCAGACCGATCTGGCGCTCGAGCGGCGGCGCGAGCCGCATCGCGGTCAGCGTGCGGGCGCGGACCTCGCTCTTCACCGAAAACCAGGAGGTGACCGACATCCCCAGCCCGGCCTCGACGAGCTTCTTGATCGCCTCGGTGTTCCCGAGCTCCATCGGCGTTCGCGGCACCGCGCCGGCGCGGTGGAACCAGCCGTCGATGACCCGGCGCAGCGTGGCGCCGGCCTCGAACAGGATCAACGGGTATCCGGCCAGGGTCAGCGCGTCGACCGTCGTCGGCCACGCCCGCCGCCGGACCGCACCTCCGCTGCGCCCGCGGAGCGCGGCGTGGACGCGGCCGGGCGTGTGCGGACGCCCGGGGGCCGCCGACGGCCGGGCCGGGGCGTCCCACTCGGGGGCCCTAATGGCCACCAGCTCGTCACGGAAGAACGGCGTGACGGTCAGCTCGCGGTCGCGCACGGGCAGGCTCACGATCCCCACGTCGAGCGCGTTGGCCACGACGGCCCGGGTGATCTCGGCCGCGTTGCCGGTGACCACGACCACCTCGGTCTCCGGGTAGCGCGCGCGGAAGCGGCGCAGCGCGGGCGGCAGCAGGTAGATGCTGATCGACGCGCTGGTGCCCAGCCGCACGCGGCCGGCGACCACGCCGCGCAGCCCGCGCACGTGCTCGACGCCCGCCTCCAGCTCGCGCAGCGCCCGGTCGGCGTGCTCGAGCAGGAGCTGGCCGGCCCGCGTGGGAAACGCCCGCTTGCCGACCCGCTCGAGCAACGGCAGCCCGAGCGCCTGTTCGAGGTGCCGCACCTGCATGCTGACGGCCGGCTGCGTGAGCCGCAGCGTCTGGGCCGCCCGGGAGAACGAGCCGTGCTGCGCGATCGCCTGCAGCGTGCGCAGGTGCGTGAGCTGGAGGTCCATCGGGCCAAAATCTAGGTGATGCTCTGGATCAAAACAATTGATTTCGCTGATGCGCCGGCCGGTCCGATCCTCGAGGAGACATGGTCGTGATCCGGCCGGCGACCCTCGACGACAGCGCGGCCATCGCGGCGATCTGGAACCACGAGGTGCTGCACACCTCGGCCACGACCGACACCGAGCCGCGCCGGGTCGACGCGCAGCGCGCCTGGCTGGCCGGTCACGGGCCGCGCCATCCCGTCATCGTGGCCGTGGACGGCGGCGAGGTGGTGGCGTTCGCCGCGCTCTCGCCGTACCGGCCGAAGCCGGCCTACGCGTGGACGACGGAGAACTCCATCTACGTGAAGGACGGCTGGCGGGGCAAGGGGCTGGGTGGCGCCCTCCTCGACCGCCTCCTGCTCCTGGCCCGCGAGCACGGGCATCGCTCCGTGATCGCGCGCATCACGGCCTGCAACGAGGCCTCGCTGGCCCTGCACGAGCGCCGGGGGTTCGCGCGGGTCGGTCACGAGCGGCGGGTGGCGTTCAAGCACGGAATCTGGCTCGACGTCGTCACCCTCCAGCGCATACTCGTCGCCTGACGTCATCTCCGCTGCCGCCAGGAGACGCGATGGACCCGCGGCCGGCGCCGGCCGTCCTCACCCGCACGCTCGTGGTCTGCGTGGGGATCAGCTTCCTGATCCACGTCGTCACCTACCTGCTCAACACGCAGCTGCCGCTGCACGTGCTGGCGCTGGGCGGCACCCACGCCCAGATCGGCTGGCTCTTCGCGATGAACACCGGCGCGGCGATGCTCCTGCGTCCGCAGGTGGGCGGCTGGGTGGATCGGCGCGGCGCCCGGGCCGTGATGCTGCCGGGAACGGTCGTGCTCCTGGTGACGATGCTCGCCCTGGGCGTCGCCGCCAGCCCGCTCGCCGTCGTCGCCGCCATGGCCGGGCTCGGCATCGCCAGCGCGCTCGTCTCGACGACCGGCAGCGTGGTCGTCGCCGCCGAGAGCCCGGCCGCGCGGCGTGGCGAGGCGCTCAGCCTGTACTACGTGGCGGCGTCGGTCGGCGTGGCCCTGGGTCCGGCAGCGGGATTCGCCCTGGCCGAGCTGGGCGGAATGCCCCTGAACTTCTCCGTGGTGACCGTGCTGGCCGTCGCCGTGGGCCTGCTCGGCCTGGGCCTGCGAACGGCCCCGTCGGCGGCCGCCGCCACCCGCGGCCCGGCGCGGCTCTGGAGCCCGCACGCCGTGCCGGCCTCGCTGGCGCTGATCGTCATCACCACCGGGCACGCCACGGTCTACGCGTTCCTGTCCCTGCACGCGGCGGCCCAGGGCCTGGGCCGCATCGCCTGGTTCTTCCCCCTCATGTCCGGCTGCACGATCGCCTGTCGTCTGCTCCTGCGCCGCGCCTCCGACCGACACGGCCGGGCCCGCGTGCTGGTCCCCGCGCTGCTGGCCGTCGCGGCCGGCAACGTGGTGCTGGCGGCGCCGCCGACGGTGGGCTCGCTCGTCGCCGCCGCGGCTCTGCTCGGCTGCGGCAACTCGATGCTCTATCCCACGCTGGTCGCGCTCGTCGTGGATCGCACGCCCACGGCCGAGCGCGGTCTGGCCATCGGCACGCTCTCGGGCGCCTGGGACGTCGGCGTCGCCGTCGGCTCCCCTCTCATCGCGCTCCTGGTCCAGTCCCGGGGCTACGCCGCCGGCTTTCTCGCCGCCGCCACGATGACGCTCCTCGGCCTCCTCGTCTTCGTCGCCTCCGAGCGTTGCCGCCTCACCACCGCCGCGCTGGCCGACTGACGACCGTCGTGGAATCCGGCGTCACGGAGGCGCACGCCGTGGCCGCGGACGCGCCATCATGGCGAGCCGTCGTCGCCGTTCGAGCGCAGGGCCCGGCGAGCGAGCCGTCCTCGCCTCCACTGGCCACCGACAGACCCCCCTCTGGGGGATGGGGGGACCGAGCGAGCCGGGCCCGGAGCGAGTTACGGCGACAGGCAAGTCATGCTGGCGCGTCCGCGGCCACGGCGTGCGCGCCTCCGTGACGCCGGATTCCACGACAGTCATCAGACACCGAGCCGCGATCACGTGAGTACGCAACAGCCGCCAGCCGGGCGATCGGGCGGGCGGCGACGTAGACTGGTCGCGTGCCGGACCCGGAGCGGCCCACCCTGCCGGCGCCCCTGCGCGCGTTCGCGAGCCGCGACTTCCGGCTCTTCTTCGCCGGCCAGCTCGTCTCGCTGGTCGGCACCTGGATGCAATCGGTCGCGCAGTCCTGGCTGGTGCTGGAGCTGACCAACTCGCCGTTCCTGCTCGGCCTCATCGGCACGCTGCAGTTCGCGCCCGTCCTGGCCCTGTCCTTCGTGGCCGGCGCGCTGGCCGACCGGCTGCCCAAGCGGCGGCTGCTCGTCGTGACCCAGTCCCTCATGGGCGTGCAGGCGCTGGTGCTGGCCGCGCTGGTGCACCGCGGTCACGTCGAGTACTGGCACGTCGCCGCCCTGGCCACGGCCTACGGCGTGGCCAACACCGTCGACATGCCGACTCGACAGGCCTTCATCGTGGAGATGGTGGGCCGCGATGCGCTGCGCAGCGCCATCGCGCTGAACTCTGCCATGTTCAACGGGGCCCGCGTCGTGGGCCCGGCGCTGGCCGGTCTCGTGATCGCCCGCTGGGGGACCGCCCTGGCGTTCCTCTTCAACGGCCTGTCGTTCGTGGCCGTCATCGCCGCGCTGCTGGTGCTGCGCGCCGAGGGCCGCCCGCCCCCGTCCAGCGGACGGGCCATGCGCGAGGAGATCGTCGAGGGCGTGCGCTACGCGCTGCGCACGCCGCGCATCGCCATGGTGCTGAGCCTGGTCATGGCGGTCAGCGCGTTCTTCTTCAACTACAACACCCTGGTGCCGCTGCTCGCGCGCGACATCCTGCGCCAGGACGCGCACGGCTTCGGCCTGCTCATGACGGCGATCGGCTGCGGCGCGGTCGCCGGCGCCATCGTGCTGGCCTCGCTGGGCACCGAGCGCCCGCCCACGTGGGTGCTGGTCGTCTCCGCGCTCGTGCTGGGCGCGGCGATGATGCTGACCGCCGGCGTGGCCCGCTTCGGCACCGCGACGGCGCTGCTGGCGGTCATGGGGTTCTGCGGCATGCTCTTCATGACCGGCGCCAACACCACCGTGCAGCTCACCGTGCCGGACGACCTGCGGGGCCGGGTCATGAGCCTGCACACGCTGATGTTCGCCGGCATGACGCCGCTCGGCGCCTTCCTGGTCGGCTCGATCATCGAGGCCCTCGGCGTCCGCGCCGGCTTCCTCCTCACCGGCGCCGCGGGGATCCTGGCGATCGCCATGGTCACGCTCGGGTGGCGGTGGTACCGTCGGCCGGGGTAGAACTACGCCATGCCCGCGCCGACCCGGATGGTCGTCCGCGACACGCCCGTGGACCTGCTGAGGGACGGACGCGGCGCTCCGCTGCTCTTCCTGCACGGGGCCGGCGCCGGGGGCCGCTGGCTTACCTTCCAGGAGCGCCTGGCCGCGCGGTTCGACGTCCTGGCGCCGAGCCACCCCGGCCACGGCGCCTCGCCGGCCGCCGAGTGGATCGAGCACGTGTCCGACCTGGCCTTCCACTACCTGGACCTGCTCGATACGCTCGGGCTCGGGCGCGTCCACGCGGTCGGCGCCTCCTTCGGCGGCTGGGTCGCCGCCGAGCTGGCCACGATGGCCTCGCACCGGCTGCGCTCCCTGACGCTCATCGACCCGGTCGGGATCAAGGTGGAGGGGTGGATCTACCCGTTCCTGTTCGGCATGGAGCTGCCGGAGCTGGTGGCCACCGTCTTCCACGACCCCATGGCCGCCGTGGCGCTGGCGCCGCCGGACATGAGCCTCGACACGCTGGCGATCATCTACCGTCAGAACACCGCGCTGGCCCGGGTGGCCTGGAATCCCTACCTGTACAACCCGCGGCTGCGCCGGCGGCTGGCCCGCATCGCCGCACCGACCCTGCTGTGCTGGGGCGCCCACGACCGCCTGGCGCCGCTCGTCTGCGCGGAGGCGTGGCGCAAGGAGATCCCGGGCGCGACGCTGCGCGTCTTCGAGGAATCGGGCCACCTGCCGCACCTCGAGGAGCCCGACGCGGTGGCGGCGGCGGTGATCGAGTTCTGCGCGGAGCGCGGGCCGGGCCGGTGAAGTTCTACTACTTCCACCTGATGCCGTACGTGCTGGACCACGACGAGCCGTCGTCGTGGGTGACGTTCTCCAACCGCCACTACGATCCCGCCGTCGGCCACACGCTCTACCACCAGTACCTCGACCAGCTCGAGTACGCCGAGCACCTCGGCTGGGACGGCATCTGCGTCAACGAGCACCACCAGAACTGCTACGGCACGATGCCGAGCCCCAACGTCATGGCCGCCATGCTCGTGCGGCGCACCACGCGGGCGCGGATCGCCATCCTCGGCAACGGGCTGCCGCTGCGCGAGAACCCGCTGCGCATCGCCGAGGAGATCGCGATGCTCGACGTGGTCTCCGGCGGCCGCATCGTCTCGGGGTTCGTGCGCGGCATCGGGGCCGAGTACTACTCCACGGCCGTGAACCCGACCCACTCCCGTGAGCGCTTCTACGAGGCCGCCGACCTGATCTTGAGATCGTGGACCGAGCCGGGCCCGTTCGCCTTCGACGGGCGCTTCTACCGCTACCCGTTCGTGAACCCCTGGCCGCGCCCGCTGCAGCGGCCCCATCCGCCCGTGTGGTGCCCCTCGCAGGGCTCCAGCGAGACCGTCGAGTGGGCGGCCCGGCGGCGCTTCCCCTACCTGATGGTCTTCACGCCGCTGGCGCGCATCGCCCAGGTGTACGGCGAGTACCGCGAGGCCTGCGAGCGGAACGGGTACACCGCCAGCCCCTACCAGCTGACGGTGAACCTGCCGATCGTCGTCGCCGAGAACGACCGCAAGGCCGAGACGATCGCGCGGCGCCACGCGATGTGGGTCTACCACGTCGGCCTACGCATGCGGCCGCCGTACTGGCAACCGCCCGGCTACACGACCGAGGCGTCGCTGCGGCGCCTGCTCGACACGCGGGGCAAGATGCCGACCGAGCTGACCTACGAGGACCTGGTGGACGGCGGCTACATCATCTGCGGCAGCCCGGCCACCGTGCGCGACAAGCTGCGGGTGTTCTCCGACGAGCTGAGGGCCGGCATCGTGTGCTCGGGCATGAACGGGGGCAGCCACGAGGCGACCCTGGAAATGATGCAGCTGTTCTCGGAGGAGGTCATGCCGCACTTCCGCGAGGACGCCGACGTGGACGAGACGGCCGGGATCGGGCGGTGAGCGGGACCGGCCGGCGATCGTGATGGACTGGCGCATCGGGACGTCGGGCTGGAACTACCCGGAGTGGAAGGGGTCATTCTACCCGGACGACATGAAGCCGGCCCGCATGCTGCCCTACTACGCGGAGCGCTTCTCGACCGTCGAGGTGAACAACACCTTCTACCGGATGCCCACCGCCAGGACGGTGGAGGGCTGGGCGGCCGCGGTGCCACCGCGCTTCACCTTCGTGCTGAAGGCGCCGCAGCGCATCACCCACTTCGCGCGGCTGCGGGACGTGGACGATCCCGTGCGCGCCTTCTGCGACGCCGCCGGGGCGCTGGGGGACAAGCTCGGTCCCCTGCTCTTCCAGCTGCCGCCGAACTTCAGGGTCGACACCGGCCGGCTGGCGGATCTCCTCGCGCTGCTGCCGCCCGCCGTGCGCGCCGCCTTCGAGTTCCGCAACGCCACGTGGCTCGCGGACGAGGTCTACACCCGGCTGGGCGCGCGCAACGCCGCGCTCTGCATCGCCGACAACGACGACGAAGCCACCCCGGCGGTCGCCACCGCCGACTGGGGCTATCTGAGGCTGCGCGCGACGGGGTACACCGACGACGACCTGCGCGGCTGGCTGGCCACCGTGCGCCGCATCGGAGCCGGCTGGCGAGACGCGTTCGTGTTCTTCAAGCACGAGGACAAGGGAACCGGCCCGGCGCTCGCCGCGCGCCTCGCGGCCCTCCTCGACGAGGGAGACTCCCCACCATGACATCCTCCCTGAGCAGCCTCCTCAGCTGGCGGCTGGAGGTCGAGGACCAGGGCATCGGCATCAAGCCCGACGACTGCCGCGCCTGTTCGTCGAGTTCCGGCAGCTCGACGCCGGCACCAGCCGGCGCCACGAGGGCTCCGGGCTCGGCCTGGCCATCAGGCGGCAGATCGTCGAGGCCCTGGGAGGCCGCGTCGGGGTGCGGAGCGAAGTGGGACAGGGCAGCGTCTTCTTCGCCGTCCTTTCCCGGGTGATACAGCAGAAGTCTTAATCGGCTCGATCGGAGGAACGCCATGCTCGATCTGCTCGTCAAGAACGGACGCGTCGTCACACCGCACGGGGCGGGGGCCTGGGACATCGCGGTCCAGGGCGAGCGGATCGTGGCCGTCACCCCGCCCGGCACCTTCACCGAGGCGGCCCGGACCCTCGACGCCGCCGGGATGGTCGTCGTGCCCGGGGGCGTGGAGCCGCACACGCACCTCGCCCACCGGATCACGATGCATCCCGACGAGGAGCTGTTCACCCTCGGCCCCGAGGACGACAGCAGGGGCATGGCGTTCGGCGGGACGACCACCCACGTCGACTTCTGCTTCGTGCGGCCCGGCGGCGACGTGCCGACCGCGATCGAGCAGCGGGTGGCCCGCTGGCGCGGCCAGTGCTACATCGACTACTCGTTCCACGTCACCCTGGTCGGCGCGCTGCCGCTCAAGACGTTCGACGCGCTGCCCGAGGCCATCCAGCAGGGCTTCCCGTCGTTCAAGGTGTTCACGACCGACATCCTGCCGCCCCACGCCAAGCGGCCGTCGAACCGGCTGGACTTCGGGCGGATCCAGTTCGCGATGGAGAAGGTGGCCGCCCACGACGGGATCATGGTGGTCCACGCCGAGGACCACGACATCGTGCAGTTCATGTACGAGCGCTTCCGCGAGGAAGGCCGGATGGACGGCTGGAACCTGCCGTACGTCCACAACAAGCTGTCCGAGCACCTGTCGTTCCGGCGCACCATCAACCTCGCCAACGCCATCGGCAGCGCCGTGTACTTCGTCCACACCTCGGCCCGGGAGGGCGTGGAGGCAGTGGCCGAGGCCCGGGGCCGCGGCAAGCCGATCTACGCCGAGACCCTGCACCACTACGCCTGCTTCACCGCCGACGACTATCGCACACCGCGCGGCTACTGCTACCACACCTACCCCTCGCTGAAGTTCGCCGAGGACCGCGACGCCCTGTGGGACGGGCTGCTGCACGACGCGGTGTCGACGACGGCGACCGACGAGTTCCCCACCTCGCTGGCGCTCAAGCTGCGCGGCAAGACGATCGAGGACGTCACCGGGGGCAACCTCGGGGCCGAGGCGCGGATGGGCATCGTGTACTCCGAGGGCGTGGCCAAGCGCGGCATGTCGCTGGAGCGCTTCGTCGACGTGACGTCGGCCAACGCGGCCAAGATCCTAGGCCTCTATCCGCGCAAGGGCGCGCTGGCCCCGGGCAGCGACGCCGACATCGTGCTGATCGACCCCGGCATCGCGCGGCCGCTGGTCAAGGAGGACTTCCACGTGAGCGACTACAGCCCGTGGGAGGGCTGGCCGGCCCGCGGCTGGCCGGTGACCACGATCCTGCGCGGCAAGGTCATCGTCGAGGGCGGCAAGCTCCTGGGAGCCCCGAGCGACGGCCGCCTCGTCCCGCGCAAGATCGATCCCGTGATGCTGCGCCGGCCCGGGTGCTAGCGGTGGAGCAGGAGGGGATGACGCCGGGCGAGCTGGTCGGCAGCCTGACCGGCCTCTTCCCCGACTTCGCGGCCCACTGGCAGGCCGCCGACAACCTCTCGCGCGAGGAGGACGGCTCCTTCACGCTGTGCGGCGCCTTCGCCGAATTCAGCGACTTCTTCCGCGAGCGCTACGAGGAGCTGCCGGCCGAGCGGCTGCAGGCGCTCGGCTGGATCCTGGCCGAGTGCATGGCCGAGCCCGATTCCGAGCTGGCCGAGGCGACCGCCACCTGCTTCCTGGAGAACGTCGCGGCCGAGCGCTTCCACGCCGACTTCGAGCGGTTCCTGATCGGGCGTCCGCTCGAGTTCTACTCGCAGTGGGACGAGGGTTTCTGACGATGGACCGTCTCTTCTTCGCCCTCGGTGCGCTGTCGGCGCTGCTGGCCGTCGCCGCCGGCGCCTTCGGGGCGCACGCGCTGCGCAACCGGATGGCGCCCGACACGCTGGGCATCTTCGAGGTCGGCGCGCGCTACCACATGTACCACGCGCTGGGCCTGCTGGCCGCCGCCTGGGCGGTGGCCCGCTGGCCCGGGGGCGCCACCACGACGGCCGGCTGGCTGTTCGTCGTCGGCACCGTGATCTTCTCGGGCAGTCTCTACGCGCTCAGTCTGACCGGCCAGCGCTGGCTCGGCGCCGTCACCCCGCTCGGCGGCCTGGCCTTCATCCTCGGCTGGGCCGGCCTGGCGTGGGCGGCCCTGCGCGGCACGTGAGCCGCGGCGGGCGGCCCCGGACGAGGCGCCTCAGCCCTTCATCGCGCCGGCCACGAGGCCGCGGACCAGCCAGCGCTGCATCCCGACGACGATGACGATCGGCGGCACGCTGGCCAGGATCGAGGCGGCGGCGATGTCGCCCCACGGGACCTCGAACACGCCCGGAAAGAGCGCCAGCGCGACGGGCACGGTCCGGCTCGCCTCGGTCGCCGTGAAGGTGTAGGCGAACAGGAACTCGTTCCAGGCCGCCAGGAACGTGAGCAGGGCGGCCGAGGCCACGCCGGGCGCGATCAGCGGCAGAACGACCGAGCGGAGCGAGCGGACACGACCGGCCCCGTCGAGGAACGCGGCCTCCTCCACCTCGAGCGGGATCTCCCGGATGAAGCCGGCCAGCAGCCAGATCAGCAGGGGCAGCGCGAACGACGTGTTGGCCAGCACGAGCGCCGTCCACGTGTCGCGCAGGCCGAGCGCGCGCAGCAGCAGGTAGAGCGGGCTGACGGTGGCGATCTGCGGGAACGCGGTGCTGCCCACCACCGCCAGGAGCAGCAGCCCCTTGCCGGGGACCGGCAGGCGGGCGATGCCGTACGCCGCCGGCAGGCCGAGGGCCAGCGCCACCAGCGTGGTGAGCGAGGCGACGGCGAGGCTGTTGCCGAGCGCGCGCGGCATCACGCTGCGCTCCACGACGGCGCGGTAGTGGATCAGCGTGGGACGCTCGGGCAGCGCGCGCGCGGTGGCCAGCAGCTCGGCGTCGGGGGTGAGGGAGGTCCGGACCTGCCAGAAGAACGGCGTGGCCCAGGCCGCCAGCACCACGAGGACGAGCACGTCGGCCGCCCGCAGGCCCGCCCTCACGCGGCCAGACCCTCCCGGCGCAGCGCGCGCAGGTAGCCGGCCGCGATGGCCATGACGATCGCGAAGATGACCACACCGATGGCCGCCCCGAAGCCGAGCTGCAGGGTCTGGAACAGGCTGCGGTACGCGTAGACCGTCAGCGTCTCGGTGGTGCCGGCCGGGCCGCCGCCGGTGAGCACGTACATGAGGTCGAACGCGCGCAGCGCATCGAGCGTGCGGAACAGCAGCGCCACCAGCAGGATCGGACGCACCAGCGGCAGCGTGACGGACGTCAGCGTGGCCAGGCGGCCGGCGCCGTCCACCCGGGCGGCCTCGTAGACCTCGGGGGGGATCGTCAGCAGGCGCGCATAGCAGAGCAGCGCCACGAACGGCATCGTGCGCCAGACGTCGGCCACGATCAGTCCCGGCAGGGCGAGCGACGGGTCGCCCAGCCAGTTGAACGCGCGGCCGCCGAGCAGCACGTTCACGAGGCCGGCCGACGGATGATAGAGCCACTCGAAGAGCTTGGCCGTCACCACCGAGGGCAGGGCCCAGGCCAGCAGCAGCAGCGACAGGGCCAGCCGCCGGCCCACCTGCTGTCGCTGCAGGGCCAGCGCGACCACCAGTCCCAGCACCAGCTCCAGCGCGACCGACGCCCCGGTGAACACCAGCGTCACCCGCACGGCGTTCCAGAACCGCGGGTCGGACCCGAGAAACGCGTAGTGCTCGAGACCGACGAAGCGGGTGATGCCGAAGATCGGGATGCGCTGCTGGAGCGACAGCCAGAGCACCCACAGCCCCGGATAGAGCGCGAGCCCGGCCACCGTGAGCGCGGCCGGCGCCACGAACGCCAGACCGGCCAGCCGGTCGGCCCGCTGCCGGGCGGTCATCGCAGGCCGCCGAGCATGTACTCCAGACGACGCCGCGCGTCGGCCAGCGCCCGCGAGGGCGTCTTCACGCCGACCAGCGCCGCCGAGAACTCCGGCTGCACGGTGGTGGACAGCATCAGGTAATACGGCGTGACCGGCCGCGGGCGCGCGGCCAGCATGAGGTCGTGGAAGCGCGGCATCGAGGGACGCGCGCGGACGATCTCGGGGTCGTGGTAGAGCGCCATGCGCGTGGGATAGAGCGCGACGCCGGCCGCCGTCAGCGCGCGCTCGGCCGACTCGCCGGCGAGGTACCGGACGAGGGCGACCGCCGCCTCGGCGTGGCGCGAGCGGCGGTTCACCGCGAGATGGAATCCGCCGGTGGCGCCGGCTCCGGTCGCGCCGCCGGCGTGGCCGGGCAGCGCGGCGATCCCCACCCGGCCGCGCACCGGCGAGCCGGCCTGCTCGAACAGGTCGAGCGCGTACGGCCACGAGCGCAGGAACACCGCGCGCCCGTCCCCGAAGGGCCGGCGCGTCAGCTCCTCGTCGCCGGCGGTGACCCAGCCCGGGCTGAGGCCGCGGTCCACGAGCCCGCGCATGAACGTCAGCGCGGCCTCCGCGCGAGAGGGATCGGGCAGGACCCGGGCGTCGGGCCCGAGCAGCGCGGTGCCGCTGCCCCAGAAGTGCTCGAGCACGTTGCAGACGAGCCCCTCGTACTGCTTGCCCTGCCACAGGACGCCGTCGAGACGCCGATCACCCTCGCCGGCCCTGATGCGCGCGGTCTGCTCGGCCAGCGCCTCCCACGTCGTCGGCGGGTGCAGGCCGTATTTGGCCAGCAGGTCCGCCCGGTAGTAGACGACGCCCACGTTCATGTTCCAGGGCAGTCCCCACACGCGCCCGCCCCAGGTCGCGGCCTCGACGGCGGCCGGGAAGTGCGGCGCCAGCTCCTCACGGGTGACCCACGGCGACAGATCGAGCAGCCAGCCGGCCTGCGCGAACTCCGGCACCCAGATGACGTCGAGCATCAGCACGTCGAAGGTCGGGCTGGCCCCGTCGAGGTTGATCACGTAGAACTGGTGCTGCTCGTCGCTCGTCCACGTGAGGGGCTCGCTGCGGACCGTCACGCCCGGGTGGCGCCGCTCGAAGTCGCGGAGCAGGCCCGGCATGGGATCGGACGGTCCGAGGATCTTGGCGTGCTTGAACACGAGGGTCACGGGCGCCGGGCCGTCGCGGCGCTCGGCGCAGCCGGCCAGTGCCAGCGCGAGGAGCAGGAGCGCGGCCCGCCGCCTCACGACGCCCGTCGCCGGCGCGGGTCCGCCCATCTCGCCACGAGCGCCGCGGCCATCAGCTCGGCGGCCGCGCGGCCAGGGAACGGTGGACGCATGGCCTCTGGATACCACGAAGGGGCGCCGTCACCGCGCGCGATCCAGCCGGGCCAGCGCCGCCGCGATGTCGATCCCGGCGCCCAGGACCGGCGCCATGGGGTCGCCCCGCTTGTCGAGGCGGGCTGCCATCGTGCGGATGGTGAAGCGTCGCGGGTCGAGCCGGGCGGTCACCTCGGACCATCGCAGCGGACAGGACGCCGGCGCGCCGGGCAGCGGCCGCGCGGACATGGGCGCCACGATCGTCTGACCCGGCCCGTTCTGCCCGAAATCGACGTAGACCTTGCCGCCGCGCGCCTGCACGATCCGGGCGACCGTGGCGAGCCCGGGCACCGTCTCGACGGCGAGCGTCGCCAGCAGGCGGGCGAAGGTCCGCGTCTCGTCGTACGAGTAGCGGGCGCCCAGCGGCAGCAGGATGTGCAGGCCGGTGGCGCCGGAGGTCTTGGGGTAGCTGGCCAGCTCCAGTCGCTCCAGGATCTCGCGCAGGGCGAGGGCCACCTTCACGACGTCGGTGAACGGCGCGCCCTTGGGGTCGAGGTCGAGCACGAGCCAGTCGGGCCGCTCGAGCGTGCCCGCCCGCGAGGCCCACAGGTGCAGCGGGATCGTGCCCGTGTTCGCGACGTAGCGCAGCGACTCGATGTCGTCCACCACGAAGTAGTCGATGTCGCGCTCGACGCCGTGGGCGTGGATGCGCTCCCGCCGGATCCACTCCGGCGCCCACTCCGGCGCGTCCTTCTGGAAGAAGGACTTGCCGTCGATCCCGTCCGGATAGCGCGCGAGCACCAGGGGCCGATCCCGGAGATAGGGCAGGAGCCAGGGGGCGATCCGCTCGTAGTATGCCACGAGGTCCGACTTCGTGTACCCGGCGTCCGGCCAGAACACCTTGGTCGGATTCGTGATCGTCACCACCCGGTCCGCGCCGCTCGGCGCCGGTGATGCTGCCGGCGCCGGCGTTTCCGGGTCCGAGACCGGATCGACGGGCGGCTCGCTCGTTCCTTCCCGACGACAGTCCTCGGGGCGCTTGTCGCCGCGCAGCCCGAGGAACGCCGGGTGGCGGATGCCGCCCTCGTGCGTCCACTCGGAGAAGCGCACCTCGCAGACGAGCGCCGGCTCGACCCAGTGGTGGCCGCGGCCGGTCGGGGTGCCCCGGTCGAACGGCGAGGCCGCGCGCGCGAGCGGTTGCAGGCGATCCCACACCTGCCGCAGCAGCGCCTCGTCGAACCCGGTGCCGACCTTGGCGACGTAGACGAGCCGGCCGTCCTCGTACACGCCGAGGTGGAGCGCGCCGAACCAGCCCCGGCCGCCCTGCGGGTCGGTCCAGCCGCCGATCACGAACTCCTGCCGCAGGTGGCACTTGATCTTCAGCCACTCGCGCGTGCGCCCGCCGGCGTACGGCGCGAGCCCGTGCTTGGCGATGATGCCCTCGACCCGCTGCTCGGCGGCCACCTCGTAGAAGTCCTCGCCGCGGGCGGCGACGTGATCGACGTAGCTGATGACCCCGCGGGCGGGCACCACGAGGGCGAGCAGCGCCTTGCGCTCGACGAGAGGCAGCCGCCGCAGGTCGCGGCCGTCGAGCGCGAGCGCGTCGAAGAACACGCCGCTCACCGGCACGGTCGCCCGCGCGCGCTCGACGTCGGCGGGTCGGGTCAGGTGCATCCGGTTCTGCAGCCGCTGGAACGACGCCCGGCCGGCCTCGTCGAAGGCCACGACCTCGCCGTCGAGCACGAACCGGTCGAGCGGTAGCGCCAGGAGCGCGGTGACCACCTCCGGGTAGCGGCCCGTGAAGTCCTGTCCGGCCCGGCCGTAGAGGGCCACCCGCGGGCCCTCGCGCTCGGCCAGGACGCGGACGCCGTCGTACTTGATCTCGAAGATCCAGTCGCGGTGCGAGAACGGGCGCTCCGCCGTCGACGCCAGCATGACCGCCTGGTGCGCGGGGTCCACCGACGCCGACGGCAGCCGGCGCAGCCGCTCGCGCAGCCGGGACAGGCGCCCGGAGCCGGCCCGCACTTCCTCGATGGTCAGGCCCGACAGCACCGACTCCGGAAAGCGTTCGGTCGCCTCGTCGTCGGCGACGAACTCGTCCGCCTTCTTGAGCAGCAGCCAGTCCTTCGACCCCTTCGACTTGCCGCCCATGCGGGCCAGCGTCCACCGCCCGCGCAGCTTCACGCCGAACAGCTCGACCTCCAGCCGACCGTCGTCCAGCTGGCGGGCGGGCGGCTCGTCCTTCACGAGCCGGTACCAGCCGCGGTCCCAGACGATGACCGTGCCGGCGCCGTAGTTGCCCTCGGGAATGATGCCCTCGAAGTCCGCGTACTCCACGGGATGGTCCTCGACGTGGACGGCCAGCCGCTTCTCCTCGGCCCGGAGCGAGGGCCCCTTGGGGACCGCCCAGCTCTTGAGCACGCCGTCCATCTCCAGGCGCACGTCGTAGTGCAGACGCCGGGCGGCGTGCTTCTGCACGACGAAGAGACGGCCCTCGCTGCCGCGCGGCGGGCCGAACGGCTCGGGCGTGCGCGCGGGATCGCGCTTCTTCCGGTAGTCGTCGAGTGGCGTGGGCACCGCAATCCCTTGGGATATCCGGCGTTTGACGCATCATAGGCGGCCGCGTGCTATCGTGCAAAACCTCGGCATACTGAGGAAAGGGAGGAGCGCGATGCCGCCGCACTCGCTGCAGTCGGGCACGATATCCTTCGGGCTGGTGTCGATTCCCGTCCGGCTCTATACGGCCGCCGCGTCGGGCAACGTGTCCTTCAACCAGCTCCACTCCGTGTGCGGCTCGCGCATCCGCCAGCAAATCTTCTGCCCGACCTGCAACCGGACGGTCGAGCGCAACGAGCTGGTGCGGGGCTACGAGTTCGCCAAGGACCAGTACGTGCAGGTCAAGGACGAGGAGCTGAAGGCGCTGGAGGGCGAGGCCTCCAAGATCATCGACATCGCGGAGTTCGTGCCGCTGGCCGAGGTCGATCCGATCTTTTTCGAGAAGACGTACTACCTCGGTCCCGACAAGGGCGGCGAGAAGCCGTACCGCCTGCTCGCCGACGCCATGGAGAAGGCCGGCCAGGTCGCGCTGGCCACGTACGTCATGCGCGGCAAGGAGAGCCTGGTGTTGATCCGCCCGGCCCAGGGCGGGCTGATGCTGCACACGATGTACTTCGCCGACGAGGTCAGGAACTTCGACGAGATCGACAAGGGCCAGTCGGCCAAGATCCGCGAGGGCGAGATGGACCTCGCCCTGCAGCTCATCAACGGCCTGGCCAGCGAGCACTTCTCCCCGGAGCGGTACACCGACGAGTACCGCCATCGCGTGCTGGGCATGATCAACCAGAAGGTCGAGGGCCAGGAGGTCACCGTGGCCGAGCCGGCCGCCCCGCGCGCCCAGGTGATCGACCTGATGGAAGCGCTCAAGGAAAGCCTGGCCAAGCGCGGCCTCTCGGCCGACGACGCCGCGGCCAAGAAGCCCCCCGCCAAGGCCGGCACCCCCGAGAAGGCGAAGGCTGCCGAGGCGCCGGCCCCGAGGAAGCGCGCCCAGGCCGGGCGCAAGTAGTCCGTCGGCGTGCTTGGCGCCGACGCGCCGCCGGAATGAGTCTGGGCGAGGAGGCCGAGCCAGCCGTCGCGGGGCGGTGACGGGCGCATGAGAATCGTCGTGGTCGGGGCCGGGGCGCTCGGCTCCATCGTCGGCGCCGGCCTGAGGCGGGCCGGCGAAGACGTCGTCTTCGTGGCGCGAGGCCGGCGGGCGGACGTGCTACGGCAGCACGGGATCGCGATCACGGGACTGGCGGACTTCACCGTGCCAGTCACGGTGACGACGAACCCCCGCGAGATCCAGGCGGCGGACCTCCTCCTCCTCACCGTGAAGACCTACGACACGGAACCTGCCCTCGACGGGCTGCGGCACCTGCCGGTGAGCAGCGCGCTGTCCTTGCAGAACGGCGTCCTCAAGAACGAGCAGCTGGCGGCCGTCTTCGGCCGGGAGCGCGTCCTCGGAGCGGCCGCCGTCGTCTCCGGCGAGGTCCAGCCGGACGGCTCCGTCCGCTGGACGCTCAACGAGCGGCTGGCCGTCGGGGAGCTACCCGTCGGCACGTCCGAGCGAGCGCAGCGCGTGGCCGCCGCCTTCGTCCGGGCCGGGCTTCGCGCCGAGGCGTCGCCGCGCATCCGGACCGTGGAGTGGTCCAAGTACGCGCTGTTCGTGGGCGGGATGGCTCTCGCGAGCCTGACGCGCCTGCCGACGGCAGCCTTCCTGACCGATCCTGATGGAGCGCGGCTGATGGCGGAACTGGTGCGCGAGCTGGGCGCCGTCGCCGCGCGCCTGAGCATCCCGCTCGAGGACGCCGGCCCGCTGCCCATCAAGGCACTCTGCGACGGCTCGTTGCTCGAGGCCGTCGCGCACGTGCGTCGCTTCGGGGCCGTCATGGTGGAACGGGCGCCGGCTCACAAGGTGTCGACGCTCCAGGACCTCGAGCGCGGTCGTCGGCTCGAGGTGGAGGAGACGCTGGGCTATGCCGTCCGGAAGGCGGCGGAGCTCGACGTTCCCGCGCCGACTCTCGAGACCAGTTACCGGCTCCTGGCCGCGGTGAACCGGCGCCGGCAGGGACGCGACGCCTCGCCACACGCGGTGTGATGCTTGGACTCGAGCCGGAGTCCCCGTCGATGGGGTGACACTCGCTCAGCCGGCCGGGTCCTTGCAGCGGACGCGGACCCGGTGCAGCCGGGTGCGTCGCGTCGACGACGGACCGGGCTGCCGCGGGTCGATTCCGGGCGAGTGCGGGCGACTAACGTCCAGAGGAGATCACCCCATGGGACGCATCCAGAGGATCACGCCCTGCCTGTGGTTCGACGATCAGGCCGAGGAGGCCGCAGCGTTCTACACCTCGATCTTCCCGAACTCCAGGGTCGTCGCCATCAGCCGGTACGGCGAGGCCGGGCGCGAGATTCACGGCAGGCCGGCCGGCACCGTCATGACCGTCGCGTTCGAGCTCGACGGACAGCGCTTCACCGCGTTGAACGGCGGCCCGGTCTTCACGTTCAACGAGGCGATCTCGTTGCAGGTCCACTGAGAGACGCAGGCCGAGGTCGACCACTACTGGGAGAAGCTGTCGGCGGGCGGGGATCCCGGCGCCCAGCAGTGCGGCTGGCTCAAGGACCGGTACGGCGCCTCGTGGCAGGTCGTGCCGGCCGTCCTGCCCGAGATGCTCGCCGACCCCGAGTCGGAGGGGTCGCAGCGGGCCATGGAGGCGATGCTCGAGATGAAGAAGCTCGACATCGCCACCCTCGAGCGGGCGTTCGCCGGCTAGCGCGCGACGCCGGCGGCGCCGTCAGCCCCCCTTCAGGCGCGGGTCGAGGAGGTCGCGCAGGCCGTCGCCGAGCATGTTGAAGCCGAAGACGGCCAGCGACAGCGCGACGGCCGGCCAGATCGCGAGCCAGGGCGCCTGGTACATGTGGTCGAGGCCGGCCAGCGACAGCATCCCGCCCCACGTCGGATAGGGCGGCGGCATGCCGGGGCCCCGGAACGACAGGCTGGCCTCGGTCAGGATCACGGTCGAGAGGCCGGTGGTAGCCACCACGATGATCGTGGGCAGGTTACCGCCCCCGCTTGTCAATTCACGGCCCCGCCACCGCGGGCGAGGAAGGTCCGGTTCGAGCGCCGGCTTGCCGGCGCAATCCTGCTCTGGGGGGAGGCAGGCGCACGCGGGCCGTCAGGCCCGCAGCGCCGTCGGAAGGGGGCAACGCCCCCCTCCGAGGGTCTAGGCGCCCTTCAGCCGCGGATCGAGCAGGTCGCGGAGCGCGTCGCCGAGCATGTTGAACCCGAACACGGCGAGCGACAGGGCCGTCGCCGGCCAGATGGCCAGCCAGGGGGCCCGGTACATGTGGTCGAGCCCGGCCAGCGACAGCATGCCGCCCCACGTCGGGTGCGGCGGGGGCACCCCCAGGCCTAGGAACGACAGGCTCGCCTCGGTCAGGATCACGGTCGAGAGCCCCGTCGTCGCCACCACGATGATGGTGGGCAGCACGTTGGGCAGGATGTGCACCAGCGTCACCCGCAGGTGGCCCGAGCCCATGGCCCGCGCGCTCTCGATGTACGTGTTCTCCCGGATGGACAGCGCGACGCCGCGCACGATGCGGGACTCGCGGATGCCGGCGGCGATGCCGAGCACCAGCGTGATGTTCAGCACGCTGGGCCCGAGCAGCGACATGATCGACATCAGGATGAGCAGGCCGGGAAACGCCATCCAGGCGTCGACGGCACGCTGCAGGAGCAGGTCGAGGCGGCCGCCCCAGTAGGCCGAGAAGATCCCCAGCAGCGTGGCGAGCACGCTGGCCAGGGCGACCGCGCCGAAGCCGACGTAGAGCGAGATGCGAGCGCCGTAGAGGATCCGCGTCGCCACGTCGCGTCCGATCTGATCGGTGCCGAGCCAGTGGGTGGCGCTGGCGGACACGAAGCGCTCGCGCAGGTTCGTCTCGGCGAAGCCGTAGGGCGTCAGGGCGTCGGCGAACACCGCCAGGAACAGCATGCCGCCCACGATGGCGGCGCCGAGAGTCCCCAGCGGCTTGCGCCGCAGCATCTGCACCCAGACCTCGAGGTACCAGGGCCGGGTCCGGGGCAGGCGTCGGCCCAGCACGATGGACGGCGCCGAGGCGGGGGCGACGGTGGCCATCTACCGGTAGCGGATACGGGGGTCGAGGAACGCGTAGGACAGGTCGATGGCCAGGTTCAAGCCCACGACCATCGTGGCGATGATCAGGTTGACCGACTGCACGACGGGATAGTCCAGGCGGGTCAGCGCCTCGAAGAAGAACAGGCCGACGCCGGGCAGGCGGAAGATGGCCTCGATGATGACGGACCCGCCGATGTACAGCGGCGTCTGCAAGCCGATCAGGCTCACCACCGGGATCAGCGCGTTCTTGAGCGCGTGCCGCAGCACGATGGCCCGCTCGGGGAGCCCCTTCGACCAGGCCGTGCGGATGTAGTCCTGGCGCAGGATGTCGAGCAGCGCCGAGCGCATGATGCGCATGATCGGCCCCGCCCGCGTCACCCCGAAGACCAGGGCCGGCACCAGCATGATCTTGAGGTTTTCGAGCGGAGAGGTCGACAACGGGACGTACGTCCAGATCGGTGTCCACTTGAAGTAGATCGACGGCAGCACGACCACGAGCACGGCGAGCCCGAAGTAGGGCACCGACAGGGCCAGGATGGCGAGCACGCGCCCGAGGTAGTCGGCGGCGCTGTCCTGCCGGATGGCCGAGACGATGCCGACCAGGACGCCGATGACGACCGAGGCCAGGATCGTCAGCGCGGCCAGTTCCAGGGTGACCGGGAAGCGCTGGATGAACTCGTCCCAGATCGGCTGGCGGGTCCAGAACGAGGTGCCGAAGTCGCCGCGCAGCACGATGCCGCCGATCCAGTCCGCGTACTGCACCCAGGCCGGCCGGTCCAGGCCCAGCTCGCGGCGGAGCGCGTCGATGGTCGGCGCGTAGGCGTGGCCCTCGACCATGCGGATCACGACGTCGCCCGGCATGAGCCGCATGATCGAGAAGACGATCACGCTGACCAGGCCCAGCGTCGGCACCGCCAGGGCCAGGCGACGGAGAACGTACGGTCTCATCTCACTTGTCGAGCCAGGTGAACATGAGCCGCGGCCCCAGGCCGAAGCCGTCGTGGTACTTCATCCCCTTCACCGCCGGCACGTGGCTGACGTACTGGGGCGAGTGCGGCGTGTAGACGTAATAGGCCTTGTCGGCCAGGTAGCGCTGGATGTCGTGCACGATGGCCAGGCGCTTCTTGGGGTCCATCTCGCGGCGCTGGGCGAGCAGCATCTTGTTCAGCTCGGCGTCGGCCACGTGGCTGCGGTTGTTGGGCTGCTCGGGGAAGAACGCGCTGTACAGCCAGTCGTCGACCTCGGTGAACGGCGTGATCGGCCCCATCGCCATCTTCTCGTACTTGCCGAGGTAGGTCGTCGAGATGTACTTGCCGTACTCCTCCGGCTTGAACTCGACGGCGACGCCGATCTTGCCCAGGTTGTCACCGGCGAGGTCGAAGTACGTCCGCCACGGCGGCGCGTAGCCCGGCCAGTGGAACATCGGCGTGGTGAAGCCGTTGCGGTGCCCCGCCTCGGCCAGCAGGCGCTTGGCCTCGACCGGATCATAGCCGACCAGGTACTTCGCCTTGGCCGGCTCGATCTTGGACGCCTCCAGCTTCCACTCCTTCATCGCGCACGGCACCGGTCCCGCGTCGGTGCAGCCCTCGCCGTAGAGGACCGAGTCGTTCCAGCCCGTGCGGTCGATGGCCAGCGCCATGGCCCGCCGGACCCGGACGTCGTTGAAGGGCGGCTGGTCGCTGCGCATGTAGATCATGCCCTGCCCGATCGTCACCACGGGGGTCATCACGATCTCGGGGTTGGTCTGCTTGACCGACTTCGCCTCCTCCGGCGCGAGGTAGCCCCACATGTGCCCGAGGTCGACCTTGCCGGCTCGCAGCAGAGACACCCTCGCGGTCGAGTCGGGCGTGATCTCGATGACGACGCCGTCGAGATAGGGCACGCCCTTCATGAAGTAGTCGGGATTGCGCTCGAAGGCGATCTGCACGCCCTTCTGGTAGGACTTCACCATGAACGGACCGGTGCCGATCATCGCCTCCGGCCGGTTGAAGTCCTTGAGCTTCTCCTCGACCTCCCGGGGGAGGATCACGACGTAGGCGGCGTTGGCCAGATGGTTGAGCAACGGCGCGTAGGGCTCCTTGAGGGTCATCCGCACGCTGTAGCGGTCGACCACCTCGACCGACTGCACGGGCTCCAGCCGTGACCGGAAGCCGGACTTCGCCATGAACCGCTCGACCGAGTACTTCACGTCGTCGGCCGTGACCTCGCGGCCGTCCACCGGCGGCTTGTTGTGGAAGCGGACGCCCTTGCGTAGCGTGAACACGACGGAGGTGGGGCTCTCGTACTTCCACTTCTCGGCCAGGTCGGGCACGATCGCGAAGTCCGCCGGGTGCTTCTGCTCGGGGCCGTACGGGAACCGCACCAGCTGGCTGTAGACCATGCTCGCCCACGAGTGCGTCAGGAAGCTCACCGCCAGGTGAGGATCGAGGTTGGGCGCCTCGCGGTCCGCGATGCGCAGCACGCCGCCGCGCTTCGGCGTCTGGGCGAGGGCGTCGGGCCCGGGCAGGAGCGCCAGGAAACCGACCAGCACGATCACGGCGTGAACGGCAGACCCGGAGCGTCGGCCCATGGCGTCCTCCTCGCGAGCGGATGTCGGCGTTGCTGATCGCGATCGGAGCGAAAGGACCCTGAAAAGGTGCGCCCATTATGCGCAAGCGCCCGTCCTTGTCAATTCGCACGCGCTGTCTGGTCCGGACAGATACGTTGTCAGGTCACGCGGCGTCAATGGGCCGCGCGCCGGGGGGCGTTCGGGCAAGCGCTCGATGTCGCTTCGAAATTTCGAACGGGGGCCGCCGGGTGGTTTGACCGGCGTCGGTTCGGGCCCCTACACTGTGTCGGCACATTCCGCGTCCGCGACAGGAGCACGATGGACATGTCCGCCGGCGCCGTGGTCGACGCCAGCCGCGTTCGACGCTGCACGGTCACGATCGAAGGCCTCGTGCAAGGCATCGGCTTCCGGCCGTTCGTCTACCGGGCGGCCGTGCGTCACGGCCTGTCGGGCACGGTCCGCAACTCGCTCCAGGGCGCGCGGGTCGAAGTCGAGGGCGAGGCGGACAGCGTCGGGCGATTCCTCGAGGAGATCACCGGGCTGCCGCGGCCTCCGGCCCCGGGCCCGCAGGTCACGGTCCGCTGGGACCAGCCGCGCGGGGCCGCCGACGGGTTCAGCATCGAGGACAGCGCGCGCGAGGGAGACGTCCGGCTGTTCCCCGTCCCCGACCTCCCGGTGTGCGACGCGTGCCTGGGCGAGCTGACCGATGCGAGCGGCCGCCGCGCCGGCTACGCGCTGCTGACCTGCGCGGCGTGCGGGCCGCGCTTCACGATGGTGCGCGCCCAGCCCTACGACCGCGAGCGGACGACGATGGCCCGCTTCGTCATGTGCGCCCGCTGCCGCCGCGAGTACGAGGACCCGGCCGATCGACGCTTCCACGCGGAGGGCATCGCCTGCCCCGATTGTGGTCCTCACCTCGCGCTCTCCGACGTCGACGGGGTGCCGACCTCGACGACCGGGGCGATCGCGCTGGCGGCCTCCGCGCTGCGCGACGGACGCATCGTCGCCGTCAAGGGCCTGGGAGGCTATCACCTCGCGTGCGACGCGGCGGCCGGGCCGACCGTGGCCGATCTGCGCCGCCGCAAGCGCCGGGAGGCCAAGCCGCTCGCGGTGATGGTCGCCGACGTCCAGGCCGCTCGGGCCCTCGCGCACGTCTGTGACGCCGAGGCGACGCTGCTGACGTCGGCGGCGCGCCCCGTCGTGCTGCTGCGCCGGAAGCCCGGGGTCCCGATCGCCGGCGAGGTCGCGCCGGGCTGCAATGAGCTCGGCGTCATGCTCCCGTACACGGCGCTGCACCATCTGCTGGTGCGAGCCGCGGGACGTCCGCTGGTCATGACGAGCGCCAACGTCAGCGACGAGGCGATCGTCTACCGCGACGACGACGCCGGGCTGCGGCTGCGCTCGATGGCGGATCTCGTGCTCGCTCACGACCGTCCGATCGAGGTGCCGTGCGACGACTCGGTGGCGCGCGTGGTCCGTGGCCGGCCCTACCTCGTGCGCCGCTCGCGCGGCCACGTGCCGCTGGCGCTGCGGCTGCCGGTGGCGGCCTCGCGGCCCGTCCTGGCCTGCGGCGGCGAGCTGAAGCACACGTTCGCGCTGGTCCGCGAGGACCAGGCCTTCCTCAGCCAGCACCTCGGCGATCTCGCCGGCGAGCGCAGCTTCCGGGAGTTCCTGCGCGCGGTCGGGCACTTCCAGCGCCTCTTCGCCCTCGCGCCGGACGTCGTCGCCCACGACCTCCACCCGGGCTACCGCTCCACCGCCTACGCGCGCTCGCTCGCGGGCGCCGAGCGCATCGCCGTCCAGCACCATCACGCCCACGTCGCCGCCTGCCTGGCCGACAACGGGATCGACCGTCGCGTCATCGGCGTCGCCTGGGACGGCTCGGGCCACGGTCCCGACGACCAGGTCTGGGGCGGCGAGTTCCTGGTGGCCGACCTGGGCGGGTTCGAGCGCGCGGGCCACCTCGAGCCGGTCCCGCTGCCGGGCGGGGACGCCGCCGTGCGCGAGCCGTGGCGCATGGCGGCCGTGTTCCTGCGCGCCGCGTACGGCGAGGCCATGTCGACCCTTGACCTGCCGTTCGTCCGGCGGCTCGACCCGGCGGCCTGGCGCGTGCTGAGCCGCGCGTCCGACCAGGGCCTGAACTCGCCGCTGACCACGAGCGCCGGCCGTCTCTTCGACGCGGTCGCCAGTCTCCTCGGGCTGCGCGATCGCGTCGGCTTCGAGGCCCAGGCGGCGATGGAGCTCGAGACCCTCGCCGAGCCCGCCGCCGATCGGGTCTATGCCACCCGGCTCGGCGAGACGGGCGGCGCTCTGGTCGTCCGTACTCCGGACGTCGTGCGGGGCATCGTGGACGACCTGCTCGCCGACGTGCCGGCGGCGCGCATCGCGGCGCGCTTCCACGCCACGCTCGCCGACGTCATCGCCCGGGTGTGCGCGCGCATCCGCGAGCGCACGGGGCTCGCGGCGGTCGCGCTGAGCGGCGGCGTCTTCCAGAACGTCTGGCTCCTCTCCGCGGCCATCGACCGGCTGGAGGCGGGCGGGTTCGAGGTCTATCGCCACTGCCAGGTGCCGGCCAACGACGGCGGCCTCGCCCTCGGCCAGGCCGCGGTGGCCGCCCGGCGGCTGGCCCAGCAGGAGCGCAGCTGATGTGCCTGGCGATCCCCGGCAAGGTCATCGAGGTCTTCGAGGATCGCGGCCTCCGCATGGGACGCGCCGATTTCGGCGGGACCGTGCGCAAGGTATGTTTGGAGCAGCTGCCGGAGGCCGGCCTCGGCGACTACGTCCTCGTCCACGTCGGGTTCGCGCTCAGCCGCGTCGACCCCGAGGAGGCCGAGCGGACGTATCGCCTGCTGGAGGAGCTGGGCCTGCTCGGCGAGCTGCAGGCTCCGGAGACGGACCCGTGAAGTACCTCGACGAGTACCGCGACGGCCGGGTGGCGTCCGGGATCCTGGCCGAGATCCGCCGGGTGACGACCCGCCCGTGGACGCTGATGGAAGTTTGCGGCGGGCAGACGCACTCGATCGTGAAGCACGGTCTCGACCGGCTGCTCCCGCCCGAGATCGAGCTGGTGCACGGCCCCGGCTGCCCCGTCTGCGTCACGCCGCTGGAGCAGATCGACAAGGCGCACGCGATCGCGACCCGCCCGGGCATCGTCTTCACCTCGTTCGGCGACATGCTGCGGGTGCCGGGCTCGCGCACGGACCTGCTGCGGCTGAAGTCCGCCGGCGCCGACGTGCGAACCGTGTACGCGCCGCTCGACGCCGTGCGGATCGCCCAGGACAACCCCGAGCGCGAGGTGGTGTTCTTCGCCATCGGCTTCGAGACCACGGCGCCCGCCAACGCCCTGGCCGTGACGCGCGCCCGCGCGCTCGGCGTCGCGAACTTCTCGCTGCTCGTCTCCCACGTGCTCGTTCCGCCGGCCATCACGGCCGTGCTCCAGTCGCCGGGCAACCGCGTGCGCGGGTTCCTCGGCCCCGGGCACGTGTGCACCGTCATGGGCACGCGCGAGTACGCCGCGATCGCCCGGCACTACGCCATCCCCATCGTGGTCACCGGCTTCGAGCCCGTCGATCTGCTCGACGGCATTCTCCGGACGGTGCGGCGGCTGGAGGCCGGCACGCCGGGCGTCGAGAACCAGTATTCCCGGGTCGTGCGCCCCGACGGCAACCTCGCCGCCCAGAAGCTGATCTGGTCCGCCTTCGAGGTGTGCGACCGGCAGTGGCGCGGTGTGGGGACCATCCCGAAGTCGGGCCTGCGCCTGCGCTGGGAGCTGCGCGATCACGACGCCGAGCGTCGCTTCGACGTCGGGACGCTGGAGGCGCAGGAGCCCGCCGTCTGCATCAGCGGACAGATCCTGCGCGGGCTCAAGAAGCCCCACGACTGTCCCGCCTTCGGCACCGAGTGCACCCCCGCGCGCCCGCTGGGGGCCACCATGGTGTCCGCCGAGGGCGCCTGCGCCGCCTACTACACGTACGGCCGCCGCCGCGGCGAGCCGGTCTCGGCGCGGTGAAGGACGCCATCCTCCGCAAGGCGCGCGAGAGCGCGGACGTCAAGGAGCAGTTCTTCCGGGCCGAGGCCGACCGGATCGAGGCTCTGGCCCGCGCCCTGGCCGCGGCCTTCCAGCGGGGCGGCCGGCTCTACGTCATGGGCAACGGCGGCGGCGCCACCGACGCCCAGCACGTCGCCGTGGAGTTCTGCCATCCGATCGTCGAGAAGCGCCGACCCCTGCCCGCGCTCGCGCTGACCACCGACGCCGCGCTGCTCACTGCGATCTCGAACGACCGCGACTTCGCCAAGGTGTTCGGCGACCAGCTCCGCACCCTGGCCCGCCCGGGCGACATGGCGCTGGCGCTCAGCACGAGCGGCCAGTCGCCGAACCTGGTACACGCGCTGGAGGTCGCGCACGAGCTGGGCCTGCTGACCATCGCGTTCACCGGCAAGGACGGCGGTCGCCTGGCGGCGCTGGCCGATCACGGCTTCGTCGTGCCCTCGTTCAGCATCCACCGCATCCAGGAGACGCACGTGGCCCTCTATCACGTGGTCTGGGACCTGGTCCACGTGGCACTGGGAGAAGACGATGTCCTCTGAGGCGCCGGCGATGTTCGCGCCCGCCTGTCCGCTGCCGCTCGACGGCGGCGACCGGATCCTGCTCGGCCACGGCAGCGGCGGCAAGATGACCGCCGAGCTGATCGCGCGCTGCTTCCTGCCCGCCTTCGCCAACGAGTACCTGGACAAGCTCGACGACCAGGCGGTGGTGGCGGTGAACGGCTCGCGCCTGGCCTTCACCACCGACGCCTACGTCGTCACGCCGCTGTTCTTTCCCGGCGGCGACATCGGCGCGCTGGCCGTGAACGGCACCGTCAACGACCTCGCCACGGCCGGCGCCCGCCCGCTGTACCTGAGCGCCGCCTTCATCCTGGAGGAAGGGTTCGCCCTGGGAGACCTCGAACGCATCGTGGCATCCATGCGCGCGGCGGCGGCCGCCGCCGGCGTGCTGCTGGTGACCGGGGACACGAAGGTCGTCGATCGGGGCAAGGCCGACGGTTGCTTCGTCACGACCACCGGCATCGGTCTCGTCGAGCACCCCCAGCAGATCTCCGCCGACCGCGCCCGGCCCGGCGATGCCGTCATCCTCAGCGGCCCGATCGCCGACCACGGCATGGCCATCATGGCCGCCCGCGCCGACCTGGGGCTGGAGACGCCGGTGACGAGCGACACCGCCGCGCTCCACCGACTCGTCGCCGGCGTGCTGGCCACCGGCGCCGAGGTCCACTGCCTGCGCGACCCCACCCGCGGCGGCGTGGCCACCGCGCTCAACGAGATCGCCCGGCGCTCGAAGGTCGGCATCGTCCTCGACGAGACCGCCATTGCCGTCCGCGAGCCCGTGCGCGGCGTCTGCGAGCTGCTCGGCCTCGACCCGCTCTACGTGGCCAACGAGGGCAAGCTCCTCGCGATCGTCCCCGAGGCTGACGCCGCGCGGGTGCTGGAGGCGATGCACGAGCACCCCGAAGGCCGCGACGCCCGCGTCGTCGGCGCGGTCGTCGAGGACGAGGCCGCGCTCGTGGTACTCGAGACGACCGTGGGTGGCCGAAGAATCATGGATATGCTACCAGGAGAGCAACTACCCAGAATCTGCTAGCGCAACATCAAGAGGAACGAGCGCCGGCTTTGCCGGCGCAATCCGATTCCTGAGGGGCAGGCATCGGAGGGGGCCGTCGAGATCCCCTCCGAAGAACATGGCGACCGTCGTCGAGCGTGACGTCAGCAAGGGTGGGCAGCCACCGATCGCGGAGACGCGGCCGGAGGCCCGGCGCGAGCGTCTGCCCCTGGGACCGATCAAGACTATCCACGTCTACTGGCTGGCCGGGATGAGCTGTGACGGCTGCACGATCTCGGTGGCCGGCGCCACCAACCCCGGGATCGAAGGGCTCCTGGCGGGAACTGTCCCGGCCATGCCGAAGGTGATCCTGCACCACCCTGTGCTGTCGCCGGAGGCCGGCGCGGAGTTCGTCAAGCCGTTCCGCGACGCAGCGGAGGGCACGCTGGGCGCGCCCTACGTCGTCGTCTACGAGGGCTCGATCGCCGACGAGCGCATCGCGGCGCGGACGGGCGGCTACTTCTCGGCCATGGGCGTCGAGGCGATCGCCGAGGGCGAGAGCGCCCAGCCGGTGCCGACCGCGACCTGGCTCAAGCGCATGTCGCCCGGCGCGGCCGCGACGATCGCCATCGGGACCTGCGCGACCTGGGGGGGAGTCCCCTCGGCCGAGGGCAATCCCACCGGCGCCATGAGCGTCATGGACTACCTCGGCCAGGACTATCGCAGCGCCTTCGGGCTGCCGGTGATCAACGTCCCCGGCTGCGCGCCGCAGGGCGACAACTTCACCGAGACGGTCTTCGCGGTGCTGCTCTTCCTGCAAGGGCTGGGGCCGCTGCCGACGTTCGACGAGCTGGGGCGGCCGGCCTGGCTGTTCCGCGACACCGTGCACCACGGCTGCACGCGCGCGGGCTTCTACGAGGAGGGCATCTTCGCCAAGCGTTACGGCGATCCGGAGTGCCTGGTCGAGATCGGTTGCTGGGGGCCGATCGTCAACTGCAACATCGTGTCGCGCGGGGCCATCAACCACATGGGCGGCTGCATGAAGGCGGGCGGCGTCTGCATCGGGTGCACGATGCCGGGCTTCCCCGACAAGTTCAGCCCGTTCTACAAGACGCCGCCCGGCGCCGCCGTGTCGACGTTCGCGGCCCGCGGCGTGGGCGGGGTCGTCCGCCGACTGCGACGGCTCTCCAACCGCGAGGCCAACCGCGAGCACCGCTGGGACGTCCTGCAGGAAGTCCCGAGCGGCTGGGCCCACGTGCAGCCGCAGACCCTGGCCGACCGGGCGATCAAGTTCTTCTACACGAAGTGGCAGCAGATGGGCGCCAAGAAGCCCGGGCGCCCGCCGGGCCAGCAGGATCGTTTCTGGGGTGTCGATCGGCCCGGCTACCGCAACGATTACCTCGACGAGAGCGCGGGCCGCGAGGACCGGCATGACCAGCGCTGAGCTGTGGGCGGCCTGGCGGCTGTGGATGCTCGTCGGGGGCGCCGTCGTCCTGGTGGCGGCCGCGTTGCTCGTGACCATCTGGTTGACGGCGCGCAGCATCGCCGACCAGGCGGCGCGGGCGCTGCGGGCAGCCGAGGCCATCCGCGACAGCACGCGGGCGATCTGGGAGCTGCAGACGACCAACGAGGTAGCCGAGCAGCTTCGTGACACCGTGCACGACATCGAGACGAAGGCCACGCAGCTCGTCGAGGCGCTGGAGAGCCACGCCGCCGCCAGGGGGGCCCGATGACCGCGGTCGACGCCGGCACCATCCACACGATGTGGACGCTCACGCTCGTCGTGTACGGCGTCGTTCTCGTCGTCGTGGCCGGGCTCCTCGCGCTCATCCTGGGCGCGGCCCGCCGGGTGCTGGCGCGGGTCTCGTCGATCTGGACGGTCGGCCAGCAGATCGCGAACAACACCATCCACGTCGCGCTGCTCGACACGACCGTCCACGTGGCCGGTGAGATCCTCGCGTCCGCCGGTGGCGTCGTCGCCGCCACCGCGGCCATGTCGCTGCACGCCCAGCGGTGCCCGGGCTGTCCGGCCTGTGTCCTCGGCCCGGAGACGCCGCGATGAACGCCTTCGTCGTGCTGGCGGTGATCTCGGTCGTCGGCGTGGCCGCGCTCTTCGTGGTGCTGGCCCTCTTCCTGCGCGCCATCGACCGGACGCTGGAGGAGATCGGGGGACCGGCCACCCGCTTCGCCGCCCCTGCGAACTATCTGTCGAAGATCCGCCTGGGCGTCCGGGCCATCGAGTGGCAGACCGAGGCGCTGGCGCCGTACGTGACGAGGGTCAACGGTGGCCTCGGCGCCATCCGCGACGGGCTGAAGGTCATCGACGCCAACCTGGCCGGTCTGATCGCCGCGGTCTCGCGGCAGGCCACCGGGGGGCGGCCGTGATTCCCCCCGCGGTCTACACGATCTGGTGGATCGGCCTGATCGTGACGCTGGTCGTGTTCGTCCCCTTGGCCGTGTACTCGCTGCACCGCACCTGGCGTTCCGCCCGCTCGATCCAGCGCTACGCCGCTGAGGCGCTGCGGGCCGCCGCCGGCATCGAGCGCAACACGCGCAACGTCAGCGCGCTGGACGACACCATCGCCACCGCGACCGCCGTTCTCGGCGCCGCCGGCGCCGTGGAGCGCAAGCTCGACACGGTGGCCTCCGTGCTGGAGCAACGGCGCCGGTGAGGAGGGCTCGATGCTGCTGACGCTGACGCTGATCACCGTCGCCCTCGTGGTGCTGGCCCTGGCCGGTTACCTGATCGCCATCGCCTGGGCGCTGCTCGATACCCGGCGCAGCGTGGTCGCCATCGCCGACGGCCTGGAGGCCGTGCGCGACCACACCGCCCCGCTGCCCGAGAAGCTCACCACCGTCAACGGCGCGCTCGGCGCGCTGCTGGGCGGGCTCGAATCCGCCGACCGCCACGTCGGGCGGGCGGCGCGCGTCTTCGGGCTGCACTGACAGCGCGAGGCCCCCATGTGCTTCAAGAACCTCCCGATCGAGTTCGACGCCGAGGGCAAGCCCTACCTCCGCGCGGGCGTGGCCAACCCCTACGCGCCGTCCACGGCGCCGCGGGGGGCGCCGGCGCAGCTCACCGCCGAGCGGGTCGAGGAGCTGCTGAAGCGCAACGGCTACATCAAGGATCTCGACTTCGACCCGGTCACCCGCGTGGCCGGCGCCCTGGCGTTCCACACGGTCACCGACTTCCGGTCGCGCAGGGTCGTCGAGGCTCGCTCGATGGCCACGCTCTTCCGCGGCTACGAGGTCATCATGGTGGGGCGCGACCCGCGCGACGCCATCTACATCACCAGCCGGGCCTGCGGCGTGTGCGGGGGCGTGCACTCGACGACCTCGGCGATGGCGATCGAGATGGCCATCGGTTGCGTGCCGCCGCCGCTCGGCGTGCTGATCCGCAACATCGCCCTCGCGCTGGAGTTCCTCTACGACCACCCGCTGCACCTGCACCTGCTGGCGGGGCCGGACTACTCGGCGGCGATGGTCGGGCCCACGAACCCGTCGCTGCTGGCGCGCGCGCGCACCACCGACGCGCCGCACGCCGAGGTCCACGGCTTCCGCACCATGGCCGACCTGATGGAGGACCTCAACCCGCTCAGCGGCAAGCTCTACCTCGAGGCGCTGCACATGACCCGGGTGGCCCGCGAGGCGTACGTGCTCATCTGCGGCAAGTACCCGCACCCGCAGACGATCGTGCCCGGCGGGATGAGCTCGACGATCACGCTCAGCGTGATGAACGAGATGCTGACCCGGCTGGTGCAGTTCTTCGACTACAGCAAGAAGCTGGCGGCCATCTGGGACGACATCACCGAGTTCTTCTATCAGGCCAACCCGGCCTACCAGCAGGTCGGGGCGCGGCGGGCCAACCTGATCGACAGCGGCATCTTCGACCACCCCGACGCCTACGACGCCAGCTACGCCAACGCGGCGGCGTGGGGCGAGCGCCGGTGGGCGACGCCGGGCGTGGTCGTCGACGGCGAGCTGGTCACCACCGACCTGCACCGGCTGAACATCGGCGTCGAGGAGTTCGTCGAGCACTCGTACTACGAGGAGTGGACCGGGCAGGGCCAGCGGCAGCGCTTCGCCGCCGACCCGGCCGGCCATCCGCTGTCGCCCTATCACCCGTGGAACAAGGTGACCAAGCCCCGGCCGCAGGGGCAGAGCTGGAAGGAGAAGTACACCTGGGACACGACGCCCCGCTGGGACCGCCAGTCGATGGAGGCCGGCGCCTACGCGCGGCTGTGGAACACGGCCGTCGCGCGCAAGCTCCCCGCCAACCCGTTCATCGAGTCCACCGGCACCTCGCTCAGGCTCCGGCTGCCCAAGGGAGCGCTGCCGGAGATGGAGCTGGAGTGGCGCGTGCCGTCGGTGTGGAATGCCTTCGAGCGCAACCGGGCGCGGGCGTACTGCACCGGCTTCACCGCGCTCGTGGCCATGAACAACTGGCTGGCGGCGATGGACCGTCTCAAGCTCGGCGACACCCGGACCAGCACGCCCTTCGAGATTCCCAAGCGCGGCGAGCAGCGGGGCGTCGGGTTCTGGGGGGCGGGACGCGGCTATCTCACGCACCACCTCACGCTCGACCGCGGCGCGGTCGCCAATTACCAGATCCTCACGCCCTCGACGTGGAACGCCGCGCCCACCGACCGCTGGCAGCAGCCCGGCCCCTACGAGGAAGCCGTGCTGAACACCCCGCTGCTCGAGGAGACCGACGATCCCGCCAAGTTCAAGGGCATCGACATCCTGCGCGCCATCCGGAGCTTCGACCCCTGCATGCCGTGCACGACCCACATCCACACGGATGCCGGCGTGATCACGCGCGAGGTGAACACGTGCGCGTGCGGGGTGGACGACGAGCCGGCGTGACGCGCCCATGACGCTGGCGCGATCCGGCGACACCGGGGGGGCGCCCGCGGCCTCGGCGGGCGCCCCCGCGGTGTCACCAGATCCCACGAGCGTCGTGCGGTAGTCATGCGGGTCATCGTCGCGGGCGTCGGTTACCGCAATTTGCGGGATCACTCGGTGGGCGTGGAGGTCGCCGATCGCCTCGCGATGCGCGCGTGGCCTCCCGGCGTGGTCGTCGAGGATCTGAGCTACAACCCGATCGCGGTTGTTCAGCGGCTGGAGGACGAGCCGGCTGAGCGGCGGTTCGAGCGGGCGGTCGTCGTCGCGGGCGTCGAGCGCGGGCGCACGCCGGGTACGGTCGCGGCCTACCGCTGGGACGGTGTGCTGCCGGGGGACGACGAGATCCATCGCGCGGTGACCGAGGCGGTGACCGGCGTGATCGCGCTCGACAACACGCTGGTCGTGACACGGCACTTCGGCGCGCTGCCCGACGAGGTGCTCGTCGTCGAGGTGGAAGCGGCGGTGCACGAGTTCGGCGACGCGTTCAGCGACACCGTGGTCGCAGTGTTCGACGGCGTGTGTGACCTGGTGGCCCGTCTTGCGGTCGAGCCCGGGATGGCCGAGCGACTGCCGAGAGCTCCGCTCGGTGGCTCCCTGGCCGCCGGTCTGCGGGCGTCGTGATGGCCGACCAGTCCGAGAAGGCCGGCGGCGAGCCCACGGCGGACGACCGCGATCTCCTCGACGACGTGCAGCGGCTCATCGCGGCGCTGGAGTCGCATCCAGACCGCGAGGTCGGCGCCCAGGTCTCCGCGCTGCTGCAGGGGATCGACGCGATCCACCGCACGGCGCTCACGCGCCTCGTGGGCGCCATCCAGGCGATGGCCGGCGAGGCGTTCATGAACCGCCTGACCGCCGACCCGGCCATCCGCCTGCTGCTGACGTCCTACGACCTGCTGGCGGTCGATCGGCGGCTGCTGACCGAGGAGGCGCTGGACACGGTGCGCGGACACCTGCACGCGCACGGCATCGACGTGGAGCTGGCCGACGTCGTCGGGGGCGCGGTCTACGTCAGGCTCCACGGAGCCGCCGACGATGCGAGCGCGGTCGAGGCGGTGCGCCGCGATCTCGAGGAGGCGCTGCGGGCGGGCCTGGTCGGCTTCCAGGAGCTCGTGCTCGGCGACCGGCCGGCGCCGGGGCCAGCGTTGCTGCAGATCGGGCTGCGGCAGCCGCATCGGCCGGTCTATCGACGCGCGTGCTCGGCGGCGGAGGTCCCGCGCGGCACGCTGAAGACGGCGGAGATCGACGGCCACGCCATCCTCGTCGTCAACGTCGAGGGCCAGCTCCACGCCGTCGCCGACCGCTGCGGCGACAGCCCATTGCCGCTGCGCTTCGGCACGCTGCAGGGCGCCGAGCTGCGCTGCAGCTGGCACGGCTGCCGCTACGACGTGCGCACCGGGAATCGGCTGGACGGCGGGCCCGAGCGCCTGGCGATTTTGCCCGTCACCGTCGAGGACGACGAGGTCCGCGTCGCCGTGGACGTCGAGCCGGTCGCCAGCTCCTGAGCGATGCGGACGCTCGTCGCGGGGTTCGGCAACGTGCTGCGGGGCGACGACGGCTTCGGCGTCGAGGTCGTCCGGCGCCTCGGCGAGTTGCAGCCGCCCCTGCCCGGCGTCGATCTCATGGAGGTCGGCACCGCCGGCATCCGGCTCGCGCAGGAGCTGCTGACCCCCTACGACCGGCTGGTCGTCGTCGATGCGATGACCCGCGGCGGCGCGCCGGGGACGGTCTACGTCAGCGCCGTCGAGTCCGTCGAGTCGGTCGCCGAGGTCGATCTGCACCTGGCCGTGCCCGCCCGCGCGCTGTCGGTGGCCAAGGCGCTGGGCGCCCTGCCGCGCGAGGTCTTCATCGTCGGCTGCGAGCCGGCCGTCGTCGACGACCTGACGACGGTCCTCACCCCGGCCGTGCAGGCCGCCGTGGACACCGCGCTCGGGCACGTCCGGCGCCTCGTCGGCGCGCGCCCGGCGCAAGGCTCGCTGGACGAGCTTCGCCGGCGGGACGAGATCCTACAGATCATGTTCTGGCTGCACGGAGAGGGCTTCGGCCCCGACGTCGCGCCCGCCGACGTCCTGCGCTTCGTCGAGGACGAGGCCGCCGTGCACCACACGCTCGGCCAGCTCGTCGAGGACGGCTACGCCGAGGCGCTCGTCGAACCGGTTCGCTATCGCCTCACCCCGCTCGGCGAGCGCGAGGGCCGGCGGCGGTTCCTGGACGAGTTCGAGCCCTATCTGGCCCGCCACGCCCACGGCCAGTGCGGCTCGGCCGACTGCGACTGCCAGCGCGGCGGCGAGTGCCGGGAGGCGGTGTGAGCACCGCCACCTGCGGCTGCGGCGCCGCCCTGCGCGACGGCGACTGCCTCTGCCCGGCCACTCCGCTCGCGAAGCTGATCGGCCGCCGCTACACCCTGGGCCTGCTCAGCCTCATCGCCAACCGCGGCACCGTCCGCTTCACGGAGCTCCGCAGCCGACTCGGCGGCGTCAGCTCCTCGACCGTGGCCGCGCGCCTCAGCGACCTGGAAGACGCAAGCCTCATCAAGCGCACCGTCCATCCGGAGACGCCGCCGCGCGTGGAGTACTCGCTGACGGCGCGCGGCCGCGAGCTGTGCGGCGTGCTCACGGATTTCCTGCGGCGCGGCCGGGGCTGACGGCCACCCGGTCCGAACAGGGCCCCGGCCGGTCCCGTTGCGCCGGCCCGGCCGGTCGGTGATACTTCGATTTCCCGAACCACGTTCGAACTCCTGAACCTCGCCCGACGAGAGGTCGATATGCGTGTCTTGCTCCGGACCGTCCTGCTCCTCGCCGTCTTCTGCCTGTCGTGGGCGATGTCGTCACACACGGAGGCCCAGGACAGCACGCCGCGCGGCGGCACGCTGGTCGTCGCCATCAACGCCGACCCCGGCCATCTCAACCCGGCGATCACGACCAGCGGCGCCACGCACACCGCCGCCGAGCTGATCTACAACGGCCTGCTCGGCCGTGACGAGCGCGGCGATCCGACGCCGGACCTGGCCGAGAGCTGGACGATCGAGCAGGGCGGCGCCGTCTATCGGTTCCGGCTGCGTGACGGCGTCACCTGGCACGACGGCACGCCCTTCACCGCGGCCGACGTGAAGTTCAGCTTCGAGGAGGTGCTGCTCAAGTTCCACGCGCGCACCAAGGCCTCGATGGGCGGCGCGTTGGCCGGCATCGACGCGCCCGACGACCGCACCGTGGTCTTCCGGTTCAAGCAGCCCTACGCGCCCCTGCTGCTGCAGCTCGACGCCACCGAGGCGCCCATCGTGGCCCGCCACGTCTACCAGGCCGGCGATCCCCAGACGAACCCGGCCAACGTCAAGCCGGTCGGCACCGGGCCGTTCAGGGCGGTGTCCTACCAGAAGGGCGCGGAGATACGCCTGGCCAGGAACCCGAAGTACTTCAAGCCGGGGCTGCCCTACCTCGACGAGATCGTGATGCGCATCATCCCCGACGCCGGCACCCAGGTGCTGGCGCTCGAGAACGGCGAGGTCGATTTCCTGTGGGGCGTCCCCGGCCCGCTCCAGGAGCGGCTGAAGGCCGACGCGCGGTTCCGCACGGCGCAGACGTCCTATCACCCGGGCGGCTCGAACTGCATCATGACGGTCAGCTTCAACCTCGACCGCCCGGTCTTCAAGGACGCGCGGGTGCGCCGCGCCGTGGCGCTGGCCCTCGACCGCGAGGCGTTCCTGAAGCAGGTGCTGTTCGGCGAGGGCCGGGTGGCGACCGCCCCGATCTCGAGCGAGATGGCTTGGGCCCACGCACGCGGCCTGCGCCTGCCGGGATTCGACCGGGCCGAGGCCGAGCGGCTGCTCGACGCCGCCGGCTGGAAGAAGGAGCAGGGCGCGACGCGGGTGGCCCGCGGCGTGGCCGGCGTCGCCGACGGCGCCCGCCTGGCGATCGACTTCCTGCACTTCCCGGCGTTCGCCAAGTACGGTGAGTTGATGCGCCAGCACCTGGGCGCGGTGGGCATCGAGGTGACGCAGCGCCCGCTGGAGCCGTCGGTGTTCGCGCCCACGGTGTTCAAGGACCGCGCATTCGACACCAACGTCATCTCGTACTGCAACGGGCCCGACCCGGAGATCGGCGTGCGCCGGATGTACGTGTCCTCGCAGATCGGCCCTGCTCCCTTCACGAACGCCGCCGGCTACCGCAGCGACAAGGTCGACGCGCTGTTCGACCAGGCGGGCCGCACCGTCGAGCGCGACCGTCGCGCCGCGCTCTACCGCCCGATCCAGGAGATCGTCGCCCAGGACCTGCCCTACGTCTGGCTGGTGGAGACGCCGACCACGCGCGCGTGGGCCGCGCGCTGCAGCGGCTTCCGGGCCTGGACCGGGCTCTTCGCGGAGGCGGCGTTCTGTAGGCGCTCGTAGCCTCGCGTGAGCCCGCGCTACCTGCTGCGGCGTCTCCTGCAGGTCGTCCCGGCGGTGGCGGGCATCGTCCTGCTGGCGTTCGTCCTCGTCCACACCGCGCCCGGCGATCCGGTCGTCGCCCTCGGCGGCGACCACGGCGACGCCGCCTATTACGCGTTCATCCGGGCGAAGTTCGGCCTCGACCGTCCGCTGCCCGAGCAGCTTCTCGCCTACGTGGCGAGCGTGCTGCGCGGCGACCTCGGCCAGTCGTTCGTGCACGGCCGCCCGGTCGCGCGCGTCGTGGCCGAGCGCCTGCCCGCGACGCTGCTGCTGATGGGCACGGCGCTGGCGCTGTCGAGCGTCGCCGGCGTCTGGCTGGGCGTCCTCGCCGCCCGCCGCGCCGCGCGCGCGGCCGACCTGGCGTTGCGCACGGCCGCGCTGCTGGCCCACGCCACGCCGTCGTTCTGGCTCGCCCAGCTCGCGGCGATCGTCCTGGCGCTCGGCACCGGACTGTTTCCGGTCCAGGGATTCACCGACCCCCGCCAGAGCTGGACGGGCTGGCGCCATGCGCTCGACGTCCTGCACCATCTGGCGCTGCCCGCGCTCGTTCTCGCCGCCGGCGAGCTGGCGCTGACGACGCGCCTCACCCGCACCGGCGTGCTGGAGGCACTCGGCACGGACTACGCGCGCACCGCGCGGGCCAAGGGCCTGCCGGAGCGCGCCGTCGTCCGCCACGCCCTGCGCAATGCGCTGCTGCCGGTGGTCACGGTCATCGGCGGGCGGGCCGGCATGCTCTTCACCGGCGCCGTTCTCGTGGAGACGGTCTTCGCCTGGCCCGGCCTCGGCCAGCTGATGCTCTCGTCCATCCTCACCCGTGACATCCCCGTCCTGCTCGGGCTATTCGTGCTCGTATCCGCGGCCGTCATCGTCGCCAACCTCCTGACTGACCTCGCCTATGCCTGCCTGGACCCGCGTGTTCGCTACGAGTGACGCGCGTATCACCGGGAGCGGGGCAGGCATGGTGTTGACGCTGGCGCTGGTGGTCGTCGCGATCTTTGCCGGGGCGATCGCGCCGATGGATCCGTTCGCAACCGTCGGCCCTCCCCTGACGCCGCCCTCTCGGGCCAACGTCCTGGGGACGGATGACCTCGGGCGCGACCTGCTGGCCGGGATCGTTCACGGCGCGCGGACGTCGCTGACGGTGGTGCTCAGCGCCACGGCTCTGGCCGCGGTGTTCGGCGTGACGATCGGCGCGGTCGCCGGCTACCGGGCGGGCACCACCGACGACGTGCTGATGCGCCTGACGGAGCTCGTCCAGGTCATCCCGCGCTTCTTCCTGGCCGTGCTGGTGGTCGCGCTCTTCGGTCCCGGCCTGGATCGGCTGGTGCTGGTGCTCGGCCTCACGTCGTGGCCGGCGATCGCCCGGGTCGTGCGGGCGGAGACGATGTCACTGGCGCGGCGCGAGTTCGTCGATGCGGCGCATGCTCTCGGCGTCCCGGCCGGACGGGTGCTGATGCGCCACATCCTGCCCAACGCGCTGCCCGCGGCCGTCGTCGTCATCTCGGTCAACGCGGGCACGGTCATCCTGATGGAAGCCGGGCTGGGGTTCATCGGGCTCGGCGATCCCCGCGTGATCAGCTGGGGATACCTGGCGAACAACGCCCAGCGCTTCCTGCGCGTGGCCTGGTGGATGGCGCTGTTCCCGGGCCTGGCCATCGCACTGGCGGTGCTGGGGATGAACCTGCTCGGAGACGCGCTGAACGACCTCCGGGATCCCCGCATCCGCGGCCGAGCGCGTCGCTCCCCGCCCGGTTCTGTGAACTCGGTCCGGACGCGCTGATGAAAGCGTGGCCGATCGGCGCGCCTTGGTTTGATGGTCGCGATCCCCCTTGGCTACCTCGTCGATGTCATCTACCTTCTCCTCTTCGAGGCAGCCCGACGGACGTCCGCGGAGCGATGAGTTTCGCGCATCGGACCATCCTCGATTGATCGCGAACGTGACCGTCGCTGACACGTCCGCTTCGCCGGGCTCCTGCACCCGGAGATTCCAGGCCGCTTGCGATTCCAGGACGCTTGCCGTCGATCTCTGCCCCGTGCTGTAATCCCGACCGGCTTCACGAATGACCTCGTGCATCGCATCCCCGAGCGCACGCTGCGCCTCTGACGCCGCCCTCGGGAGCCGGGCATGCCGGCCGCGCTTGGGCACTCACTCGAGATCGACTCGGTACCCATCGCGAAGGAGTCACCTTGACGATCGTCGCCAAACCCCTGCACGCCGAGGAGTTCGCGCCCTACGGCGACGTCCTGGCGCCGCCGGCCGAGCTGGGCCGCGTTTACTTCGACAAGGGCCTTCGCTCCACCCGGCCCGGCGCCTAGCCGAGCCTGTCGATCGGCCACGCGAAGTTCCTGCCGAGCCTGCCGCTCGAGGCCACGGTGATGGAGCGCCACGACCGCTTCGCCGTGTTCATGTGGCGCGACGGCACCACGACCGACGAGGAATTCCGCTCGCTCGCCTCCCCGTTCACGGTCGAGGTGCGCGGCTGATCGACTGTTCCATGACCGGCTCGCGGAAGCCTGAGGCAACGGAGTGAGGTGGTGAGGGGCGTCCGGCTCGGCGTGCCGGTCCTGCTCGCGGTCGTCGCGCTCGTGGTGCCACCGGCCGCCGAGACTCAGCTCCGCGCGCGGCAGGTGAGGATCGGTGTGCTGTGCGCCGGCATGTGCCCGTTCGGAGGTCCCGAAGGTTCGTACCGGCGTCTCCTCGACGAGCTCGAGGGTGTCGGTCTCGTGCAAGGACGGTCGATGGTGTGGGACATCGGTGGCGTCGCCACCTCCGAGGATCAGATCAGCGCCCAGGCGGCGAAGCTCGTCTCGCGGAGCCCGGATCTCATCCTCGTCTGGCCGGGTAACGTCGCCGCCGCGCGAGCCGCCAAGGACGCGACCCGCACGATCCCGATCGTCCTGATGGCGGTGCCCGACGTGGTCGAGAACGGGCTCGTCGCCAGCTTGAGACGGCCCGGCGCCAACATCACCGGCACGACCGTGCCCACATACGATCTGACCGCCAAGCAGCTGGAGGTGCTCAAGGAGATCAATCCCCGGCTCAAGGGCGTCGTGGTCATCCAGGCCGGCCTCGATCCCGCCGAGCGCCAGACCGTGGATCGTCTCCGGGAGGCGGCCGCCACCCTGCAACTGGACGCCGGGATCACGGTGACCGACGTGACGAGTTTCGAGCCGGCGCTCGGCGCGGCGCCGGCCGGCGCCAGCAGTGTCCTCGTCATCGGGAACATCCCCCACGTCGTCCAGCGCCGAATCCGGGTGCGCGCGCTCGAGCGCAAGCTCCCTCTGATCATGCCCTGGCGCGCGTGGGATATCGGTGGCAGCGGCACCGTGATCGTGTACGGGCCGCGGTTCTCCGCCGTCGCGAAGCGCACCGCCGCGTTCGTCGATCGCATCCTCAAGGGCACCCGGCCCGGCGACCTCCCGGTGGAGGAGCCGACGAGCTACGAGCTCGTCATCGGGGTGATGGCCAAGGCCCTAGGACTCTCCATTCCTCCGGGGGTGAGGGCTCGTGCAGACGAGGTGCTCGACTAGCGGCCCGGGGCCTCGCCGGGCCGCCGATCAGGGACGCAGGCTCACCAGCGGGAGGGCCGTGATGACGCCGGAGGAAGCCCGGTACGATGCCAGCCAGAGCGTCGAGTCTCGTCCGGGAGACCTGGGCGACCTCGTCGACGCGTTGCCAAAGGATCCGCGACCCCTGCTCGATGTCGTCGCGGGCCTGGTCCTGGATACGGCGTTCGTGGCGGCGCTCGGGGTCGTGTGTCCACCCGGCAGCGCGGACGACGTCGAGGTTCGCGGTCTTCCCGGGATGCTCAGGCGGATACTGTCGCGCGATCCGGGCTCACTGGCGACGGCACGTCCGCCGGAGAAGCGACTGATCGGCGCTTGCCGTCACGACGCGCTCCTCGCCTGCAGCGCCTTCCGACACCACGCGGTGCCGGCCCGAGTCCGTGTCGGGTTCGCCGATGACTTCGAGCCGGGCTTCCACGACGACTACTGGATCACCGAGTACTGGGACGGCGCCGGCTGGCGGATGATGGACTCCGAGCGTGGTGCGCGATCTCGCCGCGCTCGACAACCGCGAGATGCTGCCGTGGGACTACTGGAGAATCTCCCGTGACCTGAGGCCGGGGATCCCGGTGACACCCAGGCGGCGTTCCGAGTGCCTCGAGTGGTCCTGAGTATCCGAGAGGTCGCCCGACCGAAGTCACGGTCGACGACTCGAGACACCGGCTACGGCCCGCCGACAGGGCCAGAGGAGGCACGCATGGCGCGCGCGTATGACCGTGACCTGATCGGCTACGGGGCCAGCCCCCCCAACCCGAAGTGGCCCGGCGGCGCCCGGCTGGCGGTCAACTTCGTCATCAACTTCGAGGAGGGCTCGGAGCCGTCCGTGCAGGACGGCGAGGGCTACTCGGAGGACGGGCTCACCGAGGCGCACGGCCTCAGTCGGGGTGTGAAAGGCCGCGACCTGGCGGCCGAGACGATGTTCGAGTACGGCAGCCGGGTCGGGTTCTGGCGGCTGCTGCGGCTGTTCCAGGAGCGGAGCCTGCCGCTCACCGTCTTCGGCTGCGCGCTGGCCCTCGAGCGCAACCCGCCGGCGGCCCAGGCCATCCGCCAGGCCGGCTTCGACGTGTGCAGCCACGGCTGGCGCTGGATCAAGCACTACGAGCTGACGCGACAGGTCGAGCGCCAGCACATCGCCAAGGCCATCGCGTCGTTCCAGAAGACAATCGGTGAGCGGCCGCTCGGCTGGTACTGCCGCTACGGCCCCAGCGTCAACACGCGGGAGCTGCTGGTGGAGGAGGGCGGGTTCGTCTACGACTCCGACGCCTACAACGACGAGCTGCCGTACTGGGTCACCGTGAAGGGCCGCGGGCACCTGGTGGTACCGTACTCGCTCACGAATAACGACGGCAAGTACGCGGGATGGACGGGCACGTCCGAGCAGTGGTTCTCGTTCGTCAGGGACGCGTTCGACATGCTGCTGCGGGAGGGCGCGCGGCACCCCAAGATGATGTCGGTCGGCCTGCACATGCGCTTCATCGGCCACCCCGCCCGCGCCGCCGGGCTCGAGCGGCTGCTCGACTACATGCGCAAGCAGGACGGGGTCTGGATCACACGGCGCATCGAGATCGCCCGCCACTGGCAGGCGACGCATCCGTACCCCGGCCACGGGCTGAACGAGCCGCGGGCGGCGAAGCCGGCGGCGCGGAAGAGGCGCTGAGAACGGCTACGCCGCCGATGACGCCAGCAGGTCGTCGGCCAGGCGGCGGATCACCGCGACGCTGGGCGCCGTCGGCTCATACTCGATGAGCGCGACCCCTCGCTCGTCCGCGGCCACCACCGCCTCGTCGTACGGCACCACCGCCGCGAGCGGCAGCGCGTGACGAGCCGCGAACTCGCGCACGGTCGCCTCGTCGCGAGGCGACCGCACCTTGTTGGCCACCATGCGCACGCTGGCGATGCCGAGATCCCTGGCCAGCGCGAACGAGCGGCTGGCAGTCTCCAGCGACTTGAAGTACGGCTCGCCGACGACGAGCAGCGTCTCGACGTGACGGGCCGTGCCGCGGCTCAGATGCTCGAGGCCCGCCTCGAGGTCCACGACGGCCATCCGCGACGTTCCCGCCACGAGGCCGCCGAGCACGCCACGCACGGTGGCGTGCGCCCGGCAGAGTCAGCCGGAGCCGCCGTGGTGCGGCTGGCCCATCACCAGCAGCGTCAGCCGGTCACGGACGGGCACGCCGAAGCGGTCGATGAAGTCCTCGGCGGGAACGGCGAGCTCGAGTCGCGCCGTGCCCTCCGCGTCGGTCCGCTCCTCGAGCATGTCGCGCGGGATACCGGGGACCCGCGACGCCGCCGAGGTCTCGACGCCGACGGTCAGGGCCAGGTTCGGGTTGCTGTCGTCGTCGATGGCCACGACCCGCTGCCCCCGCTCGGCCATCACGCGCGCCAGCGTGCCCGCGATCGTCGTCTTGCCCGAGCCGCCCTTGCCGGCCACCGCGACCTTCATCATCCAGTCACCCCGCGTGGAGCCAGTCTGACCGCGCCGGGGCCGACGCGCAAGCCGGGCGCCGGCCTGATCATGGCTCGATGGAACCGCCGAGCGCTCCGGAGTGAACCGCGCGGATCTCGACCTCGTCGGCCGCGGCGACCACCAGCATCCGCAGCGCCAGCGGCGCGATCTCCGCCCGCCGGCCGTCTCCCCGCAGCAGGCCGATCACCCACGCGCGTAGCGGCGCGCCGCGCGGGTTCACCAGCTCGACGACGCCGCCGAGGCCCACGCCGAGCGCCCGCGCCGTCGTCTCGTCGAGGCGGATCGCCCGGCCGCGCGCCGCCTGGGCCTCCGCGGCGGCGCTGAGGCGCACGCGCGGCCGGCCCGCGCGAATCTCGGCCCGGCGCGCGGCGGTCGCCGGGACGTCGAGCGCGCCGCCGGTCAGCACCACGCCGTAGATCGTCTGCGCGGCCCCCGGCGTCACGTATCCCTCGGCCAGATCGGCGAGGACGAGCGCCGGGTCGCGCTCCAGAGGATCGCCGAAACCGCCGCCCCCCGAGCTCTCCATCAGCAGGACGTCGCCCTCCTCGACCGGGAACGCGCTGACCTTGCCGGGCAGCGGCGAGGGCTGGACCGGGCGCCCGTCGCGGCGGATCCAGAACCGGTTGGTGGCGCCAGGGCCGCCGCCGCAGACGCCGAACGGCGGCAGCACCGCGCGCTCGGCCAGCACCGACAGCCGCGTGCGCGGCGCCAGGATGCGCACGGCGCGCGTGAGCCCCAGCCCGCCGCGCCAGTGGCCGGGCCCGCCGGAGTCCTCGCGCAGCGCCGTGGCCTCCACCCGCAGCGGGTAGAGCTGCTCGATCGCCTCGATCGGCTGCAGTGTGGTCATGTCGCTCTCGGTCCACGCGCGCACGGTGTTGCTGCCGTCGCCGCCCTCGAAGCCGCCGGTGCCGCCGGCCGGGTACTCGTAGAAGATGAACGTCTCGCCGGTGCGCGGGTCGGGGCCGCCGACGTAGCAGTGGTTGCCGCCGCCTTTGAGGTCGCCGGCCACCCGGCCGTCGAGGGCCTGGGCCAGGGCGCCCTGCACGGCCGTCTCCACGGCGTACTTCACCTCGACCATGCCGCCGCACGGCGCCGGCGGATCGGCGTTCACGATGGTGCCGCGCGGCGAGATCACCGTGAGCGGCCGGAAGGCGCCGGAGTTCACGTCGGCGCCGGGGTCGAGGTACGACTTGACGATCGTGAAGGCCCCGGTCGGCGCCATGGCCGGGCCCACGTTGGTCGGCCCAGCCGTCTGCGGCGAGGTGCCGGTCAGATCGACGGTGATCGCGTCGCCGGCGATCGCGACCCGCGCCCGCACCGTGAGCGGCTCCAGCCGCTCCCGGCCGGATTCCAGGTGAGCCTCGTAGACGTACTCCCCGTCGGGCAGCGCGGCGATGGCGCGCCGCATGCGACCCTCGGCGCGGTCCATCAGCTCGGCGACGGCGCCGCGCACGGTGTCGGCGCCGTACCGCGCGGCGAGCGCCTCCACGCGCTCGGCCGCCTTGCGGCAGGTGCCGATCATGGCCTGGTAATCGCCGCGGCGCTCCCGCGGGCCGCGCATGTTGGCGAAGATCAGGTCCAGCGCGGCCTCGTTGGGACGCCCCCGGTCCATCACCCGGAGCGGCGGGATGCGCACGCCCTCCTGGAAGATCTCGGTGGCGCCGCCCGAGAGGCTGCCCGGGCTCATGCCGCCGACGTCGCCCCAGTGGGCGCGAACCACCGGGAAGACGAAGAGGCGGCCGTTGGCGAAGAGCGGGGAGATCAGCGCCACGTCGTTGAGGTGGGTGCCCCCGGTGTAGGGGTCGTTGTGCAGGAACATGTCGCCCGGGTGGATGTCGTCGCCGAACTTCTCGCGCACCGCCCTCATCGACCAGCTGATGGGCACGATGTGCAGCGGATGGTCGGCGCCCTTGGACATGGCCACGATCTGGGCGTCGCCGTCCATGAGCACGCACGAGAAGTCCTCGCCCTCGTAGAGGATGGACGAGTAGGCCGTGCGCACGAGGGTGACGCGCATCTCGCGCACGGTGGAGACGAGCGTCTCGCGGATGACCTCGATCGTGATGGGATCCATCACGGCGCGCGCTCCAGCCGCAGGTTGCCGTGCGGGTCCACGGCGCCGCGCCAGCCGGGCGGCACCACGGTGGTCGCGCCGAACTCCTCGACGATCGCCGGGCCGCGCAGCTCGGCGCCGGCGGGCATGCGCTCGCGCTCCCACACCGGACAGTCGTGGGTGGCGCCGTCGAAGCGTACCGGGCGCCGCCCGATGAGCCCGGCGGCGCCCCCGGCCTCGCCACCCTCGTGGCGCGCGGCCGCCGGCCGGGCGACGACGCCGTAGGCGCTCAGTCGCGCATTGACCAGCTCGATCGACGCCGCGGGATCGGCGTGGCCGTACATCGCCTGGTGACGCTGGTGGAAGGCAGCCTCGACGGTGTCGAGCGTCCCGTCGTCCAGCTCGAGGCTGAGCTCGAAGGCCTGGCTCCGGTATCGGAGGTCGAGCGAGCGCCGCATGCGCTGCCGGTCCGCGTCGAAGCCCTCCAGCTGGAGCTGGCGGCGCCCTGTCTGCTCCATCTCCGCGAAGAGGTCGGCCAGCGCCGTCCACCGCTCGCGCAGCGGGCCCACGCGCGTGCGCACGTCGTCGTGCTTGATGTCGGAGGCCAGCAGGCCCAGGGCCGAGAAGTTGCCGGGATGCCGGGGCACCAGCACGCGGGGGATGCCGATCTCGTCGGCCAGGGCCAGCGCGTGCATGGGCCCGGCGCCGCCGAAGGCGACCAGCGTGAAGTCGCGCGGGTCGTGGCCGCGCTGGATGGAGATCTCGCGGATGGCCGAGGTCATGCGCGCCACCGCGATCCGCACGATGCCCTCGGCCAGCGTGTCGACCGACATCTCGCCGCCCATGCGCGCGGCGAGATCGGCGACCGCCTGGCGGGCGCGGGTCGCGTCGAGCGCGATGCTGCCGCCCAGACGCCGGGCGGTGCCGATGCGACCGAGCACCACGTCGGCGTCGGTCACCGTCGGCTCGGTGCCGCCGAGGCCGTAGGCGGCCGGGCCCGGGTTGGCGCCGGCGCTGCGCGGCCCGACCTGCAGGCTGCCGTCCACGTCCAGCCAGGCCAGCGAGCCGCCGCCGGCGCCGACGGTGTGCATGTCGATCTGCGGCACCTTCACCGGGAAGGCGCCGACCATCCCGTCGGAGGTCGCCAGCGGCGTGAGGTCGCGCACGAGGCAGACGTCCGTCGAGGTCCCCCCCATGTCGTAGGTGATGAGATCGCGCACGCCGGCGGCGCCGCCCACGAAGCAGGCCTGGCTCACGCCGCCGGCCGGTCCCGAGAAGATCGTCTTGATCGGCAGCCGGCGCGCGGTCTCGGTGGTCATCATGCCGCCGCTGGAGGCGACCGTCAGCACGCCGTGCGCGTAGCCGACCGCGCGGAGCCGCTGCTCGAGGCCGCCCAGGTAGCCGTCCATCAGCGGCTGCAGGTAGGCGTTCAGCACGGTCGTCGAGAAGCGCTCGAACTCGCGATACTCGGCGACGACGTCGGCCGAGCAGGAGACGGGCAGGCCGGGGCACCGGCCCTTGGCGATATCGGCGACGGCGCGCTCGTGCGAGGGGTTCAGGTACGCGTGCAGCAGGCACACGGCGATCGCCTCCGCACCGGACGCCACCGCGGCATCCAGGGCACGCTCGACGCTGGCGGGGTCGAGCGGCACGAGCACGGAGCCGTCGGCGGCCAGTCGCTCGGTCACCTCGAACCGCCGCCGCCGCTCCACCACGGGCCTGGGCCGCACGAACGTCGGCACGAACAACGCGGGGATGTTGCGCTTCGTGCGGCCGATCTCGATCAGGTCGCGGAAACCCTGCGTCGTCAGCACCGCGACCGGCGCGCCATGGCGCTCGAGGACCGCGTTGGTGCCGACGGTCGTGCCGTGCACGAGCCGGCGCACGTCGCGCGGCTCGATCCCGAGCGCGGCCAGCCCCGCGAGCACCGCGGCCGCCTCGTGGCGCGGCCGCGAGGGCACCTTGGTGACGACCACGCGGCCGGTCGCGTCGTCGACCGCGGTCAGGTCGGTGAAGGTACCGCCGACGTCGATCCCGACGATGAACATGGCGCGGATGATACATTACCCGCATGACGACCAACCCCGCCGCCATCAAGCATCTGTGGACGCACAAGACGCAGGACCACGCCTGGCTGCCCGACGAGGACCTCGTCGTGGATCGGGCGGAGGGGGTATGGGTGTGGACGGAGAAGGGCGCGAAGCTGCTCGACGGCTTCGCGGGGCTGGCGGTCGTGAACGTCGGCCACGGGCGGCGCGAGATCGCCGAGGCCATCGCCGAGCAGACGGTCCGCCTGGCCTACTACCCCACCACGCGCCAGTTCTCCAACCGCCCGGCCGCCGAGCTGGCCGCCAAGCTCGCGACCCTCACACCGGGCGACCTCGACTACACGATGTTCGCGGTCAGCGGCTCGGAGGCCAACGAGCGCGCCATGCAGATGGCGCGGCACTACTGGCTGGCCAAGGGCAAGGCGAACAAGCACAAGATCGTGTCACTCGAGGGCGGCTACCACGGCGCCACGATGGGCACGTTCGCGATCTGCGGCCTGCCGCACATGACGGCCGCCTACGCCCCGCTGCAGCCGGGCGGCTTCACGAAGGTCAAGCCGCCCTACCCGTTCCGCGACCGTGGCGCCGGCACCGACGCCGAGCTCGTCGAGCGGCGGGCGGGCGAGCTCCGCGCGGCCATCGAGAAGGAAGGCCCCGACACCGTCTCGGCGGTCATCATGGAGCCCGTCGTCTCGTCGGGCGGCTTCGTGATGCCGCCGATCGGCTGGCTGAAGGCGGTGCGGAAGATCTGCGACGACCTGGAAGTGCTGATGATCGCCGACGAGGTCATCACGGGGTTCGGCCGCACCGGGCGCTGGTTCGCCGTCGAGCACGACGGCATCGTCCCGGACATCATGTCGGTCGCCAAGGGCATCACCTCCGGCTACATCCCGCTGTCGGCCGCCATCGCCCGGCGCAAGCTGGCCGACGCCTTCCCCGAGGACGCCACCCAGGAGAACGTCCACCCCAACACGTACGCGGCCCACCCGGTGGCCTGCGCGGCGGGGCTGGCCAACCTCCGGATCATGGAGAAGGACAACCTCGTCGCCAACGCCGCGGCGATGGGCGCCCGGCTGCTCGACGGGCTGACCCAGGCCGTCGGCAAGAGCCGCATCGTCGGCGAGGTGCGCGGGCGAGGGCTGATGGTGTGCGCGGAGCTGGTGGCTCCCGACGGCTCGGGCCGCGCGCTCGACGGCGGCGAGGTCGCCAGGCTGGACCGCAAGGCCTGGGAGCGCGGGGCGATCGTCTATGCGCGCGGGCAGGTCGTGCGGCTGGCGCCCCCGCTGTGCATCACGCGCGAGGAGATCGACCGGCTGGTCGACATCGTGGCCGCGAGCATCGCCGACCTGGAGGGCGAGGTCGCCCGCTGACGTCGATCATCTCGCGACCAGGTGGAAGTGCAGGTAGGCGACGTCCTGACGCCCGGGACCGTTGGTGATGACGCGGTAGGCGCGCAGGTTGTGCTCGGCCACCAGGGCCTGGATGTGCCCCAGGCACTCGAGGACGAACGGCGCGTCCTCGGCGCCGAGGCTGGCGATGTCCTTGATGTCGCGCTTGGGAAACACGAGAAAGTGGACGCGGGCCTCGGGATACGGGTGCTTGATCGTGACGCAGCGCTCGGTCTCCTTGACCACACCCGGCAGCAGCTTCGGCGCCCGCTGCACGCCGATCGAGACCAGCAACCCGGCGAGGTCGTTCGGTCGAAGGCAGGCGGCGCCGCAGCCCGGCAGCGCGAGCACTGAGCGCGGCTGGACCCCGGTGAACAGGTAGCCGCCCAGGACCACCCCCAGACCGAGCCACAGCCCGGGCCGCGCCCACCCCGCGGGATTGAATTTCATGTTCCGTTCCGCCGCATCCCGATGCGCCTCGAGCCTACCCTGCCTGCACCGCCGGCGCCGAGCAGGAAACCGTCGCGCTGCTCCACAGCGTCCAGAGCGTACACAGGCCGGGCCGGCCAGCGAAACCCCCGCGTCAGCCCGCGCGCGGCGCGGGTACAATGAGATTCACCCGGAGGCGCCATGCCCCGAACAGTCCTCGAGCCTCGGTTCCAGGTCGAGTATTTGTCGATCCTCGACAGCGACGGGAACCTCGACGCGTCGCTCGAGCCGGACATTCCGGGCGAGGACCTGAAGCGGCTGTACCGGGCCATGCTGCTCGGGCGGCGGCTGGACGAGCGCATGATCCGCTTGCAGCGGCAGGGGCGCATCGGCACGTTCGCGCCCATCAAGGGGCAGGAGGCCTCCCAGCTCGGCGCCGCCTTCACCCTGCGGCCGAGCGACTGGATGGTCCCCTCGTTCCGCGAGACGGCGGCCATGCTGTGGCGCGGCTGGTCCATCGAGAAGCTGCTGCTGTTCTTCGCCGGCTACCTCGAAGGCGGCCAGCCGGCGCCGGGCCAGAACGACCTGCCCGTCACCATTCCCGTCGCCACCCAGCTCCCTCATGCCGTCGGCCTCGCCTACGCCGCGCAGTATCGGGGTGACGATACCGTGGTCATGGCGTTCTGCGGCGACGGCGCGACGTCCGAGGGCGATTTCCACGAGGCGCTCAACTTCGCCGGGGTGTGGCACGTGCCCACGGTGTTCGTCGTCCAGAACAACCAGTGGGCCATCTCGGTGCCGCTCAAGAAGCAGACCCACTCCAGGACGATCGCCCAGAAGGCGCTCGCCTACGGGCTGCCCGGGTTGCAGGTGGACGGCAACGACGTGCTCGCCGTGTACGCGGCGTCGCGGGAAGCGGTCGAGCGCGCGCGGGCCGGGGACGGCCCGACCCTGATCGAGTGCGTCACCTACCGGCTCGGCGTCCACACCACCGCCGACGATCCCACCAAGTACCGCACGGCCGAAGAGGTCGAGGCCTGGGAGCGCAAGGACCCGCTCACCCGCTTCGGCGCCTATCTGCAGAAGAAGAACCTGCTCGACGACGGGCTGGCCGCCTCGGTCGACGCCGAGATCGCCGAGGCCGTCCAGCGCTTCGAGACGGTCGGCCCCGCCGACGCGCTGCGGATGTTCGACCACGCCTACGGCCAGCGGCCGGCTCACCTGGACGCCCAGCGCGAGCAGCTCGCGGCCTGGCTCCGCGACGGGGCCGGCGCGGCCGCGCCCGACACGACCGCCCATCCCTCGCCTCCCATGCGCGGGCAGCGCTCGACCCGCCGGTAACCTCGGTGGCCAGGCTCAACGTCGTCAAGGCCCTGAACCTGGCGCTCCTGCAGGAGATGGAGCGCGACGAGGACGTCCTGGTCATGGGCGAAGACGTCGGGGTGGACGGCGGGGTGTTCCGGGTGACGGAAGACCTGCATCGCACGTTCGGCTCCAAGCGCGTGATCGACAGCCCCCTGGCCGAGGCGGCGATCATTGGCACCGGCGTGGGCATGGCGCTCTACGGCCTCAGGCCGGTGTGCGAGATCCAGTTCTCCGGCTTCGCCTTCCAGTGCTTCCACCAGATCGAGAACCACGCCGCCCGTTACCGCATGCGCTCGCAGGGCCGCTTCAGCGTGCCGATGGTCATCCGCATGCCCTACGGCGGCGGCGTGCGGGCGCTCGAGCACCACTCGGAGTCGGAGGAGCAGTTCTACGCGCACATCCCGGGCCTCAAGATGGTCGTCCCCTCGGGGCCGCGCAACGCCCGGGCCCTGCTGGTGAGCGCCATCCGCGATCCCGATCCCGTGGTCTTCTTCGAGCACAAGGCGCTCTATCACGCCGCCAAGGAAGAGGTGCCCGACGAGATCGAGACGCTGCCGCTGGGACGCGCCCAGGTCGTGCGCGAGGGGCGCGACGTCACCCTCGTGGCCTACGGGGCGATGCTGCGGGTCGCGCGCGAGGCGGCCGAGACGCTGGCCCAGGAGGACGGGGCGGAGGCCGAGGTGATCGACCTGCTGACGATCTCGCCGCTCGACCGCGCGACGCTGGTGGCCTCGGTGCAGAAGACGGGCCGCGCCGTGGTGGTACACGAGGCGGTACGGAGCTTCGGACCCGGCGCCGAGATCGCCGCCTCGATCATGGACGGCGCCTTCCTCTCCCTGGAGGCGCCGATCGCGCGGGTGGCGTCGTGGGACGTCCCGTTCCCCGGGTTCGCGCGCGAGAAGGCCAGCGTCCCCGACCTGCCGCGCGTCCTGGCGGCAGCCCGGGAGACGCTGGCCTTCTAGCCTCGCCTACCGGGGCGATCGCGACGAGAGCGCGCGTTCCCCCCGGATGCGCTCGGCCTGGGTGTACGCTTCCCGGAATTCCAGGACCGCTCGACCCCAGTCACTCGCGCCCAGCGCCGTCTCACCGGCGTTGAACGCGCGCCGCACCTGTTGCACGCGGGCGTCGCCCGAGCCCGCGGCCATCACCGCCTCGACCACGGGTCGCGTCGTGTCACGGGCGGCGGCCGCCACCGCGGCGTTCGGACGCTCGCCGAACAGCGCGCGCACCAGCGAGCGGGCGAGATCCGTGAACGAGGCGGCCTGGCTGCGCAGCCGGTCGTTCTCGGTGCGCAACGTCAGGTTCTGGGTCGTCAGTGCCGCGTTCGCGGCCTGCAGCTGCGACACCTGCGTCTCGAGCTGCGTCCGCTTGGCCGCACACTCGGTCAGCCGCGTCTGGCACTGCGCGGCGGCCGCGCTCGCCGTGGCCAGATCGCTCTGACACGCGGCCAGCTCGGCCTGGGAGGCGGCCAGGGCAGCCTCGAGGGCCGATCGGTCGCAGGTCTGGGTGGCCGCCACGAACAGCCCGAAGGCGGCCGGCCCGGCGGCCACCGGGACGGTGCCGACCACGCTGTTCGTCGCGGTGGCGAGCACGGCCACCAGGTTCTGGTCCTCGCTCGCCGCGTACACGTGAGAGCCCGTCGGCGTCACGCCGATGCCGAACAGCCCGAACCCCGCGAACGGCGCGGCGACGACGGCGTTCGAGGCGGTGTCGATCACCGAGATCGTGCCCGCGCCGTTGTTCGCCACGTACACGCGCGAGCCCCCCGGATGCATGGCGATCCCGAGGGGCGAGACGCCGACCGTGACGGTCGCCGTCACGGCGTTGCTGGCCGCGTCGATCACCGACACGGTGCGGCTCGCCGCGTTGGTGACGTAGACCCGGCTACCGTCCGGCGTCACCACGACGCCGACCGGCATCGAGCCCACCGTGATGGTGCGGAGGATGGCGTTGGTCGCGGTGTCGATCACCGAGACGCTCGAGGAGCCCTGGTTCGTGACATACAGCCGGGTGCCGGCCGGGTTCACGGCCACGCCCATCGGCCGGCTCCCGACGCGGATCGTCGCGAGGACGGTGCGGCTGGCCGTGTCGATGACCGACACGGAGTCCCCGAGCTGGTTCGCGGTGTAGACGCGCGCGCCGCCCGGATGGGCGGCGACCCCGAAGGGCGCTCCCGGAACCGGGATCGTGGCCACCACGCTCTTCGTCGCGGTGCTGATGACCGAGACGGTGTCGCTGCTCCAGTTGCCGACGTACACCTGCGAGCCCGACGGATGCACGGCCACGCCGAACGGACTTCCACCGACCGGGATGCTCGCGACCACGGTGTTCGTCGCAGTGTCGATCACCGACACGGCGTCGGTGAACGAGCTCGTGACGTACGCGAACGGCGCGGCCTGCACCGGCGTCGCGGCGAACACGGCGGCTGCGATGATGCCGAGGACACTGCGGAATCCTCGTGTCGTCATGGTTGACCCTTCGATGGATGGCTCGCAGTGGAATGACGCGCCGGCGCGCGCACGATGGGCCTGCGAGGCGCCCGAGCAGCGGGCCTGCTCGGTGCGAAACCGGTGCCACCCGCGGGAGCCAGTAAATCAACCGGGTGCCCACCGCCCGGCGGCACCGGGTGTCCCGATGACCGTCGACCTGACGCTGACCGTCACGGCGGCGCCGGCGTCCGCGCAATCGGTGCGTATGCTGGTGTGCGCGCAATCGGTGCGTACAATGGGTCCGCCATGCCGCGCGCGTTCGTGCTCCCCGATCTCGGTGAGGGACTGACCGAGGCCGAGATCCGCCAGGTGTTCGTCCGCGAGGGCGACGTCGTGCGCGAGGACGCGCCGCTGCTGGAGGTCGAGACCGACAAGGCGACCGTCGAGATCCCGTCGCCGATCGGCGGGCGCGTGGAGCGTGTGCACGTCGCCCCTGGGCAGACGGTGAAGGTCGGCGAGGTCCTGGTGACCTTCGAGGACATCGGCGCGTCGACGGACCGGTCGGCCCCGGCCCGTCGCGGTGGGCCGGTGCCGGCGACCCCGTCCACGCGTCGCCTGGCCCGCGAGATGGGTGTCGACCTGCGGGCGGTGAACGGCACCGGGCCCGGCGGTCGCGTCACCGACGAGGACGTGCGCGCATCCGCGGGCGGCCCGCCGCCGGCCGGGCAGCGCGGGCGGCCGGTGGCGGCGCCGGGGCCGAGCGGCCAGCCGCCTGCCGAACCTCTGGAGCGCCGGCCGCTGGCCCGCGTCGGCGCGGAGGCGCCGGCCCTGCCGGCGTTCGAGCACTACGGTCCGATCGAGCGCCGGCCGCTCTCGCACCTGCGCCGGACGATCGCCGAGCGCATGACCCTGTCGGCGACGCTGGTCCCGCACGTCACCCACTTCGATCGGGCGGACATCACGGACCTCGACGCGCTCATCCGTCGCAATCTCGAGGCGGGCCAGGCGCGCGGTGTCACGCTGACCTTGACCAGCTTCCTGCTGAAGGCGGTCGCCCACGCCCTCGGCGAGCACCCGCACTTCAACGCCAGCCTCGATCCGGCCGCCGGCGAGCTGATCGTCAAGCGCTACGTCCACCTGGGTGTCGCGGTGGCGACCGAGCGCGGACTGATCGTGCCGGTCATCCGCGACGTCGACCGCAAGCCGCTGCTCGAGGTCCAGCGCGAGCTCGGCGCGCTGGCTGCCCGCACGCGGGAGGGCAAGGCCACCCTGGACGACCTGCGGGGCGGGACCTTCACCGTGACGAACATCGGCGCGCTGGGCGGCACCGGCGCGATCCCGATCATCAACTACCCGGAGGTGGCAATCCTCGGCGTCGCGCGCGGACGCGAGGAGCCGGTCGTGCGCGACGGGTCGATCGTGCCCCGGCTGCTCCTGCCCCTGTCGCTGACCTTCGATCACCGCGTGGCGGACGGCGCCGACGGCGCCCGCTTCGCGTCCGCCATCGTCCGCCGCCTCGAGCGCCCCGACGAGCTGTTGCTGGGGCTCTGACCATGGTCATGGGTGACCGCGTGCGCGAGGTGGACGTGGCCGTCGTCGGCGGCGGGCCTGGCGGCTACGCGGCGGCGTTCCGCTGCGCGGACCTCGGGCTGGAGACGCTCGTCGTCGACGCCGGCAAGCGGCTGGGCGGAGCCTGCCTGTTCGAGGGCTGCATCCCGTCGAAGGCGCTCCTCCACGTCGCCGCCGTGCTGGGCGAGGCCGAGCGCGCCCGGGAGTTCGGGGTCGACTTCGGGCCGCCGCGCATCGCGCTCGATCCGCTGCGCAAGTGGAAGAGCGAGCGCGTCGTCGGCAAGCTCGCCCGCGGCCTGGCCTCGGTGGCGCGCGCCAAGGGGGTGGAGGTCGTGGGCGGGCGCGCGGTGTTCGAGGACTCGCGCAGCCTCCGCGTCGAGGGTGACGAGCCCCAGAAGATCCGGTTCACCCACGCGGTGCTCGCGACGGGCTCGCAGCCGGCCCCGCTGCCGGGCTCGGCGCCGGGCGGCGATCGCATCCTCGACTCCACGGCCGCGCTCGAGGTGCCCGACGTGCCCGAGCGACTGCTGGTGATCGGAGGCGGCTACATCGGGCTCGAGCTGGGCCAGGTGTACGCGGCGCTCGGCAGCAAGGTCTCGCTCGTGGAGATGACGGACGGGCTGCTGCCGGGCGTCGACCGCGACCTCGTCCAGCCCCTCGCCCGGCGCTGCGAGAAGGCGTTCCTGGCCATCCACCTCCAGACCAGGGTCGACGACCTCCGCGACGTCGCCGGGGGTGTCGGGGCGACCTTCGCCGGCAAGACCGCGATCTTCGATCGCGTCCTCGTGGCGGTCGGTCGCCGGCCGCAGAGCGAGGGGCTCGGTCTCGAAGCCACGCGGGTCGGCCTGACCGCGCGCGGGTTCGTCGAGGTCGACGAGCGCGGCCGGACCGCCGATCCACACGTGTGGGCGGTCGGCGACGTGACCGGCGAGCCGATGCTCGCCCATCGCGCGCTGCGCCAGGGCAAGGTCGTCGCCGAGGCCATCGCAGGCCGGCCGGCCGCGTTCGACAGCGTCGCCGTGCCCGCCGTCGTCTTCACGGATCCCGAGATCGCCTGGTGCGGTGTCACCGAGGGTGAGGCGAACGCCGCCGGTCGCGCCGTGAGGGTGGCGAAGCTCGCGTGGGCCGCCTCCGGCCGCGCGGCCACCTTGGGTCGCGCCGACGGGCTCACCAAGCTCGTCGTCGACCCCGAGACCGGCCGCGTGCTGGGCGTGGGCATCACCGGCCCCGGCGCCGGGGAGCTCATTGCCGAGGGCGCGCTGGCCGTCGAGACGGCCATGCTGGCCGAGGACCTGGCGCTCACGATCCACGCGCACCCGACGCTGTCGGAGACACTGATGGAAGCTGCCGAGACCCTGTTGCGCTGAGGACCCGAGGAGGATTCGGGGCGACGCCCAGTCGGCCGAGCTGGATCCGAAGAAGCGGCTGGCCCTGATCGCCACGATCCAGAAGAAGCTCGAGGACGAGGCCGCCCGTCCGGTGCTCAGCTGGCGGCTGGACTACTTCACGGTGTGGCCGCACGTGAAGAACCTGGTGCCGCACCAGTCGATCTTCAACTTCGGACGGTTTCAGGAGGTCTGGCGCGACGGATGACGCCGGGGCCGAGCGGTGAGGCGGTGGGGCCGCTGGGCTTGCGGGTCGGGCAGCGGGCGCGGCGGGTGCAGACGGTGACGGCGCGAGAGGTGGAGCTGTACGCGGAGATCACCGGGGATCGCAATCCGCTGCACTTCGACGCGGCATTCGCGGCGCGGACGCGGTTCGGGCGGCTGGTCGCTCAGGGCGGCATCGCCAGCGGGATGCTCAACGCGCTGGTCGCCATGGACCTGCCGGGGCCGGGGACCGTGTTCATGAGCCAGACGCTGTCCTACAAGGCGCCGACCTACCTGGGCGACACGCTCACCGCGGAGGTCGAGGTGCTCTCGCTCAAGCCCGACAAGCCCGTCTGCCAGCTCCGAGCGACCATCACCAACCAGGACGGGACCCTCGTTCTCGAGGGTGAGTGCTGGACGTACACGCTCCCCGCGGGATAAGCGCCGGGCCTACCCGCAGCCGTCGCTGCCGTCGAACCGCTCGGCCTGATCGGTCCATCCGAGCCGGCCCTGCCGGTCGCGAACATGGACCCACCACACGATGCGGGGCTCCGACAGGAGCCGGAACGCGCTGGCGCGGGCGGGAAGGAGCTCGGCCTCCAGGACGCGGTCCGCGACCCAGATCCTGAACATCCCCTCCCCGACCGGCCGCAGGACGATCACCTCTTGACCGGCGGCGATCGTCACGCCCTCCAGCTGCAGCGCGGTCAGGGCGCGCGCGTGACCCGGGCGCAGGGTGACGACCATGCCGGTGAGGGCGTCGACGGGCTCGCCGCGCGCCACCCGGAAGACCTCGGCGCTGCGGTGGTCGGGTCGGGCGCGCGTGGCCGTCGGCGTCCGGGCCGTCCAGCGCCCGTACCGGCAGCATTCGAAGGGACAGGCGCCGCGGTCCTCGCGCGGAAAGTCCGCGGCGCGCGCCGCGCCGCTCGTCGTCGCGATGACGAGCGCGCCGGCCAGCCACGCGCGGCGCCACGGCCGCGTCGAGCCCGTCTGCCGGCGCCGGGGTGCCGTGAGATCCAAGGCGCCGGGATGATACACGAGCCGTGCGATCATGAGCGGCGTGAAGCCTGCCGCCTACGCGGCCGTCCTCGTCGTGGGCCTCCTGCTCGCGAGCCTGGCCAGCTTCTGGCTGGCCGTGCGGCCGCCCCGGCTGGCCATTCCCCTGCGTCCCGAGGACTACCGGCTCGTCGTCGAGCGCGTGACGATCCGCGCCGACGACGGCGTGGGCCTGGCCGGATGGTTCGCCGCGCGCCCGGGCGCCCCCGCCATCGTCATGCTGCACGGCTACCCGGCGGCCAAGGCCGACCTGCTACCGCTGGCCACCGCGCTGGCGCCCGAGTTCGCCACCCTGCTGGTGGACCAGCGCTACTTCGGCGACAGCGGCGGGCAGGCCACGACCCTGGGCTTCCGCGAGCGCGGCGACCTCAAGCGGATGCTGGACTTCCTGGACGCGCGCGGCGCACAGCCCATCGGGGTGTTCGGCTTCTCGCTCGGCGGCGCCGTGGCGCTGCTGACCGCCGCCGAGGACCCGCGGATCCGCGCCATCGCGGCCTACGCGCCCTTCGCGGACCTGCGGGCGCTCGGCCGCGAGCTCTACGGCTGGATGTGGCTGGCGCGCTACCCCTTCGTGGAGGCCATGCTGCTGTGGTCACGCCTGCTGCTCGGCGCCGACATCGCGCGGCCGACGCCCGCCGACGCGGCCGGCCGCCTCGCGGTGCCCGTGCTGCTCGTGCACAGCCGCCAGGACGAGCAGATCCCGTTCGCGCACGCCGAGCGGCTGCGCGCCGCGTTGGCCCCGAACGCCCGGGCGGAGTTCGACTTCGTCGAGCGCGGACGTCACGGCGAGCTTCCGCCGGGCTTCGAGAGCCGGCTCGCACGGTTCTTCCGGCGAACGCTGACGCCGGAGGCGGCCTCGTGATCGTCGGCGTGCCGCGCGAGATCAAGCCCGGCGAGCAGCGGGTGGCGCTGACCCCCGCCGGCGTGCGCGCGCTCGTCGAGGGGGGCCACCGCGTGATCGTCGAGACCGGCGCCGGCCTCGGCAGCAGCATCCGCGACGACGAGTACACGCAGGAGGGTGCGACGACCGCGTCCGTGGGCGACGTGTGGGGCCAGGCCGAGCTGATCCTCAAGGTCAAGGAGCCGCTGGCCGACGAGTGCCCGCGGATGCGGCCGGGGCAGATCCTGTTCACGTACCTGCACCTGGCGCCGACGCCCGAGCTGACGCGGGCGCTGCAGCGCGCCGACGTGGTCGCCGTCGCGTACGAGACCGTCCAGCGGCCCGACGGCAGCCTGCCGCTGCTGGCCCCGATGAGCGAGGTGGCCGGGCGGCTGGCCGTCCAGGAGGGGGCGTTCTACCTGGCCAAGGCGCACGGCGGCCGCGGCATCCTGCTGGCCGGCGTGCCCGGCGTGCCGCCCGGCAACGTCGTGGTGCTGGGCGCCGGCACGGTCGGGGTCAACGCCGCCCGCATCGCGCTGGGGCTGGGCGCCGACATCTCGATCCTGGACATCAGCGTCGATCGGCTGCGCGCGGTGGACGATCTGTTCCACGGCCGGGTGATCACGCTGATGTCGAACAGCTTCAACATCGACCAGGTGCTGCGCCGGGCCGACATGCTGGTGGGCGCCGTCCTCATCGCGGGCGCCCGCGCCCCCGTGCTGGTCACCAAGGACATGGTCGCGACCATGAAGGAGGGCGCGGTCATCGTGGACGTCGCCGTCGACCAGGGTGGCAGCGTGGAGACGATCCGGCCGACGACGCTGCTCGACCCGACCTACATCGTCTCGGGCGTCGTGCACTACGGTGTGGCCAACATGCCGGCCCTGGTCCCGCGCACGTCGACCTTCGCGCTGACCAACGCCACGCTGCCCTACGTGCTGGAGCTGGCCGGGCGCGGCCTCGCCGCCGCGATGCGCCGCAACCCCGCGCTCGCCCGCGGGGCCAACGTCTGGCGCGGCCGCGTCGTCCACCCGGCCGTCGCCCAGTCACTGGGGGAGCGCGCCACCCCGCTGGAAGCGCTGCTCCCAGCCCTGGGCTGAGGCGCTCCTCACGGCCTCGCCGACGAGGTCCACGGGATCGCGCGCTTGCCCAGTTCGACCTCGTCGACCTCCAGGCCGAGCCCCGGCGCGTCCGAGAGCACGAACTTCCCGCCGACCGGGCGCACCGGCGTCGTGAAGACCACGTCCTGGACGTCGCGCGGCCCGTTGTATTCGGCCGGATGGTGGGAGTGGGTCAGCGAGGCGACGAAGTGCAGGTTGGCGGTGTGGCCGATCGACGGCTGCGTCTGGTGGGGGACGAGGTCGACGCCGTGGGCGCGGGCCAGCGCGGCCATGTCGCCGAGGCCCGTGAACCCCCCGGTCTTGACGATGTCCGGCTGCACGATGTCCACGCCGGCCTCGATGAGCCGCTTGATGCCCTGCAGCGTGTACTCCTGCTCGCCGGCCGACACCGCGATGTCGAGCGCGGCGGCGACCTTGGCGAAGCTCTCCACGTGGTAGTGCTGCACCGGCTCCTCGAACCAGACGTAGCCCTGCTCCTCCAGCGCGCGGCCCACGCGGATGGCGCCCTGGACGGAGTAGCCGTTGTTGGAGTCGAAGGCGAGCGGGAAATCGTCGCCGACCAGCTTCCGCACGGCCCGGGCCTTGGCGATGTCGCCGGCCAGGTCGACGTCGCGGGCGGTCTTGTCGGCGTCGAAGCGGATCTTCACCTGGGCCGGCCCGAGCTTGAGCCACGTCTCGACGACCCGGCACACCTCGTCGACGCTGCGCTGCCCGTTGCCGCCGATGGATGCGTAGAAGGGCAGCTCGCGACGCCAGGCGCCGCCCAGCAGCTTCCACACCGGCTGGCCCAGGGCCTTGCCCTTGAGGTCCCAGAGCGCGATGTCGACGGCGGCCAGCGCCCCCGCGTAGGCGCCCTCGGGGCCGAGCTTGATGTGCTGGTGGAAGAGCCGGTCCTGGAGCACGCGCTGCTGCAGCGGGTCGGCGCCGACCAGCATCGGCGCGAAGGCGCTGGCGACGATCTCGAGCGAGGCGTTGCCGTGGACCATCGGGCTCGCCTCGCCCAGGCCCCACACGCCGTCGTCGGTGCCGATGCGCACCCAGGCGCTGCGGCTCCGTCCGCTCCCCCAGTCCACGTGGAACGCCTCGACCCTCGTGATCTTCATCCGCGCCTCCGTGGCTTGATCCGGATCGCCGCCGCCTCCATACTGCCCCACACGCGCGCACGACGCACGACGGAGGCCTTGGCTCGATGCGCTTCGGCTGGCTGACGCTGGGACTGTCACCCTCCCCCGAGGAGGACGCCGGGGCGATCGACGCGCAGGTCGCCGAGGCGTGCTTCGCGGAGACCGCGGGCTTCGACGGCATCTGGCTCACCGAGCACAACTTCACCGGCGAGAGCGTCTACTGCGACCCGATCCCCTTCGCCAGCGTGGTGGCCGCGCGCACCTCGCGCATCCGCATCGGCTTCGCCGTGCTCCAGCTCGCCCTCCGCCATCCGATCCGGCTGGCCACGCAGCTGGCCCTGCTCGACAACCTCTCGGGCGGCCGTCTGGACGTCGGCGTCGGCCACGGGACCAACTACAACGAGTACGAGTTCGTCGGCTACGGGTTGCGCAGCGACGACAGCCGCGAGCGGATGGCCGAGACCCTCGACGTGATGGTGCGCGCCTGGACGGAGAGCCCGCTCGTTCACCACGGCAAGTTCTACCGGCTGAGCCTGCCGGCCCTCCGGCCGCGGCCGCGCCAGCAGCCGCACCCGCCGGTCTGGCGCGCCATCTCGTCGGCGGGCTCGGTGCGCGAGTGCGGCCGCGCCGGCGCACCCATGCTGATGGCGCGCGTTCCCCTCGCCGGCGTGCCGGAGCGGCTGGCGCTCTACGAGGCCGGGCTCGCCGAGAGCGGTCTCGGCGCCGACGCGCGGCGACGCCTGCGCGAGCAGGCCGCGCTGTGGCGCTTCGTCCACGTCGCCGAGAGCCAGCACCAGGCCGAGGACGAGCTAGCCACCGCGCTGCACGGTACCCGCCACCACATGGTCCACGCCCGCGCGGCGCACAATCCGCCCGACTTCCAGGTGCCGGACTCCCGGATCAACCCGTGGAACGATCCCCGGGTCTCCGACGACGACGGCGTCCGCTACGCGCTGGCGACCGCGTCGCTCTTCGGCACCGCCGCCCGGGTGGCCGAGCAGGTGGCCGAGCTGCGGGAGGCCGGCGTGCAGCACGTGCTCTGCCAGCTCAGCACCGGCTATCTCCCCCACGCGCGCATCCTGGACTCGATGCGCCGCTTCGGCGCCGAGGTCATCCCGAAGCTCCGGTCGTGACTGGCTAGCCGGGACTATTCATGAACTCGCGCGGCCGGCCGAACGGGACACGGCGGCCGGCGGGTGGAGGCCCGGGCGACCCGTTCCCTGCAAGTCCGACGACGCCGCCGCCCGACAGAGTGGGAACTCCTCCGACGTGGTCCGGAGCCGAGCGGAGCGTGGTCGGAGGCCCCCATCCACCCGCCGGCCGCCGTGTCCCGTTCGGCCGCAGCACACGGGTTCGTGAGCCCGGGCTAGCGAAATCCTGGCGGAGGAATCCTTCGCCGGGTGGCCTGCTCGAAGGCGTAGGCCAGCTCGATCAGCCGCGGCTCGCTGCAAGCGGTGCCCGTGAAGCTGACGCCGAACGGCGCTGGTCGCGGCTCGAAGCCGTCGGGAAACGCCGGGGTCGGCGCGTTACGCACCAGGCCGAAGGGCACGATCACGGTGGGATAGCCGGGCCGGGCCGCCAGGTTGGCCCCGCTCCAGCCCGGGAAGAGCACGGCATCGAGCTGGTGCGTCCGGAGGGCTGCGTCGATGCCGCGCTCGCCGCCCAGCGCGATGTCCTTGGCGCGATCGGCCTCGTAACGCGCGCGGTCGGCCTCGAGGTCCATCTCGTCGGAGTTGTCGAGCTGGGCCTGGCCGTACTTCAGAGTGCCGCGCGCCGTCCTCGCCACGTTGAAGCGGCGCAGCTCGGTGAGGCTCTTCACGGGCGCGGCGGCCCCGAGACTGCGCAGCCACGCGTTGAAGTCGCGCTTCATCCCGTACTTGAAGACCACCGAGCAGCCGGCGTCGGTGGCCCTGGCCCCGGACGCGCCCGAGCAGATGCCCCAGTGCAGCAGGTTGCGCGCGGGGTCGGGGTCGACGACGCTCGGAATGTCGGCGGGATCGACGACGACCACCCCCTCGCGGCGCAGCACCTCGATCGCGTCGGCCATTACCCGAGCCTGGTCCTCCGCCAGCCCGCCCCGCGGCGCCGTGTCACCCGGCAGGGTGAGCGTGTTGTAGAAGAAGGCGCGGGGGACGCCGATGCGGGCGCCCTTCAGAGCGTCGCGCTTGAGGTGCCGCGTGTAGTCACGGTCACGCGGCAGCGGGCAGCGCCCCGTGGCCGGGTCCAGCGGGTCCGGCGCGGTGCCCTCGAGCACGCCGAGCAGGATCGCGGCATCCGTCACCGTGCGGGCCATGGGGCCCGCCGTGTCCTGGTCGGCCGTGAGGGGAATGATGCCGTAGCGGCTGACGCGCCCCACGGTCGGCTTGATGCCCACCAGCATCGTCTGGTTGGCCGGGCTCAGGATCGAGCCGGACGTCTCGGTCCCCACGCTCGCGGCCCAGAAGCTGGCCGCGGTGCCGATCCCCGAGCTGGAGCCGCCGGTGGGCAGCGCGACGCGGCCGTCGTCGTTGCCCTCGCGCGGGTCGCGGCGGGGATCGTAGGGGTTGAACCCGTACCCGGCCAGGCCGCTGTAATTGGCGGGCATCGGCGTGGGCGCGCCCGCCACCCAGTTGGCCAGCTCCGTGAGCACGGTCTTGGCGATGATCAGCGCGCCCGCGTCGCGGAGACGGCGCGTGACGGTCGCCTCGTACGGCGGCCGGAACCCCTCGAAGGCGAGGGCGCCGCCAGTGGTCGGCATGTCCGTGGTCTGGATGTTGTCCTTGATCGCGATCGGGATGCCGTGCAGGGGGCCGCGCAGGCGACCGAGCGCGCGCTCCCGGTCGAGCGCCGCCGCCTCGTCGAGCACCCGCGGGCTGACGGTGATGATCGCCTTCAGCTGGTCCTCGTAGAGCGCGATCCGCGTGAGGTACTCGACGACGAGCTGGCGCGAGGTGATCCGGCCCTCGGCCAGCGCTCCCTGCAGCTCGGGAATGCCGACCTCGACGACGTCGAACGGCTGCCCGGCCAGCCGGGCCGCGGTCATCCGGCCCGCGCACCCCGTCGCCGCGAGCAGCGCGAGTCCGGCGACCAGCACCGGCGATCGTCCCATCGTGGCCTCCTGTCCGTCGCCCGCGGTCGAGCCGACCGGCGATGCGGTCGCCGACGCCCGGATCAGGCGGCGGGGTCGCCCGGTGGGAGCACCTCGCGGAACACGGGGCGCGTCTTCCACTCGGGCACCGGTGGCGTGTGGCCCTCGCACGGCGCGTAGGGCGACTCCTCGAGCAGCTGCATGCGGTGGATGTACCGCGGACAGTTGGGGAACACGGCCTCGGCCTCCACGCGCACGACGAGTTGGGCGCCGTCGAGCTGGGCGAGCAGCGGATCGTCCTCGTGCACGGAGGCGCGCCCGTTCACCCGCAGGCGCCGGGGGCTCTCGAAGTCGATGAACAGCAGCCCGACGTGCGGATTCACCAGGAGGTTGCCGAGGCTCTTGAACATCCCGTTGCCGTCGTAGCTCGGAAACGCGAGCGTTCCCGGCCCCACCACCCGGACGAACCCCGGTCGCCCCCCCTTGTAGGAGCAGTCCGGACGCCCCTCGGCGTCGGCGGTGGCGAGGAAGAACATCGACCGGCTCTCGATGAAGGCGCGGTCGGCCTCGGTGAACACGCCGTGCGCGATCACGTCCTGGAGCCGGTCGGCCAGGCGGCGTGTCTGGAAGTGGTCCTGCAGGCGCCGGGACCCGTCGTGATACAGCGGGACCTCGCTCATGTCGTCTCCTCCCGCCCTTCCGGCCCGCCGGCCGCCGCGCGGGGACGGTGATGCATGACGTTGATGACGACCCCGTTGGGGTCTCGCAGGAAGAAGCGCCGCACGCCCCACGACTCGTCGGTCAGCGGGTACACGACCTCGGCGCCGCGCCGCACCGCCTCGGCGTGGACGTGATCGACGTCGGCCACCTCGACCGTGATCTGCGGGCTGACGCCTCCCGAGCCCTCGCGGCGCATGAGCGTGATCTGGGCCGTCGGGTTGGTCGGCGAGGCCAGGGTCATCACGAAGCCGAGGTCCATCACCGGCTCGAATCCGAGGACGCCGACGTAGAAGTCGCGGCTCTCCTCGAGCCGCGTCGACTCGATGTCGGGCACGACCCGCCGGATGGTCACGAGGCCCGCTCCGGGCGTTCGAGCGTCTTCTCCAGGAAGCAGCGCTGGTGACCGGGCGGGTAGTCCTCGAGCACGCCGAACACGCGGTAGCCCAGCCGCTCGTAGAAGGGGCGCGCCTGGTAGCTGAAGGTGTCCAGGTGGGCGCGCGTGCACCCGCGCCGCGCGGCGACGTGGAGGCAGTTCCAGTTGATCGTGCCGACCGCGCCGCCCACGAGGCCGCCCTGCCCATCGCGAGCGAGCATGGCCAGGGGCTCGAATCCGGGAACCCGCGTGAACGGCAAGGCGTGCCGCGTGAGCCCGTCCTCGAGCGCCTGCCTGACGTCCGGGCTCACGCGGCTCTCGACACTGAGCCTCCAGCCGGCCGCCTCGACGCCGCCGCCCGTATCGGCGCCGGGGGCGCGGTCATTCATCCGCGCGGCGCGTGACGCTCGACCGTTACGACGGCGTGGCCGCGTCGGTCGGTGTCGCGCGGCGCAGCGGCACGAAGGTGCGCTCGACGAAGGCACGGGCGGCTTCCGTCTCGACGCCGTTGGCTTCCATGCAGGGGGTGGCCTCGGCCATGATGGCTTCGGGGTCCGCGGAGAGCACCCAGCGCTTGTACGTGTCCTCGAACTCGATGCCGAGGCCGCGCGCGAACACCGAGAGGTAGTGCTCGACGGTCAGCGGCGCCTGCGCCTCGAACCCGCAGAGCAGCCGCTGGCAGCCGTGATAGATGGTCGCCAGCGTGTCGGCGCCGGCGACGTGCGCGCCCGTGATCTCGTCGCGGACCAGGCCGTTCCAGACCTCCAGGCCGAGCTGCTGCTGCACGCCCGCCGTGCAGATGCGCCCGAAGCGCGGCTCCGGCTCGACCGGCACGAACGTGAGCCCGGGCACCGCCTCCAGCAGCCGGCGCCCGGCGGCGCCCTCGCGGCGACGCGCGTCGTTCTGCACGTGGGAGTGCAGCGCCACCCGCCGGCGCACCTCGCGGGTGAAGCGGAGCGACGGCAGGTGCTCCACCAGGAACTCGGCAGCCTGACGGAACGGGAACGGCAGCGTCACGTGCTGAACCTCGTCGTAGAAGTAGATGCAGGATGGGCACCACATCACGACCTCGCGCGGCGAGAAGCGCTCGAAGAGCCGGATGGTGCCCTGGCTCATCCCGCGGGCGGCGGCCGTGTCGCCCTGCTGGTGGTGGACGATCCCGCAGCAGTAGCTGGGCCCGCCCACCGCGACGTAGTCGAGGCCGAGCAGGTCGAAGACGGCGGTCACGGTGCGCACCATGTGGGAGGTGCGCAGCACGTTACAGCCGAGGTAGAGGACGACGTCGTGGTGCTCGCCGGCCACGGGGGGCGCCGTGAGGCGCCAGCGCCGCTCGTCGCGGCGGGACATGAGGTCCTGCGTCAGCGTCACCTCGCCGAAGTGAGCGCGGTAGTCGTAGCTCATCCTGGCAGCACCGCCTTCGTGGCCTCGAGCGCCTCGCGGGCGACCTCGGCGGGATCGCGTTTCCAGGCCGCCTCGTTGGGCGCCTCGTAGGAGGCGAACCCCGCGTACCCCTTGGCGGCCACCAGCGCGAAGAACTCGCGGAACGGAAACGATCCCCGACCGGGCGGCAGCCGGTCCAGCACCTTGCCGGGCTCCAGCCCCGTCCGGGGAGGGTCACTGTACTGCACGTACACGATCTCGTCCGGCGTCACGTCGTCCACGGCCTTCAGTGTCGCGCCGCTGCGGCCCAGATGATAGCTGTCGAGCAGCAGGCCGCAGCGGGCGTGTCCGGCCCGCGCCAGCACTTCGCGGGCGCGCTCGAGCGTGTTGAGCTGCGCGCACTGCGAGTTGAACTCGAGGGCCAGCCGCACGCCGTGGGCGGAGGCGATCTCGCCGACCTCGCGGATGCTGGCCGCGGCCCGGGCGGCGTCTCCGCGCTCCTTGTCGACGGGGCTCATGACGGTGGCGCAGCCGAGCGCGGCCGCCCGGCGGCACTGCTCCTCGAACACCGCCAGCAGGCGGGCCCGCTCGGCCCCGTCGGCCCACATCCAGCCGAACTCCACGCCGACGCAGGCCACGGGCAGGCCGCTGGCCCGCACCAGGTCGAGCACCGAGTCGGCCGGCTTCCCGGACTCCTCGGCGCGGCGGAAGTCGAGCCGTCGCAGCTCGACACCGTCCCAGCCCGCGGCCCTGGTGATCGTCAGCGCCTCGGCCAGCGGGGTCGCGTCGAGCGTCCACGTGTGCAGGGCCAGGCGCATCAGGCCGCTCCCAGCGTCCGCGCGGCCTTCGTCACGTCGCGCGGCGCCACCCACAGGATCGCGCCGTAGCGACCGGCGCCGGCGCACAGCGCGTCGATGGCCGTCACGTTGAGCTTCGCGTCGGCGAGCTTCTGCATGACCTCCGCGATGGCGCCGGGCCGATCGTCGCCCTCGATGAGCAGCGCGCGCTTGGGGCCGGTCACCTTCCACTTGGCCTTCTTCGCGGCCGCCCGGAAGGCCGCCGGGTTGTCAGGCACGAAGTCCACCTGGGCGCCGCGCCCGCTGGGAAAGCCCGAGAACGCCAGGAGGTTCACGCCGGCCTGCCGGAGTTCCGCGAGCAGCGAGGCTCCCACACCGGGCTTCTGCGGGGCCATCACGTAGAAGTACTCGACGAGGCGGACCGTGTCGGCCATGGCGGCCTCCTTTCCCGGCTGCCGAGGCAACCCGGTGCGGGAGACCTTACCACCAATCGGGCACGGAATCAGGCGGGACGACGGATCCGGTCGACCACCTCGACCCGGTCGACGACGCGGAGAGGCTGTCCGAGCCGCTGCCCTTCCCGCAGCACCACGCGCACGGCGGCGTCGCGGATCTCGCGCGACTCGACCCAGCCCGTCAGCTCCACACGCGCCCGGCCGCGCAGCGCCATCGACACGACGGGCAGGACCGAGCTGCGGGCCAGCGCCGGTTCCCGGGCGAGAGGCGCGGTCAGCGCCACCTGCAGGCGCGCGGCCTCTTCTTCCCGACGGCTGCGAGCCTCGAGGTACCGCACGCCGAGAGCGATCAGACCGCCGACGATCGCGACCGACACGGCGCCGATGGCGAGCGACGGCCCGGTGAACCATTCCATCGCACGGTCGAAATCCAGCAAGCGGCGTGCCGCCGAATGCTCCGCGCAGAGAGCGGCGGCCCGGCCGCCCGAGTGTCGCGTGATGTACGCCGCGCATCACCGGCGCGGCAACACTGTCACCGACGCGACGGCGCGCGAGTGTTACCATGGCGGCCCGATGCCGACGCCGGGCGCGCTGGAGGGGCTCCGTGTCCTCGACCTGACGCAGGTCATGGCCGGACCGTACTGCGCGATGCTGCTGGCCGACATGGGGGCCGACGTGGTCAAGATCGAGCCCCCCGGCGGCGAGGCGTCGCGCCGCGTCGAGCTCGAGCTGGCCCCGGGCGTGTCCGGCCCCTACCTGGCGGTGAACCGCAACAAGCGGGGGCTGGTGATCGACCTCAAGCAGCCGGCGGGCGTGGCGGTGCTCGAGCGACTCGCGGCCGCCGCCGACGTCTTCGTCGAGAACTACCGGCCCGGGGTCGCCGAGCGGATGGGCGTGGGCTACGCGCGGCTGTCCACGATCAATCACCGTCTCATCTACTGCTCGATCTCGGGGTTCGGCCAGACCGGTCCGTACGCGGACCGCGGTGGCTACGATCTCATCGCGCAGGCCATGAGCGGCATCATGAGCGCGACGGGGAGCGAGGGCGGCGCGCCGGTGAAGGTCGGCGTGCCGATCACCGACCTGGGCGCCGGCCTGTTCGCCGTGTTCGGCATCCTCTGCGCGCTGCGCGCGCGGCACGTGACCGGCCGCGGTCAGCTCGTGGACGCCTCGCTGTTCGAGGCGGGGCTGGCGCTGTCAGCCTGGGAGGCGACGGAGTACTGGTTCACCGGCCAGGTACCGCGCGGCCTCGGGACCGCCCACCGGCTCAACGCCCCGTACCAGGCCTTCCGGGCCAGCGACGGCCACTTCACCGTCGGCGCCGCCAACGACAACCTCTTCCCTCGCTTCTGCGCGATCCTGGGGCTGGACCAGCTCGTCACGGACCCCCGCTTCGACTCGGTCGCGCATCGGCTGCAGCACCGCGCGGCGCTGCAGGAGCTGATCGAGGCGGCGACGAGACACCAGCCGCGCGCGCACTGGCTGGCCCGGTGCGAGGCTGCCGGCGTGCCGGCCGGGCCGATCTACAGCATGCCGGAGGCGCTCGACGACCCGCACGCCCGGGCCCGCGGCATGGTGCAGGAGCTGCCGCATCCCGGACTCGGGCGCGTGAAGGGTCTGGGCAACCCGGTGAAGATGTCGCGCACGCCGCCCGCAATGCGCACGGTCGCGCCGGCGCTCGGCGAGGACACCGACGCGGTCCTGCGTGAAACGGGGCTCGACGACGACGAGATCGCCGCGCTGCGCGCCCAGGGCGCGGTGGCGTGACGCGACCGCGGACGGTGCGCCGATGACGGTCCGGGCGGTCGCCGGGCACACGCCGCGCGTCCATCCGGGCGCCTGGGTCGATCCGGCCGCGCTGGTCGTCGGCGCCGTCGAGCTGGCCGAGGGCGTGAGCGTGTGGCCCTTCGCCGTCGTGCGCGGCGACGAGGGGCAGTACGTCCGCATCGGACGCAACAGCAACGTGCAGGACGGCTCGGTCGTGCACGTGACGCCCGAGCTGCCGTGCCTCATCGGCGAGGGCGTGACGATCGGCCATCGCTGCGTCGTGCACGCGTGCACGATCGGCAACAACGTGCGGATCGGCATCGGGGCGGTGGTTCTGACCGGCGCCGTCGTCGAGGACGAGGCCCAGGTGGGCGCCGGCGCCGTGGTGGCCCCGGGCAAGGTCGTGCCGGCGGGGACGCTCGTGATGGGCGTGCCGGCCAGGCCCGTGCGCCGGATGAGCGCCGACGAGCTGGACGACATCCGCCGCAACGCCCGCGAGTACCTCGACCTCTGGCAGCAGTACTACCGCGTCGAGGCGCCGGCCGCCGCGACGGACGCGGCGAGGGGCGCCCGGTGAAGCCGCTGGCCGGACTCCGGGTGGTCGACCTGACCCAGGCGATGGCCGCGCCGTTCTGCACGATGAACCTCGCCGACATGGGAGCCGACGTCATCAAGGTCGAGCCGCCCACGGGCGAGGACATGCGGCGCGGCTCCGTCGGCCGCAACGGGCACAGCGGCACCTTCGTGACGATCAACCGCAGCAAGCGGGGGATCACGGTGGACCTCAAGCAGCCGGCCGGGGTGGAGATCGTCCACCGGCTGGTCAGGACCGCCGACGTGTTCGTGCAGAACTATCGCCCGGGCGCCGCCGCCCGCCTGGGCGTGGACTACGACACGCTGGCCGCGCTGAACCCGCGGCTGATCTATTGCTCGATCTCCGGCTTCGGCTCGACGGGACCGTACGCCTCGCGCGGCGGCTACGACCTCATCGCCCAGGGGATGAGCGGGATCATCAGCGTGACGGGCGACGAGGACGGCCCGCCCGCCAAGGCCGGCGTGCCGGTGAGCGACCTGGCGGCCGGCCTGTTCGGCGCCTACGGGATCCTGTGCGCGCTGGAGCATCGAGAGCGCACCGGCCACGGGCAGTTCGTGGACACCTCGCTGCTGGAGGCGGCGCTGGCGCTGACCGCGTGGGAGGCCACGGAATACTGGACCACGGGCCGGACGCCGGGACCCATGGGCTCGGCGCATCGTCTGGCCGCTCCCTACCAGGCGCTGCGGGCCGCCGACGGCTGGTTCACCGTCGGGGCCAACAACGAGCGGCTGTTCCAGGCGCTGTGCGCCGCGCTCGGGCGGCCGGACCTGGCCGCCGATCCGCGGTTCGTCAGCGGGCACGCCCGCATGGCCGGGCGGGAGGCCCTGGCGGCCGAGATCGAGAAGACGACGGGCGCGGCGCCGCGCGAGCACTGGCTGACACGCCTGGAGGCGGCCGGCGTTCCTGCCGGACCCATCAACACCTACGCGGAGGCGCTCGCCGATCCCCAGGCGCTGGCCCGCGACATGATCGTCGATCTCGAGCACCCCGGCGCCGGCCCCATCAAGGCACTCGGCGTCCCGGTGAAGCTGTCCGACACGCCGGGAGCGGTGGACCGGGCCGCGCCCGTGCTCGGCCAGGACAACGCGAGCGTGCTCACCGAGCTCGGATACAGCGAGGCCGAGCAGCGCGCCCTGCGAGCGCAGGGCGTCGTCTGAGCCGGCCCCCGACAAGGAGGACCCCTTCGAATGCTGACCCGTCGTGAGTTCACCGCTGCCATCGTCGGCCTGCCGGCCCTCGCGGCGCTGCCCGCCTCCGCCCTCGCCCAGGGCAAGTACCCGACCCGGGCCATCGAGGTGGTCGTGCCCTTCGCGCCCGGCGGCGGCACCGACAACCTCATGCGCACCATCGTGGGGATCATCGACGAGAACAAGTGGTCGCCGGTGGCGATCACCGTCAACAACCGCGCCGGGGGCAGCGGGGTGATCGGCTACACGTACCTGCTCAACAAGAAGGGCGACAGCCACGTCATCGCCGGCGCGGCGCCGACGATCGTGTCCTCCAAGATCGAGGGGCGACTGGCCGGCAACTACCGCGACATGACGGTGCTGATGATCCTGGCCATCGACGAGCTGATGCTGTCGGTGCGCGCGGACTCGAAGTACCAGACCATCGAGGAGTTCGTGAAGGGGGCCAAGGAGCGCCCCGGCCAGATGACGGTCGCCGGCACCGGGACCAACACCGAGGACAACATCTTCACCTACCTGTTCGAGAAGGCGGCCGGCATCAAGCTCAAGTACGTGCCGTTCAACTCGGGCGGCGAGTGCACGACGGCGCTCATGGGCGGCCACGTGGACGCCGGTGTGATGAACCCCAACGAGATCGTCGCCCAGGTCGAGGCCAAGAAGGCCAGGAACCTCGCCGTCGCCGCCAAGCAGCGGCTGACCGATGCGCCGGACCTGCCGACCTTCGCCGAGAAGGGCATGGAGTTCTACTGGGAGCAGATGCGCGGCGTGGTGGGGCCCGGCGCCATGTCGCCCGAGGCAACCACGTGGTGGGTCGACACGCTCAAGAAGGTGACCGACACGAAGAAGTGGCAGGAGACCTACATCAAGCGCAACCTGCTGACGCCCGTGCAGTGGACCGGCGACGAGGCGGTGAAGTACCTGGACAGCCTCAACGGCAAGTACGAGAAGGCGCTGGCCGACCTGGGAGCCCTGAAGAAGTAGGCGCGTGCGCCTGGCCGACCGCATCGCCGCCGTGCTGCTGCTGGCGTTCGGCGCCGGCTACGCGCTGACGGCCGCCCGCTCCTACACGTACTGGGGCGCCCACGGCCCGGGATCGGGCTTCTTTCCGTTCTGGCTGGGCGTGGCCCTGGCCGTGCTGGCCGCGCTGTTCCTGGCCGCTGCCGTCCGGCAGCCGGACCCGGGCGCCGCCTGGCTCCCCGACCGTCGCGGGGCCGTCCGGCTCGGCGTCGTGGTGGGAGCGACCGCGCTCTTCATCGTGCTGGCTCCGCTGCTCGGCATGACGCTCGCGACCGCGCTGTTCCTGCTCGGCCTCCTCCGGTTTCTCGAGGGCCACACCTGGCGCGTCGCGCTCGGCGTGTCCCTCACCACCGCCGCCGTCAACTGGGCCATCTTCACCTGGTGGCTGAGCGTGCCCTTCCCCGTCGGCGTCCTCGGGTTCTGAGCGTGGACGTCTTCGCGAACCTCGCGCTGGGCTTCTCGGTCGCGCTGACGCCGTTCAACGTCTTCATGGCGATGGTCGGCGTGGTGGTGGGCACGCTGATCGGCGCGCTGCCCGGCATCGGGCCCGTCTCCGGCGTGGCCCTGCTGCTGCCGCTCACGTTCGGGATGCCGCCGACGTCGGGGATCATCGTGCTGGCCGCGCTCTACGCCGGCACCATGTACGGCGGGACCATCACCTCGGTGCTCATCAACACCCCCGGGGAGTCGGCGTCGGTCGTCACCTGCATCGACGGCTATCAGATGGCGCTGCAGGGGCGCGCCGGCCCCGCGCTGGGCATGGCCGCGCTCGGCTCGTTCGCAGCCGGCACCGTCGGCGTGGTGCTCCTGATGCTGATGTCGCCCCTGCTGGCCCGGTGGGCGCTGTCGTTCGGACCGCCGGAGACCTTCGCGCTCATGCTGCTGGGCCTCACCACGGTCACCGGCCTGACCGGCGACCACGCGCTCAAGGGATACATCAGCATGGTGCTGGGGCTCATGCTCTCGATGGTCGGCTTCGACATCATCTCCGGGGACGCCCGCTACACCGGCGGCATCGCCGAGATGCTCGACGGCGTCGACTTTCTGCCGGTGGCGATCGGCCTGTTCGGGATGGGGGAGGTGCTGGCCGGGGCCGAGGAGGCGGGCGGCGAGCAGATCCTCAACGCGCGCTACGGGCTGCGCGACGTGTGGCCCACGGCGGCCGACTGGATGCGCTCGCGCTGGGCCATCGCGCGCGGGACCGTGCTGGGGTTCGTCGTGGGCGTGCTGCCGGGGGCCGGGCCCACGATCGCCTCCTTCCTGGCGTACACGATGGAGAAGAAGCTGTCGCGCCACCCGGAGGAGTTCGGGCACGGCGCCATCGAGGGCGTGGCCGGTCCGGAGTCGGCGAACAACGCCGCCTCGGCCGGGGCCATGGTGCCGATGCTCACGCTCGGCATCCCCGGCTCGGCCACGACCGCCGTGATGCTGGGCGGGCTCATGATGTGGGGCCTGCGGCCGGGTCCGCTCCTCTTCGAGAAGAACCCCGACTTCGTCTGGGGCCTGATCGCGTCACAGTACGTGGCCAACGCGATGCTCCTCGTCCTCAACATCGCGTTCATCCCGCTGTTCGTGCGCGCGCTGCGCCTGCCCTACAGCATCCTCATGCCGCTGATCATCGTCTTCTGCATCACCGGCGCGTACTCGCAGAGCAACAAGCTGTGGGACGTGGGCCAGATGCTGGTGTTCGGGGTGCTCGGCTACGGGATGAAGAAGCTCGGGTACTCGCCGGCGGCGCTGGTGCTGGCGCTGGTGCTCGGCCCCCTGGCCGAGCGCGCGCTGCGGCAGTCCCTGATCATCTCGGACGCCGGGGTCCTCATCCTGTTCCAGCGCCCCATCGCGGCGGTCCTCACCACGCTGGCGCTCCTGGCCGTCGCGGTGCCGGTCGTGCGCGCGGCCCGGCGCGCGCTGGGCCGCCGCTCCCCCCTGCCGGCCTGACGGTGGGCGGCAAGCCGGTTGCAGCCTGAGCGGTCGGGAGGACTCGTCATGCGATCGTCCCTGCTCCTCGACCGCGGTGAGCGCACGTTCGTGGTGGTGTTCGACAAGGACGACGAGGTCATCGAGGGCCTCACGGCGTTCGCCAGCCGCCAGCGCCTGCGGGCCAGCCAGGTGACGGCGATCGGCGCGCTGCGCGACGTCGTGCTCGGCTACTTCGATCCCGCCGCGCGCCGGTACCGCGAGATCCCGGTCGCCGAGCAGGTCGAGGTGCTCTCTCTGCTCGGCGTCATCACCCTGGACGGCGAGAAGCCCAAGGTCCACGCGCACATCGTGGTGGGCTGCGCCGACGGCAGCGCGCGCGGCGGCCACCTCCTGGGCGGCCACGTGTTTCCCACGCTGGAGGTGGTGGTCGAAGAGCTTCCCCGGCACCTGCAGCGGCGCACCGACCCGGAGACCGGCCTGGCCCTCATCGATCTCGGCGACCAGTCCCGGGCAGCGTGACGGCGCTCAGAGGCGACGGCGCAGGACCGTGGCGATCGACTCCGGCTTGAAACCCAGCTGCAGGAGCGCGAGGCCCTCGTCGAAGTACTCGCGGTAGCGCGCGATGCGCCCGCCCTCCAGCTCGAACAGGCTCATGCCGCGGAAGCGCACCCGCCGGCCGGCGCTGCGGGGGACGGCCTCGCTGACCACGTAGCCGAACGTCCACTCCGCCGCCGCCGCGGTCGGCGTCTCCACGACCGTGTCCATCGTCCACGCGTAGTCGCGTCCCTCCCGGAACATCCGCTCGAACATGGCACGCAGGGCGGGGCCGGCGTGGGCCCCGAAGAAGGTGTCCACGTAGGTGGCGCCGGGCGTGAAGCAGGCCAGCAGGCCGTCGACATCTTGTCGGTTGAACGCCTTCTCGAAGTCGCGCACGATACTCATCGGTCGATCACCTCGTGCCGGGCTGAGGAGCAGATCCAGGTGTACCACGGGAGGCGGTCCTGACGGAGGCGGAGGCGCTGGCGGCCCTGCGGGGAGCGGACGCGACGCGGGCTGCCCGGGCGGAATCCGCGCTGTGGGCGATCTGGTGTCGCTCCGGTCGGGCCGACCTCGACGCGCGGCTGGCCGAGGCGGTCGCGACGATGGAGCGGCGCGACTTCGCCGGGGCCGAGGAACAGCTGACCGCGCTCATCGCGCTGGCTCCGGAGTGGGCCGAGGCGTGGAACAAGCGGGCGACCGTGCGGTACCTGGCGGCCGACTACCCGGGCTCGATCGCCGATTGCCGCGAGACCCTCGCCCGCACCCCGCATCACTTCGGCGCGCTGGCCGGCCGGGGCCTCTGCCACATGGCGCTCGAGCAGTACGCGCCGGCCGCCGCGATGTTCCGGCGCGCCCTGGAGGTCCACCCGCACCTGGAGGGCGTGCGACAGAATCTACGGTCGGCGCTGAGCGAGGTCGTCCGCTACAACTGAGGGGCCGCCGCGCCCAGGAGACGATCGTCATGGATCCCGTCGTCACGACCGAGTGGCTGGCCGGGCAGCTGGGCGCCACGGACCTGCGCGTGGTGGACGGCACCTGGCACATGCCGCAGCTGCAGCGCGACGCCAGGGCGGAGTTCCTGGCCGCCCACGTCCCCGGCGCCGTGTTCTTCGACATCGACGCCATCGCCGACCGGAGCACGTCGCTGCCCCACATGCTGCCGACCGCGGAGGTGTTCGCGTCGGCCGTGGGCGGGCTCGGCATCGGCACCGGCGATCGGGTGGTGGTCTACGATGCGCGGGGCGTGGTGAGCGCGGCCCGCGTGTGGTGGACTTTCCGCGCCTTCGGCCACGACTCCGTGGCCGTGCTCGACGGCGGGCTCCGGAAATGGCGCGCCGAGGGCCGGCCGGTGGAGCGCGGCGCCCCGGTGGCCGCGCCCCGGGCGTTCGCCGCGCGCCGGCGTCCCGAGCTGGTGCGGGATCTCGAGGCGGTACGCGCGAACCTCGCCACGCGCCAGGCGCAGGTGCTGGACGCCAGGAGCGCCGGCCGCTTCGCCGGCACCGAGGCCGAGCCGCGCCCGGGGCTGCGCGGCGGTCACATTCCGGGGAGCCGCAGCCTGCCCTACGAGACGCTCTACCGTCCCGACGGCACGCTCAAGCCCGTCGACGAGCTGCGCGAGGCCGTGACCTCGGCCGGCGTCGACCTGGCCCGGCCGGTCGTCACCACCTGCGGCTCCGGCGTGACCGCCTCGGTGCTGGCCCTCGCCCTGTACCTGCTCGGTCGCCGTGACGCGGCCGTCTACGACGGGTCGTGGAGCGAGTGGGGCGCGCGGCCGGATACGCCCGTGGAGACCTGAGCCGCGCGCGCCCATGGCCGCGATCACGGCGCCGGCCGGGCGCCCGGCCGCCACCGCACCCGGATCCCTCACCGGCGTCGTCGCCGCCACCACAGGGTGAGCGCGAGCAGGCCGCTCAGACCCGCGCTGCCCTGCACGAAGAACGCGGTCGACACGCCCCAGGCCTCGGAGATGGCGCCCACGCAGAAGGCTCCGATCGGGAAGACGCCGCCCCACACCAGCGTGTAGAGGCTCATCATCCGGCCGCGGAGCTCGTCGGGCGCGGCGAGCTGCAGGCGCGTGTTGCAGCTGGCGACCAGGACGAGGCCCGAAAATCCCGTCGTGAAGAGCAGGGGCACCGCCAGCCACACGTGACGCGCGGCCGACAGCATCAGCAGGCCGCCGAGCGCCACGGCGGCCGCGCCCATCATGAGCGACAGCGGCGGCTCGGGCGCGCGGCGGAAGCCGACGGTGAGCGCACCCGACACCGCGCCCACCCCGAGCGCGGCCATCAGGAAGCCGAAGCCCTCGGCGCCGAGGCCGAGGACGTGACGGGCCAGGAGCGGCACGTACACCGTGAAGTTGAACACGGTGATGCTGACGCAGAAGAGCAGCCCCAGCACCATGCGGATCACCGGCGTCCGCATCGCGTAGCGCAGGCCCTCGGCGATCTCCTCGACCATGGTGGTGTTCCGTCGCGCCGTCGCCTGGGGGCGGGCGGGCAGGCGCAGCAGGGCCAGCGCCACCACCAGCAGCCCGACCGCGTTGATGAGGAAGGACGGGACGACGCCGACCCGGGCGATGAGCAGGCCGCCCACGGCCGGGCCCACGATCCTCGCCGCGTTGAAGGACGCCGAGTTGAGGGCGACGGCGTTGACGAGGTCCACCCGGCCCACCAGCTCGGCCAGGAACGACTGACGGGCCGGGGCGTCGAAGGCCTGGGTGAGGCCGGCCAGCACCGCCACGACGCCGACGTGCCAGTACCGGATGCGTCCGGAGGCCACGAGCGCGGCGAGCGCCACCGCCAGCGCGGCGAGCACGAGCTGCGTCGTCACCAGCAGGCGGCGCTTGGGCAGGCGATCGGCGTAGGCGCCTGTGACGATCGAGAACAGCAGGATGGGACCGAACTGGAGCGTGCCGATGAGGCCCAGGCGCAGCGGCGAGTCGGTCAGCTGCAGCACGAGCCACGACTGGGCCACGGTGTGCATCCAGCCGGAGACCATCGCCACCAGCTGGGCCAGGAAGAAGCGCCGGAATTCGGGGTGGTTGAGCGCGCGCAGACCGCTCGGAAAGGCCATGGCTTGGCCGTAGAATAGCCGGGCATGACGCCCGGAGGCCGCCGATGAAGATCGGTCGCGTCGTCGTTCATCCCCTTCGCCTGCCGTTGCCGCGCCCGCTCCGGACGTCGATCCACGACATCCGGGCGGTGGACACCGTGCTCGTCGAGCTGCAGGGCGAGGGGGGCGCCATCGGCAGCGGCTACTGCTTCGCGTTCGGCGAGCGCCGGGCCCGCGCGCTGCAATCCCTCGTCGAGGATCTGGCCACCGTCTACGAAGGCCAGGACGCCCGGGCGACGCGCGCGCTCTTCGACCGCGCCTGGCGCTCGATCAACTTCCTCGGCCACACCGGCGTGTCCGTCATGGCCCTGGCCGCGCTCGACACGGCCTGCTGGGACCTGGCCGCCCGGGCGGCCGAGCAGCCCCTCTGGCGCTTCCTGGGCGCGGCGCGCGGGAGCGTGCCCGTCTATGCCTCCAGCGGCCTCTGGCTCGACCGCTCGGTCGACGAGCTGGTGGAGGAGGCGCGCGCGTTCGTCGCGGCCGGACACCGCGCGGTGAAGATGCGCCTGGGACGATCTCCCGAGGACGATCTCGCCCGTGCGCGGGCGCTCCGGGCGGCGCTGGGCCCCGACGTGAAGCTGCTGGCCGACGTCAACCAGGGCTGGGACGAGATCACCGCGATCCGGACGGGGCGGGACCTGGAGGAGATCGGCCTGTACTGGCTGGAGGAGCCGCTGCCCTACGAGGACCTCGAGGGCTCCGCGCGGGTGGCGGCGGCGCTGGTCACCCCGATCGCGTCGGGAGAGACGGAGTACGGCTGGCTCGGGATGAAGCGCTACCTCGACGCCCGCGCGGCGGACATCCTGATGCCCGACCTGCAGCGCATGGGCGGCGTCACCGGCTATCTCAAGGCCGTCAACCTGTGCGAGGCGTACCAGACGCCGGTCTCCTCGCACCTGTTCGTGGAGTCCTCCGGGCCCGTGCTGGCCACCGCGCCGAACGGCGTGATCCTCGAGCACATGGACTGGTGGGAGTCGCTGTTCGACGACCGGCTGGCCATCGTCGACGGGGCCGTGGTGCTGCCCGATCGGCCCGGCATCGGTCTCGGCCTGAACCGCGCCGCGCTGGCGACGTACCGGGTATGACCCGCCCGCGCGACGCTCACCCAACCCAGGGGGCTCCATGAGCGATCTCACACGACGGCAGTGGCTCGGCAGCGCGGCGCTGGCGGGCGCCGCGCTGACCGCCGGGGGCGCCGCCGCCCAGGCCCAAACGCGCCCTGCCGCCGACGATCTCGTCCGCGCCGTGAAGGGCGCGCGCGTGTTCGATCTGTCGTTCACGTGGAACGACCGCTCGCCGGTGCTCGGCCTGAATCCGCCCTACTCGTTCGCGCTGAACCGCACGCACCGGATGACGCACGAGATCTTCGGCCAGGTGCCCGGCAGCCGGGTGTCGTGGGCGTCGGACATCATGTACTTCAGCGGGCAGCACGGCTCCCCCACCCTGGACGCGATCGGTCACATCGGCCGCGACCTCAAGCTGTACGGCGGCGTCGACGCGGTCAGCGCCACCGCCACCCCGGGCGGCATCGGCGCCAAGCTGGGCATGGAGCACTTTCCCCTCGACCTCATGCTGAGCCGGGCGGTCATCCTCGACGTCGCGCGACATCTGGCCGGCGGCCGGCCCGATCCGCTGCCCCCGGGCTTCGAGATCACCGCCGCCCACCTCGACGCCACCGCCAAGGCGCAGGGCGTGGAGGTCCGCGCCAGCGACTCGCTGCTGATCCGCACCGGCTGGGGCCAGTACTTCGGCGCGGACAACGCCAAATTCCTGGGGGAGCAGTCGCCCGGCCCGGGGCAGGACGCCGCGAGGTGGATCATCGATCACAAGGTGCGGCTGGCCGGCGACGACACCGCCACCTTCGAGAAGCGGCCCGCCGCCTACGGCAAGGAGCTGTTCAGCGTCCACATGATGCTGCTGGCCGACAACGGCATCTACATCATGGAGAACGCCAACCTGGAGCCGGTCGGCGATGCCAGGATCGGGGTGGCCCTGCTGGTCGTCACGCCGCTGAAGATCGAGGGCGCCACCGGCTCGCCGCTGCGCGCGCTCGCCCTCGCCTGACCGGGCGACCCGTCAGGAACGCGGCACGGGTCCCACCGGGGCCGGCGCCGGCCGGACGCGGCCGGGAGGCGAGGGCTCGAGGGGACGGGGTGTCGGGTCCGGCCGGGCCTCGACCCGCAGCTCCACGCGGCCGGTCGGGGTCCTGAGCACGACCGTGCGCTCGCCGATTTTCTCGACGACCGCGTTGCCGAGCGCGTCGCCCTCGGCGTAGCGCCGGACCTGCCGGGTGGCCGGATCGAAGATGTACGCGTGCGGACGCTCGTCGAGCCGGATGATCCCGTACACGAGCGGGGTCGCCGGCGAGCGCGAGCCCGGCGCCGGCGATGCCGGCGGCGCCCCGGCGAGCACCGGTGGCGACGCGGCGGCGGACGGATCGCGGGGGATCACGATCCGCAGGCCCTCGCGGTCGGCGTCGATGGTGTACGTCACCTTCCGTTGCAGCTCGACGACCAGGCGCGCCACGCCCTTGCGGAACTGGCTGCCCCGGAGCTGGCGCACCGGCTCGACCGTGACCGGCAGCGGCTGCCGGATCCAGCGATACGCGGTCTCCTCGAAGTCGAGCACGAGCCGGTACGGCTCGTCCATCAGCTCGCTCCGGTAGCGCGTCTCCCGGCTCAGCCGCACCCACACCTCGACGGCTCCCTCGCGCTCCACCACCATGGCCTCGGTGAGCTCGGTCGGCTCGCCCTCCGCGCCGACGGCGGAGGGCGCCGCCAGCAGGGCGACGAGCAGAGCGGCCAGGACGCGCGCCGCCGTCACGCGCGGCTCAGCGGCCGGCCGCCAGCGGATAGAGTCGCGCGCAGTTGTCCCAGAGGATCTTGGCCTTGGTCTTGTCGCTCACGCCCTCGAGGGCCACGAACTCGTTCATCGCGTCGGGGAACAGCCCGTCGGCGTGCGGGTAGTCGGTGGACACGACGATGTTGTCGTCGCCCACCGCCTCCACCACCTGACGGAGGACCGTCTCGTCGGCGTCGGTGGCGACGTAGCACTGACGGAAGAAGTACTCGCTCGGCCGAGCCGAGACCTTCACCTCCGAGCCGGGGCCGAACTTCTCCCACGCCTCGTCCAGCCGCCAGAGCCACCACGGCAGCCAGCCGCAGGTCCCCTCCAGGAACGCGCAGCGCAGGCCCGGGTGGCGCTCCAGCACGCCGCCGGCGGCGAGGCTCGCGAAGGCCAGCATCAGCTCCATCGGGTTGCGCGCGGCGCTACCGATGAGCCGGCCGTTCGGGTGGTCGAGCAGGCGGCGCGCGATGTCGTCCCGCAGCGAGGACTGGCCGGTCGGATGGAAGCCCACCGGCACGCCCAGCTCCTCGATGGCGTCCCACAGCGGCTCGAACTCGGGATCGTGGACGTGGCGGCCGTTGATCGGGTTGGGATTGCCGATCACCGCCACCGCGCCGAGCTGGCGCACGGCCCGGCGCGCCTCGGTGACCGCCGAGGGCACGTCGTGGAAGGCGACCTGGGCGGCGAACTTCAGCCGCTCGGGGTTGATCGCGCAGTAGTCGTGCGTCCAGCTGTTGTGGGCGCGGGCCAGCGCCGCCGCCAGGGCGGGATCGAGGTCGTCGTGCATCAGCACCTGGCGGCCCCGGGTGCCGTACAGAACGCCGACGTCGATGCCCTCGATGTCCATCGCGGTCAGGTGCGACTCGGCGTCGTACCCGCGCGCCATGGCCACCGCGTTGTGGGGGTGCTTGGCCACGCTGCGACGGTGCAGGTCGGCGCCGGCCGCGGCCGAGGCCGGGCGCACGCTCATCTCGCCGATCGTGAGGCCGCCCACCCGGATGGTCGGCTGGTTGGGCGCGCGCTCGCCACCACGGGTGAAGGCCGGCGCGGCCGACCGGAAGGGCTCATCGAGATACTTCTCCCACAGGGAGTCCGGCTCCATCGTGTGCAGGTCGCTGTCCATGATGCGGAACCCGCGCTTGGCCATCGAGGACCTCCTCTGGCACCACGTATCTTAGCGCGGTAGGCTCGGAGGCGCCCGCCGCGATCCTCCGTGGGATCGGGTGAAGCCGTGCCGGGCAGGCCCGCCGTCAAGGGCGAGGATGTCAGGCCCTCGCGACCCCGGCCCGGATAGCCGCCGGAGTAACGCCCGGCCGGCGGGCTCGTTCGCGACGCTGCGGCTCGCGGTCACGGCGCTCGGCCGCGCCCGCCGTGCGTGCACCCGAATCAGCGCGCCCCGCCCGCCGTCGGCCTCGTCCAGCACCGCGACGCGCTGCGAGGTTTTCCCGCGCGGCCGGAAATCCGACGAGCGGGCGGAAAAGGTCCGGTCGCGCGCCGACGACTGGCCGAAATTCCGACCGCGACGCGCGCGTGCGACGTTCGACGATCGACGTCCTTGGTGACGACGATCGCGCGCCGCTACGATGAAGCATTCACTTCACGCGCGACGCCGTCCCGGATCGCCGCGCATTCCGTGGAGGTCGATCCGACGTTGAAACCAGTGCACCGGCGGCTCGTGCACGGCAGGTTTGCCCCGGGCACCACGCTGACCCTGGTCCAGCAGGCCGCGCCCGGCTGGAAGTTCTCCGGCTGGACAGGCGACTGCGCCGGCACCGGATCCTGCACGGTGGTCCTCACGCAGGCGCGCAGCGTGACCGCCCGCTTCGATGCGATACGCCAGCTGACGCTCACGGTCGCCGTGCCCGCCGGCGCCAGCGGCCAGGGCACGATCGGCGCCATCGAGGGCCCCGCAGGCACGTGCGCCTTCGGCGGCGGCAGCGCGTGCACGGTCGAGGTGCTCAGCGGGACGTCCGTCACGCTGAAGGCCACGCCGGCGCCCGGCCATCGCTTCCTGAGCGGGTCGGGAGGGCCCTCGGCGCCGTCCACGACGCCGGACGCGAGCTGCCGGAGCCTGTCCGATGAGGTAGGATAGGGCCGCCATGCGATTGCTGACGGCCCTGCTCGTGCTCGGAACGCTGACCGGCTGCAGCACGAAGTACGACCTGACGGGCGCGAACTGGACCAAGACCGGCCCCAAGATCCAGGACGTCACCTACGACGAGATGGAGTGCGTCCGCGGCGCGCGCGAGGCGGGCGCGACCCCGGACCTGATCGTGGGCGGCGTCGCCGACGTGGGGCGCTACCTGGTCGAGGAGCGCCAGCGCGCCGGCGCCTATCGCAGCTGCATGACGGCCAGGGGCTACCAGCCCCGCGGCTCCTAGCGCCGGCGGTCGGCCTCCCCGAGACGTCGCCGTCCGATCGGCGGCGCGTCACCCGCGCCACGGGCCAGCAGGGCGAGGCCTCCGACCGCGATGGCCGTTCCCGCGGCATCGAGCCGACGCACACCCCACAGGGCCATCGTCGCGCCGGCCAGGCCGGCGAACAGCCGCGCGGTCGGCGACCAGTTCCGCTGCCACAGCTCGAGGACCTCGGCGCCGCGCGGCCGGCGACGCGACGCCGCGGGCCCCCGCGCGCCGTCCGGCTCCGCGTGGACGTCGAGCTCGTCGATCACCTCGCCGACGCCGCGCACGCTGCGCACCCGCCGCAGCAGCCGATCGACGTCGTCGACCAGGATCGGGCCCCGGAGCGTCACCACGCCGTCGGCTACGGTCGCCTCGATCGAGCCGGCGTGCGCCACGGCGGCGCCGATGCGCGCCCGCACGCGCTCGTGGAGCACCTCGTCGCTGACCGGGGCGCCGGCCAGCCGGCCGCGGAGCTCGGCCACGACACCGCGCGCCCGGTTCGTCACGTCCCTCGACGTCGTGTCGACGGCGTCGCCGGTGCGGTGGGCGACGCGGACCAGCCGATCGCGCACGAGCGCGCGCCGCCGCCGGCCGCCGTTGGGATCGAACAGGAACATGAGGCCGGCGCCGGCCGTGGCGGCGGTCAGGACCCGCATCATCATGGCTCAGGCCGCGGACGCCCGGTCGGTGAGCGTCTCCCGGCCGATCTGGAACGCCGTGTCGTAATCGTTACCACAGACGTCGCATCGTGCCATGACGGGTCCTCCCTGGCGTCGGGTTCCGTGCATCCCCCGTGCCTCTGGTCTGCGTAGAATGCCGGGGTGACGCTCGCCTGGGTGGCCGGCGCCCTCGTGATGTTCCTGGCCAGCTTCGTGATGGGCCTGACCGGCTTCGGCATCGCGCTGGTGGCGATGGCGTTCCTGCCGTGGCTGATGTCGCCGGTGACGGCGATCGTCGTGCTCACGATCTACGCGCTCGTCTTCTCGGCCGTCGTCGTGGTCCAGCTGTGGCGCGACCTCACGCCGCGGGCCCTCGTCGACCTGCTCATCGGGACGGTGGCGGGCACTCCGGTGGGCGTCTGGGTCCTCGCGTCGCTCCCGGCCAGCGCGCTCAACCGGCTCATCGGCCTGGTCCTGGTCGTCGTGGTCGCCCTGGAATTCCGCGGCGTGATGCCGACGCGCCTGGTCGGCCGGGTCTGGGGCCTGGGCACAGGCTTCCTGGCGGGCCTCATCGGCGGCGCCGTGGGGACGCCGGGTCCGCCGGTGATCGTCTACACGACCACCCAGGGATGGGGCCCGCGGACGATCAAGGCCAACACGATGGGCTTCTTCGTCGCCAACCAGGGCGCGATCCTGGCGGGATACTGGTGGGCCGGGCTGGTGACACGCGAGGTGGTGACGGTGGCGGCGGCGTTCGCGCTGCCGGCGCTCGCCGGGGTAGCTGCCGGCGTCGCCCTGTTCGGCCGCCTCGACGCGGTCCGGTTTCGCCGCGTCGTGTTCGGGCTCCTGCTCGTCTCGGGCGTCGTGCTCCTCGCGCGCGGCTGACGCGGTCAGCGGTGCGCGGCCCGCCAGCGGGCAACGTTGCCGTCGATCTGCTCGGCGTGGTCGTGCAGGTGGGCCGCGTAGATGCGCAGCCAGTCCTCGGCCGTGTAGCGGCCCGACTCGGTGTGGCGGCCCTCGCGCCCCCAGGCCTCGCCGGGCAGCCGGCGGAGCAGCGCGGTCGTGCTCGCCCGCACCGCCTCGACCACGGCCAGCGCCTCCGCCAGCGGGTGGGCGTGATAGTCGAGGGTGGCCGCCCACCGCTCCTGGTCGTAGCCCACGATCACGGGCTGCGGCTCGACCAGGAGCGTGCGGATCCGCAGGGAGGCGTGCGATTCGGAGTCGGCGCAGTGGCAAACGATCTCGTGAGCCGACCACGCTCCCGCCTGGGGCCGCCACTGCAGCGCCGCGGGCGGCACCGTGGCCAGCGCCGCCCGCAGCCGCTTGGGACCGTCGCCGTAGCGCTCGATGAGCGCGTCGCGCTCGGTCGCGTTCACGCGCAGGCTTCGAACAGCCCCGCCGCGCCCTGCCCGCCGCCGATGCACATGGTCACGACCCCGTAGCGGGCCTTGCTGCGCAGCATCTCGTTGGCGATCGTGCCGACCATCCGGGAGCCGGTCATGCCGAACGGGTGCCCGATCGAGATCGAGCCGCCGTTGCGGTTGAGCTTGGCCGGGTCGAGGCCGAGCTTGTCGCGGCAGTAGACGACCTGCGAGGCGAAGGCCTCGTTCAGCTCCCACACGTCGATGTCCTCGATCCGCAGCCCGTGGCGCCTGAGCAGCTTGGGGACGGCGTAGACGGGCCCGATGCCCATCTCGTCCGGCTCGCAGCCGGCGACCGCGAAGCCGCGGAACACGAGCTTGGGCTTGATGCCGAGCTCCGTGGCCCGCTGCATGGACATGAGCACCGTGGCCGAGGCGCCGTCGGAGAGCTGCGAGGAGTTGCCGGCGGTGACGGTGCCCTGCCCGCTGGTCTTGTCGAAGTGCGGCGGCAGCGAGAGCAGCCCCTCCAGCGTGGTGTCGGCCCGGTTGCACTCGTCCTTCTCGACGTAGTACGGCTCCTCGCCGGTCTTCTCGCCCGTCTTCCGGTCGAGCACGGCGCGGGTCACGTGCATCGGCGCCAGCTCCTCCTTGAAGAAGCCCTCCTGCTGGGCGCGCGCGGTCCGCTGCTGGCTCAGCAGCGAGTACTCGTCCTGCGTCTGCCGGCTGATCTTGTAGCGCTTGGCCACGACCTCGGCCGTGTCGCCCATCACCATGTAGATCCCGGGCAGGTGCTCCTTCACCCACGGGTTCGGGCTGGCGTCGCGCTGCATCATCGTGATGGACTCCACGCCGCCGCCGATCATCACCTCGGCCCCGTCGTTGATGATGGCGTTGGCCGCGATGGCGATCGCGTTGAGGCCCGACGAGCAGAACCGGTTGATCGTCAGCCCGGCCGCGCTCACCGGCAGGCCGGCCCGCATGGCCGCCACCCGCGCGATGTTGTGGCCCTGGGTGCCGTGCGGCTGGCCGCACCCGAAGATGACGTCCTCGACCTCCGTGCGGTCGAGCTGGGGGACCTTGCCGAGCGCGTCGGTGATGCAGTGGGCGGCCAGGTCCGACGGCAGCGTCATGTTGAAGGAGCCGCGCTGCGACTTGGCCAGGGGCGTGCGGGAGCTGGCGACGACGACGGCTTCTCTCATGGGTGGTCCTCTCCTCGGGTCGAGTCCCCAGATTCTGCGGCCAGGGCCCGGTCCAGGCAAGTCCTGCTCAGCGAGGCAGGCGCGAGACCTCGGCGCAGGTGCGCTCGACCTCCTCCACGGTCTTCGGAGTACCCGCCGTCAGGTTCTCCACGCCCTCGGCAGTGACCAGGATGTCGTCCTCGATCCGCACGCCGATGCCACGGAACTCGGCGGGGATCGGGTGGGTCACGGTCGGCGACTTGGCCTTCTCCTGCTCCTCGAGCTGCTTGGCCGCCGCCGGGCCCAGACGCAGGCGGCGCTCCCACATCTCCTCCTCGCTGTACTCGCGGAGGTGGAAGGTCACGCTCTCGCGGGCCGGGTCGACGTAGATCCCGGGCTCGACGGTGAAGACCATGCCCGGCTCGAGCGGGCGCGACCGGCCCCGCGTCCGGTAGTCGCCGACGTCGTGCACGTCCATGCCGAGCCAGTGCCCGGTGCCGTGCATGAAGAATTCCCGGTAGTGGTGCATGGCCAGCGAGTCGGCGACGCCGCGGGGGAGCAACCCGAGATCGACCAGCCCCTCGGCGACGACCCGGCGCGCCGCCTCGTGGATGCCCTCGTAGGGCACGCCGGGGCCGGCCGCGGCGATCGCCGCGAGCTGGGCGGCCAGCACGACCTCGTAGATCGCCCGCTGCGGGCCCGTGAAGCGGCCGTTCACCGGGAACGTGCGCGTGATGTCCGAGGCGTGGTAACCGTACTCGCAGCCGGCGTCGATCAGCAGCAGGTCGCCGTCCAGCATCTGCCGCTGGTTCTCGACGTAGTGCAGGATGCACGCGTTCGGCCCCGAGGCCACGATCGACGGATAGGCGTCGCGCGGCGAGCCGTGGGCGCGGAAGACGAACTCGACCGCGGCCTGCACCTGGTACTCGCGCTGACCCGGCCGCGCGTAGCGCATCGCCTCGATGTGGGCGTCGCGGCTGATCTGGCAGGCGCGCCGCTGGCGGGCCAGCTCGGCCGCCGAGCGACGCAGGCGCAGCTCGTGGACGATCGGGCCCGGGTCCTCGATGCGCAGGGGCGGCGTGAAGCCGCGGCCGCGCGCCGCGCGTAGCTCGGTCACCAGCCGGATGACGCGGCCGTCGAAGGCCGGGTTGCCGAGGCGGTAGAACAGCGTGGGCCGCTCGATCGCATGCTCGCGCAGCCTGGCGTCGAGCTGATCGATCGGGTAGGCGGCGTCGGCGCCGTAGGCGGCCACCGCGCCTTCCACACCGGCCCGGTGACCGGTCCAGATCTCCAGGTCGCGGTCGCGCGGGCGCACGAAGAGCACGAACCGCTCCTTGGCGTGGGCGGGATTGAACAGGGCGACCGCGTCCGGCTCGTCGAAGCCGGTGAGGAAGTAGAAGTCGGAGTGCTGGCGGAACGGATGGCTGACGTCGTTGTTCCGCAGGGTTTCGGGCGCGGCGGGCACGATGGCCAGGCCGTCGCCCACGGCCTCGACGAACCGCCGCCGGCGTTCGATGAAGGTCGCAAGCTCCTCGCTCGTCATGACCCCCTTGATAGCATAGGCGGCAGCGCAATGCTCCGTCTCGGCGTGCTCGACCAGTCCCCCGTCCGCAGCGGCGACACGCCGGAGGCGGCCATCCGCGAGACGCTCGACCTGGCCCGGGCCACGGACCGGCTCGGCTATTACCGGTACTGGCTGGCCGAGCACCACTCGACACCGGCGCTGGCCGGGCCCAGTCCCGAGGTCCTCATTCCCCGCGTGGCCGCGGTGACCTCGGGCATCCGGGTCGGCTCGGGCGGGGTGATGCTGCAGCACTACAGCGCGCTGAAGGTGGCCGAGTCGTTCCGGGTGCTGGAGGCGCTCTACCCGGGCCGGATCGACCTCGGCATCGGTCGGGCGCCGGGCAGCGACCAGCTCACGGCTCGCGCGCTGGCCGCCGGCGGCCACGTGGGCGTCGACGACTTCGTGGAGAAGGTGGCCGACGTCCTGGGATTCCTGCACGGGGACCTGCCCCCGCAGCACCCGTTCGGCGGTGTGCTGGCCATGCCCACCGGACCGACCGCCCCCGAGGTGTGGCTGCTCGGCTCCAGCGATCAGTCGGCCGCGCTGGCCGCGCACTTCGGTGTGGGCTTCTCGTTCGCGCACTTCATCAACGCCGACGGCGGGGCCGAGGTGGCCCGCCTCTACGCCCGGGGATTCAAGCCGTCGGCGGCGCAGGCCGAGCCGCTGGCCAGCGTCGCGGTGTTCGTCGTGTGCGCGCCCACCGAGGACGAGGCGATCCGGCTGGCCCAGAGTCGCGACCTGTTCATCGTGCGCCTCTACACGGGCCGGAGCAGTCGCTACCCGAGCGTGGCCGAGGCCGAGGCCTACGAGTTCTCGCCGCGCGAGCGGATGATCGTCGAGCATGCGCGGCGGCGGCGCATCGCCGGCACGCCGGCGCAGTGCCGCGAGCGGCTGCAGGCGCTGGCCGCCGAGTACGGCACCGACGAGGTGGTGATCGTGACGATCACCGAGTCGTGGCCGACGCGCCTGCGCTCGTACACCCTGCTGGCCGGGGCGTTCGGGCTGACGCCGCGGGGCTAGCGGCGCCGACGTCGGCCCCGCGGCGGGACGGGAATCGACCGCCGAGGGCGGCAGCGATGTGGCAATATTGGGGCGTTTCGTAACTCCATCCAGAGAGGACACCCATGAGCGTGAAGCGCCACAACGCGGGGCCCCGCATGAGCGGAGCGGTCGTCCACAACAGCACCGTCTACCTCGCCGGGCAGGTCGCCGAAGGTCCGACCGTGAAGGCCCAGACCGAGGCCGTGCTGAAGAAGATCGACGACCTCCTGGCGGCGGCCGGCAGCAGCAAGGCCAATCTCCTGTCCACGACCATCTACCTGGCCGACATCCGCACCTTCGACGAGATGAACGCGGTCTGGGACGCCTGGGTCTCGCCGGGCAACACCCCGGCCCGGGCCACCGTGGAGGCGCGCCTGGCCAATCCGAAGTTCCTGGTCGAGATCATGGTCACGGCCGCGGTGTAAGGTCGATCAAGGAGACGGTCATGGCTGACGCGGTCATCGTGTCCACCGCCCGCACGCCGATCGGCCGCGCGTACCGCGGCGCCTTCAACAACACCCACGGCGCCGTGCTCGGCGGCCACGTGATCCATCACGCGGTCCAGCGGGCCGGCGTCGAGCCGGGCGAGGTCGAGGACGTGATCCTGGGCTGCGCGATGCCCGAGGGAGCCACCGGTCACAACATCGCGCGGCAGTCGGCGCTGCGGGCCGGGCTGCCGGTCACGACGGCCGGCGTCACCGTCAACCGCTTCTGCTCGTCGGGGATGCAGGCGATCGCGATGGCGGCCCAGCGCGTGATCGTCGACCGGGTACCGATCATGGTCGCCGGCGGGCTGGAGTCGATCAGCCTGGTGCAGAACGAGCACATGAACCTCCACCGGTTCCGCGAGGGCTGGCTGGAGGACCACAAGCCCGAGATCTACATGTCGATGATCGAGACGGCCGAGGTCGTCGCCCGGCGCTACTACATCACGCGCGAGCGTCAGGACGAGTATGCGCTGGCCAGCCAGCAGCGCACGGCGGCCGGCCAGCGCGAGGGCCGCTTCGACCAGGAGATCGTCCCTCTGCCGACCACCAAGGTCGTCGTCGACAGGGCCAGCGGCGAGACGCGCGAGGAGCCGGTGACGCTGGCCAAGGACGAGGGCAACCGTGCCGACACCAGCGCGGAAGGCCTGGCCGGACTCAAGCCGGTGGCCGGCGAGAAGGGCGTGATCACCGCCGGCAACGCCAGCCAGCTCTCCGACGGCGCCTCCGCCTGCGTCGTGATGGACGCCGCGGTGGCCGCGCGGCGCGGGCTGTCCCCGCTGGGCATCTTCCGCGGCTACGCGGTCGCGGCGTGCGAGCCGGACGAGATGGGCATCGGCCCCGTCTTCGCGGTTCCCCGTCTGCTCGAGCGCACGGGCCTGCGCATGGACCAGATCGACCTCTGGGAGCTCAACGAGGCGTTCGCCGTCCAGGTCGTCTACTGCCGCGACAAGCTCGGCATCCCCATGGAGAAGCTCAACGTGGACGGCGGGGCCATCTCGATCGGCCATCCCTACGGCATGAGCGGCGCCCGCATGGTCGGCCACGCGCTCATCGAGGGCAAGCGTCGGGGCGCCCGCTACGTCGTGTGCACCATGTGCATCGGCGGCGGCATGGGCGCGGCCGGTCTCTTCGAGGTGGCGTAGCTCCTCGCCGGGACGGGTGCGGGCACCGGAGACCCGGACGCCCTCGCTCCTGCCAGAGGACTCCGAGAACACCGGCGGACTCCGAGAACTCGGGAGCCGTTAGGCGAGCGTCTGGACGATGGACCAGCCGGCGTCGGCGAGAGGCTTGGCGCGCTCGCCGCGGCTGCGGGCGTGGGGGTCGTTGGCGGTGCCGGCGATGACGCGGCCCATGATGCCCTGGGCGATGGCGGCGAGTCGGAACATCGCGAAGACGATGTACCAGTCCCACTCGGGAATCGCCGGGCGGCCGACCCGCCGGCAGTAGTCGGCCACGAACGCCTGCTCGCTCGGGATGCCGAGCGCCTTCAGATCCTTGCCCCGGAACCCGTCCCACTCCGTCCCCAGCCGGTAGGGCATGCAGAAGTAGGCGAGGTCGCCGAGCGGGTGGCCCAGAGTCGAGAGCTCCCAGTCCAGCACGGCGACGACGCGCGGCTGGATGGGATGCATGATGATGTTGCCGGGCCGGTAGTCGCCGTGCACGAGCGTCGTCGTGTCGTCCGAGGGCAGGTGGGCGGGCAGCCACGCGATCAGGCGCTCCATCGTCTCGAAGCGCTCGGTCTCGGAAGCGCGGTACTGCTGGGTCCAGCGGTGGATCTGGCGGCTGAAGTAGTTGCCGGGCCGGCCGAAGTCGCCCAGCCCGACCGCCGCGGCGTCGACGGTGTGGAGGCCGGCGAGGACCTGGTTCATCGAGTCGTACATCGCCGCGCGCTCGGTCGGCGTGGCCTCCGGCAACGCCGGGTCGGAGAAGACCCGGCCGTGCACGCAGTCCATCACGTAGAACGCGGTGCCGATGACCGTGTCGTCCTCGCACAGCGCGTACGTGCGCGGCACCGGGACGTCGGTGCGGTTCAGGGCGGTGATGACCCGGTACTCCCGGTCGACGGCGTGGGCGGAGGGCAGCAGCTTGCCCGGTGGCTTGCGGCGCAGCACGTACTCCCGCCCGCCGGCGGCGAGGTGGTACGTCGGATTCGACTGGCCGCCGCGGAACTGCCGGACCTCGAGCGGCCCGCGGAAGCCGGGCACGTGGGCGCGCAGGTAACGCTCGAGGGCGTCGACGTCGAACCGGTGCTGCTCGCGAACCTCCGCGGTCTGGGCGATCATGACGACTCCCGTGAGGGCTGGTGGCGGCCTCGCCGTCGTCACTGCATACCACGAAATCGGCCGTGCGCGATCGGCCGATCCGATTGACGGCCCCCGAGGGGCGGGCTACTCTCGGCCCCACCGGTCGTCGAGCAGCGAGGGGGATCACGCATGCACGTCGGGATGGCCGCCGTCTTCCAGAACCCGCAGCAGCGCCGCACCGACCGCGAGGTCTACCTCGACGAGCTGAGGCTGGCCGACCTGGCCGAGCCGCTCGGGTTCGAGTCGATCTGGGGCGTCGAGCACCACTTCACCGACTACACGATGTGTCCCGACGTGCTGCAGTTCCTCACCTACATGGCCGGGCGCACCCGGCGCGCCCAGCTCGGATCCATGGTGGTCGTGCTCCCCTGGCACGACCCCATGCGCGTGGCCGAGCAGATCGCGATGCTCGACACCATCTCCGACGGCCGCCTCATCCTCGGGCTCGGGCGCGGCGCCGGCAAGGTGGAGTTCGATGGGTTCCGGCTCTCGATGGACGAGTCGCGCCCGCGCTTCGTGGAGTGCGCCGAGACGGTCCTGGGCGGGCTGGAGACGGGCTACTGCGAGTACGAGGGGACGTACGTCAAGCAGCCGCGCGCGGCCATCCGTCCGGCGCCCTCTCGATCGTTCCGCGGCCGCACGTACGCGGCGGCGGTCTCGCCGGAGTCGCTGCCGATCATGGCCCGGCTCGGCGTCGGCATCCTGATCATCCCCCAGAAGCCGTGGCCCGAGGTGGCCAGGGAGCTGGAGACGTACCGCGGCGTCTACCGCCAGGTGAACGGCGTCGACGCGCCCCCACCGATCTCGGCCGGCTGGACCTTCTGCGACACCGACGCCGAGCGGGCCCGCGCGATGGCCCGGCGCTACATCGGCGGGTACTACCAGACCGTCCTCGACCACTACCAGTTCCAGGGCGACCACCTGGGCCGCACCAAGGGCTACGAGTATTACGGCAAGATGAGCGACAAGATCGCCCAGTACGGCACCGACACCGTCATCGACTACTTCACCAACCTGCAAGTATGGGGCACGCCCGAGCAGTGCCACGCCAAGATCCTGGACATCCACCGGCGCACCGGCAACAGCCACTACGTCGGCGTGTTCTCCTACGCCGGCATGCCCTACGACGAGGCCGAGCGCAGCCTGCGCCTGTTCGCGGCCGAGGTGATGCCGGCCCTGCAGAAGCTCGGGCCGGAGGCGCCGGCGGCGACGCCCGAGCCGGCGGCCGCCGCCCGCGAGGAAGTCCGTGCCCTCGGCTTCTGAGACGACGTTCGAGACGCTCCGCTACGAGGTGGCCGACGGGGTGGCGACGCTCACCCTCAACCGGCCCGAACGCCTCAACGCCGTCAACGCCACCTCGATCCGCGAGCTGGTCACGGCGCTCGACGCCGCCGACGACGACGACGACGTGCGCGCGCTGATCGTGACCGGCGCCGGCCGCGCCTTCTGCGCCGGCGCCGACCTCGGACGCGGCGGCGCCACGTTCGCCGGCGGCCCCGGCCGCGCCGAGCGCCCGGAGGACCATCGCGACGGCGGTGGGGTGGTCACGCTGCGGATCTTCGAGATGAGGAAGCCGGTCATCGCCGCGATCAACGGGCCCGCGGTCGGCTTCGGCGTCACCCTCACCCTGGCGATGGACATCCGCATCGCGTCCAGCGCGGCCAGGCTCGGCTTCGTCTTCGCGCGACGCGGCGTGGTCCCCGAGGCCTGTAGCACCTGGTTCCTGCCGCGCCTGGTGGGCATCGCCCAGGCCGCCGAGTGGGTCTACACGGGCCGCGTCTTTTCGGCCGAGGAGGCGCGCGCCGGAGGCCTCGTCAGCCGCGTGGTGGCGCCGGACGAGCTGCTCCCGACGGCGCGCGCGCTCGCCCGCGAGATCGCCGACAACACGTCGGCCGTGTCGGTGGCGCTGGTTCGCCAGATGCTCTGGCGCATGCTGGGCGCCAGCCATCCGGTGGAGGCGCACCGGCTGGACTCGCTGGCGATGTGGCACACGGGTCGCTCCGCCGACGCCCACGAGGGCGTCACCTCCTTCCTGGAGAAGCGGCCGCCGCGCTTCACCGGACGGCCCAGCAAGGATATGCCGCCGTTCTACCCGTGGTGGTCGTGACGACGCCGCTGACCGTTCACCTGCCGTTCAACCGTGACATCCTGGGCGGCGAGTTCGCGCCGGCCAAGCGCGGCGACAAGCCCGCCGACGGCCGCGGGCACTGGATCCTCGTGCAGGGTCAGCACCTGCTCGTCGTCCCCGACGGCGAGGGCCATCGCCTGCCCGAGGGGGACTGTCCCCTCCCCCTCGACGCCGAGCCGTTCTGGCTGGGCACCTATCGCGGGGCGCCGTGCTGGGTCGTCCCGGTCGCGGCCGACGCGACGCCGCCCTCCGGGCTGTCGCGCGAGACGATGGTGCCGATGCGCGGCGCCCGCTTGCCGGACACGCTGCTCTCCCTGGGCGGCATGGCCATGCAGGCGCTCTGGTGGGAGTCCACGAGCGGCCACTGCCCACGCTGCGGGGAACGGACCACGCGCATCGAGAACGAGTGGGGCAAGCGCTGCCCGGCCTGCCGCTACGAGCACTATCCGCACCTGCACCCGGCCACCATCGTGCTCGTTCGCGACGGCGACCGCGTGCTGCTCACCCGCAAGGCCGAGTGGGCCCCCGGCCGCTACGCGCTGATCGCCGGCTTCGTGGACAACGGCGAGTCGCTGGAAGCCTGCGTGGCCCGGGAGATCAAGGAGGAGGCCGGCATCGACGTCAAGGACATCCGGTACGTGGGCAGCCAGAACTGGCCGTTCCCCAGCCAGATGATGATCGGCTTCGTCGCCACCTACGCGGGCGGCGAGGTCGTCGTCGACCGCGAGGAACTGGAGGACGCCCGCTGGTTCCCGTGCGGGGCGCTGCCGAGCCTGCCGAGCCGCCACTCGATCTCGCGCTTCATCATCGACCACTACGCCCAGCCCTGAACGGCGGTCCGTGGCGACGGGCCGCCGTTCACTCGATGAGCTGGTCCGCCCGCATCAGGAACGTCGGGGGAATCGTCAGCCCGATGGCGCGGGCGCTCTTGAGGTTCACGACCAGCTCGAACCTCGTGGGCTGCTCGATCGGCAGATCCGCCGGCCGGGCGCCGTTGACGATCCGGTCGACGTACACCGCCGCCCGCCGGTACATGTCGACGAGGCTTGCGCCATAGAACATCAGGCCACCGGCTTCCACGAACTCTCGCTCGCCGTACACGGCGGGCACGCGATGCCGGCCCGCCAGGGCGACGATCGCCCGTCGATGGGTGATGAACATGATGTCCGTCAGCAGCATGAGCGCGTCGATTCGCTCGCCGGCGATCGTGGCGAAGGCCGGCTCCAGGCCGTCGGGACCGCGGGCTTCCAGCACGCGCAGCTGCATCCGCAGCTCGCGAGCGATGGTCTCCCGCTCCTTCAGGAAGGGCGCCGTGTAGGGCGAGAGCGGATTCACGAGCACCGCCACACGGCTGAGGTTCGGCACGGCCGCCTTGAGCGCCTCCAGCCGCTTGGCGTTGAGCACGTGGCCGAGCGCGGTCAGGCCGGTGACATTGCCGGCCGGTCGCGCGAGGCTGGGGACGACGCCCCCCTCGACGGGGTCGGCCGTGGTCACCATGACGATCGGGATCGACGTGGTCGCCCGCTTTGCGGCGAGGGCGCCGGGATTCGAGCCCGCCAGGATGACGTCGACGCCACGGCGGACCAGATCGGCGGCGAGGTGAGGAAGCCGATCGGGCTTGCCCTCGGCGAAGCCCGACTCCACGACGAAGTGCTGGCCCTCGATCCAGCCGAGCTCGTGCAGACCCTTGCGGAAGGCGTCGAGGAAGGGCGCGTCCGTCTCCGGCCGAGCCGGCGACAACCGCCCGATCCGGACCGCCTTCCCCGGCGGCTGCGCGGCCCCCGTGATCGGCCCCGCGAGAACGGCCGCCAGCCCCAGGACGACGGAGCGTCGGTCGACCACGGAGCAGGAGGCCGAGCCAGCCGTCAGCTCCGGGGGGGCGAGGCTTCGGTGTCGAGGGGTCATGCACCCGGTGGAATCGCGAGGATGGCCCCGCACCGGCCGCAGGTCCGCAGCGCCTCGCTGGCGTTGAACCGCTGGATGATGGCCGTCAGCTCGCGCTCGATGTCGGCGCAGGCGAAGCGTTCCTGGTGCAGCAGGGCGCCGCAGCCCTCGCAGAACCACGCCAGCCCGTCGAGCTCGCCGGGGCGGCGCTTGCGCTCGATGACCAGGCCCCAGGTCCCGGCCGGCCGGATCGGACAGTGCGGGGTGCCGGCGGGGACGAGCATGGCCTCGCCCTCGCGCACGCGCACGTCGCGCGGCCCGCCGTCGGGCGGCCGGCACCGCACCGTGATGTCGCCCTGCAGCTGGTAGAAGATCTCGTCGCCGGGGTCGATGTGGAAGTCGTTGCGCGCGTTGGGCCCGCGCACGATCTGGTAGATGAACTCGCTCTCGGGAAACACCTCCTTGTTCGCGACCGGCGGCGCGAACGAGGCGCGATTGGCGTCGATCCACCGCATGAGGTGAACGGGCTCGAGCGCGGTCATGCACACCCTCCTTCGCGGCGTCAGCCGGCGGCGGTCGGGAACGGGCGCAGCGGCCACCCGAGCTGACGCAGCCAGCCGGCGGGGACCGACCGGTCGGCCAGGCCGTACGACTCGGGCCAGCGACCGTCGGGAAAGTAGCAGGTGCCGAAGAGGCGGTCGAGGAGCGGCAGGTGGACCGCGAAGTTGCGGTCGACGGCCTCGGGCGCGTCCGCGTGATGCCAGTGGTGGAAGCGAGGCGTCACCAGCAACCACTCGATGGCGCGGAAGCGAAAGCGGACGTTGGCGTGGATGAACACGGCGTGGAACGACACGAAGATCAGGTAGCCGTAGAGCGCGGCGGGCGCGAAGCCGAGCAGGTAGAGGGGCACGAACGACAGCCCGCGGGTCACGACGATGTCCACCAGGTGCAGCCGCGAAGCGGCCAGCCAGTCGAGGGCCCGGGCCGAATGGTGGATCGCGTGGAAGCGCCAGAGCCAGGGCACCCGGTGGAAGGCGCGGTGGACGACGTATTCCGCCAGGTCGGCGACGACGACGATCTCGACGAGCTGCAGCCCCAGGGGCTGGGCCCGGACCGCCGCCTGGACCCGGGGATCGACGGCCCACGCGAACAGCAGCGTCGCCGGCGCCAGCGTGAGGAGCACCGTCACCTGCACGAGCAGGTGGCTCACCGCGAAGTAGACCAGGTCCGTGCGCCACTCGGCCCGGAAGGTCGGCTGGGCCCGCAGCCGGGCGAAGATCCGCTCCATCGGGACGAACAGCAGGGCGAGGACGAGGACGTTGACCAGGAACCAGTCGAGTCCCGCGTAGACCCGCGATCCCGTCACCGCGCCCACCTCGGCGGCGGAGCCGCCCAGCAGCGTGGCGGCGGTCGCCAGCGCGAGGGCCGCGAGGCCGAGGGCCTTGGAGCGGCGCAGCAGGGCCGACAGGGTGCCGAGCCCGAAGCCGGCGACGAGGCACGCGTAGACGAGGAAGCGCACGATCGGCAGCGGGTAGAAGGCGCGCGCCTCGGGCGTGGTCAGCAGCGCCGGGAACCGCAGGCAGAGAACGCCCCCGGCGGCGAGCGCGGCGAAGACGACAGCCAGCACGCCGCTGATCCATCCCGAGCCGAACCGCGTCCCCCGGCCTCGCCCGAGGCCGGGGCCCGCGCCGGTCACCGCGGCGGTCGTGCCACGCATCCGCATGCGTCCACCGCCCGTCGTTCCAGGAAATCGCCGGCGCGGGCCGGCCGCGACGAGGATACAATCCCGGGTGGCGAGCACGCCAGTGGCGGTGCGAGCCGCCGCCGAAGGCAAGTCGAGCCCGTCAACGAGGAGACCGGACGATGGATTTCGAGTACTCCAAGAAGACCAAGATGTACATGGAGCAGCTGACGGACTTCATGAACACGTTCGTCTACCCGAACGAGGCGACCTTCCACCGGCAGCTCGACGCCTCCTCCGACCGCTGGACGGTGCCGCCGATCATGGAGGAGCTCAAGGCCAAGGCGCGCGAGCGCGGCCTCTGGAACCTGTTCCTGCCCGACAGCGAGCGCGGGGCCGGCCTGGCCAACCTCGAGTACGCGCCCCTGTGCGAGATCATGGGCCGCTCGCCGATCGCGCCCGAGGTGTTCAACTGCTCGGCGCCGGACACCGGCAACATGGAGGTCCTGGAGCGCTACGGCACCTCCGAGCACAAGAAGCAGTGGCTGGAGCCCTTGCTGGACGGCCGGATCCGCTCGGCGTTCGCGATGACCGAGCCCAAGGTCGCCTCGTCCGACGCCACCAACATCGAGTCGTCGATCGTCCGCGACGGAGACGCCTACGTCATCAACGGCCACAAGTGGTGGACGTCGGGCATCGGCGACAAGCGCTGCAAGATCCTCATCTTCATGGGCAAGACCGACCCCAGGAACCCCGACCGCTACAAGCAACAGTCGATGATCCTGGTGCCGCGCGACACGCCCGGCATCACGATCAAGCGCATGCTGACGGTGTTCGGCTACGACGACGCGCCCCACGGCCACGGCGAGGTGCTCTTCGAGAACGTGCGGGTCCCGGCCTCCAACATGCTGCTCGGCGAGGGGCGCGGCTTCGAGATCGCCCAGGGCCGGCTGGGCCCGGGCCGCATCCATCACTGCATGCGCCAGATCGGCGTGGCCGAGCGCGCGCTGGAATACATGTGCAAGCGCTCGCTGGACCGGGTCGCCTTCGGCAAGAAGCTGGCGGACAACGACATCACCACCGAGCGGATCGCCCAGTCACGCATCGAGATCGACCAGGCCCGCCTGCTGGTGCTGCACGCGGCCTCCATGATGGACACGGTCGGCAACAAGGCGGCCAAGCAGGCCATTGCCGGGATCAAGGTCGCCGTGCCGAACATGACCCTGGGCGTCCTCGACCGCGCCATGCAGCTGCACGGCGGCGGCGGCGTCAGCCAGGAGTTCCCGCTGGCGTTCTGGTGGGCGCACTCGCGCACGCTGCGCTTCGCCGACGGTCCCGACGAGGTTCATCGCCGCCAGATCGGCCGCCTCGAGCTCCGCAAGCACAGCTAGAACCCTCGGAGGGGGCTCCGACGGCCCCCTCCGAGGCCTTCCCCAGGTGAAGATTGCGCCGGCAAAGCCGGCGCTCGAACGGAGATCAGTCAGGCGCGCGGCGAGGAGGAATCTCGATGAGGATGACGGGAGGCGAGGCGCTCGCCAAGCAGCTGCAGCGTGAGGGAGTCCGCGTGGTGTTCGGGTTGCCGGGCGTGCAGCTGTACGGGGCGATGGCTGCCTTGCGGGACGAGAAGGACATCCGGTTCATCCTGACCCGCCACGAGCAGGCCACGACGTACATGGCCGACGGCTACGCGCGGGCCGGCGGCGGCATCGGCGTGGCCCTGGTGGTGCCGGGGCCGGGCGTGCTCAACGCCGGGGCCGGGCTGAGCACGGCGTACTCGTGCTCGTCGCCCGTGTTCCTCGTCGCGGGCCAGGTTCCGCGGCGCTACCTCGGCAAGGACGTGGGTGTGCTGCACGAGATCAACGAGCAGCTCGACGTCGTGAAGCCGGTCACCAAGTGGCGCAAGCGCGTGCTGGAGGTAGCCGAGGTCCCGGGCGCGGTGCAGGAGGCCATCCGCCAGCTCAGGACCGGCCGCCCGCGGCCCGTGCACCTGGAGATCCCGCCGGACACCCTGGAGGACGAGGGCGAGGCCGAGCTGCTGCCGCCGGTGACCGTGGCCCGCACGGCAGCACCCGACGCGGACATCGAGCGCGCGGCACGGCTGCTGCTCGGCGCCGGGCGTCCGATCATTTACGCCGGCGGCGGCGTCCACGCCTCCGGCGCCCACGAGGTCCTGGTGGCGGTCGCCGAGTACCTGCAGGCCGGCATCGTGCAGTCGGCCGAGGGCAAGGGAGCCGTCAGCGACCACAGCGACCTCTCGCTGGGGGCGGCGCTCTGGGTCAAGAACCCGCTGCGCGAGTACCTGGACGCCGCCGACACGGTCCTCGTCGTCGGCTCGCGCTGCGCGCTGGCCGCCTTCCAGCCGCACCAGAAGGTCGTGCAGCTCGACGTGGACCCCGAGGAGATCGGACGGAACCACCCGGCCGCGCTCGGCCTGGCCGGCGACGCCCGGGCCACGCTCGAGCGGCTTCTCGAGCGGCTCCGGACCGACGCGCCTCCGCGGCCCTCGCGCAAGGCCGAGCGCGAGCGCCTCCGCGAGGCGCTCGTCGCGCTCGACACCCAGGAGCCGAACCACTCGATCCTGGCCTCGCTGCGCGCGGGGACGCCGGAAGACGCGATCGTCATCGCCGGCATGACCCAGATCGGGTACTACTCGCGTCCGTTCTGGCCCGTCTACCGGCCGCGCACCTACCTCACCTCGTCGTACTCGGGCAACCTGGGCTTCGAGGTGCCGACGGCGCTCGGCGCCAAGGTGGCCCGTCCCGACCGGTCGGTCGTGTGCATCACGGGCGACGGCGGCTTCATGTACAACTCGCAGGAGCTGTCCACCGCCGTGCGCGAGAAGATCAACGTGGTCATCGTGGTGTTCAACGACAACGCCTACGGGAACGTCGCCCGCGACCTGGACGAGTCGTGGGGTGGCAGCCACGGCGCCGCCGTCATCAACCCGGACTTCCTCAAGCTGGCCGACGCCTACGGCGTGGTCGGCATGCGGGCCGCCGCGCCCACCGACGTCGGTGACCTTCTCCGCAAGGCCGTCAGCCTCGATCGGCCGGTGCTGATCGAGGTGCCCGTCGGCCGCATGGCGCGGCCGGCCTTCTTCGCGCCGCTGAAGTCACCGGAGAAGTACCGGAAGACCACGTAGGCCGCTCCACGGCGCCGCGGCCGTGCCGGACGCGTCGTGGCCGGGACTGCGTGGAGGCTACGGGCCGGGAGCGGTTCGAGCCGGCGTGCGCCCCGGTCGCCGCCGGCCGCCGCTGGCCGGAGCGGCCATGCGTCCCGGGCCGTGCACCAGCTGGCACCAGCGTCGATTGTCGTCGCCGCCGGCCTCGGTGCTTCCCGACAGGAACGCCTCGGCCCGCACGGCGGCGTCGTCGGCGCCATTCCACGCCGGCGTGTGCGCCGCGCACCAGCGCACGTCGAGGATCTCGCGACAGGGATCGGCGTCGGGCTCGCAGTCGGGACAGTAGGGACGAGCGACAGCGGGGGTGTCGGGCAAGAAGTCCGTCACCGGTCGATAGCGAGGAGTGCCATCGCCATCTCCGCCTCCCACTGTAAAGCACGGAGGCGCCCGGGCTGCAACGTTTTCGACGCGGGCGTCCCTACTCGGTCAACTCCTTCCGCGGGGATCCCGTTCCCCGGGCCCGGATCGCCGCCATGGCCCGGCGGTGCTCGTCGGAGTCCAGACAGGCCTGCAGCTGGCTCTGCATCGCAGCCCGGAAGGTGTCGAGGTCCGTGTCGAAGGCTCGGGCGGTGAGGCGCTTGCTGGCCCGCGCGCTGGTCGTCGGCAGCGCCAGGAAGCGCTCCACCGTCTCGTCGAGGGCGCGCTGGAAGTCGGCGGCCGGGACCACGCGATTGACCAGACCGTACCGCTCGGCCTCGCGGGCGCTGATCGACTCGCCCAGCAGGATCAGCTCCTGGGCCCGGGCGGCGCCGATCAGCCGCGGCAACCGGTAGAGGGCCAGCGACGGGATCAGGCACTCCTTCACGGCCGGCAGGCCGAGCAGCGCGTCCTCGGACGCGAGCCGGTAGTCGCACACCAGGGCCAGCTGCAGGCCGCCGCCCAGGCAGTGGCCGTTGATGGCGGCGATCACGAGCCGGTCCATCCGCTCGATCGCCACCATCGCGTCCTCCCAGGCGACGAAGTCGGCGAGCGCGAACCGGCCGGCGGCCAGCTCCTTGAGGTCCACGCCCGTCGAGAACGCGCGGCCGGCACCGGTCAGCACGACCACGCGCGCGCCGGGCGCCGCCTGCAGGCCACGGACCGCCGCGTTGAGGTCGGCGACCCACTGACGGTTGCCGGCGTTGAGCACGCGCGGACGGTCCAGCGTCAGGCGCGCGACCGCGTCGGTGATCTCGAGGCGCATCGTCTCCATGGCCCGCCCTCCCGCGGCGCGACGGGCCGCAGTCTACGGGCGCCTCGCGCGAACGGTCAAGGCGACGGGCGCCCGCGGCCGCGCCGTGGCGGCGTGCTATCGTTCCGCGCGATGGCCGACAATCCCGTGTTCTTCCGCGATCTGGCGCTGGTGCTCGTCGCGGCGGTGATCGGCGGGGCGCTGGCCTGGCGCATGGGCCAGCCCCTCGTGCTCGGCTACGTCCTGGGCGGCATGACGGTGAGCCCGTTCACGCCGGGCCCCTCGGTGGCCGACGCGCACAACTTCGAGGTCTTCGCCGAGATCGGGGTCGTGCTACTCATGTTCAGCGTCGGTCTCGAGTTCTCGCTGAAGGACCTGCTGAGGGTGCAGCGCGTCGCCCTGACAGGCGGCGTGCTGGGTCCGGCGCTGTCGATCGGGCTGGCCGTACTGGTGGGCGGGGCGCTGGGCTGGCCGCCCCGTCAGGGTCTGGTGATCGGCATCGTGATCTCGGTGGCCAGCACGATGGTGCTGGCCCGGCTGCTGCTCGACCGGGGCGAGCTGCACACGCGTCACGGCCGGGTGCTGGTCGGCATCAGCCTCGTCGAGGACCTCGCCGTCGTCGTCCTGCTCGCGCTGATGCCCGCGCTGGGGGCGCTCGGCCCCGATCGCCTGCTGCTGATCGGTCGCGGCCTGGGGATCGCCGCTCTCGTGCTCGTCCCCTTCGTCGCGCTGGCGGCCCGGGTGGTGGCGCCCCTGCTGACGCGCGTGGCGCGCACCCGCGACCAGGAGCTCTTCCTGCTGGTCGCCCTGGCGATGGGGCTGGGCACCGCCGCGCTGACCCAGGCGGTCGGGCTGTCCCTGGCGCTGGGCGCGTTCCTGGCCGGGCTCCTGGTGAGCACCTCGGACTTCGCGCACGAGACCCTCGCCCGGCTGCTGCCGCTGCGCGACACGTTCGGCGCGTTCTTCTTCGTGACCGTGGGAGCCCTGATCGAGCCCCGGATCGTGTTCGCCAACCTGCCGCTGCTCGCCACCCTCGTGGTGCTGGTCGTGCTCGGCAAGCTCGTCATACGCGTCGGCGTGGTATGGCTCTTCGGCGAAACGCTCTGGACGGCGCTGCTGACGGGCATCGGTCTGGCCCAGATCGGGGAGTTCTCGTTCGTCCTGGTGCAGGCCGCGCGGCGCGAGGGGCACATCGGGGCCGACGTCTATCAGGCCACCCTGGCCGCTTCTCTGCTCACGATCGTGATCAACGCCGCGCTGGTGCGCGCCGTGCCGCGATATCTCGGCGCGCTCCGCGCGGCCCGGTCGGAGCCGGAGGCGCACGCCACCGGTGACGAGCTCGACCGCCACGTGGTCCTGTGCGGCTACGGGCGGGTGGGCAGCGCCGTCGCCGAAGCGCTGGACACCTTCAGCGTTCGCTGGGTGGCGATCGAGAACGACCCCGACGTCGTGCGCGGCCTGCGTCAGCGGGGCATTCCGAGTCTGTTCGGGGACGCCGCCCACCCCCGGCTGCTGGAGCTGGCCGGGGCCAAGCGCGCCGCCCTGGCGGTAGTCGCGCTGCCGGAGACCGACCGGGTTCGCGCGGTGGTTCGACACCTGCGCGCGCTGAACCCGGCGGTGCCCATCCTGGCCCGCGCCCACGACCGGCAGCACCACGAATCCCTGCGCCAGGCCGGGGCGACCGAGGTCATCCAGCCGGAGCTCGAGGCCGCCGCCACCCTGATCCGTCACGCCCTGCGGCGCCTCGACCTGCCGCGCGAGCGCGTGCTCGCCTACCTGCAGCAGTACCGGGAGTCCATGGACACCGGCGGACCGCACCGCGTCGAGGGGGGACTGCCCCGGCTCGAGGAGGTGACGCTCGAGGCCGGCAGGCTGACCGACCGTACGCTGCACGACGCGCGCGTCCGGGAGCGCTTCGGCGTGTCGGTGGTGACGATCACGCGGGCCGACGGCACGCTGGTGCCGCACCCGTCGGCCGACACCGTGCTACGCGCGGGCGACCGCGTGCGGCTCTTCGGGCTGCCCGAGCAGATCGACGCGCTCCTCGCCCACGCTGCGCGCGGCGAATAGCTAGGGCGCGCTGTCGTCGGGCGGTCGGCGGTAGGCGACCCGGAGCGTGTAGAGGCCGAGGGCCAGCGCGCCGAGCAGCACGGCGCCGGTGAGCACGGCGAGCGGCAGGGGGTTCCCGCGGAACTCCCGGGCCCGGTAGATCACCCGGGCCGGGAGGCCCTGGGCCGCGTGCCCACCGATGCCGGCGGGGCTGGTCGGCAGGTCACCCAGCGCCGGTCCCGGAGCAGGCGCGAAGTCGGCCGACGGCGCCCGCGGACCGCACGCCGTGGTCGCCAGGCTCGCCGCCAGGAGGAGGACGATCAAGCTCCGCATACCGGCCCGAGGGAGGCAAGCCGGATGCCGGTGAACGCGTCTCAAGGTGGTGGCGCGCTCGCGGCGCCGGGCGCGCCCGGTCCACCACCACGCCCGCGACGGCGGCGGCGACGCCGGGAGGCGGGGCCGGCGGCGCCAGGCTGGCTGTCGGGCGACGGCCCCACCGAGTGCGGCGTCTCCCGGCGCAGCTCGCCGCCCGGTCGCCGATCGCTGCCGCCCCGGTGTCCGTGCTCGCGACCGCCGCGACGCCCGCCCCGGTCGTCCCGGCCCCGGCGGGCATCCAGCCGGGCCCGGCGCTCCTCCGCGTAGCGACGGCGCTCCTCGGCGGTCGGCTTGAGCTCCGGCAGGATCAGGTCGTCCTCCGGCCACTCGACCCCGATCTTCTGCCCGATGAACTTCTCGATCGGCTCCAGGTAGAGCGCGCTCGCCTCGTCGACGAGCGCGATGGCCTTGCCGCCGGCGCCGGCCCGCGCGGTGCGGCCGATACGGTGCACGTAGTCCTCGACGTCCTGCGGCAGGTCCCAGTTGATGACGTGGCTGACGGCCTCGATGTGCAGGCCGCGGGAGGCGACGTCGGTGGCGACCAGCACGGGCAGCCGCCCGTCCTTGAAGTCGGCGAGGATGCGCAGGCGGCGCTTCTGGTCCACGTCACCGGTCAGCGCGCGGGCTTCCCAGCCGTTGCGGGTGAGCCGATCCTCGAGCCGGCGCGCCTCCTCGCGCGTGTTGGCGAAGATCAGGATGCGCTCGCCGCCCTCGCGGCGCAGCAGTCCCAGGAGCAGCCCGAACTTCTCGTCCCGGCCGACGTGGTAGAGCAGCTGCTCCACCCGCTCGGCCGTCTTCTGCTGCGGCATGATCGTGATCTGGCTGGGGTTGTTCATGAACTCCCAGGTCAGCTCGAGCACCCGGAAGGACAGCGTGGCCGAGAAGAGGAACGACTGGCGCCGCTCTGGCGCCGGCAGCCGTCGCAGGATGAAGCGCAGGTCGGCGATGAAGCCCATGTCGAACATCCGGTCGGCCTCGTCGATGACGAGGACCTCGACCTTGCGCGGCGACCAGACGTGCTGCTTGAGGTAGTCGATCAGTCGCCCCGGGGTGCCGACCAGGAGGTCGCAGCCGGAGGCCAGCGTGTCCCGTTGCTTGGCGTAATCGATGCCACCGTACACGGCGTGGATCCGGAACGGCGTGAACTGCCCGAGCTGGCGCGCGTCCGATTCGATCTGCACGACCAGCTCCCGGGTGGGCGCGATGATGAGCACGCGGGGAGCGCTGGGCGCCGAGGGGGGCGTCTCCGGCGCGCGCAGCAGCCGGGTGAAGGCCGAGATCAGGAAGGCCGCGGTCTTGCCGGTCCCGGTCTGCGACTGGCCGGCCACGTCCTTGCCCTTGAGGGCGAGCGGCAGGGCGGCCTCCTGGATCGGCGTGGCCCTGACGAAGCCGGCTTCCCTGATGCCCTGCATGACCGGACCGGGAAGGTCGAGCGTGGTGAAGTCCACGCCTACCGGCCCCGGGCGGCGACCGCTCGCCGCGCCACTAGGCGCCCCTCATGCGCTCTCGGCTGCCGCCACCGGCGCCGGTCTGCGGCCGAAGATGCGCGCACATATGATGCCGACCTCGTAGAGCAGGATGAGCGGGCCGGCCATGAGCGCCTGGTTGAAGGCGTCGGGGGTGGGCGTCAGGATCGCGCCGGTTACGAAGGCGCCCAGGATCGCGTACTTGCGGTTCCGGGCCAGCATGCGGGCGTTGACGACGCCCATGCGGGCCAGCAGCGTGAGGGCCAGCGGCAGCTCGAACACCGCGCCGAAGGCCAGGGTGAACTTCAGCAGGAAGTCGATGTGGTTCTGGATGGTGATCATTGGCTTGAGACCGGGCCGCGCGTAGCCGAGCAGGAAGTTGAGCGCGTAGGGCGTGACCACGAACAGCGAGAACGCGCCGCCCATGATGAACATGAGCGAGCCGACGATCACGAACGGCGCCGCGTACTTCTTCTCGTGCTCGTGCAGCCCGGGCGCGATGAACGCCCACACCTGCCACAGGATGACCGGCGCCGCGATGAACACGCCGGCGATGAGGCCGACCTTCATCTGGACCCAGAACGCCTCGGCCGGGGCCGTGAACACCAGCTCGTAGCCGAGCCTGGTCACGGGCCGGGCCAGCCAGTCCACCAGCGTCTGGCTGAACGGCAGCGCGATGGCGGTCCCGGCCAGCAGGCCGTAGAGCGCCCGCACGATGCGCACGCGCAGCTCGCCCAGGTGCTCCAGGAACGGCATCTTGTCGTCGGCGGTGCGGGCCATCCCCTACCACGCGCTCACGAAGTGGCGGAGCACCCCGACGCCGCGCCCGGCCGGGAAGCCCTCGCGGATGGCCGCGGTGACGTAGGCCTTGGCCTCGGCGACGGCCGTGGCCAGCGGCGCCCCCTGGGCGAGCCCGGCCGCGATGGCCGCCGACAGCGTGCAGCCGGTTCCGTGGGTGTTGCCGGTGTCGAGCCGGGGCGCCGGAAAGCGGGTGAACGTGCGTCCGTCGAACAGCAGGTCCGTGGCGCTGCCGGCCAGGTGACCTCCCTTGACCAGCACGTGGCGGGCGCCCCGGGCGTGGATGCGCCGCGCGGCCTCCTCCATGTCGGGCTCGGTCTTGACCGGAATCTCGGCCAGGACCGCCGCCTCGTGCAGGTTGGGCGTCACCACCTCCGCGAGCGGCAGCACGGCGGCGACGAGCGCGGCGCGCGCGTCCGGCTGCAGCAGGGGCGCGCCCGACTTGGCCACCATCACCGGATCGAGGACGACGCGCGTCTGTCCGTGCGCGGCCAGCCGGGCCGCGACGGCCTGGATGATCGGCGCGCTCGACAGCATGCCGATCTTCACGGCGTCGGCGCCGAAGTCGTCGAGCACCGCGTCCAGCTGCAGGGCCACGAACTCCGGCGGGAGGTCGTGCACGCCGGTCACCCCGACGGAGTTCTGGGCCGTGACGGCGGTGATGACCGACATGCCGAATACCCGGAAGGCCGAGAAGGTCTTGAGGTCTGCCTGGATACCAGCGCCGCCGCCGGAATCAGAGCCGGCGACGGTCAACGCCTTGGGAACGCCCATAGACTGACGCAGTATACGCGCCGGTCACGGGCGTCACAACCAACGCGGCCGCAGTCAGACGGCGGCGGGGATGACGATCGTGAACTCGCCGCGGACGCCGGCGGCGGTCAGGCGGTCGCGGTGGGCGGTGGGCGTGGCGCGAACGATCTCCTCGAACTGCTTGGTCAGCTCGCGGGCGACGACGATCTCGCGCTCGCCGAACACCGCGCCGATCGCGTCCAGGGTGGCCAGGATCCGGTGGGGCGACTCGTAGAGCACGACCGTCGTCTGAAGCTCACGCAGCGCGGTCAGGCGGTTCACGCGCCGGCCAGGCTTGACGGGGGGAAATCCGTCGAAGACGAAGCGGTCGGCCGGCACCCCGGCCGCCGACAGCGCCGCGGTCACGGCGCTGGGCCCGGGCACCGGGACGACCGGAGCGCCGGCCGCCCGGGCGTCCCGCACGAGCAGGAAGCCGGGATCGGAGACGCCCGGCGTGCCGGCGTCGGTGACGAGCGCCACCGATCGGCCGTCGACGAGCTGGCGCAGGAGCTGCGGCCCCCGGGTGAGCTTGTTGTGCTCGAAGTACGAGACGGTCGGCGTGTGGATCCCGAAGTGGGTCAGCAGCGCCCGGGTCCGTCGCGTGTCCTCGCACGCGATCACGGCCACCTCGCGCAGCACGCGCAGGGCGCGCGCCGAGACGTCCTCGAGGTTGCCGATCGGCGTCGCGACGACGAACAGCGTCCCAATCACGCTTTCGAGCGGGGGCTCGGCCCGCGCCGTTCCGGGCTGGGGGGCATCGGAAGGCCCGACGGCGCCTCCGGACGGGCTTAGGCGGTCTGTTCCTTCGGCTCGGAGACCAGCACCGGCCGCTCGCGGCTGAGGATGACCTCGCGGGTGATCACGCACTCCTTCAGGCCCTGGATGGATGGCAGCTCGTACATGATCTCGAGCATGACCTCCTCGAGGATGGCGCGGAGCCCGCGGGCCCCGGTGCCGCGCTTGAGGGCCTCGCGCGCGATGGCCGCCACCGCGTCGTCGGTGAACTTCAGCCGCACCTTCTCCAGGTCGAAGTACTTCTGGTACTGCTTGATGATCGCGTTCTTCGGCTCCCTGAGGATCCGCACCAGCGCCGGCTCGTCGAGGTCGTGCAAGCTCGCGATGACCGGCAGCCGTCCGACGAACTCCGGGATGAGTCCGTACTTGAGCAGGTCCTCCGGCTGGTTCATGGCCAGCAGGTCGCCGACGCGCCGGTCCTCGCGGCTCTTGATCTCGGCCCCGAAGCCCATGCCCGAACGGCCCACCCGCGACTCGATGATCTTGTCCAGCCCGACGAACGCGCCGCCGCAGATGAACAGCACGCTCGACGTATCGACCTGGATGAATTCCTGATGCGGGTGCTTGCGCCCGCCTTGCGGCGGCACATTCGCGATGGTGCCTTCCAGGATCTTCAGCAGCGCCTGCTGCACGCCCTCACCCGACACATCCCGCGTGATCGACGGGTTCTCGGATTTTCTGGCGATCTTGTCGATCTCGTCGATGTAGACGATGCCGCGCTCGGCCCGCTCGACGTCGTAGTCGGCGGCCTGGAGCAGTCGCAGGATGATGTTCTCGACGTCCTCGCCGACGTAGCCGGCCTCGGTCAGCGTGGTGGCGTCGGCGATCGTGAACGGCACCCGCAGCATCTTGGCCAGCGTCTGGGCCAGCAGGGTCTTGCCGCTGCCGGTGGGGCCGATCAGCAGGATGTTGGACTTCTGGAGCTCAACATCGCCGGCATCATTCCCCGACTCGATTCGTTTGTAATGATTGTGCACGGCGACCGCGAGGATCTTCTTGGCCCGCTCCTGACCGACGACGTACTGGTCGAGCGCGGTCTTGATCTCGGCGGGCTTGGGCAGGCTGCGGATCTCCCGCGACTTCTCCTCTTCCCACTCCTCGGCGATGATGTCGTTACAGAGCTCGATGCACTCGTCGCAGATGTAGACGGTGGGGCCGGCGATCAGCTTGCGGACGTCGTTCTGGCTCTTGCCGCAGAACGAGCATTTCAAGGTCCCGTTGCCCTCGCGCGTCCGCGCCATCCTTCCGACGACTCCTACTTCTGGACCTGCGCCGACAGCGCGGCCTGCTCGCTGACCGCCCGGGTCGTGGGCTTGGAGGAGATCACCTCGTCGACGATTCTATATTCCTTGGCCTGCTCGGCGGTCATGAAAAAGTCCCGGTCCGTGTCCCGCTGGATCTTGTCCATGGCCTGCCCGGTGTGGTGCACCAGGATGCGGTTGAGCTCCTCGCGCATGCGGAGGATCTCCTTGGCCTGGATGTCGATGTCGGTGGCCTGTCCCTGCACGCCGCCGAGCGGCTGGTGAATCATGATGCGGGCGTGCGGCAGCGCGAACCGCTTGCCCCGCGAGCCCGCGCACAAGAGCAGGGCGCCCATGGAGGCCGCCTGGCCCATGCAGATCGTCGAGATGGCCGGCTTCACGTACTGCATGGTGTCGTAGATCGCCATGCCGGCCGTCACCGAGCCCCCCGGCGAGTTGATGTAGAGGTAGATGTCCTTGTCGGGATCCTCCGCCTCCAGGAACAGCATCTGGGCGATGACCAGGTTGGCCAGCTCGTCCTCGATGAAGGTGGGGAGGAAGATGATCCGCTCCTTGAGGAGCCGCGAGAAGATGTCGAACGCCCGCTCGCCCCGGGGTGTCTGCTCGATGACCATCGGGACCAGAGCCATGCCACTCTCCTTGACGCGTGACCTCACGGGGTGACGCGCGCGTGTTCGATGAGGAGATCGAGCGTCTTGCGCTCGCGCAGCCCGTGACGCAGCGCCTCGAGATCGCCGCTCTTCTCCATCATACGCCGGACGGCCGGGGTCGGCCGCTGGCTGGCCCGGGCGAGCTTCTCGACCTCGGCGTCGAGGTCCCCCTCGGCGGCGGTCACGGCCTCCCGGTCGGCGATGGCCTCCAGCAGCAGCGCCCGCCGCACGGCCCGCTCGGCGCCCGGACGCAGCTCCCCGACGATCTTGCCGTAGTCCCACTGGATGCCGTCGGGGTCGACACCCTGGCGGCGCAGCCGGTCGCGGGTGTGCTCGACCTGGTGCGCGACTTGCCGCATGACCATGGCGTCGGGCACGCCGAACTCGTGGCGGGCCAGCAGCGCGTCCACGACCTTGTCGTCCAGGGCCTGGCGCGACTCGGCCTCCCGGCGCGCCTCGAGCTGCCGGTGCACCTCGGCCCGCAGCGCCTCCAGCGTGTCGAACTCGCCCAGGGTCTTGGCGAACTCGTCGTCCAGCGCGGGCAGGATCTTCTCCTTGACCTCGGACATCTTCAGCCGGGCCGTCCCCGGCTTGCCGCGCAGGCTCTCCATCCGGTGATCGTCGGCGAAGCGCAGGGGCACCTCGCGCTCCTCGCCGGCGTGCATGCCGACCGCCGCGGTGTCGATCTCGGGAAGGACGGTGCCGCTCCCGATCAGGAAATGATAGCCGGTGGCCGTCGTCGGCTCGTGGTCCTGGGGGCTGAGCGTGTAATCGACCACGACGAGGTCGCCGGGGGCGGCGGCGCGCTCGACGCTGCGGAACTGCGCGTGCTGGTCGCGCATCCGCTCGAGGGTCTCGTCGACGTCGGCGTCGGTCACCGCGGCCAGGGCGTGCTGGACCTCGAGGCCGCGGTACTCGCCGAGCGCGATGGCCGGCTTGACCTCGACGACGGCCGTGAAGGACAGCGGCGCGCCTTCCTCGAGCGTGAGGTTCTGCAGGTCCGGCTCGTTGACCGGATCGATCCGGGCCTCCGACAGGGCCTGGCGGTACACGTCGGGGATGAGATGCTCGGCGACCTCGCGACGGACGTCGTCGGCGAAGTGCAGCTTCACCAGCGAGCGCGGGACCCGGCCGCGCCGGAAGCCCGGCAGCGTCGCCCGCTTCTGCACGCGCCCGTAGGCGCGTTCCCATTCTTGCGTCACGACGTCGGCCGGCGCCTCCACGGCGAGGCGCCGCTTGCAGCCCTCCATCTCCTCCACGGCGACCTTCATGCGGGCTCGTGTCCTCGAGCGTCGGGGATTCCGGACGCGCTATCCGAACGTGGTGCGAGAGGGGGGAGTTGAACCCCCAAGGGCTTTGGGCCCACTGGATCCTAAGTCCAGCGCGTCTGCCAGTTTCGCCACTCTCGCGGAAAGTACGACCAGATCGACGCTTCAGCATACCCAGGACGCCCGGGCGTCGCAAGGCACCCGGCGACGGCCGGGCGCCGGCCTCGACGCGCCGGGGAGAGCCGGAGCGCGAGCGAGAGCGGCAACGGCGGCGGGCGGATCGACGGAGCGGCTGCCGACCGCGAGGCCCGGGCGGGGGGGCGACGGACGCGGCGTCGTCCCTCCCGTGGCCGTTCCGGCGGCGATCAGCGCGTCTCGGTGCGGGCGGACGCGCGCCCGAGCGCCGACGCCTCGGGGCGTTGCTCCAGGTAGAGCTGGTGCTCGGCGCGGAAGCGATCGAGGCACTTGCCGCAGATGCCGTCGGTGAACCGCACGGTCCACCCGCGCCACGACGCGATGCCGCTGAGCAGGGGGTAACCTCGGTAGCGCGGATGCCAGGCACACCGACAGATCAGCACGACACATCACCCCCCTCGAACGTCTCTCGTCCGCGAGCGCCGGGGACGGTTGCAAGGCATATGCCCCGATGGCCCGACGAGGTCACGGGGACTTAGAGGACCGACGCACACATGCCGCATTGCATTTCCCTGCTCACGAGGGAAAAAGTCTTCAGTGGCGGCGGGGGAGGGGGCGGCCGGGCATAATGAGGCATGAAGCTGCCGTGGCCGCTCTCGTGGCCGCTTCGGTCGTCGCGATGGCGGACGCTGGCCTTCGGTGCCGGCGCGCTGCTCGCCGTGCTCGTGGTCCTCCTGGTGGTGTACTCGTCGGTCGCCCTCTCGCGCTTCGCCCGCGTCGAGACGCGTCGTGCGACGTACGTGTACGCGGCCGCCCAGCCGCTGATTCCCGGCCTGCACGTGCGCCGCGTCGACCTGGCGGGAACGCTCGCCCGGCTGAAGTACGCCGAATCACGGACGGCGCCGTCGGCGCCCGGGCAGTACCGGCGCGCCGGCGCCGCCTGGGACATCTACCTGCGCGGCGCCGACGGCGTGGCTGCCCAGCTCGTCCGCCTGGAGGTTCACGACGACCGGATCACCCGCATCAGCCGTGACGGTCACGACATCGGCGCCGCCTCGCTCGAGCCCGAGATCCTCGCGAGCGCCGACGATCGCGGCGGCGAGGAGCACAGGCCGGTGCGGCTGGCGGACGTTCCGCTGGTCCTCATCAACGCGGTGCTGGCTGCCGAGGACCATCGCTTCTTCGAGCACGGCGCCCTCGACACCCGGGGCGTGCTCCGCGCCGCCTGGACGAACCTGAAGGCCGGTCGCGTGATGCAGGGTGGCTCGACGATCACCCAGCAGCTCATCAAGAACCGGCTGCTCGCCCCGCGGCGCACCTTCTGGCGGAAGCTGAACGAGGCGTGGCTGGCGACGCTGGTCGAGTGGCGCTACTCCAAGCCGCAGATCCTCGAGGCGTACCTCAACGAGGTCTATCTCGGGCAGCGCGGCGGCCTGGCCGTGCGCGGCGTCGGCGCCGCCGCCCGCACGTACTTCCGCAAGGAGATCCACCAGCTCACCCCGGCCGAGGCCGCAACCCTGGCCGGCATGGTGCGGGCGCCCAACAGCTACTCGCCGGTCGTCAACCCCGAGCGGGCCCGCGGGCGGCGCGACGTGGTGCTGGCGCGCATGCGAGAGCTCGGCACGCTCTCGGCCGCCGATCTCGACGCGGCGCGCAGCCAGCCGGTCCGCGTGCCGGCCGGCGCCGTCACCGCGCAGCCGGCGCCCTACTTCGTGGACTACGTCCGGCTCGACCTCGAGCAGCGCTTCGGCGACGTCGGCGAGAACGCCGGGGTGTCGGTCTACACGACGCTGGACCTCCCGCTGCAGCGGTTCGCGGAGGCGGCCGTCGTGCGTGGCCTCGATCGGCTCGAGACGCGCCTGCCCCGGCTCCGTCGTGACGAGGCCGGGCGCCGCCTGCAGGCCGGGCTCGTCGCGCTCGACCCCGCCACCGGCGAGATCCGCGCGCTGGTCGGCGGGCGCGACTACCAGGTGAGCCAGTTCAACCGCGCCGCGCTGGCGCGCCGCCAGCCGGGCTCGGCCTTCAAGCCGTTCGTGTACCTGGCGGCGCTGCGCGCGCGCGACGGGCAGCCCGCCCTCACGGCGGCCTCGATGGTCGACGACACGCCGCTGACCCTGCAGGTCGGCCGCGACACCTGGAGCCCGCGCAACTACAACGATCACTACGAGGGGCGGGTGACGGTGCGGCGCGCGCTGGAGCAGTCGCTCAACGCCGCCACCGTGCACGTGGCCGAGAGCGTGGGCATGCCGGCCGTCGTCGAGACGGCGCGCGCCCTGGGCTTCAGCGGGGATCTCGCCGCCGTGCCGTCGGCGGCGCTGGGCTCGTTCGAAACGACGCCGCTCGAGCTGGCGCGGAGCTACGTGCCGCTCGTCAACGGCGGCGTCCGGCCGCCCGGCACCATCGCCGTGCGCACCGTGCGCGACCGCGACGGCGCCATCGAACCGGTGGACGCCGGCGAGCCGGTCGCGGTCATCACGCCGGCGGAGGCCTACCTCATCACGTCCCTGCTGGAGGGCGTCGTCACCTCGGGCACCGGCGCGGCCGCGCGCGCCCTGGGCGTCTCGGGCGCCATCGCGGGCAAGACGGGCACGACCAACGACGGGCGCGACGCGTGGTTCGTCGGCTACGCCCCGCGCCTGCTCGCGGTCGTGTGGGTCGGCTTCGACGGCGGCGACGCGCACGGGCTCAGCGGGGCCGAGGCCGCCCTGCCGATCTGGGCCGACTTCATGCGGCAGGCCCTCGATGCCTCGCCCCAGCCCGCCTTCACGGTGCCGAGCGGCATCGCATTCGCCGACATCGACGTGGGCAACGGGCTGCGGGCCAACCGGTTCTGTCCGGTGGTCGCGCGCGAGACGTTCCTGGCCGGCACCGAGCCCGAGCCGTGTCAGGAGCACGGCGGGGTGAGCGATCAGCTCGTCGACTGGTGGAAGCGCCTGCGCGAGTGGTGGCGGCGTTGACGTCGTGGGCACGCTCCTTGAAACACCGTGTACTCATGACCTGGTGGTCCCGGGGTGTGCTGCCCATGCTGGTCGTGGGGCTCAGCGTGCAGGGCTGCACCAGCGCGAGCCGCAGCGTCGCGATGCCCGCCCCGCCGCGCTCGCCTGCCCTCGTCGAGACCGGGCGCGCGTCGTGGTACGGTCGCGCGCATCAGGGGCGGCTCACGGCGAGCGGCGAGCGGTTCGACATGCATGACCTGACCGCCGCCCATCCCACCCTGCCCTTCGGCACGCGGGTCCGGGTCGTCAACCTGGACAACGATCGACAGGTCGAGGTGCGGGTCAACGACCGCGGCCCGAGCGTCCCGGGCCGCATCATCGATCTCTCCTACGCCGCCGCCCGCGTGCTCGGCGCCGTCGGCGCCGGGATCATCCCGGTCCGGCTCAGCGTCCTCTCCTCCGAATAGAGATCCGGTAGAGTAGGGACCCGGCTCGCCCTGCGCCCGGGGAGGACACGCGATGCTCAGCCACCTCGGCGACCGCCTGTCGCTGCGCCACGCGACCGCCGACGATACGGAGGCCCTCGCCGCGTTCGTCGGCGACGTCCTGCGCTCCCAGGACGGCGACGAGCCGAGCCATCCCCTGGCCGCCTGGACGCGCGATCTCATCGGTGGCCGGCATCCCGAGTTTCGCGCCGGCGACGCCACCGTGGTCGTCGACCGGACCACCGGCGCCATCGTGTCGTGCCTGCACCTGCTGTCGCAGACGTGGGCCTATGGCGGCATCCCCTTCCGGGTCGGGCAGCCGGAGCTGATCGGCACGTCGCCGGAGTATCGCGGTGCCGGTCTCGTGCGCGCCCAGTTCGAGGTGATCCACCGCCTCAGCGCCGAGCGCGGGCACCAGGCGCTCGCGATCGCCGGCATTCCCTGGTTCTACCGGCAGTTCGGCTACGAGCTGGCCATCGAGCGCGGCGGCGGGCCGCGCGTGTCGTCGGATCACCTGATGTCGAGGCCGGAGACGCCGGCGGGCTGGCGGCTGCGGCCGGCCGACGAGGCGGACGTGCCGTTCCTCGTCGAGGTGGCGGCGACCGCCGCCGCGCGCAACCTGGTGAGCGTGCCGCGTGACGCCGCCCTGTGGCGCTACGAGCTCACGGGCAAGCGCGCGGACAGCGCGGCCCGGCGGGTGCTCCACGTCTTCGAGCGCGACGGCGAGCGGGTGGGCTATCTCGCGCACACCATCCAGCTCTGGGGCGGCGGCCTCCCGGTGACGGCGTTCGAGGTGCGGCCCGGCGTCTCCTGGGGAGAGGCGTGGAGCGCGGCGGGGCCCTACCTGTCCGCCGCGGGACAGGCGATGGCCACGCCGAGCGAGCGGTTCACCGCGGTGAGCTTCTGGCTGCTCGGCACCGAGCATCCGCTCTACCGCGTGTCGCGCTTCCAGCACTTCGACGTCGGCTACGCGTGGTACGCGCGCGTCCCCGACGTGGCCGCGTTCCTCGGCGCCGTCGCTCCCGCCCTCGAGCGCCGGCTGGCGGCCTCGCCGTGCGCCGGACACACGGGCACGCTGACCCTGAGCTTCTACACCGACGGCGTACGGCTGGCGCTCGAGCGTGGCAAGCTCGCGGCCGTGGAGGCGTGGCGCCCCGACATCACCGTTCGCGGGCTCGAGCTCGGCCGTCCCTCCGGCGATCCGCGACGGCCGCTGGCCATGTTCCCCGACCGTACGTTCCTGCAGCTGCTGTTCGGCTTCCGGACGCTGGAGGCGCTGGAGGCGGCGTTCCCCGATTGCGTCGTGCGCACACCGGAGGCCCGGGCGCTCCTGAACGCGTTCTTCCCGAAGACACCGTCGGACGTGTGGCCAGTGAGCTGATGAATCAGCTAGACGCCGACGCTGATCGGCACGACCTGCGCGCCGGGCAAGCGCCGGAGCGCCTCCGGCGCCACCCGGATCTTGGACGAGCGGCTGCCGCCGCCGAGGATCGCCCACTCCAGCGCCATCACCCGCTCGTCGATGTAGATGGGCAGCCCGGCGGGCAGGGCGAACACCGTCACCCCGCCCAGCAGCATGCCGGTGAGCTCGCGGGTCTCCTCGGCGGACGCGAACGACACCTTGCTGGCGTCGAGGAGACGCCGGACCGCGCGATTGACGTCCAGCCGGCTCGTCGCCGTGACCACGCAGGCCGCGTAGCGGCGCGGCTCCTTCTTGGACACGACGATGATCGTGTTGACCGCGTGGTCGGGTGGCACGCCATAGCGCTCGCAGTAGGCGGCGGTGTCGGCGAAGGCCGGATCGATCGGCTGCACCTGGTAGGGCACGCCCAGCTCGTCCAGGACGGCGACGACGCGACGCTCGACGTCGGTGGCCTCGTCGCTCACGAGCCGCTCCGCTCGAAGCGAGTGCCGAGCCCGAGGGGCCGTGCCGGGCTGACCGTCCGGGCGCCCGCGTACTCCACGCTCGTCGGGCCTTCCGCGGCCGAGGGATCGACGTCCACGGCGATGCGCATCGGCGAACAGCCCCACGTATACACCAGGGCGCCGCCGATGTCGTCCCGCCGGGCCCCGAGCACACCGCCCCACAGCGTGTCGGCGCGGACGGCCGACCGCGCGCGCATCCGCAGCCCGACCAGCGTGACCGGCGGCGGGGGATCGGGTGGACCCGGCGGAGCGAGGAACGCCGGACGCCCGGTCGTGGTCGTGGCGCGCGACTCGACGAGCTGCACGACGATGCCGAGCGCCTCCTTGGGATGCAGGAAGGCCTCGGCCCAGCTCGGATCGGACTCGTCGCGCCCCACGACGCGAAACTCCCGGGCGACGGCGCGCGCACACGCGGCGTCGAGGTCGGGCACACGGAAGGTGACGTGATGGATGCCCGGTCCGCGGTCGGCGAGAAACCTGCGCAGGAAGCCGTCGTCACCCCGCGGCTCGAGGACCTCCAGACGCCCACCGCCCGCGAAGGCCCACTGGGCCCAGGTGTACGCGCCCGACGGCCCGCCGTCACCGGTGGGCGCGCCGCCGAGGATTCCCACCAGCACCGCGGGGGCGTCGGCGATGCGATGCGCGGCGATCGCGATGTGGTCGAGCTCGATCACGGTCATCGCCGCTAGCGCTGGACAGCCGGCGCCCACGCCGTCGTGCGACCGCCGATCGTGTCCCAGCGGATCTGGGCGCCGGCGGCCGTCCGGGCCAGGGGGTCGTGGTCCCAGCGTCGATGGAACAGCCAGCTCCGCGGGTAGCGATCGCTGTCGGCGCCGACGCGGACGGCCAGCGCCAGCACTCCGCGCAGACGGCGGCGCAGGCGCGAGCCCTCGGCGACGGACAGGCTGCGGGCGGGCCGCCGGGGATCGATCCGGGCCTGGTAAAGGACCTCGTCGGCGATCCAGTTGCCGACTCCGGCGGCGAAGCTCTGGTCGAGCAGCAGCGCCTTCATGGGAGCGGTCCGCTCCCGCAGCATCCCCAGGAAGCGCGCCGGGGGCGGCAGCTCGTGGAGCGCGTCGAAGCCGAGCTGGGCCACCGGGGGTTGCCGGCGCGGGTCCTCGCGCAGCCGGATGCGACCGAGCCGCCGGGCATCGGCGAAGGCCAGCTGGCCGCCGTCGTCGAACGCGAGCCGCAGCTTCACGAAGCGCGGCGGCCAGGCCGGTGTGGCGACACCCCGCGAGGACATGAGCCGCAGCGGCGGTCGCTTTGGGATCTGCAGGCCGCCGGTCATCCCGAAGTGCATCAGCAGCCACGGGCGCCGGTCCAGCTCGAGCCAGAGATGCTTGCCGTGCCGGCGGACCGCCCGCACGCGCCGGCCGCGCAGCGCCGCCGTCACGCGGGCCGGGGTCGCCTCCACGACGATGGGATCGGCGGCGCACCAGGCGCTCACGATCCGCCGTCCCACCGCGACCCGGGCCGCCAGCCGGCGGGCCGACTCCACTTCCGGCAACTCGGGCACGCTACTCGGGGACGATCTCGAGCAGCTCGACCTCGAAGACCAGCGTGGCGCCGGGCTTGATCCGCGGCGGCGCGCCGCGCTCGCCGTAGGCGAGCTCGGCGGGGCACACCAGGCGGCTCTTGCCGCCGACCTTCATGAGCTGCACGCCTTCCGTCCAGCACTTGATCACGGCGTTGAGCGGGAAGGTCGCCGGCTGACCGCGCTGGACCGAGCTGTCGAACACGGTGCCGTCGGTGAGGGTGCCCTGGTAGTGCACCTTGACCTTGTCGGTGGCCCGGGGCGACGGACCGGTGCCCGGGGTCAGCGTGGTGATGACCAGTCCCGAGGTCAGCCTCTTCGCGCCCGGCGCCGCCGCCGCCTTGGCGAGGTAGGTCTCGCCGGCCTTCTTCTCGACCGCCGCCACCGCCGACGCGCGGGTGGCGCGCAGCTGCTGGATCTTCTCCATGTATGCCCGCGGATCGACCTTCCGCTCGCGGCCCAGGACGCCGTCGACGAGACCCGCCTTGACCATCTCCAGCTCGGCGGCGCTCAGCGCGAACGGCGCCAGCCGCTCGGCCAGCGAGTAGCCGATCGCGTACAGCGTCTTGTCGTCCTCGCTCTTCGGCTCCTGGGCGCGAGCCGAGAGGGGGACGGCGAGCAGCGCGAGCACGATTGCGACGAGGCGACGCATGAGGACTCCTCTCCGAGGTCGGCCGGGGCCGGATCTCGAGCCTACGTGAGCACCGTGGTGGTCTGTCGGCTGATCAAGTCGAAGTCGATGGCCGCCCCCAGCCCGGGGCCGGTCGGCGCCCGCACGAGACCGAGCGCGTCCACCTCGATGTCCTCGGCGAGCCCGTACTTCTGGGCGCCGGCCGGCAGCAGCACCTCGAAGAACTCGCAGTTCCGGATCGCCATGATCACGTGCAGGTTCGCCACGTTGTTCAGCGAGTTGCCGCCGTGGTGGATCTCGAAGTTCATGTGGAACGCCTCGGCCAGGTGCGCGGACTTGATCAGCGGCGTGATCCCGCCCTTCACGGCGGGGTCGCCGCGCAGGTAGTCGGTGGCCCGGGCGGTGATCCACGGGGCGAGCGCCGTGAACCCGCCGGGGGCGTACTCGGTGGCCAGGATCGGGATGGTGAGCTGCTGCTTGAGCTTGACGTAGTTGTACAGGTCGTCATCGGCCAGCGGATCCTCGTACCAGTGGAAGCCGAGCGCCTCGGCGACGCGGCCGACGCGCAGCGCCTCCGGATACTGGTAGGCCCACGTCGAGTCCAGCATGACGGTGTAGTCGTCGCCGACGGCGCCCCGCACCGCCTGGCAGACCTTGATGTCCGTGGCCGGGTCGGTGGGCGGGTGGATCTTGTAGGCCGACCACCCGGCCGCCTTGTACGCCGCGGCCTCCTCGGCGTACGCCTCCGGGGAGGCGAGCACGGCCGAGGACGCGTAGGCCGGAGCCGACTCGCGGTAGGAGCCGAGCAGGCGGTGGATCGGCAGCCCGGCGATCTTGCCGCCGAGATCCCACAGCGCGACGTCCACCGCGCCGATCGCCCGCAGCGTGGTCTGGCGGTTGCGCTGCCAGAGCGCCTGCCATAGCCGCTCGCGGTCGAGCGGGTCCTGACCGAGCACGATCGGTTTGAGGAAGCGGATCAGCGAGGCGCCGTCGAGCGCTGCGCTCCGCTGGGCGGAGCCGAGGAACGCGTGGCCCTCGAGGCCCTCGTCGGTCCGCAGCGTCAGCAGCCCGAGCTCGCTGGCGCCGCTGAAGCGCCCGGTGTGCCGTCCGTAGGTGGTGGCGGGTATCCCGCTCCAGGCGAACAGTGTCAGCATCACGTCGGTGATCTTCATCGTCGGTTCTCTCCGGGCGCCGGCGGCGACCGGCGTAGCCTATCACGGCCACCGGAGGCGGCCCGTGTGCTCAGGGCTGGCGCTGCTGCAGGAGCCGGTCGGCGGCGGCGTAGCCGGACGCGGGATCCGGGGCGGGCGGCTCCGGGCCGCGGGCGATGCGGGCGAGCAGACGCTGCTGGCGGACGAGGATCCGGCGCATGTCGATGAACACGCGCATCATCTCTCCCAGGACGATGAACGGCGCTCCCGCCAGGACCCCGGAGATGACGAGCAAGATCGCGGCCAGGACGCGCTCGAGCACCGCCTGGCCGGTGAGGCTGCCCCACGGCATGTCGAGGGTGACCGCGGCGGCGGCGAGCAGCACGCCGCCGACGACCAGCAGCAGGCCGATGACGACGAGGACCCGGGCCCAGAAGGCGGCGAAGCGCTGACGGCGCATTCGCCGGTCATCCTACCGCATCGTGGAGGGGGACGTCAGACGCGGGGGGACAGCGCTTCCTGGATGACCAGGCCGAGGCGGCGGGCCGTGACCGGCTTCTCCACCCAGGCCAGCACGCCGTCCACGACCCGCGCCGCCTCGGCGACGTAACCGGACATCATCACGACGGGGACCCGGGCGTCGCGCTCGCGCAGCGCGCGCACCAGCCCCAGGCCGCCCATGCCGGGCATGACGAGGTCGGTGAGCACGAGCGCGACCTCGTCGGCGTGGGCGGCGTGCAGCTCGAGGGCGTTCTCGGCGGACGACGCCGTCAGCGTCTGGTAGTTGAGGTCGGCGAGGATCTGCGCGAGGGCCTGACGCACCAGGGCCTCGTCCTCGACGACCAGCAGCGTCTCGCCGCCTCCCATCGCCAGCTCCAGCTGCGTCTCGGCCCTGGAGGCGGCGTCGCGGACGGGCAAGGCCGGAAGGTACAGCGTGAAGGTCGTGCCCTCACCCGGCCGGCTCGCGACGGTGATGTGGCCCTGGTGCTCGGTCACGATCCCGTAGGCCTGCGACAGGCCCAGCCCGGTGCCGCGCCCGACCTCCTTCGTGGTGAAGAACGGATCGAAGATGCGCTCGCAGACGTCCGGGGTCATCCCCTCGCCGGTGTCGCTCACGCGCAGCACGACCCAGGGGCCGGGACCCGGGACCCCCGGGGCAACGCCGTCGTCGCGTGGCTCGAGGTCGAGGTGGAATCGCAGCTCCCCCCCCAGGGGCATGACGTCGCGGGCGTTGACGGCCAGGTTGGTCAGCACCTGGATCAGCTGATTGGGATCGGCGCTGACCCGGAAGGGCCCGTCGGTATGCGTCATCGTGATGCGGATGCTCTCGGGCAGCGTGCGCTCGAGCAGACCGACGGCCTGCTGGAGCAACTGGGCCAGGTCGACCGTCTCCAGCGCGGGCACCGACTGGCGGCTGAAGTCCAGGATCTGGCGGACCAGCCCGGCCGCCCGCTCCCCCTGCTCGGCGATCACCTGCAGACGCCCCCGCACGAACGTCTCGTCGGCCTGGCGACGGATCCCCAGCTCGGCGGAGTTGATGATCGTCATGAGGATGTTGTTGAAGTCGTGCGCGATGCCGGCGGCCAGCTGGCCCACCGACGCCAGGCGGGCCTGCTGCTGGGCGACCTTCTGGCCGTCTCGCTCGCGGGTCACGTCGCGGATGACGATGGCCGCGCCCTGGGCACCAGCCAGCGGTCGGGCCGCGACCTGGAAGACGCGCGAGCGGGCCTGGGGCGTCGCGACCTCGCGCGGCTCCGGCTCGGCCCCGACGAGCAGTCGTTCGAGCGCGAGCCCCCCGATCGCGAGGACCTCCCCGCCGGGCGCGGTCGTCGCCACCGCCGCGAGATGGGCGCGAGCGATCGGGTTGGCCAGCACGATCCGCCCATCCCGATCCAGCAGCACCACGCCTTCCGGCAGGTGCTCGACGACGGCCTGCAGCCGCTGCTGCTGGGCCTCGAGCGCCGCCCGCAGATGGGCCTGGTGGATCGCCACCGCCAGCTGGGTGGCGATCTCCGCGAGGATCTCGGCGTGATCCAGATCGGTCGCGTCGGTCTCGCGACGGGCCACACACAAGAGCCCGATGGCGCTTCCGCCGGCGACCAGCGGCGCGCTGATGGGGTCCGCTCCCTTCGCGCGCAGACAGCCGGGCAGGTCGGCGGCCGGCACCGTCGTGCCCTCGACCGGCCCACCCGCGCCGTCGACGACCAGCACCCGGGCAGCGGCGTGCTCGGGCTCGAACTGGAGGACGGCCGCCCACGCGGAGGGCACGACCTGGCGCAGCCGGGGAAGCGCTCCGCGGACGATGGCGTCCACCGATTCGGCGGCCAGGATGCTGCGGTCCAGCAGGTGCAGCGCCTGCAGCCGCTGCGTCTTCGCGCGGACCTTCTCCTCCAGGGTGTCTCGCAGGTCGCGCGATTGACGGACGTAGCGCTCGATCACCGCCGACAGCTCACCGATCTCGTCCCCGGTGTGCAGGCGAAGCGCGCAGGCGTCGGCCTCGCCGGCCTCCACGCGCCGTACCGCCGAGGACAGCGCGCGGACTGCCCGGGTGGAGGCCCGGCTCGCGAAGACGAGCATGCCGACCGTGACGAGCAGGACGCTGCCGCCCGCAACTCCGAGCAGCCAGGCGGCGGCGACGAGCGGACCGTACGCGTCGGTCAGCACGACGACGCCGACGAGCCGGCCACCGAGCCCCGGCGCCTCCACCACGCCGACGACCTTCAGGTCGCGCCGCGTGTCGTGCACGATCGCGGTCCCGCCCGCCGCCACGCTCGCGCGGGTGGCCGGCGAGAACTCGGCGGCCGGCAGGGTGTCGCCGGCGCGGAGGAGCAGGAGCCGCCCGCCGTCGCCCCACTCGGCGAACCGCCCGAGGCGCCGCGCCGTGCCCGGCTGCGCGGCCAGCTGCGGCAGATCGCGGGCCAGCGTCGCCTCGGCGCTGTGACGCACCATGCCCTGGAAGGCCTGCAGCGCGAACAGGCTGATGAGCGCGAAGCCGCTGATCGCGACCACGACGCTCACGCCGAGGATGCGGCCGGCGACGGTGCGGACGATCAGGCCGCCGGGGCCCGCGTCACGGGCGATGCGCGCGCGCAGCGGCTGCAGGGCGCGATCGAGGGCGAGATGGTAGAAGACGGCCAGCAGCAGTGAGACGACGAGACCGTGCGAGACCTTCTTGACCAGCTCCACGAGCGGCAGCGCGGCGAAGACGCGGAGCTGCAGGGCCCCGAGCGTGTAGCCGGCCAGCCCGAACGCCAGCACCAGCGCGGCCACGACGGTCGGGAAGCGCATCACCCGGCGGTACGCCCGCGTCCGGTCGCGGAGGACGGCGCGGCGGCGCAGCGGGAAGAGCCGGCGGGCCACCAGCACGAAGACGCTCCCGAGGACGGGGACCTCCCAGAAGAACGCGAACGCCGTCCACTTCAGCTGCAGCTCGTCGATGTTCATCGTGAGCAGGTAGTAGACCGGCGCGGGCAGCCAGAACCAGAGCGCCAGGCCGCCCCAGTACAGGGCGGTGGCGGTCGCTCGGGGCGACAGCGTGTACCGCCGACGCCACAGCATCACGGCGGCGAGGGCGTTGACGGCCTGCAGCCACGCCAGCCAGCCGAGGCAGATCGGCACCGTCATCGGCACCGCGTCGATCAGCGAGAGCGCGGCATAGCCAGACGGCACCAGGACGCCGGCCGCCACCAGGATCGCGGTGACGACGAGAACCCCCGGACGGGCATTCGTGGGCCGTGGCTGCGCACGCATTTCAGTGCGTGTCGGGGGGCAAGCGATGTGCCAGAAAAAACGCATGGCCCGACACGGGCTTGGGGCCAGGTGGGCCGGCCCGGCGCGGTCACCTTCTGGCCGCGCCGGTCGATTCCTGGCCGTCGGCGTTAGGATGCGCTTCGGAGGATGCCCGGATGCGAGACGCTGAGATCCTCGTCGTCGGCGGCGGCATCGCCGGAACCTCGACGGCGTACCACCTCGCTGCACACGGCCATCGGGTGACGCTCCTGGAGCGCGCCGAGATCGCCTCCGGCGCGTCGGGCGTCAACGCCGGCGCCATCGACTCCATCGGCTGGGGCGATGTCCCCGATCTGCAGGCGCACCTGACCGCGGGCAGCGTGGAGATCTTCAAGACCGTGCAGCTGGATCTCGACGAGGACATCGAGTTCCGCCAGTCGGGTGCGCTGCAGGTGATCCATTCGCCGGAGCAGTGGGAGTTCGCGCGACACCGCGTGCAGACGCTGCGCGCGCGCGGCCATCGCGTCGAGCTGCTCACGACGCGCGAGGCGCGCGGTCTCGAGCCCGGTCTGTCCCCGCGCCTGCTGGGCGCGATGTATTCACCGCTGCGCTCGCAGGCCGATCCCGGTCGGGCGACGCGGGCCTTCGCCACGCTGGCCGAGCGGCACGGCGCGGCGATCCTCACGCAGCGGCCGGTGACGTCGATCGCCGCCCGCGGCGGCGCGTACGTGGTCGGCTCGCCGACGGGCGAGATCGTGGCCGGCACGGTGGTCCTCGCCGCCGGCGCCTGGTGTGGCCCGGTGGGCGCCCTGCTGGATCTCGAGATACCCGTCGTCCCGGTCCGGGGTCAGATGTGGGCGACGGCGCCGACGACGCCGACGATCTTCCAGACGATCTCCTCGGCCGAGTCGCAGCACGCCTGGCACCTCGATCCGGGAGGCGAGCCGCCCTTCCTGACCGTTCGCAAGGGCGCGCGCGTCACGCGCCACCTCTACGGCCGGCAGCGCCGCGACGGCGAGATCGTCTTCGGCGGCGACCGCGAGGCGCTCGGCTGGAACACCACGCCCGACCCTTCCGGGATCGAGGTCAACCGCGCCCACGCCGCCGAGGCGCTGCCGGGCCTGGCCTCGCTGCCGGTCGCGCGCACCTGGGCCGGCCTCATGCCCTTCCCGCTCGACGGCCGACCGCTGATCGGTCGCGTCCCGGGCCGTCCCGGAGTCTGGATCGTCAGCGGTCTGGCGTCGTCGGGATTCGGGCGGGGGCCGATGGCAGGCAAGCTGCTCGCCGACGCGGTGCACGCCGGCGCGCCGGCCCTCGTGCTGGCCGAGGCGGATCCGGCCGGACGGATCAGGGAGCGCTGAGGCCGGGGCCGCCCGAGAGCAGGCGCGCGATGGCCGAGATGCCGGCCTCCACCACGCCGAACGCCTGCCCGAGGTCGCCGGAGGCGAGGTCGCCGGGCGCCGCGCGAAAGGCCCGCTCGAGGGCGGTCCGGTCGGCGAGCAGACGGACCGGCAGCGTGGGGTCGACGGCGGTGCGGTGCTCCTCGGCGCGCTGCAGCTCCCGCACGGCCGCCTGCACCTGGTCGGGATCGATCATGGAGAGCGGCGCCCGGCAATGGGAGCAGGCCGACTCGCGGGCCAGATCCACGGGCGCCCCGCAGGCCGAGCAGTTCACCGTGGGCGTGTAGCGCCGCAGCTCGGCCAGGCGCTCCGGCGAGAGCGGACGCACGAAGTTCTTCTCCCGGAGGAAGTCGAAGAAGGTCGTCAGCCGGCCCTCGTCGGTGTCGCAGCGCCAGTACGAGAACGCGGTGGCGCGCTGCCGATCGTGCGTGGCGGCGAGCGGCCGCCGGCAGCGCGGGCACCGCAGCGTCCCGGCCGCGAGGGGATGGCGCTGGTCGCGACGCTCGTCCAGGACGGTGAACAGCCGCAGCACGGCGCCCGGCGTCAGCGCGATGCTCTCGCGGGCGTCGAACCAGATCAGCCCGCAGCCGTGGCAGACGTCGAGGTCGATGGAGCGGCCGTAGTGCGCGTCGAACCGGCCGCGCGTCATCGGCTCCGCGCAGCCCGGGCAGGTCAGCGCGGGGGCGACGGCGTCCGCGCTCACCGCAGGCGCGTGCGGATGCGCTCGACGGCCTCCGCCGTCTGCTCGCGCGAGCCGAACGCGGTGAGGCGGAAGTACCCCTCGCCGCTCGGTCCGAAGCCACTGCCGGGCGCGCCGACGACGTGGGTCTCGGCCAGGAGCCTGTCGAAGAAGTCCCACGACGACAGGCCGGACGGCGTGCGAGCCCAGATGTAGGGCGCGCTGGTCCCGCCGTGGACCGTGAGGCCGGCCGCCGCGAGACCTTCGCGGATGAGGCGGGCGTTCTCCATGTAGAAGTCGGTCAGCGCGCGCACCTGCTTCTGGCCGTCGGGCGTGTAGACGGCGGCGGCCGCCTTCTGGACGACGTAGGGCGGACCGTTGGACTTGGTCGACATGCGCCGCAGCCACAGCTCGCGCAGGCCGAGGCTCTCGCCGTCCGCGGTGCGGCCGCGGGCCTCGTCGGGCACCACCGTGTAGGCCAGCCGCACGCCGGTGAAGCCGGCGTTCTTGGAGAAGCTGCGCGACTCGATGGCCACCTCCCGCGCGCCGTCGATCTCGTAGATCGAGTGCGGGACCGCGGGGTCGCGGATGTAGGCCTCGTAGGCGGCGTCGTACAGGATGACGGCCTCGTGCTCGCGCGCGTAGTCGACCCACCGCTGCAGCGCGGGCCGGGTCATCACGGCGCCGGTGGGGTTGTTCGGATAGCACAGGTAGATCAGATCGACGTGACGGTCGGGCAGCGCGGGCTGAAAGCCGTTCTCGGCCGTGCACGGCAGGTACACGAACCCCGCGTATCGCCCGGCCTCGTCGACGGGCCCGCCCCGTCCGGCCATCACGTTGCTGTCGGCGTAGACAGGGTAGACGGGATCCATCAGGGCGACCACGCAGTCGTCGGCGAAGATCTCCTGGATGTTGGCGCCGTCGCTCTTGCCGCCGTCGCTGACGAAGACCTCGTCGGCCCGCAGCGTGACGCCGCGCGCGCCGAAGTCGTGGGCGACGATGGCCTCGCGCAGCCACTCGTAGCCCACGTAGGGCCCGTAGCCTTTGAGGGTCTCGGCGTGCGCCTGCTCGCGCACGGCGGCCTCGAGCGCGGCGACCACGACCGGCGGCAGTGGCTGGGTGACGTCGCCGATGCCGAGCGAGATGAGGCGGGCGTCGGGGTGCGCCCGCCGGAAGGCCTCGGTCCGCCGCTTGATCTCGGCGAACAGATAGCCGGCGCTGAGGTTCAGGTAGTGCTCGTTGATCCTGGCCACCGCGTCTCCCGGGCTGAGGGCGTGCGCGGATTCTATCAGACCCGGCGCGGCCGCCGGCTCACCGGCCGGCGCGGCCGCGCGCCAGGCGCACCGGCCCTCGCGGGCCCCAGGCGTACTGCGAGTCGCCGCGGCCCTCCAGTCGATCGTGCTCCACGAGCCGCAGGTCGAGCCGCTGCTCACCGACCTGGGACCGCGCGCGGACGCTGACGGCGAGGTGGCCGCCCGCGTCCCCCAGCAGCCCCTCCATCCGCGTGGAGATCGCCTCGCCGCGCACGCTGGACGTCATCACCCCGCTCACGGCAGGATAGGGCCGGCCGAGGACCTGCCAGGGGCCGATCACGAGCCCGGACTCGCCCCGGTTGTTCTGCTGGTCGGTGATCAGCAGGGTCAGTGGCGTGTCGGCCCATGTGCCGCTCCACGTCCCGCGAAGGTCGGGTGCGACCACGACCGGCGGCAGCGCCGGCGCGGCGCAGCCGGCCGCCACGAGCGTGAGCACGACGGTCAGGACCCCCATCGGCGGCAGCGTACCAGAGGGGCCCGGCGCCGACGCGTGGCCGGTCGTTGGCAGCCGCGGCGGCGACCCCCGTACACTGGGACCCGTGAGCGAGGCGGCGGAGCGGGGTGCTGGGTGGAGGCGGCGAACGTGGAGCACGGGCGAGCGAGCGGGTCACTGTCACGACGCGCGGTCCTGCGCCTGATGGCCGCGGCTGCCGCGGGACCGGGCCGGGCGGGAGCGGCGTCACCGATGCTCGCGCGTCCCATTCCCTCCAGCGGAGAGACGATCCCGGCGGTCGGCATCGGCACCTGGCGCACGTTCGACGTGGGCGCGGACGCCGCGGCGCGAGCGCCGCTGCGCGAGGTCCTGCAGCGCTTCGTCGACCTGGGCGGACGCGTCGTGGATTCCTCGCCGATGTATGGCGCGGCGGAGTCGGTCGTCGGCGACCTCGCCGCCAGCCTGGGCCTCGGCGATCGCCTGTTCCTGGCCACCAAGGTCTGGACGAGCGGCCGGTCGGCGGGAATCGCGCAGCTCGAGCAGTCGCTCCGGCGGCTGCGGGCCGGGCGCCTGGACCTGATGCAGATCCACAACCTGCTCGATTGGCGGACTCACCTGCGCACCCTGCGCGACGAGCAGCAGGCCGGCCGCCTGCGCTACGTCGGGGTGACGCACTACACCGCCAGCGCCTACGACGAGCTCGAGCGGGTGCTCCGCAGCGAGCGGCTGGACTTCGTGCAGGTGAACTACTCGCTGGGCGAGCGCGAGGCCGAGCGGCGCATCCTCCCGCTGGCGCGCGATCGCGGCGTCGCCGTGCTCGCGAACCGGCCCTTCGCGGCGGGTGACCTGTTCCGTCGCGTGCGCTCCGAGCCGCTGCCGCCGTGGACGGCCGAGCTGGGCTGCGAGAGCTGGGCACAGGTCTTCCTGAAGTGGATCCTGGCCGACCCCGTCGTCACCTGCGTCATTCCCGCCACCAGCCGGGTGCAGCACCTGGTCGACAACATGGGCGCCGGGTTCGGCGCCCTACCCGACGACGCGGGCCGCGCGCGTCTGGCCGCCGCGCTCGTCCGCTGATTTGTCGTGGTCGCGCTCGAGCGATTCTGTGATAATCCCTCCCACGTTTGCCGGCTGTATCCCAGAGGTGGAGACGCGATGAGAAGACGCTGGGCCGCGAGCGTGCTGGCAGTGCTGGGGATCGTGGCGATGGGGACGCCGGCCAGGAGTCAGGGGCTCAACGAGGTCCTGTCCTCGATCCTGGGCGAGGGCTGCGACGGGCTCAGTGGCAGCGTCAGCAGTGGGGAGCTGGGTCAGATCTGCTCCGGCGGCGGCGCGGCGGCCTCCGGAGGTGGGACCGCCGCCGCCGAGACCCGGGGGACCGACCTCGGCCAGGCGTACCGGCGGCTGCGCCAGCGGCAGAGCGCCGCCAGCGCCGACCCCGACGGCGCGCGCGGGTTCAGCCTCTTCGTGTCGACCGAGTACCAGAAGTTCGACAGGGACACGACGCGCTTCGAGACCGGGTTCGATCGCGACACGGTCGGGGCCACGGTGGGCGGCGACTATCTGTTCCGCAGCGGCCTAGTGCTCGGCGCCGCCGTGAGCTACGCCCACGAGTTCGGCGCGTACGACGGCGGCGGGGGCTTCGACCACGACGCCTACGGGATCCTGGCCTACGGCAGCGTCGTGCCGATCCCCAACATGTTCGTCGACGTCGCCGGCGGCTACATCCGAAAGGCCTACAGCTTCGATCGCCGCGTCGACCTGGCCGTCAACGGGGGCGCCTTCGACGGGGTCGCCAGCGGCGACACCGACGGCAACGAGTTCAGGATCGGCGTCAACGCCGGCTACGACTTCGTGTTCGGCCGCTTCACCGTCGGACCGCGCGTCGGCGTCTCCTATCGCGACATCACGATCGACGACTACCGGGAGTCGGGGCAGACGGGGCTCGAGCTGGCCTACGACAACCAGAACATCCAGTCGCTGACCACCTCGGTCGGTCTGTTCGGCTCGGCCGCGCTGAGCACCGGCTTCGGGGTCATCGTGCCGCAGGCGAGCGCCGAGTACGTGCACGAGTTCCTCGACGATCAGCGCAGTGTCGGCTTCCGTCTCGTGCAGGACCCCGCGGCCAGTCGCTTCCTCTACCAGACCGACCCTCCGGACCGCGACTACGTCAATCTCGGCGTCGGGGTGTCGATGGTGCTGGCGAACGGGATGCAGCCGTTCCTGAACTTCCGCGAGCTGCTCGGCTACCGCGACCGGAGCAGCCACACGGTCACCCTCGGGCTTCGTATCCCGTTCTGAGACCTGCCGCGCGGCCCGTCGTGGCGGGCCGCGTCGTCACCGACCGACGGGCGCCGGCCGAGCCAGGGTGGCCAGCACCGTCGGCCACAGCGTGGCCCAGCAGCAGCGGTGGTCGTAGTCCGGCACGACGATGAGCCGGGCGCCGGGCGCGAGACCGCGCCCGGCCACGTCGACCGGCACCGTGGCGTCCCGTCCCCCGATGTAATGACGCTGGAAGACCGTCGCCGGCAGCGGTGGCTGGCGCGCCGGATTCAGCGAACCGGCCAGGCGTGACGCCCGCTGGGAATCGGCCCACGCGTCGATGTCCAGGTTCGCCGCCACGGTGACGACGCCCCGCGTCTCCGGCACGCGCGCGGCGAGGAGGAGGGCGAGCGCTCCGCCTCCGCTGTAGCCGATCCAGACGATGCCCTCGGCGCGGCCAGCAGCCAGCAGGCGGCGCGCCGCCGCCGCCATGCTGCGCACGACCGCGGGGGAGTACCGCTCCGACGTCCACAGCCTGGGCGCGCAGGCCGTCCCGCCCTGCAGCCCGTGATAGCAGGGCCGCCCGAGGTAAACCGCCGGCCCGGGGTCGAGCACGAGGAGGTCGAGCACGAGGGGATCGCGAGGCGTCGGGTCGGCGGTGGGATGGCCCCCCATCCACGGCGTGCCGTCACCGTCGAGATAGACGTGCAGCGTCGTCCCCGCGACCGGGGCCGGGGACGCCAGGACGAGGTGCCGGAACCCGTCACCGTCGACGACCTCCGGCCGCAGGCCCCGGTCGGCGGCGAGGCCCAGGAATCGCTCCGCCGCCGACCGGCAGCCCCCGGCGAGCACGACGAGTCCGAGCGCGCCCACGAGCATCGCCGATCCACGCCGCGACATCCTCGTGTCGGTATCACATCCGGGCGCGGAGCGGCAGACTTCCGGCTAGGCGACCCGTCTGGACTGCGCGCGAGGCTTGCTGGGCTCCGGCGTGGGCGCCGACACCTTCTTCAGCGTCTCGTGCATCGCCCCCACCTTGAGATCCGCCCGCGTGACGAGGTCGGCCATCGACACGATACCCTGCACGCGCCGCTCGCCGTCGACGACGGGAATCCGTCGGACCTGGTTGTCCTTCATCAGCTCGGTCGCCTTCTCCACGCTGTCGGTGGTCGAGCAGGTGACGACGGTAGCCGTCATGCACTCCTCCACGGTGACGGCGTCCGGCCCGCGTCCCTCGGCGACGACGTTCATGCACAGGTCGCGGTCGGTGACGACGCCCACGATCTTCTGGCTCTGCTCGTTGTCGATGACGGGAACGATGCCCGTGTGCTCGTCACGCATGATGCCCGCGACCGTCCTGGCCTTGTCGGTGATGAGGCAACAGGTCGGATTCTTCGTCATGACGTGCTTGACTCGCATGGATCCACCTCCCTGACGTGACCAGGCGTGAGCAGCAATGCCCGTACCGGGCAGATCCCGCGTGTAAGTTCGACACGGCCCGGCCCGCGCGCCTGAACGGCAGCGCAGATGCAAGCGCGAAGGCCAATGCGCGCCCGTCACCGGATCGTGCTCGGGCTCGTCCTGCTCGGGCTCATCGCCGCCGGCACGATGCTCGGGCTGGCGCCGCTGGTGCGCCGGCTCGCGGTCGCCCAGATCCACGCGCTCACCGAGCGTCCGGTCGCCATCGAGACGGTGGCGCTGAACCTCCTGACCGGACGCCTCACCGTGCGCGGTCTCCGGGTGACCGAGCGGGACGGCACCACGGCGTTCGTGGACATCGAGCGGTTGCACGCGCAGATCCGCCTGCCGGCCCTCGCGCTGGGGCACGTCCATCTCCGCGAGCTCACCGTCGACGGCTCGAGGATACGCGTCGTGCGATTGCCCGGCGGCACGTTCAACATCTCCGACCTCCTCGATCGTCCCGGGACCCGCACGCGGCCGCTCGACGTCACCGTCGACCGCTTCGCGGTGAACGGTGGCGCCATCACCCTGGAAGACCGGGCACTGCCCGAGCCCCGGACCTGGGCCTCGGACCAGATCACGATCGTCGCGCACGACCTCTCGACGCGCCGGGGAGACGGACGTGCCGTGGGCCACTCGATGACGGCCGGGGCCCCGCTCTCGATGGAGATTCGCGAGCTTCGCCTGTACCCGATCCACCTGATCGCCAGGGTGTCAACGGAGGGCGTCGATCTGTCTCCGCTGCGCCTGTACTTCCCGCCCGAGGCGCGGACCGTGCTCACCCGGGGCCGGGCGAGCTGCGACGTGACGGTCGCCCTGGACGCGCGCGAGGGCGTTCGCGTGGACGGGACGGCGCGCCTCGAGGACGTGGCGCTCGGCCATCCCGAGGGCGGCGCGCCGCTCGCGCTGGTGCCGAGCCTCGGCGCGCAGGTGACGGGCTTCGGGGCCCGGGCGGGCGCCCTGCGACTCGGCCGGCTCGGGGTCGAGGGAACGATGAGCGTGCAGGACCCCTCGGCAGCGCGCCGTGGCCGATACGTGGTGTCGCGCGTCCAGGCCAGCGTCTCCGATCTCACGTGGCCCGCGACGACGCCGGGCCGGCTCGACGTCGTAACCGGTATCCCGGGCGGAGGCACGCTGACCCTCACGGGCACGCTGCGGGCGCCTCCCGAGGCCAGCCAGCTGCGCCTGCGAGTCGCCGACGCGGACCTCGCGCCGTGGTCGCCGCTCCTGCCGCTGGCCCTGCGTGTCAGCGGCCGGGCGCAGGCCGATCTGCACGTCGACGAGCCGCTGGCGCCGGGGGTGCCCACGCGGGTGCGCGGGGTCGTCGCGGTCCAGCAGCTGGCGGTGGCCGACGCCCATCGGGAGCTGCTGGCGGTCCAGCGTGTCGAGGCGCAGGATCTCGAGCTGCACTGGCCGGCCCGCCTCGTCGTCACGCGCGCGGTGGTCCGCGGCCCGCGGGGCACGATCGAGCGCGACCGCGCCGGCGTCGTGGTGGCGCCCGATCTCGGCGCCGCTTCTCCGCACGCCGGCGCCGGCCCGGCCCGCCACGTCTCCGGGCCCACGCCTGGCCTGGAGATTCGCGACGTCGTGATCCAGGACGGTCAGCTGCGCTGGCGAGACGCGGCCATGGTGCCGGCGGCGGACCTGACCGTGTCGGGCATCGAGGCGCGCATCGCCAACGCGGCCTGGCCGCCGCGAGGCCCACTGGGCGTGCGCGCAGCGCTCCGGCCACCGGGCGGCGGGCAGCTCCGGCTCGACGGCCGGGTCGGCATCGCTCCGGCGTCGGTCGATCTCCGCCTGTCGAGCCGGAACGCCGAGCTGGCGCCGTACCAACCGTACGTCCCGACGACGGCGCGCGTCGGCGGCGCCGTCGACCTGGACCTCGCCGTCACGTGGCCGGCGGAATCGGAGCAGAGCGCGCGCGTCCGGGGCAGCGCCACGCTGTCCCGCCTCGACGTCCGCGACGGCGAGCGGACGGTGGCGCGTGTGGAGCGAGCAACGGCGCGCCGGGTGGAGCTGGACTGGCCCGGGCGCCTCGGGATCGGAGACCTGGCGCTCACTCGCCCCTGGCTGCTGGTCGAGCGGGACGCCCAGGGAGGTCTGCCGCTGCGCGTCCTGCTGACGCCGGCCGCCGACCGCGGCCCCAGTGCCCGCCGGACGGACCACGAGGCTCCGGACTCCGCGCGCCTGGCCGTCAGCGTCGCCCGGCTGTCCATCGACGGCGGCGGCGCCCGGCTCGTCGACCACGCGGTCACTCCGGCCTTCGCCGTCGACGTGGACTCCGCCTCGGTGCGGGTCGACCACCTGTCGACCGCCGGCGCCGGCCCCGCGCGGGTGGAGGCGCGAGGACGCGTGGGCGCCTCGGCCGAGCTGGTCGTGCGCGGCACGGTGGCGGCGTTCGGCGGCCCGCTGCGCGTGGACGTCACAGGTGAGCTGCACGAGTTCTCGGTTCCCCGCGCGAACCCTTACCTGCTCCGCCAGGTCGGCTGGCAGACGCGCGAGGGCCGTCTCACCACCGCGTTGCGCTGTCACGTCGAGGGCGACGCGCTGTCCGCGCACACCGAGGTTCGCGTGAGCCGCCTGCAGCTCGTGCGCGCCGGCGGCCACGACGAGGCCCAGGCCCGGATCGGCCTGCCGCTGGGTCTCGTCAGCACGCTCCTCAAGGACCGCCGCGGCGACATCGTGCTGTCGTTGCCCGTCGGCGGCCGGCTGAACGACCCGCGGTTCGACATCCGGGACGTGTTCTGGAGCGCCATCCGGACGGTGGCCGTCAACACGATCACCCTGCCGGTCAGCTGGATCGGTCGCGTTCACTTCACGCCCGACTCGCGGATCGAGCGGATCCAGGTCGATCCGGTGACGTTCCAGCCGGGCACGGCGTCGCTCACGCCGGAGGGCGACGGTCAGGTCGGCCGCCTTGCGGCCTTTCTCGATCGGCTCCCGCAGACCAGGCTGAAGCTCACGCCGGTCGTCACCGACACGGACGCCGCGGCGCTCCGCAGCCGGGCGCTCGATGCGACGCTGGACGACCTGGAGCGTCGCGCCGGCGTGTCCCGCGGCGACGCCGCCAGGCGCCTGTTCGCCGAGCGCTTCCCCGGCCACCCCGTCCCCGGCCCGCTCGAGGCCACGCTGAGCGCGCTGCGCGAGCAGACGGCGCTGCCGGGCGACGCGCTGGCGGAGCTGGCGACACAGCGCCTGCAAGCGCTGCGGGCCAGCAGCAAGCGGGCGGGCATCGACGCCGACCGGCTGCTGGAGATGCGCGCCGGCGAGACGGCGTCCGGGGAAGGGCGGGTCGAGGTCGACGTCGGCGAGCCGGACACCGGGCGTCGCTCGCCGGTGCGCGACGTGCTGAGACGCCTTCGCGCGCCCTTCACGGGCGAGGACCGGCGACCGTGATCCGCCGCGCGCTCGCCGCGGTCGCGGTCCTGACCATGGCGCTCGCCGGCTGCGCGACCCTCGATCCGCACCAGGACACCCGGATCGAGGCCGAGGTCAAGGCCATGCTGGTCGGCGACACGAGCGCGAACCTCACGCGCATCGGCGTCCTCAGCGCCGAGGGCGTCGTGTACCTGAGCGGCACCGTCGCCTCGGCGGAGGAACGCGCGCGCGCAGCCGACCTGGCGGGGGCGGTGAGCGGCGTGCGCCGCGTCGTCAACACCCTGCAGGTGCGCCCGCCCGCCTGACGGCCGCGGTCACCGAGGGGGCCGCCCGCCTTGCCCCCGGCGCCGACCCCGGACATAGTGATGCCGCGCGATGCCGACCCGACCGTCTCCCGACGTTGCGGTCCTCGGCCGGGTCGGGTACTTCCGCTCCCTGCCCGGCGACGAGCTGCGCAGGCTGGCCGCCGTGTCGCGCCCGCGCACGCTCCGGCCCGGGGAAACGCTCTTCGAGCAGGGCGCCACCTGCCGCGGGCTCTTCGTCGTGGTGGAGGGCGCCGTCGCGGTCCGTCAGATCTCCTTCCGGGGGCGCGAGCAGGTCTTCCACACCGAGGGGCCCGGAGCGACGCTGGGAGAGGCGCCGCTGTTCGACGGCGGCAGCTACATCGCCTCGGCGGTTGCGCTGACCGCCGGGCGGGTCGTGCTGCTGCCGCGCCGCCAGGTGATCGCGCTGTGTCAACGCCGGCCGGAGATCGCGCTGGCGATGCTCGCGTCGATGGCCGGGCGCGTCCGCCGCTTCGCCGAGCTGGTCGCGGACCTCGCCTTTCGCCCCGTCACCGAGCGCGTGGCGCGCCATCTCGAGGCCCTGCGCGCGGCGGACGGCGGCCCGGAGGTCCGACTCACGCTGACGCACACCCAGCTCGCGGCCCGGCTCGGCACGGTGCGGGAGCTGGTCGCGCGCGCGCTGAGGCAGCTCGAGCGGGCCGGGATCATCGCCCGGCGGCGCTCGGTCATCGTGATCCGCGATCCCGGGCGACTGGCGGCGCTCGCCCGGGGCGAGGACTCGACGGCTGAGACTTAAGTCATAGCGCCGGCGCCCGGCCGCCCGCGATACTGACGCATCCGTCCGAGAGGAGGCGACGATGTCGAGAACGGCTGGCGTGGCACTGCTGGGGATCACGCTCGCAGGATCGGTGCTCGCACACGCGGTGTCCGCGCAGCACGCGCACGGGACCTCCGGCGGCCCGTCGCCGACTCTACCGGGTCAGGACGCGTTCGGGGCCATCGCGGAGGTCGTCAGGGTCCTCGAGGCCGACCCGAGCACCGACTGGAGTCGCGTCGACCTCGAGCGTCTCCGCCAGCACCTGATCGACATGAACGCGGTGGTGCTGTCGTCGGCCGTCACCCAGAGGCCGGTGCCGGGAGGTCTCGCCATGGAGGTGACCGGCACCGGCCGCACCGAGGGCGCCATCCGCCGCATGGTGGTGCCGCACGGCGCCGAGCTCGATCGCCTGCCCGACTGGACCGCCACGACGGACGTCGTCGCCGGGGGGGTTCGCCTGGTCGTGGTCGCGCGGAGAGCCGACGATGCCCGCACCGTCGCCCGCATCCGGGCCCTCGGCTTCGCGGGGCTCCTCACCGTCGGGGCTCACCATCAGCCGCATCACCTGGCGATGGCGCGCGGCGGGGCGCCCGGCCCTCACCGGCCCTGAGGATCGCGCGTCAGGCTCCGGCGGCCCGGCGCGCCGGCGTCCGCGCGACACGATGGCGCGCGAGCGCGTCGGCGTCGACCGACGCACCCAGTCCTGGCGCGTCCGTCAGGCGGATCACCCCGTCGTCGAGCCGGAGCGGATCGCGCACGACGTCGCCGGCCATCTTCAGCGGACCGACGGCCTCGCAGCCGGGCAGCACCGCCGCGCTGGTCGCCGCGACGGCGGCCTCGGCGAGGGTCGACAGCGTCAGGCCGAACCCGTGGCCCACGACCACGCGCAGGCCGGCGGCGGCCGCGCACTCGATCATCTGCCGCGTGCGCGTCAGGCCTCCCTGCTTCATCACCTTGACCTTGACGATGTCGGCGGCCTGGCGGCGGATGATCTCGATCAGCGAGGCCGGGCCGGTGACGCTCTCGTCCGCCATCAGCGGGATGCCGATCGCGCGGCGGATCTCGGCGAGGCCCGGGATGTCCGTGCGCGGGATCGGCTGCTCCACGAGCGTCAGCCCGTACGGCTCCAGGCGCCGGATGAACGCCGGCGCCTCGGACCGCGCGAGGCTCTCGTTGAAGTCCACGCGCAGCGCCAGGCGATCGCCGACGGCCGCCCGCACGGCGGCGACGCGCGCCACCCCCTCCGGCCCGGCCCCGGCGATCTTGATCTTGGCCGTCCTGAACCCGCGGTCGCTCCACGCGACCGCCTCGGCGGCCGCCTGCTCGGGCGCCACCGTCCCGATCCACGCGTTGAGCGTCACCGCCAGGGCCAGGGCCCCGCCGAGGAGCGCGTGCACCGGCAGACCGAGCGCCCGGCCCTGGAGATCGAGCAGAGCCATCTCGACCGCCGCCTTGGCCTCCGAGGCCTCCGTCAGCTGCGTGTCCATGACGGCCAGCGCGCGGTGCAGGTTGAACGGGTCGACGCCGGCCAGCGCCGGAGCCAGCCGCGCCACCGCCGCCTCGATGTCGTCCGCCGTCACCCGGGAGTACCCCGGGGTCGGGTCCACGTTGCCCCAGCCCTCGGCCCCGGCATCGGTCGTGACCCGCACCAGCACGCTGCGCTGCGCGGCGGTCACCCCGTGGACGCCGTGGACCGGCGCGGCCAGCGGCACCTCGACGAGGATCGGCTCGACGGCCTCCACGCGCATCACGCGCTCCACTGCCAGTCGCGGATCTCGGGCATGTCCTCGCCGTGCGCGCGGATGTACTCGTGGTGCTCGATGCGCCGGTCGTGCATCGCCTGCTTGACGTAGGCCGCCGCGGAGCCGAGGTGGGGCAGCCGGTCGACCACGTCGCGGA